>SCPN01001525.1_pt1 | contig 424550 bp, 440 predicted proteins | sample 6106831 | NCBI WGS metagenome assembly SCPN01 (sample SAMN10720447, study PRJNA508395) | human gut metagenome | isolation source: Participant 1, 0 month
TGAAACTGAATACGGAATTCCGCCATTTGTGGAATATGGACAAGAATAATAAGATTGCTTCCCGTGTAGCTTTGGGCGCTCTCTTCGCCTACGGTAATGCAACGATAGCCCCTTACAGCGAACAATTCTATGTGGGTGGTGCCAACAGCATCCGCGCTTTCACAGTACGTAGCATCGGCCCGGGCGGATACCATCCGGCAGAAGCCGCTATTCTTACCTCGACCAGACGGGTACTTTCCGTTTTGAGGCAAATGTAGAATACCGTTTCCGTATCTTTAAAAGTTTTTGGGGAGCCACTTTCCTGGATGCGGGAAACGTGTGGCTGATGCGCAAGGATGAGGCCCGTCCCAATTCACAACTCGAACTGAAAACGTTCCCGAAACAGATCGCTTTGGGCACCGGTGTCGGTATTCGTTATGATATGGATATTCTTGTGTTCCGTCTTGATTTCGGTATTCCTTTGCATCTGCCTTACGATACAGAACGAAGCGGATATTACAATGTCACAGGATCCTTTATGAAGAATCTGGGAATACATTTTGCTATCGGTTATCCCTTCTAATGAATGATTTTTGTACGATTTTGGTAAATAATGATTGATATTTGTCCTGTTGGATTCAACTATTTTTGTAATTTTGCAACGAAATCTGATGCCGTTGACATCACTAACCTTTTAATATTACACAATTTATGAAACCAACTTTATTCTTATTGGCAGCCGGTATGGGTAGCCGTTATGGAGGCTTGAAGCAATTAGACGGACTGGGTCCTAATGGCGAAACTATTATGGATTACTCAATCTATGATGCTATCAATGCCGGATTTGGCAAACTTGTATTTGTAATCCGCAAAGATTTTGAACAAGATTTCCGTGATAAAATTATTTCCAAATACGAAGGTCACATTCCTTGCGAACTGGTATTTCAATCAATCGACGATCTTCCGGAAGGCTTTACTTGCCCGGCAGACCGTACCAAACCTTGGGGTACTAACCATGCAGTAATGATGGGCGCTGATGTGATTAAAGAACCGTTTGCAGTTATCAACTGTGATGACTTCTATGGTCGCGATTCTTTCCAGGTAATGGGTAAATTCCTTTCTGCTCTTCCTGAAAATTCAAAGAACGTTTATTCGATGGTAGGTTTCCGTGTAGGAAATACATTGAGCGAAAGCGGTACGGTATCTCGTGGTATCTGTAGTACAGATGCTAAAGGATTGTTGACATCTGTAGTAGAACGTACGAAGATTCAACGTCTGGACGGTGAAGTGAAATATATCGGTGATGATGGCGAATGGACGGCTACTCCCGACACGACTCCGGTAAGTATGAACTTCTGGGGATTCACTCCTGATTACTTCGCTTACAGCCAGGAATTCTTCAAGACTTTCCTAAGCGATCCGAAGAATATGGAAAATCTGAAGAGCGAGTTCTTCATCCCATTGATGGTAGATAAATTAATTAATGACGGAACTGCTACTGTTGAAGTACTGGATACTACCAGCAAATGGTTTGGCGTCACTTATCCGGAAGACTGTCAGCGTAGTAGACAAGATTCAGGCATTGGTAGATGCCGGTGAATATCCTGCTAAGTTGTTCTAAAGAAGAGCCATTGATTAAGATAAAGAGCAGTCATTCATAAGAATGACTGCTCTTTTTGTTTTTCATAACGTATCATACTAAGTAGTATCTAATAAATATTCAGTATCTTTGCAGTCCAAAATGTTATAAATCAGAAGCAGAAGTGATTTCAGTAGAAGGATTATCAGTAGAATTTAATGCGACGCCGCTTTTTGAGGACGTCAGCTATGTAATTAATAAGAAAGACCGCATTGCGTTGGTTGGAAAGAACGGTGCCGGCAAATCAACCATGCTGAAGATATTGGCAGGTTTGCAGTCACCGACACGCGGAGTGGTAGCTACTCCGAAAGATGTAACCATCGGATATTTACCACAGGTCATGATTCTTTCTGACAACCGGACGGTGATGGGAGAAGCAGAATTGGCATTCGAACATATATTTGAGCTTCAGGCGAAGTTGGAACGGATGAATCAGGAACTGGCGGAACGGACAGACTACGATTCGGAAGAATATCATCAGTTGATAGATCGTTTCACGCATGAAAACGACCGCTTCCTGATGATGGGCGGTACGAACTTTCAGGCGGAAATCGAACGGACGCTTCTTGGATTGGGATTCAGCCGGGAAGATTTTGAACGCCCTACTTCGGAGTTTTCCGGTGGATGGCGTATGCGTATCGAATTGGCAAAACTGCTTTTACGACGCCCAGACGTGCTTTTGCTCGATGAGCCGACCAATCACCTTGATATTGAAAGTATCCAATGGTTGGAAAACTTTTTGTCTACACGTGCCAATGCAGTCGTATTAGTCAGCCATGACCGTGCTTTCCTGAATAACGTAACTACCCGCACCATCGAAATTTCTTGCGGTCAGATTTACGACTACAAAGTGAAATACGATGAGTTTGTAGTCCTGCGTAAAGAACGCCGTGAACAGCAACTCCGTGCTTACGAAAATCAGCAGAAACAAATACAGGATACAGAAGAATTCATCGAACGCTTCCGCTATAAAGCAACGAAGGCCGTACAGGTGCAAAGCCGTATCAAGCAACTGGAAAAGATAGACCGCATCGAAGTGGACGAGGAAGATAATTCCGCCTTGCGTTTAAAATTCCCTCCAGCCAGTCGTAGCGGAAACTATCCTGTGATTTGCGAAGATGTGCGCAAAGCGTATGGTAGCCATGTCGTTTTCCATGATGTCAACTTGACTATCAACAGGGGAGAGAAAGTGGCTTTCGTCGGAAAGAACGGAGAGGGTAAGTCTACCTTGGTGAAATGTATCATGGACGAAATTGATTTCGAAGGTAAATTAACGATCGGACATAATGTACAAATCGGTTATTTTGCGCAGAACCAGGCACAAATGTTGGATGAGAATCTGACTGTATTCGATACGATTGACCGGGTAGCGACAGGAGATATCCGTCTGAAGATACGTGATATACTGGGAGCTTTCATGTTTGGAGGCGAAGCTTCGGATAAAAAGGTGAAAGTCCTTTCCGGTGGAGAACGTACGCGATTGGCGATGATTAAACTTCTGCTGGAACCCGTAAATCTACTGATTCTGGACGAACCGACCAATCATTTGGATATGCGTTCGAAAGATGTTTTGAAGGAAGCTATCCGCGAATTTGACGGAACAGTGATTCTTGTCAGCCACGACCGTGATTTTTCTGGATGGACTTGCGACTAAAGTATATGAGTTTGGTGGTGGACTTGTAAAAGAACATCTTGGAGGTATCTATGAATTCTTGCAAAAGAAAAAGATAGATAGCTTGAACGAGCTTCAGAAAGGAGCGGGACTGTCGGCTTCTCCCACGGCTTCAGCTAAAGGTAATGAACCTGAAACCGTTCAGCCTTCGGAGAATAAGCTCTCTTACGAAGCCCAGAAAGAACTTAATAAGAAGATTAAGAAACTCGAACGCCAGGTGGCGGACTGTGAAGCTTCAATAGAGGAAACCGAATCCGCGATTGCTATCGTAGAAGCGAAGATGGCAACTCCCGAAGGAGCTTCGGATATGCAGCTCTATGAACGGCATCAAAAACTGAAGCAACAGTTGGATGGCATTGTTGAAGAGTGGGCGGGTTTCGATGGAACTGGAAGAAACGAAAAATTAGAACAAAACGCATATTTCCGGGCACTATGTGAGAGAAACGTTATACCTCGGTAGAAGGTATTCCTGGCGGGTATCTGTTTCTCGGTGTCGAAACAGGTGTTTCTCGTTGAGGAACGAGGCGTTCCTCGGTGTCGGTCACCTTCTTCCTCGGTGCCGGACTGCGGGTAGGATGATTGTTGATTAGAGAGACTATTTAATTATTTATACAATATGAAAGTAACCAAGTATTTACCAATTCTTGCCGTATGCCTTATGACAACAGGATGTAACAGTAAGAAAGAGGCCGTGCTGACGTCCGGTATCGACCTTGCTAATCTGGATACCACGGCTATGCCGGGTACAAGTTTTTATCAATATGCCTGTGGAGGTTGGGTGAAAGATCATCCGCTGACAGACGAGTATTCACGTTTCGGTACATTCGACATGTTGCGCGAAAACAGTCGTGAACAACTGAAAGCATTGATTGCCGAATTGGCAGCGAAGAAAGATAACGCACCGGGCAGTGCTGCGCAGAAAGTAGGCGATCTTTATAATATCGCAATGGATAGCGTGAAGCTGAACCAGGAAGGTGTAGCTCCGATCAAAGCAGAACTGGCAGCCATTGACGCTCTCAAGGATAAAGGAGAAATCTATGCATATATCGCCGAGAGCCAGAAGAAAGGCATCCGTCCTTACTTCACCATGTTCGTAAGTGCAGATGATATGAACAGTTCCATGAATATCGTACAGACCTATCAAGGTGGTATCGGAATGGGACAGCGTGACTATTATCTGGAGAATGACGAGCAGACTAAAAATATCCGTAATAAATATCAGGAACATATCGCCAAAATGTTCCAGTTGGCAGGTTATGATGAGGCTACTGCACGAAAGCTGTGAAAGCAGTGATGAACATCGAAACTCGCCGGCGAAAGCGGCTCGTTCACAAGTGGAATTGCGTGATCCTCATGCTAATTATAACAAGATGGATAGGGCGACGCTGAAAAAGAACTTCCCGACTTTTGACTGGGATACTTATTTCACCGTTTCCGGTTTGAAAGATTTGGAAGAAGTGAACGTAGGTCAGCCTGCTGCCATGAAGGAAGTAGCCGATGTGATTAATACCGTATCACTGGACGATCAGAAACTGTATCTTCAATGGGGATTGATAGATGCTGCCGCTTCTTATCTAAGCGATGATTTTGAAGCACAGAACTTCGATTTCTACAGCAGAACAATGTCTGGAAAGAAATGCAACCTCGCTGGAAACGTTCCGTGAGCACCGTAGATGGTGTACTTGGCGAAGTGGTAGGACAGATGTATGTAGAGAAGTACTTCCCGGCTGCTGCCAAAGAACGTATGGTTACACTGGTGAAAAACCTGCAAACTTCTTTGGGAGAACGTATCAAAGGTTTGGAATGGATGAGTGAACCGACCAAGGAAAAAGCGTTGGAGAAACTGGCAACCTTCCATGTAAAAATAGGTTATCCTGATAAATGGAAAGATTACTCCGCACTGGAGATCAAAGATGATTCTTACTGGGCAAATATCAGCGTGCCAACGAATGGGATTATAACGAAATGATTGCCAAAGCCGGCAAACCGGTAGACAAGGATGAATGGTTGATGACTCCTCAAACTGTGAACGCTTATTATAACCCGACTACTAATGAAATCTGTTTCCCGGCAGCTATCCTGCAACCTCCGTTCTTCGATATGAATGCGGACGATGCTATGAACTACGGTGCAATCGGCGTGGTAATCGGCCATGAGATGACTCATGGATTTGACGATCAGGGACGTCAATATGACAAAGACGGAAACCTGAAAGACTGGTGGACAGAAGAAGATGCTAAAAAGTTCGAAGAACGGGCACAGGTGATGGTTAACTTCTTTGACAGCATTGAAGTAGCTCCGGGCGTACACGCAAACGGTAGCCTGACACTTGGAGAGAACATTGCCGACCACGGAGGTTTGCAAGTTTCTTTCCAGGCATTCAAGAATGCAACAGAAGCCGCACCACTGGAAATTGTTGACGGATTTACTCCGGAACAACGTTTCTTCCTGGCTTACGCTAATGTGTGGGCAGGAAATATCCGTCCGGAAGAAATTCTCCGATTAACCAAACTTGATCCTCACTCATTAGGCAAATGGCGTGTGGACGGTGCTCTTCCTCATATCCAGAATTGGTATGAAGCATTCAAAATCACCGAACAGGATTCGATGTTCGTACCTAAAGAAAAACGAGTATCTATCTGGTAATAGTTTTTGAATAGATAGCATATATGCGAAGAGGCGTTGATTTTCCGTTGAGGAGAGTCAACGCTTTTTTTTATTAATTCACACCTTATTTATTACGTACGATAAACAATATTTCGTAACTTTGCACACCAAATACTTAATAAGCAATTCAATGTCAGAGTCTAAAAGAATAAAAACTGCATTGGTATCTGTATACCATAAAGAAGGTTTGGATGAAATTATTACCAAACTTCATGAAGAGGGAGTAGAGTTTTTGTCAACAGGCGGAACTCGTCAGTTTATTGAATCATTGGGATATCCTTGCAAGGCAGTGGAAGATTTGACCACTTATCCTTCTATTCTCGGTGGTAGAGTAAAGACATTACATCCGAAAATTTTCGGAGGTATTCTTTGTCGTCGCGGCCTGGAACAGGATATGCAACAGATTGAGAAATATGAAATTCCCGAGATAGATCTGGTTATTGTTGATTTGTATCCGTTCGAAGCTACTGTAGCTTCCGGTGCATCTGAAGCAGACATTATTGAAAAAATCGATATAGGCGGAATCTCACTGATTCGTGCTGCAGCCAAGAACTACAACGATGTAATCATCGTAGCTTCTCAAGCTCAATACAAACCATTATTGGATATGTTGATGGAGCACGGCGCTACTTCTTCACTCGAAGAACGTCGCTGGATGGCTAAAGAAGCATTTGCCGTTTCTTCTCACTACGATTCGGCTATTTTCAACTATTTCGATGCCGGCGAAGGTTCTGCTTTCCGTTGCTCTGTTAATAGCCAGAAGCAACTTCGTTACGGTGAGAACCCACATCAGAAAGGTTATTTCTACGGAAATCTGGAAGCAATGTTCGACCAGATTCACGGAAAAGAAATCTCTTATAACAATCTTCTCGACATCAACGCAGCCGTTGACCTGATCGACGAATTCGATGACCTCACTTTCGCTATCCTGAAACATAACAACGCTTGCGGATTAGCTTCCCGTGCTACAGTTTTGGAAGCTTGGAAGATGCATTGGCCGGTGATCCGGTTTCTGCTTTCGGAGGTGTATTGATTACGAATGGTGTCATCGACAAAGAAGCTGCGGAAGAAATCAACAAGATTTTCTTCGAAGTGGTTATCGCGCCGGATTATGATGTGGATGCACTCGAAATCCTGGGACAGAAAAAGAACCGCATCATCCTCGTTCGTAAGGAAGCTAAATTGCCTAAGAAACAATTCCGTGCTTTGCTGAATGGCGTATTGGTGCAGGATAAAGATACTAATATTGAAACGGTAGCCGACCTGAAAACCGTGACAGACAAAGCTCCTACTCCGGAAGAAGTGGAAGATATGTTGTTTGCCAACAAAATTGTAAAGAACAGCAAATCCAACGCCATCGTATTGGCAAAGGATAAACAACTTCTTGCAAGCGGTGTAGGACAGACTTCACGTGTAGACGCATTGAAACAAGCAATTGAAAAAGCCAAATCATTCGGCTTCGACCTGAATGGTGCAGTCATGGCTTCCGATGCCTTCTTCCCGTTCCCCGATTGTGTGGAAATTGCGGATCAGGAAGGTATTACGGCTGTTATCCAACCGGGAGGTTCGGTAAAAGACGATTTATCATTTGCTTATTGCAATGAGCACGGTATGGCGATGGTGACTACCGGTATCCGTCATTTTAAACACTAAAGCGATTTACTATTTGACAATTTACAATTTACTATTCAGCCGTTCGGCAATATGGATTTGATTGTCAGATAGTAATAAGTATGTATCAAATAGTAAATAGTAAATTGTCAAATAGTAAATAAAAAAATGGGATTATTTTCTTTTACACAAGAGATAGCAATGGACTTGGGCACAGCCAATACTATCATCATCACGAACGGAAAAATCGTGGTGGATGAGCCTTCGGTTGTAGCTCTTGGATCGCCGACAGAAAAGATGATCGCCGTGGGGAAAAGGCGAAGTTGATGCATGAAAAAACCCACGAAAACATACGTACCATCCGTCCGTTGAGAGACGGAGTGATTGCCGACTTCTATGCCTGCGAGCAGATGATGCGCGGTTTGATAAAGCAGGTGAATACTCGCAACCATTTGTTTTCACCTTCTCTTCGCATGGTGATTGGTGTTCCTTCGGGAAGTACGGAAGTTGAACTCCGTGCTGTCCGTGACTCTGCGGAACATGCCGGCGGTCGTGATGTTTATTTGATTTTCGAGCCGATGGCTGCGGCAATCGGTATCGGCATCGACGTAGAAGCTCCGGAAGGAAACATGATTGTCGATATAGGTGGTGGATCTACGGAAATTGCCGTTATCTCTTTGGGAGGTATCGTTTCCAACAACTCCATCCGCACAGCCGGTGATGACCTGACAGAGGATATTCGCGAATATATGAGCCGTCAGCACAATGTGAAAGTCAGCGAGCGTATGGCAGAACGTATCAAAATCAATGTAGGTGCTGCTTTAACCGAACTGGGTGATGATGCTCCGGAAGATTATATCGTTCACGGTCCGAACCGTATCACAGCTCTTCCGATGGAAGTGCCTGTATGTTACCAGGAAGTAGCTCACTGTCTGGAGAAATCAATTTCAAAGATCGAAACTGCTATCTTGAGTGCATTGGAAAATACACCTCCTGAACTGTATGCTGATATTGTGCACAATGGTATCTATCTCTCCGGAGGTGGTGCATTGCTTCGCGGACTGGATAAGAGATTGACCGATAAGATCAACATTCCTTTCCATATTGCGGAAGATCCTTTGCATGCAGTTGCCAAAGGTACAGGAGTGGCATTGAAGAACGTAGACCGTTTCTCTTCTTAATGAGATAAACGGGGATGAGGAATTTATTAAACTTCCTTCTGAAATACAATTACTGGTTCCTCTTCATCTTATTGGAGGTAGCCAGTTTTGTTTTGTTATTTCGGTTCAACCGTTATCAGCAGAGTGCATTCTTCACTTCTGCCAATACGGTTGTGGGGGCGGTTTATGAAGTTTCGGGAGGGATTTCCTCTTATTTTCATCTGAAATCGGTCAATGAAGATCTGTTGGATCGCAACATGGTGCTCGAACAACAGATCACTAATCTGGAAAAAGCATTGAGAGAGCAGCAGCTCGATTCTATGGCAATCAACAGCATCCGGCAGGTGCCGCAAGCGGATTATCAGTTGTTTAAAGCGCATGTGATAAAGAACAGTTTGAATCTGGTTGATAATTATATCACGCTCGATAAAGGTTCCTCTTCCGGTATTCGCTCCGAAATGGGAGTGGTGGATGGTAATGGGATTGTAGGGATTGTTTATGAAACATCTCCTTCCTACTCGGTGGTGATTTCGGTACTGAACAGCAAGTCGAATATCAGTTGCAAGATTATCGGCAGTGATTATTTCGGCTACCTGAAATGGGAACATGGAGATTCGCGATATGCTTATCTGAAAGACTTGCCTCGTCATGCAGAGTTTAATTTGGGAGATACAGTCGTTACCAGTGGTTTCTCCACTGTCTTTCCCGAAGGTATAATGGTGGGAACGGTAGATGATGTGTCCGACTCTAATGACGGACTTTCCTATCTGTTGAAAATCAAGCTGGCTACTGATTTCGGTAAGTTGAGTGACGTTCGGGTGGTAGCCCGGACAGGTCAGGAAGAACAGAAGAAACTTGAAAATAAGGTGATGAAAGAATGATTATTACTTATATACATAGAATCGGATGGTTTATCGGCTTGGTACTCTTCAGGTGCTAATCCTTAATAGTGTACATATTGCCGGCTATGCTACCTTCTCTATATCTATTTTATTCTGAAATTCAGCTCCGGCACTTCCCGGAATGAACTGATGTTGTGGGCTTTTTTCTTCGGGCTGACCATTGATATATTCTCCGATACTCCGGGAATGAATGCGGCAGCTACCGTATTGCTTGCCTCTCCGTCCCTCTTTGCTTCGTCTGTTCATGCCCCGTGATAATCCGGACAGCCTTATTCCCTCTTTCAAGACGATGGGAATCAGTCCTTTCTTAAAATATACTACTGCAAGTGTTTTTGTGCACAGTCTGGCATTACTCTCCATTGAGTTCTTCTCATTTACCAGCATTTGGCTGTTACTGTTGCGAGTGCTTCTTTGCACTATTCTGACTGTAACCTGTATCATAGCTATAGAAGGGATTAAGAAGTAACGATGGCAAAAGATTATATCTTAGAGAAGCGCAAATTTGTAATCGGAGGCATTGCTATCTCCATTGTTTTGATTTATCTGATACGTCTTTTTGTATTGCAGATCACGACCGATGACTACAAGAAGAATGCTGACAGTAACGCTTTTCTGAATAAGATCCAATACCCCTCGCGTGGTGCTATTTATGACCGGACCGGTAAACTATTGGTATTCAACCAGCCGGCATACGACATAACGATCGTGCCAAAGGAAATAGAGAATCTGGACACACTCGATTTATGCCAATCGCTGAATATCACCCGTGCGCAGTTTCTCAAAATAATGAGCGACATGAAAGACCGTCGCCGCAATCCGGGGTATTCCCGCTATACCAACCAGTTGTTTATGTCGCAACTTTCGGCGGAAGAATGTGGTGTCTTTCAGGAAAAGCTGTTTAAGTTTCGTGGCTTTTATATCCAACGGCGTACCATTCGTCAATATTCGTACAATGCTGCCGCCCATGCTTTGGGAGATATAGGAGAAGTCTCCGCAAAAGAAATGGAAGCGGATGAAGAAGGATACTACATCCGTGGGATTATGTCGGCAAGTTAGGAGTCGAGAAATCGTATGAAAAGTACCTTCGTGGCGAGAAAGGAATTGAGATTCTGCTTCGTGATGCACACGGTCGTATCCAAGGGCATTATATGGATGGTGAATATGACCGTCCTTCCGTTCCCGGCAAGAACCTGACATTGAGTCTGGATATTGACTTACAGATGCTGGGTGAACGTTTATTAAAGAATAAGATTGGAAGTATTGTGGCTATCGAACCGGAGACCGGAGAAATCCTTTGTCTGGTATCCTCTCCCAATTATGATCCGCATTTGATGATTGGCCGCCAGCGTGGTAAGAACCATCTGGCTTTGCAACGTGATATGACTAAACCGCTTTTGAATCGTGCCCTGATGGGAGTGTATCCTCCGGGATCTACGTTCAAGACAGCGCAAGGACTGACGTTCCTGCAAGAAGGAATCATCACTGAACAAAGTCCGGCATTCCCTTGTTCACATGGGTTCCATTACGGAAGATTGACAGTAGGCTGCCATGCTCACGGGTCTCCCTTGCCATTGATTCCGGCTATTGCTACATCGTGCAACTCCTATTTCTGTTGGGGATTGTTCCGTATGTTTGGCGACCGTAAATACGGTTCGCCGCAAAACGCCATTACGGTCTGGAAAGACCACATGGTTTCGCAAGGATTTGGCTACAAACTGGGAGTTGATTTGCCGGGAGAGAAACGGGGCTTGATTCCGAATGCGCAGTTCTACGATAAAGCCTATCGCGGACATTGGAACGGACTGACAGTAATCAGTATCTCTATCGGACAGGGGGAAATTTTATCCACTCCCCTTCAGATTGCTAATCTGGGAGCAACCATAGCTAACAGAGGATACTTTGTGACACCGCATATTGTAAAGGAAATCCAAGATAATCAGTTGGACAGCATCTATCGCGTACCACGCTATACCACTATTGAGAAAAGACATTATGAATCAGTCGTAGAAGGGATGCGTGGCGCAGCTACCGGAGGAACTTGTCGTATGCTGTCAGTGATGGTTCCGGATTTGGAAGCCTGTGGAAAAACGGGTACTGCGCAGAATCGCGGACACGACCACTCGGTATTTATGGGCTTTGCGCCGATGAACAAACCGAAGATAGCTATTGCCGTCTATGTAGAGAACGGCGGATGGGGGGCTACTTATGGAGTTCCTTTCGGCGCACTGATGATGGAACAGTATTTGAAAGGCAAGCTCTCGCCGGAAAACGAGTTGAGGGCGGAAGAATTTAGTAACAGAGTGATATTATATGGTAACGAGGAACGATAGTTTGTGGAAAACGCTGGACTGGGTAACGATTTTTATTTACCTGCTCCTGATTGTTGGCGGATGGTTTAGCGTCTGCGGAGCCAGCTATGACTATGGCGAACGCGACTTCCTCGACTTCTCAACCCGTGCCGGCAAGCAGTTCGTGTGGATTATCTGTTCCTTCGGACTCGGATTCGTGCTGTTGATGCTGGAAGACCGTATGTATGATATGTTCGCGTACATTATATATGTGGGGATGATTCTCTTGCTCATTGTTACCATCTTCATAGCACCGGACACCAAAGGATCACGCTCTTGGCTTGTCATGGGGCCTGTGAGCCTGCAACCCGCCGAGTTTGCCAAGTTCGCTACGGCCTTGGCGTTGGCTAAATACATGAATTCTTATTCATTCAGTATCAAGAAAGAAAAGTGTGCCTTTATTCTGGGATTCATCATTCTTCTCCCGATGTTATTGATTATCGGGCAGCGGGAGACAGGATCTGCATTGGTTTATCTTGCTTTTTTTCTGGTTCTTTATCGTGAAGGAATGCCGGGAGTAGTGCTTTTTGCGGGCGTATGTGCGGTAATCTACTTTGTGGTCGGCATCCGTTTTGATGAAGTCTTTATCGCCGATACTCCTACACCACTGGGAGAATTTATCGTATTACTATTGATCTTATTATTTGCCGGTGGTATGGTGTGGGTATATCGCAAGAAATGGTCTGCTACCCGCAATATCATTGGTGGAAGTTTGGCTATATTATTGATTGCTTATTTAATATCCGAATATTGGGTACATTTTAGCCTCGTTTGGGTGCAATGGGCGCTTTGTATTGTGGTGATAGGCTATCTGATTTATTTGGCATTAAGTGAGCGGCAGCGTACTTATTTCCTGATTGCCCTGTTTACAATTGGTTCTGTCGGCTTCCTGTATTCCAGTAACTATGTATTTGATAATGTGCTCGAACCTCACCAGCAAGTCCGTATCAAAGTAGTGCTCGGTTTGGAAGAAGATTTGACCGGTGCCGGATACAACGTGAATCAGTCCAAGATTGCCATCGGTTCCGGTGGGTTGACAGGAAAAGGATTCCTGAATGGTACGCAAACAAAATTAAAGTACGTGCCCGAACAGGATACCGACTTTATATTCTGTACAGTGGGTGAGGAGCAAGGATTTGTCGGCTCGGCTGCTGTCCTGTTGGCTTTCCTTATTTTGATCTTACGATTAATCTTCCTGTCCGAACGGCAGACTTCCAACTTTGGGCGGGTTTATGGATATTCGGTTGTCAGTATTTTCCTTTTCCACTTATTTATTAATATCGGTATGGTGCTGGGGTTAACTCCGGTTATCGGTATTCCATTGCCTTTCTTCAGCTATGGAGGTTCTTCTTTATGGGGATTTACGATATTGCTGTTTATCTTCCTGCGTATTGATGCAGGACGTGGCAGAAGACTCTAATCTTACTGCTTCTCAATACGGATACCTACATCGCTCAATCCTTGTAACTTTTCATCTTTCATTCCGCTCATAATTTTAATAGTATAATTTGTAGGATGTAAAGGGCGAACAGATGTAATAAAAGTTTCCGATTGGTAAATGCTTCCCCATCCGTGTCCCGTCCATCTTCCGGTAGAGTCAGCCAGGCAGAAAGCAATGGTATCAGTGCGCCATACCGTAGAATCCTGTAGATTCTGACTGATAAATAAATGGAGGTTATGATAAGGATATTCGATACTGTTGCGGACTTCCGCAAAAAGCCGGAGAGTAGTGGGAACGCTGTCAGTTATGGGAATCTGAAAAGAGAGTGTATCACTCTTTCCCCATCCCTTGTTGGGAAGGGATTGATAAGAGTGATACACTGTATGTTCATTGCAGGCTGTCAGTAAGCAAGCGCTGAATAGACTCAATATACTATTCTTGAGTAGGCTTTTCATTAGTTGACTGTTTCTCCTGATTCTGATTTCTTTCCGGTCTGGAAGGACGCTCGTGGTTGGGACGGCGTTCTTGACGTTCCTGCCCTTGCTGTTCCCGTTGACGGTCTTGTTGTTGCGGACGTTCCTGATTCGACCGTTCCTGTCCTTGTGGACGTTCTTGATTTGATCCTCTTTCCGGACGTCTGTTTTCGTTGTTCCGTCCCTGGTTTTGTCCTCTGTTCCGGTTGTTGTTATTGTTATTTCTCGGGCGGTTGTCTCTTTCCCCTCTGTTGCCGTTTTCTGGCTGTTGCGGGCGGTTTTCATTCTCCCGTTGAGGTTGTTGCGGACGATTGCCGCCTTCTGCTTGCTGTTGCGGGCGGTTTCCGTTATTATTGTTTCCTTTTTTCTTCTTTTTATTATTCCGGTTAGCGTTATTGCCGCCCTCTTTATTATTCCGGCTGCGGTCGAAACGGGTAACACTTTCCTGTTCCAGCAAATCAACTGGTTTTCTTGGTTCCGGTTTCTTTTCTTCTTCGAGCAAGCTGTCCGGTTTCATCCCTTTCTTATTCATGGAGATTACTTCAAACGCACGTTTGCCGCTGATAGTGACCAGATTGGCTGGGAAGTTTTTATCCGTAGAATAAGAAACCTGATTGCTTAGAATATCCGCTTTGAAGAAATAGAAAGTGCCATCTTTCGTTTCCAACTCTATCTCTCTTGAAGGGAGACGTTTTTGAGCTTCCACATAACAGTCCACCTCGTAGTTCAGACAGCATTTCAGCTTAGCGCACTGTCCGGCAAGTTTCTGCGGATTCAATGAGATATCCTGAAAACGGGCTGCACTGGTAGAAACAGAGACGAAGCTCGTCATCCATGTAGCGCAGCAAAGTTCGCGTCCGCAAGGACCGATCCCGCCGATGCGTCCTGCTTCCTGACGGGCACCGATTTGTTTCATTTCGATACGTACGCGGAATGCTTCGGCCAATACTTTAATCAGTTGCCGGAAGTCTACCCGCTCATCGGCGATATAGTAGAAAATAGCTTTGTTGCCATCTCCCTGATACTCCACATCACCGATTTTCATATCCAGATTGAGATTCAACGCAATCTGACGCGCACGAATCATCGTAGCGTGTTCTTTGGCTTTGGCTTCGTTGAACTTTTCCATATCTACCGGCTTAGCTTTCCGATAGACACGCTTGATTTCCGTATCTGCTTTGAAGTTTGCTTTCTTCATTTGCAGGGGAACGAGCCGGCCGGTCAATGTAACCACGCCGATGTCATGGCCGGGAGCCGCTTCAACGGCAACTACATCTCCTTTTTCCAGTTTAATCTTGTTGCTGTTCCGAAAATATCCCTTCCGGGTATTTTGAATTGCACTTCCACCATGTCACTCTCTTCCGCATTGCCCGGAATGTCCGCCAGCCAATCGTAGGTGTTCAGCTTTTATCTTGTCGGGAGCATCCTTTGCAGCAAAGGCCACCGCTTCCATTATGAAGTTTATATTCCATAAGTTTATATATTTATTATTGCTTCAACAGTACAATCATCTTCAGCGAGAAGTCGAAGAATACCATTTTAGCATTTACATTCTGTTCTATATGTAGTTGCGCTTCGCTCAGTTCGTCCATGATACCCATCACATTCCGTTCGTTGACAAAAGGCGCAAAGCGGGTTGCAAAATTCTGTTCATTAATCGTCATATACGTCAAATTGCGCTGGTGCAGGTTGAAGACAAAGTTTTCGCGGATCATGCGCTGGCAATATTCCAGAAAGTTTTTCTGGCGTTCGCGTCCCATGCTGGCCACCTGTTCGCTCCACATCTTCATCTCCTTTATTTTCCGTTGATAGGACAAGCGCATCAGGTTGACGAAGAGCTCGAAGAATAACTGATTTTCCTCATTCAGATGAATCGTTTCGAGTGCCTTGACGAAATTTCCGTTTGCCAGATGGGCAATCGAAATGCTATCCGCAGGCTGAACATGATATTTACTCTGCAATACCCGGTCGATGCTGGCTTCGTCAATTTTCCGCACATTCATACGTTGAGTACGGCTCAAAATGGTAGGCAGAATCATGTCCGGAGCTTCGGATACCAACAGAAAAATCGTCTTTTCGGGTGGCTCCTCAAGCAGTTTCAGCAACTTATTGGCGCATACCGGGTGCATTTTCTCCGGCAACCATACAATCGTAATCTTAAATCCACCTTCACTGGATTTCAGACTGAGCTTCTTCAGGATCTCATCGCTCTCTTTGGCATAAATCAGCGCTTGCGAGTTCTCCGCGTCCATTTCACCCAACCAATGGTTGAGGTTAAAATAAGGATTGTTAATAACGAATGGCCGCCAATCGGCAATATAATCATCGCACACTTCTTTCTTTCCTTTCGCACTTTTCACGATGGGGAATACGAAATGCACATCCGGATGTACCAGCTTATTGAATTTCACACAAGACGGACAGACACCGCAAGCATCTTCCTCGCCCCGATTGGTGCAACTGATGTAGCGTGCGTATGCGATAGCCAATGGCATTTTACCAACTCCCTCGGGACCGCAAATGAGTTGGGCATGTGGAATACGCCCCTCGTTCACTTCCTGAATGAGTCGTTGCTTGATTTCTTCTTGTCCGATTACGTCTCTGAAAACATATCAATAAATGATTTTGGCTATTTCCTTGATACTGTCTACTGCTCCGATAGAATAGAAATGGATGCTCGGAACTCCGTGTTCCATCAACTCCTTGCATTGAGCCACGCACCATTCAACACCCACCTGTTCGGCTTCCGCATCATTCTTGCATTTCAATGCTTCTTTCACCAGATCTTCCGGTAAATCCACCTTGAATGTTTTGGGGATCATGCTTAGTTGGGAGATTTTCTTGAAAGGCTTGATTCCCGGAATGATAGGAATGTTGATACCTGCTGCCTTAGCCTGCTCCACAAAATCGAAATATTTCTTATTATCGTAGAATAATTGTGTCACAGCATACTCTGCACCAGTTTCTACCTTCTTTTTCAGCCAGTAAAGATCTGTCTCTATGTTAGGAGATTCTTCATGCTTTTCCGGATAACACGCCACACCATACGAGAAAGGACTGGCGGTGACTTTCATCTCCGAACCGTCAACGAAGATTCCCTTATTGAAATTATTAATCTGCTCCTGCAATTCAATCGCATGATGATATCCGTCTCCTTCGGGAGTAAATACCGATTCATGTTTAGCCTTGTCTCCACGGAGTACCAGCAAATCTGTTATATTCAGAAATTGCAAATCCAGCAATACATATTCGGTCTCCTCACGCGTGAAACCACTGCACAGGATATGAGGAACCACAGTAATATTATATTTATTCTGAATGGCTGCCGCCACAGCGACTGTTCCCGGACGCCTTCTCAGGCGGTTTCTCTGAAAGAGCCCGTTGCCGAGATCTTTGTAGACATATTCGCTGCGATGCGTGGTGATATTGATATATTTCGGATCAAATTCTCGAAGAGTGTCGATTGTCTGATAGAGCTTTTCGATTCCGGTTCCCTTCAAAGGAGGGAGAATTTCGAAAGAAAAAGCTGTACCTTTACTGTTATTTATTAAATCAATTACTTTCATTCCTTTTCGTTGATGTTGTTATCTACTTGGATTAAACATGCATATTGGGACAAAAATACGAAAAAAGAAAGATTTCTTCTTGATTTGTTTGAAAATAGTTTGGTTTTTATCGTACTATTACATAAAAGAGGGCATATCCTGTATTTCGGATGCACCCTCTCTCACCTAATCATTATTAAATTAGAATTTACTTTTCGAGAAATGATTTCTTCATTCTGGCAATGTCAGTCAGATAATCTTGTAAATCTTGTTCATGTTCTTCCTCTTCGGCAAGAATATGTTTGGCGATATCACAAGTGGTGAAATCTTTCCCGTTAGTAAAGTCGGCAATTTCCTGATAACGGAGAATGGCACAGCGTTCGGAAGCAACATTATCCTTCAGCAAACTGACTGAATCGAAGCCTTGCGGAGCATCATATTTGCATCTTGCCAGTTCGAACCATTGTTTCGGATCAAGTACCGGAACCCCTTCCAGCTCGATGATACGGTCGGCAAGCAGCTGTGCATGTCTACGTTCTTCTTCGGCATGTTCCTCGAACTCACCTTGTACGTCGGCACGCATGGCGCCTTCCACTACTAATGCACCTACCCAATATTGGTAATATGCCAACCACTCTTCAGCCAATGCTGCGTTCAATTGTGAAATTAAACTTTCTACATCTAATTTACCTTGTAGGATTTTTACACTTTCTCTAGCCATAATTTTAAAGTTTAGGTTACTATGTTTAAATCGCTAATGTAACAGACGGAGGTTCTTTTTGTTTGAGTATCCCGGAGGTTTTAACAGAAAGAATGCATTGCACTGTGCAGCTCCTTCTTTTTTAATAGAACATGGATGCTTTTAATATTTCATTTCAACTAAATTTTTGTATCACTTTTACCCTCACATCCTCACACCTTCGCTCAATTCCTTTATTCATCGTGGTTACAACGTGTGAGGGTAAGTGCGGTAGTAGGGTGAGGGTAACTTTTTACCCTCACCCTGTCTTGTCCTGATTCTATCTTAAACAGTTTATAATAAGTGTCTTGTCTATTCGCTTTTATCTTATACTCTCCTATACAATAGACGTCAATGCCTTATATAATAGATGTTTATCCCTCGTGATTCTTCTGATAAGCCCTAATGTCTTTTAACGGCTCACTGCAGTGAACGAATTTGTTTACTATCGTTAGCTTATTTGTTTACATCTGATAGCTTATTTGTTCACTGCAGTGAGCCCTTGCCAACTACTAAGCAAATGGATATTGAACATAAGAAGAAAGCCTATGAAGTGGCATATCTTATAAAGAAAGATACCTGTATGCTGAAATTAGGATAGTAATTTATTTATTGATTAGTAGGAGCGAATTATAAACTAAAGTAGAGTGATAACAGATAGCTATTCTCACTTTTTTATGTGTTCTTGTCCTGTAGAAATCTATTTTTTAGTTTGTTTCTTTAAGAGTACTTCTCTTTTTACCCTCTCTTTGCGAATATCTTTTTGTTATTTGCTCTACACGCGCGTATGTAATATAATAATGTACCATTTCCGGCCTGTTTTCATATAGATGTAACATATATGAAGAAAAATATGTTCTACAACATCGTTATGATTCAGTAAGTTAGGGCGGATATCTAAAAATAATTAGAAAAAATAGTCAGATATATTTGGATGTTATAGATAAGTTGTCTACTTTTGCACCCGCTTTGCTAGAGAGACAGAGCCTAATGATTGACATTCTGCTATAAGATGAAGGCCACAGAAAATAAAAACAAAAAAACTTTGAAAAAAGTTTGGAGGTTATCTGAAAAAGTCCTTATCTTTGCATCCGCTTTCGCAAAGAAAGCAGGCGCGGCGGAAGCCACGTTAGTTCTTTGAAATATTGATAAACAATACAAGTAGTACAAGTAAAAAAATAGAACCGTCAATACTTGTCTTATTCAGTAGCGATACAGTTAAGACTAATAGGTATTTGAATAAGGTCAATAAATTTACGGCGTCCTGAACAGAGCAAAAAAGTCATCCTAAGGGATGATAAAAAATACTTTTACAATGAAGAGTTTGATCCTGGCTCAGGATGAACGCTAGCTACAGGCTTAACACATGCAAGTCGAGGGGCAGCATTTTAGTTTGCTTGCAAACTGAAGATGGCGACCGGCGCACGGGTGAGTAACACGTATCCAACCTGCCGATAACTCCGGAATAGCCTTTCGAAAGAAAGATTAATACCGGATAGCATACGAATATCGCATGATATTTTTATTAAAGAATTTCGGTTATCGATGGGGATGCGTTCCATTAGTTTGTTGGCGGGGTAACGGCCCACCAAGACAACGATGGATAGGGGTTCTGAGAGGAAGGTCCCCCACATTGGAACTGAGACACGGTCCAAACTCCTACGGGAGGCAGCAGTGAGGAATATTGGTCAATGGGCGAGAGCCTGAACCAGCCAAGTAGCGTGAAGGATGAAGGCTCTATGGGTCGTAAACTTCTTTATATGGGAATAAAGTTTTCCACGTGTGGAATTTTGTATGTACCATATGAATAAGGATCGGCTAACTCCGTGCCAGCAGCCGCGGTAATACGGAGGATCCGAGCGTTATCCGGATTTATTGGGTTTAAAGGGAGCGTAGGTGGATTGTTAAGTCAGTTGTGAAAGTTTGCGGCTCAACCGTAAAATTGCAGTTGAAACTGGCAGTCTTGAGTACAGTAGAGGTGGGCGGAATTCGTGGTGTAGCGGTGAAATGCTTAGATATCACGAAGAACTCCGATTGCGAAGGCAGCTCACTAGACTGTTACTGACACTGATGCTCGAAAGTGTGGGTATCAAACAGGATTAGATACCCGGTAGTCCACACAGTAAACGATGAATACTCGCTGTTTGCGATATACAGTAAGCGGCCAAGCGAAAGCATTAAGTATTCCACCGGGAGTACGCCGGCAACGGTGAAACTCAAAGGAATTGACGGGGGCCCTCACAAGCGGAGGAACATGTGGTTTAATTCGATGATACGCGAGGAACCTTACCCGGGCTTAAATTGCAACAGAATATATTGGAAACAGTATAGCCGTAAGGCTGTTGTGAAGGTGCTGCATGGTTGTCGTCAGCTCGTGCCGTGAGGTGTCGGCTTAAGTGCCATAACGAGCGCAACCCTTATCTTTAGTTACTAACAGGTTATGCTGAGGACTCTAGAGACTGCCGTCGTAAGATGTGAGGAAGGTGGGGATGACGTCAAATCAGCACGGCCCTTACGTCCGGGGCTACACACGTGTTACAATGGGGGGTACAGAAGGCGGCTACCTGGTGACAGGATGCTAATCCCAAAACCTCTCAGTTCGGATCGAAGTCTGCAACCCGACTTCGTGAAGCTGGATTCGCTAGTAATCGCGCATCAGCCATGGCGCGGTGAATACGTTCCTGGCCTTGTACACACCGCCCGTCAAGCCATGAAAGCCGGGGTACCTGAAGTACGTAACCGCAAGGAGCGTCCTAGGGTAAAACTGGTAATTGGGGCTAAGTCGTAACAAGGTAGCCGTACCGGAAGGTGCGGCTGGAACACCTCCTTCTGGAGCGATGCCGTAACTGTCACAACCGTGACAGCCACTAAAAGACTTTAAAGGTTCTGTTTTTTGTACTACTGGTACTTGTTTATTTATAACATATAGATCAACCATCTATAGAAGTATAGATAGAGATAAACAAGAGAAAAAGAAGCCGAGTCTAGACGAAAGGTAGACAAGGTTGAACTAGTCCTATAGCTCAGTTGGTTAGAGCGCTACACTGATAATGTAGAGGTCGGCAGTTCAACTCTGCCTGGGACTACCAAGCTCAAGAATGAGGAACAGGCGAAAGCTTAAAAAACAAAATTCTTGATAACCTCTTGGGGGATTAGCTCAGCTGGCTAGAGCATCTGCCTTGCACGCAGAGGGTCAACGGTTCGAATCCGTTATTCTCCACGATCTCTGAAAAAGAGAAACGATCTTTGACATGATGTACAAAAAGTAAAATTTTAGTAAGAGCTAAAAGTATATATCAAACCGTACGTGTTCGAGTATGCAATATTGATAGAAGGAAGCATTCCACTACCAATACCAGTACGAGAATAAAACGTTTGAAAGAAAGTAAGCAAGGGCGCATGGCGGATGCCTTGGCTCTCGGAGGCGATGAAGGACGTGATAAGCTGCGATAAGCTTCGGGCAGGTGCAAATAACCTTTGATCCGAAGATTTCCGAATGGGACAACCCGGCATTCTGAAGGAATGTCATCCATCCTAGATGGAAGCTAACGCAGGGAACTGAAACATCTTAGTACCTGTAGGAAAAGAAAATAATAATGATTCCCCTAGTAGTGGCGAGCGAACGGGGATTAGCCCAAACCAATGTTGTTACGGCAATATTGGGGTTGTAGGACCACGATGTCGCAAGAAATTTAGTGAGAAGAACCCTTTGGAAAATGGGACCATAGACGGTGATAGTCCGGTATTCGAAGCTAAATGAAGCGTAGTGGTATCCTGAGTAGCGCGGGACACGAGAAATCTTGCGTGAATCTGCCGGGACCATCCGGTAAGGCTAAATACTCCCGAGAGACCGATAGCGAACCAGTACTGTGAAGGAAAGGTGAAAAGCACTTCGAATAGAAGAGTGAAATAGTCCCTGAAACCGTGCGCCTACAAGCGGTCGGAGCTGTGTAAACAGTGACGGCGTGCCTTTTGCATAATGAACCTACGAGTTACTTTTTCCGGCAAGGTTAAGGATCTTGAGATCCGCAGCCGAAGCGAAAGCGAGTCTTAACAGGGCGATTAGTCGGAAGGAGTAGACGCGAAACCAAGTGATCTACCCTTGGTCAGGTTGAAGGTTAGGTAACACTAACTGGAGGACCGAACCGATAAGCGTTGAAAAGCTTCCGGATGAACTGAGGGTGGCGGGTGAAAGGCTAATCAAACTTGGAGATAGCTCGTACTCCCCGAAATGCATTTAGGTGCAGCCTTGGGAATTACTACTGTGAGGTAGAGCGACTGATAAGATGCGAGGGCTTCACCGCCTATCAAGTCTTGATAAACTCCGAATGCGCAGTAGTTCGATCCCAGGAGTGAGGGCATGGGTGCTAAGGTCCATGTCCTAAAGGAGAAGAATCCGGACCATCAGCTAAGGTCCCGAAATAATTGCTAAGTTGAACTAACGAAGTCAGATTGCTAAGACAGCTAGGATGTTGGCTTGGAAGCAGCCATTCATTTAAAGAGTGCGTAACAGCTCACTAGTCGAGGAGTTTGGCGTGGATAATAATCGGGCATTAAGCAATTTACCGAAGCTATGGGATCAGTAATGATCGGTAGGGGAGCATTCCACTCTGCGTCGAAGGTGAAGCGTGAGCTTTGCTGGAGCGTGTGGAAAAGCAAATGTAGGTATAAGTAACGATAAAGGGGGAACCCCCTCGCCGAAAGACTAAGGTTTCCTGATCAACGCTAATCGGATCAGGGTTAGTCGGGTCCTAAGGCTCAGCCGAACGGTGAGGCCGATGGCAGAACAGGTTAATATTCCTGTACTACCTTAAGAGTGACGTGGAGACGGAGGAGTGACAGCGCCGCGGACTGACGGAATAGTCCGTTGAAGGGTGTAGATGTTGATTATCCCAGGCAAATCCGGGATAAGAGTCGAACCTGATAGTATACCAAATTCTTCGGAATAAGGTAATAGTGCGTGTAAGCATACTCCCAAGAAAATCCGCTAAACTTAATCTTTAAGGTACCCGTACCGCAAACGGACACACGTAGTCGGGTTGAATATACTAAGGCGCTTGAGTGATTCACGGTTAAGGAACTAGGCAAATTGACCCTGTAACTTCGGGATAAAGGGTCCCAACGAGAGTTGGGCGCAGAGAATAGGTCCAGGCAACTGTTTAACAAAAACACAGGGCTGTGCCAAATTGAAAGATTACGTATACAGCCTGACACCTGCCCGGTGCTGGAAGGTTAAGAGGAGATGTCATCGCAAGAGAAGCATTGAATTGAAGCCCCAGTAAACGGCGGCCGTAACTATAACGGTCCTAAGGTAGCGAAATTCCTTGTCGGGTAAGTTCCGACCTGCACGAATGGTGTAATGATCTGGACACTGTCTCAACCGTGAGCTCAGTGAAATTGTAGTATCGGTGAAGATGCCGATTACCCGCGATGGGACGAAAAGACCCCGTGAACCTTTACTATAGCTTAACATTGAATTTGGGTAATTGATGTGTAGGATAGGCCGGAGACTTCGAAGCAGGTACGCCAGTATTTGTGGAGTCGCTGTTGAAATACGGCCCTTTGATTATTTGAGTTCTAACTCGTAGTTGCGAGGACACTGTTTGGTGGGTAGTTTGATGGGGTGGTCGCCTCAAAAGTGTAACGGAGGCTTCTAAAGGTGCCCTCAGGACGATTGGTAACCGTCCGTAGAGTGTAATGGCATAAGGGCGCTTGACTGGGAGACAGACAAGTCGATCAGGTAGGAAACTAGAGCATAGTGATCCGGTGTTTCCGCATGGAAGGGACATCGCTCAAAGGATAAAAGGTACTCCGGGGATAACAGGCTGATCCCTCCCAAGAGCTCATATCGACGGAGGGGTTTGGCACCTCGATGTCGGCTCGTCACATCCTGGGGCTGGAGAAGGTCCCAAGGGTTGGGCTGTTCGCCCATTAAAGTGGCACGCGAGCTGGGTTCAGAACGTCGTGAGACAGTTCGGTCTCTATCTATCGTGGGCGTATGAAATTTGCGTGGCTCTGACACTAGTACGAGAGGACCGTGTTGGACTGACCGCTGGTTTACCAGTTGTGCCGCCAGGTGCATTGCTGGGTATCTAAGTCGGGATTGGATAAGTGCTGAAAGCATCTAAGTACGAAGCCAGCCACAAGATTAGATTTCTTAGGGTCGTTAAAGACGATGACGTTGATAGGATGCAGGTGTAAAGGTGGTAACATCAAAGCCGAGCATTACTAATTGCCCGTTCACTTTCTTTCGGACATGTACCGGTTGGGTATATACGTTTAGCTTGCTAGACACTGAAATTTTACTTTTCATCATGTCATAACCTTCTTCAGGTGGTTATAGCACGAGGGTTCCACCTCTTCCCATTCCGAACAGAGAAGTTAAGCCTCGTCACGCCGATGGTACTGCGTAACAGTGGGAGAGTAGGTAGCCGCCGTTTTTAAGAAGCCTCGCTTGTCTATTGGACGGGCGAGGCTTTCTGTTTTTTATTACTTTGGTATTTATATCGCCGTTTTTAACAGATACAAACCTCATAATACCTATTAAAAAAGTGAATATTTACTGATAATTTGTATGTTATGAGGATATTTATTTGTATCTTTGTCGCCCGAATTGTAAGCTAACGATTTAAAAAAGAGAGAAGCTTTGGGAAAATTTGATAAATACAAAATTGACTTGAAAGGTATGCAAGCAGACTCTGCTAAGTATGAGTTTGTATTGGATAACCTTTACTTCGCTCACATTGATGGTCCTGAAGTTCAGAAAGGAAAGGTCAATGTTACATTGACTGTGAAAAGAACCTCTCGTGCTTTCGAGCTGAGTTTCCAAACTGAGGGTATGGTATGGGTACCATGTGACCGTTGCCTGGATGATATGGAGCTACCTATCAGTTCTTCTGATAAACTGATGGTAAAGTTTGGTCATGAATATGCAGAAGAAGGTGACAACCTGATTGTGATTCCCGAGGAAGAAGGGGAAATCAACGTTGCATGGTTCATGTATGAATTTGTTGCACTGTCTATTCCGATGAAGCATGTACATGCTCCCGGTAAGTGTAATAAAGCGGTAACTAGTAAATTGAACAAGCATTTGAAAACAAATGCAAATGAGGATAGCGATGATACTTTCGACACAGGTGGAGATGACATCGTAATTGAGGAAGAAGTGGAGGAACAAATTGATCCTCGTTGGAATGAATTAAAAAAAATATTAGATAATAATTAAAGTTTTAAGAAAATGGCACATCCTAAGAGAAGACAATCAAGTACGAGACAAGCGAAGAGAAGAACTCATGATAAGGCAGTAGCTCCTACATTGGCTATTTGTCCGAATTGCGGCGAATGGCATGTTTATCACACAGTATGTGGCGCATGTGGTTACTACAGAGGTAAGCTCGCTATTGAGAAAGAAGCAGCTGTATAATTAGTACAGTATACTGAAAACAGCCGTGGAGGGTAAAGCTCTCCGGCTGCTTTAAGTATTATAGTATCGCTAATTTAAAATAGGTTTGATGGAAAAAATAAATGCAGTAATCACAGGAGTTGGAGGATACGTACCCGATTATATCTTAACTAACGACGAGATATCAAAAATGGTGGATACCAACGATGAATGGATTATGACTCGTATTGGAGTAAAGGAGAGACATATTCTGAATGAGGAAGGATTAGGTAGCTCATACATGGCACGCAAAGCTGCCAAGCAGTTGATGAAGAAAACTGGTGCTAATCCTGATGACATTGATTTAGTTATTGTCGCTACCACTACTCCTGACTATCACTTCCCTTCTACAGCTTCTATTCTTTGCGATAAACTCGGACTGAAGAATGCATTTGCTTTCGATTTGCAGGCCGCTTGTTGCGGTTTCCTGTATTTGATGGAAACAGCTGCTAATTTCATTCGTTCGGGAAGATATAAGAAAATTATCATTGTCGGTGCCGATAAGATGTCGTCAATGGTTAACTATACAGATCGTGCTACATGCCCTATTTTGGTGACGGCGCCGCTGCCTTTATGGTGGAGCCCACTACGGAAGATTACGGAATCATGGATTCGATACTGAGAACTGATGGCAAAGGATTGCCTTTCCTCCACATGAAAGCTGGTGGTTCGGTTTGTCCTCCGTCTTATTTCACAGTAGACAATAAAATGCACTATTTGCACCAGGAAGGAAGAACAGTGTTTAAATATGCTGTATCCAACATGTCGGATGTATCTGCTGCTATTGCAGAAAAGAATGGTCTGACGAAAGATAATATCAACTGGATTGTTCCGCATCAGGCGAATGTCCGCATTATCGAAGCCGTGGCTCACCGTATGGAGGTGCCAATGGATAAAGTGCTGGTGAACATTGAACATTATGGTAACACAAGTGCCGCTACGCTTCCTTTGTGTATCTGGGATTTTGAAGATAAACTCAAGAAAGGTGATAATATCATTTTCACAGCATTCGGTGCCGGATTTACTTGGGGTGCAGTGTACGTGAAATGGGGTTATGACGGAAAAAAGGAATCGTAACGTAAGTTACTGAACTATAACACTCAAAAACGCATCCTATTTCGATTCGATGCGTTTTTTTGTCTCAACCAATAAAATGAAGAGAAATGCATAAAGCAGGTTTTGTAAACATTGTAGGAAATCCGAATGTCGGAAAATCGACATTGATGAATGCTTTGGTGGGAGAACGTATATCAATTGCTACTTTCAAGGCGCAGACAACTCGTCACCGGATTATGGGAATCTATAATACGGATGAAATGCAGATTGTTTTTTCTGATACTCCGGGAGTGTTGAAGCCCAATTATAAACTACAGGAGTCGATGCTGAATTTTTCTACTTCGGCATTGACGGATGCGGATATCTTGCTTTATGTGACTGACGTGGTGGAGACGCCGGATAAGAATAATGAGTTTATGGAGAAGGTACGCCAGATGACGGTGCCTGTGCTCCTTGCTCATCAATAAGATAGATCTTACAGATCAGGAAAAACTGGTAAAGCTGGTGGAAGATTGGAAAGAGTTGCTTCCCCAAGCCGAAATTATTCCGATTTCTGCTACATCGAAGTTCAATGTGGACTATGTGATGAAGCGAATCAAAGAACTGTTGCCCGATTCTCCTCCTTATTTCGGAAAGGATCAGTGGACGGACAAGCCTGCCCGTTTCTTCGTGAATGAGATTATCCGGGAAAAGATTCTGCTCTACTACGACAAGGAGATTCCTTATTCGGTGGAGGTGGTCGTGGAGGAGTTTAAGGAAGAGCCGAAGAAGATTCATATTCGGGCGGTGATTAACGTGGAACGTGATTCGCAGAAAGGAATTATTATCGGTAAACAGGGAAAGGCGTTGAAGAAGGTAGCTACCGAGGCTCGCCGCGAACTGGAACGTTTCTTTGGAAAGACGATTTTCCTGGAAACGTATGTGAAAGTTGATAAGGATTGGCGTAGTTCGGATAAGGAGCTCCGTAATTTTGGTTATCAGTTAGATTAAGAGTATTCATGCGACTGGGATAGTCGTGAAAAAACAAGGTATTGAGCTATGAATAATTTAGTTGCAATTGTAGGACGCCCTAATGTGGGCAAGTCTACCTTATTTAACCGTCTGACGAAAACTCGTCAGGCAATTGTGAATGAAGAAGCGGGTACAACCCGCGACAGACAATATGGCAAGTCCGAATGGCTGGGCCGTGAGTTCTCTGTGGTGGACACCGGCGGATGGGTAGTGAACTCTGACGATATTTTTGAAGAGGAAATCCGGAAGCAAGTATTGCTGGCAGTGGAAGAAGCGGATGTTATTTTGTTCGTTGTGGATGTGATGAATGGAGTGACCGATCTGGATATGCAGGTAGCGGCTATTCTGCGCCGTGCTAATAGTCCGGTGATTATGGTTGCCAATAAAACGGACAATCACGATTTACAGTATAACGCTCCCGAGTTCTATAAACTGGGATTGGGCGATCCGTATTGTGTTTCTGCCATGACAGGAAGTGGTACGGGTGATTTGATGGATTTGATTGTCAGCAATTTCAAGAAGGAGTCTTCTGAAATCCTGGATGATGATATTCCCCGTTTTGCTGTGGTAGGACGCCCGAACGCCGGAAAGTCTTCCATTGTAAACGCATTTATTGGGGAAGAACGTAATATCGTGACAGAGATTGCAGGGACTACCCGTGACTCGATCTACACTCGTTACAATAAATTCGGATTTGATTTTTACCTGGTAGATACGGCAGGTATCCGTAAGAAAAACAAGGTAAATGAAGACTTGGAATATTATTCGGTCGTTCGTTCGATTCGTGCTATCGAAGGTTCGGATGTTTGTATTCTGATGTTGGATGCAACGAGGGGTGTTGAGGAGCCAGGACTTGAATATCTTTTCTCTGATTCAGAAGAACCAGAAAGGATCTGGTAGTTGTTATAAATAAGTGGGATTTGGTGGAAGATAAATCAGTGAAAGTACAGAAAGCGTTTGAGGAAGCTGTTCGCTCGCGTTTTGCTCCGTTTGTCGATTTCCCGATCATCTTTGCTTCTGCACTGACTAAGCAACGTATTCTGAAAGTGCTGGAAGAAGCACGTAGTGTGTATGAGAACCGGACGACAAAGATCCCGACCAGCACGTTTGAATGAAGAAATGCTCCCGCTGATCGAGGCTTATCCGCCTCCCTCAAATAAAGGTAAGTATATCAAAATTAAATATATCACACAGTTGCCGAATACGCAAGTGCCTTCATTTGTGTATTTCGCCAACTTACCGCAGTATGTGAAAGATCCGTATAAACGTTTCCTCGAAAATAAGATGCGTGAGAAATGGAATCTGACAGGTACTCCGGTTAATATTTATATTCGACAGAAATAAATAAAAAAGACACGGATTGTCTCAATTATATAGAATATATAGAGAGACAATCCGTGTCTTTTTATAAATATATCTCTGTGAGATCTTGTATTACTTTGTAGTAGACTTATTTCTCCAACTGGAAATCTTTTCTGCGTAAAACGAAGCTGTTACTCAAGTATTTTTCACGCACAATCTGATTTTCCGATAATTCTTCCGGTGTTCCCTGGAAACAGGATCTTTCCTTCGAACAGCAGATAGGCGCGGTCTGTGATACTAAGTGTCTCTTGTACGTTGTGGTCGGTAATCAGGATTCCGATATTCTTATCTTTCAGCTTCCAAACAATTTGCTGGATATCTTCTACGGCAATCGGGTCTACACCAGCAAAAGGTTCGTCAAGCATGATGAATTTGGGGTCGATGGCAAGACAACGGGCAATCTCTGTACGGCGGCGCTCACCTCCCGACAACTGGTTACCTTTATTTCTTGCGTACCTTTTGCAGACGGAACTCTGCAATCAGGCTTTCGAGTTTTCTCTTTTTGATATTCTTTGGGCTTGTTAGTCATTTCCAGTACAGAGGCGATATTATCTTCCACACGCTCATCTGGCGGAAAACGGAAGCTTCCTGTGCAAGGTAGCCGATTCCCGTTTGTGCGCGTTTGTAAACCGGATATTTGGTAATCTCCAGGTCATCGAGGAAAATACGTCCTTCATTCGGAGTAATCAGCCCTACAGTCATATAGAATGAAGTCGTCTTACCGGCACCGTTCGGTCCCAGCAAACCTACAATCTCACCTTGCTTCACATTGATGGAAACGTGGCTCACAACGGTTCGTTTACCGTACTTTTTAACCAGGTCTTCCGTGCGAAGCACCATCTTGCTTTCTTCCATATTCTAGTTATTTTGCGGCAAATGTAGTAAAAATAAGCTGAAATAATGTACATTTGCAGACAAATAGTGTGAGTTATGATAAAAGCATTGAGAACTGTCGGACGATATATCATACTGATGGGTCGGACTTTTTCCCGCCCCGAGCGTATGCGTATGTTTTTCCGGCAATACCTTAACGAGTTGGAGCAACTAGGTGTGAACTCCATCGGTATTGTGTTGTTGATTTCGTTTTTCATCGGCGCAGTGATTACTATTCAGATCAAATTGAATATCGAAAGTCCATGGATGCCTCGCTGGACAGTGGGGTATGTGACACGTGAAATTATGTTGCTGGAGTTTTCTTCCTCTATCATGTGTTTGATTCTTGCGGGAAAAGTCGGGTCGAATATCGCTTCGGAATTGGGAACGATGCGGGTGACGCAGCAGATTGATGCGCTCGAAATTATGGGTATCAATTCGGCGAACTACCTGATTTTGCCTAAGATTACGGCGATGGTGACTGTTATTCCTATTCTAGTGACGTTTAGTATCTTTGCCGGAATCATCGGTGCTCTTTTGCACGTGTTGGTTTGCCGGTGTTATGAATGCTGTCGATCTCGAATATGGACTGCAATATATGTTTGTGGAGTGGTTTATTTGGGCCGGTATCATAAAATCCCTTTTCTTTGCCTTTATAATTGCAAGTGTGTCTGCTTTCTTCGGCTACACGGTAGAGGGAGGTTCGATTGCTGTGGGAAAGGCTTCTACGGATGCCGTAGTATCCAGCAGTGTATTAATTCTGTTTTCGGACTTGATATTAACTAAACTTTTGATGGGATGATTGATATTAAAGGACTTTATAAATCATTTGATGACAAAACAGTATTGAGTGATATTAATGCTAGTTTTGCAAATGGAAAGACGAACTTGATTATCGGTCAGAGTGGCTCCGGTAAGACGGTGTTGATGAAGTGTATTGTAGGATTGCTTAACTCCGGAGAAAGGGGGAAGTCTTATATGACGGACGCAACCTTGTGCTTGATGGGGAAGAAGGAGAAGAAAAAGATGCTTCGCAAGGAAATGGGAATGATTTTCCAGAGTGCGGCTCTTTTTGACTCTATGACCGTATTTGACAATGTGATGTTTCCACTGAATATGTTTAGCAACGATACTCTTGCGTGACCGGATTAAACGGGCGATGTTCTGCTTGGATCGTGTGAATCTGGGGGAAGCGAAAGATAAGTTTCCGGGAGAAATCAGTGGTGGGGGGATGCAGAAACGTGTGGCTATTGCACGTGCGATTGCCCTTGAATCCGCAATATTTGTTTTGCGATGAGCCGAACTCGGGGACTTGACCCGAAAACGTCATTGGTGATTGATGATCTGATTCATGATATTACGCAGGAGTATAACATGACGACTATTATCAATACCCATGATATGAATTCTGTGTTGGGAATCGGCGAGAAAGTGATTTATATTTATGAGGGACATAAAGAATGGGAAGGTACGAAAGATGATATTTTCACTTCTACTAATGAACGGCTGAATAACTTTATCTTTGCTTCGGACTTGCTCCGTAAGGTGAAGGACGTGGAAGTGCAGGGAATGGAAGGGTAATAAAAAAACTTCTGTCATCGGGGTGACAGAAGTTTCTTTTTTTCTTAGCTATGTTAGCGTCGGCAATTAAGCTCTAGGTCTAGCTTCTTTAACTACCATTGTACGGCCCATGTACTCAGCTCCGTTCAATTCAGCAATAGCTTTTGCAGCTGCTGCATCGTCTTCCATTTCGATGAAAGCAAATCCTTTGGATTTACCGGTTTCACGATCCATAACTACTTTAACTGATGATACTGCTCCGTAATCTTCCATCACTTGTTGCAGATCTCCTTCCTTAACACGGTAGTTAAGGTTTCCAACATAAATGTTCATAATGAAAATGATAAAAAATAAATAAATGAATAAAACTCTCTGGATAGATGGTTACTAATAAAAAGATTAAAACGACAGAGAGTTTACAAATGCGTTTTGGAAACAGAAGTAAAAACCTTGTAATCAAATCGAGAAACTAATGGTCCATCAATCCGCAGCAAAGAAAAGAATAATTTTTGGATTGACCATCTTTTTGGAAAGTTAATTTGCGGATTATCAGAAAAAAAGTAGGCCGGGGGAACCTGGCGGGGTGGGTGTTGATGGTGATTTTATCTTGTTTATAGATGGAATATCAGTGAAATATCGATAAAAGATGTGTGAAAGATGGGTGGCGTTGCTGAAATAAATCTGCAATGTCTTTTGAAAATTGAAAGATTAGCACTAATTTTGCACCCTCGTTTGAGTTAGAACAAAGTATAAATCAAATAAATAATTGTCAGAATGAACGTTTCATTACAAAACATTGACAAAGTAAGCGCAGAGCTTACTGTAAAGCTTGAGAAAGCCGACTATCAGGAGAAAGTAGACAAAGAGTTGAAGTCACTCCGTCAGAAGGCACAGATTCCGGGATTCCGTAAAGGTATGGTGCCGACAAGTCTTATTAAAAAGATGTATGGTAAGTCAGTAATTGCAGAAGAAGTGAATAAGGTATTGCAAGAAGCTGTTTACAACTATATTAAAGAAAATAAGGTGAACATGTTGGGTGAGCCGTTGCCTAACGAAGAAAAGCAACAGAATATTGATTTCGATACAATGGAAGAATTCGATTTCGTATTCGACATTGCTTTGGCACCTGAATTCAAAGCAGAAGTAAGTGCTAAAGATAAAGTAGATTATTATACGATCGAAGTATCGGACGAAATGATCGAAAACCAGGTGAAGATGTATACTCAACGCACTGGCAAGTATGATAAGGTAGACGCTTACGAAGATAATGATATGCTGAAAGGTCTGCTGGCACAGTTGGACGAAGAAGGCAACACAAAAGAAGGTGGTATCCAGGTAGAAGGTGCAGTATTGATGCCTGCTTACATGAAGAACGACGATCAGAAAGCTATTCTTTGCTAATGCAAAAGTAAATGATGTATTGGTGTTCAACCCGAATGTGGCTTATGACGGACACGCTGCTGAACTGGGTTCTTTGTTGAAGATTGACAAGGAAATTGCAAAAGACGTTAAGTCTGATTTCAGCTTCCAGGTAGAAGAAATCACTCGTTTCGTTCCGGGTGAACTGACACAGGAAGTATTCGACCAGGCATTCGGCGAAGGTGTAGTGAAGACTGAAGAGGAATTCCGCGCTAAGATCAAAGAAGAAATTGCAGCTAGATTTGTGGCTGACAGCGATTATAAATTCCTGATCGACATTCGTAAGGTGATGATGGAACAAAGTAGGTAAACTGGAATTCTCTGATGCATTGCTGAAACGTATCATGTTGCTGAATAACGAAGAAAAAGGAGAAGAATATGTTGCTGAAAACTATGATAAGAGCATCGAGGAACTGACTTGGCACCTGATTAAGGAACAGTTGGTAGAAGCAAACGATATCAAGGTAGAGCAGGAAGATGTTCTGAAGATGGCTAAAGAAACAACAAAGGCACAGTTTGCTCAATACGGTATGTTGTCTATCCCTGACGATGTGCTTGACAACTATGCACAGGAAATGTTGAAGAAGAAAGAAACTATCAATAATTTGGTAAGTCGTGTGGTAGAAGTGAAGCTTGCTGCTGCTCTGAAAGCACAGGTAACTTTGGAAAACAAGAACGTTTCGATCGAAGAATTCAATAAAATGTTTGAGTAATCGTTCGGTTGAATAAAATATAAAGTCACAGAAACACAGAGTTTTTATAAAATTATAACTCTGTGTTTTTTTGTGTCTCTGTATTCTTTTTCGTTTCTTTGTACTTACGTTTATTTTTAATTTATAAGAAAGGAACAATAACATGGATGATTTTAGAAAATACGCAACCAAGCATTTAGGAATGAATGGCATGGTATTGGATGATGTGATTAAGTCGCAGGCCGGGTATTTGAATCCCTATATTCTGGAAGAAAGACAGTTGAACGTTACTCAACTCGACGTTTTCTCCCGTTTGATGATGGACCGCATCATTTTCCTTGGTACACAAGTTGATGACTATACAGCTAATACGCTCCAGGCACAGTTGTTGTATCTGGATTCTGTGGATCCGGGTAAGGATATCTCTATCTATATCAATTCTCCGGGCGGTAGTGTGTATGCCGGACTGGGTATTTACGATACCATGCAGTTTATTTCAAGTGATGTTGCTACTATCTGTACAGGTATGGCTGCTTCGATGGCGGCCGTATTGCTGGTTGCCGGTGCTGAAGGCAAACGTTCTGCATTGCCTCACTCACGTGTGATGATTCATCAGCCGATGGGTGGTGCGCAGGGACAGGCATCGGACATTGAAATCACAGCCCGTGAAATTCAGAAATTGAAGAAAGAACTTTATACGATCATCGCCGATCATTCGCACACTGACTTCGATAAAGTATGGGCGGATTCTGACCGCGACTACTGGATGACAGCTCAGGAAGCGAAAGAGTACGGTATGATTGATGAGGTATTGATTAAGAAATAAAAATGGCTGATTCAAAAACAAAGAAAAAGGATGTAGCTTTTGTGGTCGGTCGGAGAATGAAGTAGGATTCCTGATCACGGGAATGAGCGGCTACATTTGCGACAGCTGCGCTACCTCAGGCTTATGAGATTACTCAGGAAGCCCTGGGAGAAGGCAGAAAAAGTGCGGGAGCTACCAAGCTCAACTTAAAAGAACTGCCCAAACCGGTAGAAATAAAGAAATTCCTCGACCAGTATGTGATCGGACAGGATGATGCGAAACGCTTCCTTTCCGTATCGGTCTATAACCATTATAAACGTTTGTTGCAAAAAGACAGCGGGTGATGATGTGGAGATTGAAAAATCAAACATTATTATGGTAGGTAGTACCGGAACCGGGAAAACATTGCTTCGCACGCACGATTGCCAAGTTACTGCACGTGCCGTTTACGATTGTAGACGCTACAGTGTTGACAGAGGCCGGTTATGTGGGCGAAGATATCGAAAGTATTTTGACCCGTTTGCTTCAGGTGGCAGATTATAATGTACCTGAAGCTGAACAGGGTATCGTGTTTATCGACGAGATCGACAAAATAGCCCGTAAAGGAGATAATCCTTCCATCACTCGCGACGTGAGCGGTGAAGGCGTACAGCAGGGATTACTGAAATTGCTCGAAGGTTCTGTGGTGAACGTACCTCCCCAGGGAGGCCGTAAACATCCGGACCAGAAGATGATTCCGGTAAATACCAAAGAATATTCTCTTTATCTGCGGCGGCGCGTTCGACGGTATCGAAAAGAAGATTGCCCAACGGTTGAACACCCATGTCGTAGGTTATACGGCATCGCAGAAAACAGCGACGGTAGACAAGAATAACATGATACAGTACATCGCTCCGCAGGATTTGAAGTCATTCGGACTGATTCCCGAAATTATCGGACGTCTTCCGGTGTTGACCTATTTGAATCCGCTGGACCGGGATGCGCTTCGTGCGATCCTCACCGAACCGAAAAACTCAATCATCAAGCAGTACATCAAACTGTTTGAAATGGATGGTATCAAGCTCACATTTGAAGATGATGTCTTCGAATATATCGTCGATAAGGCGGTAGAATATAAGCTAGGTGCCCGCGGATTGCGCTCTATTGTGGAGACAATTATGATGGATGTCATGTTTGAAATCCCTTCAGAGAACAAAAAAGAGTATAAGGTGACGCTGGATTATGCAAAGATGCAACTGGAAAAAGCGAATATGGCACGACTACAAACTGCTTAAAATCAAAGAGTAAGGCTACAGAAAGATGATCGTAACTGTATTTTCTTAAAAATATTAGTCGCATTTTGCTTGGTAATTACGAAGTTGTTTATAACTTTGTTTGGCTCTCTTGAAGAAGGGAGCATACTTAAAGTTAAACCATGAACTGAATAAAACAACCTTAGTTAAGATGGCAAGGGAAGATTAATTTAACAGATGAACTGAAAAAGTGTTTCGGATTTAATAAGTTCAAGGGAAACCAGGAAGCGATCATTAATAACTTGCTCGATGGTAAAGATACCTTTGTACTGATGCCTACCGGTGGCGGGAAATCTTTATGCTATCAGCTACCTTCGGTCTTGATGGAAGGTACGGCAATCGTAATTTCTCCGCTTATTGCGTTGATGAAGAATCAAGTGGATGCAATGCGCAATTTCAGTGAAGAAGATGGCGTCGCCCATTTTATCAATTCTTCATTAAATAAAGGCGCGATAGACCAAGTGAGGTCGGACATCCTTGCCGGAAAGACAAAATTGCTATATGTAGCGCCGGAATCGCTGACGAAAGAAGAAAATGTAGAATTTTTGCGTTCGGTAAAGATTTCGTTCTATGCAGTAGACGAAGCTCACTGTATTTCTGAATGGGGCCATGACTTCCGACCGGAATACCGGCGGATTCGCCCTATTATCAACGAAATAGGTAAAGGCTCCGTTGATTGCGCTTGACCGCAACGGCGACACCGAAGGTGCAGCATGATATCCAGAAAAATCTGGGAATGGTAGATGCTCAAGTCTTCAAATCTTCGTTCAACCGTCCGAACCTTTATTATGAGGTACGTGCGAAGACCGCTAATATTGACAGGGATATTATCAAGTTTATCAAAAACAATCCGGAGAAATCGGGCATTATCTATTGCCTTAGTCGGAAAAAAGTGGAGGAACTTGCTGAAATCCTGCAGGCAAACGGTATCAATGCGCGTCCTTATCATGCCGGAATGGATTCGTTGACCAGGACTAAGAATCAGGATGATTTCCTGATGGAAAAAGTGGACGTTATTGTAGCGACTATCGCTTTCGGTATGGGAATTGACAAGCCGGACGTAAGGTTCGTGATTCACTACGATATTCCAAAGAGTCTGGAAGGGTATTACCAGGAGACCGGGCGTGCCGGTAGAGATGGCGGTGAAGGTCAGTGCATAACCTTTTATACAAATAAAGACTTGCAGAAACTGGAAAAGTTCATGCAAGGAAAACCTGTGGCAGAGCAGGAAATTGGCAAGCAGCTTCTGTTGGAAACCGCTGCTTATGCCGAATCTTCCGTATGCCGGCGCAAGACGTTGCTGCATTATTTCGGCGAAGAATATACGGAAGAAAATTGTGGAAATTGTGACAACTGTTTAAACCCTAAAAAACAAGTGGAGGCTCAAGAGTTATTGTGTGCCGTGATTGAAGCGATTATCGCGGTGAAAGAAAATTTTAAGGCAGATTATATTATAGACATACTACAAGGTAAAGAAACTTCCGAAGTACAGGCGCATTTGCATGAAGACCTCGAAGTCTTCGGCTCCGGTATGGGTGAAGAGGATAAGACATGGAACGCAGTGATTCGTCAGGCGCTGATTGCAGGTTACTTGAGCAAAGATGTGGAGCATTACGGACTCCTGAAAGTGACGGAGGAAGGACACAAGTTCTTGAAGAGACCGAAGTCATTCAAGATTACCGAGGACAACGATTTCGAAGAGACGGAAGAAGAAGTTCCGGCACGCGGCGGTGGCTCCTGTGCGGTAGACCCGGCTCTTTATTCTATGTTGAAGGACTTGCGGAAGAAACTCTCGAAGAAACTGGAAGTGCCGCCTTATGTGATCTTCCAGGACCCGTCTTTGGAAGCAATGGCTACCATTTATCCGGTGACATTGGACGAGTTGCAGAATATACCTGGCGTAGGAGCCGGAAAAGCAAAACGTTATGGTGAAGAGTTCTGTAAATTAATCAAACGCCACTGTGAAGAGAATGAGATAGAACGTCCCGAAGACCTGCGGGTACGTACGGTTGCCAATAAATCTAAGATGAAGGTAGCTATCATTCAGGCAATCGACCGTAAAGTGGCGTTAGATGATATCGCTCTTTCCAAAGGGATTGAATTTGGTGAACTCCTGGACGAGGTAGAAGCGATCGTCTATTCGGGAACCAAACTGAATATAGATTACTTCCTGGAAGAAATCATGGATGAAGATCATATGCTCGATATCTACGATTATTTCAAGGAATCTACCACTGATAAGATTGATGATGCGCTTGACGAATTAGGCGATGACTTCACTGAAGAGGAAGTTCGCTTGGTACGTATTAAGTTCATCTCTGAAATGGCCAATTAAAAAAGCGAAAAAAATAGGCGTGCAGGTATGCGGTTTTGAATAAAAACCGTATATTTGCACGCAATAATTTTTAAACGCATAGCCCTATGTCATTTATTGCTGATAAGATTGTAATGGATGGGTTGACTTACGACGACGTATTGTTGATCCCCGCTTATTCTGAAGTTTTACCGCGCACTGTCGATCTCTCGACTAAGTTTTCAAAAAACATTGAGTTAAAAATTCCTTTTGTGACGGCTGCCATGGATACGGTTACCGAAGCGAAAATGGCTATTGCCATTGCTCGTGAGGGTGGTATCGGTGTGATTCACAAAAATATGTCTATCGAAGAACAGGCAAGACAAGTTGCTATCGTAAAGCGTGCCGAAAATGGTATGATTTATGACCCTGTAACTATCAAAAGAGGTTCTACTGTGCAGGATGCACTGGACATCATGGCGGAATATAAAATCGGTGGTATCCCTGTGGTAGATGATGAAGGTTATTTGGTGGGTATTGTTACCAACAGAGATTTGCGTTTCGAAAGAGACATGGCAAAACATATTGATCTTGTCATGACTCCGAAAGAAAGATTGGTGACTACTAACCAGTCTACTGACTTGGAATCTGCTGCACAGATTCTTCAGAAACATAAGATTGAGAAACTTCCGATTGTCGGAATGGACGGAAAGTTGATCGGTCTTGTCACTTATAAAGATATTACAAAAGCAAAAGATAAACCGATGGCTTGCAAAGATGCCAAAGGTCGTTTGCGTGTAGCTGCCGGTGTAGGTGTTACTGCCGATACGCTGGATCGTATGCAGGCATTGGTGGATGCCGGTGCAGATGCAATTGTGATTGATACAGCTCACGGACACTCTAAGTTTGTGATTGAAAAACTGAAAGAAGCAAAGAAACGCTTCCCGAACATTGATATTGTGGTAGGTAACATTGCTACCGGAGAAGCTGCCAAAGCTTTGGTGGAAGCTGGTGCGGATGCTGTGAAAGTAGGTATCGGTCCGGGTTCTATCTGTACAACTCGTGTGGTTGCCGGTGTAGGTGTTCCACAGTTGTCAGCCGTCTATGATGTAGCAAAAGCGTTGAAGGGTACAGGTATTCCCTTGATTGCCGATGGTGGTTTGCGTTATTCGGGCGATGTGGTGAAAGCATTGGCTGCCGGAGGATATTGCGTAATGATCGGATCATTGGTTGCCGGAACAGAAGAATCTCCGGGTGACACTATTATCTTTCAATGGTCGTAAATTCAAATCCTATCGTGGTATGGGTTCATTGGAAGCAATGGAGAACGGTTCGAAAGACCGCTACTTCCAGAGTGGAACTGCTGATGTGAAGAAGCTTGTTCCCGAAGGAATCGCTGCCCGTGTTCCTTATAAAGGTACGCTTTTCGAGGTTGTGTATCAGCTGACTGGTGGTTTGCGTGCAGGTATGGGATACTGTGGCGCTGCTAACATTGAGAAACTTCATGACGCTAAGTTTACCCGCATTACCAATGCAGGTGTAATGGAAAGTCATCCGCACGACGTGACGATTACTAGTGAATCGCCTAACTATAGCCGTCCGGAATAATAGATAGATACGGTGAACTATTAACGGTGAACGGTGAACAGGCTGTATAATCAGCAGGGTGTTCACTGCTCACCGTTTGTTGTTTGAAAAATAAAAGTTGATGATGAAAAGAAGCCTGTTGTTGGGATGTATTTCTCTCTTTGTAGTCGCGGTCTTTGCACAGGAAGATCCGGTATTGATGCGTGTTAACGGAAGAGAGAGGTACTCCGTTCGGAATTTGAAAATGCATACCGCCGTTATGCGGAACGTTCAAATGCCAGACTTTCGTCCAAAAGAGTATGCGGCACTTTTCGCTCAATCGAAGTTGAAAGTGGAAGCAGCCAGGGCTGCCGGACTTGATACGACCTCTATTTTCCGTAAACAACAGGAGAAATGCCGGACCGAGTTGGTGGAATCTTATCTGATAGACAGGCAAGTGATGGATAGTTGTGCCCGTGCTATCTATCAGAAGATGGGGTTGAAAGCACGTAACGGCCGGGTGCAAGTCATGCAAATTTTTAAACGTTTACCGCAGACGGTGACTTCCCGGCATTTGGAAGAAGAAAAAAGCCCGGATGGATTCTATATACCGGGTGATACAGAATCAGCCGGATTTGAACTTTAACCGTTTGGTCGAAATATACTCGGATGATAAGCAAAGTAGATGGATCGAATGTCTGGAAACAACGAGCGAGTTTGAGAATGTTGCTTTCTCTTTGGCAAAAGGTATGGCATCACAGCCCTTTCTTCACTCCTGAAGGGATTCATATCTTGAAAGTGATGGACCGGGAGGAAACAGCTGCTTATGAAAATGTCAGTGTCAGGTTAATAGAGCGGTTACGGCGCAAGGAAATTTTGGACAAAGGCACAGGCAGCGATGCTCGAACGCTTGAAAAAAGGCATGGCAGTATGCTCCCAATCAGGCAGCAATGGAAGAACTGCTGGCGAAAGGCCGTACAGAACAAACCCTGTTTACGATTGACGGACAAGCATACACCGGAGCTATGTTCACGCATTTTGCCTCTTCTCATCCTCAAGCTGTCAAACGGCAGTTGGAAGGATTTATAGCTAAGTCATTGCTGGATTATGAAAGCCGGAATATCGAAAAAAAGCATCCGGAAATTCGTGTTGCCTTGCGGGAATCTGATGAAAACTATTTGGTGGAAGAGATAACACGTCAGAAAATAGATTTGCCCGCAGCTAATGACCGGGCGGGATTGGCTACTTATTTCAAATTTCATTCGTCGGATTATCGGTGGGAGAGCCCCCGGTATAGAGGAGTCGTGCTTCATTGCGTTGATAAAAAGACGGCAAAGCAAGCTAAAAAAATGCTGAAGAAAGTGCCGGAAAAAGAGTGGGCGGACCAGCTTCGGCAAACTTTTAATACATCCGGGGACGGAAAAGATACAGGTTGAACAAGGTATTTTTGCCGACGGAGACAATAAATATATAGATAAACTGGTTTTTAAGAAGGGTGATTTCGAACCTGTAATGTCTTATCCTTTTACTATTGTTGTAGGCGAAAAAATGAAAGGTCCGGATGATTATCGGGAAGTAATTGATCGGGTTCGAAAGGATTATCGAAGCTATCTTGACACGTGCTGGGCGCGGGAATTGAGGGAGTCCGGTAAGGTTGAAATAAACCAAGAGGTTTTAAAAACAGTTAATAATAACTGATGTAACCGATTATTCACTATCTTCGTACCTTAAATAAGTAGATTTTAGTTGCCGATGCGAATATTAGTCCTCTTACTGATTACCCTTCTTGGTTGTGGAGCGTGCAAGGAACAGCGCACGACCACAAAGGAAAGACTCCTTTGGTAGAGGTGGACGGTAATTTTTTATATAAAGAAGATTTGATGTCCGTGCTTCCGGTCGGATTGTCAAAAGATGATAGTATTCTCTTCACCGAACACTATATTCGTAGTTGGGCGGAAGAGATTTTATTGTATGAGAAAGCTGCGAACAATATTCCCGATAATGTGGATGTAGACAAGCTAGTGGAGAATTATCGGAAAGCGTTGATAATGCATACTTATCAGCAGGAGTTGATAAGCCAGAAGTTGTCGAATGATATTTCCGAACAAGAGATCGCAGAGTATTATGGCAAAAACAAGGAATTGTTTAAGCTGGAAACCCCGTTGATTAAGGGATTGTTTATCAAAGTGCCGTTGACGGCTCCCCAGCTGAACAATGTGCGCAGGTGGTATAAGTCGGAAAAACAGGATGCTGTCGAGAGCCTGGAAAAATATAGCTTGCAGAATGCAGTGAAATACGAATACTTCTATGACAAATGGGTGTCCGTGACCGATGTCCTGGACATGATTCCGTTGAAAGTAGAGGCACCGGAAGAGTACGTAGACAAACACCGTCAGGTAGAATTGAAAGATACGGCCTTATTATTATTTCCTGAATGTGAGCGATTATCGCGGAGTTGGTGAGTGAAGAGAAACCGTATGAATTTGCCCGCGTTCGGAAGTGAAAGACTTACTGGTAAATCAGAAACGGGTGAGCTTTATGGAACAGGTAAAGAACGACTTGTATCAGCAGGCAGTAAGTAAGAAGAAGATTATATATAATTATTAAATACAAAGAATGAAGAAGTTTGTGAACTTTAGATTTGTTGTTACCCTTGTCCTGGCAATATTTGCTAATGTGGCAACCTATGCACAAGATAATGTGGTTGATGAAGTAGTTTGGGTAGTAGGTGACGAAGCTATTTTGAAATCAGATGTAGAAGAGGCCCGTATGGATGCCTTGTATAATGGACGCAGATTTGACGGCGATCCTTATTGTGTAATTCCTGAAGAGATTGCTGTGCAGAAGTTGTTCCTGCATCAGGCAAAGTTGGACAGTATCGAGGTTTCCGAAGCGGAAATCATCCAGCGTGTGGATATGATGACCAACATGTACATCCAGCAGATCGGTTCCAGAGAGAAAGATGGAGGAGTATTTCAATAAAACTTCCACCCAGATTCGTGAGACGCTGCGTGATAATGCACGTGACGGATTGACCGTTCAGAAGATGCAGCAGAAACTGGTAGGAGAAATCAAAGTGACTCCGGCAGAAGTACGCCGTTATTTTAAAGACCTTCCACAAGATAGTATTCCCTTACATTCCGACACAGGTGGAAGTGCAGATTATTACTTTGCAACCCAAAATACCCGTTTCGGAAATCGAGGATGTAAAGAGGACACTGCGTGATTATACGGATCGTGTGACAAAAGGAGAAATCGACTTCTCTACATTGGCGCGTTTGTATTCGGAAGACAAGGCATCTGCCATTAAAGGTGGTGAATGTGGATTCATGGGACGTGGTATGATGGACCCTGCTTATGCGAATGTAGCGTTCAGTTTGCAAGATCCGAAGAAAGTTTCTAAGATTGTGGAGTCGGAATTTGGTTTCCACATTATCCAGTTGATTGAAGAAACGTGGTGACCGTGTCAACACTCGCCATATCCTGTTGCGTCCGAAAGTATCGGAAAAAGAACTGACCGAGGCTTGTGCCCGTCTGGATTCTATTGCTGATGATATTCGTGCTAACAAATTCACATTTGATGATGCCGCTGCCGTTATCTCACAAGATAAGGATACCCGCAACAATCACGGTATTATGGTGAACATCAATGAACATTCAGGTGTGACTACTTCTAAGTTCCAGATGCAGGATCTTCCTCAAGACGTTGCTAAAGTAGTGGATAAGATGAATGTAGGCGAGATTTCCAAAGCTTTTACAATGATTAATGAGAAAGATGGAAAAGAAGTATGCGCTATCGTGAAATTGAAAACTAAAATCAATGGTCATAAAGCAACCATCGCGGAAGACTATCAGGATCTGAAAGAAATCGTAATGGATAAGCGTCGCGAAGAGGTGTTGCAGAAATGGATTCTGAACAAGCAAAAACACACTTATGTACGCATCAACGAAAACTGGCAGAAGTGTGACTTCAAGTATCCGGGTTGGGTCAAGAATGACTGATATAACCTTGCTTTGACTTTATATGCTGAAAAAGAATAAGAAAAATAAACAACAAGACAGGCATAGATGGCTCCTTATAGGCTTTCTATGCCTGTTTGGTGTATGTCTTGTGGCACAAGTGAGGCCGACGGGACAGAAACCCACGGCAGGGGCTTCGACAAAATCGACTGCGGATACGTCTAAGACGGCTCCCAAAACCAAAACGCCGGCGGGTAATAAGAAACAATCGGACAACAAGAAGCAACCGGAGAATAAAAAGACCAAAGTTTACTTGCTCCATGCTGACGAAGGACAGGCGGATAAGCTGGCACGTCCGGATGTGCAGGTGTTGATTGGTAACGTGAAGTTGCGCCATGACAGTATGTATATGTACTGTGACAGTGCACTGATTTTTGAGAAAACCAACTCCGTAGAAGCCTTCAGCAATGTGCGTATGGAACAGGGAGACACCTTGTTCATTTATGGTGATTATCTTTATTATGACGGAATGACGCAAATTGCGCAACTTCGTGAAAATGTGAAGATGATTAACCGGAACACGACCCTGCTGACGGACAGCTTGAACTACGACCGTCTCTACGATCTCGGATATTATTTCGAAGGGGGAACTTTGATGGATGAAGAGAATGTACTGACCTCCGATTGGGGCGAATATAGCCCTGCAACAAAACAGTCGGTATTCAACCATGATGTGAAGTTGGTGAACCCTAAGTTTGTGTTGACCTCCGATACATTGAGGTATAATACCGAAAACAAAATAGCAGTAATTCTCGGACCTTCCAATATTGTCAGTGATAATAATCATATCTATTCGGAACGGGGATTCTATAACACATTGACCGAACAAGCGGAATTGTTGGACCGTTCGGTCCTGACCAATCAGGGGAAGAAACTTGTAGGCGACAGTCTGTTCTATGACCGGATAATCGGTTACGGAGAAGCATTCGATAATGTGAAGATGACAGACTCCATCAATAAGAATATGCTGACGGGCGATTATTGTTTCTATAATGAATTGACGGACTCCGCGTTTGCGACGAAACGTGCGGTGGCAATCGACTACTCGCAAGGGCCTGACAGTCTTTTTATGCATGGCGATACATTGCAGTTGGTGTCTTACAACCTGAATACCGATTCCGTTTTCCGGTTGATGAAGGCTTACCACAAGGTACGTATGTATCGTACGGATGTTCAGGGAGTATGTGACTCACTGGTCTATAATTCGAAGGATTCCTGTATGACCATGTATACCGACCCTATTCTTTGGAATGAAGGGCAGCAACTACTTGGCGAGCAGATCAAGATTTATATGAATGACAGCACGATTGACTGGCGCACATCATCAACCAGGCGTTGACGGTGGAAATGAAAGATTCTATTCATTATAACCAAGTGTCCGGCAAAGAGATGAAAGCCTATTTCATCAATGGAGATATGCGTCATATTGAAGTGATTGGTAATGTGTTGACCGCTTTCTATCCGGAAGAAAAGACAGTACGATGACCGGATTTAATTGTCTGGAAGGTAGTGTGCTTCATCTTTATATGAAGGATAAGAAGATGGAAAAGGACTGTTTATCGGTAAATCCAACGGAACGATGTATCCGATGGACCAGATACCGCCTGATAAATTACGTCTTCCCACTTTTGCCTGGTTCGACTATGTCCGTCCGCTGAATAAGGATGATATCTTTAACTGGCGGGTAAGCGTGCGGGTGATACACTGAAACCGACCACCGACCGGCGACCCAAAACAGAAAAGCGAAACTTAATAAATATGAAGTAGTATGGGAATGTTTAACTCAATGAGAAAGCCCCGTGGCTTTAATCATCAATACATTTATGTAGACGAGCGGAAAGAAAAGCTCGCAAAGATGGAGGAGAACGCCAAACGTGACTTGGGGATGCTTCCGGAAAAGGAATTTAATCCGGAGGATATTCGCGGTAAGTTCATCGAAGGTACTACGCATTTGAAAAGAAGAAAAGCGAGTGGCCGCAAACCGGTCTCTTTCGGAATCATACTGATAATCATTGCTTTCCTTCTTTATCTGTGGCATTATTTGGCGACAGGAAGCTGGAACTTTTAATTATTAATTTACGAAGAATGAGCGATATAATTCATTTGTTACCTGATTCGGTAGCTAACCAGATTGCTGCCGGTGAAGTGATACAACGTCCCGCGTCTGTCATCAAGGAGCTAGTGGAGAATGCGATTGATGCAGATGCACAAAATATACATGTATTGGTGACTGATGCAGGTAAAACCAGCATTCAGGTGATTGATGATGGAAAAGGAATGTCCGAAACGGATGCCCGTCTTTCTTTTGAGCGACATGCCACTTCTAAGATACGTCAAGCGGCGGATCTGTTTGCTTTGCGTACAATGGGATTTCGCGGAGAGGCATTGGCTTCTATCGCTGCTGTGGCACAGGTAGAGTTAAAGACACGTCCGGAATCGGAAGAGTTGGGCACGAAGCTGGTGATTGCAGGCTCTCAAGTGGAAAGCCAAGAGGCTGTGTCCTGTTCTAAAGGAAGTAACTTCTCTGTAAAGAACCTATTCTTTAATGTACCTGCCCGTCGTAAATTTCTAAAGGCTAATTCAACGGAATTGAGTAACATCCTTGCCGAATTTGAACGGATCGCTTTGGTGCATCCGGAGGTTGCCTTTTCGCTTTATAGTAATGATTCGGAGTTATTCAATCTTCCGGTATCACAATTACGTCAACGTATCCTTGCTATTTTCGGTAAGAAGCTCAATCAGCAGTTACTGAACATAGAGGTCAATACTACCATGGTGAAAATCTCCGGATACGTAGCCAAGCCGGAGACTGCCCGTAAGAAAGGGGCACATCAGTATTTCTTTGTCAACGGGCGTTATATGCGTCATCCTTATTTTCATAAGGCGGTTATGGAGGCTTATGAACAGTTGATTCCCACCGGTGAACAGATTTCCTACTTTATCTATTTCGATGTAGATCCGGCTAATATTGACGTGAATATCCATCCGACAAAGACTGAAATCAAGTTTGAAAATGAACAGGCCATCTGGCAGATACTTTCGGCATCCGTGAAGGAGTCGCTGGGTAAATTCAGTGCGATCCCTTCCATCGACTTTGATACGGAAGATATGCCTGACATTCCGGCATTTGAGGAGAAAATATCTTCCGAGCCTCCGAAGATACATTATAATACAGATTATAATCCGTTTAAAGTTTCTGCTGGTGGCGGTGGTGGCGGATCGTACAGCCGTTCGAAAGTGGAATGGGAAGATTTGTACGGGGGGCTGACGAAAGCCAGTAAGATGAATAACCCGCAACCGGAACCCGAAATGGATTGGGAAGACTCTTCTATTGGCGGCGAACCCGCTTTCGTTGAAGAAAAGATGGAGACGGTCACCTCTGCCGCTTCTTCTACTTTGTATGCCAGTGAACCGGTGATGGAGAAAGGAAATCAGCATTTGCAGTTTAAAGGGCGGTTTATTTTGACTTCAGTTAAATCCGGGCTGATGCTAATCGATCAGCATCGGGCACACATACGGGTGCTTTTTGATCGTTATATGGTACAGATCCAACAGAAACAGGGGGTATCACAAGGCGTCCTGTTCCCGGAAATCTTACAGTTGCCGGCTTCGGAAGCTGCTGTACTGCAAAGTATTATGGATGATTTGTCTGCAGTCGGTTTCGATTTGAGTAATTTGGGAGGCGGTAGCTATGCCATTAATGGTATTCCTTCGGGGATTGAAGGGCTGAATCCGGTGGAACTGGTGCGTAATATGCTGCATACGGCGATGGAAAAAGGAAGTGACGTCAAGGAAGAAATCCAAAGTATTCTGGCATTAACATTGGCTCGCGCGGCGGCTATTGTTTACGGACAGGTGTTGAGTAATGAAGAAATGGTAAGCCTTGTAGACAACCTTTTTGCCTGTCCCTCACCGAATTACACCCCTGATGGGAAAACTGTTTTGACAACAATCAAGGAGGAAGACATCGAAAGATTATTCAAATAAAACAAATAATTTCATCTTTTTCTAAAACCTTTTAGTTCAGTTCGTGTTATTTAAATAGTTCAACAAAGAAAAAGATTTAAATAACCACTTAACTATTAGGTATATGAAAAAGATTCTGATGTTGCTGGCATTTGCCGGCGTTGCGTCTGTCGCTTCTGCGCAGCAGACAATGACTGTAACTGAATACGAAGTGATTCAGGTACAAGATAAATATCAAGTAATAACTAATCCTTTCTGGAGTAACTGGTTCTTCTCTATAGGAGGCGGCGCCCAGGTGCTATATGGAAACAATGACCATATCGGCAAATTCAGAGACCGTGTTGCTCCTACATTTAACGTGTCTGTCGGCAAATGGGTAACTCCGGGATTCGGGCTGCGTTTGCAATACAGCGGACTGCAGGCAAAAGGATTCACTACCAGCGAAACTGCTAATTATGTAGTGGGTGCCCCGAGAGAAGACGGTTCTTACAAACAAAGATGGGACTACATGAACTTGCATGGTGATTTGATGATTAACCTGAACGCACTTTTCGGTGGATACAATCCGAACCGCGTATATGAAATTATCCCTTATATAGGTGCCGGTTGGGCTCATGCTTATTCTCGTCCTCACACTAACTCCGCTACTTTCAATGCAGGTATTATCAACCGCTTCCGTTTGTCGAATGCTGTTGACTTGAATCTGGAGTTGAGTGCAACAGGTCTGGAAGGCAAGTTTGACGGAGAACATGGAGGTAGACCCGATTATGACGGTATCTTAGGTGCTACCCTCGGTGTGACTTATTACTTCCCTACCCGCGGATTCCAACGTCCCTCCACAGATTATCTCTGAACTCGAATTGAATCAGATGCGTAATCAGATGAATGCAATGGCAGCAGCTAATATGCAATTGCAACAGCAGTTGGCAAATGCACAACAACCGGTAGAAGTAGAAGATACTGAAGAAGTTGTTATCACAGATACTAACATTGCTCCGCGTACCGTATTCTTCAAGATCGGTTCTGATAAATTATCTCCGCAAGAAGAAATGAACTTGTCATATCTTGCCAGCAAGATAAAAGAATCTCCGAATGCTACATACACAATCAACGGATATGCTGACTCTGCAACCGGTACTCCTGCTTTCAATCAGAAGTTAAGTTTGGAACGTGCACAGGTTGTTAAAGACTTGTTGGTTAAGAAGTATGGCATCTCTGCCGATAGACTGAAAGTTGCAGCCGGTGGTGGGGTTGACAAATTCGGTCAACCGATTCTGAACCGTGTAGTATTGGTAGAATCTGCACAGTAATAAAAAGTAAAAAAGCGATTTCAGCATTCAGCGATTCTCTGTAATCGCTTGCTGGAAAGGAAAAGCGGCTGAAAGCGAACCCTGAAAAGAGAGGTTCATGCTTTCAGCCGCCTTTTTTATATCTGTTATTTTGGGGTATCTCCTCTGATATTTTATTTTAGTTTATTTGACAGGCTGATAATCTCTGGACTTTCCATAAAATCCTGGGGCCGGCACATAAAGGCGATTGATGCGCTTGTTACCAGCACTATTCTTCTAATGGCTCAAAGTGTTCTTTTTGAAACTCACCATTCTCATTTCTGATATAGGCTGTACCATATGGAGCGTGAAGTAACGGTATTATGTCGGGATCGTATTGGCAGATAGTATTTAGCTTATAGATACCACTATTTTGAGCGGTTTGCATATATTCGTCACTCTCATCTCCAGCTGTAAATCGCCACCCGCTATCATATCTTTCAAACGGATCGCCTTCTTCCGGTTTTTCACGATACATATATCCAACAGGTAAGCCATCCACTGTTATTCTATCAGTGGCTATACATCCATCAGAAGTTTCCCAATCGTTAAGAAGAACCTCATTTTCTCGTCCATTTATAAAAAATGCTTTTTCCTTTCTCATTTTTATTATTTCTTTGCTGCTAATGGCACGGAAATATGCACCGTTTAGGTGCTTAATTTTCATGTTAGTAATATTTATTCATCTTTTTGTCCGTTCAATCGGATTTGTAATCCGATTGTTTTGAGCATCAGGATTTTCAATCCGAACTATATATTAAAGTATAGGTGTATTGCGGATTATAAATCCTGATACTCGGAGAACGGCGGATTGCAAATCCGCCGGGACGCCAGGACGCATAATGTTTGGTAACTAGCTAACCTTCCACTGTTATTTTTTCTAAGTATATGTCCTTCTTTAGCTAAATATCGGCAATGAGACTTTCAAATTAGGATATTTGTCGCCCAATTGTTTCAAGAAGTCATTGCCAATGATAATATCCTGTATTGTTTCTTGTGGATCTGTCGGAATCTCCGGGATATTTGTAAATATCAGACAGGAGTAGATAATGAGTTCAACAGGTTTCTCGTCGGTTTGCAATGAAAGTTTGTATGCTTTCACGTTGTTTCCTCTGGCTTGTGCCTGTGCTTGTACTTGTCCCTCCATAGGAATTGCGATGAGACGGGAATTTTCAAGACGCGCCTGATTGAATACAAAATGATTGTCGATTTCTCCATCTGTGTCTGTATCGAATAGGTGCAGATTGTCTCCGCTCAATACCAGATATTTGGGAGTTTGTACGGTATTGAAACGTACAGTTCCTAAAGTGGCCATTCCTTTCAGCTTATCTTTCATTCCGTCTTTGAGTGCGGATGCTACACCATACTCATTGCTGGCATAGTTGAAAGCGTCAATTTTTTCTTCTCCCATAGCTTCTTTCAGGAAAGATAAATCAGAGTTTAAGCAGAGTTTTTTATACTGTTCTGCATTTGCAAATTCAGCTTTGAAATCGGTGTTGTTCACTACTTGTGCTTGTTGCGAGTTTTTGTTTTTCATGTAAAACCAGTATCCTAGATATAGAACAATGAAAATGACCGGAATAAAGGTGTAAATAGACATAGTTTGTACTTTTTAATGTTATTAATAATGGTTTGTTTTATACTTCCACGGGTTTCACTTCTTTCTTTTTTCCAGGAATACATCCCCAAATGATAAGGGCAATTATAAGAAGTCCGACAGCTTTACCGCCATAACGGGAATAGAAACCGACCTTGTTCAACTTCTCTCCATCCAAATTATTTTCTTTTAGGATGGTAGCCAGTTGTTCTTCCGTCAGTTCAGTGTCTTCCTTTTCGCAATAGCCGACCGGGCGAGGCTCTTTCTATATATAGAGGGAGAAGGTAAGCGATGTTGAACTCCTGATGGAAAGTTGCCAGATCAATGTAGTTTCCATCGTCTGTTTGGTACTCTTCGGTATCAGGCAAATCTGCTACTTTGGTTAATACTTCGCGGTCGCCGAAAGGGATTTTTAAACCACGTGCGGATACTGTTTGGCAAGATAAGAAAAGAATGCCGCCAAGTGCAAATAGAAATTTAAGGTGCTTCATGCTTCTTGTGTTTAAGTGAATAATTTGTGTGATTTTTATTGATATTGTGGCAAAGATAGGAAAAAGAAGAATAAAAGCCGTATAATTGTTTGGAATTTGTAAGCTCTATTCTTTTTTATAAAATGAGGAGATTTTTTTCCTGATTTAGAGGATTTGTATCCTGATTTATGCAATTGATGTAAAATTGCATTATTGGGATAATCCAAATAATTTAATAACAATTGGTTGGAGCTATTAATAATTATCTATATTTGTGATATAGAACTCAAATCTGGAATATTATGGACGACTTTAATACCGTATATGCACTACTCGTTTTAGTTATGTTATTTATTTTATTGAGTAGGTTGGACAATCGCTTCGGAAAAATAGAGAAAGAGTTGAATGAGATGAAGAAATGGATGGAAGATTATCTCAAGGTTCAGCAAAATTCTGTTGCTGAAGCCTCCAAGCCGAAAGAGGAAATATCAGAAAAAGAAATAAAAGATATTCCTGTGATGCCTCAAGTGGCAGAGCATGTTAAGGCAGTAAAGACCGGACAACGAGAAGAGGCTGTTCAGGAAAAACACGAACCGGTTGTTGAAGCAGTTGTCCGTGAGACATTGGAAAAGACGCCTGAAAAGACGCTTGAAACAAGAATGGAGGAAGTTTGTGTAGAGGCTGTTCGGAAGGAATCCGCTGAATCTTCGACTGTGCCAGTTGTACCGGTTACTCCGGCTACTCCGGTTGTTCCGGTTGCCCCGACTGTTCCGAAACAAAAGAAGCAGGTGAACTATGAAAAATTCATCGGTGAGAATCTTTTCGGGAAGATTGGTATCCTTATATTTGTAATTGGTGTAGGTTTCTTTGTAAAGTATGCCATTGATAAAAACTGGATTAATGAAACCTTCCGTACCGTGCTTGGTTTCTTGACGGGAGCTGTATTGCTGGCTGTTGCCGAACGGTTGCAAAAGAAATACCGAACCTTCAGTTCGCTGCTTGCGGGTGGTGCTTTCGCTGTGTTCTATCTTACAGTTGCCATTGCTTTCCATTATTATCATATTTTCTCGCAGACTATGGCCTTTATCATTCTGATTGGTGTCACAGTGTTTATGTCTATTCTGTCTGTGGTATATAATCGGCGTGAGTTGGCTATCATTTCTCTTGTAGGAGGATTCCTTGCGCCATTCATAGTGAGTGGTAGCGGAAGTTATTTGGTACTGTTTACTTACGTGAGCATATTAAACTTGGGTATGTTCGGACTTTCCATTTATAAAAAGTGGAGTGAACTTCCAATGATTTCATTTGTCTTCACTTGCCTGATAATGGGAATCTTTCTTTTGTTTAACTATACCTCCGGTTCTACGGTTATTTCGAACCATCTGTTTTGGTTTGCTACTCTGTTCTATTTTATCTTTCTACTTCCGGTGTTCTCTATCCTTCGTGGAGAGAATATGCGGACGATGAGCCGGGGATTAGTATTCGTCATTATAACGAATAATTTTATCTATTTGCTTTCAGGAGCCTTATTCTTGCGGAATATGGGATTATCTTTCAAAGCAAGCGGCTTGTTGAGCCTGTTTATCGCACTCGTTAATTTAGGATTAGTGCTTTGGCTCTGGAAGAACCGCAAAGAGTATAAATTTCTGGTTCATACCACACTGGGACTTGTATTGACATTTGTCTCTATCACTATTCCGATTCAACTGGACGGAAACTATATAACCTTGCTTTGGGCATCGGAAATGGTATTGCTGTTGTGGCTCTATGTTAAGTCGAAAATTAGAGTATATGAGTATGCGGCTAAAGTTCTGGTAGGACTCACTTTCGTTTCTTACTTGATGGATGTGTATAGTGTGATGTTTGAACATCATTCCTTGGATACAATTTTTCTGAATAGTTCATTTGCCACCTCTTTGTTTGTGGGATTAGCGACAGGAGCATTTGCTTCTTCTCTACGGCACGCCGGTTGAAATACAGCTTCTGGAATCCTTTTATGCTTATCGTCTCCGTAATCATACTTTATTATACATTTATGATGGAATTCAATTTGTATTTTGAAGGGGCGACGAGAAGCGGAGCTATGTTCTTGTTTACAGCCATATCCATTTCGAGTGTTTGCTATGCTTTCAGAAAACGATTCCCGATAACGAAACATCTCACTTCTTATATCTTGACTATCGGGGCAAACGTACTTGTATATATTATAAATATATGGGGCGACCAGAGAATATGGACTTCCCCTCCTGTTGTACTACCATGGCTGACAGCTGTGTTCGTAATAGCGAATTTGTATTATGTAGCACGTATGTACTATACATCAATCGGCATAAAATCCCGTTTCACCGTATATCTGAATATTCTTGCCACGCTCCTTTGGCTGACAATGGTACGCTCTTTCCTTTGCAAGTAGGAGTGGACGATTGCCGGGCTGTCACTCATTAAGCATTGCCGGGTTCGTCCAAATGGGTTGGGCATGCGCCTGCATCAGAAACTACTCCGCATGGTGAGCCTTGCGACTTTCGGATTAGTCCTGCTCAAACTCGTCTTTGATGATTTATGGGCTATGCCGACCATTGGCAAGATTATTGTATTTATCATTCTGGGATTGATATTGCTGATACTTTCATTCCTTTATCAGAAATTAAAGGATGTGTTGTTCAAGAATGACGAGGAAGAAACAAACTGAATCTTTGAAAAATATCCGATAAGAAAGGCTGCCTGTTCTACAAAAGAAGGGCAGCCTTTACCTTATAATTATGTTTATTCCCAGACGAAATCTTTTACTCTTGCGAGAAACGTTTCACCTGCTCTTCGATTAATTCCTTATCATCAAAATAATTAATCTTCATCGCCTTCTTCACGTCAGCCAAAGTCTCGGCAGCCGCAGCCCTTGCCACTTCGCAGCCTTGCTGAAGCATCTCGTAGATAGCAGGGATATCCTTGCTGAACTCCTTGCGACGATTGCGAATCGGTTCCAAAGTCTCCTGCATGATGGAATTTAGGAAACGTTTTACTTTCACGTCACCCAATCCGCCGCGTTGATAATGCGCTTTCAGTTCTGCCAGATTCGGATAGTCTGGCAAGAAGCGTTCGAAATGTTCGGGGCGGCAGAAAGCATCGAGATAAGTAAATACGGTATTACCTTCAATCTTTCCCGGATCTTGTACGCGGAGATGTCCCGGGTCGGTATACATACTCATGATTTTCTTTGGACTTCTTCCGGTTCTTCCGAAAGGTAGATGCAGTTTCCGAGCGATTTACTCATTTTAGCTTTACCGTCAGTTCCCGGAAGACGCAGACAAGCTGCATTGTCCGGCAACAGGATTTCCGGTTCTACTAATGTCTCACCATATATATAGTTGAAACGGCGAACGATTTCGCGAGCCTGTTCGAGCATCGGTTCCTGGTCTTCACCCACAGGGACAGTCGTTGCGCGGAATGCTGTAATGTCTGCTGCCGGCTGATGGGATAAGTGAAGAAACCTACGGGAATACTTGCTTCACACTTACGCATCTGGATTCCACTTTCCGAGTCGGATTACCTTTCAGGCGGGTTACTCTGACAAGGTCCATATAATAGAAACTAAGTTCGCATAGTTCCGGTATTTGCGACTGGATGAAAATCGTAGCTTTAGCCGGATCAATGCCACAAGCCAGATAATCAAGAGCAACTTCGATTACATTCTGACGTACCTTTTCCGGATTGTCTATATTGTCTGTCAATGCCTGTGAATCGGCAATGAAGATAAACATCTTACTATAATCACCTGCGTTTTGCAGGTCAACTCTGCGTTTCAATGAACCTACATAGTGGATTGAGGACGGTCGCCCGTCAATATGATTTTTCTTTTCCCATATTATTACCTTATTATATAATGGCGACAAAGATAAGGATAAAAACTGAAAGAAACATCAAAATGCAGTTACTTCATGATTTGTGCCTGCTTAAGATAAGAATGTAATCATTAAAAGCCAATGGAAAAACGACTGTTTCATTAACACGGTAAATTATTTCAGTAAAAAAGTGAACGTATCTTTTTGTCATGTGCAAAATATGTCGTTACTTTGCACAAATTTTGAAGTCAACAATGAATCAACAGGAAATTAGAAGCAAGTATTATTTACATTCGGATGTTTTTCATCCCGAAACGAAAGTCTCTTATTTCCAAAACAATATTTTAGTTCTTTGGTAATGCGTTAATCCTTTTTTGAGGGTAACGCATTTTTTTTATGAACGGACTTAGAAATAACAACTTATTATAACAACAAAAGAAATGGAAAAGGAAATCAAGAAAGTTCTCGTTTTGGGTTCTGGAGCACTCAAAATCGGACAAGCCGGAGAGTTCGACTACTCAGGCTCACAAGCACTGAAAGCTTTGAAAGAAGAAGGTATCAGCTCAGTATTGGTAAACCCGAACATCGCAACCATTCAGACTTCTGAAGGTATTGCCGATAAAGTGTATTTCCTTCCCGTGAATACTTATTTCGTAGAAGAAATTATCAAGAAAGAACGTCCCGATGGTATCCTTTTGGCATTCGGCGGACAGACTGCATTGAACTGTGGTGCTGAACTTTACACACAAGGTGTTCTTGATAAATACGGAGTAAAGGTGCTCGGAACTTCGGTAGAAGCTATCATGTATACAGAAGACCGTGACCTGTTTGTGAAGAAGCTGGACGAGATAGAAATGAAGACTCCGGTCAGCCAGGCAGTAGAAAACATGGAAGATGCCATTGCTGCTGCACGCAGAATTGGTTATCCTGTCATGGTGCGTTCTGCTTATGCACTGGGTGGTCTTGGTAGCGGTATCTGTGCCAATGAAGAAGAATTCCTGAAATTGGCAGAGAGCTCATTTGCTTTTTCCAAACAAATTCTGGTAGAAGAGTCTTTGAAAGGCTGGAAAGAAATCGAATTTGAAGTGATCCGTGACGCTAACGACCATTGCTTCACAGTAGCCAGCATGGAAAACTTCGATCCGCTGGGTATTCATACCGGCGAATCAATTGTAGTAGCTCCCACCTGCTCGCTGGATGATAAAGAACTGGCTCTGTTGAAAGAACTTTCTACCAAATGTATCCGTCACCTCGGTATCGTGGGTGAATGTAACATTCAGTATGCTTTCAACTCTGAAACGGATGACTACCGTGTGATTGAAGTAAATGCCCGTTTGAGCCGTTCTTCTGCATTGGCTTAAGGCTACCGGTTATCCGTTGGCATTCGTAGCTGCTAAAGTGGCACTTGGTTACACACTCGACCAGATTGGTGAGATGGGAACCCCGAACTCTGCATACGTAGCTCCGCAACTTGACTACTATATCTGTAAAATCCCTCGTTGGGACTTGACGAAGTTTGCCGGTGTATCCCGTGAAATCGGTTCAAGCATGAAATCAGTAGGTGAAATCATGTCTATCGGTCGCTCTTTCGAAGAAATCATCCAGAAAGGCCTTCGTATGATCGGTCAGGGAATGCACGGTTTCGTAGGTAATGACGAACTGCACTTTGATGATCTTGATAAAGAGCTTTCTCGCCCGACTGACTTGCGTGTTTTCGCCATTGCACAAGCAATGGAAGAAGGTTACACCATCGAACGTATCCACGACCTGACAAAGATCGACCCATGGTTCCTTGGCAAACTGAAAAATATCGTAGACTACAAAGCGAAACTGTCTACTTATAATAAGGTAGAAGATATACCTGCCGATGTAATGCGTGAAGCTAAAGTGTTAGGTTTCTCTGACTTCCAGATTGCCCGTTTCGTACTGAATCCAACCGGAAACATGGAGAAAGAAAACCTGGCAGTGCGTGCTCATCGTAAATCGATGGGTATCCTTCCGGCTGTAAAACGTATCAATACCATCGCTTCCGAACATCCGGAACTGACTAACTATCTGTATATGACTTATGCAGTGGAAGGCTACGATGTAAACTATTATAAGAATGAAAAATCAGTAGTCGTACTGGGTTCGGGTGCTTACCGTATCGGTAGCTCTGTAGAATTTGACTGGTGCTCGGTGAATGCAGTTCAGACTGCCCGCAAACTGGGTTACAAGTCTATCATGATTAACTACAACCCTGAAACGGTTTCTACTGACTATGATATGTGCGACCGTCTCTACTTCGACGAACTTTCGTTCGAACGTGTACTTGACGTAATCGATCTCGAACAACCTCGTGGTGTGATCGTCTCGGTAGGCGGACAAATCCCGAACAACCTGGCTATGAAACTTTATCGTCAGTCGGTTCCTGTATTGGGTACTTCTCCGATTTCTATCGACCGTGCTGAAAACCGTAACAAGTTCTCTGCTATGCTCGACCAACTGGGTATCGACCAGCCGGCTTGGATGGAACTGACCAGTCTTGAAGAAGTGAAGGGATTTGTAGAAAAAGTAGGCTACCCGGTATTGGTTCGTCCTTCTTACGTCCTTTCAGGAGCGGCAATGAATGTTTGCTATGACGATGAAGAATTGGAGAACTTCCTGAAGATGGCTGCCGAAGTTTCTAAAGAATATCCGGTTGTTGTTTCCCAGTTCCTTGAAAATACGAAAGAGATTGAATTTGATGCCGTTGCGCAGAATGGTGAAGTGGTAGAATACGCAATCTCCGAACATGTAGAGTTTGCCGGTGTTCACTCCGGTGATGCTACGTTGGTATTCCCGGCACAGAAGATTTACTTTGCAACAGCTCGTCGCATCAAGAAGATCAGCCGTCAGATTGCTAAAGAACTCAATATCTCCGGTCCGTTCAATATCCAGTTCCTGGCTCGTAACAACGAAGTGAAAGTAATCGAATGTAACTTGCGTGCTTCTCGTAGCTTCCCGTTTGTTTCTAAAGTTCTGAAACGTAACTTTATCGAAACTGCTACCCGCATCATGCTGGATGCTCCATACTCACGCCCGGATAAGTCGGCATTCGATATCGACTGGATTGGTGTAAAAGTCTTTTCTCTTCTCTCGTCTGCACAAGGCTGACCCGGTATTGGGCGTAGACATGTCTTCTACAGGTGAAGTGGGATGTATCGGTGACGATTTCTCTGAAGCATTGCTGAATTCAATGATTGCTACCGGATTCAAAATTCCTGAAAAAGCAGTGATGTTCTCTTCCGGTGCAATGAAGTCGAAAGTAGATTTGCTGGATGCCAGCCGTATGCTGTTCGCTAAGGGCTATCAGATTTACGCAACTGCCGGAACAGCAGCTTTCTTGAACGCTCACGGTGTAGAAACTACTCCGGTTTACTGGCCGGATGAAAAGCCGGGTGCAGAGAACAACGTCATGAAGATGATTGCTGACCATAAGTTTGATTTGATCGTTAATATTCCGAAGAATCACAGCAAGCGTGAGTTGACGAACGGTTATCGTATCCGTCGTGGTGCAATCGATCATAACATTCCGTTGATTACCAATGCTCGTTTGGCAAGCGCCTTTATTGAAGCATTCTGCGAATTGAAACTGAATGATATTCAGATTAAGAGCTGGCAGGAATATAAATAAAAACAGCTTTAGCTGTCTATTAGATAAGGAGAACTCTCTCTTTGGCTTGTCCAAAGAGGGAGTTTCTTTTTTTTATTAGTAAATATAGCACATCAGAGTGTGTTCTATATAGGGAGTGTTTTGTAAGCGTCTCCGCGATTCTATATAGTGTATTAAAATAAAAAGGCTAATGATCCCTTTTTAGTCATTAGCCTTTTCCCATCTGTCAGGAAGCAGTTCCCTGTATTTTTCAATTGGTGTGTTCGGTTGCCATTCGGCTGTTCTGTTTATCACATCCGTGAGATACTCAAATAGATTCACTTTATGCATCCTACAAGTGAGTGCTATCGTATAGAGTATGGCGCCTCGTTCGGCCCCCTTATGGCTGCCGAAGAACAATGAGTTTTTTCTTGATAAGGATATGTACCGGTTCATCCGTTCAACCATATTGTTGTCCAGATAAGTGTCACCATAATTAAAGATGTCCACCACTGCATTCCACTCATTGCGAAGATAGGTAATGGCTTCCTGCAGTTCGCTCTTAGGTAATAAATCCCCCCGTTCTTCTATTTCATCAAACACATCTTTTATTTCTCCGAGTATGTCCGGCGCATATTTTTCGATGCATAAGATTCTGTTCTACCGTCCATCCCTCAACCCCAACTTTATGCTTATGCTCGTTTTGATAAAGTGCGTTTATCAGCTCCACGATTCCTTTTTGCATCCGGGTCCTTCTCACCGCAATCTATAAATTCCCGTTTTATATGTTGCAAGCACGGGATGCGTGTGATATTGGGATAAGCATCGCTTTCGAGCTTCCGGTAAGGTGAGTAACCATCGCTTTGTATGATACCTTTGCAACTGCCTAATTCGTTAAGAATAACTCTTTCAGACCGGGAGCCGTCATCATAGAGCAGGTATATCATCCTGGTGTTTATGCCGACAACCACCCAAAGGTATCCCTTCCTGACTCCTTTTCCCTTGTTCTTTTCCGGGACGAGTATTTTGTAATAGGTTTCATCGGCTGCCTTATAAGGATCACTCAAAGCTGTCTGCCGGATGCACTTATAAAGATTTTCGAAGAGGTTTGAGGCTTTCTCTATCAACTTATGAGCCGTAGGTTTCTTCAGCGTAAAGCCATGACTCTCGAAGTAGTTGATGATTCTTTCAACAGGTAGCGATTGTATATAACGTAATTCCATCAATCCGGCAATAAATGAACCGTCATAGCTGGAATTCAAGAAGGCCGAAGCCGGTGTTTTTCCCTCAAACAGGCGACCTTCTTGCGTATAGGTGTGTATCTTGTAGACATGCTTGATGAAGCGCATGGGTACACATTCATAGCGGACGCATATTCTGGGAACAGTGGTAAACAACCGGGCCTTATTGATGTCAAAATCGGGATCATCGGGATAAACGACATGTTCTTCTTCCTCCATCTCATAATGCATGTCACGTTTGGCCCCATTGTTCTTTCTTGCTTTACGCTTATCTGCTTTTTCCGCTTCTATCTTCTGTCGCTCCTCTTCGGATATGGCAGATTGGGGAGCCTGTTGCTGTTCGGATGTGTTGGATACAAGTTTGGCGAGTCCCTTAGTAAGGCGCTGTTGCTTGCTAAGAGATTCGCCTTTTTGAAGGAGTGCCTCTTTAAGGGAAGAAACCTCCTTTATCAAAGCATCTATTTGGTCCAAGAGTCTGTTGTTGTCATCTCGTAATCCCTTGATTTGTTCCTTCAATAACTCTATGATCTCATCCTTTTTCATGGCATAAAGATATAAAAAATCAACGAATTGGCCAAATAAACCGGATGATATCTTTAGCGCAAATATCTAATAATCAGAATGTTGAATTAGATCCTGAAACGTTTTCTCAACCGTACGGACTTTAATGACACTCCATTTAAGATAAAAGACAAAACCTGATAAGAAATCTCGTAATTGCCTGTATTGGGGTTAAATGTCGGTAACTCAAAACTTCCACCTTCGAGGCGCTTGTAGTACAGAAGAAAGCCATCGCCATCCCAACGCAGTATTTTTACACTTTGTCGGTTTTTACCAAAGAATAAAAAGATATCTCCGGAAACGGGAGACAAGTCCTTCATTTCCGATCGTATAATTTTGAATAAACCGTCAATGCCAAGGTTCATACGAACAAAGCCCTGGTACAGATAGTAGCGATTGGCTGATGTTAGAGAACACATAGATCTCCCTCCGTTCTTTCGTAATCGCGCAACATTTTAATAACACCACCGGGTGTGGCCCGTTTGACTGAAATGGTGGTTCCACTGTTAAAGGTGATTGTGATCCCGGCAAGACTAAACTCTTCTTCCGACAACATGGCGGGTGCTATTTGAGTGAATGAAGGAGAGGAAGTTGTCGGTTGGGAGGGTTCAACGCCGCCATAATAATCACGGACCACATCTGCCTTGGCTTGTTTAACGCTATAGCCCCGTCTGGACATCCAGGAACTCATACCACCAAAAGTGGTATGCTGATCGCGGCAAACATCGGCTAAAGAACAATTGTAGTCTACTTTCAATACTTCAAGGAAATGTTTCCAAGTTTTTCCAAATCGATTTTCTGCTAAATCCATAATGCTTCATTTTTATACATAGCAAAAATATAAGAATGAAAAAAGGGCGACAAGATAGAATCGCGGAGACGCTTACGAGTGTTTTTGTTATTAATAAATGATTAAAGTTAATTATTGGTTGAAACTAAGTAGAATCTGTCTATCCATCAGCAAGAGAAGTGATTTATTTTTTATTTTTGTTTCTTGAAAAGATAAAATCAGATAAAACAATGTTAGTACTTCTATCTTGTGCCAAGACTATGAGTGAGACTTCAAAGGTGAAAGTACCTTTGAAGACAGTTCCACAATTTCAAAAAGAAGCTTCCGGGATTGCTTTGCAGATGTCACAGTTTTCGGTGGATGAACTGGAACGCCTGTTGCGTATAAATGCCAGGATGGCGGTGGAGAATTATAAGCGTTATCAGGCTTTTCATGCAGAAGACACATCGGAACTGCCTGCTTTGCTGGCTTATACCGGAATTGTATTCAAGCGACTGAATGCAAAAGATTTCTCGAAAGAAGAATTTGAATATGCGCAGGAACATCTGCGGTTGACTTCTTTTTGTTATGGGTTGTTGAGGCCTTTAGATGTCATTCGTTCCTACCGCTTGGAAGGAGACGTAGTGTTGCCGGAACCGGGTAATCAGACCATGTTCTCTTATTGGAAATCCCGTCTGACGGATGTTTTCATCGAAGATATAAAGAAAGCGGGAGGCATACTCTGCAATCTGGCCAGCGACGAGATGAAAAGTTTGTTCGATTGGAAACGTGTGGAGAGAGAAGTGCGTGTCGTTACTCCCGAATTTCAGGTGTGGAAGAACGGGAAATTAGTTTCGATAGTGATCTATATCAAGATGTCCCGTGGTGAAATGACGCGGTTCATTCTGAAGAACAGAATCGAAAATCCGGAGGATTTGAAAAGCTTCTCCTGGGAAGGATTCGAATTTAACGAATCTCTTTCGGATGAAAAGAAGTTTGTATTTACTAACGGTAAAGAAATATAAAGTATGACGGAAGTAGAAAAGATGCGTAGTAGCCAGTTGGCTGATATGGCTGCGCCGGAATTGCAGGTGCGTTTTGAGCATGCCAAGAAGCTGCTGGCGCGTATGCGGGGAATGAGTACTTATGATGCGGGGTATCGGGAATTATTGGAAGAACTGGTACCGGAGATTCCTGAAACTTCAATAATCTGCCCGCCTTTCCATTGCGATCATGGAGACGGAATCAAATTGGGTGAACATGTATTTGTGAATGCCAATTGCACTTTCCTGGATGGAGGATATATCACGATAGGCGCCCATACGCTGGTTGGACCTTGTGTACAGATTTATACGCCGCATCATCCGATGGATTATCTGGAAAGAAGAGGCTCTAAGGAATATGCTTATCCGGTGACGATTGGCGAAGACTGCTGGATTGGTGGCGGTGCTATTATCTGTCCCGGCGTGACGATTGGCAATCGCTGTGTGATAGGGGCGGGGAGCGTTGTGACGAAAGATATTCCCGACGACAGTGTGGCAGTCGGGAATCCGGCACGTGTTGTTCGCAAACAGCTTGTTTAACGTTTGACCGGAAAAGTTATTTCCCGGATTTAAGCGTTCCTGCGTTACTATCTTTGTTGGGAATTCGTTTTCCTGCAGATTCTATTTTAATTATTAATGATAGAAAAAGAGGCGCGACTATCTTTATTTTGTTCTGTTTATTAGATGAACCGGAAGAAGTGAAAGTGGCAAGAAAAAAGTTTTTATTATTATTTGCTGATAATCAGAGTGTTTCTTTATTTGATAAAAACTTTCTTGAAAAATAATACATGAAATGTTTGCAGAATTCAAAAAATGCCGTACCTTTGCATCGCTTTTGAAACGGAAGTGTACGGGCGTTTAGCTCAGCTGGTTCAGAGCATCTGCCTTACAAGCAGAGGGTCGGCGGTTCGAATCCGTCAACGCCCACACAAAAAACGAAACACTTCCGGCTCATTAACAAGGGCGTTTAGCTCAGCTGGTTCAGAGCATCTGCCTTACAAGCAGAGGGTCGGCGGTTCGAATCCGTCAACGCCCACTACTGGAAATCAGATAGTTACACTGTTAGCTATCTGATTTTTTTTATGCGTCAAAACTTGGTTTATGAATGGTTTTTGCACGGTGATGTAAACCGAGATGTAAACCGGAAAATGACACATGAATGCTTCAATTTCAGTAGTTTGCTACAAATCCAAAACACTTTCTAATGGTGAGAGCCCATTAATGCTTCAAATCACTAAAGATAAAAAGAGAAAATATCAGAGTCTTGGTATTTCTGTGAATCCCAAACATTGGAACTTTTTGAAGGGTGAACCTAAGCCTAAGTGTCCTAATCGTGATTATATTCTGAAAATTATTTTAGCTAAGAAAGAAGAATTGCAAAGAAAGGTACTGGAGTTTAATAGTAGGCAAAGAGAATATTCTGTTTATTCTTTATTAAAGGAGACCGAAAGAACCCAGCACATGACTGTGGGGGAGTTTTATTTGGCTTTGATAGACGAATTTGAGAGAAATGGTAAACTTGGTAATAGACGTGCTTATAAAGGCTCGTATAACTCTTTAAATTCGTTTACGGGGGATAATCTTGATATTTGTTTTGAGGATATAACGCAAGGTTGGCTTTTGAATTATGAAAGTTGGTTGCGTGCGAAAGGCAACAAGGAGACAACTATAAGTATTCAGTTTCGTACTTTGCGAAGTGTGTATAATAAAGCTATAAAAAGAAAATGTGTGGGAAAGGAGTATTATCCGTTTGAAGATTTTCATATCAATAAGTTTAATGTTCATACAGATAAAAGGGCTATTTCGAAGAATGATGTACTGAAGATTATCTCTGCTGATTTAACAGGTAAGAGTGAATATGTAAAGTTCAGCCGAGATATTTTTGTCTTTAGCTATTTGTGTGGTGGAATAAACTTCTGTGATGTGGCTAGTTTAACAAAGGAGAATATATTAAATGGTAGATTGTTTTATGTCAGACAAAAAACAGGGAAACAGATAAATCTGTGCCTTACGAAAAATGCCAGCGCGATTATTGATAAATATTATAAGGGTGGTAAAGGTTTTCTTTTTCCTATTTTAGATGTAACTCGACATATAACTGCTACGCAAAGGGAAAATAGGCTGCATAAAGTTTTGGGGCAAGTTGATAAGTCTTTGAAAATTGTCGCCCAAATTGCGAAGGTTGATGTGAATTTAACGACTTATGTTGCCCGCCATTCTTATGCGACTGTTTTGAAACGTTCGGGTGTGCCAACATCTATTATTTGTGAATCTTTGGGACATAGCTCCGAACGGGTGACACAGATTTATTTGGATAGTTTTGAAAATGAGCAGATAGATGAAGCAATGAAGAATCTTCTTTGAAATAAAATGTCGCTTTACTTTTATGGTGAAGCGGCATTTTTTATCTTTACAGCATAATTATTACGATATGCCAATTCAGAAATTCACACTTTACCAGTATGTGAAAGAGGAATACGAACTTTTAGAGTATGTTTCTCTACTTGCACAGATATATACACCGGATTTTGATTTTGACGAGGAAAGTCAACAAACGTATGAACTTCCTTCGTCTGCACCGGAGATATTTAAGGTACGATATAATAACGGACTTCTCAAAATTCCATTTACTTATTCATCTTATGTAAAGAGTAGCAAGATTGTTTCTTTGTTACATCAATTACAACTTGATTGCGATAAATTTTGGTATCTACTTCTATTTGTACATGATTATTGTCGTGGGCAGTTTGCCAATGGGTGGGAGTGTTCATTAAGTCCACTAGAAGAACTGCAAATCTTTTCTGATTCAATCCTTGAAGTTTATAGTAAAGAAACACCAATGGATACTGTATTTGATGTGCCCGTTGAACTGACATTGAAGATAGGGGGGAAGAAGGTGATAACGATGCAAAATAACCGTACTATTTCATACTTAGCGTCATTGTGCCATGAACGGCTTGATACTGTTGAATGTAATAGTCGACTGACAACTAGTCATATTTCCCCAAGTAAAAATGTTAGCTTTTCTTCTGCCATTGTGGCATATTTCTTTGCTAATATGATAATTCGCTTTCTTGATTCCCGGAAAAATATAGTAGCAAAAAGAGGGAAAAAGACCAAAGGAATATCAGATAAAGAGAAGCGATTAATATCTAATCTTATATACTATACCGGAATACTCGTAAATAAAAGTCTATTAGATAGTTGTGATTATATAAAAGTCATTTTGAGGCGATATAAAGATACTCCAATAAATACATTTAATAGCATTTATATGTGATATAGTATTCATTTTATTTTAGACCGATAAAAAGGGGACAGGAAATCGTATTTTTCTTGTTCCCTTTTTTTGTGGCATGAGCATATCCTTTGCAGCTTTATCGGTGTAAGCGCAAAACTGATGTGCACTAAGTGATGCCTTGCCTGAATGCCCGAACAGAACAGAAGGCGGAATAAAAATAATAAACAATGAAAAATTTTTTTGAAATTAAACTACAAACTGAAAACGGAGTGAATAATAATGCAGTAGTGGATAGCAACGCAGTGGAACGTCTTGCTAATGCATGGGCTGGAAATGCTAAGCTGAAAGTGCGTTTTAAGACAGTTGCTGGCAAGGCACAGGTTCGAATCATGGCAGATTTCGGGAATAGAAAAGAGGAAATAACAACATGGGCTGACGAAGCATTACTCGAAATTGTGGTGAACGCTTTGAACGGAAAAATGAAGGTGGATGAGTATCTAATGACAGAACATCTCGCATTGGAGATTGAAGCACTGGAAACGGAAATGTTCAAGCAAGATGCTCTTTCAGGTAGAAAGTTGATTTTTCTTAAGGATTTTGTAACAGAAGATGCAAGCTACCTGCATGTTGTATCCAAGTTTTTCCGAGGGGAAGTGAACTACTATGTGAAGCGTACTGACGAGATTGAACAATTCCTTGCAGAGAATAATCTTGTAACCTTCAAGTTGATTGCCTAATAATGTTGAATCCAATGGGAGAGTTTATTCTCTCCCTTTCCTAATTCTTTTTTATATGAAAATAAATTTCCGGTTACCATACGACAATGAGGCGGCTCATTCGCAAATAAAACTTATGATGAAATGTCGTTTACGAATCAATATCGAATTTATGGAAAACAGTGATAATATCCCTAGCGTTTGGGTTGAAACTATTAATACTCGACGCTTCATGTATCAGCTTTCTCCACAGTCATGGAAATGGCTGTGGGAATATTTGAAGAATGGAGATGATGAGGATTTTGGGATATTTCCGATGAAGGTCAATCCGTATGAAGGTTTTGACTTTCAATTTGATACATTGAAATCTCTGATAGATATGGGGTATGCAATACAATTTGTTCCCACGTTGCGAGAAACGTTCTGTTTCGTTTCTGCATTACTATCTCTAAACAATGGAAAAATATTCTTCCGGATGAGACGAACGGATATAATAATGAATTACATTGAAACGATAAAAGCAGTGGCATGACAACAACGAAACAGATTCAAGTAAGCAAGAATGAACTCGATAAGGTGCAATACCTTACCGAAGTTCTTCCCGAAATTCCCACGAATACTATTCTTTATAAGAAGTTGACCGGACTTGGTGCTACCTATGGAGAAATCACAGCAAAACGTAACTCGATTATCATTGAGCCGAATGTTCCTGTTATAATTGGTAAGTGCAATGACCCTAAACATAAAGATGATAATCTGTTCGAGTATATGAAGGTGTATATACTGACGATATTGTAAACTACTTGAGAAGAGCAAGAAGAAGTATTATAAGATACTTACTACTCCTGAAAGTTTTCAGAAAGTAAAGGACGCATTTGAAGAACTGGAAATGAGTGCGCATTGTTCTTGTTTTCTTCTGTTTGATGAATGTCATAAGCTAGTGAAGGATGCGGATTACCGGAATAACATAACACTACCGATAGATGATTTCTTTAAATTTGACCAAAAGCATTGGTCTCTGCCACACCAATAGAATTGAATGACCCTCGATTTAAGGAACAGAATTTTAAAATGATAGAAATACAGCCGACCTTCGATTATAAAAGGAACTTTGGCTGCATCATACGAATAATACACTGCAAGCATTAAAACTGTATTATCCAAACTAGACAATGAGGAAGCTGCGCCACTTCCCATTTGTGTGTTTATCAATTCAACCGATATTATATATTCATTGATGAAGCAACTAGACCTGTTGGAAGATTCCGCAGTCTTTTGTGCTCCAAAAGTGTTGATAAACTAAAAGAATAGATTCTGTAATGTTTATGAAGAGTGGAACAAGGATAAAATGAAGCGGTACAACTTTTCACAAGCCGCTTTTTCAATGCTGTGGATATGGAGTTGGAAGAGCAACCTCATGTTATAATGCTGACCGATGTCTATTTTGCGGAACATACTATGATAGACCCATATACAGACGCAATTCAGATAGTAGGACGATTCAGAAATGGAGTTTCGTCAATTACCTATATAAGTAATACCAAAAAAGGATTGCCCCAAAGAAGCAAAGAGGAAATAAAAGGTTATCTTATTTGCAGTAAGGAGATATACCGAACGATGAAGAACTTTTATGATTGTGCAACAGACAGGGCTTCCCGTGATGCTTATCGTGCTGCATTGGAAAGTCTTCCTTTCAATAGGATGCTTGATAGGAACGGGAGAGAGAATTGGTTTGCAATAGACAACTACATGGATGAGGAATTGATGAAAAATTATTTCTATGATGAAAATTCTCTATATAAAGCATACGATAACTGTGATTCTTTTATTGTTTATCATGCGGGCTACTATTGTCCGTTGGGTGATAGCGAGCGGTTAAAGAGGGAAAATAAATCTCAATCCATTAAAGACAAGCGTAAAGAGATAGTCCGCCAGTTGGAGATGTTGGGAGATTGTGTTACTGAAATGGAACTGGAATACAAGCGGGATTTAATTGCGGCTGATTCATTTATTGTTGAAGCTTATGATACGGTAGGTAAGGAAGTGATTGAAAAACTCAAATATTCCAAGAAGAAAATCACGGAAGCCATGATACAGAAGCAATACAGTGAGAAGGCAACCGGAACGGAGGTAATCCGCTTAATAAAGAATTCATTTACTGTTGGTCAAAAATACACTTGTAAACATATAAAAGAAGAAATAACAAGGATTTATGCTCTATTGAATATACATCCCCCTAAAACTATTACTAGCAAAACAATTAATGATTTTTTTGTGGTATCTGAATGTAAAGTTAATAAAGATAGGGGCTATTTATTTATTAGTGAATCTATATAGAATTGTTATTTATTTGGAGAATTAAGCGGTTATGTTATGATTAATATCTAAATTTGTATTTAATTTATTATTAAAACACTAATCAATTATATTATTCATGGAGACAACACTACTAACTTTGTCTAAAATATTTACAGAAAGGCTTTTCCGAATACCCGATTATCAACGTGGGTATGCATGGACTGAAAAACAGTTAAAAGATTTTTGGTCAGATTTGGAACAATTAGAAATTGGTAAGAACCATTATGTTGGAGTGTTGACTCTTGAACGGGTTGATGAGAAGAGTTTCAACAAATGGGATGATGATAAATGGATTATTAAATCTAAGAAATATGAGCCATATTACATTGTTGATGGACAACAAAGACTGACTACTGCTATTATATTAATTGAGGCAATTGTTGAATCTCTGAATGAGAATGAGGAATTGAACTATACAAGTGTTTGTGATATAAGGAGAAAATATATTTTTGAGTCTAAAGATAAAGGTATTTCTAGGTCCTATATGTTTGGCTATGAGAAGGATAATCCTAGTTATGAGTTCTTGAAAACAAAGATATTTTGTGAGAATTCGGAGGAAAATTATATTGAGCAAGAAACTGTATATACCTACAATTTAGAATTAGCGAAGAAATTCTTTTTAGATAGATTATTATTATTAACATTACCTGAAAAAGAAAATTTATATGCCAAAATAACACAGCATTTTTTGTTTAATATCTATACAATTTCTGACGATATAGATGTGTTTGTGACATTTGAAACAATGAATAATAGAGGGAAACCGTTATCTTTATTGGAATTATTAAAAAATAGACTTATCTATTTGACGACAAAATTCAATAATGATAATGACGATAAAGTACGATTAAGAAAGAAAATAAACGAATGTTGGAAAACTATTTATCACAATTTAGGCAAGAATAAACAGAATCCATTGGATGATGACAATTTCTTATTTTATCACACATTATTATATTTTGGTGAGGAATTTGTCATGAATGATGAAAAAAGGAATGAGCGATATATTCATAAATTGTATCGTTCTTTTCATTGGGATTTCTCCGATTATTTGCTAGAAACAAAATTTTCATCTAAAAGGATTTTTATACCCAAGAAGAGTAAAACATCAGAGTCTTTAACTATAGAAGAAGTTAATAAGTATGTTGATAGTCTGCAATCTTATGTTGTAATATGGTATCAATTAAATAACCCTGATGCCAATTCTTTCTCAAAAGAAGAAGTATATTGGCTAAGTCGTATCAACCGTTTAGGATATAAAGATTTTGCTCCATTACTTTTAGTGTATTTGAAAACCATTAATGATACTTCAAATAGAGTGGCGCTTTTTAAGTGTATTGAGAAAATTAGATTTTTATTACTACTTATTTCGGGGATGTATTTTTTTAGAAATGATGAATTTTATATTACTGCAATTGATTTATTTTATAGTAAAGCAACAGGTCAGGTAGTTATAAATAAATTGGAAAAGAAAATACAGGAGTTGGAAGCACTCATATTACAAGATGACATACTCATTAAAAGGTTCGGGAGTAATGGCTTTTATACTTGGGACGGGCTTAAATATTTTATGTATGAATATGAGGAATTTTTACGAAGTAAGACTAAAACTGATAGAATAAAACTGAGATGGGAGGAGTTTATTGAAGATTATACTGAACATGCAACTATTGAACATATATTACCACAAAACTCTACAAGAAAAGAATGGGGAAGCTTTTACGGGAAATTTACTTCTGGTGAACGAAAGAAAATGATAAACTCATTAGGAAACTTGCTTCCATTATCCAAGGCGAAAAATTCAAGTTTGCAAAATAAATCTTTTCTTGACAAATGTAATGTTTGTACTGATAAGTTGATAGGGTATAAGTATGGCTCTTATTCAGAGATAGAAGTTGTTAATTATGGAGATTGGAATCCTGAAAATTTATTAGATAGAGGGTTGAAACTTTTAAATTTCATGGAAAAAAATTGGGGAATAAATTTAAGAAATGATGATTTCAAGATTCAGATGTTGGGTCTAGGCTTCTTATTTAAGAAAAAGTTGATTAATAAATAATGAAATCAAATATAAGGGACATTTTTTTTAGAAAAATACTTTTATAGACCCTGTTCGAAAAATGTCCCTTACTTTGAAATAATCGACTAAAAGAATAACTTAGTAGCAAAAAGGAGATTCACTCATCACGGAGCGAATCTCCATTTTTGTAAAGGTTGATTTTTACATGATAAGAGTAACCTTTGGTGGTATGGGACGAGGTTTTTCCACGATATTTACCTTCAAGACTTTAGCTAAATACTTCCAAGTACAAACAGTTCCTTCCGGTATTTTTCGTTTTTTTAGTGCTGTTGCTAAAAATGGTAATGCGTTATAATGGTCGATAATTTTGCCTACTATTTTTTTATTATATGGTGGTATTGTAATGCTTTGTGATGCGAAAAAATCAGCTATTGGTATATATACCTTTGTATAAACTTCGTCATCATCCTTTCCTTTGACAATATCTATTTTGAATAAATGTGTGTTTGTAAGTGTGTATCCGTTTTGTTCTTCTTTTATCAGTTCTTTGTCGATACACTGATTGAGATAAGAATCTAAGGTCGGTCGGGATATATTTAGTTTCTTGCAGATTTCACTTTTGTTGTATCCTGTGTAATTGGTGTTGTTTAGGCAGATACATTTTAATAAGATGAGGAAAGCTTTGAGTTTGTTAGGAATGTTTTCTTCCAATAAATCCAAGTCAATTCTAATCCAGTCAGTTTGTGGTTTGTATAGATAATACGTACAGGTATTGAACACACCTTTGTTGCCAATGTTCTGTTGTGTATCTTTCCGTAGTAACCCTTTCTTTATTAGTTTCTCGATATGCTTGGATATATATTCGGTCTTGCTTATTCCTGTCAATTGGGATAGCGTTTCAAGCTTTACGTGTGAAATATAAGTGTTGTAATCTGATTTCGCTAATAAACAAAAATAAGTATATGCTTCATTTGTTGTAAGCCCTATGGCTAGGCTTGCCGGTATTATTCTGTATCCCATAGTTGGCAAATGGTTGTCCGTTGATAAAATAAATAATCTTCTTTTTTAATAATCTGTTGAAATTGGAAGTTCCGAGACTTATTTTGGCTTCCTTTCTGTCTATATAAGTTTCATTGGTTAGCTGATTTACATACATGAAAAAAATAAGATTTAGAATGTGCTTTTGACTTCTGAAAGAAGGCAATGCTTATTAGTTATTTTCCAGTGATTAGTAGTATAGTCCACCCTGTTTTTTTACATGAGCGTGCCCCTGTTTTTACAAGTTGTTTTTCGGAGTATAAGGATATTTTTCTGCAACTTTTGCCAGTTGCTCGTATAGTTCTGCATACTTCTTTTTTAAATAATCTCTGTCTATTTTGATTGTTACCTTGCGATTTACAATGTGTTCTGTTGTTTCATCTGTAAGGGTGGTACTTGTGTCAGGTACTATTGGGATTCTTGTCTCAATCATGGGATTTTAAATAAAATGTTTTTCTAATGTGGTTAATCTGTATTCTCTGTTTTTGATAGCCTTGTGTTTGTAACCATACACCGATATGGACTTTATTATCTCTGATTCCGTGTTTCAAGGCTAATTCACGTAACTCTTGATAGGTATATACTTCTGACATGGTAGGTAATAAGAAGAAATTTTCATAACCACAAGCGGTAGGGCAGACGTCAAATTGCCCTACTTTTTATGGTTATGCTACAAAATGAAAAAGGTCGTCTAATACTAGTATATAGGCGACTGCAATAAAATCTATCAGACATGGCTTTATCTATGAAAGACTGCGAAGAAATGAATTTACCACATTGATAGTAATTGGGAAATGGAGATAAAAAGCCCTCAATGCAATACGGTAATTCTTCCTTCATGGGATACACAAATTTACGAATAATTGGGGAAGCTAAAAATGAATGATACTCATTTTTCAAACATTGGTTGTATGGTTATGCCACATTCTGTAATGGTCTAAAGTAGTTCCATTTGTGGAGAGTAGAAAGATATCCGTGTAATAAAGTACAGGTACTTATATATAATCCCCCTACCTATAAAAATAGGAGCTCAAATATATATCAGCTTTCTTCTCCTATGATTTACTGAATTGAAAGTTACATGAACACGTGAAGAGTACACTTTTACGCCCCGAGGGTAGTTGGAGAGAAATGAAATATATTTCAATCCACGTAATCAATTTATAAATCATTTAAAATTTTATTCGTTATGAGAAATCTACAAATTATTGGCAATGTGCCACAGGTAAGAAGAGAAAGTAACTTTGGTGAGTATGCAGAAGAAGCGGTAATAATCGAAGAACAACCAAAGTTAAAAAGAAAATCCTCATTTCTTGGAAGCCAATACGCTGGAGGTAACAATGCAACATTTAAAAGAAGATTGTATTACACCCGTATTTGCCAAAGACAATGAGCTTACAATTCCTCACCCTGCATTTATTGATACTGTTTATGACGCTGCAAATGCATTTTCAGTGGTGAAAGCATTGATAAGCCCGATATTCGTGTAAGTCACATTATCAAGGGGAATCCCGAAGCAATACACAAACCTGCAAATCAACTTCTTGAAAGTGACAAGACTATCTACTACGAAAGATGTGCTTTTATTATTCAGATTCCTACGATTTACGAAACGGTGAACGGAAATAAGCTAACTCTTACTATTGGTGGTGTGAGAGCTTATAATCACACAAATCTGTATTCAAAGAAAGGTGCAGAGCGGTTTAAAGTATTTATTGGCTTTACTTGTAAAGTTTGTACAAACTTGTGTGTATCAACAGACGGTTTTCTTAGTTGTTTGGAAGTTACTAATACCAAAGATTTATATCAAGCAGTATTGGAAATGTTTCAGAGTTACCAACCTGCAAAACATCTACACTTAATGCAAACACTTGGTAACTCATATCTCACAGAACATCAATTTTGCCAATTACTTGGTAGAATGAGACTTTATCAATCATTACCACAAGGTTATCAAAAGATATTCCTAAAATGCTTATCACTGATTCACAAATAAATACAGTTGCAAAAGCATATATCAATGATAAGAACTTTGGGAGCTTGGGAATGATATTAGTATGTGGAAATTGTATAATCTATTGACAGGAGCAAATAAGAGCAGTTATATAGATTCATTCTTGGATAGAGCGGTAAATGCAACCGAAATAGCAACGGGAATAAATGCCGCTTTGCATGGAGACACTAAATATAAGTGGTTTATTGATTGATTAAACAGGGGAATATTCAGAAATGGGTATTCTCCTATTTTATTAACTACGTAAAATAAAGAATCATGTTTTATTATAAGATACTTGTTTGGCTCTTTTGGGTGGTATTGTCTTTTATAACAGGTTGTGTTCCGTTAATCTTGCTTATTCTTTTAGTTGGCTTATGGGATATTGAAGAAGCGAATAAACCTCGTTAGTGTTCAAAACAGGAATGTGTTCAAATAAATCTGCAAAGTTGGTTTGAACACATTCTTTCATGTTATCAATTTAATCAAAGAATAAAATGAAAACAGCCGTAATATACGCTCGTGTTTCTTCAAGTAATGACAGACAGGACACGAGCAGACAAATAGAGGATTTAAAGAAATATGCTATTTCACAGGATATAGAAATAGTGAATATATTCCAAGAGCATATTTCAGGTGCAAAGAAAATAGAGGAAAGACAGATTTTAGGGGAATGTTTGGAATACTGTAAACGTGAATCTGTGAATATTCTACTTTTATCTGAATTGTCAAGACTGGGAAGGAGTACATTACAGGTTCTTCGCTCTTTAGATATATTGCATGAATCGAAAGTATCGGTTTACATACAGAACTTGGGCTTATATACTTTGCAACCAAATGGAGAAGTTAATCCAATAGCGTCTATCATGGTGACAGTGCTTGCAGAAATGGCAAATATCGAAAGAAGTAATATCCAATACCGTTTGAATAGTGGTAGAGCGAATTATATTGCCAAAGGTGGTAAACTTGGTAGAAAGACAGGTTCAACCAAAACGGATGATAAGAAAGAAGGAAGAATATAAAGAAGTCATTGCTTTACTAAGAAAAGGCTATTCAATCAGAAATATAGCTAAGCTACAAAGTATTGGTATTTCCACCGTTCAACGGATAAAAAATCAGTTTATAAAGCCATAGGTATAAATTATCAGTTGGGTAGAAAATTTTAAGATTTTGCTCTTATATAGGCAATCACAAATTTTCTACCTACTTGGATTTACTAAGAAGAGACAGCTCTCAACTTTTAATAAACAATAGTTCTTGCTATTACAAACGCTTTTCGTAACTTTGTGGCAATTTCAGATACCTAATGTGTTGGGGCTGAAAGGACATATTAGTTAACGAAGAGCGTTTAAGATATTACCTTGTTCAGAAAATCGCCAATTTAATGAACAACTCAAGGTGATAAGCAAGAACGCTCACGTCAATGTTATATACCTATCTTGTTAAGATAGTCTATATATCGTTTGGCGTGGGCTTGTTTATCATTGAGTTGTGGGTGTTTGGCGATACCTCTGAACTGTGATATTCAAGTTCCCACGCTTTTCTCATTGTATAATACTATCCAAAGGGAACAGGGTAGATAAAACGATATATAACTACGAATCAGACATTAAGAAACAACTTTTGCTACTATCTTTTAAGTAGCCAACTCATTTTTTGAGCAGCTTATACTACAAATTAAATTATTAACGAAAAGATTATTTACAGAATATGAAAACATTTAGATTTTTTGCAACTTTATTGGTTATTGCTTTATGTGCAGGTTTTACTTCTTGTAGCGACGATGATGAAGAAGAAAATTCAGTCGAAATTTCTTTGGCTAATCTTCAAGGTACTTGGGATATGATTAAATGTTATGGTTGGGAGTATGATGACAATAATCAAAAGGAGAATTGGACAGAGGATGTCTCTGGAGAATATATCTTCTTTGAAGATACAGACGGCAATGGAGGATATAGTGACGGTAGCCATACTTATTATTTTGCAAGTTCTATTAATGGTAATAAGCTTATTTTGAGAGATTCTGGTTGGTTAGCGGGTAAGTCGATAACGATAACTAAACTGACTAAGACAGAGTTACATATTACTGCTACAGATGAGAATTCAGAAGAAAACTATGAGATGATAAAAAGGTAAATCATCCTATCGTGCATAGAAAGAACAGCATTTGAAGAAATTCATTTGCTGTTTTTTTATTGATTTCTATGTGCAAACACGGAGAAATAGAGTTATCTTTGCATATAGTAATTAACGATAAATTTTAGTATTAATCTATCTTGATTGCATGGCGGTGTAAACCAATATGTAAACCAGTGGCAAAAAGAGGTCGTAAGACTATCGTATAAAAACTGCGAAAAGGGCGTTTAGCTGGCTGGTAGCTTTGAAGGCGTTAGCCTTCGAAGCCGAAGCAGAGCATCTGCCTTACAAGCAGAGGGTCGGCGGTTCGAATCCGTCAACGCCCACTACAAAACAGAGTCTTACGAAGAAATTCGTGAGACTTTTTTTATTTCTTACCTCTTTTATACAAACTTTCTTTCTCCTTTTATCTTATAACTCAGGAAAAAGAGTTAATTTTGCAGTCTGATAATTATCTAAGAAAACGTATGGAACTTGATGTATTAACGGCCATATCCCCGATTGATGGTCGATATAGAGGCAAAACTAAAGCTTTGGCAGCTTATTTCTCTGAATTTGCACTGATTAAATACCGTGTACAGGTAGAGGTGGAGTATTTTATCACCTTGTGCGAACTTCCTTTGCCGCAATTGAAAGGAATCGATAGTAGCGTGTTTGAAACTTTACGGAATATCTACCGTAACTTCTCCGAAGCAGACGCACAACGCATTAAAGATATCGAAAGTGTAACTAACCACGATGTGAAAGCCGTAGAATACTTCCTGAAAGAAGAGTTTGACAAAATGGGCGGAATGGATGACTATAAAGAGTTTATCCACTTCGGACTGACTTCTCAGGATATTAACAATACGTCTGTTCCTCTTCTATCAAAGAGGCATTGGAGCAGGTTTATTACCCGTTGATTGAAGAGCTGATTGCACAGTTGAAAACCTATGCGACAGAATGGGCTAACATTCCGATGCTTGCCAAAACTCACGGTCAGCCGGCTTCTCCTACCCGTCTGGGTAAAGAAGTGATGGTATTTGTTTACCGTCTCGAACGTCAGTTGGCTATGTTGAAAGCATGTTCGCTTACTGCTAAGTTTGGCGGTGCTACCGGAAACTACAATGCGCATCACGTGGCTTATCCTCAATATGACTGGAAACAATTCGGCAATCGGTTTGTTGCAGAAAAACTGGGACTGGAACGCGAAGAATATACAACGCAGATTTCGAACTATGATAACCTCTCTGCTGTTTTTGATGCTATGAAGCGTATCAATACCATTATGGTGGATATGAATCGTGACTTCTGGCAGTACATCTCTATGGAGTACTTCAAGCAGAAGATCAAAGCCGGAGAAGTGGGCTCGAGCGCTATGCCGCATAAAGTGAATCCGATTGACTTTGAAAATGCAGAAGGTAACCTGGGCATAGCAACGTCTATTCTGGAACATTTGGCTGTGAAGCTTCCTGTTTCCCGTTTGCAGCGCGACTTGACAGACTCGACAGTGCTGCGTAATGTAGGTGTGCCTTTCGGTCATATCGTGATTGCTATTCAGAGTTCTTTGAAGGGATTGCGTAAACTGTTGCTGAACGAACCAGCTATCTATCGTGACTTGGATAACTGTTGGAGCGTAGTGGCAGAAGCTATTCAAACTATTCTGCGCCGTGAGGCTTATCCGCATCCGTATGAAGCTTTGAAAGCTTTAACCCGGACCAATCAGGCTATTACAGAAAGTTCTATTAAAGAGTTTATCGAAGAATTGAATGTAAGCGAAGATATTAAAAAAGAGTTAAGAGCAATCACTCCCCATACATATACGGGGCTTTAATTGTTTACTTATATAATAAACGTGTTTTTAAATAGGCCGTGAGGCCAAAGTCTAATTTTATTCGAATAAAAAAATGAGCACAGAAAACGAAGAATGGCGCGAAAATTCTTTCAATGAAGAGAATACAGGTGCCGGCCGTGATGGTAATAGGTCTTACAACAGAGAAGGTGGAGAACGTCCGTATCGTCCTTCTTACAACCGTGAAGGCGGGGATCGCCCGTATCGCCCGCGATTTAATGCCAACAATGAAGGAGGCGAACGCCCGCAGCGTTCGTACGGTGACCGCTCTTATGGCGACCGTCCCCAACGTCCTTCTTACAATCGTGAAGGTGGAGATCGTCCGTATCGTCCTCGCTTCAATAACAATAATGAAGGAGGTGAACGTCCTCAACGTCCTTACAACCGCGAAGGTGGTTCTTATGATCGTCCTCAACGTCCTTCTTACAATCGTGAAGGTGGTTCTTATGACCGTCCTCAACGTCCCCGTTTCAATAGCGGCGAAGGTGGTGAGCGTCCGTCTTATGGCGATCGTCCTCAACGTCCTTCTTACAACCGTGAAGGTGGCGACCGTCCTTACCGTCCCCGCTTTAATAACGGCGAAGGTGGCGACCGTCCTCAACGTCCTTCTTACAACCGTGAAGGTGGTGATCGTCCGTATCGTCCCCGTTTCAATAACGGCGAAGGTGGCGGCTATCGCAGCAACAACGGCGGTGGAGGTTATCGTCCGAGATATAATAACGATCGTCAAGGAGGATATCGTCCTCGTCCGCGTACCGGCGATTATGATCCGAACGCTAAGTATAGCGTAAAGAAACAGATCGAGTACAAGGAACAGTTCGTTGATCCGAATGAACCGATTCGTCTGAATAAGTTCTTGGCTAACGCAGGTGTTTGCTCCCGTCGTGAGGCTGATGAATTTATCACAGCAGGTGTGGTTTCTGTAAACGGTGAAGTGGTAACGGAATTGGGTACGAAGATCAAACGTTCGGATGTGGTTAAGTTCCACGACGAACCGGTAAGCATCGAACGCAAGGTATACGTATTGCTGAATAAACCGAAAGATACCGTTACTACATCGGACGATCCGCAGGAACGCCGTACAGTAATGGATTTAGTGAAAGGTGCTTGCAACGAACGTATCTATCCCGTAGGACGTCTGGACCGTAACACGACTGGTGTACTGTTACTGACGAATGACGGTGATCTGGCTTCCAAGCTGACACACCCGAAATTCCTGAAGAAGAAAATTTATCATGTTCATCTGGACAAGAACCTGACTAAAGCAGATATGGAGCAGATTGCAGCTGGTATCCAGTTGGAAGATGGCGAAATCCATGCAGATGCGATCAGCTATACAGATGATTTCAAGAAAGACCGTAGGTATCGAAATTCACTCCGGTAAGAACCGTATCGTTCGCCGTATTTTCGAATCACTGGGTTATAAAGTAGTAAAACTCGACCGTGTGTTCTTCGCCGGACTGACCAAAAAAGGTCTGCGTCGCGGAGACTGGCGTTATCTGTCGGAAGCAGAAGTAAACTACCTCCGCATGGGTTCGTTTGAGTAATAAGTCAATAAATAACAACTTGACAGAGGACGGGGAAAGAAAGCAGGAAAGAATTCATCCTGCATTTGAAACCTCGTCTTCTTGTATCTAAAAAGAAAAAGTTAAATGGAAAAGATTGGTAGAACAAAAATTGTTGACCTGTTGAAGCGCACAGATATTGGCGCTATGGTCAATGTGAAAGGATGGGTTCGCACCCGTAGAGGTAGCAAACAAGTAAACTTTATCGCACTGAATGACGGTTCTACAATAAATAATTTGCAGATCGTAGTAGATTTGGCTAATTTCGATGAAGAGATGCTGAAACTGATTACTACCGGCGCTTGTATCAGCGTGAACGGAGAAATGGTAGAATCAGTGGGTTCCGGACAGAAAGTGGAAGTACAGGCTCGTGAAATCGAAGTGCTGGGTACTTGCGATAATACATATCCATTACAGAAGAAAGGCCACTCTATGGAATTCTTGCGCGAGATTGCTCACTTGCGTCCGCGTACCAATACATTCGGTGCAGTGTTCCGCATCCGTCACAACATGGCGATTGCTATTCACAAGTTCTTCCATGAAAAGGGCTTCTTCTATTTCCATACGCCGATCATTACGGCTTCCGATTGTGAAGGTGCCGGACAGATGTTCCAGGTGACTACCATGAACCTGTATGACTTGAAGAAAGACGAGAGAGGTTCTATCTCTTATGAAGATGATTTCTTCGGTAAGCAGGCAAGTCTGACTGTTTCCGGTCAGCTGGAAGGTGAGTTGGCGGCTACTGCTTTGGGAGCTATCTACACATTCGGTCCTACGTTCCGTGCCGAAAACTCCAACACTCCCCGCCACTTGGCAGAGTTCTGGATGATTGAGCCGGAAGTGGCTTTCAACGACATTACAGACAACATGGACTTGGCAGAAGAGTTCATCAAATATTGTGTGAAATGGGCGTTGGATAACTGTGCGGATGATGTGAAGTTCCTGAACGATATGTTCGACAAAGGCTTGATTGAACGTCTGCAAGGTGTATTGAAAGATGATTTTGTACGTTTACCTTATACAGACGGCATCAAGATTCTTGAAGAAGCAGTTGCGAAAGGACATAAGTTCGAATTCCCGGTTTACTGGGGCGTGGACCTGGCTTCCGAACACGAACGTTTCTTAGTGGAAGAACACTTCAAACGTCCGGTGATTCTGACTGACTATCCGAAGGAAATCAAAGCCTTCTATATGAAGCAGAACGAAGACGGTAAGACTGTACGTGCCATGGACGTTCTTTTCCCGAAAATTGGTGAAATTATCGGTGGTTCCGAACGTGAAGCCGACTATAACAAGCTGATGACCCGTATTGAAGAAATGCATATCCCGATGAAGGATATGTGGTGGTATCTGGATACCCGTAAGTTCGGTACTTGTCCTCACTCCGGTTTCGGATTAGGGTTCGAACGTCTGTTATTGTTTGTAACAGGTATGGCGAATATCCGTGACGTGATACCGTTCCCGCGTACACCAAGAAATGCTGATTTCTAATATTTCGGTATATTTATGTAAAACTCGCATAATCTTCAGGTTATGCGAGTTTTTTTATGCTCTGAATTGCTGTATTCTCAAAATAAATCTTTATATTTGGAAATACGCATTCGAGAGTGTTAACTAAAATAATACAACAATGAAAAAGCTCTATTTCTTTACCATGCTTTCAATAATGTTGTTAGCGGTAACAGGTGCGACGGCCCAGAAGAAAACCAAATTCAAAGCGGCCGATTTGAAAGGTATTTGGCAGCTCTGCCATTATGTCTCCGAATCTCCCGATGTTCCGGGAGCGTTGAAACCCAGTAATACATTTAAAGTATTGAGTGATGACGGACAAATCGTTAACTTTACCATTATTCCCGGTGCGGATGCGATTATTACTGGATATGGTACTTATAAACAACTCACGGACGATTCTTATAAGGAAAGTATCGAGAAGAACATTCATCTCCCGATGCTGGACAATCAGGACAATATTTTGGAATTTGAGATTAAAGACAATGATTATCTCCATCTGAAATATTTTATCAAGAATGATTTGAATGGAAATGAGTTGAACACTTGGTATTATGAAACTTGGAAGAGGGTGGAAATGCCGGCTAAGTTTCCGGAAGATATTGTGAGATAAAAGAGCGTGTACTTTTTAGTGGAGGCACGGATTTTGCAAAAGGCTGCATAGTTGTTTGGTTATGCCTGACAACAGCTTATTTGGTAAAATCCGTGCCTGTTTTTCTATAAAAGATAAAAACAAAGCACTTTTGGACAAAATCAAAGTCCGTAGAAATAGAAACGAAAATGAAAAAATAGATTTGCAAAGGGTCTGTCCGCGACTTGCTCTAACTTTGTTGCCAGTAATAGAATACAGTAACAAAATAAAGTGGAACAATGAAAAACAAACTTTTACTGGCGGTAGGGAGTATGGCGCTCCTGACTGCTTGCGATGCTTCAAAAGGAAATGAGATGGAATGGTTCGACCATGCAGTGAAAACAGCGGGACATCAGTTGCTCTATATGGCAGAACAATTGAAGAATGAACCGGATACCGCCTGTTTTCCCCGTTCTATCAAAGAAGGAAAGTACAGACTGGAGCACCCCACAGATTGGACGAGTGGTTTCTATCCCGGTTCCATGTGGCTGGCATACGAGTTGACCGGTGATGAGGCTCTCGCAAAAGAGGCGCGTAAATATACGAACCGTCTGCAGGATATGCAATATTATACAGGTAATCACGATTTGGGTTTTATGATGTTTTGCAGTTATGGGCAGGGCATCCGTTTGAAACCGGAGCCAACGGACAGTTTGATTCTGATTCATTCTTCAGAAAGCTTGTGCTCCCGTTTTCGTCCGGAAGTCGGACTGATTCGTTCGTGGGATTTCGGTGATTGGAGTTATCCGGTGATTATTGATAATATGATGAACCTTGAAATGTTGTTCTGGGCTTCGGAACAAACCAATAATCCGAAATATCGTGAAATAGCCATCTCTCATGCTGACAAAACGTTGAAGAATCACTTCCGGGAGGACATGACTTCCTATCATGTGGTAAGTTATCTGGCGGATAGCGGTGAAGTAGAGTCGAAAGGAACCTTTCAGGGATATGCCGATTCTTCCGCTTGGGCGCGTGGACAGGCTTGGGGAGTGTATGGATATACCATGTGTTATCGCTTCACCAAGCAGCAGAACTATCTGGATGCCGCTCATAAAATAGCGCGGTTCATTATCGATCATCGCCCGTCCGAAAATGACTATGTACCTTATTGGGATTATGATGCTCCTAATATTCCAAATGAACCGCGGGATGCTTCTGCGGCTGCCGTAACAGCTTCTGCATTACTGGAGTTGAGTGGTTATGGCGACAAGAAACAAGGGGAAGAATATTTCCGTTATGCGGAGCATATCCTGAAACAGTTATCCTCTGATGATTATTTGGCCCAAGAAGGAGAAAATTATGGTTTCGTCCTGTTACATTCGGTTGGTAGTTTCCCGCACGACAGTGAAATTGATACTCCGCTCAATTATGCCGATTATTATTATCTGGAAGCCTTGAAACGTTATAAAGATCTGAAAGAAAAATCAGAAAATCCGTCTTACTAACTTGAAGAGAAACCGTAAAAAAATTAAAGTTCAGGGCAACCGCGTCTAAAATATGAATTCATAACTGTCGGACTTTGGCGCGGTTGTCCTGTTTTGAGCCGATACCGGTCCTTTATATGAGTTAAAAAACGGGATTCATTTATCAGATTGAATTGAAAATACTTATCTTTACGATAAATTCTTCAATATTAGCTCATGAAAGACCGGCATTTGCTATTTAAGTACCTATTCGGATTAACCGTTTGCATCTTATTTTTTCCTTTGGCTGTATCGGCCGCCGACAGCTTCATTCATTTTAAGCGATTATCCGTGGATGACGGGCTGTCGCAAAATACTGTGCTCGCTCTGACACAAGATCATAATAATAAGCTTTGGGTAGGCACCATAGACGGACTGAACTGGTATGAAGGTTCCCGTTTCGTTTCGTATTATAAAGCGCCGGATGATACGACCAGTCTGGCAAACAATCATGTCTATTCACTTCATACCGATTCGAAAGGTACGGTATGGGTAGGTACACAGGTCGGTTTATCCCGTTATAATATAGTAGGGAATAATTTCACCAATTATTCGTCACCGGACAATCAGCCGATGCAAGTATTGGCTATCGGAGAACCGGAGGAAGGCGACCGGCTTTGCTTGCTACCAATATCGGTCTGGTGGTTTTGATAAAAGACCGGGCGGATGAAAGTGCAGCCGGAACTTGCCGGAAAAACGATCTATTCAGTTTGCCGGATGAATGACGGTTTCCTGTTGGGAACTTCGGAAGGTGTCTATTTCTATTATGTACGCAACGAAAACGTGACCCGGCTTCTTCTCCAATTGAAAGGAGAAACCATCTCCGATATGCTCTATGATGACAAAACCGGCAACTGTTGGCTGGCTTCATTGACAAACGGCGTGTATTGTGTAGATAACAACTTTCAAATAAAACATCATTATAACAAGCAAAATACTCCTGCTTATTTCCTTACGAACTCGGTCAGGACATTGTCCGGAGATGATAAAGGAAGGGTTTGGATAGGAACCATGGAAGGTTTGCTTATCTTTGAACCGGAGACGGGAACTTTCCGTATCTGCCGTTTTCTCCTGAAGATCCGACTACCTTGGGGCATAATTCCATCCGCTCTATATTGAAAGACAATCAAGGGGAATGTGGATCGGTACATTTTATGGCGGGCTTAATTATTATCATCCCCTTGCTCCGGCATTCGGACGCTTGCAACATTCCGCCTGGCGGAATTCGTTAAGTGATAACACGGTGAGCTGTATTGCCGAAGACCCGGATAATGGCAATCTCTGGATCGGCACGAACGACGGCGGATTAAATTATTATAACCGGAAAACCGGAGTCTTTTCATATTACCGGACGGGTACTTCCGCCAACGCTTTAAAGTCGGACAATATAAAATGTATATGGACGGACAAGGATGGAAGTGTCTATATCGGCACTCATGGAGGGAATGAGTCGTCTGCATCACCGGAGTGGCAGGATAGAAACATATTCCTTTCCCCATTCTACTTCCCTGACTAACAGTTGTTACTCCTTATTGGACGGAACGGATGGAACGCTTTGGGTAGGCGGCATGAGCGGACTTTACCTTTTCGACAAACAGACCGGCGAACTTTCGCAGCATCCGTTGGCTAAAAGCATAAAAGTTGGAGAATGTATTGATATATACGTTGTTCCGTGATTCCAAAGGAAGAATCTGGATCGGTACGGAAGAGAGCCTGTTTTTGTATGCCGGCGGGAAACTGGAAGAACTGCATCTTTCCTCTTCGGCTTATCTGCATGGGTTGATACAGGCTTTCTGTGTACAGGAGGATGGCCGTCATGAAATCTGGATTGGTTCTTCCACAGGATTATATTGCTATAAGGAAGGAGCACCGACTGCCTGGAAACACTATACGATGAAAGACGGTTTGCCAAACGACTTTATTTATAATATACTGGAAGATGAACGGGGGCGTTTATGGTTGACAACTAACAAGGGACTGGCTTGCTTCAATACGGAGGAGGGTACTTTCCTCAACTATTCAAAGCAGGACGGATTGCCTCACGATCAGTTTAACTATTTCGGAGCTTGCAAAGCGCACGATGGTACATTCTTCCTGGGGTCTCTTGGGGGCGTTGCCTATTTCAAGCCATACGAATTGGGTGATAATCCATATTCCCCGGATGCGGTGGTAACAGGAGCCGTTGTCTTAAATCAGGTGATTACGGATATGAAAAGTGAACGGGTGCGTTATTATCAGGACGAGCAAGGGCGGATGCTGGGTATGTCGTTCCCTTCCGATCAGAAACTTTTTAATATCCGGTTTGCCGTTATCAACTATTTAGCTGGCAAGCGGAATCAGTTCGTTTACAAATTGGAAGGCTTTGAAACAGAGTGGAACTACTCCCGTCATGTTTCCTTTGCACGGGCGAGTTATTCTAATCTTCCGCCCGGTGAGTATGTGTTTAAGGTGAAGGCATGTAACAACAATGGAAAGTGGAGCGAGGCGACCACTGAATTTTTTGTGCATATCATTCCGATGTGGTATCAGACTTGGTGGGCAAAGACACTTTTCATCTTCTTTTCTTTAGGGCTTCTCGTCTTTGTGATCTATTTCTTTATTGCCCGTGCCAAAATGAAGATGCAAGTCCGGATCGAACAGATAGAACGAAACAAGATAGAAGAAATCAGTCAGGAGAAAGTACGTTTTACATGAATATGTCTCATGAGTTGCGTACTCCGTTGAGTCTGATACTGGCTCCGTTGGAGGAACTCTTGGGGCAGAGCAATCTGAAAGGTACTCCGGTACAACAGAAACTGGATTACGTTTATAAGAACGGTCGTAAGTTGTTGCACATTGTCAACCAGTTGCTGGATTTCCGTAAAGCCGAAGCGGGTGCAATGCCCATCCATGTTGCGCAGGTGAATGTAGAAGGATTGTTGCAAGATGCTTTTGCCCTGTTTAAAGAAAATGCGCAGAAGCGTGCTATCAGCTTTCATATAAAATCCGATCTGGAAGGACGATTGCTTCCGGCGGACCGGACGTATGTAGAGACCATCTTGATGAACCTGCTGTCTAACGCCTTTAAGTTTACACCGGACGGTGGAAGTATTTCGCTTTCTTTATGGGCAGAGGGAGATACCTATGGTTTCACGGTAAGAGATAGCGGAATCGGTATGTCTCCGGAACAGCTAACCCGCATTTTCGAACGTTTCTATCAGGTAGACGGTCAGCGAAAAGGGACGGGTATCGGGCTGTCATTGGTGAAGATGCTTGTAGAAAAGCATCACGGCACTATCACCGTAGCAAGCGAACCTGCTCAATATACCGAATTTAAAGTCACGCTACCTGCTGATATGGCTGCCTTCACGGAGAAAGAACGTGAATTGCCGGCACATGAAGTCGAAACATCTGCTTCTCTCCGGGAGCTTCCGGTGGCTGATGAATATTTCTCTGGTGATGCGTTGGCTATAGTTGCAGAAGAACTATCGGATGGTGATCAGATAGAAGCCGGCAGTGAGGAAGAGCGTCCTACTATCTTGTTGGTAGATGACAATAAAGAGATGGTGGATTACCTGAAAGATAATTTCCGGCAGAACTATGTGACGCTGACCGCCGGAAACGGTGAAGAAGCATTGGCTATTATGAAAGAGCACCGTGTGGACATTGTCCTTTCCGACGTGATGATGCCGGGTATTGACGGTATCAAACTTTGCCAGCTTATTAAACGAAATCTGCAAACCTGCCACATTCCCGTCCTTCTGTTGTCTGCCAAAGGAAGTGTCGATGCACAGACGGAAGGCATTCAGGCTGGAGCGGATGATTACATTGCCAAACCGTTCTCGATTCATTTATTGAAAGGAAAAATTGCTAATCAACTGAAAGCACGCCAGCGGTTGAAACACTATTATTCGAATACGATTGATATAGATACTGCTAAAATGACTTCGAATAATCTGGATGAGGAATTCATGAGCAAAGCTATTCAGGTGGTAGAAGAAAATATCAGTAATGAAGACTTCACCTCTGATGAGTTGGCAAGCCAGCTTTGCATGAGCCGTTCGTCACTGTATCTCAAGATGAATTCCATATCCGGTGAACCGCCTGCCAACTTTATCCGGCGCATCCGTTTTAATAAAGCGTGTAAATTGTTGCTTGAAGGGCGCTACTCCATTTCGGAGATTAGCGGAATGGTAGGCTTCGGATCTTCTTCTTACTTCTCTACCAGTTTCAAGAAGTATGTCGGTTGTCTGCCATCGGAGTATGTGAAGCAGCATACTAAGTAATTGCTTTGCGGTTATGCATTTGTTCACCACAGAGGACGCGGAGGACACAGAGGTGAATCTTGTTCAAGCAGGTGCAGAAATGAATGAGAGTTTTTTGTCTACTATAAAGTTGAAAACATAAAACATCTGCCACCTGCAACGAAACGCGTGTAATGCATTAATTGACAAATAGTTGGAGCGTTGCAGATACTGTGGCAGATAGGTTGCAGATAAAGTATCTGCAACGCGTTATATAATCAAAGAAAAGCCTTGATTCCTTTGTGCAAAGCTATGGGATAATTGGGATGACTCTATGGAGAATTTGTGGTGTCTCTACGGGGAAACGACAGTATCCTTACGTAGAAACTCTCGTGTCCCGCCTTAGAAACTCTCGTGTCCTGCCGTGGAAACTGTAATTTCTAATGCCGGAAACGACAGTTCCCCGCCTGGAAACGGGAAGTTAATGCATACAATAAACTTTTGCCCTCCTGGAGAATTGGCTTATGCAAGGTTTATACTGTGTTGCAGATACTTTGATCTGCAACCTATCTGCAACAGTATCTGCCACGCTCCAACTATTTATCAACTAGTGCATTACACGCGTTTGGTTGCAGGTGGCAGATGTTTTTATATTTTTTCAACTTTATAGTAGGAGGATTACGCATCAAAATTAGGGTCACCACCGTAAGTTATAAACCAAATTCACCTCTGTGTCCTCCACGTCCTCTGTGGTGAAAACCTAAACAAGAACTAATAACCTTCATCTTTCTATCAATTCCAGTCATTCCGTTTTGGGGGCTATTTTACCCTTTTACCCTCTTTGTAGCCTCCTGTAACGCTTGTTTTGGACGAATTTTAAGTTGAAATGAACGAAAACAAAGTCCTGTTAGACAGTATCAGAGAAGGAAGAAATGAATTGAAAGTTCCGTTTCGGACGGTTTATCTACATTTGCCTACAGAAAAACCAATCATTTGATATCATGAAAAAAGTATTATTGATTTCATTCGTAATCTTGTCTGTGACTGCACAGATGACACATGCGCAAAAACAAGCAGTCATTAAGCTGACGGAGAAGACATTGATGCACGAAATGCGTGCCACTCCTTATCCTCTTGATAAAGCGGTGGTAAATGACCGTGCGGTTTCTTTTCAATGGCCGCTCCGTTCGGACATGAACTCGCAGGACAGTCCGTTGGATGGATTCGAACACAAAGTAAAGAAGGTAGATAAAACAAAGATTACCTATCGGTTACGTTATTCGCAGGATGCCGGATTGAAGTCGGGAGTTGTTCAAGTGGAAACTCGCTGGCCGTTCTATAATCCGGAACAACCGCTTGCGCCGGGTGTATGGTACTGGCAGTTCGGTTATGTAGAAGACGGACAAGTGACTTGGGGAAGCACACAGCAAGTCACCGTAGAAGATCGTCCGGGCAAATTCTGTCCTCCTTCATTGAAAACAGTGTTGGCAAAACTACCTGCCGATCATCCGCGTGTGTGGATCATGAAGAACGAATGGAAGAACTTTATAAATCACAGCAAACAAAAGGCAGAAAGACAATGGTATCTTGAGCGTGCAGATCAGGTACTTCAGACTCCAATGAAATCAGTGAAAGATATTAATGTCTCGCAGGTGAAGAATCTGAAGAACGAGATGCAGATAAATTCATACCTCACTCGTGAAAGCCGTCGCATCATCGATGCGGAAGAGGGCAACACCGAAGCATTGATACGGGCCTGGTTGCTGACGCAGGATACTAAATATGCTGACGAAGCCATCAAACGGGTATTTATCATGGCCGACTGGGATAAAGATAAGAATGTGAAAGGAGATTTTAATGCTTCTAGCTTATTGTCTCTCTGCTCTATGGCTTATGATTCTTTCTACGACCGGTTGAATACATCACAAAAGAAAGCATTGCTGGAAGCCATCAAAATAAAGGTGGTGAAATGTATGAGAATTTTAATAACCGGATGGAAAATCACATCGCCGACAATCATGTGTGGCAGATGACACTTCGCATCCTTACAATGGCATCATTCAGTGTATATGGCGATCTGCCCGAAGCCAACACATGGGTGGATTACTGCTATAACGTCTGGTTGGCACGTTTCCCGGATTGAACAAAGACGGTGGCTGGCACAATGGCGATTCTTACTTTACGGTCAACACCCGTACATTAGTAGAAGTACCTTACTATTATAGCAAACTGACCGGTTACGACTTCTTTTCCGATCCTTGGTATCAGGGAAATATCATGTATACCATCTTCCAGCAACCTCCTTTTCCAAATCCGCAGGAAACGGAAGTTCTCATCAGAATGTGGGACGTCCAAACAGTATCCGTATAGGATATTTGGATGCGCTGGCACGCCTTACCGGAAACACTTATGCCGCTGATTTCGTACGCCGCACATTGAAAGTGGAACCGGATTATATGAAGAAAGCCTTATTGAATAAGCCCGGTGATCTTGCCTGGTTCCGCCTGCAATGTGATAAACCTCTGCCGGAAGGTGAAGGATTGACTGCACTCCTGCAGGATACGTCTTCCCCGCAACAGGACTTGCCTCTTTCCAGACGAACTGGGATAGAGTAGGCGGAAATGCGATGTGGAGTTTCCGGTCAAGCCCTTATGGTTCTACCTCTCATGCACTTGCCAATCAGAATGCTTTCAATACGTTCTATGGTGGAAAACCATTATTTTACAGTAGCGGACACCACATTGAGTTTACCGACGTACATAGTATGTTGTGCCATCGTGCCACACGTGCTCACAATACGATTCTGGTGAACGGTATGGGACAACGTATCGGTACGGAAGGATATGGATGGATTCCCCGTTATTATGCCAGCGAGAAGATCGGTTATGTGCTAGGCGATGCTTCCAATGCTTACGGAAAAGTGATTTCACCGCTTTGGCTGACACGCGGCGAACAGTCGGAGGTGCATTATACGCCCGAAAATGGCTGGGATGAGAACCATGTGAAAACTTTCCGCCGTCACATTGTCAATTTGGGAAAGACAGGACTCATCTTTATCTATGACGAACTAGTGGCAGACGAACCTGTAAACTGGAGTTATTTGCTGCATACCACAGAAAATCCCATGACAGTGGATAAATCGAATCATCGCTTCGTGCATATTCAAGCCACGAACCGCGGAGGAGCATCAGACGCTTATCTTTTCTCCACCGGAACATTGCAGACAGATACGACGAGCCGTTTTTTCTATCCGGCAGTCAACTGGCTACGTGCTGATGACAAAGGGGTGTTCAAGAAGTATCCTAATCACTGGCATTTCACCGCTACATCGGAAAAGGCACAAGTATATCGTTTTGCCACTGTCATCAATACACATGCACTGAAATATCCTGCCAAAGATCCCGAAATCTTGTCCGACGGACGTATCAAAGTAGGCGGATGGCTGATTAGTGTAAACCTGAAATCCGACGGTGCTCCTTCATTCTTTATCCGCAGCACTCAAGAGAAGGTGAATATCACTTATAAAGGTGAAGCTACTGTCATCAATGAGGATGGGTACGAAACGGTAATGAGGGATACAGTGCCCGAACTGGAAATCTAATCAATGAACATGAAAGATACGAATATATGAGACGCTCTACTTTTAATATGAGAACTATATGTCTGTTGGCTGCATTATCGGGCATAACCGTCTTGTCGGCACAGACTCCCGGTAAACCCCGTGTACAGACTTCGGCAGCTCCGGAGGAAACTACGGTTTACAAGCCCGGCGGGAAAAAGCAGGAAACAGCAGTTGCGACTTCTTCAAAAAAGGAGGAGGATAAACGCCAATCCGGCAAAGAGAATACAGGAAAGAAAGCGGCTGCCTTTGATGGTCAACGCTATCTGGCACTGAAAACGAATGTAATATATGATGCTTGTGCTTTGCTGAACCTTGCCGTGGAAATGCAGGTGCATAAAAAGATCACGGTAGAGTTGCCATTGACTTGCAGTTTGTGGGACTTGGGAGATAAGCACGGCGTGTGTACGGTAGCATTGCAACCTGAAGCCCGCTGGTGGATAGGAAATGAGACAGGACGGGGACACTTTGTCGGACTGCACGCCCACGTGGCATGGTTTAACGTAAAGTGGAACGATGACCGTTATCAAGATACTGATCGTCCGTTGTTGGGAGCCGGAATAAGCTATGGTTACAAACTCCCTCTTTCCAAACACTGGGGAGCGGAATTTAATCTGGGAGTGGGATATGCCAACATGAAGTATAACACCTATTATAATGTAGACAACGGCGCACTGCTGGATACGCGTGTCCGTCATTACTGGGGATAACCCGTGTGGAGCATCGTTGGTCTACCGCTTCTAACCTTAGATAGGAACATACATATAAATAAGATAACAATATGAGAAGAAATTTATATATACTGGCGCAGTGCACTTTCCTGTTGTTCATCACCTTGCTGGTGAATGGATGCAGCCTGCACGAAGAACCGGAAATGACTCCCGAAGGAGAACTGGGAGTGGACCCGACAGCTGTAACACTCAACCTTAATCTGGCAATGAATCTAAGTTTGGCAGAAAGAGCACCGGTGACTATCACCCGTGCGTCGGAAACCAACTATCTGCGTCGTTTCATCGTAGAAGCCTATCTGGATAGACAGGTGGCGGCACGGCAAACGGTATACGAAGAGGATTTTAACCGTGCCAGTCTGTCTGTTAGTATGAAGCTGCACGCCCGTAATTACCGCATCCGGTGTGGGCCGATTATGTGAATGCGGAGACACCGGAACAGGGACTTGTTTACGATGCCAAGAATCTGGCTTTTATCCTTCCTGCCGGAAAGTATATAGGGAATAGCCGTTATAAAGATGTTTTGCTGCTTCTGCTATGGCAGACCTGACTTCTTTCCGCAATCATTGGGGAGCTGAAACAAGTCTTGACGTTGAACTGTATCGCCCCGTAGCACGCTATGAACTGGTGGCTAAAGATGTGGCAACGTTTCTCAATAAACTGTCCACAGGCGGACTGAAAGGTGAAAGTTTTACCGCTCGTGTGAAGTACAGTGATTATTTGCCTACCGGCTACAATTTGTGGGACGATGTACCCAAGAACTCGCTCATGTACATGGAATATAAAGTGGCCTTTGAACGCCCTGCCGATGGTACGAAAGAACTGATACTGGGATTCGACTATGTGTTGACCGATGCCGGAGAAACCGTTTCCATCCCTGTAGAGCTCGAAATCTTGAATGAGAAGAATGAAGTGCTGGCACGTACAGCTTTCCGTATTCCTTGTGAACGGGGCAAAAACACAACGGTACGCGGTAACTTCCTGACTTCCGATGCCAATGGAGGAATAGGGATCGACCCCGATTATGACGGTGATCTGGAAGTAGACCTTGGAGAATTATAAAATAGACAAATCAATTAAGAATTGCTTAACCATAAAACAATTAAGATCATGAAAAAGAACTTATTTTATTCGCTAATGGCTTTGTTCGTAGTGCTTTTTGCATCCTGTGGACAAGAAGAAATCGTTTCGGCCAACGGAACAGAAATCAATGCTCCTGTTACCATCTCTGTACAGGCTCCTGTAAATAACGTCTTTAGCCGTGCGGTTACCATCCCTGACGGTTATACGATGCAATGTATCATGCAATTACTGAATGCTGATGGCAATAAGATAGGCGATCAGGTAACTAAACCGGTTACAGACGGTAAGGTATCTTTCACTATTTCCGTAGATGAACAAAAAGATGTGTCGAAAGCATTGTTCTGGGCTGAATACGTACCGGAAAGTGGTGCTGCTAATAAAGTATATAACACTGCTGATTTGAGAGCAGTAGGATATAATACTGCATCATTTGATCTGACAAATGATGCGTTGATGGCAGCCAGCGACGCTTTCTGCGGAAAATTGGAAACGATTGGTAATGCCAGTGTGACATTGAAGCGGCCGTTTGCCAATGTGAGCGTAAAACCGAAGAATCCGGAAGTAGCTGCGCAAGCTGATAAGCTGGAAATAACATACAACGCTTTGAGCGGATATGATATTTTAGAGGGTAAATGTTCTGCTACGACTCCTGTGACTTATACAAATGCAAATTTTGCTTCTGCGGATGGCAATTGGTTCGCTAATTTCTTTTTTGCTCCTTCAAATGTAGGTAAATTTACAGAAGAAATAACCATGGCATTGAGTGGCGGATATAGTAAAGAGATTAAAATACCGGCAAATACATTACCTTTGGATGCTAATATGCAGATTATGGCTAAATTTGAAATCGGCGATGGAAACTTTGACATTGAAGTAGGAGTGGATCCAGATTATGAAGCGTTGGAAATGAAGGTTGGTAGTTATATCAATGCAGAAGGTAAAGTGGTACGTGATGCAGCGGATGCTGTCGGTATTGTTTTCAAGATGGAGGCTATCGGTAGTGATGTGCCGGCTAATTATCCTGTAGCACTTCAGGGCAAGACAATTGTCGGATATGCGGTAGCGATTGAGAATGTAGCGGCTGGTCGTCAATCTCTTAATCCTGACGGCGTGTTGACAAATTTGGTTGAGACAGCAGCAAGTATGACTAATGGAACACAGATTACGGAGGCGTTGTTAACAAGTATTGGAGACGTGGCGTTTAAAACAACTTATGAAAAATGGGTGGGAGAACATTCTCTTAGCAGTGAGAATTTGAGTGCATGGTATATTCCTACATTGTCGCAATTGAGTGCGTTCATGGGTACATTGTTTACTATGAAAGGAGTATCTGCTACTGGTAGTGAAGATTTCAGAAACCTTCCGGAATTTGAATTTGCCAATGGTAAAATGTTTGATAGGGAGACGATTGCTACGGTGAATTATGCTTCCAGTACTATCAATAACCAAAGTAATGTTTCAGGGTACGTATTAATGTAAACAATGGTGTAATTGATGCACAAGAGGCAGGTATTGATGTGAAAGGAAAGGCTAATCAACAAGCTCTTTGCCGCCCGATGATTACGATTTTTAAATAGTCACTATTCGACCTTACTCAATAGAAATTCAAGGAAAGTGGGATCCCCATCCCGCTTTACCTTCTTCTTACATTGAAACTTTTGAAAATAGCCCTCTAATCTTATACCTAGAAAGAAAATAATATGCACACCACATTTCGCCTATCGGTTTTCTTTTGTTCATGGTACAGTTATTCTGTAGCTGTACATCTGACTCGCTGCCCGAACCGGACAGTACGCAGCCAGAGACGCCTGCCGGAATTCCCGATGCCTATCAGGATAAGATACGGACACAACCTTATCCCAAAGCAGATAATGAATTGTATCTGAATCCTGCTCCTCTTATTGTTCCTCAAGCCATGAAGACGGGCGAAAGACTGCAATTTTCCCTTTCACGTACTGAAGATTTCAGCAGTTCCGAAACGCTACTTTCCGAACCGCAGGAATGGTGTATGTATAATCTTCATCGTCGTTTGGAGGTCGGCACATGGTATTGGCGCTTTCGTTCCACCAACCTTAATGGAACTGCGCCCGGTGAATGGAGTTCTATTTATCGTTTCGAAGTAAAGAATGATACACCGGAATTTGTAACACCTCCTTTTCAGACATTCTTAGCAAATGCTCCCCGTCTGCATCCTCGTATTTACTGTTTTTTAGACGACCGTATCGGAGAGGCTCGTAACCGTGTCACTTCACACCCAGAATATGCAGAACTACAAAGTCGTGCTTCTCAGGCATTGAAAGCCGAATACACCGGAATGACTGATTTATATAGTCGTGCAGAAGAGCTCCGGCAACATGCCACTTATCTTTATCAGGCCTATCATCTAATTCAAAAAGAAATTTATGCCGAAAGTTGCGTCAGCTTCTCGAAGCGTTGATTGTCGCTCCCCTGCTGACGGACAACTTTTGCATCCAACTTTACTGCCAGCAACATCGCATGGTGTCTTGTTGCAGCCTACGATCTGCTTTATAATAACTTGTCTGCTTCCGATCGTACTGCTTCCGAAGAACTGATGATGCGTGGCACGTTACTATTACAAGGTAAATTGCGGTTTTCAGGAAAACCATCTCTTTGATAATCATTTTTGGCAGCAGAATATGCGCATCCTCTTTCAAGTGGCTTTGTCGCTTTACGACAAATCGGCCTATTCTTCCGAAGTGCTGCCCATGATGGAGTATTATTATGAATTGTGGACAGCCCGAGCTCCTGCCTCCGGCTTCAATCGTGACGGTATATGGCATAATGGCACAGGCTATTTCAGTGCCAATATATTGACTTTGGCGTATATGCCGTCTCTTCTTTCATTCATCAGTCAGTACGATTATCTATTGCATCCGTGGTATCAGAATGTCGGACGCTCGCTGGTTTATACTTGTCCGCCGGGATCGAAAAGCAATGGCTTTGGTGACAATAGTGAAAAGGGTAGTGAACCCAACCGTCTGGTTGCCGCCTTTGCTGATTATCTGGCGTGTGAAACGGGTGATTCCTATGCCGGATGGTATGCCGGAGAATGTCGGGAGCTGTTGCGTCGGGATTATGAATTGCGTCTTTACCGGATGTGTACCGAGCAGGATTACAACACAGCTTTTCCTGCCGGGGCTGATAAAATGGTGTGGTATAAAGATGCCGGTGAAGTAGCCATGCACAGTGCACCGGAAGATGTAGAAAAAGATCTTGCACTCTCGTTCCGGTCCAGTACATTCGGATCCGGCAGTCACACTACTGCCAGCCAGAATGCCTTTAATCTGTTGTATAAGGGTGTCGATGTGTATCGCAGTACAGGCTATTATCAGAATTTTAGCGATGCTCACAATCTGATGTCCTATCGCCATACGAGAGCGCATAATTCACTGTTGGTAAACGGCATCGGGCAACCTTATTCTACCGAAGGTTATGGCAGTGTGATGCGTGCTATGGGCGGACAGCATATTAGTTACTGTTTGGGAGATGCTTCACATGCTTACAGAAGTATCAGCAATGACCCGATGTGGGTTGACTACTTCAAGCAGGCAGGTATTGAGCAGACGCCTGAAAATGGATTCGGTGCCACTCCGTTGACTAAATATCGTCGGCACGTGTTGATGCTTCATCCTCATACAGTAATAGTGTATGATGAATTGGAGGCATCGGAGGCTGTCCGCTGGGAGTGGCTGTTGCATAGTCCTACGGAATTTAAGATTGATGCGGTAAAGAAAACGTTGTCTACAGATAATAAGACCAAAGGATGGGTGGCTGTGACACAACTTTTTGGAGGACATGTTTTTACGCTGTCCCAAACGGATCGTTTTGTAGTGCCGCCCGCCATCACCGGAGCAGAGTATCCCAACCAGTGGCACTTGACTGCACGGGTTGACGGTTGTTCTGCCACCCGTTTCCTGGCTATTATTCAGGTAGGAGATGAGGCTGTTTCTATTGTTAACCGTGATGGTGATACCTTTAACGTAGGCGACTGGACGATCAAAGCGGTTTTGGATGCTTCTAAGGCTCCGGAGCTGACAGTGAGTCATCGCACCGAACAAGCAGTATTTAGTTATGGAACAGACAATCCTGCGTTGAATGGCAATTTTTACTCTCGACAATATACGGGTTCCTCGTTGCTTTACGACGAGATAGACGGAGCTTATCAGGTGGTAGAAATGACCGACCGGAGTCCTATATCTACCCGGGTAGTAAATCAATGATAAACAATGAAACATAGTGAATATAAATAACAAACAGAATATGATGAAAAGTAGAATTATTTGCATTTTGTTGCTTCTTGTCGGTGTATCCGGCATTTATGCCCAGAGTTTGACCGTTACCGGTAAGGTGGTGGACAACGAAGGCTTGGAAGTGATTGGAGGAAATGTGACCGTGAAAGGAAAACAAAACACGGGTACCATTACCGATATCAATGGTAAATACACCATTACCGTTAGTGATCCGCAGAAAGATGTCTTGGTTTTCTCTTTTATCGGACTGGAAAATATGGAAGTACCCGTAAAAGGAAGGAAACAGATTGATGTGACCATGAAGGCTGCGTCGGTATTGTTGGATGAGGTGGTAGCTATCGGTTATGCAACAGTAAAGCGTAAAGACCTGACCGGTTCCGTGGCTTCTGTGAGAAGCGACGATTTGCTCAAAGTTCCTTCGTCTGATGTAACCCAGGCTTTAGCGGGACGTATGGCAGGGGTACAGATTATACAGACAGACGGTCAGCCCGGTGCTACGATGTCAGTGCGTGTTCGTGGCGGTATATCAATTACGCAAAGCAACGAACCGCTTTATATTATCGACGGATTTCCGACGGAAGATGGTATGTCCAGCCTTGATCCTGCCGATATTGAAAGTATTGATGTGTTGAAAGATGCTTCGGCAACAGCAATTTACGGTGCCCGTGGAGCAAATGGCGTAGTGGTAATCACTACCAAAAGCGGTGCGAAAGGAGAAGGAAAAGCAACACTTACTTTCGATTCTTATGTAGGTGTGCGTACGCTTGCCAAGCGGTTGGATGTATTAAGTGTAGAGGAATTTGTGTTGGCGGATTATGAAAGAACATTAGGCGATGCTACTGATCCCGAGGAAAGTATGCGGTCATGGCAAAATCGTTACGGTGGTTTTGTCGATCTTCATGAGAACTATGGCAATCGTAAAGGTATCGATTGGCTGGATCGTACGATGGGACGCACTACCGTTACGCAAAATTACCGGGTAGGCGTCAACGGTGGTAATGATAAGTTGAACTACAATATGTCTTATGGTTACTTCAAGGATGAAGGTGCGATGGTATATAGCGGCAGCGACAAACATAATATTGCGCTTAGCGTGAAAAGCGAAGTGAATAAGCGGCTCTCCGTTACAGGACGTATCAACTTCGATTATCTGAAAGTGTATGGAGCTGGTGTTGCCGGAAATGGAACGAATGAAGGCGGAAGCAATGTAGATGCAAAGTTTAATAAAATGGTTCAGATTTTGCAATACCGTCCTACTATTGGTATACGTGGTAGTGATTCGGATTTGTTGGCAGGAGAAGATCCTGTATTAAGCGATGCGGATGGAAACGTGATGCAGAATCCATTGATTGCCGCCGCTGAAGAAAAGGATAATAAGGAAACACGCACTTTGCAAGCCAATGGCGGACTGACTTTCAAAATCATCAAAGGATTGACCTTCCGTAACAATACAGGTATGCGTTATCAACTTTATCGCCGGGAGCTTTTTTATGGCGACCAATCTATAATGGGAAGACGCAACGGTATTTACGGCTCTATCAGAAATACAGAGACCGGAAGTTTTCAGACCTCTAACGTCCTGACTTATGACAAACGTTTTCAGAAGAAGCATAAAGTAGTAGTGCAATTGGGACAGGAATTTGTAAAACGCTGGACTCGTGTGCTCGAATCCGGTGTCAGTGGGTTGCCTACCGATGAGTTCATTTTGGGAGATATGAGTCTGGGTACTCCGTCCGTTGCTTCGTCCGATGAAAACTATGATGATAATCTGCTCTCTTTCTTTGCTCGTCTCAATTATGACTTTACGGATAAGTACTTGTTTTCCGCAACTTTCCGTGCGGATGGGTCTTCTAAATTCGGAAAGAATAATAAATGGGGATACTTTCCTGCTGTATCGGCAGCATGGCGTGTAGGTGAAGAGGATTTTATAAAGAAACTGAATGTTTTTCCGACTTGAAATTCCGTATCGGATACGGTTTGGCGGGTAACAACAGAATCGGTAGTTATAACAGCCTTGCTTTGATGTCTTCCATCATCACAGCTATGGGAGATCAGCTTACTCCCGGTTATGCTTCCAAGCAGATACCGAATCCCGATCTGAAGTGGGAAGCGAACAAGACTTTTAATATGGGGGTCGATTTAGGATTTCTGAATCAACGCATTACCATTTCACCCGAATTCTATATAAATAGGAGTAGTAACTTGCTGCTTAACGCCCAGTTGCCTTATTCTTCCGGTTATCAGAGTATGTTGATTAATGCCGGAGAAACGAAGAATGTAGGTGTGGAACTGACTGTGAATACTGTGAATTTCTCTACAAAGAAGTTTAGTTGGAACACTACACTGACGCTGTCGCACAATAAAAATTCCGTGAAAGCATTGACCGGTGAGGCGGTACAACTCTATGAAGCCAAGTTCGGCTTTAACCAAAATACCCATCGTATTGCTGTCGGAGAACCATTAGGACAGTTCTATGGTTACATCACCGAGGGGCTGTATCAGGTAGATGATTTCAATTATGATGCTTCTACGCAGACCTATACCCTGAAAGATGGTGTACCTTATCATGGTGATAAAGGTCAGATTCGTCCGGGCATGTGGAAGTTTAAGAACTTGACCGGAGATGATAATGTGATTGATGAAAATGATAAAACGGTCATTGGTAACGCTCAACCGAAATTCTACGGAGGCTTGAACAATTCTTTTACTTACAAAGGATTTGATTTAAGTATATTCCTGACTTTCAGCTATGGTAACGAAGTGTTGAATGCGACCAAACTGGTTACCAGTAAGGTGGGTAGCCTGAACTACAACGCATTGGACGTGATGAATAGCTCTAATCGCTGGATGACCATCAATTCGGATGGACAGAAAGTGACAGATCCCGGAGAACTGGCTGCTTTGAATGTTGGTAAAACCGTAGCCGCTTATCATGATGCTCAACAAGGAGATAACTATATTCATTCATGGGCAGTGGAGGATGCTTCCTATTTGAAACTAAGTAATGTGACTTTGGGATATACATTCCCTAAAAATCTGATTGCAAGGGTGGGATTGAAAAACTTGCGTTTGTATGCCACTGGTAATAATCTGTTAACTTGGACCAAGTATTCAGGTTTCGATCCGGAAGTCTCTACGATGAAAAGCGGTTTGACACCGGGTGTTGACTTTGGAGCGTATCCGCTTAGCCGTTCTTTTATTTTTGGTCTCAACGTAGCATTTTAATTCTTTAAATACATAGTAATCATGAAAAAGATACATCTATTATATGTCGTATTCGCCTTGTTGGCAACAGGATTTTCCTCTTGCGAGGATTTGCTAACGGAAGAACCTAACTCAAAATATGACCGGGACCGCTATTTCGATTCGGAAGATAAAGCGGAAATGGCAGTGATGGGAATATATAGTTCATTGTCGGACTTTAATCATTACGGTTGGTACGAAATGGCTTCTCCCGCATCGGACGATACCTATTATACGGCTCGTACGCAGTCTGACAATCAGGTTCACGATATTGCACATTATCAGCTAAACTCCACGAACACATGGATTGAAAGTATCTGGAAACTGAAATATGAGGGAATCGACCGGGCTAACCTCACCATTGACGGAATCTGTGGCATGACAGGATACGCAGAAAATACCCGCCTGAAAGCATTGGAAGCAGAAGCTCGCTTTCTGCGTGCTTTCCTCGCATTTGATTTGGTGAGATATTGGGGAGATGTGCCTTTCAAAACATCTTATTCTTCATCCTACGAATCTGCTTTTGGTGAACGTGTGGACAGGGAAGTGATTTATGACGAGATTATATCTGACCTTACTTTCGCTAAGAACAATCTGGATTGGGCAACTGCTTCTTCCAGTCCCGAACGAGTGACGCAAGGAGCTGCCCGTGCATTGCTGATGCGTGTCTATTTGCAGCGTGCAGGATATAGCCTTCAGTCGAATGGACAGTTGAAACGTCCGGAGGACAGTAAGCGAATGGAATATTTCGATGCAGTGATAGAAGAGTGGGAGGCTTTTGAAAAGAAAGGGTACCATGATTTTTATGACGGTGGTTATGAGGCACTCTTTAAAAGCTACTCGCAGGGGTACTGAATAATAAGGAGAGTCTTTGGGAGATTGCTTTCTATCATTCCGCAAGGACGTCGTAATGGTGGAGCATGGGGGATTTATAACGGTCCGCAGGTGGCGGAACCTACCGGAGTTTCTGCATCTGAATCAAGTCAGTATATGGGACGTGCCAATGGTTTCTTTATAGTCGTTCCCGAATGGCGTAACTTCTTCGAAGCGAGCGATAAACGCCGTGATGTTGCTATTTGCACCTATCGTTATACCTGGAATGGTACTAAAAAAGAGCATGTAAAAGAAGAAAGAAGCGCAGGAAGCTGGTATGTGGGAAAATGGCGTCGGGAATGGATGCCGAAAGAGTCATGGAACAAGAATATCAATTATGCGGATGTGAACTATTGCCCTTTGCGTTATGCTGATGTGGTATTGATGGCTGCCGAAGCGTATAATGAAACAGGAACAGATAGACAAAAAGCATGGGATTTGCTGAATAGCGTACGTACACGTGCTGAAGCAACTTCTATTACAGAAGCGAATTATGATGAAATGATGAGCGTACGGAAAAAGACACATAACCTGACTTTCATCGACGACTCTACACCGGAAGGAAAGTTCCGTACAGCTCTTTACTGGGAACGTGGCTTTGAGCTGGCTTTTGAAGGACAACGCAAATATGATCTGATACGTTGGGGAGTACTGGGCAAGGCTCTGAAACTGTTTGGTGAGATCAGTTCCGTCAATCAGAAAGAGAACAAACCATATCCGGCTTACCGGAATTTTACGGAGGGTAAACATGAACTTTTCCCTATCCCTCTGAAAGAGATACAAAGTAATCCGAAACTCAATGGAATGAATAATAACGGGTATTAAGAAGACTCTCAATAGAATAGGCGACTGGAAAAATATACAAAAATAGTTTGCCAATTCAAAGAAAAGCCGTACTTTTGCAAGCCGATTATTATCACAAAATGATAAGAGATTAATTCATAGCAAGTTAGTATTCCTTTGTCCGGGGAAGACTAATGAGTGGTGAAGAAAATTTTTAGTAGTAACATTTAAAAACAAAATTAGAGTGGATACTTTAAGTTACAAGACCATTTCTGCAAACAAAGCGACTGTAACCAAAGAATGGGTTATCGTTGACGCTACAGACCAGACTTTAGGTCGTCTGGGAGCAAAAGTTGCAAAATTGCTGAGAGGAAAGTACAAACCAAACTTTACTCCTCACGTAGACTGCGGTGATAACGTTATCATCATCAATGCAGACAAAGTAAAACTGACTGGTAACAAATGGAATGACAGAGTTTATTTGTCATATACTGGTTATCCTGGTGGTCAGAGAGAAATGACTCCTGCCCGTTTGATTACAAAACCGAACGGTGAAGAGAGATTACTGAAAAAGTAGTGAAGGGCATGCTTCCTAAGAATATCCTGGGAGCTAAATTGCTGAATAACTTGTATGTTTACGCTGGTAGCGAACACAAACAGGCTGCTCAGAACCCGAAAATGATTGATATTAATTCATATAAATAAGATATAATGGAAGTAGTAAATGCATTAGGCAGACGTAAACGTGCTATTGCACGCATATTCGTAAGCGAAGGTACAGGAAAGATTACTATTAACAGAGAGACCTTGCAGAGTACTTTCCATCAACTATTCTTCAGTATGTTGTAAAACAACCATTGAACAAACTGGGTGCTGCTGAGAAGTATGACATCAAGGTTAACTTGTGTGGTGGTGGTTTCACTGGTCAGTCTCAGGCATTGCGTTTGGCAATTGCTCGTGCACTGGTTAAGATGAACGCTGAAGATAAAGCCGCTCTTCGTGCAGAAGGCTTCATGACTCGTGACCCTCGTTCTGTTGAACGTAAGAAACCGGGACAGCCGAAAGCTCGTAGAAGATTCCAGTTCAGCAAGCGTTAATGTGCTGCCTGATAGAGGAATATGTTTAGTATCTAAACTACTGGGACTCTGTTCATAGACTACCCAGCGGTTGGTTTAGAAAAAAAAAAAGAAAGTAAACGATTTAAAGAAAAACAAGATGTCAAGAACAAATTTTGATACATTATTGGAGGCTGGTTGCCACTTCGGACACCTTAAGAGAAAGTGGAACCCTGCAATGGCTCCTTATATTTTCATGGAACGCAATGGTATTCATATCATTGACCTCCACAAAACAGTTGCAAAAGTAGACGAAGCTGCTGAAGCTTTGAAACAGATTGCCAAATCTGGCAAGAAAGTTCTTTTGTTGCTACTAAAAAACAAGCTAAACAAGTTGTAGCTGAGAAAGCTCAATCTGTTAATATGCCTTATGTAATCGAGCGTTGGCCGGGTGGTATGTTGACTAACTTCCCGACTATCCGTAAGGCTGTGAAGAAAATGGCTACTATCGATAAATTGACTAACGATGGTACATATTCTAACCTCTCTAAGAGAGAAGTTCTTCAGATTTCTCGTCAACGTGCAAAATTGGACAAGACTTTGGGATCTATCGCTGATCTGACTCGTCTGCCGTCTGCATTGTTCGTAATCGACGTAATGAAAGAAAATATCGCAGTTCGCGAAGCTAACCGTTTGGGTATCCCTGTATTTGGTATCGTTGATACTAACTCTGATCCTTCAAACGTGGATTTCGTAATTCCTGCTAATGATGACGCTACTAAATCAATAGAAGTTATCCTGGATGCTTGTTGCGCTGCAATGATCGAAGGTTTGGAAGAAAGAAAAGCTGAAAAGATCGACATGGAAGCAGCTGGTGAAGCTCCTGCTAACAAAGGCAAGAAGAAATCAGTAAAAGCTAGACTCGACAAGTCTGACGAAGAAGCTATCAACGCAGCTAAAGCTGCTGCTTTCATCAAGGAAGACGAAGAGGCTTAATATATAAAATGTGCCAATTTGCTAATGTGCAAGGGTATTGTTATACACTTGCATCTTGATTGGCAGATTGGCACATTTTTTGTTTCGAAAATTATTATTCATTTAAATAAAGGAAATTATTATGGCTGTAACTATGGCTGATATTACCAAGCTGCGCAAAATGACCGGAGCTGGTATGATGGATTGCAAGAATGCATTAACAGAGGCTGATGGCGATTACGACAAGGCAATGGAGATTATCCGTAAGAAAGGACAAGCTGTTGCTGCTAAGCGTTCTGAACGTGAGGCTTCTGAAGGTTGCGTTTTGGCTAAGACTACTGGTGACTATGCCGTTGTCATTGCTTTGAAGTGCGAAACTGACTTCGTAGCTCAGAATGCTGACTTTGTGAAACTGACTCAGGATATTCTTGATCTTGCTGTGGCTAACAAATGCAAGACATTGGACGAAGTAAAAGCATTGCCGATGGGTAACGGTACTGTACAGGATGCAGTGACTGACCGTAGCGGTATCACAGGTGAGAAAATGGAACTTGATGGTTACATGACTGTAGAAGGCGCAAGCACTGCTGTTTACAACCACATGAACAGAAATGGTCTTTGTACGATTGTTGCTTTTAACAAGAACGTTGACGAGCAGTTGGCTAAGCAAGTAGCTATGCAGATTGCTGCTATGAATCCGATCGCTATTGATGAGGATGGTGTTTCTGAAGAAGTGAAGCAAAAAGAAATCGAAGTAGCTATCGAAAAGACAAAGGCTGAACAGGTGCAGAAGGCTGTAGAAGCTGCTCTGAAGAAGGCTAACATCAACCCGGCTCATGTAGACAGCGAAGATCACATGGAAAGCAATATGGCTAAAGGTTGGATTACAGCTGAAGATGTAGCGAAAGCAAAAGAAATCATTGCTACTGTTTCTGCTGAAAAGGCTGCACATTTGCCTGAACAAATGATTCAGAACATCGCTAAGGGTCGTCTGGCTAAGTTCTTGAAAGAAGTTTGCCTGCTGAACCAGGAAGATATCATGGACGCTAAGAAGACTGTAAGAGAAGTGTTGGCTGCTGCTGATCCTGAACTGAAGATTGTTGACTTCAAGCGTTTCACTTTGAAAGCTGAATAATCTGATTCAAATCTTGTTAAGTACTACTTACAAAGTCAGATTTATTATATGTAAAATTTGGGAAAAGGGTTCGGTATTGCACCGGACTCTTTTTTCTTTAAGGCATATCTTAGGATAGGGACTACTTCAATGCTTTATCTATTTGCTTCATCAGCGTATCTATGGCTCCATCTTCATAGCCGGTAGTAGCTGATATTACTTTTCCTTCTTTGTTTATTAAATAACTTCTGGGAATCATTTTGGTGGCAAATTTACCTGTAACTTCCCGTTTGGGATCCGGGTAGAGGGGAAATGTAAACCTTTTTCTTTTATTGTATTCCGCTAATTGGTCGTCTGTATGCTCGCGACCGATCACTAACATACAGAAATCCTTGTTGTTTTTATATTTAGGCCAGAGTATTTTCTGAACTTCAGCCAGTTCGCTTTGGCAAGGGCCGCACCAGGTAGCGAAAATATTGATTAATACAACTTTCCCTTTTAGATCTGCAGAGTTTATGGTGCCGTTTGCTGTTGAATGAAGGGTGAAGGCAGGTATATTGTCACCTACCTTTACAATATCCGCATCACTTTCTTGTGCGAATGACAACAGTGAGAATAGTGTTGCCGCACAGAATAATATTACTTTTCTCATTTCTTGTATTATTTAATTTAACCTCCTATACCTTTGGTTTTAGTATATCCTTCTTTGATGAGTAGATCTATGATCTTGGTCTTGAAATCTCCTTGTACCATTATCTCTCCGTCTTTAGCTGAACCGCCTACTCCACATTTGCTTTTCAGTAACTTGCCTAGCTCTTTCAAATCATTATCCGTACCCACAAATCCGGTAATTAATGTTACCACTTTACCACCCCGGTTCTTTTTGTCAATGGAAACTCGCAGGTTTTGCTTGTCTTTGTCGAGGGTAACCTGTTCTTCATCGTTATCCATTTCATAACCGAAGTCAGGATTCGTGGAGTACACAACGTTCAATCTATCTTTCCAATCATTATTTTTCATACTTGTCATTTTTAATCCTTTTCAAAAGTATTAAACTTATCGAAAAGAGCAAAATTTGAGTCTCTTTTCATCGTTTTGTTTAATCTCTATTAAGGTTTTCTGTTATAGGGTTGTCAGTCTCAAAAAATAATGTACTTTTGCAAAATACCAAATTTTGTAAGAAGTATGAGCACTTATATACGAAAAGAGGCGGATAAAGTGCCGGAGCCTACCTTGCGCAGACTTCCCTGGTATCTGTCCAATATAAAACTAATGAAAGATAAAGGGGAGCAGTATGTCTCTTCTACACAAATCTCTAAGGAAATAAATATTGACGCTTCCCAAATCGCCAAGGATTTGTCATACGTCAATATCTCGGGGCGTACGAGAGTGGGATACAATATTGATGCGCTGATTGAGGTGTTAGAGAGTTTTCTTGGATTTACCAATATGCACAAAGCCTTCTTGTTTGGTGTAGGTAGCCTGGGGGCTGCTTTGCTTCGGGATTCTGGTTTGCATCATTTCGGACTGGAGATTGTGGCTGCTTTTGATGTGAATCCGGAACTGGTGGGAAAAGACCTGAATGGTATTCCTATTTATCATTCCGATGACTTTGAAGCAAAGATGAAAGAATACGATGTAAATATCGGTGTATTGACCGTACCTATTAATATTGCTCAGGAAATTACAGATAAGATGGTAGACGGAGGTATAAAAGCCGTATGGAACTTTACTCCTTTCCGAATCCGTGTACCCGAGAATATAGTGGTGCAGAATACGTCTCTATATGCTCATTTGGCTGTTATGTTTAACCGATTGAATTTTAACGAGAAATAATGAAGATTATTGCAGTAGGAATGAACTACGCCCAGCATAACAAAGAACTGGGACATACACAAGTAAATACGGAGCCGGTGATTTTTATGAAGCCTGATTCTGCTATTCTGAAGGATGGCAAACCGTTTTTCATTCCCGACTTTTCTAAAGAGATACATTATGAAACGGAGCTGGTGGTTCGTATTAATCGATTGGGGAAAAATATAGCTCCCCGCTTTGCTAACCGTTATTATGATGCAGTGACTGTAGGGATCGACTTTACGGCTCGTGACCTTCAGCGAAAGTTCCGTGAGCAGGGTAATCCCTGGGAGCTTTGCAAAGGTTTTGATTCGTCGGCTGCTATTGGAACTTTTGTTCCGGTGGAGCACTATAAGGATATTCAGAATCTTGACTTTCATTTGTTGATCGACGGTAAGGAAGTGCAGCGCGGTTGTACGGCAGATATGCTTTTCAAGATAGATGATATAATCGCTTATGTAAGCCAGTTTGTAACTTTGAAAATTGGTGACTTGCTCTTTACTGGGACTCCTGTGGGTGTAGGTCCTGTTAGTATCGGACAGCGTTTGCAAGGTTATCTGGAGGGAGAAAAACTGCTGGATTTCTATATTCGTTGATCTTTTTTTATTCATTAGTACTCATTTGTTATATAAAATATGAAGATAAGAGTAGGCTTTGGTTTCGACGTACATCAGTTGGTCGAAGGTCGTGAGTTATGGCTGGGTGGCATTCTTTTGGAACACACAAAAGGATTGCTGGGGCATTCGGATGCTGATGTATTATTGCATGCTGTTTGCGATGCTCTGTTGGGGGCGGCGAATATGCGTGATATTGGCTATCATTTCCCCGATACGGCAGGAGAATTTAAGAATATAGATAGCAAGATACTGCTGAAAAAAACAGTGGAGTTGATTGCTACCAAAGGATATAAAGTGGGCAATATCGATGCAACTATTTGTGCCGAACGCCCGAAGTTAAAAGCGCACATTCCTTTAATGCAGGAGACGATGGCAACTGTTATGGGGATTGATATGGATGATATTTCCATTAAGGCGACTACTACCGAGAAACTCGGTTTTACAGGTCGTGAAGAAGGTATATCAGCTTATGCTACTGTGCTGATAGAGAAGATTTCTTAACCCCCTAAAACAAATAATTATGATTCGTCTTTTTAAAATTTACTTAACACTTGCCTTCTTATTGGTAACGACTTTTTGTATGGCTCAGAAGAGTGAACTGAAATTTAGCAAAGATGGTAAATTCAAGATTGTGCAATTTACCGATGTGCATTTTAAATATGGAAATCGGGCTTCAGATATAGCTCTGGAACGTATTAATCAGGTGCTTGATGACGAACGTCCGGATTTGGTGATATTTACCGGTGATGTTGTTTATTCTGCTCCGGCGGATTCCGGAATGTTGCAGGTACTGGAACCGGTAGTTAAACGTAAACTACCTTTTGTGGTCACTTTTGGTAACCATGACAATGAACAGGGAATGACACGGGAACAGTTATATGATATCATCCGTCAAGTTCCCGGCAATTTATTGCCTGATCGCGGAACAGTTTTATCGCCGGATTATGTATTGACAGTGAAATCGTCTTCCAATCTAAAGAAGGATGCTGCTTTGCTATATTGCATGGATTCTCACTCTTATTCTCCTTTGAAAGATGTGAAGGGGTATGCATGGCTTACATTCGACCAGATAAATTGGTATCGTCAACAGAGTGCGGCTTATAAAGTGCAAAACGGCGGACAGCCTCTGCCGGCTCTTGCTTTTTTCCATATTCCTCTTCCTGAATACAATGAAGCTGCCCGTAGCGAAAATGCAATTCTTCGTGGAACTCGTATGGAGGAAGCCTGTGCGCCTAAATTGAATACAGGAATGTTTGCAGCGATGAAAGAAGCTGGTGATGTGATGGGTATGTTTGTAGGACACGACCACGATAATGACTATGCAGTGATGTGGAAAGATATCCTTCTGGCTTATGGACGCTTTACCGGTGGAAATACGGAATATAACCATTTGCCGAATGGTGCGCGTATCATCGTATTGGATGAGGGTGCCCGTACATTCACATCTTGGATTCGTCAGAAAGACGGTGTGGTGGATAAAATCTCTTATCCGGCAAGTTTTGTCAAAGACGATTGGACTAAACGTTGAGGCTTGCGAACTTCACATGGCTAAGGCGCGTGTATTTTGAACCATAGCTTTCGTATCGGCGCGATACTTTCGCCGATGCAACGTAGATAATATCTCCCAGTCGGTATTCATGTTCTATCCCGGATAGAGTGCATGAAACCGCACTGGGATTTTTTGATGGAATACTCATGGTGACTAAATTTCCACTGGCATCGGTCAAAGTCAGTACCTGCTTGACAAAAAACTGTGGGGTAGTGCCGTTCACTCTTGTTTTGTACGGATCGTCTTCCAATCTTACCCGGGTGACTTTTAATTTTAAGTCTGTCAGCTTTTCTCCTAATTCTCCCAGATAACGGCTGGATGAACGCTTCTCCCTCGATTTTCTTATCATTATATCCAGGTGTATGGAATGATAAGCTTGTGCTATTTTGACGAAACGTTCCTGTTTCGGTATTTTGGGAATGAATTTGTATGCTACCCAACTTAGGTAGGCGGGATCTATTTTGAGGATTTCATGTAGAAAATGTCCCCGGTATTTTCCGAAGAAGATAAGATCGTCACCGTTACTCTGCATTCTTTTCTCATTGTAATCTACCAGGATGATGCAACGCTTCGAATAATAAAACATCGTGCTGGCCATCCGCAGGGATTCGTTGATGTCTGGTGACAGGTCATGTATATAAAGAATGGATTGCTTTTCGGGCAGGGGAGAGTACAGCCAAAGGGAATAATTTGGTTTCCCCGGTCGGGGCAACACCACCAGGTAGACTCCTGCCTCTTTAAAAGAGGCTCTGCCTCGGTTGTACTCATTCAATTTGGCATACAATAAGGCTTGCTCGTTTTCGGAAATGCCCGGTAATCTGGGGTTAGCCATAATTGTTCTCGCTTTTGGTATATTTCAAATATAAGGATTTTCTTTCAGAAAAGCAACTTTTCTCTTTGAAATCTCGTACATTTGTAACCATGTAAATTTTCAAAATTCGAATGGAAGAACGAAACAAGAGAGTATTGGTAGGTATGAGTGGTGGCATAGACAGCACCGCTACCTGCTTGATGCTGCAGGAACAAGGATACGAGATTGTAGGGGTTACCATGCGCGTATGGGGAGATGAACCACAGGATGCCAGGGAGTTGGCTGAACGGATGGGGATCGAACATTATGTAGCAGATGAACGTATTCCTTTTAAAGAAACCATCGTAAAAAACTTCATAGACGAATATAAGCAGGGGCGTACACCGAATCCGTGCGTGATGTGTAATCCGTTGTTTAAGTTCCGTGTTTTGACGGAGTGGGCGGATAAGTTGAATTGTGCATGGGTGGCTACCGGACATTATTCACGATTGGAAGAGAAAAACGGAAATATTTATATAGTAGCCGGAGACGATGATAAGAAAGACCAGTCGTATTTTCTCTGGAGATTGGGGCAGGATGTGCTGAAACGTTGTATTTTCCCATTGGGAGATTATACGAAGGTGAAGGTTCGTGAGTATCTTGCAGAGAAAGGATATGAAGCAAAGTCGAAAGAAGGAGAAAGTATGGAAGTCTGCTTTATCAAGGGGGATTACCGTGATTTTCTTCGTGAGCAGTGCCCCGAACTGGATAGTGAAATTGGACCGGGATGGTTTGTTAACTCTGAAGGAGTGAAGCTTGGGAAGCATAAAGGAGCACCTTATTATACGATTGGCCAACGAAAAGGATTGGAGATCGCTTTAGGAAAGCCTGCCTATGTGTTGAAAATCAATCCGCAGAAAAATACGGTGATGCTTGGAAATGCCGACCAGCTGGAAACTGAATACATGTTGGCGGAGCAGGATAAAATGGTGGATGAACGGGAATTGTTCGGATGTGAGAATCTGACGGTACGGATTCGTTATCGCAGTCGTCCGATTCCTTGCCGGGTGAAAAGATTGGAAGACGGACGTTTGTTGATACATTTCCTTGAAATAGCTTCGGCCATTGCTCCCGGACAATCAGCTGTGTTTTATGATGGAAAACGGGTGCTGGGAGGAGCTTTCATTGCTTCCCAAAGAGGAATCGGGCTGGTGATTATGGAAAATGAAGAATTATGATTGATTAAAATAGAAAGATAACTTATGAAGAAGTTTATAGTATTGATTCTCGCTTTAAATATGTATTTGGGTGTGTTTGCCCAGTTTACTCCGGGAGATACCTTAAAATATCGAATTAGTCTGAAAGACAAAGCGGCTACGGACTATTCCTTGCAAAAACCGGAAAAGTATTTGTCTAAGAAATCTATCGAGCGGAGAAAAAAACAGGGATTGCCTATTGATTCTACCGATTTACCGGTTTGCAGGAAATATGTAGATGCCATACGGAAAACAGGTGTTCATGTACTTGTGACCGGAAAATGGGATAATTTCGTCACTGTTTCTTGTAATGACAGTATGTTAATCAGCGAAATAGCTCAACTGCCTTTTGTACGTTCTACAGAAAGAGTGTGGAAAGGTATCACGCAAAGAGCATTTCAAAGAGACTCATTGATAAATAAACCGTTGCGCACCGATAGCCTTTACGGTCCTGCAATCACGCAAGCGGCTATGAGCCGCGTCGATCTCCTGCATGATGCAGGCTTTAAGGGGACAAGGGAATGACCATTGCCGTGATTGATGCCGGCTTCCATAATGTGGATAAGATTGATGCCATGAAAAATATCCGTATTCTCGGTGTGCGTGACTTTGTGAATCCGGAGGCAGATATTTATGCAGAAAGCAGTCATGGAATGTCTGTATTGTCCTGTATGGCTATGAACCAGCCGCATGTGATGATTGGCACTGCTCCTGAAGCTTCTTATTGGTTGCTGCGTAGTGAAGACGAATATTCGGAAAATTTGGTAGAGCAGGATTATTGGGCGGCAGCCATCGAGTTTGCCGATAGTGTAGGAGTGGATTTAGTGAATACATCGCTTGGTTACTACTCATTTGATGATCCTGCGAAGAATTATAGATACCGTGACTTGAATGGTCATTATGCGCTGATGTCCCGGGAAGCTGCGAAGGCTGCCGATAAAGGAATGGTAGTTGTGTGCAGTGCCGGAAATTCGGGCGCGGGTTCGTGGAAGAAGATTACTCCTCCGGGAGATGCGGAGAATATCATAACTGTAGGAGCTGTAACAAAAAGAGGAGAACTGGCGCCGTTTTCTTCTGTAGGAAATACGGCTGACGGACGTGTGAAGCCGGACGTAGTGGCTGTCGGTTTAAATTCGGATGTGATGGGAACGGATGGAAATCTTCGTCGCGCCAATGGAACCTCTTTTGCTTCTCCGATTATGTGCGGTATGGTAGCTTGCTTGTGGCAGGCTTGTCCGAAGCTGACAGCAAAGCAGATTATTGATTTGGTGCGTCAGTCAGGTGACAGAGCTGATTTCCCGGATAATATATATGGATATGGTATTCCTGATTTGTGGAAGGCTTACCTCCAGTCTTCTTCCACAGAAAGGAAATAAGTGTCCTTGCTAACTAATTATCTATTGTAAAACACGGAATTTGTAGTTGCTTTCAAGTTACTCTTATTTAAAAAAAGTGTGTGACCTGTTCCTGATTTATTATATAAACGAATGATGCTCAATAATATGTATAAGTCCAAGCAATCAGAATCTCCCTCTTTGGAAGAGGGTGGGGAGAGGCTTTCTCTTTTAGAACTGAATGCACTCGTGCGCCGTAGTCTGGAGCAATGCCTGCCCGATGAATATTGGATACAGGCAGAGTTGAGCGATGTCCGTTCCAATACGACAGGGCATTGTTATCTGGAATTCGTGCAGAAAGATCCTCGCAGCAACAATCTCGTAGCCAAGGCACGCGGTATGATTTGGAATAATATCTACCGCTTGTTGAAACCTTATTTTGAGGAAACCACAGGGCAGCTATTTACTTCCGGCATTAAGGTGTTGGTGAAAGTAACAGTTCAGTTTCATGAGCTATACGGTTATAGTCTGACGGTACTTGATATTGATCCTGCTTATACATTGGGAGATATGGCTCGTCGCCGTCGGGAAATATTATTGCAGTTGGAAGAGGAGGGAGTGTTGACGCTGAATAAAGAGCTTGAGATACCGATTCTTCCCCAGCGTATTGCTGTCATTTCTTCGGCTACTGCGGCCGGATATGGAGATTTCTGTCATCAGTTGCAGCACAATTCGGGCGGGTTCTTTTTCTATACGGAGCTTTTTCCGGCTTTAATGCAGGGAAATCAGGTGGAGGAATCCGTGTTGGCTGCTTTGGATCGTATTAATGCCCGCATCAATGAATTTGACGTAGTAGTCATCATTCGTGGCGGTGGAGCTACTTCCGATTTGTCCGGCTTTGATACTTATCTATTGGCAGCTGCATGTGCGCAATTTCCATTACCTATTATTACCGGTATTGGGCATGAACGCGATGATACAGTGCTTGATTCCGTGGCTCATACCCGGGTGAAAACTCCTACGGCTGCTGCCGAACTCCTGATTCACCAGGTAGCGGAAGTCGCGGAGCATCTGGAAGAATTATCTATGCGGATTCAACAGGGAGCTTATATGCTTCTTGATCTGGAACGACGAAGGTTGGAAACTCTCCAAACCCGTATTCCCAATCTTGTTCATCGCAAACTTGCGGACGCCCGTTTTTCTTTGCTGGCAGCAAAGAAAGATTTGTCACAGGTGACGAAAGCATTGGTGGCCCGTCAATCTCACCGGTTGGAACTTTTGCAACAACGAATAGCGGACGCTTCTCCGGATAAACTTTTGAGTCGGGGATATAGTATTACAATAAAGGATGGGAAAGCGGTGACGGATGCTTCTTTACTGAAACCGGGAGAGCATTTGATAACCCGGCTATCGAAAGGAGAAGTTCGATCGGTAGTAGAAAAGTAGCTATCCGTCAAACGTGTATTTGTAAAAACATTCATTATTAACCATTAAATATCAATCATCGTGGCAGTAAAAAAAGAAACATATTCCCAAGCAATGGAACGTCTTGAAAAGATCGTTCGCCAGATAGATAATAACGAACTGGATATCGACATTTTGAGTGAGAAAATAAAAGAAGCCAATGAGATTATTGCCTTTTGCAAGGATAAACTGACAAAAGCCGATCGGGAAGTCGAAAAATTATTGCAAGAAAAGAGGCAATCTGAAGAATAAAAGTTATTTTTGCGTTTCAATGCAATGGAAAATAAACTAATACATAACAATATGAAAGAAATAGACTGGGCGAATCTGTCATTCGGATACATGAAGACAGATTACAATGTGAGAATCAACTTCCATAATGGTGCATGGGGAGAATTAGAGGTCAGTAGTGATGAACACCTCAATTTGCACATGGCGGCAACCTGTTTACACTATGGTCAGGAAGCTTTTGAAGGACTGAAAGCATTCCGTGGAAAAGATGGCAAAGTTCGTATTTTCCGTTTGGAAGAAAATGCTGCCCGTTTGCAATCTACTTGCCAGGGAATTCTGATGGCAGAACTTCCGACAGAACGGTTCAAAGAAGCAATCCTGAAAGTGGTGAAGTTGAATGAACGTTTTATCCCTCCTTATGAAACCGGTGCTTCTCTTTACATTCGTCCGCTGTTGATCGGAACAAGTGCCCAGGTAGGCGTGCATCCTGCAGAAGAGTATATGTTTGTAGTATTCGTAACTCCGGTAGGACCGTACTTCAAAGGTGGTTTCTCTACCAATCCGTACGTTATCATTCGTGAGTTTGACCGTGCCGCTCCTCATGGAACAGGTATTTATAAAGTGGGTGGCAACTATGCAGCCAGTCTTCGTGCTAACAAGAAGGCACATGATCTGGGCTATTCCTGCGAGTTCTACCTTGATGCAAAAGAAAAGAAATATATTGATGAATGTGGTGCTGCCAACTTCTTCGGTATTAAGGATAATACTTATATCACTCCGAAATCATCTTCTATCTTACCTTCTATTACCAATAAGAGCTTGATGCAGTTGGCAGAAGACATGGGTATCAAAGTGGAACGCCGTCCGATACCGGAAGAAGAACTGGAAACATTTGAAGAAGCTGGTGCTTGTGGTACTGCCGCAGTAATCAGCCCGATTCAGCGTATCGATGATTTGGAAAATGGAAAATCTTATGTGATTTCTAAAGACGGCAAGCCGGGACCTATCTGTACGAAATTGTACAATAAGTTGCGTGGAATCCAGTATGGCGACGAACCGGATACACATGGTTGGGTGACGATTGTAGAGTAATTGTATATTATGAAATAACACATTTATCAATTAATATTATTCACTATGTTAAAACTAAACTCAGAACTACGTGCGCAGGCGCGTGAGGCACTTCGAGGAAAGTGGCCTATGGCAGCCGTTGCTGCACTTATTTATTCAGCAATTGCCGGTGGATTATCTGCTATTCCTGTGATTGGCGGATTATGTTCATTGTTTGTTGGACTTCCGGTTGCATACGGCTTTACTATTGTAATGCTTGGCGTATGTAGAGGCAAAGACATTGATTTTGGTGTTTTGTTCGAAGGCTTTCAGGATTATGGACGTATTTTTGTAACTATGTTGCTTCAGGCTGTCTATACAATTTTGTGGTCACTGTTGCTGGTTATACCGGGTATCATTAAGTCTTATTCTTATGCAATGACATCTTTTATCTTGAAAGATGAACCGGAAATGAAAAACAATGCAGCTATTGAGAAAAGTATGGCTATGATGGAAGGGAACAAGATGAAGCTGTTCATGCTTGATTTAAGTTTCATTGGCTGGGCTATCCTTTGTATTTTCACTTTGGGTATTGGACTTCTTTTCCTGCAACCGTATGTTGCTATTTCGCGTGCTGCTTTCTATGAAGATTTGAAAGCACAACAAGGCGGAAATGTAGAAGTAAACGTTGAGGTGAATGTTGAGATTTAATAACACGAATCATTCAATATTATAGAAGAATGGAGCATAGAGAAATCTGTGCTCCATTTCTTTTTGTCGGTTGCGTCAAAATCAGTACCTTTGCGACCTAATCAGGATTGATATGGGAAAGAATAAATTAGAAAAGTTTGCCGATATGGCGAGTTATCCACACGTGTTCGAATATCCTTATTCGGCGGTAGATAACGTGCCTTTTGACATGAAAGGGAAATGGCACAAGGAGTTTTTTAAAAACGATCATCCGATTGTGCTCGAGCTGGGTTGCGGACGTGGTGAGTATACTGTCGGCCTGGGTAAAATGTTTCCCGAAAAGAACTTTATAGCAGTTGATATAAAAGGTGCCCGTATGTGGACGGGAGCAACGGAGTCATTACAGGCCGGAATGAAGAATGTCGCTTTTCTGCGTACCAATATTGAAATCATTGAACGTTTTTTTGCCGAAGGCGAAGTAAGTGAAATATGGCTTACCTTCTCTGACCCGCAAATGAAGAAAGCAACCAAGCGATTGACTTCTACCTATTTTATGGAACGGTACCGTAAATTTCTTGCAGCCGAATGGTATTATCCACCTGAAAACGGACAGCAACTTCATGTTTACCTATACCAAATACATGATTGAAGCGAACAAACTTCCGGTTGAGTTTATGACTGAAGATTTATATCATTCTGATCTGGTAGATAATATTCTCGGTATTAAAACCTATTATGAACAACAATGGCTGGATCGTGGTTTAGCTATTAAGTATATCAAGTTCCGGCTTCCGCAGGAAGGTCAATTGCAAGAACCGGATGTAGAAATAGAACTTGATCCTTATCGTAGTTACAATCGCAGCAAGCGTAGCGGTCTAAGCACAAGCAAATAGCTTGCCGGGACAATCACCCTAAAGTGAACCGGCAGCCATCTGAATAGTGACTTTAAATAGTAATTTGTAAATCGTCAAATAGTAAATAAAATGACTCTCTATCCTAAATTGATATTAGATGCATTGGCAACGGTGCGTTATCCCGGTACGGGAAAGAATCTGGTGGAAGCGGAGATGGTTGCCGATAATCTCCGTATTGATGGCATGACTGTCAGCTTCTCATTGATCTTTGAGAAACCGACTGATCCGTTTATGAAATCAATGTTGAAGGCTGCGGAAACAGCTATCCATACGTATGTCTCTCCTGATGTGCAGGTAACGATTACAGCGGAAAGTAAGCAAGCTGCCCGCCCGGAAGTTGGCAAGCTCCTTCCGCAAGTGAAGAATATAGTTGGCATATCTTCCGGTAAAGGTGGAGTAGGCAAGTCTACGGTGTCTGCGAATCTGGCTGTTGCTTTGGCTAAATTAGGTTATAAGGTTGGCTTGCTGATGCTGATATTTTTGGTCCTTCTATGCCGAAGATGTTTCAGGTGGAAGATGCACGCCCTTATGCTGAACGTATCGACGGTCGTGACATGATTATTCCGGTAGAAAAATATGGAGTGAAATTATTATCTATCGGCTTCTTTGTCGATCCGGATCAGGCAACTTTGTGGCGTGGTGGAATGGCTAGTAATGCGTTGAAACAGTTGATTGCTGATGCAGCTTGGGGAGAGTTGGATTATTTTCTGATAGACCTTCCTCCCGGAACCAGTGATATTCATTTGACAGTTGTTCAAACATTAGCCATGACAGGGGCGATTGTTGTCAGCACTCCGCAGGCAGTGGCTTTGGCAGATGCCCGTAAGGGAATCAATATGTTTACCAATGATAAGGTAAATGTACCTATCCTTGGTTTGGTTGAAAATATGGCTTGGTTTACTCCTGCCGAACTTCCCGAAAATAAATACTATATCTTCGGAAAAGAAGGCGCAAAGAAACTGGCTGAAGAGATGAATGTTCCTTTGTTGGGACAGATTCCTATCGTGCAAAGCATCTGTGAAGGAGGAGATAATGGTACTCCCGTTGCATTGGATGAAGACTCCGTGACCGGACGCGCTTTCTTATCCCTGGCTGCCAGTGTCGTTCGTCAGGTAGATCGCCGGAATGTAGAGATGGGCCGACTCAAATCGTGGAAATGCATAAATAAGTGGAATCTGGAGTTGGATAGCTTTGCAGTAAGTTATCCATAGATATAAAACGAGCCTCTGTAGTCTTTTCAAAGACTATGGAGGCTCGTTTATTTATTAGGATCATATAGAATCCGTTGTTGGCGGATTCTCTACAAAATAGTGACGCTATCCAATATAAATAGTGACGGTATATGACAACGATACCGTCACTATCCTAAGCATATACCGTCACTATTTTTCTATATCAATCAGGGTCTTGCATTTATTTATGGCGTATATCAACAACGATTTCTGCTTGATCTATTTTTACGTTTGAATTATTTATTCAAAGCTTTCATGAGTTCTTTTTCATGGTGTCTACTCCGGGAAATCCAGTTTGTTTGAAGGTGATATTACCCTCGGATCAACAACAAAATAAGTGGGAACTCCTCGGATATTGAAGTTGGACATTAGAAAGCTCCATTGCTCATTTGTCACACGGAAATGCTCACCATGAATGTCGGTAATCATGTTTTCCCAGGTACCTTTGGGGAAGTTTCGCCTGTGATGTAGAGGTAGATAATATCCTTGTCTTTAATTCCTCTTTCATTGAGTGATGGCTTTATTAGCTGTGCGACAAGGGCCACACCATGTTGCCCAAAATCAACTAACAGTGTGTGTCCCCGGAATTTAGAGATAATGGATGGGAATAAATCTTCATTGGAGACTTGTCCAGTCTCGTTAACAGTGAAGCCTGTCTTTCTTTGTTTAATTCTATCTTTTTATTATCTCTTTGTTAACTTGAGTAAGCATCTCTGCATATACCGGGGAAGAAAAAGTCTTTAATTCAACATTCTGTTCTGCTGTTAACGGGGTAAAATCCTTAATGGATTGATATAGCTTATTAAATTTAATGTTATCGAATAGAGGTCCCTGTCCCGTTCTTAGTGTCTCTTTAAGTACATCTAAAGAATTCGGCAGAAAGTTTATTAAATATATCGTTGACGCGTAATATTTGCCGTATAAAGCTTTAAGAGTGTTGATAGAACTGAATTCCTTCAGTATGTCATAGTAGCCTTTAGGAGTATCGATGCGGGTATTATAAAAATAATCATCAGTCTGCTCTCTATTCAGTTTGTTAACAGCAATATGTGCTGATTTTAGTTCTCTCTCCGTCATGGCGATTTTGCCGGTCGCATCCAGTCTACCAGGATATTTAATAGCTCTTTGCACGCATTGCTGTATGGGGATTGCGCAATTTCTTTTCGAACGGATGGAAGGCGCTCGTACATAAGCTTTATATTCATCTGCACTTTTCCCGACAATGTCATTGTACATATCCATGTAATAAACGCTTTTTAATACAATATCTATATCTACTGAAGCTAATTCTTGTTGTAGGCTAGCCAGATAACCATTGAAGTATACAGGCTCTCCATACGTTTTATCTTTTCTTTGTAGATGTGCTTGTCTGCGGCAAAGTTCCTTTGTATTTATAATGAGTGATGTCTCTTCATTGGGAGCTATCAGACATTCAATCCAACCAAAAGGAAATTCCAATGCTACGCTTGTGACAGATGCAACCTTTACTTCCGCCGGAAAGTGCCGTCCTCCTTGATTTTTATGATATTCTGTTCGTTGTGGATATTCAGTGCAGGACTTTCTATGTGCATCTTCACTTGCTTTATCATCTCTTTTTGATAGTCTAGTATTTTTCCTTTAAGGGTGGCAGTTCCATAGACTAACTTAGGAGTCGGCAATATCGCTTTCTTATTTATTTTGTGCACGACTGCTTCTTTGGGAAGTTTCTGTTTATAGAATGCGTCCTTATCCAGTTGTATGCCCCATATCTTATATGCTCCGTCAAAATCTCCTTCCGAGAAGTCCAGACTGGTTACATTTTCGGGTATGGGAGGAAATTGTAATTGGAATTCCGCTTCTCCTGATTCCGGCATCCAGAACTCTTTATCTAATGTGATTCCAACTCCTCTTCGAATGGGATAAAGCATTCCATTGTTGTCTTTCAGGAAACTGCCCGTAGCTATTTTTATCCAATATTTAGGATGATAGAAAGCCTTTATATACACTGTTGTCACTGTATCACTCATGACAATTTTATCGACCTCAATACTATTGGAACTCCATGCAAGAAAAGGAGGACGCTCGATCACTCTGTCTTTGGCTTGTATGGTGCAGGTTATGCAGAATATCAAACCGATAATCCATACGAATCTTTTCATGTGAATAATGTTTTATTACACGAACAAATATAAGGATCTTTTTATAACTATCCTTGTAAAAACTAAAAAGAAATGATTTTTTGTACTGAGAAGGATATATCCGGCTCCGGGGAGAAAGGTTTCCCACCGATGAACGCCCCGTTCCTCACCGATGAGGAAAGGGGCGGCACCGGAGAGAGAAATTACTGTAACCTGAATACGATAGGAATGGTATACTTGACAGAAACAGGTTGTCCTTTTGCATTCCTGGTTCCCATTTAGGCATATTACCCACTACGCGTACGGCTTCTGCATCCAGTGACGGAGATACACTGCGTAAGACTTTGATATTCGACAAACTTCCGTCTTTACTAATAACCATCTGTATGATGACTCTGCCTTGCTCCTTACTTTTTGAGCGATGACGGGATATTTGATACTTCTAGCCAGATATTGGAACAGACCGGCTTGTCCTCCCGGAAATTTAGGCATTACTTCTACCATGGTGAATACTTCGTCTTCATTTTCTCCTTTTACACTGCCTCCCTCTGGAGTTGGATCATCTTTTGCAGCATAGCCCACCACCACTACTTCATCCATGTCGGACTGCTTTACTTCTTCTGCTTTGGGAAGTTCAGGACCGGATAGCCGGAAAGCAACAGGAACTGTAAATTTCACGTTCACTGCTTCCCCCCTTTGTTTGCCGGGTTTCCATTTGGGCATGGCGGCAATTACACGCATGGCTTCCTTGTCGAGATACGGATTGACACTTCGCTCCACTTTCGTATCGGCTATGCTTCCGTCCTTTTTGACAGTAAAGCTTACAATCACACGTCCTTGTGCACCGATTGCATGTGCTTCAGCCGGATATCTGACGTTCTTCGATAAGTAGTCCATCAGTGCCTGTACTCTCCCGGAAAATCCGGCATTTCTTCTACAACCTGAAGACAACGGAATCTGGTACACTTTTGATTTGAGTTTCCGCCATTTCCTTTTCTTGCTTATCCCGTGGAAGTGTAGTTCCTTGAATATCTTCTGTAGGAAGTTCCGGAATATCCGTAGTTTCAGCTTGCATGGCAACTTCTTCTGTTGCTTGTCCCATCATTTCTTTGGCAAATTTTTCAGTGGTACGTGCTACCATTTCGATGTTACTGACAATCATTAAGATAGCAGCCAAGGGAAGAAACATCAGATATTTTGTCCTTCCTATTTCTTTCGTTCTTCGTTTATTCATCATTTTAATACGATTTTTGAGTGGTAAAACATTGAAACTATTTGATAAATTTGCTGCAGCCTTGTGATGTGCCAGTCCCAACAAATGGTACTGGTATGATTTACTATCATGCCCCGTCTCTAATACACGGTGATCTGCCATGTATTCGAGGTTTCCTCTGACTTCCGTTTCATCAGCCAGATAAATGGATTGAACCAGCAAAGATACACATTATCTCGCTGATAAGTACGTCTACCGAATGGTATTGACGGGCGTGGGTCTCTTCATGAGTAATAATTTCACTGATTTCAGATTCCGTATGTGATTGTGGGTGTATGAATATCCAGTGGAAGAAAGAAAGGGCCGGTTTTTCTTTAATAGATGTACGCGTACTCCTTGTATCTTGCTTTTGAGCATTGGAAGTGTAACCGGATGATGCTGCCCAGTTGTACAAAGAAACGTGTGGCTAGTAATAACATTCCGCTCCAATAGATAACTTTCGCGAGCTGCATGATAAACTCTTGCCAGTTCATTACAGGCTCTTGTAAAGGAGTAACTACTTGCTCCGGAAGGATGATGGTTGCATAAAGATCTGCCATTGCCACCATTGGTTCGTGAGCTTTATCCATCCCTGAATATTCAGTAAAGGATAAAGCATGGAGATGGCAAAGAAACATAGCAAAGCCATCCTACGCCAATGGAAGAAGGTGTCTTTATGGAAAAACAACCGATAGAATGCATAGAACAGAGCTATCGCTACATTTATCTTTAGAAAATAAGCTAGTTCCGGAGTCATGGTGATGAATGTTTTCTATTAATTTTCTTTTCCTTTTCAATGAGTTCGATAATATCTTTGAGATCATCGGTCGAAATTTTCTGGTCTTTGGCAAAGAAAGAAACCATTTCTTTGTAAGAGTTCTCAAAGTAGTTACGAACTACGCCACTCATAAAATGGCGTTTATATTCATTTTCGCGAATGGCAGGAGTATATTGGTAGGTATTACCCACACGTTTCGGTGTGACATATCCTTTCCGCTCGAGGTTTTTTACGATAGATGCTACTGTGGTATAAGGAGGTGCCGGTTGCGTATACTTTGCAACAATGTCTTTTACGAAACAGCATTGTAACTCCCAAATGTAGATCATTACTTCTTCTTCTTGTATAGTTAACTTTTCCATGGAGATGTTGTTTAATTACGAATACTTCGCAAATCTACGAATATTTCGTAAGCAAGCAATAGCTAGTCGGTTAATAATTGTAAATGTATAAATCTTGCAAGAATATTTTAATAGTCTTATTGCGTGGAAAATATTTAAGCATAAAAAAAGACAGGATGAGCATTATTTTTATCTAAATAGTCACACTTTAATAACATTTATGCAAAAATAGAGTGTGTCGGATTTTTATATAAAATAAATGAAATATATTTGCGGCTACAAAACATACGTTAAATACGGAAGAGTGCGTTTCAATACTTTAACCGGTTGCGAATAATCCCCACACTTCAAACAGAACTATTAACTAACAATGCCAACCAAAGGGAAGAGGAAGGCAAACTAAAAATGAATGATATGAAAAAGGTTTGATTTTTGTGCTATTTGCACTTGTTTCTATCGTTTCTTATTCTCAGATTTCTTGGAATGCCAAAGTTGGTATGAACATGAGTAACTTTACTGGGGATATGGATACTGACATGAGGATTGGATTCAATGTAGGCGTTGGCATGGAATATCAGTTCTCTGATATGTGGTCTATTCAACCTTCGTTGATGTTCACTCAAAAGGTGCTAAACAGGATGAAGTGAAAATGAATCCAATGTATTTGGAGATTCCGGTATTGGCTGCTGCAAGATTTGCAATTGCTGATAACCAGAATATTGTAGTGAAAGCTGGTCCTTATTTTGCATTTGGTATTGCTGGTAAGTGTAAAATTGGTGATGAAAAATTGATTTCTTTGGTGACGGTGATGATCAATTTGGAGCAAAAGATTTGATGCAGGTCTCGGTGTAGGCGTTGCTTATGAAATTAATAAATTCTTTATTGACTTATCAGGAGAATTTGGTTTGGCTAAATTGGCTGATGGTGACGGTGCACCGAAGAACATGAACTTCTCTATCGGTGTAGGTTACAAGTTCTAAACTTATTATACTCTCTTTATAATATCTCTAAAATCCCTCGTTCTATACTCTCTTGGAACGGGGATTTTCATGTTCTTATTTGAAAAACGGCATATCCCATTGAAAGGATACACCGTTAATTCTCTCTCTTGTAATTCTTACTCATTAATCACTTATCTGCTTGGATAAGTTTGCTTTCTCTTTAATTCTTTGTATCTCTCTATTGCATGTTTGCGACTCATCAGTATTTGCCAGCGGTATACCCAACAGGTGGTCAGGAAATAAATGCCGGCTTGCAACCACAAAGCCTTATATTCAAAAGCTACTTCACTAAGAGTGGCTCCCATATTGTTGATTTTACAAAGCCGTTAATTCCAAACGTTGAGGGAAGATGTAGGATACATACTTCCAAAACGGAGGAATAGCTGCTCCGGCCAGGAAATTCCTGAAATAAATAACAGGGGACTGATGTGAATACAAAAATCAGCATACACGTTTCCCGATTGCGAATGGCAATAGAAGCTGTCATCGCAAAGAAGATACAAGCCGCAAGATAGGGGACAACGAATAATATTAATGAACTGGGTTGCCCAATTTGGTTGAGGCTAAACAATCTTGGAACGACATAAAGTACGTAGAAAGCTACCAATATATAAACTAGGAAATAACTCAATCCTTTTCCTAATACAATTCGTAACGTCCCGTTATAGTGACGATTAATAGGTACAAGATCCTTAAATCTGTTGTTCTCACGAGCAGTTCCTGCAGCGAGACCGATGCCGAGCAATAATGTCTGTTGGATAATCAATACCAATACAGCAGGAATCAGGAAAGCGGCGAACCCGGCAGTGGGGTTGAAGATGGAGATTTCTTCATATTCTATCGGATAAGCAGTGATTTCATCCTGACGGTCGGTCGTGTTTCCGCTACGTGCAATTTTGATATCCCTGTTCATATCCAGAGAAACGGCAGTGTTGGCAAGAAGCATCGATTTATAGTATAACAATCCGCTCATGTCGCAATAGATACTGACTTGTGTCTGTTTTCCTTTGGCAATATTGTCGCTGAAATCCGAAGGGATATAAATGATACCATACGCACGCCGCTTCTTTAGCATTTGTTTGGCTTCTTCCATATCAGCACAGTAAGAGACGATTTGAATATCGGGTGTGGCATCTACCTTACGGAGATATTCACGACTAAGAGATGAATGTGAATCGTCTACAACAACGGCAGGAACTTCACGCACTACTTCGTTGTCATAAATGAAACTATACAACAACGGATAACCTAATGGGACGAGTATGAAAAATATCAGCACCCCCTGGTCGCGGAAAGTTGTCTGAAACTCCCGCTTCCAGATATAAAACAGGTCATTGATGCCTTGGGCTATCTTGTCTTTTAATTTTATATCTTTCATTTAGGGTATATATTTATAGTAAACCAATGCTTCCTTCAGGCGATGAACCACAAAGAAGGGGAGCATCATAAATATTAATAGTGCCATATAGTTGGTCCATGAGTAAGCCATACTATATCCGTTGAGTGCTTGATCGACGTAAATCAGGAAATAATGCCGCAACGGGAATAGATTACTCAAAGCCTGTAGAACAGGATGCATAGCCATGACCGGGAATGAAAAACCGGAAATGGAGAACGATATGACTCCCCACAGGGAAGCAAAACTTAATCCGAGTCGTAGAGTCGGCAGAGTTCCTATCATAACAATACCACAACATTGAGATGCTAGTACGAGACACAGTGTGGCGAATATCATCGGGAATATGCCGCTATTGCAAGGAAAATGCAGAAATCCATACAGGTATACATTATAAAATATACCCATAATGAAAAAGACTATTGTGTGGGGAAGCAGTTTTCCTGCCAATGCAATGTAAATGGAGTTGTTACTCATTCGTAGCCATTCGCGGGCAGTGCGATCCTTGATTTCCACACCGATTGAATAAACGGTAACCATAAATATTAATAGCATGAGTACTCCCGGTATCAGTGTATTACATAAGTATACCGAATAGTTCAGCCACGGATTATTTAGTGGGTGTGTATCAATTACGATCGGTTGCAGATAAGCCATAGCCTGATCCTCTGTCGCACCTTTGGCATACAGCATCGTTCGGGCTGCAGCTCCGGAGGTGAGTTCTCCCATCATTTTCATATCCCTGAACAATAGAGAGCCTGCAATCAGGTATGAGTAATTGGTATAGAAAGAGATCGTTGGCTGCCGTTGGCTTTGTGCCTCTGCCGATAAACCCTTGGGGAGATAGAAGAACCCGTAGATTTTTCCCTCCTGCATGGCAATACGCGCATCTGTTACATTGCTGTAATGAGCTACAACCCCTGTCTGCGAAAAAGCATCCAGATTGCGGACAATATTACGGGAAGTAGACGAATCATCCATGTCCACCACTCCCGCAGGAAGATCCTTGGGAAGCCCCGAATCCATTAAAGTGGTGAAGAATATATAACAAAACAGCGGGGCAATGACCATACAGAAGAGATAGAGCGGGCGTGATACCAATCGCCGGCACTCTCTTTGCATAACCTGCCACAAAGCTATATATTTCTTTTCTCTCTCTTTCATGGTTACTTGTCAATGATAACAGACATACCCGGACGGAGATTTTCCACTTTCTCTACCGGAGAAGCTTTCACCTCGAATGTTTTCAGATCAAATTGTCCGGTCGTTTTGGTTGCTTTCCAGGCAGCATAAGTGCCTAAGTCTTTCAGATAATATACTTTGAGCTGGATCTTTTTATTATCCAGAGCAGGAATGATAGCTTCGAACTCCGACCCCATCGTCAGGTTCTTGAGCAAATCTTCGCGTACATTGAATGTTACCCACATATCGTTGAGTTCAGCAATATTCATGATAGGAGCACCGGTACCAACCAATTCGCCTACCTTCGGGAATATTTCAGAAACTTCCCCGGCAGCCGGAGCAATGAGATAAGTCTCCTTAATATACGATTCAACTTCGGCAACAGCTCCTTTCGCCCGGTTTACCAAAGCTTCCGCAGCCATCTTATCTTCACGTTCCGCTCCATTCTTCGCCATGGTATATTGTGCTTTGGCAGCTTTCTCTGTTGCAATACTTGCGTCCCGTTGCGCAGTCACTTCATCCAGCTTCTGTGCAGGCATCACTCCCTGTTCGTAGAGATTCTTGATGCGTTGATATGATTTCTCGGCAATGGTAACGCCTGCCTGGGCTTTTTGCCACATTTCGTATGCCGCCTGGATTTGTTCCTCACGCGCGCCTTTGATTGCTTTTGCGTTTTGTGCCTGTGCGGCAGCTTCAGCAGCACGTGCCTGTTCCATTTTTGCTACCACGTCAGGAGCTTCCAAAATGGCCAGCGTATCCCCGGCATTGACACTTTGGCCTTCTTTCACGCGAAATTCCAGTATACGTCCCGGAACTTTACTTGAAACGCGATATTCGGTAACTTCAGCCTGTCCCTGTATAATTTCAGGACCCTTGCGGAGCATGAAGAAACCGACGACTGCAACGATTGCAATAACTCCCAACAGAGTAAGGAATGCAAGAAGCATATTGCTGTTTTGTGATTTTATAGGTGCCATATGATTTATGAATTATGATTTATGGATTGTGATTTATAGATTGTGAGTTGGTTAGAGATTGGGTTGTTTCTGATTGGGTTCTTAACTTTATTTTTCCGAATCTTATTTATTTCAGCGTTCCCAAAGACTTCTTCAGATAGATTTCCGTTAGCTTCACATCTATTTGCGCGTCAATCTTTTCTGAATGAGCAGACAACCATGCTGTTTGTGCTTCAAGAACATTGCTGGTGGCAATCACTCCTTCTTTAAAACCAAGTGTTGCATAGCGTAGATTTTCTTCCGCTTTTTCCATGTTTTTAGAAGACATTACCAGTTTCTTACCAGCTTCTTTTACCTTGAATGCAGCCTGATTGACCTGCAACTCTATTTTTTCACGAGCATCCTGAAGTTGGTACTGTGCAATACGAGCTTCGGCTTTTGCCGCTCTGGTTTTATAAATACCTTCTCCCCAGTGCCATATAGGTATCTGTACCATAACTCCCACATTCCACATACCTTTGAACTTGTTTTCAAAGCTGTTGAAAACAGAGGGATTGGTTACCATATAATTCCCCATCAATGCGATGGATGGAAGATGCTCCGCACGGGTTACATTTACTTTCTGTTTATAAATCTGCGTTGCCAATTCGAGGCTACGTATCTCCGGACGATTCTCATAAGCGGTGGATAGATCGAAATGAGGGTCCGTTGTCAGTAATGGAATGTCTTCCATATTTTCGTCTGCCAGTGTGATGGGAGAACTAAGATCAATACCACATAGTTGACACAGCAACATTCGCGCAAGACTCAATCCGTCTTCCACTTTAGTCAGTGTCATTTCGGCTTCATTTACCTTGACGCGTACAGACAAACCATCCGCTTTGGTGGCTACTCCTTCATTAATCATTTTCTCTACATCGCTGTCCAGCTGTTGCAGAAGCTTTAGATAACCTTCCGCCAACTTCTTCTTATTAACCAGTGAAATGACTTGCCAATAGGCTTGGTCCGTACTCATGATTACTTCCTGCATACCGCCGTGATGTTGTTCTTGAGCCAACTCTTCGGCATACTTTGTTATTTTGTTGTACGCCCGGATTTTCCCGCCCATGTATAAAGGTTGTGTCAATGTAATGGCACCTGCATAGACATTTCGGGTGTCTGTACGGAGTGCATCCACTAAAGAGTTTCCCGCTTGATCGAGGGCGGGCAGCACCGCTCCTAATTTTCCACTTAAGGAAGAAATAAGTGGTGCCAAGTCAGGATGTGCTGTTGCAATCTCGGTTGCAGCTTGTTGGATGGGGCCAGCCAGATTCGTTCCTAACCCTGAAAGCGCGGCTTTCTGGTCATTGTTTAATAATGAAAACTCTTTCTGGTTCCTCATGTAAGCTCCCGTTGCCGAGAAATTAGGCAAATAATTTGTAAATGCAGCTTTCCGTTGATAATGAGCCGCACTTATTTTTTCATTGCTTATCAACAAATCTTTGTTGTTGGCAAGAGCTAATGCGCGGCAACTATCCAGACTTAGAAAGCTCTGCGCTTTTACTGTAAAAGTGAAACTTAACAGAAATGTCAGAAGAAAAACTTTTTTCATCGCATCTTGCATATTAATAAGGTGGTACTTCTATTTTAAATAACCCTGTTCTTATGCAATTTGTTTATTAAAGTAGTCTGTTTTTTTGTACTTGTTTACTTAAACAATAATTGCATAAACAACGATGCAAATGTATGTGCTTTCTGTGAGAACTCAAAACGAATTAGCTTTTTTTAGAAATATAGTGGGGATGGATTCTGTTGAAAAGAAAGAAGGCTATTCCTCATGGCGAGGAACAGCCTTTCTTGATATATAAAGTAAGGGGATTTTAATTACAGAGCACCTACTTCTTTCAAAGCAGCGTTAGTTCCGTGAACAGCTTTTGCGCTAGCTGCGAACTTAGCTTTTTCGTCTTCGTTCAGGTTCAGTTCAACGATCTTTTCGATACCATTCTTGCCAAGGATTACAGGAACACCGATGCAAAGATCTGATTCGCCGTATTCACCTTCCAATAATACAGAACAAGGAACCATCTTCTTTTGGTCGTGAAGGATAGATTCAACTACGAATGCTCCTGCTGCACCCGGTGCATACCATGCAGAAGTACCTAGCAATTTAGTCAGCGTAGCACCACCTACCATAGTAGCAGCAGCAACTTCTTCCAATTTCTCTGCAGAGATGAAATTAGCTACAGGCATACCTTTGTAAGTAGCGAAACGAGTCAAAGGAATCATCGTAGTATCACCGTGACCACCGATAACCATACCTTCTACTTCGTTAGCGTTGCAACCGATAGCTTGAGACAAGAAATATTTGAAACGAGAGCTATCCAGAGCACCACCCATACCGATAACACGGTTTTTCGGCAAGCCCAGAGCTTTCAATGCCAAATAAGTCATTGTATCCATTGGGTTGGAGATAACAACGATGATAGCGTTAGGAGAATATTTCAACAGGTTTTCTGCTACCGATTTAACGATACCAGCGTTCACACCGATCAGTTCTTCACGAGTCATACCCGGTTTACGAGGAATACCTGAAGTAATCACAACAACGTCAGAGTTAGCAGTTTGAGCATAGTCGTTCGTGCAGCCTACCAATGTAGTGTCGAAACCCAACAATTGAGCTGTCTGCATCATATCCATTGCTTTACCTTCTGAAACGCCTTCTTTAACGTCCAGCATTACTACTTCGTCTGCTACTTCATTAAAAGCAAGTACATTTGCACATGTAGCACCTACGTTACCTGCGCCTACTACGGTTACTTTTGACATAATACTATATATTTAAAAAGTTGATAATTTGTTTTATCTTTTAGCGCGACAAAATTACAACGATAATCCTGATTAAAGAAATTTTTCCGTAATAATTTTAGTTAAAGCTCAAAGTTCCCAATAATATAATTGGTAAATGAAAAGTTTGGGTAGGGGAAGCTGTTTTGAGTACGGCTATAAACCGAATGTAGCTATAGTGAGAATGTACTGTTATGGAGAATTGTTCATTTAGCCATTTTTTTATAATTGCTTGCCTATTCGGATTTACTTCGTTCGTTAGTATTACTTCGTTTCACTATAGTTATACGCAAGAATAACTATAGTCTCCCTTGCGTATAACTATAGTCATACGTAAGGGTAACTATAGTCAAACGAAGTAAAAATAGGCAGTGAGATTAATTATATTAGGCAGTGAAAGAAATAAAGATAGTATCTTGATGGAGAACTTTTGGCGATGCGTTACATCAATTACCTGATTCATTTTTGTATGGAAAAAGAAGATACCAGTTAAAGTGGCAGGGAACCTGGCAAGTTTTTTAAATAATGAACGAATAAAGTCCGAAAGCTTATTATCTTTGTGCCAATCTGTTAATTGAAAGTTTAATGAACTGCTGAAAATATCGAAAATATCAAAATGAAGTTCTGGGAATCAAATCATCAATCTGTTCAGGAAGGGGATATGCAATTTATTGCACTTTACAAATTCTACTATCAAGATTTGTATGCTTATGGAGTGAGTTTGGGGTTCAATACCGAAGATGTGAAAGATGCAATTCAAGAAGTATATCTAAAATTGTATTTCAATGAGCGCCTGTGTATTGATGAGAAGAAAATAAAATTTTATTTGTTGCGTTCGGTTAGGAATCAGCTGATTGATTGGGAGCGTACAAAGAAAGATACATCTTCTATAGAAGAAGAGGAAAGGAGTTTTAAATTATCCGTATCCGTTGAAGAAAACTTTATTTCTGATGAAGAAGACTTATTACTGAAAAAAAGAGTGAATAGAATTCTTGATTTGCTGACAGATCATCAGCGGGAAATAGTCTATTTACATTTTATAGAGGAAATGCCTTATGAAGAGATTGCGGTAATGCTGGATATGAAAATTCAAACGGTGCGCGGACAAGTCTTTAAAGCGATGGAGAAATTAAGAAAACTGGATTCAAAAGATTATTTTCTGTTTTTTCTTATCTTATACCTGCATGGCGTTTCTGTCTTTAAATAATTGAAAAAGAGTATTGTATACGGAAGGCGGGGAGCGTAAACCTATACCTCTCTGCTTTTTTATTTATTTTTTTGAGGAAAAAAGGAGATGAAAGGCATACGAAGCTCGTATATATAGTAAACAGGTCTTTAATTGAAATAAATAATGAAAGAATATTCATCATATACTACAGCTGATTTTTTGAACGATGATTTATTTCTTTTCTGGTATTATTCCGGAGAAGGAGATTATTATCGAAAAATCATTGCCGATTGTCCCGATCGTGAGCCGTATTTAAAAGAAGCGATGGAGAGACTGGCGGCGTTAAAGTGGGAAAAGCCGGTTTTACCCCCAAAAGAAGTGGATAATGCTTGTTTGAAACTGGAACAAGCCATTCAAAATCGGAAAATGTCTCAACGTAAACATCGATTGTATAAGATGAGATGGTGGAGCGCTTCAGTTGCGGCAGCTATTCTTATCCTGTTTGTTTTGGTAGAGGTTATTTGGAAAAGTGCTCCGGCAATTGATTATCTAGCTTTGTTGCAAGTGAATGACTCTGTGTTTATGAGTGGTAAAACGCAGCTTTTTGTTGACGATCAGTTGAAAGAAACTTTTGAAGGTAATCCGGATTTGGCTTACGATCAAATGGCGACAGATGCTGGTGAAGGGGAATTTAATAAATTAGTTGTTTCGTATGGCAAACGTGCCCGTGTCACTCTTTGCGATGGTACGAAAATATGGGCGAATGCAGGAACGGTGCTTCTATATCCAACACATTTTGAGGATAAGAAGCGTGAAATATATGTAGATGGAGAAATATATATTGACGTGACTCCTAATCCGGAGAAACCTTTTATTATTAAGACGTCGGATATGGGAGTAAAAGTGTTGGGGACTTCTTTCAATGTTTCGGCTTATCGGGAAGATGTAGAGAAAAGTGTTGTGCTGGTTACAGGTAAAGTGGAGGTAACAGCATCTAATGGAGAATCTGTACGTATTTTACCCAATGACCGGTTCAGGCAATCCACTGATAAATATGTGGTAGATAAAGTGAATGTGGAGGATTATGTGTCGTGGAAGGAGGGACGATTATCGTTTAAAAACACAGAGCTTGGCGGAATACTCAAACAACTGTCCAGATACTATAACGTAAGGATTGATTATGATAAACAACAACAAATCACTTGTAGCGGAAAACTGAATTTGGACGATACGATCGAACAGATATTGAATACTATCACAGAAACGGCTCCTGTGATAATAAGTAAGGAAAACAATGTTTATAAAGTAACAATAAAGAAAAAATAGCCTATGATTAATATGTGAAAAACCATACTCTAATTTATCCTTTTGAGAGAGAAAGGATACCAGTCAGTTTTATTCGTAATAGAATAGCCTTAAAATATTGAAGTATAATTTTAATTCTTAAACAGATGAATGAAAAACATCAAAAAAAGAATCACACTTGCCTAAGTGTGAGAAGGCCCTTTATATGCTTTTTTCTAGCATTGGGTGTGTTTCTGCTATCCGCTTTTCCTACTGAATTGTATGCCCAGAAGAAAACAATTACTTTGGACTATAAAGAGTTGGGACTAATGGAACTTTTTAAGAAGATAGAAGAAAAGAGTGATTATGTCTTTTTCTACTATGACGTATTGATAGATAAGGATGTGAAGGTTCCTGCACGTTTCAAAAACATGACAGTAGAGCAAATTCTGGATAAAGTTTTTGCTAACATGGAGCTTGCCTATAGCATTAATAAAAAACAGATAACTATTAAAAAGAAAGTATTGCAGGAAAAAACGAAGAAAGAAGGTCAAAGCTCTATTGTAAAAGGAGTGGTATTCGACCAGTCTCGTGAACCGTTGCCCGGAGTTAGTATTGTAGTGCAAGGTACTAATATCGGGACCGTCAGTGATCTTAATGGAGCTTATTCCATTCATGTGCCTTCGGATGATTCGAAGATTATTTTCTCCTATATAGGTTTCGCTCCTGTGACTTATTCGGCAAAAGAAATGAATAAGCTGTCAGAAGTGGTGTTAGTTGAAGATACAAAAACAATTGATGAAGTGGTTGTGGTAGGATATACGACCCGTACACGTGAGAAATTAATCAGTTCCGTCTCGACTATAAACAATCAGGAATTAGTTAAGTCCACAGTCCCCAATCTGGAGAATGCGTTGACAGGGCGTGTGTCCGGAGTCTTTTCCCGTCAGACTAGTGCTGAACCGGGTTCAGATGGTGCCGATTTGAAAATTCGCGGTTTTGGTTCTGCTTTGGTGGTAGTAGATGGTATTCCGGGAAGAAATTACAGTGATATCGATCCTTCCGAAATTGAATCCGTTTCCGTATTGAAAGATGCATCGGCTGCCGCTGTTTATGGGATGCAGGGAGCAAATGGAGTTATTCTTGTAACGACTAAAAGAGGAGGAAAAAACAAACCGACGACATTGGATATCAATACGCGCTTCGGATTGCAAATGCCTCATAACTATCCACAGCCTGCATCAACCCCGCTGTGGCAGACATTAGTTGGTGAATATTATGCTAATATGAAATTGATTAATGATAAGAACGCGGTAATTACTCCCGCTGATATGGCTACGCGTGACTATGCTTATAATACCAATTGGTATGAGGAAATGATAAAGAACGCTCCCATCACCCAGTCCAATATCAATATTTCGGGAGGCACAGATAAAGTCAGTTATTTTATTTCAGCCGGCTATTTATATCAGGGAGGTATTTGGTCAACAAATTCTACTGATAAGAATCGTTTCAATTTCCGTAGTAATTTGGATGCGGATATACTGAAAAACTTGAAGTTATCTGTCGGAGTGGGAGCTGTCATTAACAGTCTGAATTATCCGAGATCCGCTTCGTATGAGATAGCCCGCAAAATGAAAGATATGGCTCCGAATATTCCGGTAAAGTGGCCGGGGCATGACGACTATTATGCTTTTGGTGGGGAAGGTACGGTGAATCCGATGGCATTGGCGGATAAAGAGGCATCCGGATATTCCAAGAAAATAGCCAAGAATCTGAATGTGGATTTTTCTTTAGAGTATAAGGTTCCCTTTGTAGAGGGGCTTTCTTTGAAGGCTACGATGGGATATACGCAATCTGATTCGTGGAATAAGAACTGGAATATGAATATCGTTTATATGGGCTATCGGGAGGATGCGCAGGAATATTATGAGAGTGCTTCCGCCTCTAATGCCAATAAAGCAAGTTTGAGTTTGGAAGATGGTTTTTCCTATAATATAACCGGACAAGGTTTTATCAATTATATCCGTTCGTTCGGGAATCATAATATAAACAGCGGACTGGTCTTTGAATTTTCGGATGCGGAAAACCGTTCTACTGTTACGTCTCGTGGAGAATTTCCTTCTACTGTGTTGGATATGATGGCGGGTGGAATTGCCAATAAACAAGTGACAAATAGTGAAGTTTTCCGTAAATACAGGACGGCTTCTTTCATCGGTCGTTTCTCTTATGATTACCGTTCCAAGTATTTTGTCGATTTCAACTTTCGATATGATGGTGCCCAGTATTTTGCCGATAAGTGGGGTTTCTTTCCCTCTGCCTCTGTAGGATGGATGCTGACAAACGAAGAGTTTATGAACCCGTTGAAGAAAGTCTTGAATGAGTTTAAAATTCGTGCCTCCTGGGAGAATTGGGTGACTTGTCGGCTGCCAGTCAATATTATGCTAATAATGAGCAATACTATTTTCAAAGCGGATATCAATATCCGGGTACTCCGATGAATTTTGGTGACCGCACCATTTATGGATTAAATCCCACCTTGAATCCTAATCCGGATTTTACATGGGCTACCTCGTCAATGATAAATGCGGGTGTTGATTTTAAGTTGTGGAATGGCTTGCTTAGCGGATCGGCAGATGTGTTCTATCGTCAGCGTAAGGGACTTCCGGCACAAAAGGCCAATGATAATGCAGGAGCATTGGCTACTTGGTATAACTTAGACCATGACAACACCCGCGGTTTTGAGTTCTCATTGAATCATCAATATAAAATAGGAGAAGTCAACTATTTTGTCGGAGGAAACATGTCGTGGTCCAGAACCCGGAAGGGAACATTGAGCACGGAAGATTTACAAGCGGTTATGACGAATGGAAATGGAACACTGAAGGACATTGGAATAACGTACGTTGGGGATATAACTGTATTGGACGTTATCAGTCGTATGGAGAAATAGCCAATGCACCCATGCATAATAATTCGAATAATAACAGTGCCATATTGCCGGGTGACTTAAAGTATGAAGACTGGAATGGCGATGGCTATATTGACAATTATGATCAACGTCCTATCGGAAGAAATGCTTATCCGGAGTTGGTATATGGTATTAATCTGGGACTTTCGGAAGGGAGTTGATTTCTCCATGTTCTGGCAGGGAGGGCATTGTCGGACTTCAGATCGGTGCTTTCGATATGGATGCTTTCCGGAAGGAGCTACTAACTTGAACACTTGGGAATATTTTGGCGATCGTTGGCATCGTGCCGATTATACTGATCCGAATTCTGAATGGATACCCGGTATTTTCCGGCAGTCCGAGATTTTACATCAGTAACGATCAATCGTCTAAGTTCTAATTTTTGGATGTGGAATGGAAGTTACATTCGTCTGAAAAATGTGGAATTGGGATATACTTTGCCACAACGAATTACCCAGAAGGCTAATATCAAACAGTTGAGGATTTATGCGAATCTTTATAACTGCCTGACCTTTTCCTCACAGAAATTCTTTGATCCGGAACAGCTTGAAAGTCAGTATTCGTTTGCCAGCTATCCGCAAATCATGTCATTTAATGTAGGTATAAATCTTAAATTCTAACAGGTTATGAAAGTAAAATCTATCATATATATGGTATTGGCATTGAGCTTGTGCTGTGGATGTAGCGATTGGCTTACTGTCGATTCGAAAACCATTCTTAGTGAAGAGGACATTGCCAAATATCCCGAACTGGCAGAAGCACAGTTCTTATCCAATTATGCGGAATTACGTAAATCAATTCATTGTATCGGTGACGGAGCAATGTCGTACAGGCAACATCATCTGGATGCTTTTACCGATGATGGAGCGAGCAATATTACCTACGAGAATGGGGTCATGAGAAATAACACTCCGGGTACTGTTTTTGGAGGAGTCTTTCTCAAAGCAAAGGTGAAATATTTGAGGCGGTATGGAATTATAAGACAATCAATGTTGTAAATAAGTTTATCGCCACTTATAAGAATTCGGATAATGAAGGGTGTTGAGTACAGTTGGTGAGGCTTATTTTATTCGTGCTTATCTGTATTTTGAGATGGTGAAACGATATGGGGCGTGCCTTTGTATTCAAGTCCGTTGGATGATGTAAGCTCCATCAACAATCGTTCTACAGAGGAAAAATCCTGGGATTATATAAAGATAACTTGGACTCGGCTCTTGTATTGCTTCCGAAAGTACAGCGTATTGCATCAGAAGATCGTGACCGTGCCAATCGGTATACAGCTTTGGCGTTGAAGTCGAGGGCTATGTTGTATGCGGGGACTATTGCTAAGTATGGAAAAGTTTCAAATAATAGTTTCGGGAATCCGCAAAGAAATGGCGAAAACATATTTATTGGAAGCGGCAAAAGCTGCAAAGGAAATCGTTGATGATGGTAAGTATGCGCTCTCTACTGAATTTGGCGATTTGTTTGATGGAAAAGATGAAAATAATAATGAGATAATTTTCCGTTTTGCTAACGTTGCCAAGACAGGAGTGGCTGTATATGAGGATTACTGGTATCAATCTTATCGTATCAAACGGGCCGGTTACTGTGCCTTTATGGTTCCTCCTTTAGATGTTGTCGAGCAATTTGAAACATTAGACGGAAAGATTCAGCCATTGGACTATGCCGCTTCAAAGAATAATCCCGAAGATTTTTTTGCAAACCGTGATAAACGTCTGGATGCCACTGTCATTTATCCGGGAGGAGAGTTCTTGGGAGAACGTTTCTCTATTTACCGGAAAACACTCGTAAAAAGGACAGATGGAACTACTGAAGAATATTCTTATGAAAAATCTGAAGATTGGATGGGAGCGGGGAAAGTGCCAGGTCACGAAAAATACATGAAAAGTGGAGCAGATGGTATCTTCTTGAACCTTTCTGCCGCAGGAACTACTAACTGGGGATTTTTTCTGAAAAAAACACTTTATGGAGTGAAGAGGCTGGATGATTATCTTATACAAGAAAACGATCAGGATGCAGTCGTTATTCGGTATGGCGAGGTTATTTTAAATTTGGCTGAAGCTGCCGTTGAGCTTTCAACCTATGGAGTGAATGACTATTTAGCGGTTGCCCAAGTCGCTTTTGACCAATTGCGTAGTATACATGGAGGATTGCCTGCCAAAACGATGGACTTGGAGGTTGTACGGCATGAACGCCGGATAGACTTGATGTATGAAGGATTCCGTTATTGGGACTTGAAGCGTTGGCGCATTGGGGAAGAAAAGATGCACAATAAAACGTTGAAGGCTCTCTATCCCATTCTTCATATCGATGAAACAACTTCTCCTGCCTCCGTTTATTATACGTTGGAGAAAGTAGAAGCACCGGATTTGGCTACGAGAGTGAAATGGTTCGAGGAAAGAGACTATTATTGTCCGCTTCCTTTAAGCAAAAGCCCGGGGATCGTGCAGAATGACGGTTGGAATTGATAACCCTAAAAGAAAAGAATATGAATAGAGCTAGATTATATATAAATATCAAACTGTTACTTTTAGCAGTGTTAACACTGAATCTGTCAGGGTGTGAACTTGACGAACGTGTGGATGACTTGACCGGTGGCTACGAAGGCGCTTTTATTGACAGGCTGACCGGTGAAAAGGTGGCTACCGAATATTATGGAGCTAAATTAAAGTTACTTGATCTGGAGTATGGAAATGTAGCGGTTCCCTTGGAGTATAACACACTTCCTGAAGGAACATATCGCAATACCAAAGTATATCCTTCCCGCTATAAAGTATGGGCGAACGGACCGTTCTTTGAGTTGGATACCATTTATGGTGATATTCGTAGTTTTAAGAAAATGGACTTGATTGTTACCCCTAATGTAACATTGAAAATCAAGAAGGTGGAAGTGTTGTACGGCATTACAGCGAACGTCACTTTTACTTATCAGGTAAATGACGAACGTTCCAAGAATCAGGAAATAGGATTGGTATATGGCAAAGAGCAATATCCCGGACAACGTACGGCTATGAATGAAAGCGAAAGCGGTTCACATACTTACAAACGAATAAAGAAGAATTTGACAGAATTGTCGGGAGAATTTACGGAGACTCTGTTCTTAAACCCTAACAGCACATATTATCTAAGAGCTTTGGGACGTACGGAATCAGCAGGAGATTACTGGAATTATTCAGAACAGACTGTGATTAATACGACAGATATTGATTTGTCTTCCTTACCGATTGAAGCCGCTGTCGGAGTAAGTAGTGCCACTTCTGCTGTTTTGCAGTGGGCATTTCCTCCCGTTGTTGACGAGATAAAGGTTTCTTATACGGATCGGGATGGTGAAGAGGTGATGGATAAATTTAAACCTACGGATTATTCATACGTTGCCAATTTACCTCATAATCAAAAGAGTACAATCAAAGTACAACTTCTGGCGAAAGGAGTTGCCGGTCCGGAACAAACGATTGAAGTACAGACTAAATCTTTGACGGATAAATATGTACCTGCCTCAAACACTCGTCCGGAAAATGTTCCTTTCTACAATGATTCGGAATTTAAAAAATCATTATCAGGTGAATGGGCATTGATATATGGTCCTACAATCGGCGAAGACTGGTCCACTACCGATTTACGTTTTGAATATTTCGATTGGTGGGACACATGGTTGATAGGATTTGCCGACCGTATGCCTGCTTGCCAGGATATAGAGAATTTTAAATCACTGACGATTCAGGGAGAAATACAAACGTTGGTTGATATTTTACCTTTTGTTAATCTGGAAACACTTTCTATCATAAAGGGTAAAGGCTTCTCGGTGGATAAAACGATTAATCCGAAAGTGGACCTGACAGTTCTGAAGAAACTGAAGAAACTTAACACTGTTATTATAGGACCGGATGTGCCGCTTACTAAAAAGAATTTTGATGATGCGGGACTTACACATCTGACGATTACCAACTAGGTCGGTAATCACACTACTCCCTTTGACAAGCGAATGTGTCTAGTGGGTAACATCGGATACATTCGTTTTTTAAAAGAAATATATAAATGAAAATATAAATAGTATGTGTAAGATTAAATGTTTATTTCTACTGATGTTGATCGTATTGTGTTCTTCCTGCAAAGAAAGTACAGAAGATGAAAAAGCGATGCAACAGATGGTGGAACGTTTATTTCCGGAGTATGCTTCCCAATTTAGTTTTGAACAATCGGAAAAGATTGATAAAGATTGGTATGAAATAGAAGCGCAAGGAGGAACAGTACGAATACGGGGAAATAACGCAAATTCGATGGCTGTAGGGCTGAACTATTATCTGAATCATTACTGTCTTACCTCTGTTTCCTGGTATGTGAACGATACGGTGGAGATGCCGGAAGTATTACCCATGCCACCGGCAAAAATAACTTCGACTGCCCGTTGCAAGAACCGATTCTTTCTTAATTACTGTACCTTCGGTTATACAATGCCATGGTGGACATGGAAGGATTGGGAACGGTTGATAGACTGGATGGCTTTAAATGGAATCAATATGCCTTTAGCAATCACCGGACAAGAATCTGTCTGGTATCGCGTATGGACGAAATTAGGATTGACGGATGAGGAAATACGGAACTATTTCACAGGGCCTGCTCACTTGCCTTGGCATCGTATGTCTAACCTGGATTATTGGCAGGGGCCTCTGCCTAAAGAATGGCTGGATACACAAGAAGCATTGCAGAAACAAATCGTAGCCCGTGAACGTCAATTTAATATGCGCCCCATACTTCCTGCATTTGCCGGACATGTACCGTCGGAACTTAAAAGAATCTATCCGGAAGCTAAGATTAGCCGGATGAGCTCTTGGGGAGGTTTCGAGGATAAATACAGAAGCCACTTTCTGGATCCGCTTGACCCATTGTTTGCAACCATACAGAAAGAGTTTCTGGAAGAGCAAACTAAGTTGTTCGGAACAGACCATATTTATGGGGCAGATCCTTTTAATGAAGTAGCCCCTCCAAGTTGGGAACCGGAATTTTTAGCCAATTGCTCGAAGCATATTTATCAATCGATGACGCATGTCGATCCGGATGCTACTTGGTTACAAATGACATGGTTATTCTATATTGACCGACATTTATGGACAAACGAACGGGTAGAAGCTTTCTTGAAAGCAGTCCCTCAAGATAAACTGTTGCTACTGGACTATTATTGTGAGAATACTGAAGTCTGGAAGCAGACAGATCGGTATTTCGGGCAACCATATTTATGGTGCTATTTAGGAAATTTCGGAGGAAATACAATGCTTGCCGGAAACACCAAAGAAGTGGGGAAACGAATCGAAAATGTATATACCAATGGTGGAGAAAACTTTTCGGGACTGGGTTCTACTTTGGAGGGGTTTGATGTAAATCCTTTCATGTATGAATATGTTTTCAGTAAAGCATGGGATTGTAATCTGCCGGACTCTGTATGGATAGAACAACTGGCAGACAGGCGAATTGGCTTGAGAAACCAACAAATGCGTCGGGCATGGAAATTGCTTTATGACAGTATTTATACAGTACCAGCTGCTTTGGGACAGGGGACATTGATGAATGCGCGTCCTTGTTTAAAAGGAAATGGCAATTGGACGACTACGCCTACGGTAGCGTATTCCAATGAAACTTTGTTTGAGGTATGGGAGATGTTGTTGAAAGCCGGAGAACATCGACATTCTACTTATGAATATGATGTTGTTAATATAGGAAGGCAAGTGCTGGGGAATTATTTCGGGAAGCTTCGCGATGAATTTGCGGAAGCTTATTCCCGGAAGCAATTACCGCTATTAAAACAAAAAGGAGCTGAAATGAAACAACTACTGCGTGATGTTGATACTTTATTAAGTACACAATCTTCTTTTTTACTGGGAAAATGGATTGAAGATGCCCGTTCATTAGGTATAGACGAAGCCTCTAAAAATTATTACGAAGAAAATGCCCGTACTATCGTTTCAACCTGGGGAGATAAAGATCAAAGTTTAAACGATTATGCAAATCGTACTTGGGGAGGTTTGGTATCGGGATATTATGCGCCTCGTTGGGAAATGTTTATAGATGAAGTTATTCGCTCTGTTTCTAACAAGCAGCCGTTTAATGCTGATGCTTTTCATCAAAGAGTGACGCAGTTTGAAATTGACTGGGTCAAGTCACATGAACGTTATCCTTCCGAACCGGTTGGTAATGCTGTTGAGATTGCTACTTTATTGATGAATAAATACAAGGATTCAATTTTAAAAGAAAAACACAATGAGAATAATTAGTTATATTTCAAGTATAATCATCACTTTTCTGCATTGGCTATCATGAGCGGATGCAAAGATTCGGAAGTTGTTGATGACGGCTTTCGTACAACAATGGCTAAAGCCTCTGATGTGAAATTAAATAAAGTTGCCTATTGGCCGGAGATCCTGTAAATTGCTCTTTTACCTTGAAAATGAAACGAACTATCCGATGGATATTCGTGAAGTAAAAGTGGTGATTCAGAACTTGGATGATGGAGGGTGTGTATTGACAGAAAAGTCTGTTGCTTCCCATATTCAAATAGAACCGGGACAATCTGTTCCTGTGGATGCCGGGACACTGTATACCCTTCCAGCTGCATTAAAGCCTTCTTCCTTTTGTGCTGTCAAGTTCCTGTTAGATTTTGAAGATGGGATAACCACTACAATTGACGGAACATATTTCAGAGCTGTCAACGAGCAGTCGCTGTTGACTTACGATATTCAAAAGTTAGATTATCAGGGACTTCCTGTTTATCGTCAGATAGGAGATATGAGTGCCGGGTTCGGTGTGTTAAAAACGATGGTTGCTTTCGATCAAGGAATGGCTGCCACCATGGAGGAGGCTCCGCAGGGTGGTACTTATCCGGTTGCGCCTACTCCGGAGTTTTTGCAACGTTCCGTTCGCAAAACTGTTGAGCTTTACAATTCGGAGATCGGGGCTGCCACAAAGATAAAGAGAGTGGTGGTTGGAACGGGGATCGCATCTGTTTCTTACTTTGCAACAATGATGGGGGCAGCCTATTTACCTATTCATTATCTGGTATCGGCTAATTCTGCTTCTGAAGTACAAGCTATACTCGATTATTCCAATCAAAATGGATATGCCTCTTATGCCACATTGGGTTATGACGGTTCTATGCCCGGAGTGGGAGTTGCCTGGATAAAATTATTGGATTTGCCGGAAGAATATAAGCAATTTATAAAAGATCATCAGGTGGAAGAAGTTTATATTTATGGAGTAGGTCAGGAAGGACATGGAGAGTCTTATTCCCGAAGGGTTTTGACGCAGAATACAATTACCGATGAATATGCGCCTGGTTCTTTATATATATTGTATACTAACTTTGGTTCGGATGCCGATATTGACGCACTGAAACATCGGTTGTATGACTATAATCAGTTAAAATTGGGTGAAGGACAGTATATCTCTGATTGGGAAAGTGGAATTGTCGATGATCAGATAGCCAATATATCCGGCTCTGCGCAAGCGATGGCAAATGTGAAAGCTTATACGATTGAGACTGATGATATGATGGCTTTGTACAATATATCTTCTTTCCTGACGCTTCAATATATAAAAAAGAATCAAAGCAAGTTGCAGGCACCTTTTGTGAATGGAGTTATTTTTAACGAGTATCTTACGAATCACCCTCAATATGAAGCGTTTGTTGGATATGTACCTTTATTATATTGGCAATTTAATTCGGCGGCTTCTACAGTAGAACGTATTGATGGTTATCTGAAGCCAGCTATTGCCGGGTATTTTCCTGATGTTGTCGATCATCTGTATGAGGGATCTTTCTATCTGAATTCTAATATGAGACGCTATGAGTTTTATGACGAGCTGATAGCAAGAGGTGTCACTTCGGAGAATATTAGAATTAGGCAGAGTGTAGATAAATGGAATCCGGAAGATGATGGAGAAACGGAAGAGTATTTGGGACGCATTAATCATAAAATAGGTTCGGCTGAAGAATTTGCTTATGATATAATTGAACGTATTGGAGTGCAGAAGTATCGGAATACGGTTAAGTCGATGGAGTACCTGACATTGGAGGAGCTTCGTACTATTTGTGCACAGGTTGGAAATATGAGATTAGTAGAACATTGATATAACATCGGATTTAAGATTTAAACTAACGAAATGAATATAAAACAATTGATGGTAACTTTCTTCATTGCACTATTGGCAGGAGGAGAGATTGGAGCTCGTGTGCTGACGGATAAATTCGTTTATTCACAAGGGGAGAAGGTTGTGTTTACTTTTGATGGGAAGTCAGAAGGTAAAACGATTATACTGAAATATCTCTCCAAGAAAGGAGAACCGGTTCTTGCGGAGATTGGCGGAGAACCATTTGTTTGGGAAGTTCCTTCAGAATTTACGCCTGCAGCCGTAGGTGTTTATCAAAAAGAGGAGGGACAGTTGACATATTCTTCTTATTTTAGGGTGGTAACTCCCGGAATGTTGACTACCTATCAGATTGCTAAAGAGGAATATAAAGGTTTGAATGTGTTTATGCTCAATGGTGGAATGAGTGCGGAATATACTGTCCAAAAATCTTTAGCTAATCTGACGGCAGGTGTGAGCCATACATGGCAGATTGGTCCGGGAGGAGGTCCCAAACCGGTATGGGGGACACCTGATTTCCTTCAACAATCCGTTCAGCATACAGTAGATTTATATAATGAGTATTTGGGTAAGTCGAAGAAACTTAAAACTGTGATAATAGCTACGGGAGTACCGGCGGTACCTTATCTTTCTGCAGCTATGGAGGCTCCCGTATTGCCATTACATTTTTTGGTTTCTGTCAATTCTACCAAAGAAGTTTCTTCCATATTAGAATATTCCTCGCAAGCTGGAGTACCCTGTTATGCGACATTGGGATATGATGCTTCCATGGATGATGTCGGAGTTGCCTGGATAAAATTATTGGCTTTGCCTGATGAATATCGGAAGTTTATAATAGAACATGAAGTAGAAAATGTAATTATCGCAGGCATAGGGGAAGACGTGAAAAGTGAATCTTATTGTCGGAAACTTAATAAAACCGGAGTGGATGGTCAGGAGTATGCAGACGGCTCTCTTTATATTTTATATACCCAATCCGGTTCAGAGCATGACATCAAAACGATATCAAGAAATGTCGTGGACTATGATACGTTATCTCTTGAAAAAGGTAAGGACTTGGCCGATTGGGAGAGCGGTGTTGTCAACAGGCAGATTGATAATATATCAAAAGGTATTTGTGAACATACTCCGGCACAAGTTTATTCTTTGATTGCTACTCATGATATGATGGATATGTATAATCTCGGTGCAAATATGGGTATGTATTTTATGTATAAGAATCGGGAGCAAACAAAGGTTTCCGTACAGGGGACTTATCTAAATGAATATTTAATATCACAACCTTTGTATGAGTTGACTCAAGGATATATTCCATTATTGTTTTGGCAGTTTGTCCCTCCTGTATCAACGATCGACAGGATAAAACGTGATATACAGAAAGTGGTGGATGTTTATGAAAAAGGTATTCTCCTAGAGAATAAAACCGTACATGTGAATGCACGTATCGGGAAAGAAGAGTTGGTGCAGGAACTAAAGAAAAGGGATTTCGGTTTGTTACTAAGCGCAAAGATAATGTGGAAGAATTGTGGAACCTATCCGATGGAATAAATTCTCCTTGTGAAGAGGTTGTACAGAATATAGTGGAACAGATTGGGGTAAAACAATATCAGACTCAATGTAAGAATGCATTGTATTTAAATATGGGTGATCTTAAACTAGTAACGAATAATATTCCGGGACTTGTCTTTCATTCTTTTAAGAAAAGTTGCAAGATGTTTATTAGTTACAGTAGTAACACCTGCTGAACTGAATAAGTTAGCAAGCAAATAAGTTAAAATTGTATGGATTAGCAGAGGGTTATCAAAAACTCTCTGCTTTTCTGCTGACTTCTGTTGCGAAATGATTACTTTTGCGCACGTTATCAATTCACAACTGAAACTATGAGTAAAAAGCCTTCTTATTGCGGCCGTGGCTATCTTGGTGATAGCTATTATTGGTATTACTTATTTATTGTTTACCGAAAACAAGCTAACCGGGAGTTAGTGCAGGAATTCCAATTAGATAAGGAAGATCTGGAAAACGAATATACCCGTTTCGTACAACAATATGATGAGTTAAAGATGACGATTTCTAATGACTCTTTATCTCAATTACTGGAACAGGAACAATTGAAAACTCAACGCCTTTTGGAAGAGCTTCGTACAGTGAAGAGCTCGAATGCTACAGAGATCCGTCGTTTAAAGAATGAGTTGGCTACTTTGCGTAAGGTAATGGTTGGCTATATCAATCAGATCGACTCTCTGAATAAACTGACTGCACAGCAGAAGCAGGTCATAGCTGAAGTGACTCAAAAATATAATCAGGCTTCACAACAAATCAGTAACCTTTCCGAAGAAAGAAAAATCTGGATAAGAAAGTGACGTTAGCCGCACAACTTGATGCAACTAATATTCGTATCGAACCACGCAATAAACGTGGCAAAGCTGCAAAGAAAGTGAAAGACGTGGTGAAACTGGCTATCAGTTTCACGGTCGTGAAGAATATAACTGCTGAAAACGGTGAACGTACCATTTATATACGTATTACCAAACCCGATAATGATGTACTGACCAAGAGTGCATCCAATACTTTCCTTATGAAAACCGTACATTGGTTTATTCAATTAAGAAGTATATTGAATATAACGGAGAAGAACAGAATATCAATGTGTTTTGGGATGTAGAAGAATTCTTGTATGCCGGAAACTACCGTGTTGATATCTTCGAAGGTGGTAATCTGATTGGTTCGCAGACCTTTATGTTAGATTAATATCGGGGTATTCTTTTCTCTACCGATATTCTATTTTCTTCTATATTAGCTAACCCGATGGTCTGTTTTTAATATTTCTTCGGGCAACAGTTGTTCTTTTATGGATGAACTGGGGAAAGAACTGCATAAATAATTGCAATAATATACAGAAAATAGGGCGAGCACAGCATGAATTTGCAGACAATATGCAGCTTTTTAATCATGGAAGCCTTCGTTGGATTAAAACCAACGAGATGTCCCTCACCGAGAAAGGATAAGTTCCTCGGTGAGGGACATCTCATTTCTCGGTGAGGAACTCATATAGGAATGATTAGAAGCTATTTTTTTCTCTAGTTTGTATGTAAATAAAGGTAAGGAGAAACTGATAAAATGAATGACTGTTGTCTATAAAAGAATGATTTGCAAGTGTAATCAGTATATTTTAATCTTATTGAGTAAATATAGGGGAAAATAATGTTAATCTGATTTCTGAAGATAGTAAATCCCGGCCCCTTTTCTCTTTAGTTGGAATCTATACCCAATTTGTTGCATTCCCAACAACTTGAATGTCCCTTTTTTTAGAAGTTCTATTTTTAAGTACCGTATAGTTGAATCGGGTGATGAGGAATAACGGTTGCATAATGTGGACTGCTTACCGTCTTCCGTCAGCTCCCCACATCATCTTGCTGCGGAGTGTATCGAAAAAAATGTGATTAAAACGTTTCACTACCTTTACGCTGTAATCTGCCCGGCGAATGGTTAGTTGAGTCGTTTCTTTGCAAGTTTCACTCCTCCCGTCAATGGCGACGAGGAAGTTGTGACTTCTGCTTTCTACATCTAATGTAATCTCCCAGTCATCCCGAATAACGATAGGGCGGACGTTGAGACTATGTGGAGCCACCGGAGTGATGGCAATAGTGTTGGAATGAGGAACGATGATCGGGCCTCCTACACTCAAAGAGTAGGCTGTGGAACCTGTTGGAGTGGCAATTACTAACCCGTCAGCTTGATAAGTATTCAGATACGCGCCATTAATAGCTGTCCGGATACTAATCATAGAGGAGCTGTCCCGTTTGAGAATAGCTATTTCGTTGAGGGCATAAGGAGAATCTTGGAGATGTTTGTCGTTGCAGATTAACTGAAGTACGCTCCGTTCCTCCACACTATATCTGCCGTTTTGGATTTCATCAAATGTTTCCTCCATTTCTTCCGGTGAAATATCTGCCAGAAATCCTAAACGTCCTGTGTTAATTCCCAAAATAGGGATCCCTTTTCTTCCTACGCGGCGGGCAGCTTTCAGAAACGTTCCGTCGCCTCCGATGCTGATTACCATATCGGCAGTAAAATCATCACCATCAAATAATTGATCTGCTTCAATATCCATATTTTCAGAAACTAGGAATTGATAAAATTCCCTGCACATACCAATCTCTGCTCCTTGTTTCTTTAAAAGTTTAAACAAGGTGACAGCATGAGAAGACTTTTTAGCCTGATAAGTATTTCCAAAAATGGCAAATTTCATAAGCAACATCATTAGTTCAGGATGCAAATTTGGCATTTTTTCTTGGATTTCTACTTTAAATAACCAAAAAAGAGTAGAGAATGCGTTTCGTATTATTAGGCAACTAATAATAATATTTGTATTTTTGCGGCAAATATAACGTAGAACTATGACTAAATTAAGTGTAAACATAAACAAGATTGCTACACTAAGAAATGCTCGCGGGGGAAATGTGCCCGATGTAGTAAAGGTAGCGCTTGATTGTGAATCTTTTGGGGCTGATGGTATCACCGTTCATCCCCGTCCTGACGAGCGTCACATTCGTCGTTCTGATGTATATGATTTGCGTCCTCTGTTGCGGACTGAATTTAATATTGAAGGTTATCCGTCTCCGGAATTTATTGACTTGGTGTTGAAAGTAAAACCTCATCAGGTTACTTTAGTACCCGATGATCCTTCACAGATCACCTCCAATTCAGGTTGGGATACGAAAGCAAATCAGGAATTCCTGACGGAAGTTCTCGATCAGTTTAACAGTGCCGGCATTCGTACTTCCGTTTTTGTGGCAGCCGATCCTGAAATGGTGGAATATGCGGCAAAAGCAGGGGCGGATCGCGTCGAACTGTATACTGAACCTTATGCGACGGACTATCCGAAGAATCCGGAAGCAGCTATCGCTCCTTTTATCGAAGCTGCAAAGACTGCCCGTAAACTGGGTATCGGATTGAACGCCGGTCATGATTTGAGTCTGGTGAATTTAAATTATTTCTATAAAAACATTCCTTGGGTGGATGAAGTGTCTATCGGACATGCGTTGATTAGCGATGCACTGTATCTGGGACTCGAACGTACCATTCAGGAATATAAAAACTGTTTACGCTCATGAATGCAATGATCTTGTTAGCCCAAGGGGCTATGAATATGGCCGACTCACTGGCTACTGCCAACCCCGTGCTGACGGAGGTAAACGCTCCGGAAATGAACATGCTTGATATGGCTGTCAAGGGTGGATGGATTATGATTGTATTGGGCGTACTGTCGGTTATCTGTTTCTATATCCTGTTTGAACGTAACTACATGATTCGCAAAGCAGGAAAAGAGGACCCTATGTTTATGGAACGGATTAAAGACTATATTCATAGTGGAGAGATCAAAGCGGCTATTAACTATTGCCGTACGATGAATACCCCTTCGGCACGTATGATAGAAAAGGAATCAGCCGTCTGGGACGTCCTATTAACGATGTGCAGGTAGCTATTGAGAATGTGGGTAACATTGAAGTTGCAAAATTGGAAAAAGGACTGACTGTGATGGCAACTATTTCCGGAGGTGCTCCAATGCTCGGATTTCTCGGTACGGTGACCGGTATGGTACGCGCATTCTACGAAATGGCGAATGCCGGAAGTGGAAACATTGATATCACTTTGCTTTCGGGAGGTATCTATGAAGCTATGATTACAACGGTCGGTGGTCTGATTGTCGGTATCATCGCTATGTTTGCCTATAATTATCTGGTGATGCTGGTAGACCGTGTGGTAAATAAAATGGAATCTCGTACAATGGAGTTCATGGACCTGTTGAACGAGCCTGCAAAATAATTGGCAGATGGGATTAAAAAGAAGAAATAGAGTATCGCCCAATTTCAGCATGGCCTCCATGACGGACGTCATCTTCCTGTTGCTGATATTCTTTATGATAACCTCTACGGTGGTGTCGCCCAATGCCATAAAGGTATTGTTGCCTCAAGGCAAGCAGCAGACTTCGGCCAAGCCGCTGACAAGAGTGGTTATCGATAAGGACTTGAATTTCTATGCCGCTTTCGGCAATGAAAAAGAGCAGCCGGTGGCGCTGAACGATCTGACTTCATTTTTGCAGAGTTGTGCAGAGAAGGAACCGGAAATGTATGTGGCATTGTATGCAGATGAATCGGTACCTTATCGTGAGATTGTAAGGGTATTGAACATTGCAAACGAGAATCATTTTAAGATGGTGCTGGCTACCCGCCCGCCTGAAAATAAATAAGAAACAATGGACAGAAGAAAAAAGGGTGAATACATAGGAGCGCTCGGTGCACTGTTGGTGCATGTGGCAGTGATTGCTCTTTTGATTCTGGTGAGCTTTACTGTCCCCCAACCGGATGAAGATGCAGGCGGAGTGCCTGTGATGCTGGGGAATGTGGATACAGCGAGCGGCTTTGATGATCCTTCTCTGGTAGATGTGGATATTATGGATGAAGATGCGGCAGCACCGCCTGCGGAAACAGAACCGCAACTCCCTTCTGAACAGGATTTACTGACACAGACTGAAGAGGAAACGGTCACTTTGAAGCCTAAGACGGAAGAACCGAAAAAAGAGACGGTGAAACCTAAAGAGGTGGTCAAGCCGAAAGAACCGGTGAAGAAGCCGGAAAAAACGGAAGCGGAAAAAGCTGCAGAAGCGAAACGACTGGCAGAAGAAAAAGCGGAACGTGAACGTAAGGCTGCCGAAGAAGCTGCCAGAAAGAGGGTGTCCGGTGCGTTTGGAAAAGGAGCGCAAATGACAGGAAATAAAGGAACAGCGGCTAGTGGCACGGGAACCGAAGGTAGCAAGGAGGGTAACTCTTCTACCGGAGCGAAAACCGGAACCGGAGGTTATGGAACATTTGACCTTGGCGGACGTTCTTTAGGTACGGGTAGTTTGCCGAAGCCTGCATATAATGTGCAGGAAGAAGGACGTGTAGTGGTGAATATCACCGTGAATCCTGCAGGGCAAGTGGTGTCTACCAGCATCAGTCCTCAAACGAACACTGTAAATTCTGCTTTACGTAAGGCAGCGGAGGATGCAGCGAAGAAAGCCCGTTTTAATACGATAGATGGGGTGAATAACCAGACAGGGACAATCACCTATTATTTTAACTTGAGATAGTATCATTAACCAAATATATTAAGCATTATGGGAACTGTATACGCTTTTTTTGCAGATGGTTTTGAAGAAATTGAAGCCTTTACTGCTATTGACACGTTGAGACGTGCCGGACTGAATGTAGAAATCGTATCCGTTACACCGGATGAAATTGTAGTAGGAGCACATGATGTATCCGTTCTTTGCGATATCAATTTCGAGAATTGTGATTTCTTTGATGCTGAACTTTTGTTGTTGCCGGGAGGAATGCCGGGAGCTGCTACACTTGACAAGCACGAAGGATTGCGCAAATTGATCCTTGATTTTGCTGCAAAAGGTAAACCTATTGCTGCCATTTGTGCTGCTCCGATGGTGTTGGGTAAACTGGGACTGCTGAAAGGAAAGAAGGCTACCTGTTATCCGAGTTTCGAACAATATCTGGATGGTGCCGAATGTGTAAATGCACATGTCGTACGTGATGGAAACATCATTACGGGTATGGGACCGGGTGCTGCTATGGAATTTGCCTTGACAATCGTTGACCTGTTGGTAGGTAAAGAAAAAGTAGACGAACTGGTAGAAGCGATGTGCGTTAAACGCTAAACCGTCCATGAAGAAATATGTAATCATTGTCGCCGGTGGAAAGGGCTTGCGAATGGGAAGTGATCTTCCCAAACAATTCCTTCCCATGGGTGATAAACCTGTATTGATGCATACCCTGGAAGTCTTCAGGAGATATGACGAGGCACTTCAAATCATATTGGTGCTTCCGCAGGAGCAACAAAGTTTCTGGAAGCAACTTTGCGATGAACATCATTTTACGGTAAAACATGTCCTTGCAGAAGGAGGTGAAACACGTTTCCATTCCGTAAAGAACGGGCTGGCACTGGTGCAAGAGCCGGGATTGGTGGGAGTGCATGATGGAGTACGCCCGTTTGTATCAGTAGAAGTGATTCGCCGTTGTTATGAGTTGGCAGAGGTGCAAAAAGCAGTGATTCCTGTGGTGGATGTAGTAGAGACGCTTCGCCATTTGACAGATGCCGGAAGTGAAACAGTCAGCCGGATTGATTATAAACTGGTGCAAACGCCGCAAGTGTTTGATGTAGAGTTGCTGCAACAAGCCTATGCCCAGGAATTTACCCCCTTCTTTACAGATGATGCTTCCGTTGTGGAAGCGATGGGAATGCCCGTTTATCTGGCAGAAGGCAACCGTGAAAATATAAAAATAACAACTCCTTTCGATTTAAAAGTAGGGAGTGCTCTTTTATAAATGTTCGATTTAGCCACACGCGACATAAAATTTATCTCCGGTGTAGGCCCTCAAAAAGCCGCTGTATTAAATAAGGAGTTGGAAATCTATTCCTTGCACGATTTAATTTATTATTTCCCTTATAAATATATTGACCGGAGCCGCATCTATTACATTCATGAAATAGATGGCAATATGCCGTATATCCAGTTGAAAGGAGAAATCCTCGGTTTCGAGACCATTGGTGAAGGACGGCAGCGCCGTTTGACAGCGCATTTTTCGGATGGTACAGGAGTCGTGGATTTGGTGTGGTTTCAAGGTATAAAGTACATCTTGGGAAAGTATAAACTTCACGAGGAATATATTATTTTCGGCAAACCTACTGTTTTCAACGGACGTATCAATGTGGCGCATCCTGATGTAGACAAACCGGATGATTTGAAACTTTCCTCGGTGGGGCTGCAACCTTATTATAGTACGACGGAGAAGATGAAACGCAGTTTCCTCAACTCTCACGCGATTGAGAAGATGATGGCAACGGTGATTCAGCAGATACAGGAGCCTCTACCTGAAACACTTTCTCCCAAGTTGCTGACGGAGCATCATTTGATGCCTTTGACGGAAGCGCTCCGGAATATCCACTTCCCAACCAATCCTGACGTCCTCCGTCGGGCACAATACCGTCTTAAATTTGAAGAACTGTTTTATGTTCAGTTAAACATTCTCCGATATGCCAAAGACAGGCAGAAAAGGTATCGTGGATACATCTTTGAAAAAGTGGGAGATGTGTTCAATACATTTTATGCAAAGAATCTTCCTTTCCAACTGACGGGTGCGCAGAAACGGGTGTTGAAAGAGATACGGAACGATGTCGGCAGTGGCAGACAGATGAATCGCCTTTTGCAGGGAGATGTAGGAAGCGGAAAAACACTGGTTGCCTTGATGAGTATGTTGCTGGCATTGGATAATGGCTATCAGGCTTGTATGATGGCACCTACCGAAATCCTGGCAAACCAGCACTACGAAACCATTAAGGAACTGCTTTTTGGCATGGATATTCGTGTTGAGCTACTGACAGGTTCTATTAAAGGAAAAAGGAGAGAAGCGATTCTGGCCGGATTGCTGACAGGAGATGTGCAGATATTAATAGGAACACATGCCGTTATTGAAGATACTGTCAATTTCTCTTCTTTAGGCTTCGTTGTGATTGACGAACAACATCGTTTTGGCGTGGCTCAACGTGCCCGTCTTTGGAGTAAGAATGTTCAACCTCCGCATGTACTTGTAATGACTGCCACTCCCATTCCCCGTACGTTGGCGATGACTTTGTACGGTGACTTGGACGTGTCTGTTATCGATGAACTTCCACCCGGAAGAAAACCGATTACTACCATCCATCAATTCGACAATCGCCGGGAAAGCATGTATCGTTCGGTACGTAAGCAGATCGACGAAGGACGCCAGGTTTATATTGTCTATCCGCTGATTAAAGAGAGCGAAAAATTGATTTGAAGAATCTTGAAGAAGGGTATCAGCATATTCTGGAAGAGTTTCCGAAGTGTACGGTTTGTAAAGTGCATGGTAAAATGAAACCAGCCGAGAAAGATGAGCAAATGCAGCTTTTGTCTCGGGGAAAGCGCAGATCATGGTAGCTACCACCGTCATTGAAGTGGGAGTGAACGTTCCGAATGCTTCGGTTATGATTATTGAAAATGCAGAACGTTTCGGGTTATCACAGTTACATCAGTTGCGCGGTCGGGTAGGGCGTGGAGCAGAACAGTCTTATTGTATTCTGGTGACGAATTACAAGTTGACGGAGGATACCCGGAAACGATTGGAAATCATGGTGCGCACCAATGATGGTTTTGAAATAGCGGAGGCCGATTTGAAACTGCGTGGTCCCGGTGATCTTGAAGGTACACAGCAAAGCGGTATCGCTTTCGATTTGAAGATCGCGGATATTGTCCGCGACGGTCAACTGTTGCAATACGTTCGTGCTATAGCTGAAAGTATTGTAGAACAAGACCCTGCAGCACAAAGTCCGGAGAACGAAATCTTATGGCGACAGCTTAAAGCCTTACGGAAAACGAATGTTAACTGGGCTGCCATAAGCTGAAAAACGGTTAAACATGCAGTTTATTTGCGTAAATGTGTTGCAAAACATATTTCGGCTCTATTCTCCCTATTTATAGGAGTTTAACGACCTGATTCCTCTTCCTTTTCGTTCTAAGCTTCTGAAAAATAGTTAATAACTTCCTTGCCATTTCGTAGGAAAACACTATCTTTGGAAGAATTTTTTAGTAAATGTATTGTTTAACCATTTGCAAAGTCGAGTATTATGCTTGAAAAACGCTGGTCATTTTAAAACCGTGTACCCTTCAACGGGATTGGTTGGTGAGATTACTCATCGCTTTGAGCGTAAAGGATTACGGTTGGCTGGCATGAAGATGATGCAACTGACTGATGAATTGTTGAGCGAACATTATGCCCACCTTAGCGGCAAATCCTTCTTTCAGCGTGTGAAAGATTCGATGATGACAGCTCCTGTCATTGTTTGTTGTTTCGAAGGTGTGGATGCTATTCAAACAGTCCGTACGTTGGCGGGACCAACTAATGGACGTCTGGCTGCCCGGGTACCATTCGTGGGGATTACAGTATGAGCTTTCAGGAAAATATAGTTCATGCTTCTGATTCTCCGGAGACTGCGGCTATTGAATTAAAGAGATTTTTAAACCGGAAGAAATATTCGATTACAAGCAGGCAACATTTAACTACCTGTATGCAAATGACGAATATTAAATAGAATTGATAAAAAGGAATGAATTTCAATTGCATTATTAAAACAGGATTGGTCGCTGTTGCGGCTATGGTCAGCTGAGCTCTTTCTCACAAGACCTGATTGCCCGCCGGCACCGATAGACAAAAATTAAAATCAGTAGATTCTTTGGCATTGCAGAAGCAAATCCGTGCCGAACAATCCGAATATCCCGCTTTAAGTCTTTATCCGAATTGGAATAATCAATATGCGCATTCTTATGGAAATGCGATTATTCCGGAAACATATACAATTGACCTGACGGGTTTCGTATGCCGACCGAGTACAAAAACTTCGCCTTTTGGCCCGCGTTGGAGAAGAATGCATAATGGCCTTGATTTAAAAGTTAATATCGGTGATACGATTGTTTCTGCTTTTGATGGTAAGGTACGTATTGTGAAATATGAACGCAGAGGGTACGGTAAATATGTAGTCATTCGTCACGATAATGGATTGGAAACTATATATGGACACTTGTCTAAGCAGTTGGTTGAAGAAAATCAGTTGGTAAAAGCTGGTGAACCGATCGGGTTGGGTGGTAACACCGGACGTTCTACTGGTTCGCATCTTCATTTCGAAACCCGCTTCCGGGGATTGCAATTAATCCGATTTATATGTTTGACTTCCCGAAACAAGATATCGTTGCCGATACTTATACGTTCCGCAAAGCAAAAGGCGTGAAGCGTGCTGGTTCTCATGATACTCAAGTGGCTGACGGTACCATCCGTTATCACAAGGTGAAGAGTGGCGATACATTGTCCCGCATTGCTAAATTGCGTGGCGTATCAGTCAGTACACTTTGCAAACTGAACCGTATCAAACCGACTACTACTTTGCGTATCGGACAGGTTTTGCGTTGTTCATAAAAAATATAGCTTATAAAACAGTAATACAATATCTTTAGAAGAGGGCACTTTAATATAATTTAGAGTGCCCTCTTTCTGTTTTACTTAATTATTGTTACCTTTGCGCACTATTTGGAAGAAGATGAAAGATACCAAGCAACAATTTGAACATGTCATCGCTTTGTGCCGTGACTTATTTTCCAAGAAGCTGCACGATTACGGACCTGCATGGCGTATCCTGCGTCCGGCTTCGGTGACTGACCAGATTTTATTAAAGCCAATCGGATTCGAAGTATTGAAACCAAAGGAGTAACCCTGATTGACGAGGGAATCCGTGCCGAGTTTATTGCGATTGTCAATTATGGCATCATCGGACTTATCCAGTTGGAACTGGGGTATGCTGAGTCTGCCGACATCAGCAATGAAGAAGCGATGGCTTTGTACGATAAGTATGCAAAGAGGCATTAGAACTGATGCTTGCCAAAATCATGATTATGATGAAGCCGGCGGAGCATGCGTGTCAGCTCTTACACAGACTTGATCTTGATGAAGATTTACCGTACCAAGCAGATTGAGAGCCTGGCCGGCAACACATTGGTGTCAGAAGGAATTGATGCCAATTATATGGATATGATTAATTACTCTGTTTTCGGACTGATTAAGATAGAATTTGAAGGATAAGAACTTACATATCATTCAGGAGGTAGTGGCGAATACGTGTGGCGGCATCGTTCATCTTTTCCGGATTTGTAAAGGCAGTTGATCCACTGGGGTTCCAGTATAAGATCCAGGATTATCTGACCGCATTCGGAATGGCTTCCGGTTCCCTTCATTCTTCCCTTTATTGGGAGGCATCATCTTGTCAGCCGTTGAGTTTTTATCGGTATCTCCTTATTTTGCTACCAGAAGAACATTGGCTACTTCGTTGGCTTTGATGCTGATGATTTTCATGACACCACTGACCTTGTATCTTGCCATCTTTGATCCGGTTTCGGACTGTGGCTGTTTTGGAGATGCCTGGGTGTTGACGAACTGGGAGACATTCGGTAAGAATATAGTTCTGCTGTTTGCAGCAATGATGGCTTTCCGTCACAGAAGGATGCTGGTTCGTTTTATCAGTGTGAAAATGGAGTGGCTGGTTTCTCTCTATACGTTGTTCTTTGTATTTACTTTGTCGTTCTATTGTCTGGACCGTCTGCCTGTTTTAGACTTTCGTCCTTACAAGATCGGAAAGAATATTCCGGAAGGGATGACAATGCCCGAAGGAGCGAAACCGAGTGTATATGAAAGCATCTTTATCTTGGAAAAGAACGGAGAGAAGAAAGAATTTACGTTGGATAACTATCCGGATAGTACCGGACATTTGTCGACACACGGACAATCCTGAAGGAAAAGGATATGAACCGGCTATTCACGATTTCTCTATGATTGATCTGAATACGGGCGAAGATATAACAGACGATGTATTGACGGATATAGGATACACCTTCCTGTTGGTTGCCCATCGGATTGAAGAGGCGGATGATAGTAACATTGATTTGATTAATGAGATATATGACTATTCGGTGGAGCATGGCTATAAGTTTTATTGCCTCACTTCTTCACCGGAAGAACAGATCGAATTGTGGAAGGACAAGACGGGAGCCGAATATCCTTTCTGTCAGATGGATGATATTACATTAAAGACGATGGTTCGTTCCAATCCGGGGTTGATACTGATTAAGAACGGAACAATTCTGAATAAATGGAGCGATGAGGATATACCGGATGAATATGTGCTGACGGACAAACTGGAAAATCTGCCGTTAGGAAAGCAGAAGGTGAGCAGTGACACTCATACGGTAGGATATGTATTCTTATGGTTTGTTATTCCATTGTTGTTAGTGCTTGGGGTGGATGTTTTGGTCGTTCGCCGCAGAGAACGGAAAAACGCGAAGCGGAAGCAACAAGAGGAAGAGATGAAAAGCAAAGAATTAAAAACGGAGAATCCGAAAATAGAAGAACAAGAATAAAAAAAATAAATGATAACGAGCGGCCTCTGTAACGAACGCTAATTCCGATCGTTCAATTGTCAATCGTGAAATCGTAAATTTATTAACCCTTTAAAATAAAAAACAAAATGAGAAAGAACATTGTTGCAGGAAACTGGAAAATGAACAAAACCCTTCAAGAGGGTATCGCTTTGGCTAAAGAATTGAACGAAGCATTGGCTAACGAAAAGCCTAACTGTGATGTAATCATCTGTACTCCGTTTATTCACCTGGCTTCTGTTACTCCGTTGGTAGACGCTGCAAAGATCGGTGTAGGTGCTGAAAACTGTGCAGACAAAGCTTCAGGTGCATATACAGGTGAAGTTTCAGCTGAAATGGTTGCTTCTACAGGTGCAAAATATGTAATTCTGGGACACTCTGAACGTCGTGCATACTACGGTGAAACAGTTGCTATCCTGGAAGAAAAAGTAAAATTGGCTTTGGCTAACGGTCTGACTCCGATTTTCTGTATCGGTGAAGTGTTGGAAGAACGCGAAGCTAACAAGCAGAACGAAGTGGTAGCTGCACAGATGGAATCTGTATTCTCTCTGTCTGCTGAAGACTTCTCTAAGATTGTATTGGCTTACGAACCGGTTTGGGCTATCGGTACAGGTAAAACTGCTTCTCCTGAACAAGCACAGGAAATCCATGCTTTCATCCGTTCTATCGTAGCTAACAAGTATGGTAAAGAAATCGCAGACAATACTTCTATCCTTTACGGTGGTAGTTGCAAACCTTCTAACGCTAAAGAACTGTTCGCTAACCCGGACGTTGATGGTGGTTTGATTGGTGGTGCTGCTTTGAAAGTATCTGATTTCAAAGGTATCATTGATGCCTTCAATTAAATGATAGTTGATAAATGATAGTTGATAAATGATAGTTGATAAATGATAGTTGATAAATGATAGTTGATAGTTGCTATGTACTATAGCCTGCTATCGACTATCGTTTATCTTTTCAACTATCATTTTCCGACTGTCATTCTCTAACTGTCATTTATCATTTATCAACAATCAACTGTTTAATAATGAAAGTTTTACTTACCCTATTGTTTGTTTTGACAGCTACTTTTGCGCAAGCGCAAAGTATTATCAAGAGTCTGGAACGTAACATTCCGGGGCAAGGAAAGGTGACTATCCATCAAGATCCCCGCATCGAGGCTCTGATAGGTATGGAACGTCCTGCAACAGGTGAACAGAAAGTAATAAAGACTTCCGGATTCAGAATCCAGGCGTATGCCGGTAACAATACTCGTCAGGCGAAGAATGATGCTTATCATGTAGCATCGCGTGTGAAAGAGTATTTTCCTGAATTGACGGTATATACTTCGTTCAATCCGCCTCGTTGGCTTTGTCGTGTAGGTGATTTCCGTAGCATTGAAGAAGCGGACGCAATGATGCGTCGGTTGAAAGCTACCGGTGTGTTTAAAGAGGTTTCTATTGTAAGAGACCAGATCAATATTCCTTTATAATTGTATCATGTTAGAAAAAGAAGAAATTGTTTCTCCGAATCTGGAGGAGTTAAAGAGTCATTATCGTAGTATTATAACTTTGTTGGGTGAAGATGCCGAAAGGGAAGGGTTATTGAAAACTCCGGAACGGGTGGCTAAGGCGATGTTAAGCTTGACGAAAGGGTATCACATGGACCCTCACGAAGTGCTTCGCTCCGCTAAATTCCAGGAAGAATATAGCCAGATGGTGATTGTGAAAGATATCGATTTCTTCTCTCTTTGCGAACATCACATGTTGCCGTTCTACGGAAAGGCGCACGTGGCTTATATTCCTAATGGCTATATCACAGGGTTGAGTAAGATTGCCCGTGTAGTCGATATATTCTCTCATCGTCTGCAAGTGCAGGAACGCATGACACTGCAAATCAAAGAGTGCATTCAGGAAACGCTGAATCCACTGGGAGTAATGGTGGTGGTGGAAGCCAAACACATGTGTATGCAGATGCGTGGGGTAGAAAAACAAAACTCTATTACTACTACTTCTGACTTTACCGGAGCTTTCAATCAGGCAAAGACTCGTGAAGAGTTTATGAATCTGATTCAACACGGAAGAGTATAATCTATTTTCTGCTCACTAAACAAATAAGTTTATCGTAAAACGACGCGATCTCCCAACCGCTTTGCCATGATGCTTTGTACGGTTCTCAACTCATTATAGCGTTGCATAAGTGAGTCGCATTTCTCATTATCATGGGCAAGAGCAGGATCTTGGAGAGCATAAAGCATGTGCTTCAATTCCTCTGTTACGATTGCATACTTGAAGTTAATCATTAACATCGGAACCATTTCATAGAGCCGCTCTTCATCCGTCACAATCTTTTGGGACTTGGAGTGATACTTACTAAGCTGATAACGCACATTAATCAAGTCTACACTCAATTTACTGATTACCGGATCAGGATGTGCCAGGAAATAACGTTCGGCAATGAAGTTGGAATCGTGCATGTGTGCAGCAGCTTCCGATAACATTTGGCGGTGCAGCGGATTATGGAAGGCTAACTCGTCCTCTTTCAAATCATTAACCACATATTCTATGACGGTTACCGGAATTTCGTTTCCTTCTTCATCAGTCAGGTTACACATGATTTTCTCTCCATAACGAACTACCGCCTGTAATATCAGTCGCTCGAATTTGTAGAATTCCTGCCCTTCCTTTCCTTCCTGCGGAATAAAGGAAGCATAACTGTCTTCCTGCAGAGCAGGAGGAACATCTGTATATCCGCCATCCACTTCAGGAGGTAACGGAATATCTCCATTAGGTATTGGAACATCTTCAGGAGGTGTGCTGCCCTGTGACATCATAGCCGTTCTTTCAGCCATCCGGCGTTCCCGTTCCGTTTGTTCAGCTCGCTTCTCTGCTTGAGTTTCCCGTCTTTTGGCAACTTCTGATACTAGCAGTTTATCTTCTACATGAAGTAGCTGCGCGCATTCTTTGATATAGACGTCTCTGACAATTGCTTCAGGGATGACAGAAATACTTTGCACCAGATTACCAATCAGTTCCGCACGCTTGATGGGGTCTTTTCCCGCATCTTCCAGTAGCAAGTTCGTTTTGAAGCGGATAAAGTCCGTTTCATGTTCCGAGATAAAAGTCTGAAATTCCGTTGAGTTGTGCTTGCGGGCAAAAGAGTCCGGGTCGTCCCCATCGGGAAGAAGACAGACTTTGATATTCATACCTTCCTCCAATAACATGTCAATTCCCGGATAGAAGCCTTGATACCTGCTGCGTCGCCGTCGTAAAGCACAGTCATGTTGTTGGTGAACCGGTGAATCATACGGATTTGTCCCGGTGTAAGGGCTGTTCCCGAGGAAGCAACCACATTCTCTATGCCGGATTGATGCATGGAGATTACGTCCGTGTAGCCTTCAACCAAAAGCAACGGTCTTGTTTTACAATAGCCTGTTTGGCAAAATATATACCGTATAACTCGTTACTTTTGTGGTAAATTTCCGATTCGGGCGAATTGACGTATTTGACTTTAACCCTTTCGTTGCACTGGCAAGTACACGTCCGCCAAAAGCCACCACTTTGCCGGAAAGCGTATGTACAGGGAAAATAACACGTCCCCAAAACGATCCGTAACCGGTGGTCGTCCGTTTCGTAGCAAAGTCCTGTTTTACCAAGTACTCTTTCTTATATCCTTTTGGATTGCTTCTTTGGCGAATGCATCGTGGGCTTCAGTGCAGTAACCTAATTGGAATTTCTCAATGATGTCGTCGCGAAAGCCACGGTTGCGGAAATAGGCCATACCGATGCTACGCCCGTCTACATGATTTTTAGTATGTTCTGGAAATAGTCGCGTGCAAAGTTATTAACGATAAACAGACTTTCGCGTTCGCTTTGCACAAACTTCTCTTCATCGCTTAATTCCCGCTCCTTGATTTCAATATTATATTTCTTGGCAAGGTACTTCAATGCTTCCGGATAAGACATCTGCTCGTGTTCCATAATGAAATGCACGGCATTTCCACCTTTCCACAAGCAAAACATTTGCATAATCCTTTGGCGGGAGAGACATAAAAGAAGGGTTTTATCACTGTGGAACGGACATAAACCGACATAATTGACACCACGTTTGCGCAGGGTGACAAAATCCGAAACGACATCCATAATTTGTGCCGCGTCCAATATCCGGTCTATGGTAATTTGATCTATCATTCTTTCTCCTGTGAATCCGTTTTGCGGATACAAAGGTACAAAAAAATCCCCAAAGAACTTTTTGCAGGGATCGTTAAATCTTGGCACCGGTATTGATTATTTAATCTTTTCCCGGATCTTCGTCAGATACTTTTCATACCTTCCGCATCCTTGTTTTCGATTATTTCGAGAAGGTTTTCAACTCTGTCCGGATATTAGTCACTTGTCCCGGAGTGCGTGGGTTGAACAGTATTTCCTGAAGCAGGTAATCATCTTCGCTTAGCAGCCCTTTGGCGATTGCCATGTGCTTTTGAACGTAGTTCCGGGGCTTCCTGATGTTTCATTACGGCAGCAAATACGAACGTCGATACGAACGGAATAGAAAGCGAGTAGGCTACTGTTTCGTCGTGCTCATCAAATGTATATTCGAAGATGTTCAACCGTAATGTCTGGTAGAGGTCTTTGAAGAATATTTTTCCGGTGGTCGCCTTCACTGATGATGATGGCATTTTCGCTGCTTAGATTGCTAAGACTTGCGAAAGTCGGGCCAAACATAGGGTGACTGGAAACGTAGCGGAAACCACTTTCTTCGTAGAACTTCTTCAATCCTGTTTTACAGAGGCAATGTCACTAATGATACAGTCTTTCGGTAATACAGGCAGTATTTTGCGAAAGGCATCCAACGTGTACTTCACTGTAACAGCATTAATAACCAGTTCCGGTTCAAATTCCTTAATCTCCTCCAATGTAGTGAAACGATACGTGTTATAGACGAAACGCAACTGGTGCGGGTTGACGTCGAACACGGCCGTCTCGTGTTGAAAGCTCAAAATATCAGTAAAGAAGAGCCCATTTTACCGGCTCCAAGGATTAATATTCTCATAATGTTTATTATTTAGTGAGTGTGTCAAAACACAAATTATCGCAGATTATTTCAACTATATTGATATATTAATCAACGACTTATAAAATTATTTCTGCGATAATTTGCGTTAATCTGCGTTTTATTATTCATTATGACACACCTTCACTCTAACTACTTATTAATAATTTCCATCTGTTGACGAACTGATTCTTCGTGGATGGCTTCGAAAATCTTCTTCATAAACTCGCTGTCCATACCGCATTGTTCGCCCTGCGCGCCACGTTTTCCAGAATCTCATTGTAACGTCCGGCTTGAAGAACTGTGATTCCGTGCTCCTTTTGTAAGTACCGATTTCACGGGCCACACGCATTCTTTTGCTAATTCCTGAATGATATTGTCGTCACATTCATCAATCTGTTTACGGAGTTGTGCCAGACTTTCGGTAGACTGTGTTTCCGTACGGATTACCAACAGATTGAGGATATAGTCGAGTACGTCCGGAGTAACTTGTTGAGAAGCATCGCTCCATGCGCAATCCGGGTTGCAGTGGCTTTCTACAATCAGACCGTCGAAATTCAAGTCCATAGCCTGTTGGCAAAGCGGTGCAACCAACTCACGTTTTCCACCGATATGGCTCGGATCACAGAAAATCGGAAGATTAGGGATGCGGCGGCGCAGTTCGATAGGAATATGCCATTGGGGAAGATTCCGATAGATCTTTTGTCATAACTGCTGAAACCTCGGTGGATAGCACCCAGACGCTTCAAACCAGCGTTGTTGATACGTTCCAGTGCTCCGATCCATAATTCGAGATCCGGGTTCACCGGGTTCTTAACCAATACAGGGATATCAACCCCTTTCAGTGCGTCAGCGATTTCCTGTACGGCGAAAGGATTAGCAGTGGTGCGTGCACCTACCCAAAGAATATCGATTCCCGCTTTCAGACATTCGTAAACGTGTTTGGCTGTTGCTACCTCTGTAGAAACATACATTCCAGTTTCTTTCTTCACCTCTTTCAACCAGGCAAGACCTTCTACACCGATACCTTCGAAACCTCCCGGTTTGGTACGCGGCTTCCAGATTCCGGCACGATATATTTTTTGTCCTTTAGCAGCCAGTTGTTTGGCTGTATCCATTACTTGTTCTTCTGTTTCTGCGCTACACGGGCCGGCAATGACAATCGGTCTTTTAGCTTCAACGCCCGGTAATAAAATTGATTCGAGTTCCATATTCTTATTTGTTTTTATTCTTTTAATAACTTGTTTTCATTGAAATTGTTCTGTTGTCTCATTCTGCTGTCGTTCTCTCTTTGTAAGAGGTTAGATTCTTTTAATTCTTTCCAGAGCTTCTGCCAGCTTATTGTCCTTGCAACAAAGTGAGATACGAATATACCTTGCTCCGTTACTGCCGAAGATAAATCCCGGAGTGATAAACACTCTTGCTTCATGCAGCACCTTTTCTGTCAGTTCCTCTACATCCTTGCAGGAAGCAGGAATCTTTCCCCAGAGGAACATGCCTACTTGTTTCTCATCGTAGGTGCATCCCAATGCTTTCATGATCTCACCGGCAAGGTGACGACGGTTGCGGTAATTCTTATTATTACCTTCATACCAGTCTGTTTCAGCCTCAAGGGCGGTAGCTGCAGCCAGTTGCATGGCACGGAACATACCGCTGTCGATATTGCTTTTCACTTTCAATATCCATTGTACGAATTCCGCGTTTGACGCTAGCATGCCGATACGCCAGCCGGGCATATTGTGGCTCTTGCTCATAGAATTGAACTCGATGCAACAGTCTTTGGCTCCCGGTACACTTAGAATACTGATAGGTTTTTCGTTCAGGATAAAGCTGTACGGATTATCATTCACAATTACGATATTCTTGCGACGGGCAAAGTCAACGAGACGTTCATAGATTTCCGGAGTTGCATTGGCTCCCGTCGGCATGTTGGGATAGTTGGTCCACATCAGTTTTACGCGACTAAGATCCATTTTTCCAGTGTCTTGAAGTCAGGCATCCAGCCATCTTCTTCTTTCAGGTCGTAGTTGATAACTTCCGCTCCGAGTATTTTACTCAAAGAAGTATAGGTAGGGTATCGGATTCGGGACTAGCACCTGCTCACCCGGATTGACGAATGCCAGCGTAACATGGAGAATTCCTTCTTTAGAGCCGATTAAAGGCTGTATCTCCGTATTCGGATTCAGTTCCACTCCATACCAGCGTTGATACCAGGCAGCGAAGCCTTTGCGCAGTTCAGGGATACCTACATACGGTTGATAACCGTGTCCGTTGGGATCATGAGCATTGTTGCACAATGTTTCGATGGTTTCCCTTGAGGGAGGCATATCAGGGCTTCCGATACCGAGGCTGATAACATCCTTTCCCTCTGCATTCATCTGTGCTACCTCTTTTAGCTTCTTTGAGAAGTAGTATTCGCTAACACTTGCCAATCTGTCGGCAGGAGCGATTTTATACGTTTGACTTTCCTTCTGCATATTCGCCTAATAATTTAAGTTCTTTGGTTAATGGAGTGATTGCAGCAATAGACTGCTTGTATCTTAGATAATCGTTGAAAGCTACATCTACGTAAAACTGGTATTCCCATTCCCGTCCGATGATAGGCAACGATTGAATTTTTGTCAGATTGATATTATAGAACGATAGAATGGATAAAACCTGTGACAGGCTGCCTTCCGTATGTGGAAGAGTGAATACGATACTTGCCTTGTTGGTTGCATTGGCATGATGTTGACGGAGTTCGTCTACTTGCCAGGGATCGGCAACAACCAGAAAACGGGTGAAGTTGTGCTTGTTTGTTTCAATACCTTCCTGAAGGACTTTCATACCGTAACGTTCAGCTGCTGCTTTGGAGCAGATGGCAGCGTGTCCTTTCAGATTTTCATTCTTGATGATTTCTGCGCTGCGGGCCGTATCTTCACCTTCCACCACTTTCAACTGCGGATGTTGATTCAGAAATTCGCGACACTGCATCAGGGCGATAGGGTGGGAGTTGACTTCTGTCAGATCTTCCCAGTTCTCATCGGGGAGACAGACAAAACTGTGCGAGATGCGCAGTTTGTATTCACCGATAATCTGTGTGCCGCTTTGTCTCAACAATTCATTGTTGTGCAACAAACTTCCCGCAATCGTATTCTCGATGGCTAGCATTCCGATAACCTGGCTGTCTTTCCGTATCGAAGTAAACACATCTTCGAAGTTGGCACAACAGATTAACTCTATTTCTTCTCCCTCGAAGTACTTGTGTGCGGCGATATCATGATATGAGCCGAGTGTTCCTTGAATTGCTATCTTTTCATTGTTCTAAATATATTATATAAAAATCCCGCGTCCATATTGGGCGGGATTCATATGATTGATTTCTCTATTCAGTCCTTAAGCATCACTGTCACTTGATACATACAAACTCCCGCTCTACTTTGTTGCTAAAGTAAAAGTAAAAAGAAGTAATATGCATAAGTAAATGATTTCATTAGAATCTATCTTTTTGCTTTGGTTTTAATTCTGGGGCAAAAGTAATAATTTTCTGTTAGATGCAAACAAAAACGATACTTTTTGTTTTCTTGCCTAAAATAGATGAAAAGGATACTTAAAAGATGCCGGAAGTGCTTCAGGCTTTGGTCCCAGGTTCTTGAATTCTCCGTTCAGACCAGCTTCCTCTTTCGGATTCAATTCCAGAGATTTCTTCATGTCCTCTACCGAACCGTCCTTATCACCATTCAGTAATTTAGCACGTCCGCGTTCTTTGTAGGCTTCCGCAAAGTTCGGATTCAGCTCGATGGCTTCATCAAACAGGCCGATGGCTTCCGTCAGTTTTTTCTGGTTGATATAAAGTTGCCCTAAATAAAGGTATGCCTGTTCGTTGAACGGGTTTATTTCCGTCACCAGTTTGTAATCTTCTTCTGCCTCTTCGTCCTTGCCGTCTGCTTCTTTCACTTTTCCGCGCAGGAGCATGGCTGTCTCTTCTTCCGGATTCTGGGCGAGCACAGCATCTATATCTTCCATCATATCTTTATACTGTTTCAGGTTCATCAATGCTTCCGCGCGTAATAGGCGAGCTTCAATGAAATCATCTTTCAAAGTGATTGCTTTGGTGAGATGGGCAATAGTCATCAGGTCGTCATCCTGTCCCTTACGGGCTTTCCCTAATAGATAATGAGCCACGGCATTTCCTTCTTCGATGGCAATCGCTTTATTGGCAGCTTCTTCCATAGCCTGATAATCTTCCTGGATGAAGCATACATTGGCCAGTGTCAGGAAAGTGCTTGTGACGTCAGGTTCCATAGCAGCCATCTTTTCCAATAGCTCGCGGGCCTTTGCCGTTTCCCCCATCTGGATGTAGAGTTGGCTAAGATAGCCCATTGTTTCAAACTCTTCCTTGATGGCAAGAGCTTCGATAAAACATTTTACTGCATAATCCGGACGTCCCATGCGTTGCGCACGTAAACCGTCGTATTTGAAAATCTCGAAATTTTTCTGATCGTTTTTCTGTTTTTCACTTTCCGGAGTTTCCGACTTACCGGAGAAGAAAGATTTAAAAAAGTTCGGCATGGTGTGTTATTTTTGAGTTACTCTTTGCAAAGGTAGTAACTTATTTTGAAATATGTATCATTCCATCCTGCATCTTCCATTCACCTTCCTCCAATAAATATTGGATGACTTCGCTGATGCTCTCTTTTTCCGCTTCTATCTTATCGGCTATTTCTACTGGTGTCAGCGGTTTCTGGGTGAGTAATTCTGATATTTTCTTTTTCAGTTCCTCGAAATCGAAAGAATTCTCGGTCAGGGCATCGGTTGCACGGTGACTAAGACAAACATCGCATTGTCCGCAGTTGTGCTCGTTCTTCTCTCCGAAGTAACGGAGCAGCATCCGGCTCCGGCACACATTCTCCGAAGTGACATACTCTTCCATCGCTTTGATGCGGGCTTCATACCGGGCTTTGCGTTCTTCGTAGACGGAAGGAGGAATATGCACAAAACGAAGTTCCTGCCGTTCGCGGGTGTATATAATATAAGGTGTCTTTTTGTGCGGAATGTAATCCACGATACGACGTTTGGTAAGCGTGACCAGTATATTATAAATTTGTTCGCGGGTCAGTCCGGTACGTATGGACAGGGTTGCTTCGCTGATATAGGCATAGTCGGTGAATACTCCGGTGTAAGAGCGGAGAATCGTCTGTATCAGTGCTTCGGCTTCCGTTCCCATTTCTCGCAATTTGTATAGTTCGTCCCGGCGAATCGTGAAAAGAATACGAGAGGCATTATCCTGTTCGTCCGTATATTCCAGATAGCCGGCTTGAGTCAATATTTTCAGTGCACTGTCTACCGGAACCGGGAAGTATTTGAACTTCCGGCAAAACTCTTCCAGATTAAACTCGCGGACACATTGGAAACCGTCGCCCATTGCCATCTGATAGTAATACTGCAAATGTTCGTAGACATTGAGAATATACTCCTTGTCGGGGAAAGTATCCACAACGCGCCTGTGCAGCGTCGTTCTGTCCGTTTTGGTGTATAAGATTACAGCATACGCTTTTCACCATCCCTTCCTGCACGACCGGCCTCCTGGAAATAAGCTTCGAGAGAGTCGGGGAGATCGAGATGCAATACGATACGCACGTCGGGTTTATCAATCCCCATTCCAAAGGCGTTTGTAGCTACCATTACACGAACTTCTCCGCTTTGCCAGCGTTTTTGTCTGAGGTCTTTACGGCATTATCCAGTCCGGCGTGATAGAAGTCGGCGGTAATATCTTCGTTTACCAGTAACTCGGTGATTTCTTTGGTGCGTCGTCTGTTGCGGACATAGATAATGGCGCTGCCGGGTATCTTTCGTAAGATATGCAACAGCTCTTGAGTTTTGTTATCCGTTTGCCGGACGATATACGCCAGGTTTTCCGTTCGAAGCTCATGCGGAAAACATTCTCTTCACGGAAATCCAGGCGAGCTTGAATATCCTTCACTACTTCCGGAGTGGCGGTCGCCGTAAGTGCCAGTACCGGAATTCCCGGTAGCAATGTCCGTATTTCGGCAATTTTCAGGTAAGCAGGACGGAAGTCATATCCCCATTGTGAGATACAGTGACTTTCGTCGACCGTAATCATGGAGACTTTCATTGATCGCAGTTTGGTACGGAATATGTCCGTGTCCAGACGTTCCGGAGAAATATAGAGGAATTTATAATTACCGAAGATGCAATTCTCAAGAGCAGTGAGAATCTCCTGCCGTGTCATGCCTGAATAGATGGCAAGCGCCTTGATGCCGCGTTTACGCAGGTTTTGCACCTGATCTTTCATCAGGGCGATGAGAGGAGTAATGACAATGCAAATCCCTTCCGGCGAGAGCAGGCACTTGAAAGTGATGGACTTACCGCCTCCGGTCGGCATAAGTCCCAGTGTATCTTTGCCTTCGCCGATACTGGTGATGATCTCCTCCTGCAAGTCGCGGAAGGAGTCATATCCCCAATATTGCTTTAATATCTCCTGATACTTATTCAATCGGCTTTATATCCTCGATTTGAAGTTGTACTTCACCACGCTTGTGCGTGTTTTCTTCAATGGTGTAACAGATGTCGAACGAACGTTTCGTTTTGATATAGCGCACGTGCGAACTCTGTCCGAACGCAATACCGTTCATTACATTATTCGATTTATTATCGACCAGTTCGAGTTTGATATGTTCCTGATCGCGTCCCACCACTTTACTTGTTCCGTAATCATAAACATGATGAGTGCAGAAAATAGGTTTCGTGTTATCAGGACCGAAAGGATTAAACTTTTCAGGTCGCTGAAGAACTTGGATGAAATATCCCTGAAATCTATTTCAGCATCAATCTCGATAACGGCACTGGTTTGTTCCGGTAAGATATGCTGTGAAACGTATTCTTCGAATCGTTTGGTAAAGGCATTCACGTTTTCCACTTTCATCGACAGTCCGGCGGCGTATGTATGTCCCCGAAGTTTTCCAGCAGGTCGCGGCAATGCTCGATTGCTTTATATACGTCGAAGCCGGAAACTGAACGTGCGGAACCTGTTGCCATATCATCCGTCCGGGTCAGTACCACGGCAGGGCGGTAGTACACTTCTGTCAGACGGGAAGCTACGATACCAATCACTCCTTTGTGCCATTCTTCGTTGTAGAGCACGATGGAGCGGCGATCGGCTAATCCTTCCAGATTGGCAACGATGTTGTTTGCCTCTTCCGTCATACTCTTGTCGAGGTCTTTCCGGGTTTCGTTGTACTGGTTGATTTGTCCGGCTTTCTCAAGCGCTATCGAGAAATCTTTTCCGTCAGCAGGTCTACGGCTTCTTTTCCGTTTTGAATACGTCCTGATGCATTGATGCGCGGTCCGATTTTAAACACAATATCACTGACGGTGATTTCCTTTTCAGAAAGTCCGCATACGTCGATAATAGCCTTCATACCAATGCTCGGGTTACTGTTCAGTTGCTTCAGACCGTGGTAGGCGAGGATACGGTTTTCACCCATAATCGGAACGATGTCCGATGCAATACTCACAGCTACAATATCCAGCAAAGGAATCAGGTGGTGGAACTCGATACCGTTACTGATAGCGAATGCCTGCATAAACTTGAAACCGACTCCACAACCAGAAAGGTGAGTGTACGGGTACGTATTGTCCAGGCGTTTGGCGTTCAGAATAGCTACGGCAGGCGGAAGCACATCATCCGGTACATGATGATCGCAGATGATGAAATCAATCCCTTTCTCTTTGGCATAAGTGATTTCTTCTACTGCTTTAATTCCACAATCGAGTACAATAATCAGTCCTACACCGGTTTCTGCGGCGTAGTCCACTCCTTTTTTAGAAATGCCATACCCTTCATTGTATCGGTCGGGTATGTAATAATCAAGGTTCGAATAGAACTGTTGAATAAACTTGTAGACCAATGCTACGGCAGTAGTACCGTCTACGTCATAATCTCCATAAATTAGAATACGTTCTTTCTTTCCCATCGCCCTGTTCAGACGTTCTACTGCAATATCCATATCCTTCATCAGGAACGGATCATGCAGGTCGGGCAATTGCGGGCGGAAAAACTTCTTGGCATCTGCTGCCTTTGTAATTCCCCGCTGCACCAAAAGTTGTCCAAGTATCGGGCTAATCCCTAGTTCCTGGGCCAATGTCTGGCTTGTCTCTGCCTGTTCGGGTGTAATGGGTCGATAATTCCATTTGTGATTCATTTTATATATTGTTTTTTTTTTCTGTTCTCAAGGGTTGAAAAGGCACTTCTTTCCAACAAGGGTAAAAGTACGAAAAAGCGGAAGTGTATAGTAGATAAGACGAAAATATTTCAAGGCTGTAGAAAACAGAGGTTTGATAAAGGTAGCTTTTACTTGTGAAAGATATGGGATGCTGACAAGCAAGTGTGAAACTCTATTCTAACTAACTTGTCCTGTGGTCAGTTCTTTTTTTAGAAAGTCGTACACGTAACCGGCACTTTGGTAATAAAGTCCCGTAGTCGGATCACTCAAACGCTCAAAGGTGTCGGAATTGTAGTAGATTTCCATTGCTTGCGTCATATTATACTGCCATTCCTCCATGAGTATCCGTATGATTTCACTACTTAAATCTTCAATCATACATTCTATTTGTGTATTCGTCAGCTTCATAGTTTCTTTAGGTATGAAAGGGCATGTTCAGTGCCGAAGTAATATTGTATGGTCAACCCGTTGGCATATTTTAGTTCTTCAATCAATCTGCTCATTGAAATGTCTCCCATGCTGTAACGACGTAACTGATAGGTTACTCCGTCGTCGGCAATAGGACCAATGACTATATCGTAAGTGTGTGCAGGATGTGTATGGCTACGGTCGCGGTTGAGTAAAACGAACTGTGCCCATTCTTCACAGTAATCATCGAATATTTTTATTTGCAGATCTGAAGTCTTTATTATTTGATCTTCCAGTTCGAAGATGGTCACACATGGCTCTCCGGATTGTAATTGATCGGTTTTTTGTTTGGCTAAGGCATGTGCCTGTTCATAACCGGGAGAAAGATAAAATCCTTGGCCAAAGTCTTTGAAGGGCTTTGAACGAGATAGGTCCGGCTTGTCTATTTCCATATTTGAACCATGGTATAGCTTCATTACAGTTGTCCTCCATTTCTACGGCATACCATTGATAAAGCTTCAATAGAATCTTCGAAAGATTGTGTGTGCATTACTTCATAGTGTTTTTGTAAAAAAACAAGGCCTTTAAAACGATTCAAATAGTTGAATGCCTGTTTTTGCTTGATTTGATAAGTCGCTGCGAACTCTGCGATTAAAGCTACAGTAAAATTCAATTTGTTTTTCTCTATGCGAGACATCATGGTTCTCCTTTCTTCATTTGTATTACCTTCCGAAAACAAAGATAGGAAAAACTCTGCAATATCAAAAATAAGAAGCTATTAAAAGTTGACTTAAAGCTCTGTTGCTCACTCTGAATTAGATGCAGTCAGAAGATATGGATTATCTGGATAGTAAAAAAGGGAGGTAGAGAAAATGGAGCGAGCGGAAAGTTACAGGGATTTTTGGATGAATGGCGATTATTAACTAGCTTTAGCGGCCTAAATGATTCATTTCTCTATCTATGATAAAAAGAAACTTGTTAATTGCTATCTTGATTTTATGTTCTATCGGAACATTGAAAGGGCAAACCGCATCCGATTCTTTGGCAATCGTATCTGCCCAATGGAAGGTGGAAAGTCCTCAAAAAGGACTCATTTATAAGTATGCTTCTATCCCCCGATTGTATCAGGGACCCCAGTCTGTTAGTCTGATAGAAGTTGATCCCGGTGCAGGCTTGAAAGTTGATGTTGCCGTTTCGGATAAAATGAAAGAAACAAGTAAGATTGCTTCTGAATATAACGCCATTGCAGCCATTAATGGCTCCTATTTTGACATGAAACGGGGAAACTCGGTCTGTTTCCTGAAGACGGATCGCCAAGTTATTGATACAACGCTGCAGAGTGAGTTTAAACAGCGTGTCACAGGAGCCATTAGTGTGCGCAAAAGGGGAATGAAATTAATTCCTTGGAACAAACAGATAGAAAAGAATTATAAAGGCAAAGCAGGTACGATACTAGCTTCCGGTCCGTTAATGTTGAAAGACGGACAGGTTTGTGATTGGAACTCGTGTGAACCGAATTTTATCCGGACGAAGCACCCTCGTAGTGCTGTTGCTACTACTAAGGATGGAAAAATACTGTTGATAACGGTAGACGGGCGTTTTCCTGAACAAGCAGGAGGAGTGAATATCCCGGAATTGGCACATCTGATCCGGGTTTTAGGGGGTGAGGATGCATTAAATTTGGATGGAGGTGGATCTACTACTCTTTGGTTGTCCGGTGCATCAGATAATGGAGTCGTTAATTATCCTTGTGACAATGGGCGGTTTGACCATGCCGGAGAACGGAAAGTTCCTAATATTCTTTATATAACGCATCAATAACGTTTCCATTATTCTTCATTGTATTTAAGGTCTTTCAGTGCATAGATTAAGACTTTTCAGTGCAGAAACTAGTGACTTTTTATGCAGTCGGGTGGTTGCCCTGTTGTAACGGGACAATGGGCACTTTATAAAAAGACGAATGTCACCTTATAGGGTGACATTTATCATTCTATAAGGTGACTAGCTATCCTCAAAAGGATGAAAATTACTAAAGATACAAAATTAATTAGTGAAAAGCAATAGTAGGGTAAGAAATTTATCTGTATTGCAAACAGGCTTAGAATTCAAATCCGAATCTAGCTCCTACTCCATGTAACTCCCATGTATCATTCCAACTGTTATGATAATAATGCCCTCCATAGCTGTAACTATAATCCGTTGTGGTGTCATAATCTTGGAAGTTATACATCAAAGCTAAATTCAAGGCCTTTTTCCCTTTTAAAGAAAAACGTACTCCTACTCCTATTGAAGCATACGCTCCTTCTATGTCTCCTACAGCATATCCGGCTTTTACGTCGGCGAACGGAGTCACTTTTTTGTTGATGAAGTTAGCTCTGAAGTTAGCATAGATGGGGGCTGCATAAAGATCTGCATCGGTATAGTAGTTGAAAGCAACGCCACCACCTACAAAGAAATAATTGTTGAATTGATAACCATGTGTGGTTGATAATTCAATTTTAGAGGCATTGTAGTCGCTCACATCGCCAATATATGCAAAGTCTACGAAACCCTTATAGCCTTTTAATGTATTTCTTGCGGCTTTGCGGTCGTTGGTATCCTTACGATAATCTCTTGTGTACCGCTCTTCTTTTGTGATTTTAGTCACATCACTCATCTGACAGATGATGAGGCTGCCATCACCTGTTTTGATTTTTAAAGAGACATTGGGCACTTGTTCAATGATTACTCCTTTAATAATGCTGCCATTCTTTAAATACACTACTTCTGTGTAATTCTGTGCTGCGACATACGTACTGATACTTAATAATAAGGTCAGTACTAATAGTAGTTTTCTCATACTTGTATTTTTATTGTTTATAGTTTCTTGAGTGCGCTATAGATAGAGCCTGCCCAATAGTTGCGCAATCCGAAACCACGTGCCTTGCCGTCGGTAATCCATTCTTCAATGATTTCCTTTGTTTCGGTATTGAAGAATACGACTTCATACGTTCCTCTATTGTTTGATTTGTCCAGGAACTGTGCGATAAACACCATACCTACTCCGGGTGTTTTCTGGATAGGCAATGCGTTGATGGCTGCTTTGATTTGCTCTTTACTAAGAGTATATTCTCTTTTAGCAGTCATTAGCTCGGTCAGGTCGATGTTTTCGTTCACCTGATTAACGGCATCCAGTGAAATCTCTGTCACTTCTTTTCAATTGTTTTCCTACGTTATACTTCTTAGCTTCTGTGATGAACAGTTCATTGATACGTCTGAAAGCATCTTTGAATTGTGCCGGTGATTCATCTGCACCGAAAATTTTACTTGGGAGTAGTCTACCCCATAGAACTTAATAGACTGAATGTCTTTCAATGCACTCTTGCCTTGTCCGAAACAGAACAGGCTCGTGCTCAAGAATAAGAATAGAATAAGTTTTTCATATACGTTAATGTTAAAGTGATATAGTTGGTTACTAACTTCCAAAAGTAGAAAATAATTATCGTAAATCAATGAATTTTATCGTTTTCGACTCATTGGAGGCATTTGTATCTTGGCAATGTACTCTGCCGATTCAAAATTGATGCTTGGCGCCACTCTGACTTTCGAACGGAACAGATCTTTAATCTCTTTGGCAAAGGCTTCGCTACGGTTCTCGCTTCCGATACGAATCAGAATCTCATCCGTTCCCAATTCATTGGTATAAACTTCAATGATATAGTTTTTTACCGAAGGTATATTATCCAGAATGTCGAATAATGCAGGCGGATACAACGTCGTTCCTTTGTATTTAATCATTTGTCCTTTCCGGCCGAGGATGGAGCTTAGGCGGATGGTATTTCTCCCGCAACCACAGGGATCGGTGTGGTGGTAGCAAATATCGCCTGTTTTGAAACGGAGCAACGGCATACCTTTGACTCCGAGCGTCGTGATCGTCACTTCCCCTGCTTCTCCCTCTTCCACAGGACGATTATTATCATCCAGAAACTCTACAATGATAAGTTCCGGTTGCAAATGTCCTCCGTGGAATTCATTACACTCGGTAAAGGACGACTGCATTTCGGTGGAGGCATAAGTGGAATACAACTGCAAGGCAGGCCATTTATCGTGTATCTTCTGTCCGAGCGTATTCAACTGGAATTCCTGATTGCGCAATGCTTCTCCGATGCAGATGCACTTCTGCATGGAACAGGTATTATGGTCGATATGGTTCTTTTCGGCAAACTCTATCAGTTTGATAAGGAAAGAGGGGACTACCATTCCACAAGTCGGATGTATCCGTCGAATCGTGTCCCATTGCAGTTCCGGGATGCCGTTGCCTACACGGATCACTCCCATACCCAGTTCGCGGGCTCCCATATAATATGCCAAGCCTGCCATGAAACGGCGGTCGATGGTAGTCATCAATTGAAGAATATCTTGCTTGGTGCATCCGGTGGTGGTGAAAGATAAGTATTCGTTGTAAGAAAGACGGTCCAGGTCTTCAGAGGTGAGAACGAAAGTGACCGGATCTCCCAATGTGCCCGAAGTCGTCACATAGTCGATAATTTCCTCTTTGTCTACGCAGATGAAATCATCGTTATGGAGTTGCAGGTCCGTCTTGGTAGTGACGGGGATCTGTTGCAAGTCTTCAATCGTCTTTATTTGATTGATATCAATGTGATGTTCGGCAAACATCTGTTGATAGAACTTGGAATGTGCTTGCAGGTAGGCTAACACTTTGGCTAACTGTTCTTCCTGATAGCTTTTGATATCTTCCGGTGAGCGGAACTGAATTTCAGGATTCTTTTCCATCTTTGGATTGTTTTTGAATTTTCTGTTGGATACGTTCTTTCTCTTGCAACTTGGGAATGGATTTCTTCAATGCCTGTTGCCAGTATGCAATGGCCTGTTTAGATTGCTGCATGGCCTCGTAGTAATCTCCTATTACTTCATATACATAGTATAGGGAAGGATTGGAGGCTTGGTATGTTTTTAAAACAGATTCCTCTATCTGTTCCTTTTTTCTGATTTTCTTCAATAAAAGCGGAGTCAGTTTCTTATACGTGAGAAGATGCTGGAACTCCGGTGTGTCGATGAATTTATCTTCCGGAATGGTCAGGTCGGAACTGTATATTTCGTGTTGCCAATCAATCGTGTCTTTGAATATCTTATTCAGGTCATAGGTTACGTATTTCCCACATTGCCAGGGAGAGGTCGATACCCACATCAGCCGTTTCTCCGGTTGGAAGATGACGGAATGATGGGCAATAAACTGATTGATGGCCATTTCGTTGGCCAGTCCCAGGTCTGTGTTTTGCAGGCCTTTGTGGTCACGCAGGATAGAGGCGGCTTTGGAGACATCGATCGGAAGATCCTCATTAATGAGTTCCGTTAATCGTGCAAAACGGTATGGGCTGTCGGAAGTGCGGATATTTTCCATGTTTCGTTCGTCCTTGCTGAATTCTTCCGATTGGTAATGGTTGGTGCAGATGAGCCGATTGGCTTCTTTTCCGGTGAAAAGCACAGTTTTCTCCGGAGATTTCTCGATAATCGCGGCTTTGCCATCTTTGGCAGAACCTATCAATATGGATTCGGAGACGAATGTTTCCCGTTTTTTGGCGATGGCAAAGGCTTCATCAATAGTGGCTGCATATTGCAGAATCTCTCTGGTCAGGATGGAAATGGGGGTGGCGGAACCTGTCGGGACAGCAGATTTGGCAGCATTAATTGTCACGGTAAGACCTGTCTCGTTCATGCCGGATAACACTCCTATCATACCCGGCCATCCCACAGAAGCAAACCTGTATCCTTGCTCCGGTACATAAAAAGCCACCTGCTTGTTCTCTGCGAAGGCATCTCCAACGTAGAAATCGAAGTTACGTCCAATCAGCAGGGATGAATCTGCACTTTGTGTTCCCCAAGTGGCGAACGAACTGCATCCCACTAACATATAATCTTGCATGGCATGTCCCAGGTCGTGTGCCGAATGGTAATTCAACTGGCGTTCGTAAGGAGTGCCGATGAAGTCGTATTCATGCGTACATGATAGCGAGATTCCGTAGATCTCGTCGCGGTATTCTTCGAGGACGTTCTCACCCAGATTACGGTTGAATAATACAATGAAGAACCGGAGGAATTTCAGATAACTGTCTGAAGGAACAATCTCACGAATCTGATCCACGAACACTTTCTCTTGATAGTGGAGCAGGTCGGAAGACAGTTTCCCGATAGCTTCTCCTCTCTGGAAAGCATCCCCTTTCACAAATAATTCCCATAAGCCGCTGTCGCTGTGCCGGAGAAAGTTATCTCCATAATACCGGAGGTGGAGACTGTCTATATCAATCACTTTGTCTGTGGTCATGCTTTGCTCATGTTTGGGCGTTTGCATATCTGCAGAAAAGTAGAGATAGCTGATTCCGGCTATCAATAGAACGATGAGCGACAGGAAAAGGAAGCCCGTGTATTGGAGTGTCTTTTGACTATTCTATGCATTTCCTACTTTTTAGCCAGATATTCTTGTCCTACAAACTCCGCACAAGTCAGCATGGCAGTTAGTGTTACCCTAATGCACCATGCACATTCAGGTTTTGACCGGTGAGAAAGAGATTTCCCAAGCGGCTTCTTGTAGATACGAAACCAATTTGCGGACATTTATAATCTTTGATGATCCCATACGCGGAACCATCCACTGTTCCTGTATAGTCCCGATAGCTTAATGGAGTAGTGGCATACATCTCTTCTATGTTTTCTGAAAGATCAATGCCATGTCCCCGGATGAAGCGGAGAATCTGTTTTGCTTTCTCCTTTTGAAGGATTGATAGTCTTCTCCCCGATGTTCGGGAGTCGTGTCCTTCCAGGCGGACAGTTCATCTATATACATCGGTGTCAGGATGGAAATGACACTGGCATATTGACTGTCCTCGGAAGACGCTTGCATGGAAATCATACAGTTGGTGGTCCGTCCCGGATAGAGCAGTTTGTCATACCACACTTTATTGTTCGCATGCAGATACAGGTTGCGGTTCTGATAGGGAGTGCTTCTTTTCTTCATTATCAGGTAGAGCGTAAAGATGCCGTAGGTGTTTTCCAACGAACGGATGCGGGAAATATAGGCATTCTTGATGCTACGGTTTTTATCCAGTATCTCCAATGTCCGTTGGGGATGCATATTGGAGATGACGAAGTCGCTTTCCAGTCGCTCTTCCCCGTTGATGATAACCCTTGTACCTTTTCGTTTTCAACGATGATGCGGGTGACTTCACTGTTATTGAGCACGGTCCCTCCATTTGCCCGGATTACATTGATTAGCTCCAGACTGACTTGCATACTTCCGTCTACAAAACGGTAGGCGCCTTCAATATAGGAGTGATTAATCATGGCATGCTGGTAGAAAGTGGAGACATCTTTCAAACCTCCGTAGAGTAAAGCTGAACCTGCCAGTACATTTCGTAAGGCGGGGTCCGGAGTGATATCCGCAATCAGGTGGGCGGCAGAGGTACAAAAGTATTTCATACCCTCCAAAGCGAGTGTGCCTTGTTTCAGGTGGTCTACGCTAATCAGGTTTCCGACAGCTTGAAGCTGTTCGGCATAGCATTTCAAGTTTTCTTTCTCATGCGGGAAGGAACGGCAGATGGTTTCAATAAACTGCGGGTATCCCATTGCATAATCGTATGTTTTCCTTTATAGTAGATCGTATCAAAGCAGCATCGTCCAAGCGTTTTATTTTCAGCTTGTCCATGATACCGAAATAGCGGAAATACTGGTTCATCACTTGACCCTCATCCAGGCTTCCTACATAATGAATACCCGTATCCAACAGATGCCCTTTCGTTGGTAAGTCTGGAAGCATCCGCCGAATTGCGCATTTTTCTACTACGCATACGTTGAATCCCTCTTTGCTAAGAATCGCTCCGCATTCCAGTCCGCCAAGGCCGCTGCCGATAATGATGATGTCATATTTGCTCATACTAGTTCGGTTTCTAAATATGTAAATGGTGTTTGATGTATATTTGTCATTAGGAATGATTTCGACAGCCATTCCACAGGCGACTGCTATTTCCCGTAATTGGGTTTCAGTGGTGAAATACAGCTCCGGTCGTCCGGTTGAAGTTGAAAATACGGGTGGATAGCAATTCCGTGAACCGGGTTAACCGGTGCTTGGAAGCGTTGGCTGAATTTCCGTCGCGTATGATAATCATTCCTTGTGAACGTAAGCGACCGGCACATTTCAACAATAGGGTTTGTTGATGTTCGTAGCTCATATAGTGAAGCATGTCGTTCAGGATAAAGACATCACTTTCCGGCAGAGGATATTCCAATGCATTGCCATGCTTGAACTGGAGATGCTCGTTGCGTAACCATCCGTGCTGCGCCAGCCCTATCTTGTCTTCATCGTAATCAATACCCAGGATTTCCCGGTCCTCGGAAAGCAGAGACAGCATATAGCATAACGGGCCGAAGCCGCAACCGATGTCTGTGATTTGCCCTTGGACGGGAATCAACCGGTTGAATAGCCGGTAATTCTTTCCATTTTACTTTGATACGGATATACCATTCTATGACGGGACCTTTATAGATATAGTTTTGGATAAGAGCTTCGTAGAATGCAGGATTGTTCGTCGTGTTCTGTTCACGGCAGATACGGGCATAAACTTCTTTCATGTAAGCGGATATGCGTTTGGTACGCTCCGGTAAGTATTTCCGAAAGACAGTTCGTCTAATGGTATACGGGGAAGTATTTCCGTATAGATGATTCCTTTCCGGATATTGAAAGGTTGTGCTTTGGCAATGATTTTGTTATTACCGTAAAGCAGGATCGGGAGAATATCCAGTTTCAATGCTTCTGCCAGATAGAATGCTCCTTTGTGGAAACGTTTCATCTTTCCGTTATAGGTACGTGTGCCTTCCGGGAAAATGGCGATGGAGTAGCCCTCCTTCACTTTTTCCGCATTCGTTCCATGTATTGCTCGTATCCTTCGCCTATATAATAGAAATCAACATAACGGATGATTGCCCCAAAGAAAGGGAATGCCATACCCAGTGGTTAGTCACCATCAGGATTTTGGACGACAGAGACAGCAATACCAGAATATCGATGAACGACTGGTGGTTAGCAATAATAATTGCCGGCTGCTCAAAGCGTTCGTTGGTTTTGTTGATGTGCTCTTTTGACGGCGGTGGCCAGTAGCAGAATTCCTTTGCAGGTGATTTGTATCAGGCGGCACACCAAACGCTGCTTGCTGCTTTTGCGCACAGGCACCGGATAAAGCAGAATAATCAATATACGGAGGACGATGCAGCCGATAAAGAAAAGCAGGAAGAGCAACACGGTACGTATCAATCCGATAAGTGTATAAGGCGGTAATCCTTTGGAAGCGGGGCCTGCGATGAAGAACCGGAAAATGAGTGGCTGAATGGTATAGGCCACCAGTACTACTGCTATCATACCCAGAATGGAAATCAGGGAAATGGATTGCAAAGCCGGGTGTTTGGCAAACACAAGTGCTCCCATACCGACCACTGTGGTGAAGGCGGAGAAGAAGATAGCCGTTTTATGGGAATTCAACACCTTCTGACCTGTACGGTATTTGTTTTGTAGCCCGTCCATAATGAAGATACTGAAGTCATCTCCAATGCCAAAGATAAAGGTGGACAGGATGATGTTGATAATATTGAACTCAATCCCCAGAATTCCCATCAATCCCAAGATGATTACCCAGCTGATTAGCATCGGGAGAAAGCTCATCAGGGTAAGTTCGATACGTCCGTAGGAGAACCATAGTGCAAAGAATATGAGGAAAGAAGAGATGTACAGAATCAGGTAAAAGTCGTCATTGATGGCCGATACCCATTTGTTGGCAAAATAGGAACGGTCGAAGATGACTACATTCGGGTCTTTATTAAAGTTCTGGTACACAGCTTCCTTATTCGGTTCGCTGATCCGTATCTGGCTGATAAGCATGGTGATGGAATCGGCAGAGGTTTGCCATTCATTTAATAGCTTGCCGGATAAATCGTCTCCTTGCGCGGTGTAATGATATTCACCGAAAGGCTGGTTCATCCATTGATAAAAAGGTTCGAAGCTTCCGGGCGGAAACGATATTCGGCGGCAACTGTTTCCAACTGTTCACGGACTTGTTGCTGTTTTCATCCGTCCAGTAATCTTTCCATTTCTTCAGGCGTTTTGCTGCTCTTGCGGAGAGATCAGAAACTGTGAGGCGGAGGCATACTCTTTGATGAGTCCCTGCTCTTTCAGTGCCGATAACTTCTGATTGGTTGTTGCATAAGTTTCGGTAGCCTGATTCATGTCTTTTCCCACACTGACAAAAGCACGGTCTTTTCGTCGTTGTCGAAGAGTTGCAGTAATTTTTCTTCTGATTGTTGGAGATGGCGGGGCTCATAGTTGAGACTCATCATATCGTTGTTGAAGCCCACCTTTTGCGAAGTAAACAAACAGATTACTGTAATGAGGAGGATGCCGCCTACCAGCCATTTATTCTTTTCGTAAGAATAAGCGTTTATTTTCTCGATGATGCGTAGTATGCGTCCCTGTTTGACGTCTGCCTGTCCTTTCAGAAAATGAGGCAGGTAAATGAGGCAGAAGAGGGTAGTGCCCACCAATGCCAGAGAGGCAAACAATCCGAAGTCGCGTAACAGATCGGAACTGGTGAATATCAATCCCAGAAATGCGCCGATGGTGGTGAAACTACCTACCGTAAGCGGATAGGCTATCTCTTTAATAAGTTGTTGAACGGTGGAAACATGGTTCTGGTGTGCCAGCATGTGAATGGAATAGCTTAGTGCAATGCCCATCACTGCCGAACCGGCTCCCACTGCAATGGCGGAGATACTTCCTTTGATAAAGAAAATGAGAAACAGGGCGAATAATCCTCCGAACAGTACCGGAGTAATAATCAACGGTATCGATCTCTTTCGTTTAAAAACGAGTGAGATAAATACAATGATGATAAGCAGTGCCAGAGAGGAAGTCAGGATGGTATCTTTCTTAATCTGACGGGCGTTGTAGACTCCCACGGAGGGACCGCCGAAATATTCAGCTCGAATGGTAGGAGATTCTCCCTGTACGTGCTTGAGCTCTTCTTCGAGTATCTTTATCAGTTCGTCGTTCTTTCCGGTGCTGCCTGTACTGAATACCGGGGTAATGAACATAAGTAAGGTGGAACCGTCTTTGGAGAAGATATGTTCGTCATAAATCTCGTAGTTGGCTTCCAACTGGAAATCTTGCAAATGTTTCAGGGTTTCGCTTCCCAGTCCGAGCGGGTCCCGGAGAATATAGCTTCTTAATGCAATTCCGGCAGGAGAGAGGAGATTGGTATAATTCTTTTGCATGACAGCCTGTATCCCTTTATCCGTCAGTAAGGAATCGAAGCGTTGATAGTCCGTATCTGTCAGGAAAAGCGGAAGATGTTCATAAACGAAGTCTGTGGCTCCTTGGATGAGGCTTTGGTCTACCTGTGCGAAAATTCCTTTAATCAGTTTTCCTCCGGCTTTTTCAGTCAGGGTTTGTTGCAGTTGTCCGGCTGCTTCTATCAGGGAGTCGGGTTCTACGCGGTGGCAGGTATCTGCCGAGGATAACATAATGATAATCTTATCCTTAATCTTGAGATTGTCGAACACTTTGATTGTGTTCTGGGAATCTTTAGTGTCGGGGAAAAATTGTGTGATGTTCTCTTCGAACCTTACTTGCAGGGCAAAGAATCCCATTAACAGGACACAACTGATGAGTGACAAATAGAACAGAATCTTGTGCCTCTCGAAATAATCATATAGTCCGATAAAAAACTGGGTCATATCTTTTTTTTCCTACACGCCGTGAGCAGAATGAACGCGATGGTTCCTGCCAGTATGCTGCAACCGACTGCAAAGATAACACTTCCTATTAAATATTGCTCTATGACTGATTTTACATTTTCAAAAGAAAGTTCGTTTAAATGCAGATTGACAGGATCTCCCAGCACTTTGCAACCGGTTACGTAACTGCCGTACAGCAAAAATGGAATCATCGGAGGGATACTGATATTGGCTGCTACAATAGCTATGACCTTATTCAGTCTGAACAAATGTGCCAGAAATAACGTGATTAGCATTTGATATCCCCATACCGGAACGATCCCCATGAATACGCCGAGTGTGATGGCAGCCGTGATCCGCAGATTAGATTCGGGGGAGTGGGTGACATGATCCGAGAAAAACTGCTTGCAGTTCTTCCAGGTCAGTTTACGGAAGAAGTTCCGGGGGATGATCCAAAGGAAAGTGACGAGCACCAGTACTGTGTTCAGGATACTGATACGAGTGAAATCGCGGAACGGTCGGAAATGAGAAACTCGCTCTTCCTGTGGCGGATAATAAACATGTACCGGAATGTTTTTAACGGTAATGCCTCCCCAGGCTGCAAAGACAAGTGCTTCCAGCTCAAATTCGTATTTGGCGGTGTAATACCACTTGTCCACATTCATTCGTTGGATGGGGTACAGGCGGTAGCCGGATTGAGTATCTTGCAGTTTGATACCTGTTTCGAGGGTAAACCAGAAGTTGGAAAACTTATTGGCAAATGTATTCTTTCCCGGCATATTGTCCGAGGCGAGGTTACGGGCACCTACCAATAATGTGTCCGGTTCTTTTTCTATGGCTTCGATCAATGCAGGGATATCCGAAGCGAAATGCTGTCCGTCAGAATCAATGGTGATAGCATACCGGAATCCTTGCTTTTTGGCAAAGGATAGTCCATGTCTCAAAGCTACTCCTTTTCCTTGATTGACAGGGTGGGTGATGGTATGTAAGTTAGATTCCCGGCTAAGTATTTCGGCAGTTTCATCTGTAGAACCGTCGTTGACAACAAGGATATCGGGGGCGTAGAAACGTACACTTTCTATGACGTCCGCCAGTGTCTTTCCATTGTTGTAACTTGGGATGATAACGATGATCCCTAATTGTTTCAACTTCTCGTGCCAATAGGCTGTACTTATTTGTTCCTTCATACTGTCGGGGTAAGTGCAGCTTTTAGTTTGATGAAACATTCGTTCTTTACGGTATTTTCTTCTACAGTGCTCTCTTTCACTGTACTCTTTTTTACAGCATCCTTCTTTACAGTCCCTTCCGCTTGCAGCTGAAGTGTACTTTCTTCTGTCTCTTTAAAAGTCAGTGCCACCGAAATGTGCGGTGTTTCTATAGGATTGATAGCCGAAAGAAACTTGCAGGAAGACACTTGTGTTACTTGCAATTTTTGCTGGCGAATGTCTTCTACACATTCCTTGATAAGTTGTAACAGGCAAACTCCCGGAACTACCGGATGTCCGGGGAAATGTCCCTGATAAACAGGATGCCCGGGATTCAACTTTACTTGGATAGTCCAGATCGTTGAGTCCGATGATTCGGAGGAAAGGATGGTATAGAAGTTATCAAGTAGCATATATTAAATCTCTTTAGATAGTTTGTCCAGACGGATCGTTAACCGAATCCACGGATGTTTGATTTTTATTTGTGCGGGATCGCCCGGAGTATTGCCAGTGATGTAGACCACTGACTTTCCAAAGCCTTTTCCACTGGTTCTTTTTTCAGTAGCACTGTCTTTAGTCGTTTTCACACGAATATCTTTCCCACTTAAGAACAGACGTCTGAAATCCATCTCCAGAAGTTTCAGCACCTTTTCCTTTTTCATGGGTTCAATGCAACTGTTGACAGTAAACTGATCGTTGCGAAGAGAAAAATCGAAAAGGCTTAGTCCGAAGTAGGTAGACGCTACGATCCGGATTTCGTTATCAGGCATACGGCGTACTATTAGCATACCGCTCATGTGATGTTTCATGAAATCCAGTTGGATATTGTATTTTTGCGAGCTTTCTCCTTGTGTTAGTTCGATAGCGGGGAGCACAGTACTTCCTTCCCCGCTCATCCGTGGAGAGCAGGAAGTCTGGATCTGTATCCATAAGAACAGCAGAACCATCAGACTAACGAATCGCAAACTTCGTCTCATTCTTCAGGGAGTTGAACTTTTTATTATAGAATTCGTATTCTGTATAGTTTGTGGCTGTTTCGGACAGACGGAGTTTGTGTACCGACATATCTTTCTTGTCCAGATAGATTTCTATACCGGCAATATAGGCTTGTACCGCTTTGTTGGTCGGTTTTATTTTAACCAGATAGTATCGTGCGTCTTCAAAATACTCCAGCAGGTAGTTGGACGACATTTTAGACAGGTCGCCTATCATACACGCGGTCAGCATATCCTGCATCTGTGCCATCATTTTGTTCGAACTAAGATTCATGATACTTTTCTTGCCATCCGAAACGATTTTGAGCTTACTGCCGTTTATCACGATGAGATAATCCATCGGGCGGAAATATTCCATGCAGATTTTATGGGTCTTCTGGTAGTAGAACTTCCCTTTGGAAGTAACCTTCTCATCGAATACATCGAGATATTTCACTTGGGTGAAATCGCTTTCGATGGACTCTACGGTTTGCGCCTCCTTTGCCAGGCGGCTTTCAAACTCTGTCTTTTGCGCCATCTTTTTCATGCTCTGGGCATGGATAGAGGCTATTGACAAGAAGAAAAGCGATAAATATATTAATAAAGTTCTCATACCTTTTTATTTTATGCCAATAGTTTGTCCGGACGGACAACGGTATATCCTTGTTCTTTCAGCAAATCCAAGATTTGTTTCACTAGCTGGTCGCTGTCAGGCATCCGGTCGTGCAACAGAATAATGGCTCCCGGTTCAAGATGTTTCCGAATCCGGCAAGGACTTTATCCGGTGCTTGTTGTGTATCCAGTGTACGGATGCTCCATCCTATAGGGTATATCCTAACTGTCGAACGGCTTTCGCAATCGTTGGATTAGTGACACCGAACGGCGGACGAAACAAACTAACCGGCTGCGAAGTTACTCGTTCTAGTTCACACTGACAAGTTTGCAAGTCTTTTTCATCTTGAGAGCCCGTATAGCGGGAATAAACCGGAATGGGTATGCGAATGATTTCCAATCAGATGACCTTCTGCCACCATTTTTGCAAGATTGCTTCATTCCCTTTACCTTATGACCGATACAGAAGAAACAGGCGGTTACCTGATATTCTTTTAGTACCTGCAGAACTTTGGGAGTCTGTAGGGAGTCGGGGCCGTCAAAAGTCAGGGCGACAATCTTTTCCGCAGTATGCTTTTTGCAAAATGACCGGAGGTAAATTCCCGATTGAATGCTATAAGAGGCATAAACGAGAAAAGACAGGAGCAAGAGCAAGCAAAGAAGGAGGCAAACGATTATCATACGCTTTTCCGGATTAGAATCAATGAATGATTGATGGAGTGGTGATGATTATAAATCAATATATGGGTCGAGGTAGTGCCGTTGGCCGATTCGTTCACTGCTTTCCATACCGCATACGATGTTGCGGTAGGATATTCACCACATTCATTCTTAAAACTAAGATGAACACTTTCCGGGAAAAGGTTTGTTTCAAGCTCTTCATAAATAGAGTTGCCATTGTCAACAGTTTGCTCGTGAGAGTCATCTTGATTGTGTGGCTTCTTGTTTTTCCCGGTAACCAACCACTGAATATCCTGACATTCTAAACCATTTCGTTGCAAAAAACGGATGATTCGGGAGCTGATTTCTTCTGTAGTCTGTTTCCCTATGAAAGTTTCGATTCCCTGTATTTCAGCCAACGGATGCTCTCCGGCTTCCCGACTTAACAGGAAGAATTGAGCACCTTCTCCGGCTGCTATCCCTTTCAGCACTCCCAGCCGTTGCTGAATCGTGTAACTGGTTTCTGTCATTTCATCGATGGCTCCCACAAGTATATTCTCGCTTCCTTCTCCTATTTTCATCATAGCGTCCAATAAAGCACTTTCAAAACTAAGACCACGGTGGACATAAGTCATGTTGTAGGCATGTATTTGATGAATCAGAGCTATTTGTGCACCGATTGTATTGAATGTCGACTGGATAAAGGAGTAGGATTCAGCATCCGCTCTTCATTATCCAATAGGTTGTTCAGGAATTTTTCCGTATCTGTCAAGCAGCCCAATCCTGTTGCTGTGATGATTCCTTGTATCTTTTCAGGAGATAGTTCACCCATACATTCCAATCCGCAAGCCACCCCTTTTTACGATACGGCTCATGCGTCTGCGCAAGGTCGCATTGGTGATAATATCCTTATAATCGGGTTCGCAAGCCTGAAGATAAGGGCGATTATTTCCTGGTGAATGATCCTTTGGCGGATGAATGGAAGCGATGCGTTGAATATAAACTGGCTGCATAGGCTTAAATACTTAAAGGTGCGTTTATGCTGGAAAATTCGTTGCGGAAAAGAGGAGCGATGAATCGTTTCCTCCGAAACCGAAAGAGTTGGATAACACATGTCGGATGGGGATTCCTTCTTGAAAAGAGGTTTCCGGTATCAGTCCTGTTTCCGGCATCGCATCCGTAAAGTTCAGGTTGGGATAAATCAGCCCTTTATCTATTGAAAGAACGGAGTAAACAGCTTCAATTCCTTCGGAAGCTCCTAAGGTATGTCCGATAAAAGCTTTTACCGAACTAAATGGCGGAACGTGTTCTCCAAAGATTCTTCGGAGCGCCATGCCTTCTGACGCATCATTGCCGGGAGTACCTGTTCCATGTACATTGATATAATCGATTTCTTCAAGGGAAATACCACTGGAAGCGATAGCTTCACTCATTGACAGAAAGGCACCGTCCCCTTCAGGAGAACTTCCTGTTTGATGATAAGCCTCATTCGTATTGGCGTAACCGCTAAGTTCGCAATAAGGAGTTCTTTGGAGTGAACTTTCCGATTGAAGCACTAAGTAACCGGCACCTTCTCCCAGATTTAATCCGGTACGTGAGCGGTCAAAGGGACGGCAATGTGTTTTGTCCAAAATCATCAGGGAGTTGAATCCATTGAGCGTAAACCGGCAAAGTGCATCCGTACCTCCACGATAGCAGCATCCAGTAGCCCGTGTTTAATCATTCTTGCTCCCAGCATGATGGCATTGGCTGCTGACGAGCAGGCTGTACTGATGGTGGTTATAAAATCATTGATACCCAAATACGAAGCAATCAATTCTGTACTGGCTCCGCAGTCGTGTGAAATTACTTCCCGTAACCGTCCCTGTCCGGTTTTTCTTGAAAGATTCATAGAAGTGCTCGCTCAAATCCATGCCGCCAACGGAAGTGGCGGAAATAAAACCGATACGTAATGGTGGTGTGAGTCCCGCATCTTTCATTGCTTCTTTGGCTGCTATCATTCCCAACAAGGCCGTACGTGATACAGTGCGTTGCGGAGGTAAAGAGATCAGTTGCTTTAGTTCCTCATTGCTACGTTTCACTTCGGATACGGGCACATCGAGAGCAGTCGGAAAAGAGTTACTTTTCCGATGCCATGCTTTCTTTGTCTCAACGCTTCTATATTTTCGGAAACTCCGATACCGATGCCCGAAACAACTCCCAATCCGGTGACGTATATCTTCATCGGTTAAGCTTTGCGATTAGCAATGATGTAGTCTGCCAGTGTACGTACCGAGTAGAAGATTTGTTTTCCTTCACTGGGGTTCTCTATCTTTATACCGTATTCGCGTTCCAGAATCAGGATGATTTCGAGTGCGTCAATGGAGTCGAGGCCAAGACCTTCGTCGCCAAACAGAGGGGCTTCATTGTCAATATCTTCCGGAGTGATTTCTTCAAGGTTCAACTCTTCGATTAGTTTCCCTTTCACTTCGTCCATCAGTTCTCTTTTGGTTTGATCTAAATTATCCATAAATCGTTGATATATTATTAAGTTGTTTAAATTCTGCTTGATAATGTCCGTCCAGTAGTTCGCACCAGCCTATGATACAGGTGCGTAACTTACCTTTGCCATCACAATCCTTGCATAATCCTCTAATGAGGCAGCATCGGATTGCCGACGGACAAAGAATGTATTCTCTCCCTGAATCTTGTGCCGGATACAGATTTCTCCCAATACTACATTGGGAGAGTGTAGACAAACACGGCAGGACTGGCTGCTTTGTCCCCTTCTTTACTGATGATTGCCTGATGTTTGCAGTCCGTATCCAGAGAGGAAGAAGCATTGGCAAGAATGATTCCAATCTCTTCCGGACGGTGGTGTGTATTTTTCAGTAAATATTCGGCAGCTACATATCCCAGCTTACAGAGGTTGTCCATCTTATAGAACTTCATATTGTTTTCTCCCAGATGCTTGTATGCTTCCCGGATGAACGGTGCAAAGTCAGTTTCCGAAGAGCTGAATACAGTTGTTCCTTTACTTTCTACTGCTCCTGGCCTGATTGTGACCATGTTGCCCGATTCCACCACTGCTTTGCAAACTGACGGAGCACTCGCTTTGTCGGTTGCCTGCAAGTTTACTTTCTGTTTCAGGTGAGCATCGGGGAGGGATAATACCAGTGCGGCATTACAGCCTCCGAAACCGGAAGCGGTTTTGATGCAGCATTTCATCGGCATCGGCTGATGAGTGGTATAGACAGTGATAGGCATGGGAACACCGAGTGTTTCATACCCTAAAGTTCCGTAGTATCTTCCTTCTTTTAGTTGCTCTATGCAAAGTATGGTTTCGATAATGCCCGAAGCTCCTAATGTATGACCGAAATAGGGCTTGAGGCTATTCACCGGAACTGCAGCTAATCCCGCCAGATGTATGGCTTTGGATTCCATTTCATCATTGTAAACCGTAGCTGTTCCGTGTGCATTGATAAAGCTAATGTCTTCGGGAGTGCTCCGGCTTCTTCCATTGCCTGATTAATGGCTAGAGCTAAACCGTCCCCTGTTCGGGAAGGACCGGATATATGGTTGGCGTCATTGCTGATTGCTCCTCCGGAGAGAATAATATGATTCGCGTTTCCTTGAGTTTCTAAAAGAACAGCTCCACAGGCTTCGCCCAGACTTAATCCATCCGTTGTATATCGTATGGTCGGCAAAGGTGTGCGCTGACAGATCGAAACGATAGAAAGCCGCTGGTAATGAAATGAGAAAGAATATCCCCACCTGCCACAATCACTCGTTTGTAACGTCCTGATTCTATCCATCTCTTAGCGACGATTAGTGCCGAGACTCCTGATATACAGGCATTGGAGATGACCTCTACCTGATTTGTCGCTCCAAAGAAATCTCCGATTCGTTCCGCCATTTTCCAAAGAAAACCGGACTGTCAGCAGGTAATTCACTCAATAAATCTATATTTCCTTTAGTGGTAGATAATAACAAGGTACAATCCGGCTCCCGCAAGTCGGCTCCCGATTGAGAAATAACCTCTTGGATAGCCAGTATGAATAATTGCTCCATTCGGGTATAATCCGTAATCTGCATCAGCTTCGCCCGTTTTCCAATTCCACAGAATCAATCATTCCCGCCAATAGGGATGATCGGAAATAGGCCGGCTTCTTGCATACGGATTCCGCTTCGGTAGTTATGGATGGCCTCCAGGTTTTCCGGGATGCCGAAACCTAACGAACTAATCAGCGTATGGGCTGTGATGTATATATTTAAAGGATATTCCATTTCTTTTCCATTCCAGATAAAACGGAGGATTCATAAGCTCCAATTCTTTATTCAGGTTCAGGAACACTTGTATGGTGCTTCCGGTGGCTACTATACTCTGGTCGGTAGCCCGGTAGATAATGTATTCAAATTTTATCTTGGCTGCTTCACAGGCAATATAGCGCGTTTCGACAATCGCTTCTTCACCAAAAGATAGTGATTGTTTGAACTGACAGGTTAAATCCACGATAGGAACCATGTATCCCTCCCGGTAAATACTCATATAATCCAAACCATACTGTTTGCCAAAGCTTCTCTTCCATCTTCAAAATAGCGCACATACTCACCATGCCATACAATCTGCATGGAGTCTATTTCGCTGAACCGCACTCTGAAGGTAGTCCGGTTAGTCAAAGCTGCAACCTGTTGATTCGTTTTCCGTTTCATTCTTTTTATAAATATTTTCATCCTGCATTCAGCTATCAGCTTGTCTTCCACTTTCACTTGTGCAGAAATCAATGTAATGTCGAATACCTCCTGTACAACGGTAATCTCCGTAAATAGTTTCATCCCGTTCTTTGGCAAATCGTAGATTTTAAGTTTGTCTACCGAGCCGATAAACCCTAACGGTACTTTTTCACCCTGCCGGGTATAAAGAAATCCGATACGTGCTGCTGCTGATTGAGCGATGTGTTCAATAATTCCTGCCTCTTGCAGTTTTCCGGTTTCGTAGAAAATATTATCAGCAGTAACAGTCAGTCCGGAATAAGAATGATTCTTTTCGATACCAAAGAAACTGTCCACCATCACGATGGGCGGACGCTGTGGAATCAAATTGAGTATTCCTTCTCCTTGTATGATAACTTCCCTGTTGTTCATTTCAATCTGCATTGTACAATGCTGTGTCCCATTCCTAAATGGTCATCTATCTTTTCAACTTCCAATCCCGCTGCTTTGATGCACCGTTCCATATCATCCGAATGATACATTTTGCTGTTACCATTTGCCATGGCTGTGAAATAAAGACTGATTTGTGTCAGGCAATAAGCGGCTGTGTCAAACTTTGCCGGTTCCAGAAAGTTTCCATGATATAGAGGCGACTCTCCCCACTCATAGAACGGGCTGCACGGGTCAGTATGCTGGTTACTTCTTCTTCCGAGAAACAATCAAGGAACTGGCTCATCCAGATAGCATCGAACCCTGTCGGAAAGGTACTTCGGGATCGAGCAGATTGGCGCCATACCCGTGAATACGCATTGCTCCGGGTAGGTCTTTAGTTTGTTGACGCATCATCTCCAATTGTTGCGGAAGGTCCATAATAGTTACTTCCACTGCATCGTCATAGCTTACGCATTTGGTCGCCCATCGACCGGTATTACCTCCACATCCAGTAAAGTCTTGGGATGACGGGCGAAAACAATTGCCAAAGCTTCGTCAAACGAGCAATCCGAGTAATAATGATCGAAACCGAACCAGCTCTTTTGTACCTGTGAGGGCAAGCTTGACAGCCCTTCATAGATAGTGCTCCATTCGCCGAATACTTTCAGCCCTCCGGGACGTCCGTTGGTGAGAGCCTCTTCGAGATGGAACATTCCCAGATAGTTGACATCGTGGTTGAAATCCATATTGACACGTACCATCCTGTCATTGAGCAGGAACCATCCGGCTTTGGCAAGGCGGTAAAGGTTTTCGTGCCGCAATACGGTACCGATCGTTAATGAGGCTTCCAGCAAAACTTGTGTTGCATAAGAAGACAGGCCACAAGCCTTGCTGATTTCTTCTTGTGTCATGCCTGCACGTTCGTCGGCTAGTAACTGGAAAATACCGAATTTGAGCATAAGGCGTGATACCTGAAACACGATGGGCCCGAAAGCTATTTCTTGTGCCAAGCGTTGTGCCTCTACCGCGGTCAACGGTTCCTTATCATATTGATTCTGTTGCATCTTTATTTTGTTATATCTTTATTTCAATCCTTTGGAGGGCGAACCGTCACTCGTGGTTTTCCAGAATGAGTAATAGTTGAACCATTGTTCCGGATAGCGTTTCAGTATTTGGTCCAAAGCGGCCGTATATTGTTCGAGCAGAGCGATCTCTGCTTTCTTTTCTTTGGTTCGTATGACTGGTTCCGTCCTTATAAAATGAAAACGGTAGGTTCTGCCCGGCTCTCTCATGGCAAAGTAGAATACCACTGGAACTTTCATTCGCGAACCAAGCAGGAAAGGGCCGGCAGGGAAAGGAGCTTTCTGTCCCAGGAGTGTTCCTGTCAGCAGTTTCTCTTTATTCAGATAACGGTCGCCGGAAGCATACATACTCTTTCTTGTTTAACGCCTCGGTAATACGGAAAACGTGTGTCAGGTTATCTTCGTTGACGGGGATAATCTTAAAATCCTTATCCTGACCATTTTCTCCAATATCTCTTTGATTCTACGATGTTCGGCATCATACATCACGATATTGATTTTCTTTCCATAATCGTCGAAGAAAGGAACGCCTATTTCCCAGTTTCCCACATGGGCGCCAATCATAATCACTCCCTGTTCACTGTTCAGTAATTGCAGAAACTCCGGATACTGTTCGAATTCGAACCGATATTGACTGACTTTTCCGTTGCCAATGGCTACCTTGTCAATCAGGATTTGCCCTAATCGGTAATAGTTGCGCAGCAACATAACCAAAGAGCGTATTCGGTTGTATTTCAGGATGTGGCGGGCATAAAACCAGGTGCTTTTAGTGGCTTTCGGAGCAAACGGTACGAAGTACAATACTACCAGACTTAGAAATATATAAGTGGCAGTAATGCCCAGATACTTAATCAGGTAAATAAAGAATAAGTATCCGAATGTTCCTCCCCGGGTTTTGCCTTTCCACGTCGACATATTTACTTGGCTTCCTGCATACGGGTGATAACGAGATCGTAGAAGTCCTGGAAGGTTTTGATACCCGCAAAATCTTGTCCGGTTACGTTGAAGCCGAAGTTCTTTTCTACCAGTACCACCATATCGACCAAGTCCAGGCTGTCCAGTTCAAGAGTTTCCATTAACGGTGCATCCGGCTGGATGACGTCGATGTCTACTTCAAACTCTTCTGCCAGAGTGGTTCTTATCTTCTCGATGATTTCTTCATTTGTCATATATCTGATTTCTTTAGTAAATTATGGATTGATTTTACGTATGATTAGCGTGGAATTGGTTCCTCCGAATCCGAATGAGTTGGAAAGGAACGTATCAAATTCCAGGTTTACCCGTTGGGTAGGTATATTTAATTGTGCAGAGGCCTCGTCCGGTTCCTCGAAATTGAGGTTGGGAGCGATGAAACCGTTGTTCATCATGAGGGTGGAATAGATCACTTCACTGGCACCGGCCATCCACATTTCATGTCCTGTCATAGACTTTGTGGAGGTCACATACGGGTGATGCCCTTCAAATACTTCCGCAATGGCTTTCGCTTCGTTCAAGTCACCTACCGGAGTTGAAGTGGCGTGTGCATTGATATAATTGATCTGTTCGAGTGCAATCCCTGCATCTTTGATAGCCATTTGAAGAGAACGTTTCGGACCGTCCACATTAGGCACGGAGATGTGATCTCCATTGGATGAAAAACCGTAACCGATGACTTCGGCCAAAATGGGAGCTCCTCTTTACAGCCGATTCATAACTCTCTAATACCAGACTGGCGGCTCCTCCACTCGGAATCAGTCCGTCACGTCGTTTATCAAAAGGTTTCGAGGCTTTCTCGGGGCTGCTTCCGGGTGGAAAATGCGCTTAGTCCGTCGAAACTTCCTACTGCATAAGGATTGACTTCTTGTGCGCCACCGCAAAGAATACAATCCTGTAATCCCGATTTTATAAGCAGGTAACCCATACCAATAGCGTGAGAACCGCTTGCACAGGCTCCGGCAATGGTGAAGTTGACCCTCTTAGTTTGAAAATAACTGACAGGTTCATTGTCACGGTGGAATTCATCGACTGGAAAATAGAACCGGAACCTACCAGCAGTGTTTTCTTTTCACGAATGATGTCCACTGCATTAATAACAGGAGCGGCACTACTATCATTGCCATACAAAATACCCACTTCATTGGCTTCGAGAAAATCCTCATTAATACCGGCATTACGGAAAGCTTCTAATGTAGCGAGATAAGCATATTCTCCCTGCTCCGGTAGACAGAGACGTTTACGGCGGTCCAACAACTTCTTCAAGTCGGGACGTTCCAATATCCCCGTTAATGCAGAAAAATAACCCAATTCTTTCCGTACTGGGTCTATGCCAATTCCCGATTTCCCATTATATAGTGAGTCTTTTACTTCATCCAGATTCTTGCCGATGCAAGAGTAAATCCCCATTCCCGTGATAACAACTCTTTTCATTATTTTGTCTATTCTATGCTTTTATTTTAAGTATATAGTCCTCCGTTGATGGAAATCACTTCTCCTGTGATGTAGGATGAGGCTGGAGATGCCAGGAAACCGACCGGTCGGCAACCTCTTCCGAGTGCCGAAACGTCCCGCGGGAATATGTTTCTTCCATTCGTTCTCATCAATTCCTTCCGTCATATCCGTACGGATGAATCCGGAGCTACTGCATTGACTGTTACTTTCTTCTTGGCAACTTCCTGTGCCAGTGCTTTGGTAGCAGCTATTACGCCACCTTTGGCTGCGGAGTAATTTGGCCGGGCATTCCCTGAATGCCCGACAATGACACGATATTTACGATACGTCCATAACGTTTGACCAGCATATTCTTCAATAAAGGCTGTGTCACGTTGAAGAATCCGTTCAGGCTGATATCGAGCACTTTGCTCCATTCTTCTCCTGTCATCCAGAGCATCAGGTTGTCTTTGCGGATACCTGCATTGTTTATCAGTACCTCGATATATTCGTCAGGGTGTTGGGAAGCCCAGTTGCCCAAAGCAAGGGTGATAGCGGCAGGGTCGGTCACATCGAACTTCATCAACTCGCCATTACTTCCTTTTCCTGTACTAACTGCAACGTTTTCTCCGCTTCTGCGTCATTATTCTGATAATTTATCAGTATAAAGTAGCTCCATTTCCGCCAGTTTACAACTGACAGCACGGCCGATACCTCGGCTTCCTCCGGTTACTAATGCATATTTCATTTTATTTATCTTCTTTTTGAGATAGTCTATCATCATTTCTATCTCTTTATATTTAGGTGTGTCATTGGTAAATACAGGGAAGAAACTGCGTATTTCTTCATAAACCTGCCTGCTTTTGGAACTTAGGCGATCCTGTATTTTCAGGTAGTCGATAGCTTGTGCCATTCCCATAAACTGGATAGCCATCACCTGATAAGAATTCTCAATGACTGTTTTTGCTAATAGAGCCGAGTTGGTTCCCATGCTGACAATATCCTGATTATCATTGTTGTTGGGGATACTGTGTACATACATCGGATTTGATAATGTCTGACATTCCGCTGTGGTGGAGGTTGCAGTGAATTGTGAAGCCTGTAAACCATAGTTCAATCCAAGCACTCCCAAATTTACAAACGGAGGCAGGATGCCATTGATACGGTCGTGGAACAGATAGTTAATCTGTCTTTCGCAAAGCATAGTCAGCTTGGTCACGGCAATTTTCAACTTGTCCATTTCGAAAGAAATGTAATCTCCGTGGAAGTTGCCGCCATGATAAATATTTTGTGTATCCGGATCGACAATCGGATTGTCACAGGCGGAATTTATTTCGTTTATTAATACTTCTTCCGCATTCTCCAGTTCATCGTAAATAGGACCGAGTATTTGCGGAACACATCGCAAGGAATAATAGGGCTGTACTTTGTGTTCGAAGATTTTCTCTTTATGCACCTGGTTGTATAGCTCGTTCTCTCTTTGAAGCACGCATTTACTGCCTGCCACCCATTCTCTCATCATAGCAGCTATCTCTTGTTGACCTTTATGATGCTTGGCCTCGTTTAATGACTGTGCCATAAAATCATCATAAGAGGCGGCAATCTCATTCATCATTACAGAGGCAGCCACCGACCAACGGAGTAGTTTTTTTGCATAAATCAGATTGACAATACCGATGCCTGTCATTACAGAAGTACCGTTTGTAACGGATAAACCTTCACGAATACGCATGGAAAAAGGTTTCAGGCCGTTTTCCTGAAGCACCGTAGCTGCGTTACACAATTTACCCTGATAAAAAACTTCCCCTTCCCCTATTAACGTCAGGGCGATATGGGCCAGTTGTACGAGATCGCCGCTGGCACCTACACTTCCGTGTTCGGGTATGAACGGATAAATTCCGCGGTTGATAAATTCACAGAGGAGAGAAACCAGTTCCAGATGCACTCCTGACTTCCCTTGTAGAAAAGTGTACAAACGGGCAATCATAGCTGCTTTTACATAAAGTTCGGGAAGCGGTTTGCCGGCACCGGTGGAATGGCTTCGGATGATATTATACTGAAGGTCGATCAATGACTGATCTTCTATTCTGTATTGTGCCATTGGGCCGAACCCCGTATTGATACCATAAATAATCTTATCGCTGGAAAAGGATTGCAGAAAATCGAAGCTTTCCTCTACTTTTCGAATACATTCTTCAGAGAGTTCCAGCTTCTCATTATCAAACAATACTTTATGAAGGGTATCTAAATTTATACTTTTGTCAGCTATCATTTTCTGTACTAGATATTTTATGCCTTAATAATAAGGTGCAAAAATAGGCAATTTCTGTTATATAGCGGACATGAATCAGGATAAAACTTTTTCTAAGGAATTGGTTTTGCTTGTTTTGTTTCTTATTCGTGGGAGATTTGTTCCCCGGTACCGCTCGATGCTTTCATTGGTGCCGGAGGGTGTCTTCATCGGTGGGGGGGGAATCAATCTATGCTTTTTGCAAATCCCGTCCTTCATACTTGCAGATCGCTTCTATCCATTCTTTGGTCAGTGGCATGGACTCATGTCTTTCAAGATCGAAAGTAACCATGATGGATTTGCAAACGCATTTCACTTCATTGGTTTTCGTGTCAATGACTTGTTGAACCAGATGAAAGCTTTTGGTACCTATCTTAGAGACGGCGGTTTGTACAGCGATGTGGTCGGATGCGAAAATTTGCTTAACGAAATTCGCTTCAATATGAACAACGACAATGCCAATCTTTTCCCAATCTACTCCCGGGCATACTGAACCGAAGTATTCAGTCTTTCCCAAGTCGTAAAAGGAGAAGTAAACCGTGTTGTTGACGTGACCAAATTTGTCTACATCATTGAATCGCAATTGGATAGGTAATGTGTGATGAAATACGATTTCTTCCATTGTTTTCTCTTAAACGTTTTAAATTCGACACAAAAATAGCACTTTTGCTTTCTTGCTTGAAATTGGGGCAAAGATAGATATTTCTGATGATTCTGTTCTCGGAGACGGGGGAGAAATTAGTTAATAATCGTTTAAACTGGAGTTTTGGAACGTTTATTCTGACTTCTGATATGTGGAAACAATCAGAAGGATGGAAAGAAACTTTTAAATACGGATTATTCTTAACTTATTATCTTGTGGAATATGTCCACATTTCTGTGGAATTTTTGCACAGGATCGTACTTGAAACTTAATCTGGTTATTAATGCTTTTTTTCTTTATTGTAAATTGCTTATGTATTTGAAAATGAGTGATATAATCTCTTTGATTAAACTTGGAAAGTCTCGTTGTATCAGTCTTTTGTTATGCTTTTGGCACATAAATTGCCCAATATTGATGGTAATCTATCCTAATAACTATTCTAATTTTAGAACAATAATGGAAGTAATAATGAAAAACAAATGGCTATTATGCATTCTTTTAATGCTGTTTCTGCCTTTCGGATTATTCGCGCAGGTGGCTCCTCCTCTTGAAGAACAGAAGACAGAAGCACAGGAAGCCCCGGAAAATAATAAAGAAGTTACGACAAACAGCGATACTACTACCGACGGGGATGCTGGAAAGACAATCAAAGGAGTGATTAACGACGAACAGGGAGAGACAATCATTGGTGCTTCCGTCATTATCAAAGGTGAAGACACCGGAACTACTAGTGATATGGATGGTAGGTTTACTCTCGAAGCTCCGGAAGGAGCGATTTTAGTGATCTCTTACATCGGCTATCATACGCAGGAAGTGAAAGTCAGAAAGAGATCTCTTCTTCGTGTTGTGTTGAAAGAAGACAATCAGTTATTGGATGAAGTGGTAGTGGTAGGATACGGAACTGTCAAAAAGAGTGACCTTACGGGTGCTGTGTCCGGTGTATCCAACAGACAATACAAAAATCAACCAGTACAACGGGTTGAAAATATACTCCAGGGTCGTACTCCCGGTGTAGAAGTCACTGCTACGAGTGGTATGCCCGGAGCAAGTATGAAGGTGCGCGTTCGTGGAACTACTTCTATTAATAAAAGCAGCGATCCTTTATATGTGATTGATGGTATCATTTCTTCCAGTGGCTTGGACGGTATCAACCCTTCTGATATTCAGTCGATGGAAATATTGAAAGACGCTTCCTCCACTGCCATTTACGGTTCCCGTGGTTCGAATGGCGTTATCCTGATAACCACCAAACAGGGTAGTGAGGGAAAAGCACAGGTAACGTTCGATGCATCGGTAGGGCTTTCGACTGTCAGAAAACAGTATGACCTGCTGAACGCTTACGAATATGCAACTGCACTGAATGATATTCGCGGATCGTCTACTATCTCTGCCGAAGACCTTGAGGCTTATAAAAATGGAACGAAAGGAATCAACTGGACTGATCTTCTGACTCGTACAGGTATCACCCAGGATTATCGGCTCGCCATATCCGGAGGAAACGAAAAAGTGAAATACCTTATTTCGGGAAATGTGCTTGATCAGGAAGCCATCACGATCATGTCCGACTATAAACGCTATGGGATTCGGGCAAACATCGACTCGGAAGTGAAACCCTGGTTGACAATCTCTGCAAAATTAAACGCATCCAGTCTTCACAAACACAATGAAGGTGGGGCTAACTGGTTACACGTCACTAACTTTTCGCCTACTATGGAACTGAAAGACCCCGAAACCGGTGTGTATAATACAGACCCATATAACATGGTCGGCTCCAACCCTTATGGTGAAATAGTAGTGAACAATAGTGACAGCTATAGCTATAATTTAAATGCGAACCTTACATTGCTGTTTAAGATCATGAAAGGACTGACGCTTTCCGTTCAGGGAGGTTACGATTATGACAATAGTCCTTCTTATTCCTTCAGGTCGAAACTGGATTCACCGGGTGCCATCAATAGTGCGAGTAATACCAGTGCACTGCACAATTATTGGCAAAACACAAACAACCTGACCTGGCAAAAGCAGTTTGGCGATCATAGTTTCACCGCTATGGCAGTATGGGAGATAAGCCGCTCGTGGGATTCACAACTGAAAGGAACTGGTTCTAATCTGAACAATGAAAGTGTAGGGTACTGGAATCTCGGCAATGCCGCTATAAGAGATGCGAGCAATTCTTATACGGAATTCTCTTTGGCTTCCGGTATCGTACGCGCTAATTACGATTATAAAAAACGCTATTTCATTACTGCCGCATTGAGAGCCGACGGTTCTTCTAAATTCCAGGGAGACAACAAATGGGGATATTTCCCTTCCGCAGCTATAGCTTGGGATATTGCACAGGAATCTTTCATGAGTAATCAGCATGTACTTGACCAATTGAAGTTACGTGCCAGTTTCGGAGTTACAGGAAACCAGGATATTGCTGCTTATAGTACGCTGGGTATGTTGTCGGGTGCCTCTTACGGTTGGGGAACTTCCACTTCTTCTACAGGATATTGGGGGAATCAGTTTGCTACACCTGACATTACGTGGGAAAAGACTTATCAATATGATTTGGGATTGGACTTGAGTCTCGGAGGTTTTAATATAACAGTGGACTGGTTTAAGAAGCAAACGAAAGATCTGCTCTTTCAGAAACAAGTACCCAAATATAACGGAGGTGGTACCTATTGGGTTAATCAGGGGAAACTTAACAATACAGGAGTCGAAATGTCTCTCACTACTTTCCCTATGAAGGGCGCCGTGACATGGGAAACCAGTCTGAATGCTTCTTATGTGAAGAATGAAGTAGCAGACCTCGCAGGAGATGACTTTGTACTCACTGCTAACTATAGCGATTTGGGAGGTCCTCTGCAAATTATGAAGCCCGGTTATCCTATGGGATCTTTCTATGTTTATCAATGGAAAGGATTCGATGATAAAGGCGCCAATCTTTATCAGAAAGCAGATGGTAGTCTGACAACGAATCCAACTTCCGATGATCTGGTCGTGAAAGGACAGGCAAGTCCCAAATGGACAGTAGGTTGGAATAACACTGTTACTTGGAAAAACTGGACGCTGAATGTCTTTTTCAATGCTGCCACCGGATATGACCGATTGAATATCAGCCGTTTTATGGCGGCATCCATGACTGGAGTCTCTCGTTTTATTACCTTGCGCGATGCCTACTTCAAAGGCTGGGATCATGTTGCTAACAAAGCTGACGCCCTTTATCCGAGTCTCACTAACACCGATAACAAGAGTTATGCCAATTCAGATTTCTGGCTTGAAGATGCTTCTTTTATTAAGTTGAAGAATATCAGTCTCTCGTACCGCATTCCTCGCCGTGTATTAAAGTTTGCAAGTGTACAATTGTCTGTCAGCGCACAGGATCTCTTTACGATCACCCGCTATAAAGGAATGGATCCCGAAGTGTATACCAGTTATGACGGACTGGACTATGGCGCTTATCCGATTCCGCGGACGATTACTTTCGGTGCTAAAATCAGATTTTAAACCACCTATTAAGACAATAACCGTATGAAAATAACATATACCTTTATAATGAAAGTTTTGCCTGCTCTTCTGGCAGCTTTGTGTTGGACTTCGTGTAGTGATTTCCTGGAAGAAGATCCGAAAGGACAATTGCCTTCGGATACCTATTTCAGCAACAAGGAAGATTTGGATGCTTCACTGACGGCTCTCTATTCCGTGATAGCAAGTTCACAGGCTAGTAATAACCTTTGTGGTACGAACTTCTTGGTGGGAGACGATATTTCCACTCATCCTTCAAGTAATAAGCAGCCTCTCCGTGAGCATGATCAGTTTGATGTGAAAGACAATAACTCGTGGTTGTCCAGTATGTGGGAACAGCGTTTCAAAGTTATCAAGGCCGCTAATTTTATCATTAATAATGCGGAGCGTACGCCGGAGGTGTCGAAAGAGGATATTAAGGTGGCTATTGCACAGGCGCATTATTGGAGAGCCTACTCTTATTTTTATCTGGTGACGACTTGGGGACGAGTTCCCATTATGCTGAAAGAAGAAATAGATTATAATGCTCCCTTAAAGACAGAGGAAGAAGTGTACGAACTGATCCTGTCTGACCTGAAAATAGCCGAAACCGGTTGTCCCGCAATGTATACAAAAGAACCTTATGCCAGAAACGGAATGAATATTGCCGTAAGTGAAGGAGCTGTGAAAGCAACAATGGCTTATGTTTATATGTGTATGGCGGGGTGGCCGCTTAATAAAGGAGTTGAATATTATAAACTGGCTGCCGCTAAAGCCAAAGAAGTGATAGACGGTGCAGATAATGGCACTTATTATTATAAACTGCTACCGGAATATAGTCAGGTATATTCGTGGGAGTACAATAATAAGAATACGGAGCTGCTGTTAGGTATCTACTATAACAGGGATGCGATGGGGCAGGCCGCTCCTTTAACTGATTTCCTTCAGGATATGAAACAGGCCGGTTGGGGAGATACGAATGGGGAAATCAAATTTTGGAAGAACTTTCCTGAAGGCCCTCGTAAAGATGCTACGTATTTCCCTAAAATCATGCTTAGCGACGGGAAACTATATGATTGGTGGTATGATACCGATCCTGCTTCTCGTGAAGTAGTCGCCCCCGTCTTTATGAAAACTGCAGAAGGAGCGGTGCGTGGAACAGAATTTGATTATACAAATCCTACCGTAGTCAATGCGTCGGGTGAGAAAACATTCCAGTTGTTACGTCTTTCGCAAGTATATTGCTGGTATGCCGAAGCGACAGGGCGTGCGGGAGAGATCAATGATCAGGCGGTCAAAGTTCTAAACGAGGTACGCAACAGGGCAGATGGTGAAGAGACTGATAAATATACGACGGATATGTCTCCTGATAAACTGGCGGAAGCGGCTTACGATGAACATGGCTGGGAAATGGCGGGATACTATTGGGGAGGAATCGCCAGCAGAGCCAGGGATATGTTTAGAATGTACCGTTATAAGGATCATTTTGAATCCCGTAAGCTAAATAAGCCTATTGAGGTGGCGCACGATGTTTTCAGGAAAGAAGCTGTAGCAGTCACCGGAACTTGGGATGACAGTAAGATGTATGTTCCTTATCCTTATGAAGACGTGATTTTAAATCCGAACCTGGATAACAGTTGGAAAAACTGACAGTATTTAGTATGACTTATTGAATGATCTGTTTTTTATAGAACGATGTAGATTCTCACAATGGATTACATCGTTCTTTCTTTTTGTATGGCTTGTGGGATCAACCTATATCATTGTTCGATAGTTAAACTCTTGTCTTGTGTGCGAATAGCTGATTTGAAAGGGGAATTTAAAAACGTCGGGCTAGATTTCACTAAATGGAATAAAAGTGTTATTTTTGCATCTTGTTCTTAACGGAAATTAATCAAGAAATGATAGAAGATATTAAAAAAGCCTGTCAGGTGATGAATGAAGGAGGAGTGATCCTTTATCCCACCGATACCGTATGGGGTATAGGCTGTGATGCGACTAATGAAGAGGCTGTACGCCGCGTGTATGAGATTAAGAAGCGCGCTGACAGCAAGGCTATGCTGGTCTTGGTAGACTCTCCGGTTAAAGTAGATTTTTATGTACAGGATGTGCCTGATGTTGCATGGGATTTGATTGAAGTTGCCGACAAGCCGTTGACGATTATTTATTCCGGAGCACGTAACTTAGCATCGAATTTGCTGGCCGAGGATGGTAGTGTAGGGATTCGGGTGACGAATGAAGATTTTTCCAGACGACTCTGTCAGCAGTTCCGTAAAGCAATCGTTTCTACTTCGGCTAATGTCAGCGGGCAGCCGGGTGCGGCTAATTTTAGCGAAATCAGTGATGAAATCAAATCGGCGGTAGATTATATCGTTGGCTTTCGCCGGACGATATGAGCCGGCCGAGACCCTCAAGTATTATTAAGTTGGAAAAGGTGGAGTGATAAAGATAATTCGCGAATAAATGAAGGGAGAAAAACTTAGTTTATTACAGCGTTGCATCAAATGGCGGGAAGCGAATATAAAGGAGAAGCAATTTATTCTGATATTAAGTTTCCTGGTCGGAATTTTCACAGCGTTTGCCGCATTAATATTGAAATTCTTTATCCATCAGATACAGAATTTCCTAACTGATAATTTTAATGCAACGGAAGCTAACTACCTGTATTTGGTATATCCGGTAGTCGGGATTTTTCTTGCAGGTTGGTTTGTTCGTAACATTGTTAAGGATGACATCAGTCATGGAGTCACCAAAATTCTATATGCTATTTCCCGTAGACAGGGACGTATCAAGCGACATAATATCTGGTCCTCTACCATTGCCAGTGCGATCACCATCGGGTTTGGTGGATCGGTTGGAGCAGAGGCGCCGATTGTACTGACAGGTTCGGCAATCGGTTCCAATTTAGGGAGTGTATTCAAGATGGAGCACCGCACGCTGATGTTGCTCGTCGGCTGTGGCGCGGCAGGTGCGATTGCCGGCATTTTTAAAGCTCCGATTGCGGGATTGGTATTTACATTGGAAGTCTTGATGATCGACTTGACCATGTCCTCTTTACTTCCCCTGCTGATTTCTGCCGTGACAGCGGCAACCGTTTCATATATAATCACCGGTACGGAGGCTATGTTTAAGTTTCATTTAGATCAGGCATTCGAACTGGAACGTATTCCTTTCGTTATTTTACTGGGAATTTTTTGCGGACTGATTTCATTGTACTTTACGCGTGCCATGAATTCGGTGGAAGGTGTCTTTGGTAAACTCAACAACCCTTATAAGAAACTGGCTTTCGGTGGTGTGATGTTGAGTATATTGATCTTCCTTTTCCCGCCTCTTTATGGTGAAGGATATGATACCATTAATCTTTTGCTGAATGGAACGTCTGCGGCAGAGTGGGATACGGTCATGAACAATTCTATGTTTTATGGTTATGGCAATTTGCTGCTGGTTTATCTGATGCTGATTATTCTGCTGAAGGTCTTTGCTTCCAGTGCAACGAATGGTGGCGGTGGTTGTGGTGGTATCTTTGCACCTTCGCTTTATCTGGGATGTATCGCCGGGTTTGTCTTTTCTCATTTTAGCAATGACTTTGCTTTCTCCGCTTATTTGCCGGAAAAGAATTTTGCATTGATGGGGATGGCGGGAGTGATGAGTGGCGTTATGCATGCTCCGTTGACAGGAGTGTTCCTGATCGCTGAATTGACAGGGGGATATGATTTATTTCTTCCGTTGATGATTGTATCTGTAAGTTCATATCTGACCATTATAGCTTTCGAACCTCATAGTATCTATTCGATGCGTTTAGCTAAAAAGGGACAGTTGCTTACACACCATAAGGATAAAGCCGTGTTGACGTTGATGAAGATGGAGAATGTGGTGGAGAAAGATTTCGTTGTCGTACATCCGGAAATGGATTTGGGCGAATTAGTGAAAGCAATTGCTGCTTCCCATCGAAATGTCTTCCCGGTGACAGATAAAAAAACAGGTGAATTGTTAGGTATTGTACTTCTTGACGACATTCGTAACATCATGTTCCGGCAAGAACTTTATCACCGTTTCACTGTTAATAAATTAATGACATCTGCCCCTGCCAAGATATTTGATACGGATGGAATGGAACAGGTGATGCAGACGTTTGATGATACGAAAGCCTGGAATCTTCCGGTAGTGGATGAAGAAGGGCGATATCAGGGATTTGTTTCTAAATCGAAGATATTTAATTCATACCGGCAAGTATTGGTACATTTCTCTGAAGACTAACTGACAATCGGCAAGATGCCGGAGCCGGGTTTATGCAGATAACAGGTTGCTATGCAGATTATAAGACGATTATGAAAAAAGAAGATTTAAGAATAGTATATATGGGGACTCCCGATTTTGCGGTAGAGGCCCTGCGTCAATTAGTAGAAGGCGGTTATAATGTAGTGGGTGTGATTACAATGCCCGATAAGCCTGCCGGACGCGGACATAAGATTCAGTATTCTCCTGTAAAGCAATATGCGCTTGAACAAAATTTACCGTTACTTCAACCGGAAAGGTTAAAAGATGAGGTTTTTGTAGAAGCATTGCGTGAATGGAAGGCGGACTTGCAGATTGTAGTTGCTTTTCGTATGTTGCCGGAAGTGGTATGGAATATGCCACGACTGGGTACGTTCAATCTTCATGCTTCTTTGCTTCCTCAATACCGTGGAGCTGCGCCCATTAATTGGGCGGTTATCAATGGTGATACGGAAACAGGAATTACTACTTTCTTTTTGAAACACGAGATAGACACCGGAGAAGTCATTCAGCAAGTACATGTACCTATTGCAGATACGGATAATGTGGAAGTGGTACATGATAAGTTGATGGTACTGGGAGGAAAACTGGTTCTTGAAACGGTAGACGCTATATTGAATGGAACGGTAAAACCGATTCCTCAAGAAGAAATGGCGGTTGTCGGTGAACTTCGTCCTGCTCCGAAGATCTTTAAAGAAACCTGTCGGATTGACTGGAATCAGCCGGTGAAGAAGATATATGATTTTATCCGTGGATTATCACCTTATCCTGCTGCTTGGAGTGAACTGATTACTTCTGAAGAAGGAGCAGCAGTGGTCGTGAAGATATTTGAAAGCGAGAAGATTTATGAATCACATCAATTAGCTACAGGAACAATTGTGACCGATGGAAAAAAATTCATGAAAGTAGCTGTACCGGATGGATTTGTATCTATTCTTTCTTTACAGCTTCCCGGTAAAAAACGTCTGAAAATAGATGAATTGCTTCGTGGATATCACCTGGAAGATGGTTGTCTGATGAAGTAATTAATCGGATGAGCAGAATAAAACGAGCAAGCCATTAGATTATAAATAGAATAAAACGTCCCGAATAAGAGACGGCTAGAACCTAAAATAAAAGAATTATGAAACCGATTATCGCTCCTTCCATTCTTTCTGCCGATTTTGGATATTTGGCAAAGGACATTGAAATGGTAAACCGCAGTGAAGCGGAGTGGGTACATATTGATATTATGGACGGAGTATTTGTTCCGAACATTTCATTTGGCTTTCCGGTACTGAAATATGTGGCGAAGTTAAGCCAGAAACCGCTGGATGTGCATTTGATGATTGTGAATCCGGAAAAGTTTATTCCGGAGGTAAAAGCGTTGGGCGCTCATACGATGAATGTACATTATGAAGCTTGCCCGCATCTGCATCGGGTGATTCAACAAATCAGAGAAGCCGGGATGCAGCCTGCTGTAACTATCAATCCGGCCACCCCTGTAGCTCTTTTACAAGATATTATCCGGGATGTATATATGGTGCTTGTCATGAGCGTGAATCCAGGATTTGGCGGACAGAAGTTTATCGAACATTCAGTAGAAAAAGTTCGTGAGCTGCGTGCCCTGATTGAACGGACAGGTTCGAAAGCGCTCATTGAAGTAGACGGTGGGGTGAATCTGGAAACAGGTGCCCGCTTGGTTGAGGCGGGAGCCGATGCGTTAGTGGCTGGTAATGCTGTCTTTGCGGCACCCGATCCGGAGGCGATGATTCGTCAGTTGCACGAACTGTAACTCATCTGTTGAGTACTTTTTACATCCATCGATATCCCTATATACGCCTGATTATCCCTTGGATAACAGGCGTTTTTTGTGGAGATCATTTTTTTGACCGTTCATGGGAACCTTTTTGGAGTGTTCTAGCCTTTGGACTTTGTATTGCTTTATTGTTTGTTCTTTATTTCCTGAAACACCATTCATTGCGATGGTGCTTTGGATTAGCAGTCTCTATCCTTTGTTTTATAGGAGGATGGCTTGGAATAACTTGGCAATTACAACACGCTGGCTACTCTTTTCCGGAAGAAGAAACAGTGTATCGGGTTTTAATAACGGATGTACCTCAAGCGAAAGAACATACCTACCTCTGCCAGACATTATTAAAGGAACGTCGTGATACTGCCGGCACATATCCGATAGAACGTACTGCAATCCTTTATCTACAGCAAGATTCGGCCGTCACCCGGTTGAAAAGTGGAGATGAACTGCTGATTTCTGCCCGTATTTCTCCCCCTCTCAACAATCGCAACTTTGATGAATTTGATTATGCCCGCTTCCTGATGCGGAAAGGAATCAGTGGAACAGGATATGTTGCATCCGGGAAATGGACAAAACAGGACGGAATGAATAACCTTGATCTCAAAAGTATAGCCAGCTCTTGCCGAAGAAAGATGATTTCACTTTATCAGAAACTAGGGTTTTCCGGCGATGAACTGGCTGTACTTTCAGCACTGACCATAGGAGACAAAACGGAATTAAGTGATTCGGTTCGTGAAAGTTATTCGGTGGCCGGTGCAAGTCATATTCTAGCTCTATCCGGTTTGCATATCGGGCTTTTATATACATTGCTTTTTTTCATACTGAAACCTATTGCCCGAAGAGGAAATATAGGTAGAGTTATACGTTCTGTTCTTCTTCTTATCCTATTATGGGCTTTTGCCTTTTTCACAGGACTTTCTCCTTCGGTAGTACGCTCGGTCAGTATGTTTTCGATTTTAGCAATGGCAGATATGGTTGGTCGCCAACCGCTATCTTTAAATACATTGGCGGCAGCTGCATGGTTGATGTTATTCTGCAATCCGGCATGGTTGTTTGATGTTGGTTTCCAGCTCTCTTTCCTTGCTGTTGCTTCCATCCTATTGATTCAAAAGCCAATCTATCACCTGATTACGGTGAAAGGTAGAATAGGAAAATATATTTGGGGACTGATGAGTGTGTCTGTTGCTGCACAAATAGGAACGGCTCCGCTTGTTATGTTTTATTTTTCCCGGTTCTCTGTACATTTTCTATTGACGAACTTGGTTGTTATTCCTTTCATTACGATTATCCTGTATGCTGCTGTCATTATGCTTCTTCTGACTCCTCTTTCGTGCCTTCAGATCGTAATGGCCGAAGGTGTTAAGAAACTATTGGAAGGACTTAATTTCTTCGTCCGATGGGTGGAACAGCTTCCTTACGCTTCTATAGATGGAATCTGGCTTTATCAGTCAGAAATATTGGGTATCTATATCGTTGGCTTTTTGTTAACCTATTATTTCATGAACCGTCGATACCGGAATTTATTGATTTGTCTTTTTACTATCTTATTACTAGGGACTTATCATGCAACATTATATTGGCTAGATCGTCCCCGGACAAGTCTGGTCTTCTATAACGTGCGCGGTTGCCCTGCAGTACATTGCATTGAGAGCGATGGACGTTCCTGGATAAACTATGTAGATACTATCCCCAATGAAAAACGTCTGAAACGCATGACTGCTAACTATTGGAAGCATCATCATCTTCTGCCTCCCAAAGAAATAACTGCCGATTGCCGGTATATGGAACTTAATCGTCAGCAGCAGATTATATCCTATCATGGCTGTCATATTTGTGTAATAAATGATAACCATTGGCGGAACAAAACCACCGTTTCTCCGTTATATATTCAGTATCTTTACTTATGCAAAGGATATGACGGACATCTGGAAGAGCTCACCCGAATCTTTTCTATCTCTTACGTCATATTGGACGCATCTCTCTCGGAATACCGCAGACACCTCCTTGAAAGCGAATGCAAGCAATCCGGTCTGCGGTTTATCTCGCTATCCGACGAAGGTTCTGTCCGCTTTTTGCTCTAAGTACAAAGATTTATCGTACATTTGCACCTTGATAAAGTATAAGAGTATGTTGACGAAAGTAATTGAACAAGCCAAAATAGATCATTTCACCAAATGGTTTGAACGAGCTGACAAAATAGTAATTGTATCTCATGTTTCTCCTGACGGCGATGCTATCGGTTCTTCACTGGGATTATATCATTTTTTAGATTCACAAGAGAAAACAGTAAACGTAATTGTGCCGAATGCTTTTCCCGATTTTCTGCGGTGGATGCCGGGCAGTAAGGATATCCTGCTGTATGACCGTTACAAAGACTTTGCAGATAAATTGATCGCCGAAGCAGATGTCATCTGTTGCCTCGATTTCAATGCACTGAAGCGTATCGACGATATGGCAGATGCTGTGGCCGCTTCTCCGGCACGTAAAATAATGATCGATCATCATTTATATCCCGAAGATTTCTGTAAGATAGTAATGTCCTATCCCAAAATATCTTCTACTTCCGAACTGATATTCCGTCTCATCTGCCGTATGGGATATTTCAGTGATATCTCTAAGGAAGGCGCAGAATGTATCTACACAGGGATGATGACAGATACCGGTGGGTTCACCTATAACTCGAACAACCGGGAGATTTATTTTATCATTAGCGAACTCCTTTCTAAAGGAATCGATAAAGATGATATTTATCGTAAGGTGTACAACACCTATTCGGAGAGCCGTTTACGTTTGATGGGATATGTATTATCGAACATGACTGTGTATTCGGAATCTAATTCGGCTCTAATCACCCTGACAAAAGCAGAGCAAAGCAAATTTAACTATATAAAAGGCGATAGCGAAGGCTTTGTTAATATTCCCCTTTCCATTAAAAATGTCTGTTTCTCTTGCTTCTTGAGGGAAGATACCGAGAAACCGATGATTAAAATATCCCTTCGTTCAGTAGGAACCTTCCCATGCAATCAGTTAGCTGCCGAATTCTTCCATGGAGGAGGTCACTTGAATGCTTCAGGCGGTGAATTTTTCGGAACGATGGAAGAGGCAAAAGCGGTCTTTGAAAAGGCGCTTGAGAAATATAAACCTTTACTAACAGCGAAAAGCTAAAGATGGAAGGTTAAAAGTGAATATGGAAAGGTTAAAAGATACGAACTTTCAACTTCCCCCTTTCAACTTTTAATGATTTTGAGATACATTTGTGCGGAATATAGCTAAATAACAGATAATGAAGAAACTTGTATTTTTATTTCTCTCTTTGTTAACCGCCGGAAGTCTGTTCCAGGCATGCGACAATTCGAAGACTTATGCAGAAATGCTGGAAGACGAGAAAAATGCGGTGAATAAGTTCATCAAAGATAATGATATCCGTGTCATTTCACTGGAAGAGTTTGAACGGGATACGATTACAGCTTCTAAAGAAGCGGGGAATGGATATGACGAATACGTTGCTTTCTCCAATGGCGTATATATGCAGATCGTAGATCGTGGAGGAAAAGAGGATAAGAATGGAGTTGAAGTTATTAATGAGGTAGATACTTTTGCTAACAATAATGTCATTTGTACCCGCTATGTAGAACAGGATATGATGACAGGAGATACTACATGTTTCAATGTTCCTTTGGAAAGATGGATGGATGTTCCTGATTATTATAAGTTTCCATTAACATTCCGTTATGTGCAAAACACGTCTACTGTTTATGGAATCGTTTTATCCGGTAGTTTGGATTACGATTTATTATGGAATAGTAAAGGTTATGGAACTGCAATTCCATCCGGATGGCTGATTGCCTTACCTTATTTGCGTAATAATGCGCATGTACGCCTGATTGTGCCTTCTAAGATGGGACATACAACTGCACAACAATATGTCAATCCTTATTTCTATGATATCCGGAAGTTCGAGAAAGCAAAAAGCTAAAGCACTAACATTAGATAAATCAAATCTTTAACTAAAGAACCTATGACTCTAATCAAATCTATCTCTGGAATCCGCGGAACTATCGGCGGAGGAGCGGGAGAAGGACTGAACCCGCTTGACATTGTAAAATTCACCTCGGCTTATGCTACTTTGATTCGTAGAACCTGCAAGGCAAAGAGTAATAAGATTGTTGTGGGACGTGATGCCCGCATTTCCGGTGAAATGGTAAAAAACGTAGTAGTCGGCACATTAATGGGAATGGGCTGGGATGTAGTAGATATTGATCTTGCTTCTACTCCGACCACAGAACTTGCTGTGACAATGGAAGGCGCCTGTGGCGGTATTATCCTGACAGCTTCTCATAACCCGAAGCAGTGGAATGCACTGAAATTGCTGAATGAACATGGCGAATTTCTGAATGCAGCCGAAGGCAACGAAGTACTTCGTATTGCTGAAGCAGAAGAATTTGACTATGCCGACGTAGATCACTTGGGCTCTTACCGCAAAGACCTGACTTATAATCAGAAACATATCGACAGTGTATTGGCTCTCGATCTGGTAGATGTAGAAGCTATCAAAAAAGCTGATTTCCGGGTAGCTATTGACTGTGTAAACTCGGTAGGCGGTATCATTCTTCCCCGAACTTCTTGAACGTTTAGGTGTGAAACATGTAGAAAAACTCTACTGTGAACCTACCGGAAACTTCCAGCACAACCCCGAACCGCTTGAAAAGAACCTCGGTGACATCATGAACCTGATGAAAGGGGGCAAAGCGGATGTAGCTTTTGTTGTAGACCCCGATGTTGACCGTCTGGCAATGATCTGCGAGAATGGCGTAATGTACGGTGAAGAATATACACTGGTTACTGTTGCCGACTATGTACTGAAACATACCCCCGGTAACACTGTTTCTAATTTGAGCTCTACCCGTGCTCTGCGTGACGTAACCCGTAAATATGGTATGGAATACAGCGCTTCTGCAGTAGGCGAAGTAAATGTTGTAACGAAGATGAAAGCAACCAATGCCGTTATCGGCGGTGAGGGAAATGGTGGAGTAATTTATCCTGCTAGTCACTACGGACGTGATGCATTGGTAGGCATCGCATTATTCCTTAGCCATCTGGCTCACGAAGGAAAAAAGGTTAGCGAGCTCCGTGCTACTTATCCTCCTTACTTCATTGCTAAAAACCGTGTAGACTTGACTCCGGAAATCGATGTAGATGCTATCCTTGCCAAAAGTGAAGGAAATCTATAAGAACGAAGAAATCAACGATATCGACGGTGTGAAAATTGACTTTGCCGACAAATGGGTACATTTGCGTAAGAGTAATACAGAACCGATCATCCGTGTGTATAGTGAAGCTTCTACTATGGAAGCTGCCGAGGAAATCGGTCAGAAGATAATGGATGTGATTAATGAATTAGCAAAATAATATCCTGTAAAATAGGATTTTATTTATAACATTTGAGTCTCGTATATCATAAAGATAACTGAATAAGCTGTCTCAATGATATACGAGACTTTTTTATTAGGATGATATCCACTGAATGATGATAGTTACTCTTCTTCTTGAGTATTAACAATAAAGTTTCTTTTGATTAAGTCTAAACTTCCTTTCGTCTAATAGTAAACTTCTCTTTTGTTATTTACAAACTTAAAATGAAAGCTTCATTTTTATAAATGCAAGCTTTGTTTTTAAAAACGGAACCTTTGTTTTTATAAATGAAGATTGCATTTATAGATTGGAAGGGATGAAAAGCAACTTTACTGTTAATAAAAAGAAAGTTTGGACTTAATCAAGAGCAACTTTTCTATTAATAGATTACATGAGAAGTAAGCAGTATTGAGAGAGAAGTAATCAATAAAGCTTATTTCTCTACTTCGTTAGAATAGATACGCCACAAGAATATCAATTGGTATACAAAACTTTATAGGTCTTATATCAATGATAAACACATGGCTTAATTATACAGAATTGATATATGAAAAGCACAATTGAGGGAAAATTGTAGTATATTTGTACTGTTCTTTGAGGCGTCTTTATTATTAAGGAAGCGTTTAGTGCTTTTTCTCAAGTGCGAATCTGGACAATTCGAGCTGTGTTGAGGAAATAAACAAAACGTTCTTCCTTTGGTTTGTATGTTGCATCTAGGTACTGATATACAGTCAAGGGCGTGAGCTGTTTTTGCTTGTATCCAACACAGAGGTAGTTCAGAACCTGCACTTGGATATAAGTTTAGCGGTCTCGCGCTTCTTTTGTGTATACACTTCTGTTGAGACTAGGAAGGAACTAATAAATTGAAAAACATACAAACAGTACAAGTGTTGCCAGTAATGTTGCTAATGTCCGTAACAGTATCAGCAAGAGACCTAACAGGTTTTGAACAGCTTATTGATAAACGTACGACATGAAAATAAAACTGATTGCATTATTTATAATGATGGGATCGTTGGCTGCCGTAGCTGATAATGATACTTATTTCTTTTCAAAAGTAGATTATGGTTCAGTGTTCGTTGTTCAAACAGCCGATGGATTCTTGTATCAGATAATTTTAATTGGCAGGATTTTTTTCCGGTGTGGGGTGGTGAGACGGAGGCAAAGATTGGCTGTTTCGCGGATGGGAATTGGCAAGAATGAAAGAGGCGGAATCCTTGGATTGTGCGAATTAGTAGTGAAGTAGTTGCTGAAAAATAGAGGTACTTGATAAAATAGAGTTGCATTTTCCGTATAAAAACGTATCTTTGTGTAAAGAGAATTAAAGACATCGATTATTAATGGCTATTTTTTTCGCACTACGAAACAGAACATATAAGCGATTGCCTGATATTTAATAGATGATATTAATGATTAACACAATGAAAATACGCTTGATTTTGTCTTTTGTTTTATTGATTTATTCATTGGTCTGTCAAGCAGATGGCGGTAAAGATTCATATATCTTCCGGAAAGTAGATTATCAGCAAGGATTATCCAATAGTGCTGTGCTTTGTCTTTTTCAAGACAATACAGGGTTGATGTGGTTTGGTACATACGATGGTGTCAATTGTTATGATGGCCGAAACATGGAAGTTTTTCGTTCTGATTTTTCAGCCCCCAAAGCTTTGAGTAATAATGTAATCCATTCTATTCAGCAGGCAGATAATAATTGTTTGTGGATTTCTACACATTTGGGTATCAATCGTCTTTCACAGGATTCGCGGCAAGTTGTCGGATATTATGACTTTACAGATGATTATTATCTACATTCCAATTCTAAAGGAAACACATGGGTGGTGAGTCATGGTGGAATTTTCTACTATAATACATCTTATAAACGATTTGTACAGATTAAGAATCTGAAAGTACCCGTAGAAGATATGGATAAACGGGCATTCGTAACGGATGATGGTGTTTTGTGGATTTTCACTCAACAAACAGGGGAGCTGTTACAGGTTTCGCAGGATGCTTTTGATTGTGACACATTATCAATTCATTCAACTGTTTCATCTACTGATTTTCATGCGAAACCTATTGAAGATGTCTTTTATCAGAATGGCGTTCTTTGTTTTATCGATAGTGAGCATGATCTTTATGTTTATGATATTTCCCGACAATCTAAAATTTATATTCGTAACCTTTCTTCATTAGTGCAGAAGAATGGAACTATTGCAGGAATAGCCCTTTTCTATGAAGATATTATTATTGGTTTTCGAACGAATGGGTTAGTCCGTCTCCGTACTTCACAAAATATAAAGAAGAAGTGGTCGACCGGAATGTACGTATATATAGTATTTATCGAGATCCTCATCAGAATGTCTTATGGGTTGCTTCGGACGGACAAGGAACGATTATGTATGCTAAGAAATATTCTATTGCCACCAATTTGATGCTCAATCAACTGTCATCTAACTTAAGCAGGCAGGTACGTTCTGTTATGACAGACGATAGTGGTGGACTATGGTTCGGGACGAAAGGTGATGGACTGCTGCATATACCGGATTATCGTGAGAATGAGGAGGCTTCTGCCGTTACAGTTTACTCTCCTGAAGGAAAGCAAAATGTTGTGTCTTATATACGATGGAATAAAGAATTTCCTGTTTATAAATTGGTTCAAAGCCGTTATATGGATGGCTTTTGGATAGGATCTGGAGATCCGGGACTATTTTACTATTCTTTTGAAGACAAAGCTTTGCATTCTGTGGAGAATCTGCCGGCACAACCCACCGAGATACATGGCATTTATGAGGAAAATGATAGTGTACTTTATGTGGTGACAGCCGGTTCCGGTTTTCATAAATTAATACTTGAGAAGCAGGCAGGTACCATTCGTTTCAAGTCGCAGAAAAGTTATCATTTTTTTCACGGTCAGCGAGAAATTACGATGTTCTATCCAATGTTGCCCGAAGGGGATTCTATTTTGTGGCTTGGCAGTCGGGAGAAAGGACTCGTACGGTTTGATAAGCGGACTGAAGAATATAAAGTGATTTCTTTGAAAGAAATGCTTCATAAGTCGGTAGACGATGTGCTCAGCCTGTATCGGACCAAAGAAGGGTTGTTATATGTAGGGACAACATCAGGATTGGTATGTTTGAATTCTAATGGCAAACAGATGAAAGCTACCTATATCGGACGGGAGCAAGGTTTGCTCAATGATATGATTCATGGTGTACTTGAAGATGAGAACGGACTCTTATGGCTTGGTACGAATCGGGGCTGATTAAATATAATCCGATAAATGGCTCATCACATGCCTACTTTTACAGTGCAGGTGTTCAAATCGGTGAGTTTAGTGATGATGCTTATTACATGTGTCCATATACACAGGAGCTTTTCGGTGGGATTGACGGGTTGCTTTATTTGGATAAAGAGGTGCAGGCTGCTCCGGAATTTTATCCGGATATTTTGTTACGTAAGTTGACTGTTGGACATACGCAAGTGGTTCAGGGGGATGGAGATTACTATACAGACGATGGTAAGGCATTACAGTTGAAGGGGACGGAGGTTTCATTTGCACTTTCTTTGTTGTTCCGGATTTTTATCAGGAGAAGATATAGAATATTCTTACCAGTTGGAAGGATATGATAAGGATTGGACCTCTTTTAGTAGTATTAATGAAGCCTCATATACAGGAGTGCCGGCAGGTGATTATATCTTTAAGGTACGCTATAAGAGGGATGTATTTGATACGGAATATCGGCATTTTCTATTCCGGTATATATCCTTTCTCCCGGTATCGATCGGTGGCGGCTTATTTTGTTTATTTGATCATTTTTTTGTTGTTGTTAGGGTACGTGATATATTTGCTACGAAAAACTACCTTCAGGAACGGATGATGAAAACACTGATGGGGACAGAAAGTTGCCGGAAATCCGAGACTGTATATACAAACCGTAGGATGCTTGAAGATTTTACTCTTATTTATAATTATTGTGACCAATTGCGTGCAGAGAATCTTTCTTATGAGCAATGTCTTGAGAAAGTGTCACTGATACGCGAAACTGTGATGAGCGCACTTCTTAATCCTGACGCTCTGTTTTGGAAGAACTTAAACAATTCTTTCCGGATCGGTTTATTGTTTCTGCGCGTATGAGTATACAGGGAGTTTCTCAAGAGGTGTTGCGTACGTTGGAAGAACAAGGGATTGATCATTCTTCTATATCGTCAATGATTCCGGAACACTTAACATTTCCAGTTTACAAGAATGCGTTATACAGTATTCTTTATTGCTGCTATCTCCGGATTACTGAAATGAAGGGTACTCATGGCGTAATAGTAGAAATGTCAGAACAGGATGGTAAGATGCAGCTACATTTTCTTCTAAAGATGCTACTGCGAAAGCGTTGTATGAATATCTTTCAGATAAAGCTTCTTCGGTGACGGAGAAAGATTCCGATCATGTGTTTGTTGTGCATTTACTTTTAGGTTTTGTACGGTCGGCTTTGGAACGTATTCATGCCGTTCTTCGTTATGATGATGATGAGAGTGGTAGTCGGTTGACGATTATCTTTGAACCGGCGGTCTTGACAGTAGCAGGTGAACAAGGGAAAACTGTGCTTTTGTTGGAAGACAGAGATGAAATGACTTGGTTGATTAGTAATTTCGGCTGATGAATACGTGGTTCATCAAGTAAAGAGTGTGCAGCTTGCTTTTGACGAAATTCGTCGGTCGGCTCCGGCTCTATTATTAGTGGATATGACAATGTATGCCAATGCTGAAAGTACTTTTATGGAGTATGTTAGCCGGAATCGTACTCTGCTTTCAAAGACAGCTTTTATTCCATTGTTAACCTGGAAAGTTGGTTCGGCCATTCAGCGGGAACTGATCTTGTGGTCTGATTCTTATATTGTACTTCCTTATGATATATTATTCTTGCGGGAAGTTGTCCATAATGCTATTTATGGAAAGCGGGAAGCGAAGCAGATATATATGGAGGAACTGGGAGATTTGGCGGGACAGATTGTCTGTACAACTACCGAACAAGCTGATTTTATTCGTAAATTGTTAAAGGTGATTGAAGAAAACCTGGACAAGGAAGAACTGGGCTCAACGTTGATCGCTGATCGTATGGCAATGAGTTCCCGTCAGTTCTATCGTAAATTCAAGGAAATTTCCAATACTGCTCCCGGTGATTTAATAAAGAGTTACCGTATGGAAAAGGCAGCCCGCCTGTTACTTGATGAAGAACTTTCTATTCAAGATGTTATTATGGAGGTCGGTATTTCCAGCCGGTCTTATTTTTATAAAGAGTTTACCCGTCGGTTCGGGATGACACCGAAAGATTATCGGGAACAGCGAAAGGTATGCTGATTGTCAGGTTAAATTCTTTCGTATAGGTGATTAGTTGGGAAACATTATTATTTATTTGTTTGTCACAACCTTGTGCTCTAAATTCCTTTTGTCGATTTTATTGTATTGATTATTAGTGTGTTAATCTGTGCTCTAATTTACCATTCTGTGCTTTAGATATGTGTCTTTATTTTGCCGTTTTTTTGGCAAGGTAGAGCATTGGACTTTTATTCGAATAGCCTTTATTTGCAACAATCTTTTTAAAGGGAATTAACCTTATTACTAATCAAATTTAAAGGAATTATGAATGAAAAACTAAAGTATCTTACCTTATTTGTAATAGGTATGATGTTGAGTTTGGGCATGAATGCTCAATCTGTAAAATCAATCTCCGGTACGGTAACCGATGATCAGGGAGAGGCGGTTATCAGTGGTACGGTGAAAGTTAAAAACGGTAGTACAGGAACAATCACTGACATTAACGGTAAATACACCTCTCTCTGTTCCTTCCAATGCCACCTTGGTGTTTTCGTATATTGGTTATATCACACAAGAATTTAAAGTCTCGGAATTAAAGAGTAATGTTCTGAACGTAGTTCTGCAATCGGATACGAAAGCACTGGACGAAGTAGTCGTTGTAGGTTATGGTACCATGCGCAAATCAGACTTGACGGGTTCCATTTCCACAGCCAAAGGTAAAGACATGCTGAAAGCACAATCATTCAATGCGCTTGACGGATTGAAGGGTAAAGTGGCCGGTGTGAATATCTTCTCTAATACCGGTCAGCCGGGTGGAGAATCACGTGTCATCATTCGTGGTATTTCTACTATCAACGCATCGGCATCACCGCTGTACGTAGTCGATGGAGTGGTGATGTCAAACTTCGAATTGCTTAATCCGAATGATATCGAATCTATCGAAGTATTGAAAGATGCTTCCTCTGCTGCCATCTATGGTGCCCGTGGTGCAAATGGTGTTATCATGGTGACTACCAAGCGCGGTAATGCAGGAAAAGGAGTCCATGTTTCCTATGATGGTTCATTGTCTATCGGTAAGATGGCTAGAAAAATAGATGTAATGGATGCTAACGAATGGATGTCTACCTTCAAGCAGGGATTGGAAAATGCCAACGAATTTCAAGGCAAGAACTTCACAACTGATCTGTCACAGATATTCACAGACGAACGTTTGTTCAATGCAGACGGTTCTCCGAAATATAATACCAACTGGCAGGATGAAGCATCCCGCACTGCCATCTCTCATAACCATCAGATCAGTATCCAACGTACAGGAGAAGGATCTTCTATCGGAGCATTCATCAATTATACCGATCAACAGGGTATTTTGTTGAATTCTTACTTCAAACGTATCAATGCAAAATTGGCGTATGATGACAAACCGACTGATTGGCTGTCTACTTCCGCTAATTTATTAGTAAATCATACTTGGGGTAATAGAACTTCTGATAACCCTTACGGACAAGGCGCATTGCGTACGATGATCGAACAGTTGCCTTTCTTACCGGTTAAGCTGGATGGTGAATATACGCAGACGAACATTATTAATACAAGCTCTATTCTCAATAATCAGACTGATCCTAATAGCGGAAAACAAGGATTCAGCCCGGAAGGTGTAGGTAATCCCGTTGAGTTGCTCGAACGGATGCAGGCTATGCAATATCGTACGCAGATTTTTGGTAATGCTGCTTTGACTTTCCATCTCATGAAAGGATTGGATTTGAAGACCCAGTTCGGTATCGACTACCACAATAATCGTGATGCTAACTATACGCCATTTACTCCGCGTCCGATGATTAATCAAAGTTCCGAGGGAGCAGCTTCTGCAAATAACTCCAACTCTTTGTATTGGCAGGAAGAAACCTATTTGACTTATGTGAAAGATATAAACAAACATCACATTAATGCAATGGCGGGTATGTCTTGGCAAGAGTATAATTATACCAAATTCGAAGCTTCCGACAGTAAGTATATTGATGACTTCTACGGATATTATAATTTAGGTTCCGGAACGAACCGTCCTTCTGTAGGCAATGATTACGACAAGTGGGCGATGAACTCTTATTTCTTGCGTCTGGCATATTCTTATGACAACAAGTATATGGCTACCGTAACCGGTCGTTATGATGGCTCTTCCAAATTCGGACAGAACAATAAATATGCATTTTTTCCCGTCAGTCGGCTTGGGTTGGATGATTTCTAATGAAGACTTTCTTGAAAGATAACTCATTGATCAGCAAGCTGAAATTGCATACTTCTTACGGTGTGACAGGTAACTCGGAAATCGGTACTTATAAATCATTGGCTACGGTGAGCCAGTCGAATACGATCATTGGTGATGCTCTGCATGTAGTGTCTTATCTGGACAATATGCCTAATCCGGACCTGAAATGGGAAAAGACAGGACAGTGGGACTTAGGATTCGAGTTGGGTTTATTCAATAACAGACTGAATTTCGATATTTCCTATTATTATAAGTATACTTCGGATTTGTTGCTCGACCGTCCGGTTCCTGAATCAACAGGTTACTCTTCCATTATGGATAATATTGGAGCCGTTTCCAATCGTGGTGTAGATATTCTGGTTACAGCATATCCTATTCAGACACATGATTTCCAGTGGACTTCCACTCTTAATTTAGGTTTCAACAAAAACCGTGTAGAGAAGTTGGATGAAAGTGCATCTGTTGATCCTGTCACCGGTAAGCGTCAGATTACGACCGACGGTTTTGTGGGTTACGATATGTTGATTCGTGAAGGTGAAGAGCTTTCCTCTTTCTATGGTTATAAGCGTGCCGGTATTTACGATGGTATTCCGTCTAACTGGGATCCGGAGACAATGAACATACCTTCCACTATTGGTGAAAAGGTAACTTATAAGAAACGCGAAATTATCGGTAACGGATTACCTGACTGGATGGGCTCATTCATCAATACCTTCAATTATAAAGGATTTGATTTGACTTTAGACTTCCAGTTTACATGGGGGGTAGACGTGATGCAAGAATATTATCACTCTACTGTAGCCCGTTTCCTAACTAACGGTATAGACCGTCTTTATAAGGAAGCATGGCATCCAACTCTCAATCCGTCGGGTAAAGAACAGGCAATTCGTCTGAATAACTTTGGTCAGGGAGCTAATAACCAGGCAGATGATGACTGGGTTTGCAATGGTTCTTATTTGCGTTGTAACATGATTCAGCTCGGGTATACCTTCAATCCGACACTGATTAAGAAGATCGGTCTGTCTTCATTGCGTTTGTATGCGAATGTGAATAACGCATTCCTGATTACTTCTAAGGACTATAACGGATATGATCCGGATAACTCATCTCGTTTAGGTGACAACAAATGGGGGGCTAACCGCCAATTCTTCACCTATCCGCGTCCGAGAACGTTTACGTTCGGTCTTAATGTAGCATTTTAATTCACCGTTATAAAAACTATAAGAATTATGAAACTATTAAAAGTATATATATCTGCATTTTGTATGTGTTCACTTTCTGTGTTGCTGAATTCATGCGACGATTTCCTGAAAGAAGAACCATTGGATATGAAGTCATCTGACCAATTCTGGAAGACGAAAGCTGATGCGGAGTCGGGTGTGAACGCATTGTATTTCGGTGGTGTACCTTATTTACACAACACTGATGTAGGCGGTGGCTGGACTCCTAAAGCGACAATGTGGGGTGGTATTGTGTCCGGATTGTACGTTGATAAGCGTAAGGATAGAACATTTACTACGGCATCCGAAGGGTGTAATTTCAATATTGAATCTTTTGATGATATTGCAATGAAATACTGGCATGAGTTTTATAAAGGTATTTCACGTGCCAACTTTGTTATTGCCAATATTCCGACAATGACCGGTGTGCTGGATGAAGCTACTATTAATAATTATGTGGCTCAAGGTAAATTCTTCCGTGCATATGGATATTTCTGGCTGGTCAAAGAATTTGGTGGTGTTCCTTATATTTCAGAACCTTACACATCTACAGAAGGTATGTACAAAGAACGTCTTTCTGCTGAAGAGGTTTATAAGAAAATTGAAGCCGACTTGCTGGATATTGTCAACGGGGATGCATTGCCGAATAAAACGTTTTATGATAATGGCTGTTATGTCACTAGGGCAATGGCGCAGACTTTGCTGGCACAAGTTTATTTGCAATGGGCTGGTGCACCGTTAAACGGGGTGGAACAGACTATTATGGAAAAGCAGCACAGATGGCTTTGAAAGTGATCAATGATAGTCCTCACGAACTTATTCATCCGAATGGAACGACTGATGATTTGAGCTCGGCATATAATGTAATCAAGACTACGAAAGAATCTGCTGAAATCATTTATGCTAAAGAATATAATTATAGTGATTATAGTGTAGGTAACTCTTATGCTTGTCGTTCTATTGGTACAGATGCTTTCCAATGGGGAGTGTTCCATCCGGGAGGAGACGTGCTGTATAATGCATACCTTCCCTGTGATATGTTGCTTAACAGCTATGCCTCTAATGATATTCGAGGACATGAGAAACAGTTCTTCTTTAAGAAATATACCGATGCTGCAGGAAAGACTTATACTTTGAACAATGCAGGCAACTGGGCGTGGTTTGATGAAAATGCTTTGATTAGCGGTCACGACGGTGATTATAATATGCCGGTATTCCGTTTTGCGGAAGTCTTGCTGATTGCGGCCGAAGGTCTGGCACGTACAAATCATGAAGATAATGCTGTCGGTGGAGCTAAATATTATCTCAATCAAGTGCGTAAACGTGCTGGATTGGCAGATGAGACGGCTACAGGAAATGATTTAATACAATCGATTTTGACTGAACGTTTACATGAGTTACCATTGGAATTTAAGATTTGGGACGACATTCGCCGTACTCGTTTGTATCCGGAAGCATCTACAGAATCAGGAAAATTGAAATGGACTGCTCTTGCATCGGCTCAAATCCAAAACAAGCCAGATGGAAGCACAAGAGCCGGTGCCATTCCTGAATATGCTTTGTTATGGCCTATCCCGTTAGATGAAATTCAGGCTAATCCTGCGTTGGAAGGACATCAGAACCCGGGATGGAATTAATTAGGTAATAATAAATATTTGTTTCTGATAGAATTGGAGAGAGGGTAAAGGCTAATTATCCTCTCTCTATTGCTTAAACGGTTAGTCTTTCGGTTGTACTCTCATTGTATACACATAAATATTATGTTTTGATTCTCAGTTATTTAACTTGTACTCTCGTTGACACTCGTTTCCTTTGGTTGACTATACTGCTATTTTTTTCTTATTTTGGCGTATCAGAGGACTGATAATTGCTGAAAGATGCTTTAATTTGTAACATAAATAAAAAAGACTTGATAATCTAGTATTAATAGTTTAATTCGTAGACCATGAACAAAAAGAAACTACTATCTTTCGCAATAGCCCTGCTATTGGGAGTTTCCTCTACCTTTGCGCAAAAGCAACCGGTAGACTATGTGAATCCTTTAATGGGAACTGATTCGAAAATATCACTATCTAATGGGAATACATATCCTGCCATCGCGTTGCCTTGGGGAATGAACTTCTGGATGCCACAAACCGGAAAGATGGGTGACGGTTGGGCTTACACTTATGCATCCGACAAAATCAGAGGTTTCAAGCAAACGCATCAGCCCAGTCCGTGGATCAATGACTACGGTCAGTTCTCAATCATGCCGATGACTAAACAGTTGAAGATCGATCAGGACAGTCGTGCTTCCTGGTTCTCTCATAAGGCAGAGAAAGCCACTCCTTATTATTATAGTGTTTATTTGTCAGAGTATGACATGACAACTGAAATAGCTCCGACGGAACGTTGCGCATATTTCCGTTTCACTTTCCCTGAAACCTCCGATGCCTATGTGGTGGTAGATGCTTTCGACCGCGGTTCGTATGTGAAGGTGATTCCCGAAGAAAATAAAATAGTTGGTTATACGACACGCAATAGTGGCGGTGTTCCTCAAAACTTTAAGAATTACTTTGTGATAGAGTTCGACAAGCCTTTTACTTTCAATAAAGTATGGGCAGACTATCATTTGGTTGAAACACATCTCGAACTACAATCCAATCACGTGGGTGCTGCTATCGGATTTTCAACGAAGAAAGGAGAACAGGTACATGCAAAGGTGGCATCCTCATTCATCAGTCCTGAACAGGCTGAACTGAATTTGAAAGAAATTGGAAATAAGACTTTCGAACAGACAAAGAGGCCGGTCGTAAGGCATGGAACAATGTCTTGGGGCGTATCAAGGTTGAAGACAGCGATGAGAACCGTATGCGTACGTTCTACTCTTGTTTGTATCGTTCGGTGTTGTTTCCTCGTATGTTTTACGAGGTAAACGGTAAGGGGAAACTGTGCATTACAGCCCCTATAATGGTGAAATCCGTCCGGGATATATGTTTACCGACACTGGATTCTGGGATACTTTCCGTTGCTTGTTTCCATTTGTTAATTTGATATATCCTTCAATGGGTGAGAAGATGCAGGCAGGTCTGTTGAATACCTATCTTGAAAGTGGATTCTTTCCTGAATGGGCCAGTCCGGGCCATCGTGGTTGCATGGTTGGGAACAATTCTGCTTCTGTAGTGGCGGATGCTTTCATGAAGAATATAACCAAAGCGGATGCAGAAAAATGTATGAAGGTCTACTGAAAGGGGCCAATAGCGTACATCCGAAAGTTTCTACTACCGGACGCCGTGGATATGAATATTATAACAAACTGGGCTATGTGCCATACGATGTGAAAATTAATGAGAATGCGGCACGCACATTGGAATATGCATACGATGACTGGTGCATTTACCGTATGGGTGAAAAATTAGGTCGTCCGGCAGAAGAACTGGATGTTTATAAGAAAAGGAGTCAGAACTACCGTAATCTGTTCGATCCGGAAACTAAGTTGATGCGGGGAAAGAATTCCGACGGAACTTTCCAGACTCCTTTCAATCCTTTTAAATGGGGAGATGCCTTTACGGAAGGAAATAGTTGGCATTATACATGGTCGGTATTCCACGATGTACAAGGACTGGTTGATCTGATGGGCGGCAAGAAGATGTTTGTCAGTATGCTTGATTCTGTGTTCAATCTTCCTCCTGTATTTGATGATAGCTATTATGGAGGAGTGATTCACGAGATTCGTGAAATGGAAATTGCTAACATGGGTAACTATGCACATGGCAACCAACCTATCCAGCACATGATCTATTTGTATAACTATGCCGGCGAACCTTGGAAAGCCCAATATTGGTTGCGTGAGACGATGAACCGCCTCTATCTTTCTACTCCGGACGGTTATTGTGGAGATGAAGATAACGGTCAGACTTCGGCTTGGTATGTATTTACTGCATTGGGATTTTATCCGGTATGTCCGGGCAGCAATGAATATGTGATGGGAGCTCCTTACTTTAAGAAAGCAACGATTACACTGGAGAACGGCAAGAAATTGGAAATCTCCGCCCCGAAGAATAACGATGATAATCGTTATATTCGTTCATTGAACTATAATGGCAAGAATTATACAAAGAATTATCTGAACCATTTCGATCTGTTGAAAGGCGGTCGTCTGGTGTTTGATATGGATAACAAACCGAATAAGGGAAGAGGTATCAACGAATCAGACTTTCCGTATTCATTCTCTCGTGACGCAAAGTAAGCTGATATGAATAATTTGAGAAAGAAAGTATTGATGATGACTATGGCGGCAGTAACTTTGTCCGCCATAGCTCAACAGCCGGTAGACTATGTGAATCCGATTATCGGGACCAATGGGATGGGGCACACTTTTCCCGGTGCTTGTACTCCTTTTCGGATGGGTACAGTTGAGTCCGGACACAGACACAATTCCGCATAATGTAAATGGAGCTTATCAGAAAAATGCCTACGAGTATTGTGCCGGTTACCAATATAGGGACAAGACCATTGTTGGCTTCAGTCACACTCATCTTAGTGGTACGGGACATTCTGACTTGGGAGATATCTTGTTGATGCCTGCTGTTGGCGATGTGAAGTTAAATCCCGGCCGGGCGGATTATCCGGAAGAGGGATACCGTTCACGTTTTGACCATGCTACAGAAAAAGCTGTTCCCGGATATTATGAAGTGATGCTGGATGATTATGGCATTAAAGCCCAACTGACAGCAACACAACGGACGGGTATACATAAATATACCTTCCCGAAAGGAAAAGATGGTCATTTGATTTTGGATCTGGTGCATGGTATTTATAATTATGACGGCAAAGTACTATGGGCTAATTTAAGGGTAGAAAACGATACTCTGTTGACCGGATACCGTATCACCAACGGATGGGCGCGCACGAATTATACCTATTTTGCTATCTCTTTGTCACAGCCGATTAAAGACTACGGATATAAGGATAAGGAAAAAGTACTGTACAATGGCTTCTGGCGTCGTTTCAAGATGGAAAAGAACTTCCCCGAAATCACAGGTCGAAAAATCGTGGCTTACTTTAACTTCGATACCGCTAACAATTCGGAACTGGTTGTAAAAGTGGCATTGTCGGCAGTCAGTACGGAAGGGGCCATTAAGAATCTGCGTGCCGAGGCTTCCGGAAAGAGTTTCGAACAGTTGGCGGAGGCTGCTCGTACAGATTGGAATAGTGAACTGGAGCATTTCGAGATCGAAGGTACGCCCGATCAAGAAAGCAATGTTCTATACTTCTCTTTACCACACCATGATTAATCCGTCTGTGTATATGGATGTAGACGGTTCCTATCGTGGGCTGGATCATAACATACACCGGGCGGAAGGATTCACCAACTATACTATATTTTCCCTTTGGGATACCTATCGTGCGGAACATCCTTTCCTGAATCTGGTGAAACCGGGACGCAATGCGGATATGGTGGAATCCATGATTAAACATGAGCAACAAAGCGTGCACGGAATGTTGCCGATATGGAGTCTGATGGGAAATGAAAACTGGTGTATGAGCGGTTATCATGCTGTGTCTGTACTGGCGGATGCAATAACCAAAGGCGTCTTTTCGAATGTGGATGAGACATTGGCGGCAATGGTCAGTACATCCACCGTTCCGTATTATGAAGGTATAGCTGATTATATGAAGCTGGGATATATTCCGCTTGACAAAAGTGGTACAGCAGCTTCTTCTACTTTGGAGTATGCATACGACGATTGGACTATCTATCAGACAGCTTTGAAGGCAGGTAACAAGGAAATAGCGGAGACTTACCGAAAGCGTGCCCTCAATTATCGTACTATCTATGATACAAGTATTGGTTTTGCACGTCCCCGTTATAGTGACGGTTCTTTCAAGAAAGAGTTTGATGTATTGCAAACCTATGGTGAAGGTTTTATCGAAGGCAATTCATGGAATTTCTCTTTTCATGTGCCACACGATGTATTTGGCATGATCGACTTGATGGGAGGAGAAGGGACGTTCGTGCAGAAACTGGATGAACTGTTCTCCATGCATCTGCCGGAGAAGTACTATGAGCATAATGAGGATATTACGGAAGAATGTTTGGTCGGCGGATATGTGCATGGTAATGAACCGAGCCACCATGTTCCTTATCTATATGCGTGGACTTCCCAGCCGTGGAAATCACAGTACTGGCTGCGTGAGATTCTGAATAAGATGTATAAGAATGATATTAACGGATTGGGTGGAAATGATGATTGCGGACAGATGTCAGCATGGTATCTTTTCTCCGTGATGGGCTTCTATCCGGTTTGTCCTGGTACAGACCAGTATGTATTGGGAGCGCCCTACCTGCCTTATCTGAAGATGACACTTCCTAATGGAAAAGACATTGGAGATCAAAGCGCCGGGTGTCAGCGACAAGAAACGTTACGTGCAGTCGCTGAAATTGAACGGCAAGGTATACGACAAGATGTATATTACACATGAAGACATTTTGAAAGGAGGCGTGCTTGAATTCAAGATGGGTGCGTCACCTAACAAACGCCGCGGATTATCACCGGAGGATAAACCTTATTCATTAACTAACGGAATCAACAAATAATCAATAAAGGAGTATGAAAAAGATACATTTAATCTATGCAGCCTGCCTGCTGGTAGGTATGGGGGCTTGTGCTGCAAGTGTGCAAAAACAGGTGAAGGATAATTCTGATGTATGGAAAGAGTACAATACAGGTGCTGTATTGTTTGAGGATAAAGCACCGGAAACGCTGGGATCGGACATTTACCATCGGATCATTCCCGATGCTGAATCGTACATCAAGGAACAGGCACGTACTGTATTAGCTACTCTTTACAATTCTCCGGAAGATAGTATTCCTGCAGTGCACAAGATACATTATACATTGGAAGATATCAACGGTATTTCTGCGAAAGGTGGTGGTAATGGTGATGTGACGATTTTCTACAGTACACGTCACATTGAAAAATCTTTTGCAGCGAATGATACGGCAAAGTTGTTTTTCGAAACGCGCGGGGTATTGTTGCATGAACTGACGCACGCATATCAGCTGGAGCCGCAGGGAATCGGCTCTTATGGAACCAATCGTGTGTTCTGGGCATTTATCGAGGGAATGGCAGATGCTGTGCGGGTTGCCAATGGAGGATTTGACGGACCGAATGCCCGTCCGAAAGGTGGAAACTATATGGACGGTTATCGTACAGCCGGTTATTTCTTCGTGTGGTTACGTGACAACAAAGATCCTGAATTCCTGCGTAAGTTCAATCGCAGTACGTTGGAGGTGGTGCCTTGGTCGTTCGATGGTGCTATCAAACATATTTTAGGGAATGAATATAGTATTGACGAATTATGGCATGAGTATCAAGTTGCGGTAGGTGATATACAAGCATAATAATGTAAATATGGTGAGTGTAATGGGTAAAAGAGGATTGTTTTTAGTATGGCTGTGCCTGGTGAGTATTTTGCCAGGCATGGCTCAAACCGAGAAACTGATTGATTATGTGAATCCATTTGTGGGAACAGATGGTTATGGTAATGTGTATCCGGGTGCGCAGATTCCTTTCGGAGGAATTCAGATGAGTCCGGACACGGATAGTAAATACTATGATGCGGCTTCCGGTTATAAATATAATCATTCCACCTTGTTGGGGTTCAGTCTGACTCATTTAAGCGGGACTGGTATACCTGATTTGGGAGACTTCTTGTTTATTCCCGGAACAGGAGAGATGAAACTGGATCCGGGGACACGTGAGGAGCCGGAAAAGGGATACCGTTCACGTTATTCTCATGAGAAGGAATGGGCATCACCTAATTATTATGCGGTGGAACTGTCAGATTATGGGGTAAAGGCTGAAATGACGTCAGGGGTACGTAGTGGTATGTTTCGCTTCACCTATCCTCAATCAGATAAAGCTTTTATAATGATCGATATGAACCATACTTTATGGCAATCTTGTGAATGGGCGAATCTGCGCATGGAAAATGATTCTACCATCACCGGATATAAACTGGTGAAAGGCTGGGGACCGGAACGGCATATCTATTTCACGGCTACTTTCTCTAAAAAGCTGACCGGCTTGCGCTTTATGCAGAATAAGAAGCCGGTGATTTACAATACTTCCCGGTTTCGTAGCAGCTATGAGGCTTGGGGAAAGAATCTGATGGCTTGCATCTCTTTTGATACAAAAGCCGGAGAGGAAGTGATTGTAAAAACAGCTATTTCATCGGTCAGCACAAACGGGGCAAAAAACAATATGGCGGAACTTGCCGGACTCACTTTCGATGATCTGAAAGCTAAAGGAGAAGCACTATGGGAAAAAGAACTTGGAAAATATACCCTTACTGCCGACCGTAAAACGAAAAGAACCTTCTATACGTCGGCTTATCATGCGGCTTTGCATCCGTTCATCTTTCAGGATGCAGACGGACAATTTCGCGGATTAGATAAAAATATAGAAGAAAGCCGAAGGATTTACCAACTATACGGTATTCTCTCTTTGGGATACCTACCGGGCTTTGCATCCCGGTTTAATCTGGTGCAGCAGGAAGTGAATGCCGATATAGCCAATTCCATGCTGGCTCATTATGATAAAAGTGTGGAGAAAATGCTTCCTATCTGGTCGTTTTATGGAAATGAGACTTGGTGTATGATTGGTTATCATGCAGTTTCCGTATTGGCTGACATGATTGTGAAGGGAGTGAAAGGATTCGATTACGAACGTGCGTATGAGGCTATGAAGACCACGGCGATGAATCCGAATTATGACTGTTTGCCGGAATATCGTATGATGGGATATGTGCCTTTCGATAAAGAGGCGGAATCAGTATCTAAAACATTGGAATATGCGTATGATGATTATTGCATGGCACAGGCTGCCAAGGCTTTGGGTAAAGAGGATGATTATCGTTATTTCTTGAATCGTGCACTCTCTTATCAGACTTTGATTGATCCGGAAACGAAGTATATGCGTGGCAAGGACAGTCAGGGAAACTGGCGTACACCGTTTACTCCGGTAGCTTATCAGGGACCCGGATCTGTAAATGGATGGGGATATTACGGAAGGCTTTACTGTACAATATACCGGTACGTACCACAAGATGTACAAGGATATATGAACGAAGCTGGCGAAGATTGGTTCCGCAACCGGTTGGATGAACTGTTCACAGTAGAGCTGCCGGATGACATTCCGGGAGCACATGATATTCAAGGCCGTATCGGAGCCTATTGGCATGGAAATGAACCTTGCCATCATGTAGCGTATCTTTATAATTACTTGAAAGAACCTTGGAAATGTCAGAAGTGGGTACGGACGATTGCTGAACGTTTCTATGGCGATACTCGGATGCATTAAGTGGCAATGACGATTGCGGACAGATGTCGGCTTGGTATATGTTCAATTGCATTGGCTTTTACCCGGTGGCTCCTTCAAGCAATATGTATAACATCGGTTCTCCTTGCGTTGAGGCAATAACAGTTCGGATGAGCAACGGAAAAGTGATTGAAATGGTAGCAGATAATTGGTCGCCGAAGAATGTGTATGTAAAGGAATTGTATGTGAATGGCAAGAAGTATGACAAATCTTATTTGAAATATGAGGATATACGTGATGGCGTGAAACTACGTTTTGTCATGAGCAGTAAACCGAACTATAAGCGTGCGGTATCGGATGAAGCGGTAGCTCCTTCTTTGTCGTTGCCTGGAAAGACAATGAAATATCAGGTAAATTTGATGAAAACGGGTATATCAAACCAGTGAAAATAACTTTTGAAGGAGTATTACCCAGTCCGTTTGATAGTACGAAGTGATGTTTTATTACATTTGCCATTGTAAAACGATTATTAATTAAATATCTAAATCATGAGAAGATATTTCCTGTTAGTTGTGTGTTTGTGCTTGGCATCACTACTTCGTGCACAGAATAAGTTAGAGTTAATTTCTCCCAATGGAGAGCTGAAAGTGTCCTTGAATCTCTCGGATAAAATCTATTATAGTATAGATTATAACGGAGATGTATTGTTGAAAGACAATTCCCTTCAGTTGACATTGAGGAATCAGGTGTTGGGACAAAATCCCAAACTGCGCCGTCAGAAACGTACGAGTGTCGACGAGCAATTAACTCCTATTGTTCCTTTGAAATATGCGAAAGTCAATAATCGTTATAATCAATTGCTACTGACCTTTAAAGATTATTCAGTAGAATTCCGTGCTTTTGACGATGGAGTTGCTTACCGGTTTATTACCTCACAAAAGGTGATGTTGAAGTAATGAACGAAGAGTTTGCTATCAACTTCCCGTCGGATTATCTTCTTCACTTGCAACAACCGGGAGGCTTCCATACAGCTTATGAGGAACCTTACACATGTTCAAAGTAATGCGTGGAAGCCTGAAGAACGGATAGCTGTTTTGCCGGTATTGATTGACACACAAAAGACTATAAAATATTAATCAGCGAGTCGGATCTGGCTGATTATCCATGTATGTTTCTCAAAGGAACGGGCACGAACGGAGCAATTTCTGTTTTTCCTAAAGCTCCGCTTGCGTTTGCTGAAAACAGTGATCGTAGCGTGAAGATTACTCAAGAAGCTGATTACATTGCTAAAACAAAAGGTACGAGAAATTATCCTTGGCGTTACTTTGTGATAAGTAAAATGATAAGCAGTTGATTGAGAATACAATGACTTATAAACTGGCTGAAAAGAATCAACTTCAGGATGTTTCATGGATTAAGCCGGGACAGGTGAGCTGGGAATGGTGGAATGACGCTTCTCCTTACGGACCGGATGTGAATTTTGTTTCCGGTTATAACTTGGATACTTATGAGTATTACATTGATTTTGCTTCTAAATTTGGTATTCCATATATCATTATGGATGAAGGCTGGGCTAAAAGTACACGTGATCCTTATACGCCTAATCCCAAAGTAGACTTGCACGAGTTGATCCGTTATGGCAAAGAAAAAATGTAGGGATTGTGCTTTGGTTGACGTGGTTGACGGTAGAAAACAATTTTGATCTCTTCAAGACTTTCAATGAATGGGGAGTAAAAGGACTTAAGATTGATTTCATGGACAGAAGCGATCAGTGGATGGTCAACTTTACGAACGGGTAGCCCGGGAAGCAGCCAAACATCATTTGTTTGTCGATTTTCATGGCTCTTTCAAACCTGCCGGACTGGAATATAAATATCCGAATGTATTGTCTTACGAAGGAGTGCGTGGCATGGAACAAATGGGCGGTTGTTATCCGGATAATAGTCTGTATTTACCGTTTATGCGTAATGCTGTCGGTCCGATGGATTATACTCCCGGAGCGATGATTAGTATGCAGCCTAATGTATATCGGTCGGAACGTCCTAATGCTGCAAGTATCGGAACACGTGCTTATCAGTTGGCACTCTTTGTGGTTTTTGAAAGTGGCCTGCAGATGTTGGCGGATAATCCTACTCTTTATTATCGTAATGAAGATTGTACCCGTTTCATCACACAAGTTCCCGTAACGTGGGACGAGACTGTGGCACTGGAAGCTAAAGCGGGTGAATATGTCATTGTAGCAAAACGGAAAGGTGATAAGTGGTTTATAGGAGGAATGACTAACAATGGTAAAAAGGAACGTGAGTTTACCATAAAGTTAGATTTCTTGAATAAAGATCGCTCTTATCAAATGACATCTTTTGAGGATGGTATCAACGCAGGACGTCAGGCGATGGATTATCGTTGCAAGTCATCCCAAGTGAAAGCCGGGGAGCAGCTAACTATAAAGATGGTTAGAAATGGTGGCTTTGCAGCTGTCATTGAATGATGGCACATATTCTAACTTTCCATACGTAAAAATGGAAATCATCTTTCAATCTATCACCATCCTTCTGAAACGCATTGTTCATCGAGCTTTCAGGGTGGTGATAGATTGTTCTCCACCTGTCACCTAATCATTCATCTATCACCGTTTGAAATGAACATGCCTGCATATAAATATAAGCTTGTATGTAAATAGAAGTTTCAACAGGGGATACCTTTAGTTTCAAGGCGGGAAACTTTAGTTTCCATTAGGGGAAACTGCAGTTTCAGAGGCTTGAAACTAAAGTTTCCTCGGTGAGAAACAAAGTGTTTCATGCCGTGAAACTGCTTGTTTCAAGCGTTGAAACCAATCGTTTCACGGCATGAAACACTTTGTTTTGCTATTTGTTCTAAGAAGGCAATGTCTCGGAATCAACGTTTTCTCTTAGAGAACCACTCTTTAAACTCTGCTACTCGGGCTTTGCTGACAAGTATTTTTTCTTTGATTCCTGAATAATACAAGTTGATGGACAGGCGGCTGTTGAACCATAAGTCAATATCTTTGATAGCTTCTCGCGAAATAAGATATTGGCGGTTAGCCCGAAAGAAAAGAGAAGGATTGAGACACTCCGTAAGTTCATCTAATGTTTGAGAAAAACAGTATTCGGTTTCATCGGTTAAGACTACTTTTACCTGACAGTCCTTAATATAAAACAATTGTATCATATCTACAGAAACAGGCAATAGTTTGTCTCCTTTGGTAGGAATAAGGAAATGACTTTTATAGTTTTCTTGCTTTTGGAGTGAATGTATTAGTTTCAGTAGCTCATTCTCCTGTTGTGGAAAAGAAAACTGGTGTTTGTCAGCAGCATCCTGTAAACCTTGGAGCTTATCGAAAGCGTGTTCTATGTCTTCCTTACCGATGGGTTTTAATAAGTAGTCGATGCTGTTTACTTTGAATGCACGTAACGCATATTCATCATAGGCAGTTGTAAAGATAATCGGACAAGTAATATTGATATGATTGAATATCTCGAAGGCGGAACCATCTGCCAGGTGAATATCCATGAATACCAGTTCCGGCATCGGATGAGAACTGAACCATTCGATAGTGGAACTGATACTATCCAGTATGGTCACGATTTCTCCATTCGGTTTTATCTCATTAAGCAGTGAAGTCAGGTTTCGTACTGCTGCTTTTTCGTCTTCTATAATGACAATCTTCATGGTGATTATTGTTCTAGTTGTGATTTTTCAATCAAAGGAATACAAACTGTAAACTCTCTGTCCTCCGTTATTTGTATATCCCGTTTAAACAAGAGCCTGTATCGCTTGGCAAGGTTGGCAAGTCCGATACCGGTTCCGGAAGTTGCAGTCCATTTGGGCTGAATGTCGTTGCTGATAGACAAATTGCCGTTATCGTCCGTCGTGATATGAATGGTCAACGGCTTCCGGTCGCTGATTTCGTTGTGCTTTACTGCATTCTCAATCAACACTTGCACCGCCATTGGAGGGAGGAGATATTCTTCGTATGCATTGCTTATCTGTATGTCGAATTGTAGATTGTTCTCAAAACGCATCTTTAATAGAAAAATATAAGCGGAAACAAATTCTATTTCTTCCCGGAGACTGACACATTGTGACTCATTACTTTGTAAAGTATACCTTAGTACCCGGGAGAGTTCCTGAATGTAATCCTGCGCTTTATCCTGATTTTCGCGTACCAGCAAACGCAGGGTATTCAGCGAGTTGAACAGCATGTGTGGGTTCAGCTGATTCTTCAGTACTTCATACTGATTGCGGAGATTCTCTGCCTGAAGCTGTTCGTTTTCAATAAGTACCAGTTGCTGCTTGAATATAAGATGAATGATGCAGCAACTACTGGTGACGAGACATGCCACAATGAAATCCCGCAATGGATGCAAATAATGATGTACCATGGCATCGATGGCCGGAATATCAAATGTTCTGTGAAGGAAAACAAAAAACTGTCCTGACAAGTTACTCAATATCCATGTCACGATAAAGGAAAGCAAAATCTTTGTCCCTGTAATTTTAATGGAAGCCTGATTGAAATGAAACAAACGGGTATTGATGGCAAAAAGTAACAATAGCGACAGAAAGGTAAACAGGATTTCGTTTGCCACATCTATAAACTTCATCCCCGGGAATAAGGAATGACTTTCGAAACGGTCGAAAAGAGATACTGATTCAGGAAAATGAATCAGTACAGCAACCGCTAAGGAGATGATGACTGTGGAAAGTATATATTTATCTTTTTTTATTGCTTTGGCTATCATACAACAAAGATAGTGGTAAATTATGAGTTACCGGTTATAAAATGTCGATGCTGTTGTCACTGTTAGTCAATTATTGTTTCTGAATGTGTGCTGTGACATACATACCGGGGCGAAATTGTACATTTTCCTCCTTGATGGAAGCATATACCTCGAGCGAACGATTGGTTTCGTCTACTTTTTGTCCGATGGAAATCACGATGCCGTGAAAGGTTTGTGTCCCCATTCCGTTTACCCGAAACTGTACCGGGCTGCCGACTTGTATGTCTGCAAGATCTTTCTCGTAAGTAGTCAGGCAAAGCATCGGGCTGCTTTTATCGATAAGTTCGCAAAGTGCTTCTCCCGGATTGATATATTTGCCGATATTCATCGCTACATTAGCGGCATAACCACTAATGGGGGCTTTGACTTCCAGTAGCGGTTGTATTCCGTTCTTAAGTAATGCCTCCGTTTGAACGCCTAAAAGAGAAAGTTGTGCAGCAGCGGCGTCCTGGCGACTCTTCATGGAGAGAAAGTCTGCTTTACTTTGCTGGAATTTCTTTTGAGAAGCTGCTTGTTCGGCAGACAGATTTTTTTGCCGTTCGTATTCAGCTAAGAGATATTCGGTCTGTGCGTGACTGTCCAGATAAGTTTGTTGCAGGGTGATGAACTCCGGATTCTCTAACGTGGCGATTACACTGTTTGCAGCCACCCATTGCCCTGGAAGCAGAGAAGCCTTTTTTACAATGCCTCCCATGGTTAAAGCAATGGTTGCCTGACGTTGAGGAGGAAGAACGATTCGTCCGTTGAACGAAACCTGATTAGGCTTTGAGGTAGCTGAAGTGATGGCATCCACTTCGGGTTGTGCGATGGTATCTGCTATCGTTTCGGCAACGGGAATTGCGGCGGATTCGTTATTTGTAGTTTGCTGGTTTCCTTTGCAAGCCGTTAGAACTAGTAAAAGGATGGGATAAACTATCTTTTTCATATCTTATGTTTTATAATAATTATTCTGGGTGATGTATGTCATTCAATGTCTCGATTTTCCACCTACTTGAAAAGTTCATATTCCAGTGCAGCAATATTGTATTGGTAGACTGTTTCAATATAGCCTCTGCGGATCTCTCTGGCGGTGGTAATCGACTGTATATATTCGGCAATGCCTGTTTCGCTCTGCTGCAATTGCAGGTTGGCTGCCTTTGTCAGTTCGTCCGCTTCTTTCAAGGCAGAAGAGGTATAATATCGTAAACTCTCGTTATATCTGCGGAGGGATGCTTCCAGTTCGAGTGTCTTATTTCTTAACTCCCGGATGTTGGCATCTGCCTGTATTTGCGCTGAAGTGGCAGTTAGCCGTGCCTGCTTCACTTTGCTCTTTTGTGGCAGGAAGTAGATGGGGAAAGAAACCCCGATCATCCAGGCATTCAGATTCTTAAGTGGGAGAATGTCCTGACGTGTATACCCCACACTGATTTCAGGAAAGAAATGGCTCTGCTCTACACGGAGCATTGCTTTCGCTTCATCTGCCTGGCTTTGAAAGTAGGCAGTATGTGCTCCCGACAGGTTTCCATCCGAAATGCTGGTATAGAATAAGGATAAAGTGGAATCCATCGGAACAATGGGATCGTTGGAGTAGCAACTCCATTGGAAACGTGCCAATGCCATTTTCTCTTCTTCTTTTGCTTGGAACCAGCGGTTATGCAGATCGGCAGCTATGGTGGTCATCATATTTTTTTCGAGCAAGGTAATCTCTCCTTGTTGGTATCGTAATTCTCCGATGCGCTGCAGTTCTTCTGCCATTTTATCCTGATCCCGATACATTGAACAGAGATTAGTGGCATATTGGTAGTAGGCCCACGCCCTTTTCACTTCTGCTGTGATTTCTTTCTCTACCATCTGCCGATAATAGGTGTTCGTTTTTACCTGACGGTTGACTAACGCATTCTTGTAGAATGGCGTTAGAAGAGAGCCCAGGCTTTGCTCGAAAGCCAGTTCCTTGTCTTTTTTGTTTTCTCCGTTAAGTTGCCCCCAGGAATAGCTGAACGAGGTAGGGGGTGCTTCTATCACTTCTCCGCGAGTGGCTTTGGCTTGTTGAATAGCATTATTGGCTATTTTCAGGCGAGGGTGATTTTGTTTGGCTATTTCTATCGCCTGTTCGAGACTGACTGTTTGTGTCTGTTGAGCGGAAACGAACGCGGGAAGAAACAAGAACAGGAGACACAATCCCCCGAAAGGCCGGCGCAGTTTGATTCCCGGACGTCTCCAGATAGCAAATGAATTTACAATTTTGTAAAACACTGGAATGATGAGTAAAGTCAGTACGGTAGAAATAATCAAGCCACCGATGACCACTGTTGCCAACGGACGTTGTACTTCTGCGCCGGCTGAAGTGGCTATTGCCATCGGGACGAATCCCAAAGATGCAACCAGTCCTGTCAGGAATACAGGACGGAGCAAGTGTGGAGTCCCTCTTTTGATAATCTGGTTTGTAGCCATGGAATAGGTATTTTGTTTACGAAGTTCGTTGAAGTGATTTACCATCAGGATACCATTCAATACTGCTACCCCGAACAAGGCGATGAATCCTACTCCGGCCGATATGCTGAACGGGAGCCCGCGTAGCCAAAGTGCGGCGATACCACCGATGAGCGATAGGGGGACGGTTGAGAATACCATCAGGGTATAGGTGATGTTCTTGAATGCGAAGAACAGAATCAACAGAATAAGCATTAATGCCACTGGGATGACCACCAGTAAGGTATTGATGGCATTTTGCAAGTTTTCGAACTGGCCGCCGTATTCGAAGTAATATCCCGGCTTCAGTTTGATGTTCTTGTCCAGTGTCTCTTGAATATTGGCAACAACTTGCTGGATGTCTGCGTCACGCACATTGACACCGATGACGATGCGCCGTTTGGTTGCATCCCGATTGATTTGCAGTGGCCCACTGACAAGGTCGATGCTTGCTACCTCTCCAACAGGAATTTGAATTCCTTCCGAAGTGCGTACAAACAACTTATCAAGATTCAAGTCGGCCACTTTCTCCTGGTCAAGCCGTACCACGAGATCGAATCTCCGTTCGTTTTCAAAGATTACACCTGCTGATTCTCCGGCATAGGCAGTTCGGATAATGGTGTTAAGCTCTTGTATGTTGATGCCGTAACGGGCTATTTTGCTACGGTTGTATTTCACTACCAATTGGGGTAATCCCATCGTTTGCTCAACGATGACATCCGCTGCTCCCGGCACTTTTCTACAAAGGTAGCTGCTTCTTTGGCTCTTTCATATAATTCGTGCGTGTCTTCTCCATATAGTTTGATGGCAATATCTGCTTTTGCTCCCGTCATCAGCTCGTTGAAGCGAAGTTGTATCGGTTGCGAGAAGTTGAATTCGGCACGTTCGGAGAGCGGAGCAAGTGCATCTTTCATTTTATCCACCATTTCTGCACGGCTTCCGGCACTTGTCCATTCTTTAAATGGTTTCATGATAATCATCACATCGGCATCTTCCACTGCCATCGGGTCAGTGGGAACTTCCGCCGTTCCTATTTTGGCTACAACATGTTTGATTTCAGGGAATTTATCCATTAATGCTTTCTCTGCCAAGCGGGATACTTCGATACTTTCGGTCAGCGAACTTCCTGCGGGGAGTGTCATTTGCATGGCAAAATCTCCTTCGTCCAAAGTAGGAATGAACTCTGCTCCTAGGCGGGTAAAGAGAAAAGTGAACCGATCAGCGCGGAGAAGGCTACGATGACGGTACGCCATTTGTAACGAAGACAGGCGCGCAGGGTGTGCTGGTAGATCTTGTTCAGTTTCTCGAAGAAGCGGTCGGCAAGGGTGGGTTTCACAACAATGGTATGCTTCAGAAAGGGAGGCCATCATAGGAACATAAGTCAGTGAAAGAATTAAGGCTCCGATAATGCAGAACACAAGTGTTTTGGCCATGGGGTGAAGTATTTCCCTTCAATCCCGTTCAATGTAAGGATGGGGAAGAAGACGATAAGGATAATCAACACTGCAAAAGTGGCCGAACGTGCAACGCCGGAAGCTCCTTTTTCCACTTCTTTGTCCATCTCTTTGCGGGTCAGTGTGCGGCCTCGGAATTGTTTTCCGTAAATGTGGGCGAGGATACCTTCCAAGATAACGATAGAGCCATCTACTACAATACCAAAGTCAATGGCACCGAGACTCATTAGATTGGCGGTGACATTGAATACACGCATCATGATAAAAGCGAAAAGCATTGCCAGCGGGATGACGGATGCGACAATCAGTCCGGCACGGAGGTTGCCGAGGAAGAGGATGAGTACAAGGAAGACGATAACCGCTCCTTCAATCAGGTTGTTGACAACCGTAGAGATGTTCCGGTTTACCAGTTCCGAACGGTTCAAGTAAGGTTCTATACTGACTCCTTCGGGTAATAGCTGCTGTATTTTTTCTACCCGTTTTTCGAGTTCTTGAGTCACTACATTTGCGTTGGCACCTTTCAGCATCATGGCAATTCCGCCGACACACTCGCCCTCACCATCCTTTGTCATGGCACCGAAACGCTTTGGAGAACCGAAGCGGACAACTCCTACATCACTGATATGTACCGGAATCCCATTCCGGTTGGTCACTACAATCTGTTCAATATCCTTGATGCGGGTAATCATACCTTCAGACCGGATATAGTAGGCGTTCTTTATCTTCTCAATGTAGCTTCCGCCGGTATTTTGGTTGTTGCTGCTAAGTGCTTCGAACACCTCGCCGATAGTGATATTCAAAGAGAACAGGGCGTCCGGATCGACGGCTACTTCATATTGTTTCAAGTAACCGCCGAAACTATTGATTTCTACTATACCGGGTATACCGGACAACTGACGTTTCACCATCCAATCTTGAATGGTGCGGAGCTCCATTGCGTCATATTTCTTCTCATATCCGGGAGCTACCTTCAATATATACTGGTAAATCTCTCCCAGACCGGTAGTGATGGGCATCATCTCCGGTGTTCCGAGCTCGGAGGGAATTTCGCTTGTTACGCTTTGTATTTGTTCATTTATCAGCTGCCGTGCATCGAGTGTGGGGACACTTTCTTTAAAAACGACCGTTACGACCGATAGCCCGAAGCGGCTGACAGAACGGATATCTTCGACATTCATAATATTGCTCATCGCTATTTCGATAGGCATAGTAATGAGTTGTTCCACCTCTTGTGGTGCGAGTGTAGGGGATACGGTCACTATTTGTACCTGATTATTGGTAATGTCGGGCACGGCATCGATAGGTAGTGTCAGCATCGCATAGATACCTCCGATAAACAGGAAGAGAGTAGTGAGTCCTACAAATAGTTTCTTCTTGATTGAAAAACGTACAATAGCTGTAAACATGATTTTCGTTGTATTATTATTTCACAGTACAAAATTACTGCCTATCTTCATCCGTTATCACTAAGAATAAATGAAGCGGAAAGATTGTGGGGTGAAGTGACGGATTGGGGAATTGAAAGATGTAAAATCATAGTTCTTGTTTCACTGCTGAACAAACATTTCTTTCAGTTTACTCGTTTAATATAAAAACAAACTAAATGTATATTCAGCATGAAAACATTCGTCTTGATGATGGTAAGCCTGTTGTTTGCAATTTCTTCGGAAGCGCAAAACAAGTCTTTTTATGATTTTACAGTGAAAACAATTGATGGTAAGGACTTTCCTCTTTCTTCACTGAAAGGTAAGAAAGTGCTGGTAGTCAACGTGGCATCTAAGTGTGGGCTGACGCCCCAGTATGCTCAACTGGAGAAACTATATGAGAAATATAAAGAAAAAGACTTTGTTGTTATCGGTTTTCCGGCGAATAACTTTATGGGACAAGAACCGGGTAGTAATGAGGAAATAGCCAAGTTCTGTTCTTTGAACTATGATGTTACTTTTCCGATGATGGCTAAGATTTCCGTTAAAGGAAAAGATATGGCTCCTCTTTACCAATGGTTGACGGAGAAAAAACAGAATGGAAAAGAAAGTGCACCGGTTCAGTGGAACTTTCAGAAGTTTATGATTGATGAGAACGGACATTGGGCGGGAGTTGTGTCTCCGAAAGAAAGTCCGTTCTCTGAAAAGATTATTACTTGGATAGAGAAGGAATAAGAGAGACTTTTTTCAGCTCTTCTTCGAAGTTGGGAGTGAAGATTCCTTTACCCAGATTTTCTTTTATTTCTTCGATCTTCCAAAATCGTCCACCGTCCAGTTCGTCGCTGGGATGGATTTCTTCCTCATAAACGGTTTTGTGGACAAAAACAAGCTCTTTTTCACGGCTGGATTCAAAAATATAACTGGTGAGAAGCTCCGGAGTGAAGTCTGTGATGCCTAATTCTTCACGGACTTCTCTCTTTAGGGCGATTTCTACGCTTTCGCCCAAATCAATATGTCCGCCCACAGCCGTATCCCATTTTCCCGGTTGAATGTCTTTCCATTCGGGGCGTTTCTGTAAATAGATGTCTCCTTGGGCATTGAATACGTGAAGGTGAACTACCGGATGAAGCAGTTTGCTACCGCTGTGACATTCTCCGCGAGTAGCGGCTCCGGTGATATTTCCCTGTTCGTCTACGATAGGGAACATTTCTTGGTTATTATCGCTTGGCATAGTGTCTTTTATATTGCGTAAAATCTTTCGGAGAGGAGAATATCTTATGGTATTAATAAAGAAGAATCTCCATAACTTAGGAACCGGAAATCATGCGCCAGTGCATAATCATAAATAGTGCGCCAATTCCCTTTTACAAAAGCTGAAACCAAAAGCAGCAAGGTACTTTGCGGCTGATGGAAATTAGTAACCATCGCTTTCACTATTTTATAATTGTATCCCGGTGCTATGATAATCTGTGTACTGGTGTGAAGGGTTTCCAAACCATTCCTGTCGAGATATCCTAATATCTTTTGCAGCGCAACAACGGGAGGAATCTGGTCGTACTTTTCATAAGGCTGCCATTGTTTGACACGTAGTTCTTCTTCCGTAGCATACGGATTTTCAGCCAATGTAACTCCAATGTGATACAGGCTTTCCAGAGTCCGTACAGAAGTAGTCCCTACTGCAATAGCACAACCGTCGTGGTCAATCAGTTTTTTGATGGTACTCCGATTGACCGATATATATTCCGTGTGCATCTCGTGACCTTCGATTTCTTCACTTTTTACAGGTTTGAATGTGCCTGCTCCTACATGTAGAGTTAATTCTTCAAGATCAATCCCTTTCTCTTGAAGTGCATCCAATACTCGTGGAGTAAAATGTAATCCCGCCGTAGGCGCAGCTACCGAACCTTTAATCTTAGAATAAACAGTCTGATAAGTCTCCTTGTCACTTTCTTCCGTATCCCGGTTTAAGTAAGGAGGAATAGGAAGTTCTCCGAATACTTCAAGGATATCGGCAAACGTCACTTCTGGATTATCCCATGCAAAATCTACCCAATGGCTGGTTCCTTTACATTTTCCTCGGGTAGCGGTCAGGGTAATAGGGAATCCTTTGACGGTCATTTCGCGTTTCAACTGTCCGTCTTTCCATTTCTTCAGATTGCCGATCATGCAAAGCCAGGCGGCATGTACTGTCTGTTGGAAATTCAAGACATAATCGTTTGGCTGAATCGGTTCAAGACAAAACACTTCGATCAGTGCTCCCGTCTCTTTTCGAAAATGGAGGCGTGCCTGAATGACTTTTGTATTATTGAATATCATCAGGCTGCCTTGCGGCAGATATTCCGGCAAAGACGTGAAAACATCTTCACTAACTTCTCCACGACGGTATATTAAGAGTTTGGACTGGTCGCGGGTAGGCAACGGGAATTTAGCAATACGTTCATCCAAAAGAGGATAACTGTATTCACTGATATGGATATGTCTAGGATCTTCTTTCATTGTTTTCTAAAATAAAAAGAGGTTAGAACCCATTCGGTTTCTAACCTCTTTAACCAGTCGGGGTGACTGGATTCGAACCAGCGACCACACGCCCCCCAGACGCGTACTCTAACCGGGCTGAGCTACACCCCGAATTGCGGATGCAAAAGTACAGATTAATTTTTAATTAGCAAATAAATAGTGTGAAATTTGTTTCCTTATTAAATGGATTGTTTTACTAATCGTTTGATTTATAGTGAAGTGCGTGTATGATTATTTGTGCTTTATTATTCCGATAATGGGGCTGGAAGAGAGAGTGTTTCCCCACCCTTATAATTTCTATTAGTATTTATTTACCTCTATAATTTGCTTTTGGTTGTAGTAATTTGGATAAAACGTGTAATGAATAAGTAATGATTATGTAATCGATGAAGTAGTGCTGTATGTCTTGGTAATTAATAGTTAAACTTTCTTAATATAAGAAATATGATTACTTTTCATTGTGGGGTGGTGCGAAAAATGTAAATTTAGTCGTCGAAAATCGTCAAAAATGCACGAGTTCACTTTTGCAATGTGCGTATATACTACATAACTAAATAAAAATAGAATATGAAAAATATGAAAATTATGCTCTATAAGAGCAACCAAAAGAGAGACGGAAGTTACCCTGTGTGTTTGCGTATTTCTAAGGATGGAAAACGGAAATATATCAGTTTGGGGCTATCAGCGCAAGGGGTGCAGTGGAATGACGATGCCGACCGTTTTAAGAAAGATAAGCGTGTATGTCCCAATTATGAGAGGGATAATTTGTTTCTGAACTCCTGCGAGGAGCGTGCGGGGAAAATTTTGTTGATGTTTGCGGAAAAACAGCAAAATTGGTCATTAATTCAATTTGAAGAAACGTTCTGTTGTAAAAATAGGGAAAATAAATTATATGATATTATAATTGAACATATAGAGCTCCTGAAAAGTACCAATCATATAGGAAATGCCAAAAGGTTTGAGGGTACTCTTAGGATGCTGGAAAAGTATGATAAGAAAATTAAAGAACGGACATGTGCAGAAATAGACTTTAAGTATGTCAGTGCTTTTAATGCGGCATTGGAAAAACGGGGGTGTTGTGGCAATACCCGAAGGATTTATTTGAAACCTTTAAGTGTGATACTAAATAAGGCTATAAAGGAAAAGAAATGCTCTTTGGATACCTATCCGTTTGGGAAAGGTGGTTTTGAACTGGGTAAACTGTCAGAGGTAACGGAAAAAAGATATTTGCTTCCGCAAGAACTGGAACTTATCAAAGAATCACCCCAGGAGGATTTTGTTTTGGAGCGTGCCCGCAGACTCTTTCTGTTTTCCTACTATTGTTTTGGAATGAGTATGGTGGACATGGCGAAATTGACTTCCGCTAATATTAAAGTATTGGCGACGGGTGAACATATTGTATACAAAAGGCACAAAACGCAGAATGCCAAAGAAATGAAGCCCATAATAATAAAGATAAATGAACCTATAAAAGAACTGTTGGATTGGTTTAAATCGAACACTCCTCTAATGGGGACTATCTTCTTCCTTTGATAACCAAAGATTATGGTGAAGAGGAATTATGGTACGAACATAGACGTACGAGATACAAAAGGATTAATAACAACATGAAGAAACTTGGTGAAAAATTAAATATTGGAATAAAACTGACCACTTATGTTGCCCGTCATACAATGGCAATGCAGTTACAGGGAAAGAATGTTCCACGTGAGGTTATCAGCCAAGTAATGGGTCATGCCAATATTGACACAACGGCTACATACCTCGCAAGTTTTGATACTACCATATTAGACAGAACAGTAAATTTATTATAATTAAAAACAATAAAAATGATTGTATTATGCCTCTGGGCGACTTGATAAACAAGTTGCTCCGAGGGGAGCGGATGAATGGTGTGAAACGGATTTTGGGTTTTATCTTGAAAGTCTGACACATGGTGATAAAAAGAACTGGAACAGGTGCTGGAAACTGTTGATGAGGCTATTGTCAACTGGAAAAGCCTTTCCTTAATTTCCCGTTATGAGGATAAAATAAAAGAATGGGAAGAGGGCAAATGTAGTATGGACGAAGTGGACGAATTGTATTTTGAAGAGGAATTGTGGCGGAAAGAGGGAAAGAGACTGCTAACAGCCGAAACTTTATATGCTGCTATATCCAGTAAGGGTTTTATAAATGACTATCATCATGATGCGATGGAGAAGGCGTTGGACAATAATGATGTCCGATACTTAAAGACGGATTGGGAAAATATGATGTTGGCTCAAATAAGGTCGTTTAAGGATGTTATTATAGGCAGGCTTGAAGTAGCTTCCGTTAAACCAATAATCGATAAACAGAGCGTCGTAAGAGTGCTTAAAAAGCTGAATGATTATCCGGAAGTATTGGATGTTATGCTTTGCAGTGAATTTTTAGGAGTGTCCATACATAAACTTTATAAACTTACTAGTGCCCATGAAATTCCCTTTACCGGAGCAAGGGTAATGGACGTAAGTTGTCTTTTAAGCGTGATGAGGTTTATGAGTGGCGGATGGCTCACCGACAGGAAACTAATGAAGAGTATGTGAATGAAATGAACGAACGGTTGGCGGCTCGTTCTACCAATTTCTATAATAACCCAAATAAGTTAAAAATGATCGATACACTTGCTCTAATATATACTCCGTCAATAGTTGATGGGTATATAAATCTAATGTCTGAAATAGGTGCTAAAATTAATATCGACCTCAAAAAGTAATGAGTTTCGTGTCGTTGGTAAATACAAAAATCTTTGTGTTTATATCGAACCAACCTTTGTCCGTATTGAGGGTAGCTTCCTAAATACTACTATGGTACTAATTTAAAGCCTCTATCACATATAGAACTGGGGTTAGCTATTGATAAGTTGAGTGCAGTATTTGGTTTACCATTAAAAGCAAGCTGTTATAGGTCGTATTGATATAGCTACTGATGTGGAAGTAGTTAATCCTCCTTGTTCTTATTTTTCTTCCCTAGGTAATTTAGCAAAGTTTGATAGGAATATACGAAGAGGAAGTTTATATTATGAGCAAGGGTGGTGTAAACTATGTTTCTATGATAAGATAGCGGAAGCCAAAAAGCATAACGATTGTCATTTAACGGAAGAACTTTTAAATAAGAATATCCTACGATATGAAATTAGGTATAGGAGAGATCGTCTTAAAAATTATTTCGGGCGTGATATAAAGGTGTGGGAAGTATGTAATGGCTCGATTGACGTTTATTGCGAGTTGGTAGCTAAATCGTTTTTTATTTATAACGATATAGTGAAGATTGGTAATTTGGAGTTCAATTTTGATATGACTATGGCAGGACTTGGGAAGTGGGCTATTTTAAAACAGTATCGGGATGGGACGGATTTGATGAAATTGATAGATAATTGTGTGAGTGAAAAGGAGATAAGAGGGCTAGACGTATGAAGAGGGAGATTATGAAGTTGCTGAAAGAGATATGTACTTGATGAATCGACGGAAGAACTGAAAGAGAAGATATTTGATGCTGTTTGTGAATTAATTGACTAATAAACTGATAAACTGATAAGATTTGACCTGACACTAACCAAAGACTAAAATCCAAACGTTATGCACGTTTGTCTTTCCCCCTTTTGTTTATTGTTCAGGTCAAATCTTATATATAACTCCTCTATTGGAAGCGTGTTGCCACTTTTGTCTTTAAAAGGTATAATTTACTCAGTATGGGAATAAAATGGCTAAAACTGCCTTAAAACGAGCCTCTGTGATTGAAGTATGTGATGAGGTTGTTGTTGGGGTATCGATGGACTATATAGGGTTCGTTCTTAATTCGTTTTATGGATTTGGAAGAATCTACTCTATGTGAAGATATCTTGTAGTAATGTAGCTCTGTAATGGCTAGAAATCCTTGCTTTTGTCCATGGATTTGTTATATTTGCATTGTCAAAAGATGGTAGTTTTGCACAAGGAGGGATGGGGAAATGAGCGAAGATATTAGTAAGCTAATATTAGACCTGCTAATGTAGACTGGACGCCCCAATTTACAATCCACTTTTAAATAGATTAGATATTATCACTAATTACGCAATGCAATATGAGTAAAATGACAGAAGAGGTAACTCGGGCGATAGCCACGAAGTTCCTAGATGGAATAGAAGATTTTGAATTGATTAAAGAGGAAAACTACAAAAACTATGTAGTCTATTTTGCAGCTTATAAAAAGGCGAACGGGAATACAAATTACGGACTTCCTATTTATGTACTGATTGATGAATTGGGTAAAGCCCGATTCGCTACATCTGAAGAAAGGCATGAAATTTGGCATCGTAATGACCCTGAATTGGAAGACGGCGAGGACGAGGACGTGGAGTATATAGAATTACCCGGCTTGTGTAATGGACGAAATACACTTCTGGATGGGAAAGAGGACTAGTAGAATTACCACCTATGTAAGTTGACATCCTAGTTTGTAATCTGCTTTTTATATTTATTATTCAGGTCAAATCTTATATATAACATCTCTATTGGAAGCGTATTGCCATTTTCATTCTTCAAAGGGATAATTTACTCGGTAAGGGAATAAAATGGCTAAAACGCTTTAATACGAACTTTTGTGTTTGAGTCTGTGCTGAAGCTAATTGTGAGGTCTCAATAGCAAAAGTGATAAAAAGGACATAGGAAGCCTCATCGAAGCCTCCTTCTAAATGTCTAGTGACGCATTGCTCTGTCAGTCCTCGTCGTCTTCTTCGTCAGGATTCGAACGCATCAATATTTCATGATTTTCTTCGTACGTGGCGTATCGGGCTTTACCCAATTCATCAATCAGTACATAAATAGGACGTCCGACATTTATTTCACCTGTCACACCATCTGGAAAAGCAAAATAGACTATATAGTCTTTGTAGTTTTCCAACTTAGTCAATTTAAATCCTTCTATTCCTCCTAGGAGCTTTATGGCTATTGCCCGAGTTACTTCTTCTGCATTCTTGTCCATAATTGTTGTTGGGTATAAATGTTTTTATTACTGGACTATGTCTTTTATCCATTCCAAAGCGTTGTCGTTTGCTTCAAAAACAAATTCTTGCCCTTTGGCTGCGGAAATAAAACAGTCCTCTTTCCAGGAATTTGCGTTATAACTTATTGGAATTTGCCGGAAAAAATCGGGTAAATTCCATACTCTCCTGCTGCATTTTTCCTTAGTAAGTACAAGCCCGTTTGAAAATTGCAAACATCCGGCTCCGGGTAGTTGAGGTAAAAATGAAAGTTTGGAAGAAGCCGTATAAATGACATTTGGACTGTTCCACCTTTCCATTTTTGCATGTGGGTGTCCGTTTAACCATGCGGGGATATTGGTAGGAGTGTCAATGATTTCTCCTATTTGAAGATAGCCGTATATAACATGCCAATCCAGAGCGTCTTTTTTATAACGTAATTGTCCGGCAATATACTCCGTTTGTTTGAACCAACCAAAGAATAAAAACAAGTCTCCGATTCCCACCCCCTGTTTTTGCAGGTGTCGTAATGCGGTCTTTTCCTGTCCGAATGTAGGCTTCCACCCTGTTGGTCTATCCTTTATTGCTCCTCTGATATCGGGGTCTAAATGGCAGTTATATTCTTCTTTTATTTTGTTGTTGGGGCTTAAAGTATGGATGATATCGTAATATGAACTATTGCCATAGTATAAATCTCTATACTTTGTTTCCATATCTGTTTTTGAGGGTATCGGCAATGACAGTAATGTCCCGTCCGGCAATATTGGACTAGGCATTCCACCATATTGGGAATCAAATCCCTTTCTACTTAATATAACTCTCATTTGGCGTCAGTGTATTTGCATAGTTCAACATGTTGTTTGACGTAGTTTATAAATTCTGCGGCATCCTTTGTTATTACTCCATAGCTTGTTTGCACTTTAGGAATGTTGGGACGTAACTCAACAGGGATATCCAACGGGGACAAACGACTGAAATAATAAAATTCTTCACAGATAAGAACATATTCCCCTCTCAAATCCTTGTCCATTTTGTCTTTTCCATGGAAATTATTTTCTATCTGTATAAATTCTTTAGGGTTAGTCGGGTTTGGTTTATATATGTTGTCTCCATAACGTTGTATAACTTTAGTATCTTCTGTTTTTGCAGGGCGTTTTGTTCATACTTTTCCCAGTATTCAGCAAAGAAAGTTTTGTGTCACTTTTGCTAAATAGACAAGTTTTTCTTTTCCAACTTCGGTCGGACTGTCCTTTAGTTGTTTTGAAGTCCATCCCGCAATCCAGTTTCCTATTTTGGTGTTGCGACGCATTGCAGGCTTACATGTTGCAAGTGTCAGTACTCCAAATAAAGGGTTTGGAGCAAAACGGTTGTCATGCTTCATTTTATAACTGTACAGTTTGTAATCTGTAGTTTTCATATTTGTCGGTGTTAAGAGTAAATATTGATATTTAGCTTTTATTTCCGACGAATATATCAAATATTATCTTAAAGAACGATATAAATGGGATATTTTAATTATATTTGTCGTAATTAGTTTGTGTTGATGCTTCATCTGTGTAGATATGAAGGATAATGGGGTATTTAGTTTAGTAAGTTTATGTATAATCAATGCAATTATATTATTATGGCAACGAATGACAACAACATTGAAAAGTCCTACACGTTGGAAATTACAGAAAGGGACAAGGCGTTCAAGCGTAGATATCAAGCGGCTTCCCCCGAGGAACAGGAAAAGATGGGATATGATGTGCCACATCACGCTGATATGGAAGATATAATAATTACGGAAATGGCGAACGAATGGTTGCGTGATGGTAAACCAGTAGATTAATCTAAAGAAATTACACTATGGCAAAGAAAGACAACAACATTGAAAAGGCTTACACGTTTATTCGGCGAAAGCGACAAGGAGTTTAAACGGATGTACCAAGCCGCATCACCGGAAAAGCGGAAAACAATGGGTTTTGACTTACTAAACGATGCAGATGCAGAGGAATTGGAGATTAACCGTTTGGCGAATGAATGGTTGCGTGACGGTAACCCCGTAGATTAATCTATAGAAATTACAATATGGCAAAGAAAGAAGAAAACAACATTGAAAAGTCCTACGAATTTGTAATTTACGAGGGTGATAAGAAGTTTAAGCGCATGTACCAAGCCGCTTCCCAGAGGAACGCAAGAAGTTTGGCTACGATGTACCAAACGATGCTGATGACGCAGACTTGGAAATTACCCGTTTGAAGAACGAATGGTTACGTGATGGACAACCTGTAGATTAAATTGTCTTATGAATCAAAATAAAGCATTGGAGATTGCCTATAAGGCTCATATTGGACAGTTAGACAAAGGTGGCAGTCCGTATATATTGCATCCAGTCAGAGTTGCTTTACACTGTCAAACAGAGGATGAAAAGATAGTAGCATTGTTGCATGATGTTGTAGAAGATACTTCCATAACATTTGAGGATTTAAAAGCGGAAGGGGTTGATGACAGGTTACTGGAGGCTTTAAAATGTCTGACTAAAGAAGAGGGTGAAGATTATAAAGCGTTTATTGAACGTGTCTCTACTAATCGTTTGGCTACAAAGGTTAAAATACAAGACCTAAAAGATAATATGGATGTAACCCGTTTGAATGGTAAGGCACATTGGAAGTTGGAAACATATAAAGAAGCGTTGGAGTACCTCGAACGGTGCTCAAATAAGAAAGTTTTATATGTAGATATGGATAATGTATTGGTAAACTTCCAATCGGGCATAGACGCCTTAGATGAGGACTTAAAAAGCCGATATGCGGGGTGTTATGATGAAGTCCCTAATATATTTGCAAAATGCAACCCAATGAAGGGCAATAGATGCCATGAATCGTTTAAAAGACAAATACGACATTTACATTTTATCAACAGCTCCATGGGATAACCCAAGTGCATGGTCTGACAAGTTAGAATGGGGAAGCGTTATTTGGGTGAAGTATGCTATAAACGTTTGATCTTGTCGCACCACAAAACTTGAATGCAGGGGATTATTTAATAGATGACAGGAAAAGAATGGTGCTGCCGATTTTAAAGGTGAGCTTATATTGTTCGGTTCTGAACGGTTTCCAAATTGGGAGTCTGTGGTAAGGTATTTATTGTGATAAAAACACGAAGAACGCAAAAGGTGTTTTGCACTGCAATTTGCTTTAGTTTGGATTAAGTTTCCCGAAAGAGGTAATGAATGAGTAATCGAGCTAAAAATAAAGGAACTAGATAACTATCTAATTCCTTGTTTTATATGTGATTGTAAAATGAAAATCTTTTACTCTTTTCACCCAGACGCGTACTCTAACCGGGCTGAGCTACACCCCGAATTGCGGATGCAAAAGTACAGATTAATTTTTAATTAGCAAATAATCCGTTGATTTTTCTAGTATGAATTGTGCCGATTTATAGCTATTATTCTGATTATTAGTCTTTCTTGTGAACATACAAATCTTTATTTCAATGAGTTAGTAGTTTTTTTGATTGCCTCTTATGTGATATAAAAGTACATTTCTTTAATTTTGCTTGAATTAGAAAACAATCTGCTTATTTTTCATTTGAAAGCATTAATCCTTTTCCTGTCCTAAAAACACTATAAAAAACAGGTCAGTCTATAATAAAACGAAATAGGAAAATGATAAATGAACTAACAATCAGATAGTTTGTTTATAAATTAATGCAAATAAAAGGTGTTTGACTTCCTTAGTATGATACTATATTTCCATTTTGGTGCGTGGTAAATTAGGAAGTTATACATTTGTAAAAGACTTAGTTTAGAAAGGTGTTAAATGTTAGACATTAAAAATAGAGACATTAGAGATATACGTCCTGGGTGACGATTTTAAATTTTATCAAAATCTGAAGTATCTTCCTTTGACTTCTTATCCTTCTAATAATCAATCAGCTTTGATTATATATTGTTTAGGTGGAAAGGCCAAAATTACAGTGCATGAAGATGTACATTGGATACAACCGGAGGAATTGATTATATTATTACCCGGACAATTTGTCTCATTTAGTGAGCCAAGTGAAGATTTCTCGACCGTTACGATGGTTATATCTACTTCACTGTTTAGTGATGCGTTAAGTGGTGTGCCCAGATTTTCTCCGCATTTCTTTTTCTACATGCGGACTCATTACTGGTATCCGCAGTCAGAACGAGATATTCCCCGGATATATAATTATCTGGGTATGATAAAAGATAAAGTTACTTCTCAAGATATATATAGGCGGGAGCTGATTATTCATTTGTTGAGGTATCTGTATCTGGAACTGTTCAATGCTTATCAAAAGGAATCTACCTTGATGACTGCCCGCAGGGATACCCGTAAAGAAGAGTTGGCTAATAAATTCTTTGGGCTTATCATGAAGCATTTTAAGGAGAATAAGGATGTGGCTTTTTATGCGGATAAACTGTGTATTACTTCCAAATACCTGACTATGGTAATTAAGGAGACAAGCGGGAAGTCTGCCAAAGACTGGATTGTTGAATACATCATATTAGAAATCAAGGCTTTGCTGAAAAATACCAGCCTGAACATTCAGGAAATAGCGATTAAAACGAACTTTGCGAATCAATCGTCGCTTGGACGTTTTTTTAGAAAGCATACAGGAATGTCGCTTTCACAATATCGAATGAGTAACTTAGAACAATAGTGCGGACAATTGCCTCACAATAGGCAATAATATCTATAGGGATTAAGAGAAAGGGAATGAAGTCTATTTCATTCCCTTTTATTATGCGGTATATCTGATGTAGGATGGGTTAAATTCCCATACATTCGCGATAGAAGTCGAGCATTTCGAAGATAGTGTCCTTATCGGCAGTCTGATTGATGCAAATGTCTCCAATATCTTTTAGTAATGTGAAATTGATAGTGCCTGAAGTATTCTTTTTATCATGCGTCATAAATGCATACAGTTGGTCATATTTTTTGCAGTCGAAAGTAAATATGCCATAATTATCCTTGATAAACTGGATCGTTTGCCGCATTTTCTCTTTCGGGAAACCTACTTTGAGATGAGAAAGATACAGTTCGCACACAATTCCCCAAGCTACTGCATATCCATGTAATACAGGACGGTTTTCTGCCAGTGCCATACTTTCGAACGCATGTCCTACGGTGTGTCCCAGATTTAATGCTTTGCGGATTCCATGTTCGAAGGGATCCTGTTCTACAATATCTTCTTTCACTTGTACCGATTGGCCTACCAATTGTTTGAGAGCTGCATAATCAATACTAGAGGAATCGAAATTGAGCAATTCTGCCCAATGTGCCGTATTGCTAATCAAACCATGCTTCAACATTTCAGCATATCCGGAGAAGAAATTGTGTGTGTCCAATGTGCGTAGGAATTCAGTTTCAATCAATACACTGTTTGCCGGAGCGAAAGCACCGATTTCATTTTTCAGTCCGTTGAAGTTGATTCCTGTTTTACCCCCCACTGATGCGTCCACCATGGCGAGCAGGGTGGTTGGTATATTGATATAGGAAATGCCCCGTTTGAATGTAGCTGCGGCAAAACCTCCGAGATCTGTCACCATCCCTCCTCCAAGATTGATAAGTAAAGAGTGGCGGGTAGCCCCTTGAGTGCTTAATGCCATCCAGACGGAAGCGAGTGTTTCCAGAGTTTTATGCACATCTTCTGCTCCGATACAGATTTCTACAGCATCTTTCAACAGACCCGATTCCTTTAGAGAGGGGAGACAAAGACGCTGGGTATGCTCGTCTGTAAGGACGAATAATTTGTCATGCGGACATAGCTCAATGGCACGACCGAGGCTCGTTTCCAAGCTTTCGCAGAGAATAACTTCTTGTTTACTCATGATTCTTTTGCTTTTTTACTCTGCAAATGTATATAAAATATCTTTTTTTACTTACTTTTGTCTCATTAAAACGTTTAATCATGAAAGCATTATTACCTGTATATTGTCGTCCTTTAGGATATGTTGTCTTGTTGGTAGCTCTGTTTATCCCTTTTATTTTGGTGATGCAGGGAGTAGTAACTGATACTAATTTGCTGTTTTATAAAGAATGTACAAAGTTGTTGATGATGGCAGGATGCTTGTTGATAATCTTTGCATTGAGTAAGAATGAAAGCCGTGAAACGGAGCAAATCCGGAATTCGGCTGTTCGTAATGCCATCTTTTTGACATTCTTGTTCGTCTTTGGTGGTATGTTGTGGCGTGTTATGCAAGGAGATGTGATAAACGTCGATACTTCCTCTTTCCTTACTTTTCTGGTTTTTAATGTGCTTTGTCTGGAGTTTGGTCTGAAAAAAGCGCTTGTTGATCGATTCTTTAAAAGATAATTTTCTTTTCAATTAAACCTTTTGCGATTCGATTTGTCAAAAAGACATTGTTATTGCTACTAATATAATCGTAAATAAGGTAAATGAAAAGATTTTCAGCAGGGTTGGTGCTGATGTTGCTATGCACCTTCTCAATTTTTGCACAGAATAAGGTTATTACCGTTTCGGGACGTGTGGTGGAATCCGATACTAAAGAGCCCGCAGCGCAGGCTACAGTTCAATTGCTATCATTACCTGATAGTGCTTATGCCGCCGGTATAGCCAGTAGTAACCAGGGATGGTTTACTCTCCCCAAAGTAAAAGCCGGAAAATATGTGTTGAAAGTTTCCTATATTGGATTCCGAACCAAGCTCGTACCGGTACAATTATCTGCTAACGCCACTGATAAAAAATTGGGAACCATTACATTGGACCCTGATGCTGTCATGCTGAAGGAAGCGGTGATTACTGCCGAAGCTCCGCAGGTGGTCGTGAAAGAAGATACGCTGGAATATAACTCAACAGCTTACCGTACTCCCGAAGGGGCGATGCTCGAAGAGTTGGTGAAGAAACTTCCGGGAGCAGAAATAGACGATGACGGTAACGTCAAAATCAATGGTAAAGAAGTAAAGAAGATTATGGTGGATGGTAAAGAGTTCTTTGGCGGTGATGTGAAAACCGGATTGAAGAACTTACCGGTCAACATGATCGACAAACTGAAGACGTACGATAAAAAGTCTGATTTGGCACGTGTTACCGGAATAGATGACGGAGAAGAAGAAACTGTTCTTGACCTGAAAGTGAAGAAAGGTATGAATCAAGGTTGGTTTGGTAATGCAAGTGTTGCCGGTGGTACAGAAGATCGTTACGGAAGCAACTTGATGTTGAATCGTTTTGTCGATAATAGCCAATTCTCTTTAATCGGTTCTGCTAATAATGTGAACGATCAGGGATTCTCCGGTGGAGGTGGCGGACCTCGTTTCCGGAACAGCAATGGTTTGACTGCTACCAGGATGTTAGGGGCTAACTTTGCTACCCAGACTGAAAAATTGGAACTGGGAGGTAGTGCCCGTTATAATTTCAGTGATCGGGATGCAACATCTACAAACTACTCGGAACGTTTCCTGCAAAATGGAAATTCTTATTCAAATTCGAACAGTAAAGGCCGCAATAAGAATACGAACTTTAATGCAGACTTTCGGTTGGAGTGGAAACCGGACACATTGACAAATATCATTTTCCGCCCGAACGTTTCTTATGGAAAGTCTAATAGTTATTCTATTTCCGAATCGGGAACTTTTAATGGAGATCCATTTAATTTGGTGTCTAATCCTAATGAGTTTTTGAATAAGATTTTCTGGGAAGTACGGATGATCCTTTAGAAGCTATTCGTGTCAACGCCAGTAATAGTGAATCAAAATCTGAAGGGCAGAATCTCTCTGCAAATGCTTCTTTGCAAGTGAATCGTAGATTGAATAATCAGGGACGAAACATCACTTTCCGTGGTACATTTAGTTATGGAGATAATGACAGCGAACAGTTTAGTGAATCATTGACGCGTTATTTTGATGATAATGCAAAAAGAAGATGATGAGCGTAAACAATATACTACTTCTCAACCAAAAATTATGATTATACTGCCGAACTGACCTATAGCGAACCGATTGCGAGAGCTACCTTCTTACAGTTCCGCTATAAATTTCAATATAAATATAGTGAAAGTGACAGAAGTACATACAGCTTGATTCCTGATGCCGATAAAGGACAGGATTGGTTTTGGAATTTTGGTGATGGTCTGCCTGTAGGATATGAAGAGAATAAAGATAGAGATTTGAGTAAGTATGCTCAATATAAATATTATAACCATGATATTAATGCAGGACTAAATATTATCCGCGAGAAATATAGATTGAACTTTGGAGTATCTTTGCAACCGCAGAACACCAGATTGGATTATAAGAAAGCCGAAGTAGATACTGTAGTAAAAAGAAATGTGTTCAATTTTGCTCCTAACGTTGATTTTCGTTACAGATTTTCTAAAGTCAGCCAGTTGCGCTTTACCTATCGGGGACGTGCAAGCCAGCCGAGTATGGAAAATTTGCTTGATGTAACTGATGACTCCAATCCGTTGAATATCCGTAAGGGTAATCCGGGATTGAAACCTTCTTTCTCTCATTCTATGCGTTTGTTTTATAATACTTATAATGCAGATAAACAGCGTGGCATGATGGCTCATGTAAACTTGAATATGACTCAAAATAGCATTACTAATGCCACTACTTATAATCAGAGTACTGGTGGAGTGACTGTTAAACCGGAGAATATCAACGGAAACTGGAATGCGATGGGAATGTTTGGATTCAATACAGCATTGAGAGACAAGCGGTTTACCATAAATTCTTTTTCCCGTGCTAATTATACCAATGCAGTTTCTTATCTTTTTAATGACGATATTAAAATAAATGACAAGAACACTAGTACGACACTGACTTTCGGAGAGAATCTGAATGGAACTTTCCGTAACGACTGGTTTGAATTTACCTTGAATGGTTCAATCAACTATAACTTTGAGCGAAATCAACTGCGTCCGGAAAACAATCAAGAACCCTATACATTTGGTTATGGTGCAAGTACTAATATCTCTTTACCTTGGAGTATGACGTTGTCTACCAATATCACTAATAACGCTCGTCGTGGTTATCGTGATGCCAGTATGAATAAGAATGAACTTATTTGGAATGCACAGATTGCCCAAAACTTCCTGAAAGGCAATGCCGCAACCATCAGTTTTGAAGTATATGATATTCTGCGGCAGCAATCTAATATCAGCCGTTCGTTAACAGCCGATATGCGTTCTGTTTCTGAATATAACGGAATTAATAGCTACTGCATGCTTCGTTTCTCTTATCGTCTGAATGTTTTTGGAAATAAAGAAGCTCGTGGCAATATGCGTCATGGCGGTTTTGATGGTGGTGGACCTCGTGGCCCGCGTGGTGGCTTTGGAGGTGGCAGACCACACTAAAGCAGAGTAATAGGTTTAAATAAAAACAGGAAGTCCCGGCACAACGATTCAATGTTGTTGCCGGGATTTCTTTGTTAATCCGAGAATTTACTCTATATTTGTTGTTTAGTATTCGTATGAAAGGAGATTCCTATGATTGATTGGAACTATATGCTTAGCCAGATAGCAACAGTGGCTTTTGATATTCTTTATTTTGGAGCCATTATCGGTACGATTGTCATCATCATTCTTGACAACCGGAATCCGGTTAAAACCATGGCATGGATACTCATATTACTTTTCCTTCCTATTGTCGGACTTGTCTTTTATTTTTTCTTTGGGCGGAGTCAACGTCGCGAACGTATCATTGGGCAAAAAAGCTACGACCGCTTATTGAAGAAACCAATGGCCGAATATCTCGCACAGGATTGTTCGGACGTTCCTTATGAATACTCCCGTCTTATTCAGCTTTTCCAGCAAACGAATCAAGCGTTTCCATTTGAGGGGAACCGTGTGGCAGTCTATACCGAAGGATATACTAAACTTCAATCATTGTTGCGTGAACTGCAAAAAGCGAAGCAGCATATCCACATGGAATATTACATCTTTGAAGATGACGCTATCGGGCGTATGGTCAGGGATGTGCTGATAGAAAAAGCTTCTCACGGGGTTGAAGTACGGGTTATCTATGATGATGTAGGTTGCTGGCATGTGCCTAACCGTTTTTTTGAAGAAATGCGCAATGCCGGTATTGAAGTCAGAAGCTTTTTGAAAGTACGTTTTCCCTTATTTACCAGTAGGGTGAATTACCGTAATCATAGAAAGATTGTCATTATTGACGGACGCGTGGGCTTCGTTGGGGGAATGAACCTGGCAGAACGTTATATGCGTGGCTTTTCTTGGGGGATTTGGCGCGATACGCATATCATGTTGGAAGGCAAGGCAGTGCATGGTTTACAAACAGCTTTTCTGCTTGATTGGTATTTTGTAGACCGTACGTTGATAACCGCTTCCCGTTATTTTCCGAAGATTGACTCTTGCGGAAGTTCTTTAGTGCAAATTGTCACGAGTGAGCCTATCGGGCCTTGGAAAGAAATCATGCAGGGATTGACTGTTGCTATTACCAGTGCAAAAAAATATTTCTATATGCAAACACCTTATTTTTTGCCTACAGAACCAATATTAGCAGCTATGCAAACAGCAGCATTGTCTGGGGTGGATATACGCTTGATGTTACCGGAACGTGCAGATAACTGGATAACTCATCTTGGATCGCGTTCTTATTTGGCAGATGTGATGCAGGCAGGTGTTAAAGTCTATTTTTATAAGAAAGGTTTTCTACATTCTAAGCTGATGGTTTCAGATGATATGCTTTCCACTGTAGGCTCTACCAATGTTGACTTCCGTAGCTTTGAGCATAACTTTGAGGTGAATGCTTTTATGTATGACGTAGAAACTGCCCTTGAAATGAAAGAAATATTTCTTCAGGACCAGCGCGAAAGTACACAGATCTTTTTGAAGAATTGGGGCAGACGTTCGTGGAGACAAAAAGCTGCGGAGTCTATCGTGCGTTTATTGGCTCCGCTGCTTTAATAAGGATGAAATTGTATTTGGATCTTATCTGAATAGTGAGAAGTTCACACTTCCATACACCCTTCTCTCAAGGAAATGTGGATTTTCTTCGAAATTATTATCTTTTCCATGCTCCAGTACCAATAATCCTCCTTCTTTGAGAAGATTATTCTGAAAGATTAATTCGGGTATTGTTTCCAACTCTTTTAAAGCGTAGGGAGGATCGGCAAAGATGAAGTCGAACTGTTCGCGGCCATTTTTGATAAACTTGAATACATCTCCGCGTATCGGCAGACATTTGTCTGTCTGCACCTCTTTCATAATTTTGCAGATGAATGAGTGATGTGCAGGATCTTTCTCAATGCTGATAACATGGTCACATCCACGGGATACCAGTTCGATACTGATGCTTCCTGTCCCGGCAAACAAATCAAGAGCTGTTATTCCTTCTTCAAAATCGATATAGTTATTGAGTACATTAAACAGATTTTCTTTGGCGAAATCTGTCGTAGGGCGTGCTTTAAATGTCCGAGGCACGTCAAATCTTCTTCGTTTGTAAATACCGCTGATTACTCGCATGTTAATAAGGCTTGCATGTCAATATTAGTTGCAGGATTCATGATGAATACCTGTAGGATAAACTTTTTCAATTCACTCATTAAAACGTCTTTTTCCGGAAGTATTCCGGTTAGGTGTAACTCATCCCGTTCCTGATTAAACTCCAGTTGTTTCCAGGCGTACAATAAATAGTAAATACGGTCTTCTGTGTGCGTACATTCAAAGGAATTAGCCAGAAGCAGATGTCCTCGTTCAAAGCAATAGATGTCAATGCCGTCTTTGCGTATAGAAGCATACATCTTCTTACTGTTTCCCAATCTGCTTTTTACAGAAAAATAATCGATGAATGGAGTAGATTGAGAATAGAAACGAGCTTCGGGATATTGTTCATTCAAAAAGGTCTGTGCGCTTTTGTCTATGCCGAAGATGACAGCTACATTATTCTTTCTTAGAATATTATAGAGCACCGTTTCATTTTCTTTTTTCTGATGATTATGATAAAACAGAAGTTCCGCCTGTTCCTCTTCAAACAATTCTAATGGCACAATCGTAAAACGCTTGCCTGCCATCATAATGTTTACTCGTTTGTAAGGATGATTGAGGAAATCCGATTCGTGAAAGAGTGTCTTTAGATTTGCTGTAAGGGATGAAGACGCATCTATCCCTTTCTCTATTATTGAAAGCGAATCGTCATGAATCGGGTTATAGATAGAAAAAGAAAATCCATCCGTACTAAGACGGATGGATAAAGTATATTGTTTTGATTTAGTAAAATCAATCATTATTCCCAGTTACCAGCACCATTGTTTGGAGTATCGATAGAACCTACCATCAAGCCGCTATATTTGCCTAGTTTAGAATCCAGGTCTTTTAGGTTGATGATTTCTTGTTTGTCAAGTCCGCTCAAATAAGTTTCGTATGGAGCTTTCACTTCGAACAAATATACCGGAGCACCAGACTTGGCAGTGTCATTTTTCACGTTCATTTCGAATTGAGCACCATTTCCGTGAGGAATATATTTCATAGAGTCGGCATTGAATCCTTTTGGATAGATAGTATCCAATACAGCTACCCACATAGTGTCACGTTTGAAGTTTTCAAGTCCCCATTTCTTAACTTCATCGTATCTACCGGTTTTCTTTGCTTTTTCGATGATAGCCATGGCTTTCTTTTCAGTCAGTCCATCTTCCAATTGCTTGTCAGTTAACATTCCCATCTTCATAACGAACGGCAATTTTTGATTTTTAACGAAATCAATCAGTGTGTCTAATTTGGGTGCATACATTCCGCGGTGCAGCGAACGGTATTCCTGCTGTGCCTTACGGATGTCGATCAAACGGGCAATGACTGCTTTTTCTCTTTCTTTTTTTGCGTTTTCAAAATTGATAGGACCCATAATGCTGGTGTAACAGATGTAAATCAGTGCAGCAGCACAAAGCACCAATACAATATTAAATACTGTTTTCATGATAAATTATGTTTTTAGTTGTTATATTCGCATCGCAAAAATAGAATAAATAAATTTAAATACGATAGTTCCTCGAACTTTTTTCTCGTACAAAAATGATAAATAACTATTTAGAAAGGCAAATTAAGGAAAATTTTCCTTATCAGCCAACTTTAGAGCAGGAAATTGCTGTAAAATCTCTTTCAGAGTTTCTGCTGTCCACACTGGCAGATGAAGTCTTTATCTTAAGAGGGTATGCTGGTACTGGTAAAACATCGTTGGTAGGGGCATTGGTGAAAACGATGGATCAGCTGCAGCAGAAATCTGTATTGTTGGCTCCTACAGGACGTGCGGCAAAAGTTTTTTCAGCGTATGCAGGACATCCGGCTTTTACTATTCATAAAAAAATATATAGACAACAAGCTTTTTCTAATGAGCTTAGTAACTTTTCGATCAATGACAATTTAGCTACCAATACATTGTTTATTGTCGACGAGGCTTCCATGATTTCAAACGAAGGACTGTCGGGCAGTATGTTTGGAACAGGACGTTTATTGGATGATTTGGTGCAATTTGTGTATTCGGGACAAGGTTGCCGACTCTTATTGATGGGAGATACAGCACAGCTTCCCCCGGTAGGTGAGGAGTTGAGTCCTGCGCTTTTTGCTGATGCATTGAAAGGTTATGGACTTGAAGTACGTGAGATTGATCTTACCCAAGTGGTTCGCCAGGTGCAAGAATCCGGAATATTGTGGAATGCCACGCAGTTGAGGCAACTGATAGCGGAGGATGATTGTTATTCCTTACCTAAGATAAAAATAACAGGTTTTCCTGATATTAAACTGGTACCCGGAACTGAACTGATAGAAGAACTGACTAATTGTTACGATCATGATGGTATGGATGAAACGATTGTTGTCTGTCGATCTAATAAACGTGCGAACTTATATAATAATGGAATACGTGCACAAATTCTTTGGCGTGAAGATGAATTGAACACTGGAGATATGTTGATGATAGCCAAAAATAATTACTATTGGACAGAGAAATATAAGGAGATGGATTTTATCGCTAATGGAGAAATTGCAGTTGTCCGGCGTGTTCGTCGAACTCGTGAAATATACGGTTATCGTTTTGCTGAAGTTACTCTCCGCTTTCCTGACCAGAATGATTTTGAATTGGATGCGAATCTATTATTAGACACTTTACATTCGGACTCACCCGCATTGCCGAAAGAAGACAATGACCGATTGTTCTATACGGTACTTGAGGATTATATAGATATTCCAAACAAAAGAGACCGGATGAAAAAGATGAAAGCCGATCCGCATTACAATGCTTTGCAGGTGAAATATGCATACGCAATAACCTGTCATAAAGCGCAAGGCGGACAGTGGCAGAATGTGTTTTTAGATCAGGGGTATATGACAGATGAGTATTTGACTCCGGATTATTTCCGGTGGTTGTATACAGCTTTTACTCGGGCGACAAAGACACTGTATTTGGTGAATTACCCGAAAGAGCAGGTGGAATAGTTTTGTTTTTTGAATGACTCTTAATCTTTATATGATTTAGAGTTTTAAGGTTACATTGATTATATAATCAGTTGATTTCAATATTGTTGGATTCAAAAAAGTCTTTGAGTACTGGTTGTGGTTTGTTTATAGATGAAAAGAGTATTTTAAGATAAGAGCTAGCATTAGATAAAAATAGATAGCAATAATCCCTTTATTTGACTCTATTCACAGATTTGGAAAGAGTAAATAAAGGGATTCTCTATAAATTATTTCTCTATATATTAATTATTTGTAAACAATAGTAGTTGCATCATTCTTAGTTAACTTTGGTATCACTTGACCAGTCTTTAAATAAAGAGTCTTAATTTTGCTGCTACGATTGGCGTTTAAGTTTGTTAATGCTGGACATTCCGAAGCATCAATTGACGTAACATAATCATAACTTGCATACCAGGAAACAAGACTTAAATCCAAAGACTCAAGTTTACTACTGATGACTTTAAGACTTTCTGCCTCCGAATAAACATAGCTACCTCCTGCATTGAAACTAGTAATTGGATTATCTCCCAAATTATACTCTTCACAAATAGTAGGGCTATTAAATGTGAGTGATGATACCTTATGTAAACCTGAAATATCAAGCTTTTTCATGTTTGAACAATAACCTAAACGTAATGAAGTCAGGTTAGGGAAATACTCTATTCCGGTTAAATCTTTAATCTGGTTAGAGTATGAGGTGTTAGAGAATGAAGTTGCGTTTAATCCTTCTTCAAGAATAATACATTTGGTATCATCAATAGGGAGAGCCCAACCGTTAGATATACAAAGTGCTCGAAGAACGGCATCTGGAATTTCCACAGGGCTGGCGTCCGGATCTTTTTGAACAATAGCAATATCTTTTACTAATGTACCACTGGTTTGGGCAATATGAATTGTACCTCCACGCGAAGCTGGTGATGCGGATAGTTTATAAGTAACAGTAACCGTAGTCAAACCATCATCGCCTTTTTGTGGTTCGGAAATTGATTGATCAGTAATCCAATCTTTCCCTTTTGTTATGGAAATAGCGTAATTGACGTTGTATTTCACTTTAAAAGAGATAGTTCGTGCTGTTAGATCATATGTTAAAGTGTTACTTTCGGTGATAATTGCATCTGTTTGTTTTTGATTAATATCTACATTGACACTCTCAGTAACGAGTGGGCTTGAGATTGTAATTTCTGTACTACGATCTTTATATGTCTTGTTCTCGGCAGCAGTGAATGATAAAGTTACTTTACCACCAAATTCATTACGTCTATCAAATGTCAGCCACTCTTCACCACCGTCACTATATGTTATCGTTGGGTCGGTCACATTGGTATTAAGTTGAATTCTCACAGTACTTTTCTCTTTAGCAATAGAAAGAGCTTCGTCAGAAAGTAAATCCATTATATATGCAGGTTGAGACTCTACTTGCAGTGGCACAACCGAAGAACCTGTGAAAAATTTGAAGGTTGCAGTACGCTTTTCATCTAATTTGTTAGGATCGATGGTAAAAGTAACTACATCACCATCTTTACCTGAAGTTACTGACGGATGTGCCCAATCACATATTCCTGACAGCCGCCAGTTATCGGAGCTTGTTACAGTTACTGTAGCATCCCCTCCATTTTTATCCATTTGGAGTATATTGGTCGATAGTGAGATTGTTGAATTACCACTATTGATTGATTCATCATCATCAGAACAACCCCATAGTAGGAGGGATGCCGATAATATTATCATTAAATTCTTATATAATTTCATATCTATTCTTTTTAAGGTAAAATATACATTAATCAGTTAATAGCTTCACGTTGTGTACTATTCTTTTTATAATAGTAACTTGGATAAATTAATGTTTCATCGTACAAACCTTTACAAACGGATTGGCATCTATATACTTGTGAACCATATAATGATGGGTCAAGTGCGAAGAACATGTAGTATCCATAACCAGCTTCTTTTCTAGAACGCGCTGTAGATTCACTTGAGTTGCCACTGCCTCGTCTTAGTTCTATTGACATACCAGCACACTGTTTCAATGTCATACCGGTACCTGGCCCAGCAGCACCACCATAGTCGGCTACAGCATAATCGCAATACTGACCAGGTTCGATACCATCAATAACTTGGAGACTACTTGAATACATGTTGCCAAGGTTATAAAGTGAGACAATTTTTTCCGGCATGACAGCTTTACATTCATACATTAATCGTGAACCCGCATAGGCTGATGGTCTTGCAAGCCATGGGTTTGAAAGGTCTGGTGAGTTCGAATATTCATCATCGAAAGCGACGCCGTCCAGATTATAGGCACGGCAGTAGGCTGCCAGTTCCCGGGCGAATTCCCGGGCTCCCATATCCGAAAGTTGAGCGACACCGGCTTCGTCATGATTACCAAGGATGCTGATAATAATTTTCATACCAGCTTTACGCAATGGTTGCAGATACTTATCATTATTGTCGAGCAAGAATTGAACATTTTCATTGTTCGCTAAATACACTCGTTGTTTCTCTGGATCCCAATTGATATTAGCAGCAAAAAGTACGATATGGTCGAAAAAATATTTACCACTTTCAGTCAGAAACTCAAGTGCATTGAGTGGGTTAGTATCATTAACTTCGAAATAGAGTACTGTTTGTACTGCATCTTCTCCTTTGTTAGTATTGGGTTTGTTGCGATAATCCTGAACGAGAAGCACCATATGCTTGGAAGTTTCAGTAAATGTTACTCCTTCAGTAGAAGATGTTACTGTCAAAGGTACTATGTAAGTTTTATCCTCTTCCATTCCATCAAACGCAGTCAGTGTAACTTTCACGCTTGGGGTAACTTTATCATCAGGGGCAAGTACAAAAGTACCATTATTTGCGATTTTCACATTAGCGGCAGGAAACACTTCGAAATCCGTTTCATGGGTAGTATTATATATAGCTGCATATGATTCCTCGACAGCTATTTGAACATCTACTCCTTTTTGAGGTAGTTTAGAGACGGAATACCACATTAGTGCTGTATTCATTATTTCGGAGCTCGATTACCGAACTGTTTTATTCGTATTTTCGTCCAATAATAATCCGCTCAGTTGAGTCGATGCCAAATAAGAAGATTCATCTATCTTGTTTCCTATTTCAATATCTTCCTCACAAGATGTGAAGGTTGCCATAGTGAACATCACCATTGGCAGGAAAGCATATTTGATATTATTTATCATATTCATATTCAATTCTTAGTTAAATGATTTATTATTGAGGCAATGAAACAGATTCCCATTTAGGCTCTTTTCGATTGTCAAATCATAGCCACTCACGCTGTAATCTTTAGCTATTGTACCCGAACCTTCGTCGAATTTCCAATATGCAATGAGCCCTTCCGATTCAGGTTCTACTGTGTAGAAGTGGTTTGTTGCCTGAATTTCTTCTGCTGTTAATGCACGATTCCAGATTCGTACTTCGGAAACGACGCCATCAAAATAGCGGTCATCTTTATAGGAATAACCTACCCAGAAACAACGTGAACCGTATTCCTCATTGGTATGTTTGGCACCAAGACTAACAGAACTCTTTCCTGTTGAACCGGAAAGCTTTTCTACGCCATTGATATATACTTTGACATTACCTTTATTGAATGCGACAGCTACATGATACCACTTGCCACTTTCAAGTTGAAGGTCTGCGCTTGTACAATTGTTAACAGAAGTAGCTACTTGAAGTTGGTTATTCGGAATATTTGCGTCACCGATACGAAGCAAGTAATTGCTTTCAATACCCATCAACGTGTTCAGAGTATTAGGGAATGAATTGGCCTTGAACAGTATCTCCATCGTATTCTCCGTTAGATTATTGAATTTGGAGTCATTCTTGAAATCCGGGTAAGCACGATTACGACTGATATTACATACCACATTAATAAGTGATGCTCCGCGGAATACATAATAATATGTTTTAGCACTTTGCAAAACGCCGATCCCTTCCACGGATTTAATAGTGACTGGAAGCACATAAGTGGTTTTGATATCAAGTTCTCCTGTATTAATGAATTCAATCGGCAATTCTGGACTAACTATACTACCTGATTTGATGGTAGTCGAAGTTTCTGGCATTGAATAATGCTCTTCGGAAAGAAGTACTGCAGTTTCATCATAATATGCCTGTTTATAAGTTGATAAAAGTTCGGGAGCAGGTGACATAGTCACTTTGATATCATGTTTTCAGGCTTTGCTATGGCTACTGAAAGACCAGTTTCTACATTTGTATCACCAGCCTTGAACAGTATTTCCTTAGTAAAGTTCGATGCCGAAATGAAGAGTTTATTGTCATAATGCTGTTCATTTTCATCGTTGTTCTGGCAACCGGTGAGAATTATTGAGAAACCGGCAAGAGCTGTAAATATTAAATTGTTTAATTTCATAAGGCAGTTTTTATTTAACGGTTGGACTCAATATACTTATAGCTTCTTTTAAGGTTGGGTATACATTGCTGGCATTAAAATAGTCTTTTCCGCTGCATCAATCGAAATCCCAGCTTTGGTGTAGTCAGGCGTCTTTGCCACTGCCCATTGAGCAGCTCCAATGATGGCAGATGAGCCATCTCCGAGTTCACCATTGTAACTCCCCGAATAGGTAAGATAAGGCGTTGTTACTCCCATGATGAAGCGGTCGGTTGGTACGTTTTGCTGATGCCATGAGTATGAGATAAGACATCTCGTATTGGTTTTTTGCTCCATGCGCATTGACAATGATGTATTTACAATCAGAAAGCAGATTTTTACCAATAACATTCTGCGGGGAACCTTTGAAAAGCAAGTCCTTATTAGTATTCGCAACTTTCCAGTTAGCTACCGCGTCAAAGAATGCTCCTTGACGCGCTGTTTCAGCGGCAATTTCATTCTCTTCAACAAGCGAATTGAGGTCGAAGCCTGTATAATTCACTACAATTCCATCTACATCCAAAGCGTTACTTGCGGCGATTTGTTTAGCGACCTCACTTTTACAGTATTCAATAAAACGTGTTGCATCGTCGACAGTCTCTTCTCCTTCTTCTCCATTTTCTGTTTCATCAGATTCGGGATTAGGTACTGCGTTGGCTGCTTCTTCCTCAAGAATCTTTTTCCATGTACTTTCTATAGCATCGAAATCAACTAATCCCAATACTTTTGTACCCAATCGACGTACTTCCTTCATCTCAGATATATTTGCCTGATTTACTTCCATTGTATTGTTTAGGCAAATATAGTCGAGACTGTCAGGCATATCAGTAAGGTGTTGACTGCGTGAGGTTGTTACAGTACTTACATTATTAACTGAAACAATTACTACCTGATGGTCTGTTGCTTTAAAATTGTTGAGAGATTCCAGGTATTGAGCATAAAGTTCCGGATTTTGTTCCTCCATAGAAGGAGTATGTATATTGATGCTTTCTGGGTCTGTCCAGTCAGAACACGAGAACTGCATCATAGAGCATGCCAGCATTACAGGCATGAGATATTTTATTTTTCTTCTCATATATGCTATAATTAAGGTAATTTTATTTGTATAATTTAATATACTAAGTACTTGGTATATATTTTTATTTTTTGTTACTCATTGGTTGATTTATTTACAGTCCCACCATACGTGAGTTGCCATCGTATCTCCTCTTTTAGTCTTGGACTCTTGTGTCAATGTCGCAACTGCTGCTTCTACGCTTTCTCTATTTTCACGATATTCATCAGTTGGATATGGCATGCGTCGTGCACCTTCCGCATCATTAACAATTCCTCCACTTGCATTTGCTGCCATTGGCATTAATTTAGGATAGCCTGTACGACGGTACTCAGTCCATGATTCCATACCATTCGGAAAGTTTGCAATCCATTTTTGAGTAATAATCTGTTCTAAGCTTTTTTCAAAATCACCTCCAGACCATGCCACAGTTACATTTGTATTAATAGCTCCAGAGTAATCATAAGTTTGGGCACTTTGTCCTTTCAGTGGATCTTTATATGCTTCTACTTTTCCCGTACTTGCAAGATAATTTTCGACTCCACTGGTAATTCCGTTTTCTTCAAACGACAAACGGATTCCTTCCTCATAGAAGTCTTTAGCTGTTCCTCCCATGTTCCAGTTACGAAGAGCTCCTTCAGCACGCAAGAAAGCGACTTCTGATGCACGGAACACAACTATATTATCACTCGTAGTGACTTTCATACAAGAAGAGCCTTGTGACCAGGAGTTATATTGTCCTTGCAGAATACCCCGACGTAAACCTACATAACTTTCTTCTCCAGTATATGCATTTCCCGACACGGTGCCAAAAGTACTTTTATCATAATATGCTTCGCGACGAGGATCGTTGTATGCATTCATGTAGCAGGTTAAATCCGCTGAAATTCGTGCATCTGACCATAGTACCATAAAACGTTGCCATGGATTATGATCGGCAACTTTACGATAAGCGCCATCAGTTGCAGCAGTCATAACACCTGCTGCTACAGCTTCTTCAGCCAATTGCTGTGATGTTTTTCCATTCACGTTAAATCCTGCTACATAGCAAGTACGCATCGCCATTCTTAGCTTCAAAGAGTTGGCAAACTTATACCATGCTGATGTATTGCCATTATAAATTCTATCAGCACTTGAGCTGAAGCTTTGGTTACCAAACTTTCCTAATACTGTAATAATATTATCCAAATCTTCTAGCATTTTGGCATAGACAGCTTGCTGAGAATCATAAGGGGATTTGATCGCATTAGCTGCACCTACTTTTGAATAAGGGATGGGACCATATGTATCTGTTACACGTAACATTACGACGATACGATATAACTCGGCCAACGATAAGAAAAGTTCATCATCGCTTTGATTTTTCAAATTGAAGTAATCAGGATAAAACTTTGAATAAAAATCATTGAATGGAATTTTTTTCCAATCGTCTGAAGGATTATAAGTTGCGTAACGACCAGACCAACCTGTACCCAAATTGGAGTCTGCTACATATCCCGAAAATGCTCCTGCCATCAAACAGTCTACATATTGAGAAAAGTTCTCTTGTTCTGGCATCATCAAATCTTGTAAATTAAGAGCTAATGATCTTACCAAATACCAATCTACTCCCATGTCATTTTGGTCTGGTTCATGAGGATTTTTATTGTAATCTTCAAAGTTTCCTGTACATGCAGTTGCACCGAAAAGAAACATACCAGTGACTATAAACTGTATTATTGTATTTTTCTTCATCTTTTCCGTTTTTAGAATTTAAGTTTCAAATTGAATCCTACGCTACGAAGGCTAGGCATCATAAAGTAATCAATTCCCTGGTAATAGTTACCTGTAGTGGCTACAGATTCAGGATCGAAAGGAGCCTTGCAATAAATCATCCACAAGTTACGACCTACCAGCGAAAGAGTGATATCCATAATATTTTTCAATTTCTTTCTTGGGATAGTGTAGCTGACAGAAGCTTCTTGCAGACGTAAATTGGTAGCACTATAAGCGTAATATTGAGGAATACCGCTGTCGGCACCAACCACTGTATACCACTTTTGCGCGTCAATCATATCGTTGCCGTTTATCACGACTCCACCATTATCACGAGCTGCTGCTGTAGCTTCGGATACACCATAGGAGTCAAGAACGGCTTGAGTCGCAGAGTAAACGACTCCTCCCAAACGGGCAGTAAGAAGGAAGCCAAGTCCCCAGTTACCATATTGAAAGTCATTGCGCCATGCCATATTAGCTTTTGGAAAAACAGATCCTAAATAAATATCATCAGCTTTGTCATTCACTGCTACATTTCCATCGGCATTTACATAAATCTTATTATTTGAATCTCGAAGCAAGTCAGACTGTGAGTAGAGATCACCTAAAGATCCACCTACTTTTAGAATGAACCGTGCCTTTGATAAACCACCTACATCCATACGGTCTTTTGTTATTTCTTCACCGGTTACAGGGTTTATGTAACCATCAATCAGGCTTAAAATCTTGTTTTTATTGGCACTGAATGTGTAGTTAGAACTCCATGAAAACTTGTTCCATGTATTCTTGTAACCAAGTGAAAGTTCTACACCACGGTTACGTACGTTACCAGTCTGCGCATAGAATGTACTATAGCCTCCTGTTGGAGAAAGCTTTGCATCCATGGTTTGATTGTAAGTCTTGGTATTATAGAATGAAACATCAAAATTGAAATGTTTAAGGAAACGTGCAGTAAGACCTACTTCCCAAGAATCTGTACGTTCCGGTTTCAAATCATACAATGGATATGCAGACTGAGAAGAGTATGCTCCTGTTGAAGTATTCCATGAAAAAGTTGGATAAGCAAGGAAGCGTCCAAATGGTAGACCTACGGATGCCCAAGAAGCACGTAGTTTTAAGTATGAAATACTTTCAGGTAATTTGAAAAGTTCAGACAAAACAACAGAGCCTCCTACTGACGGGTAGAAAAAAGAAGACTGTTTTGAGTTCGGTCCCGCTAATTGACTTGGCCAATCATTACGTCCGGTAAGAGTCAAGTAGTAAGTACTTCTATAACCAACTTCTGCAGATGCAAATATAGATTGTGTTTGTTCACGATAACCAGTTTCTTCACGTTTCCCAGTTTCTTTATCCAATTGAGCAACTGTGAAAAAGTTAGGAAGTCCATTCGCTGCAATTGGTCCACTAACGGCAAGAGCTTCAGAACGATTGTCTGAATAAGATGCTCCGATATTAGCTGTTAAACTCCAATCCTCGCCAAATGTTTTATTTATATTCAACAATAAGTCTGCATATGTTTGCTTGTCACGAGTGTTTGTTACACCATAAAAACCATTTTCACCTTCAGCAATAGTTGCGATGGTAGAGGCATAGTATTTTTGTGTATATGTGTTGTATGAATTATCTAGACGTACACGTCCAGCTACGTTCAACCAACTTAGAATATCGTAACTTAAAGCTGCACTCAACATATAACGATCTTTGTCATTTTCACGCAAGTTACGATAATTAATCCAGTAAGGATTTTGTAAACGGAACGATCCCCCTCCTTGAGGCCAATATTGCGTATACATATTACGCTCTAAATCATAACGTTCGTACATTTTGTAATCTTCCCAGTCATTTCCACGCGGAAACAGGTAAGCAGAAGACAACGGGTTTGCATAAATACCTTGATTCACCATATTACGGTCTTTCTGCATAATATATTGAGCACCAACATCCAGTTTCATCTTATCTTCTAGAAAAAGAGTGGTGTTACGGAATGTAAAGTTATAGCGGTCGTATTTGTTATTTGGAATAATGCCACGCGAATTAACGGCTGCGGCAGAAAGATATGTCTGATTGTGTTCAGTACCAGTAGAAAGTGTTACAGATTCTGTTCCAATAAGCCCAGTCTGAAAATAATCACTTGCAGGATCGTATCCGCGGTAATTAGCTTCATTCAATCTTTTACCCCAACTAGCATCTGTTCCAGAAGTTCCATAGCGATTCTGAAACTGTGGCATGACGAATGGAGATAACATTTCTGTATTACTAGATACGGTCAAGGCTACACGACCCACTTTTCCTTTTTTGGTTGTAATCACAATAGCACCATTAGATGCATTGCTACCATACAATGCGGCAGCAGCGGCACCAGACAAAACTGACATTGATTCAATGTCATCTGGGTTTATATCAGCTATAGCTTCTGTAGAGCCTTGCGATTGCATCTCTTCAGAACCACCAGAAGCGCTCAGGTTATACATTGGAATACCGTCGATAACATAAAGAGCATTAGACGATTGTTCGATACCCCTGGAGCCACGCATAACAACTTTACTTGCACCACCAATACCAGAAGAAGAAGAGTTGATATTTAAACCCGCAACCTTTCCGTTCAGTGAATTAATAAAGTTCGCATCTTTTACAGCTAAAGCTGATTCTGCATCGACCTGTGTGACATTATAACTCAAAGCTTTCTCTGAACGCTTAATACCCAAAGCTGTAACAACTACCTCGTCAATCACTTGGGTATCATCCATCATCGTAATATTAATGGCTGTCTGTCCTTTCAAAGGGATTTCTTGTGTCTTATATCCGATATAAGAATAAACAATAACTGGGTTATTGCTTTTTGTCACAATTTTGTAGTTACCATCCAAATCGGTAATAGCTCCGTCTGTTGTTCCTTTCACTAAAATGCTAACACCAATCAATGGTTCTCCTTTAGCATCTACAACTTGTCCGGTTATAGTACGTTCTTTCCCGCTTTGTTGTTGTAGTGAATCGGAATTTTCTTTTTCTGATAAATAAATTATATTCTCTTCTATTTTATAAGAGATATCTTTATTTTTCAAAAGTGTGTTTAAAACTTGCTCTAAAGAAGCATCTTTTACTTTTAAAGGTTCAACTGTGACAGTTGATAGCTTGTCATTGTAGAAAAATTGGTACTTTGATTGTGATTGAATTTGTTTAATTACAGTTCCTAAAGTTGTACGGGGAGTTGATAAGGTCAACTGTGCCGCAGCCCATTGTACAGGAACTGCTATCAACAAAAGAATCAATAAAGCTCGAAATAACTTCGACTTTCGAAGCGAATGTTTGCTTTCCATACATTTAATTTAATGGTTATACATTTTATTAAACTCAAAAAGAAGAGTGTCGACTTTCCCTTCCTTTGTTAATAAAACAATGCTAATATAATAAACACTTAGTCCATTTTCTCTTTTTTTTCGAAAAAAGTAAGAAATATCTGATATCTCCTTGAATAACCTATATTTAGAATTTACCAAGTACTTAGAGAACTTGGATGAAAATAATGTGATTAAAATCTTTAAGTGATAATATATATGAAAAGAATAGTAAAAAACAGTTTGTTTACAGCAATATTGATGGTGTGGGGGATGATGTATTCCTCATGCGAAGGCTGGACAGACCCAGAAAGCATTAACATCCATTACCCTACATTTGAAGAGCAAAACCCGCAACTGTATGCTGACTATATCAGAGATCTGAAACGCTACAAGGATGGAGAACATAAGTTAGTCTTTGTCTCTTTTGACAATCCGGAAACTAATCCAATCAATCAAACCGAACGTCTCACCGCTATACCGGACAGTGTGGATTTTATCTGTTTGAATAATCCAGAAAAGCTCTCGTCTGAAACACAAGCCGAAATGGTAAAAATACGCGAGAAGAATATCCGCACGCTTTCCTGCATTAATTATGAGAGTTTAGAACAAGAATGGAACAATAAGGCAAAAGATAATTCCGAATTGACGGAAGAAGATGCACAAAGGTATCTGAATGAACGTACGGATGCTATGCTGGTTCTATGTGACAATTATGGATATGATGGTATCCTAATTGACTATACAGGACTTTCAATGGTGGGTATGCAAGAAGATGTGTTACAACAATACAAGGCACGTCAGCAAAACTTCTTCAGCAGAGTGTTGGATTGGCGGATTAAGCATACCGACAAAACATTGGTTTTACGGTTATGTGCAGTATTTGGCTCCAGAAAACATGGATATGCTGGATAAATACAATCATCTGATACTGAAAACCGCTTCTTCCAAAACATGGAGGATCTGACATTAAATGTTTTTATGGCTATTCAAGCAGGCATAGACGTAGCAGGAACGAATGCGGATCTTGTTCCAAAAGATCGTTTTATTGCCTGTACACAGTTTCCTCAACAGGAAGATAAGGATATGATAATTGGTTATTGGGATACACGGGATGCAAATGGAAATAAAGTATTGGCTGCACAAGGTACAGCTCAATGGATTGTACAGGCATCACCAGATTATACCTGCACTGGTATTTTTATCATCAATATCCAAAAGGATTATTACAATAATACTTATGGAACAGTACGTGAAACTATTCATATAATGAATCCTAATAAATAGAAATACAATATGAAATTGCATATTTATCAATTAGCATTTATAGCACTTACTGCATTTACGGTAAGCAGCTGCAAGGATACGGATATTAATGATGAACATCATTATGACAATAAGCTTTATATAAGTTCGGTACCCGTAACAGAAGATTTACTGATTAAAGAAGATGTATTGTTTGACAGTCGTAAAATTACTTATCGGCTTGCTGCTCCTGTCGACAACGAAATCCAAGTCAGCTTTGATGCCAAACCATCTTTAGCGGCTACCTACAATCTAAGTTATGGAGATAATGCTACAGCACTTCCCGAAGCGTTTTATGATATTCCTGTGAAGAATGTTACGATTCAACCCGGAGGAATTTCTGGAGATGATATCATAGTGAATTTCGTTAATTTGAATCAATTGGACGACTCAAGACGTTATGTGTTGCCTGTTACAATCACAAATGTATCTGGAATTGGACTTCTTGAGAGTGCCCGTACTACTTATTTTATCATCAAAGGCGCTGCTCTTATTAATGTTGTAGCTAATATTAAAGAAAACTATTTTCCGATAAAATGGAATAGTGATGTAAGCAAGATGACTACTATTACAGTGGAAGCATTGGTACGAAGTGATGACTGGGTGGCCAAACGTGATAATGCACTAAGTTCTGTTTTTGGAATTGAAGGTAATTTCCTTATACGTATCGGTGATGGCGACCGTCCACGTGATCAACTTCAGGCATTTGTGCCGGTGGAAGTTTTCCTCCAGCAAATCACGCACCGTATTGGACTTCCGGTAGACGAATGGGTACACATAGCTGTTGTGTATAACACTGTCAATAAAACCGAATCTATTACAAGAATGGTGTGGCGGTGTATAAAGACCAGTCAGCAAATAGTACGGTTAATTTAACTAAGAATTGCTATATAGGCCGTTCTTTTGATGGTACCCGCTGGCTTCCGGGAGAAATTTCAGAGGTTCGTATTTGGAGCGTAGAAAGAACTGCAGAGCAAATTGCAGATAATCCTTATAAAGTAAATCCTGCCAGTGAAGGACTTGTAGCCTACTGGAAATTTAATGAGGGTCTGGAAAGGTTGTTATAGATCGTACAGGTAATGGAAATGATATCACTGCGAGTAAAGATCCGATATGGGTTCCTGTAGAACTTCCTCAAATATATTAATCCTTTTAATTAAAAAGAATATTATTATGAAACAAAAATATCTGATAACAGGGTTGATGGTTGCCATATTTGCAGGCGGCATAACTTGCCTTACCTCTTGTGATGATGATCTTGTCATAAATAAAGCAATAGATGAGTCAGCATATACTGGCATTTATGAAAACAATGGATACTTGCGTGACGGAAAGTCCAATTTGTCCTCTAACGTAGTGGAGCTATACAAAGATACTTATACTACTTCTGTAAAAATGAGTCTTAGTAAAATGGCGAGTACCAGTACTTTTGCTCAAGTAATTATTGATGCAGACTATTTGGATACTTATAACAAAGAGCATGAAACCGATTTTGAATTGTATCCTGCGCACTTGGTTTCTTTTAAGAATGACGGGAAGCTTATTGTAGATGCACAAACAAAATCTGCTCAGACTGACATCACCATTCAGACGGACGGCACTTTGAAAGAAGATAAAACCTATGCTTTACCTATAGCTCTTACCCACGTAAGTAGCGACATTACCATAAAAGATGAGAAAGCTGGTCATTGTATCTATTTGATAAAAGATATGAGAAAGCTGGGAAACACTTACAAAGGGGAAGATGTAGTAAAGTCATTTGTCTTCTTTGATGGTACAAATCCACTGAATGCTCTTTCTTTTCAACTGGAAAACGGAAAATTGCTGTGGGATGTAGTATCTCCATTTGCTGCCAATATCAACTGGGACGCACAAGCCCAACGCCCTTATTTAAAATGTAATGCTTACATACAATATTTGCTAGATAATAATGAGAAATTTTTGCAACCACTTCGTAAACGTGGAACTAAAATAGTATTAGGAATACTTAGTAACGGGGATATAACAGGAGTGGCGCAACTTTCTAAACAAGGTGCCAAAGACTTTGCACGAGAACTAGCTCAGTATTGCAAAGCATATAATCTGGACGGGGTATGTTTTGATGACGAATATGAAGGTGCTTATGATCCGAATAATCCAGCATTAACAGAGCCTAGTGAGGAGGCTGCGGCACGTTTATGCTACGAAACTAAACAAGCAATGCCTGATAAAATCGTAGCAGTATATGCATTAAGAAGAATGTATAGTTCGAAGGCAACCGTTGTTGATGGAGTAACTATTAAAAACTGGATAGATATTGTAGTTGGTGATTATGGTAGAGATCCTTCTCAAGTTCCGTATGGGGACCTGACATCCAAAGAATGTTCCGGTCAATCCATGGAGTTTGTTAGAGGTACAGGTGGCGATTTACAGGGACAAAGACTGATAAACCAAGGTTCTGGATGGTTTATGGGCTTTCACCGAAGCCGGAAAATTATGGCAATGTATTCCGGCGTCTGTCTGATGTGAGAACTCTGTATGGTTCTCCGTTACAAGCACCTACCGTGTTCTACAAAGACAATGATGCCACACCTTACCAATATCCCGATGATTTGCAATAAATTAAAAACAATTGTAGAAATGAGAACACTTTATAGATTTTTCTTATTATTGGCAGTCGGTTCGCTGACAGCCCTTCTGGATGCGGCGAAGATGAAACTCCAAGTCTGGCTACCTATCCGGATAACAATTTTTCTCTTGTGGCGGAAGACGGAGAAGGCTTGGAAATAACAGTGAATGCCACCTATAATAATGAGGGTATATTAGAATTCGATAAACCCGTAATATTCACCTTTCGTTTTAACGCTTCACCCGAGGACGCAATAGTTACTTTTGAGCCAATCGGAGAAGATGTTGAGTTAAGTGATACCAAATTGATAATTCCGGCAGGCTATACGGATGCCAGTGTTACTTTGGGTATAAAAATATGGATGTTTTTCAATCTAATTACGATGAAGCTACCTGTAATTTAGGAGTGAGAGCTACTGTGCAAGGATATAAAATGCCATCTATTACCTTGGAGGCAAAAGCTTTGATAAAGAAAGAGGCGTATGTAGCTACAGGTTTCTTGGAAGGAAAAGTCGGTAATAAAACTACATTCGAACATACTTATTTCAACGGAGAATTTAAGGACACGGAGCGGAATCTATATACATTCAGTGTACAATTGGATCGTCCTGCTCGGAAAGATGTAAAGGTGAAACTTACAACGGAAGGAGTGGATGACGAATACCTGAAAGACATTAGTATTACTCCTGCAGAAATTATAATTCCTGCTGGTGAAAAGACATCAGGAGATATTACTTGGGAGATTACTAATGACTTTTGTTGCGTACATCGGACGACTCGTCAAACACATTAAATATCACAGCTGTTTTTGAATGTGAAGATCCGGTCTTCGTGCAGGATGAGAAAAGAAGTTCTTTCACCTTGAATATAAATAAATATATAAGAGGATTTGAACACATATCTTACAAACGGCCTTCCGGTTGGATAGAATGGGCCAAACAGGGTTGGTCTGTAGATGTGGAAGATAGTAGTGATTTTTATCAAAACGATGGTGGCGGTTCGCTTATTGATGGTGAAACCAAAGGTAACTATGAAGGTATATGTTCTGATGGAGATATTTCATTTACACTCGATATGGGAGAGGAAAAAACAATCACTGGAGTAGGTCTTGATTATATATATTATTATGCTCCTCAAAATGTACAATTATCAGTTTCTTCTGATGGAAACACATGGAATTATCTAGGAAAAGTAGCTACTGCTGATGAGAATGCCGATTACTATCAATTCATTGAACCTATAACTGCACGGTATGTGAAATTTGATCTTTTGGCTTCTTGGGGATGTGAGCTTTATGAAATATACGTCTTTAAGTAGTATTGAGTCTAAAAAGAATATAGGTTAAAGTTTGTATTCGAGAGGCTGTCTCAAGATTGTTTTTGAGTCAGCCTCTTTTTAATTGCTTTTTCAAAGAATGGGCAGGCGCTAACTTCTTTAAGTCTAACGTTTGCTCATGTTCCTAAATATTTGAATTAAATGCTACATAGTGAAATAAAATATCTATCATAGTATCATTTATTTCAATAATCTTTTAATTATCAAAGGAATAAGTATGATAGATAGCTTTTAGAAAATGCATCTATCATACTTTTACCAGTAAAAACAGGTTATCTATCATTGTGCAAAATAGCCATATAAGGGTCATAATAGGTGTAAGATAGCTTGTTTTTGTCACAAGGGAGCCATATAAATCTGATTATCGTGGCTTAATAATGTAAATGTAATGGCGATAAGTTTATAGCCCACGTATGTGTGCTGTACAGTCCGCATGTGTGGGCTGCACGGTTTACATACGTGGGCTGTACAGCCTGCACATGTGAACTATAGAAAGACAGCCGCTTCCAATAGATTATTAAGTTGTCAATACAGGTTATCATCCTATAAAGTGTGCATTCTTATGCCTTTAAATGGATACTCTCACCTAATGCTACACTAAATAGATATAGTATGGGTGTGATAGATACCCGTTTTTTGCAATAAAAGTATGATAGATGCATTTTCTAAAAGTTATCTATCATACTTATTCCTTTGATAATTAGAAGATTATTAAAATGAATGATACTATGATAGATGTTTTTCTCACTATGTATTCAAACCTGTATCATTTTACTCATTTCCGTACGGTGTTGAAACCAATTTTTGATATGCTTGCCTTGTTTTGTCGAATAAAAGCAGCGAAAGATAATAAAAGCAATAGCCTGAAAGCAGACTTCTTTGCTTTCAGGCTATTACTTTCAGCCGGAATATTGATGAATAGTTACTTTCTGAAAAATACAGAAAGACTCAAACCAAGATTAGGGCTAAATTATCTCGCAAGGATTATTGTTGCTTAGAGAAAGAATAGGGCATATCTTCTTCTTTAGTTCCTCTATTCTGATTAGGTTGATTACTCATTTCAACATTGATCGTACCTCCCTTGAGCAAATTTTCGTGTCGGAGATAATTTTTAGTGTAATCAGCACCATTGACATTCATCGAATTGACATAAAAATTCTTCTTACTATTATTCGGAGCATCAATAACCAAACTATTGCCATTCTCAAAATGAAGTGTAGCTTTCTTGAATAACGGAGCACCTATAATATATTCATCCGTTCCCGGACAAACAGGATAGAAACCTAATGCCGAGAATACATACCAGGCAGAAGTTTGTCCGTTGTCTTCATCGCCACAATAGCCGTCCGGAGTAGGAGAGTACATACGATCCATTACTTGACGCAACCAGTATTGGGCTTTCCAAGGTTGTCCTGCATAGTCATATAAATAAATCATGTGCTGAATCGGTTGATTGCCATGTGCATAGTTACCCATATTCATCACAGTCATTTCACGGATTTCATGAATCACTTGGCCGTAGTAGCTATCATCAAAAATAGGAGGTACGGCAAAAACAGAATCCATCATGGTGATAAACATCTCTTTTCCGCCCATCAAGTCAATCAATCCTTGAGGATCGTGGAATACAGACCAAGTATAGTGCCAGCTATTTCCTTCCGTAAAAGCATCCCCCCATTTCAGCGGAGAGAAAGGAGATTGGAATGTACCATCTTCGTTGCGTCCACGCATTAACTTAGATTCCTTATCGAAAAGATTCTTGTAGTTCATGGCACGTTTTGCGAAAAGATTAATCTCTTTTTTCGGACGTTTAAGTTCCTTTGCCAGTTGGTAGATACACCAGTCATTGTATGCATATTCCAACGTGCGTGCGGCGTTCTCATTGATTTTTACATCGTATGGCACGTAACCCAGTTTATTGTAATATTCGTATCCCAAACGTCCTGTTGATGATACTTGTGGATGTACATTCTCCGTTCCGTGAATCAGCCCTTCATACAATGTTTTTATATCGTCCACTTTCACTCCTTTCATGTAAGCATCCACTAAGACAGAAGCAGAGTTGTTACCAACCATACAGCCTCTGTGCCCCGGACTTGCCCATTCCGGGAAGAAACCGCTCTCTTTATATGTATTGATCAGACCTTCCTGCATTTCCTTGTTGACTGACGGGTACATTAGGTTCAATAACGGGAATAGGCAACGGAAAGTATCCCAAAAGCCTGTGTCGGTATACATATACCCCGGTAATACTTGTCCATTATAAGGACTGTAATGAACAGGTTGTCCGGCAGCATCCAGTTCGTAGAATTTGCGTGGGAAGAGCAATGAACGATATAAACAAGAATAGAATGTGCGATATTGGTCGAGATTGCCTCCTTCTACTTCTATTTTGCCTAACACTTGGTTCCATGCTTCTTTTCCTTTTTTGGCTAGCTGTTCGATATTATCTTTGCCCAACTCTTTCATATTCAAAGCTGCCTGTTCAAAACTGATGAAAGAAGAAGCAATTCTTGCATGTACTTGTTCGCCCTTATGTGTTTGGAAACCGATAATGGCTCCGGCATGATCTGTTGTCTGTTCGGTAACATTTTCCTGCGGATTGCCATTGGCTACCGTAGCTTTATAAGTGAAAGGCTTGTCGAATTCAATAATAAAGTAATTTTTAAAGTTTTCGGGAACTCCACCGCTGTTGCGAGTCGTGTAACCGATAATCTTGTTTTCTTCCGGAATAACCTTAATATACGATCCCTTATCAAAGGCGTCCACTACAACATACGAATGATCGTTTTCCGGAAAAGTGAAACGGAAAAGAACGGCACGCTCGGTTGGAGCCATTTCTGTCACTACATCATGCTCTGCAAGATATACTTTATAATAATAAGGAGTGGCAGTTTCTCCTTTGTGGGCAAACCAACTGGCACGCTTCTCTTCATTGAATTCCGGTTTGCCTACTACAGGCATAATAGAGAATTGTCCGTAATCATTAATCCACGGACTGGGTTGATGTGTTTGTTTAAATCCACGAATCTTATTAGCCGTATAAGTGTATTGCCATCCGTCTCCCATCTTTCCTGTTTGTGGAGTCCAGAAATTCATCCCCCACGGACGGGCAATGGCCGGATAAGTATTACCAGTTGATAACTCGAAACTAGATTGAGAACCCATAAGCGGATTGACATACTGCGTCCAGTCTTTGGCTTTTGCAAAGACGATACAACTTAATGCACATACTAATAGGAGATACTTTTTCATGGTCTTATTTATTATTTATGGCTCAATCGATTTCTGATTCGATTGAGCCAATTTATTTTTCAAGGTTTTGTTTTTTTTATTCAATTTGAACAGCCTGTACCAACTCATTCCTCTTCTTTGGAGGAGAGAGCCGGAGAGAGGACTCCCCATTTCGTAGGATGATCGGTCATCTTGATTTCCATCATTCCTCCATTCGCAATATCCTGATGGTTAAAGAATGGAATGTTTAGAGCCTTACCGTTCAGCGATACACTTTCAATGTATTTATTCTTTTTTCCATTATTCTTTACTACAATACTGAAAGTCTTTCCTTCAGGCAGATTGATAACTGCTTTGTCGAAGGCAGGACGTCCGATGGAATATACCGGCTTGCCGGGACATACCTGATAGAATCCCATAGAGTTGAGTATATACCAGGCAGACATCTGACCGCAGTCCTCATTGCCCGAAAGACCGTCTATACTGTTGGTATACTGACTTCGGTAAACGCTATCCACCAACTCTTGAGTCCTCCAAGGATGGTTAACGTAGTTATATAGATGGATCACATGGTGACTTGGTTCGTTTCCATGTGCATATTGCCCGATCAGTCCGCTGATATCTGATGAGGTTGTCTCACCTTCAAGTGATGAATCAGCCGAGAATAAGGAATCGAGTTTCTGGACAAAAGCATCTTCTCCACCCATCAGATTGACTAATCCTTCTACATCATGCGGCACAAACCAAGTCCATTGCCAAGCTGTTCCTTCACAATAATCATCGCTGCGGTGAGTAGATGCACGCGGATTGAATGGAGTACGCCATTCACCTTTTGAGTCCAGTCCACGCATGAAGCGGATTGATTTGTCGAAATAAAATTCGTACGCCTTGGCAAAGCGTTCATACTTTGCTTTGGATTCAAAATCACTCATTGCTTCTGCAAAGATAGAGATACACCAGTCATCATACGCATATTCCAGAGCTTTGGCCACTGATTCGTTCTCGCGGTCACAAGGGATATATCCGATGGCATTCTTATAATATTTTGCTTTAGGCATGAGATGAGGCAATACCAAATCCGGACATTTGATGCCGGTAGTGTCATATTCGGCGGCACGCAGGCAGGCTTTATAAGCCTCTTTGGCATCAAAATTGCGATACCCTTTCATGTAGGCATCCACGATGACCGGAACAGCATGATAACCAATCATAGTGCCGGTGTAATTGGAAGCCAAGTCCCACATGGGGTATATCCCACCTTCCTGATGCTTCTTAATTAACGAATTGATAAAGTGATTATTCAGATCAGGATCAATGATAGTCATTAGCGGATGTAGCGCACGGAAAGTATCCCATAAAGAAAATACAGTGTATATCGGATTAAGGGTGTCTCCTTGATGCACTTCAAGATCCATTCCTAAATAACGTCCGTCTGCATCAGTGAACAGATTTGGACTGATTCCCGTATGATAGAGAGCCGTGTAGAAGATGGCTTTATCTTCTTTATCGGAAGTTGTAATATCAATTTTGGAAAGATATTTATTCCATGCCGTACGTGCGTCTTTACGTACTTTTTCGAAGTCCCAACCAGGAATTTCTGATTCAACGTTCTTCCGTGCACCGGCAATATCGACAGCGGACACACCTACTTTAACAAGAACCTGTTCGTCTTTACTGGTGTTGAAATGCAATAATGCTTTGCAGACAGGAAGCCGTTTGCCATTGTCCATGGTGATAGAATCCGTAACGAGCGTATAAGAGAATGGCTTGGAAAATTTAGCGTAGAAGTTGATATATTGGTCGAAAGCCCAATAAGTTGTTTTCTTATGTCCACAGATTTCCGTATCGCTTATTACTTCTATTTCCATCTCGGAGTTAGTCTGTCGTTGCAGGCTGTAATCCAAGTCGATGATAAACCCGGATTCGGCGTTTTCGGGAAAAGTATAGCGATGGATTGCTCCTCGTTTGGTGGATGAAATTTCAGCTTTCACCTGGTAAGTATCAAGAAAGACAGAATAATATCCTGGTTCTGCGATTTCATTCTTATGTGAGAAAGAGGAAGCGTATGCTAGGCGTTGGCTTTGGGGATCGGTTGTACGATATTGTTGCTTACCCACAGTTGGCATGAGCAAGACATCTCCATAGTCGCAACAACCTGTACCGCTGACGTGTGTGTGTGAGAAGCCATTGATGGTAGAGTCGGCATAATAATAACCGGAACAAGCATCCCAACCATCGATCCGAGTGTCCGGACTGGGCTGAATCATCCCGTGGGGAACTACCGCTCCGGGGAAGGTATGACCATGTCCACCGGTACCGATGAAAGGGTTGACGTAAGCACTATAGTCTTTTACATTAGTGGGGGCTGTACAGGAGCTAAGTGTGAATAAACCTCCTAAACATCCTACTATTAGGAATGTTTTTAATTTCATGGTATTAATAGCTTTTAAGTTTTAGCCGGTTCATCTTTTACTTCTTATTTGGGAGAAATGAAGATATTGTTTCCGACAATTTTATAATCAATAGGTATAGAGTTTTGCAATGATTTTAACACTGACTCGATATTCGATTTCCTTTTCAGTACACCGGAGTAAGTTTTACCCGTCTGAATGTCAGGAGATAGAATGATTTTCACATCATAGAAACGCTCCAGCGCTTTGGTGATGGTGAAGATATCTGCTTTTTGGAATGGAATCAGATTATCGTGCCAAACAGCATCCAATTTGGCATCCACTTGTTTCACGGTCAATCGTCCATTATTTTTGTTCAGTTCCGCACGTTGTCCCGGAGTGAGGATAATCTGCCCCTCTTCCTTATTGCCTTTTACTTCAATCTCACCTTCAATAAGTGTCGCCTCCGCTATCCGGCAACGCTTATCGGATTTTAAATTGAACGTAGTTCCCAATACGCGTACGCGTATTGCATCACTTTGAACGGTGAATGGCTTATGGCGGTTTTTGGTGACCTCAAAATAAGCTTCTCCTTCCAGGTAGACATTGCGTTCCTTTTCGGAGAACTCACGTGGATATTTCAAGGTTGCTGCATTGTTCAGCCAAACCTTGCTACCATCCGGCAAGACTACCTCCTTAACAATGCCTTCGCTGGCTACTGCAACCATCATTTGTTGATTGTTTCCGCTTTGATAGAACCAATATCCGACTCCACCACCCATGACCAACATTGCAGCAATCACTGCGGCATATTTCATCCAGCGATGCATGCTTAGTATTTTGCTCTGTTTACCTTTCTCTTCGTCCAGCTTTTTATAGAGTTGTTTTTCCGCACGAAGTATCCGTTGTTCATCAGTGTACTGGTCGAATTTACCCAAATGATAAATTTCTTCCATACGAAAGAGCTGGCGGGCGTTTTCTTCCGATTCCTTCATCCAGGCATTGACCTCGATAAGCTCTTCTTCAGAACACTGTCCTGTCAGATATCTGTTTATTATTTCTTCACTCAGATTACTCATTTTCTTTTCCTTCATATTAGTAATACAATTCAAAACGCAAAAACACTTATTATAATCGCCATAAAAATAAGAAAAGAATCGCCCAAAGAGGATCGAGTCGGCCACGCAAGTATTTTAAAGCCTTATACATATGGGCTTCCACCGTGCGGAGTGAAACTCCGAGAATATCGGCTATTTCCTTGTTTTTCATATCATGCAGATAGCTAAGTTTGAAAACCTCTTTGCATTTGTCAGGGAGCTCATTAATTGCATCATGAATTTCCTTGCGGAGTTCCTTGTCTTCGATCCTCCGAATCACTTCGTTGTTGTCCGGTTGATAGAATTCTGCGCGTCTTTGGTTGATTTCTTCCATGGCAACACAATAACCGTCTTCCACACTGCGGTGTTTCAAGACATTAAGGGCACGGGTGTAAACGGCACGATAGAGAAAGGCCTGGATTTGGTCGCCTATCTCTATGTGGTCTTTCCGCTTCCATAATTCTACAAATACGTCCTGCACTACATCCTCTGCTTCTTCTTCTCCCACCAAACGGGTTGCATAGAAAATCAGGCTGGGATAGTACCGGCGAAATAGTGCTTTATAGGTTACATCAAAGTTTTCATTCATTCTCTCGATGGACTAAGTTCATGTTTCGTTTATGGGTTTTTATCTTCGAATATGACTCCAATTGCTTTAGGGTGTTACTCATTTCGAATTCGACAGTCGCTCCACTCATGATTTGCTCGTGAGTAAGATATGTTTTGTCATACGGTTTTCCATCTATTTTGATGGATTGGATATAGATATTTTCTTTGTTTACTTTGGGGCCAATACGGTGAAAGTCTTTCCATTTGCCAGATGTAATTGCATTTCCGGGAATAGGGGAGTACCTATCTCATATTTTCCACTGACGGGATTGACGGGGTAGAATCCCATCGCACTGAATACATACCATGCTGACATCTGACCGCAATCTTCGTTGCCACAAAGACCGGCTGGGTCGTTCTTGTAGAGCTCGTTCATCACTTTGGCCACATATTCTTGTGTGCGATTTTCGTGTCCTATAGCATTGAACAGATAAATAACGTGATGGCTTGGCTCATTGCCATGCGCATATTGTCCTATCATGCCTGTGCTGAAGATCGGAAGTTCGTCATCTGCTGCCGGATGATAGGTGAACATACTGTCCAGTTTTCGGCAAATCGGTTTTTACCTCCTACAAGGTCGATCAGTCCGTTAATGTCATGCTGAACAGACCAAAAGTATTGCCATCCGTTGCTTTCGCAAATGTGTGGTGTATAGTCATCGGCCTTGAAGTCCTTGATAAAGATGCCTTTGTCGTCACGTGGCTGCATGAAAGAAGTAGCGGGGTTATAAACATTCTTGTAGTTTTGAGAACGTTTGTAAAATTCGTCCGCAATGTCTTGTTTGCCCATCTTCTTCGCCATTTCGGCAATGCAATAGTCATCGAAAGCGTATTCCAGTGTTTTGGATAACGACCAGTTTTCTGCGTTGTAGTGGTCTGTTACGTTGTAAGGTATGTATCCTAATTCTTTGTAGAGTCCGATGCCGCGGTAATTATCCAGATTAGCCGTTGCTATGCAAGCATCCAAGGCTTTCTTTGCGTCGAAGTCGCCGATTCCTTTCAGATAGGCGTCTACAATAACAGGAACAGCATGATAACCGATCATCATGTCTGTTTCACTTCCGTAGAAGTTCCACACCGGTAGGCGGCCATTCTGTTCGTAGAAGGCGATGAAGGATTTCACCATGTCGTTTACACGTTCGGGTTCGGTATAAGTAAAGAGCGGGTGGGCAGCACGGTATGTATCCCATAGGGAGAAGGTGCTATAATTAACCCAGCCGTCGGCTTGGTGTATTTTCTTATCGGGGCCGTAGTAAGCTCCGTCTACATCACTGTAAATAGTTGGAGCAATCATTGAGTGATAGAGAGCGGTATAGAAGTTTACTTTATCGTTCTCATTATCACCTTTTATTTCAATCTTTCCGAACTGGCGATTCCAGTTTGCTTTTGTTTCCGCCAAGTATTTGTCGAAGTTATTTTCGGGGACTTCAGCTTGCAGGTTTTTGGCTGCTCCTTCCATACTGACACCGGAAATGGCAGTGTTTACTAATATCTGTTCATCCTTTGGGTATTGAAATCGAAGCGGGCGATAACAGCGGTGCCGATACGTTTGTTATCTTTGATGATGGCAGTTGTGTCCAGTTCCATTTTCTCAAAAGGCTTGGAGAATCGAGTGCGGAAATAGATGTGTTGATCGCGTGCCCAGCCGTCGGAGAAACGGTAACCTTGAATGGTGACGGAGTCTACGACTTCGATATGAGAATCGTTGGTAAAATCCCAGTTCATGGCTTTCTTCAGATTTAAGAAGATAGCAGATTGGGCTTCCGGAAATGTATAACGTTGGATACCACAACGCTCGGTGGCAGTCAGTTCGACGTTGATGTTATAATCAGTCAGGCGTACTTGATAATAACCGGCATGAGCACTTTCATCCTTGTGGGAGAATTTAGAGTGGATGCCAAGCGGTGCTTCCGCTTCTTTGTAGGGAAGAGTGACAGGCATGAAAGAGATGTCATACAAATCTCCCGCTCCAGTACCGGAGAGATGTGTGTGGCTGAAACCGGCAATCGTACTATCCGGATAGAAATAACCGGAGATACGGTCCCATCCGGGCAGTCCGTTGTCCGGGCTAAGTTGCACCATGCCGAAAGGAGCTTGGGCACCAGGATAAGTGTTTCCAGTGAAGTCTGTTCCGATAAATGGATTTACATAAGATGTGTAATCTATTTCGTGTTTTTCTTGCGTAGGGGTACAAGAAATGAGCATGCAGGTTAACAGCAGGCATAGATAAGCAGGTGTTCTCATCATTCTTTAGGTATTAGTGATTACTTATTTTATTTATTTGAAGGATAAGAAAAATAATTAATCTGGTCACAAAGGTAGAAAAAAACTGTGACAAGCCTAAATTATAGGCTTAATATTTTTTAAGAGAGACAAATAGACTTCTACATCCGGTCGATATTCCTCGGTGCCGGACAGTGCTTATCGGTGCCTCGATTAGTGTAATATTTAGGCGCGGATTTCGTAGATTACACGGTTTTAAGAATAAAAAAATCCGTGTAATTCGCGTAATCTGCGCCTAATTTTAAATCTTTATGTAAAACGAGCCTATTATCTTTTTATTAGACTCCTTTTCATTTACTTTTAGATTCCTGCTAGCTCCAGTACTTTTTCAACAGCTGCCGGTAGTCCGTCAGTGTTTTTACCTCCTGCGGTTGCAAAGTGAGGCTGACCACCGCCACCGCCTTGAATTAGTTTGGCAGCTTCTTTCACTAAATTGCCAGCTTTCAGACCACTCGCAACCAGATTGTCGCTAAGCATGACTGTCAGCATCGGTTTTCCGTTATCTATATTTCCGGCAACGAAGAACAAGTTTTCTGTAATCTCACCACGAAGTTGGAAAGCGATATTCTTCACTACTTCTGCCGGTAGCGGAGCACAGAACTTAACCACTTTGATGCCGTGAATTTCTTGTATATTCTTCAACAGTCTTTCCTTCAGTGCTGCTTCTTTTTCTTTCATGAAGTCTTCCACCTGCTTCTTCAATCCTGCATTTTCATCCAGATATTTGCGGATTGCAATACCCAAATCAGGAGCATTGTTGAAGAGAGCCTTCAAGTCGCTAAGTGTATCTTGTATTGTATCCAGCATTTCTTCCACGCGTGCTCCAGTATAAGCTTCAATACGGCGAACGCCGGCAGCAACAGAACTTTCGGAGATGATTTTTACCATACCGATATTTCCGGTTGCAGCTACGTGTGTACCACCGCAGAACTCGATAGAAGTGCCGAACTGGATCACACGAACTCTGTCGCCATACTTTTCACCAAAAAGAGCGATAGCCCCCAACTCCTTAGCTTCCTCGATAGGAATATTGCGATATTCTTTCAATGGGATATTAGCGCGGATTCTTGTATTGACGATATGTTCAACTTTACGGATTTCTTCATCGGTCACTTTCTGGAAGTGAGAGAAGTCGAAACGTAATGAATCCGGTGTAACCAATGAACCTTTCTGTTCGATGTGTTCACCCAATACTTCACGTAAAGCAGCATCCAGCAAGTGGGTCGCCGAGTGATTAGCTGCGCAGGCAGCACGTTTGTCGGTATCTACACAAGCCATCATCGGAGCTTCCGGATGATCGGGTAACTTTTTGGTAATATGTATCGGAAGATTATTCTCTTTCTTTGTATCGACCACTTCAATCGTTTCGAACTCGCTTACCAATACACCGGTATCACCGACCTGACCACCACTTTCTGCATAGAATGGAGTATAGTCGAGTACAATCTGATACAATGTCTGGTTCTTTTGTTTGATCTGACGGTAACGAAGGATAGAAGCCTCGTATTCAGTGTAATCGTAACCAACGAATTCAGTAGTCCCTTCTTTCAGTACAATCCAGTCACCTGTTTCGATGGCGGCGGCATTACGTGCACGCTGTTTCTGTTGCTGCATTTCTTCATTGAACTCTTCAATGTTGACAGTCATTCCGTTTTCACGGAGAATCAGCTCTGTCAAGTCGAGCGGGAAACCGAATGTATCATATAAAGTAAAGGCATCTTTACCGCTGATTTCAGTTTTTCCATTGGCTTTGGTATCTTCCATTGTCTTATCCAATAGACGGATACCAGTTTCCAAAGTGCGGAGGAATGATTCTTCTTCTTCCTTGATTACTTTTTCAATCAGTGTCTTTTGTGCAACCAGCTCAGGATAAGCTTCTCCCATGTTATCAATCAATACAGGAAGCAACTTATACATAAATGCCTGTTTCTGTCCGAGGAAAGTATATCCGTAACGAACAGCACGGCGAAGGATACGGCGGATCACATAACCAGCTTTCGCGTTAGAAGGCAACTGACCGTCTGTGATAGAGAATGCAATAGTACGGATATGGTCGGCAATTACACGCATGGCGATGTCCTGCTGCTTATCTTTTCCGTATTCTGTACCCGACATAGCTGCAATAGCTTTCAGCATTGGCTGGAATACGTCTGTATCGTAGTTGGATGTTTTTCCTTGTAAAGCCATACAAAGGCGTTCGAATCCCATACCGGTGTCAATAACCTTTGCAGGAAGCGGCTCAAGGCTGCCATCTGCTTTGCGGTTGTATTGCATGAATACGAGATTCCAGATTTCAATTACCTGCGGATGATCGTGGTTCACGAGGTCGCGACCGGAGATCTTGGCGCGTTCTTCAGCAGGACGGAGGTCGATATGGATTTCGGAACAAGGTCCGCAAGGTCCTGTATCACCCATTTCCCAGAAGTTGTCGTGTTTGTTACCGTTGATGATGTGATCCTTTGGCAAGAACTGTTCCCAATAAGAAGCAGCTTCGTCGTCACGGCTCAATCCTTCTTCGGGACTTCCTTCAAATACGGTTGCATAGAGATGTTCCGGATTCAGTTTCAAGACTTCTACCAGATATTCCCACGCCCAGCTGATCGCTTCTTTCTTGAAGTAATCGCCGAACGACCAGTTACCAAGCATTTCAAACATGGTGTGGTGGTACGTATCGTGTCCTACTTCTTCCAGGTCATTATGCTTTCCGCTTACACGCAAACATTTTGCGAGTCCGCGACTCTTTGGTATTTCGCCGGATGGTTACCCAAAATAATATCTTTAAACTGGTTCATACCCGCGTTCGTAAACATCAGGGTAGGGTCATCTTTAATCACCATCGGAGCCGAGGGAACGATGTGGTGTCCTTTCGACTCAAAGAAATTCTTGAATGAATCTCTGATCTCTTTGCAGTCAACATATAATGAAGAATTATGATTTATGAATTATGAATTATGGGCTGTGGATATGAGAGGGAAGAATCCCAATAAATCATAAATCACAACTCATAAATTCGTAAAACTGTGCAAAGATAGCTTGTTTTATTACTTTTGCCGTATTAACAAGCGAAATATTTCCAAAAAGATGCGCAAAGTATACTACATCTATAATCCACAGACCCAGACTTATGATCGAATTTACCCTACCGTACGGCAGCGTGCGCTTAGTATCCTGCGTCGGCTTTTCTATGGAATGGGGTTGGGAGCAGGTTGCTTTATTGTATTGCTTTTGATTTTTGGTTCTCCGTCGGAGAAGGAATTAAGAATTGAAAACAGCCGTCTTTTGGCGCAGTACAATGTGCTTTCCCGGCGTTTGGACGACGCTATGGGGGTGCTTCAGGATATTCAGCAACGTGACGATAATCTGTATCGGGTGATTTTACAGGCAGATCCTGTTTCTCCGGCTATTCGCCAGGCAGGTTATGGTGGGACGAACCGTTACGAAGAACTGATGGATTTGGCGAATGCCAAGTTGGTGGTGAACACGACTCAAAAGTTGGACGTGCTTTCCAAAAGGCTTTATATCCAGTCGAAATCTTTCGATGATGTGATTGATATGTGTAAGAACCATGATGAGATGCTGAAATGTATTCCGGCCATACAGCCTATTTCGAATAAGGATCTTCGTCAGACAGCATCCGGTTATGGTACACGTATCGATCCTATTTATGGTACGACAAAGTTCCATGCAGGCATGGACTTCTCTGCTCATCCGGGAACGGATGTATATGCTACCGGAAACGGAACAGTGGTGAAAGTGGGATGGGAAACCGGATATGGTAATACCATTGAGATAGATCATGGCTTCGGGTATCTCACTCGGTATGCTCACTTGCAGGGATTTAATACGAAAGTCGGAAAGAAAGTGGTACGTGGTGAGATTATCGGAAAAGTGGGTAGTACAGGAAAAAGTACCGGTCCGCATCTGCATTATGAAGTGCACGTGAAAGGGCAGGTAGTGAATCCGGTCAATTATTATTTCATGGATTTGAGTGCCGAAGATTATGAAAAGATGATTCAGTTGGCAGCCAATCATGGTAAAGTATTCGATTAAAATCTTAAAACAGGAGTGTTATGCTTAATACAGACAAAGAATTGAAGCTATATTATTCAATAGGGGAGGTTGCCGACATGTTCGGAGTCAATCCGTCATTGCTCCGTTTTTGGGAAAAGGAATTTCCGCAAATCTCTCCTAAGACAGCGGGAAGAGGAATACGTCAGTACCGCAAAGAAGACGTAGAAACGATCGGTCTTATCTATCATTTGGTAAAAGAAAAGGGCATGACACTTCCCGGTGCCCGGCAACGTTTGAAGGATAATAAAGAAGCTACGGTTCGTAATTATGAGATTGTAAATAAGCTGAAAGCGATAAAAGAAGAGCTTTTGGCTATTAAACGCGAATTGGATGGACGGGAATAAATAAATGCTAATCGATCATGGATTCGATAGGCAAGAAACCTCATAACAAAATGAACGGTGAACAATTTGCATGATACTGCAACTTATTCACCGTTCATCGTTTTCTTATTTACCGTTTGAAAGCTATTCTTCTACACGGCTCACCTGTTTGATATTCTGTATTTTCTTCAGATTGTTGCAGATGGTTTTTACATCATCCACATCATGTACCCATAACTGAATTTTTCCTTCAAAGATACCATCTTCGGTTTCGATGGTTAGCTTACGGATATTTACATTGAGCTGCCTGGAGATAACCTGGGTGACTTCATTCAAAAGTCCCATATTGTCTATACCTTTTATATATATATATACCAGGAAAGATAATTCTTTGTGTGTATCCCATTCTGTTGCTAATATACGGTTGCCATAACTGCTCTTCAGTTTGGCGGCAACAGGGCATTGGCGTTTGTGGATAATGATCCGGTCGTTTTCATCCACATATCCCAATACATCATCACCGGGAATAGGATGGCAACATTCGGCCATGATATATTTCTTCTGCAAACTTTCTTCCGTCAGTTTGAGCACCTCTTTCGGGTTGATTTTTTTTTTCCTGCGGTTCTTTCTCTTCCTGCTTCTCTTTGCTATTGCCGAAGAGAAAGTCAGATATTTCTTCCAGTTACTGGTTTGCTTTTCTTTCAGTTCATTCTTGTCCGCTTCTCCCAAAACGATTGCTTTACTGCCAATGGCAGCCAGCAGTTCTTCCTCATTCTTGGCATTATGCAGTTTGCGTAGCTTTTCGATAACAGCTTCTTCCGGACGGACTTCCTCCTTTTCAGAAACTCACTAAGGATTTCTTCTCCTATCTTCTGGTTTGCTTTACGCTCTTTGCGGAGAATGGCTGCTATCTTGGCGCGGGCACGGGCAGTGGTTGCAAAAACTTCCCATTGCGGTTGTACGCGTTGCGATTTTGAAGTAAGGATTTCAACTTGGTCACCACTTTGCAATTTGTGGCTCAACGGCACTAATTTATGATTGACTTTGGCGCCAATACAATGGCTACCAATATCCGTGTGCAGGGAAAATGCAAAGTCGAGAGCCGTAGAGTTCTGCGGCATAGTCTTCAGTTCGCCTTTAGGAGTGAACACGAATATTTCAGAAGCAAATAAATTTAGCTTAATGGTATCCAGAAAGTCAATGGCATCCGGTTGCGGATCATCTAATATCTCCTTAATCGTTCTTAACCATTTTTCCAATTCACCTTCATCCTCGCTGCCTCCTCCTTCTTTGTATTTCCAGTGGGCTGCGAAACCTTGTTCGGCAACGTCATTCATCCGTTCACTACGAATCTGGACTTCAATCCATTGTCCGTTGTTACCCATCAGAGTGACGTGCAATGCCTGATAACCATTAGCTTTAGGATGGCTAACCCAATCGCGCAAACGGTCCGGGTGGGGTTTGTATATCTTGGAGATAGAAACGTAGATATCGAAACAGTCATTGAGCTCTTCTTCTTCATTACGTGGTTCGAAGATGATTCGAACAGCCAGTAAATCGTATATTTCTTCGAAAGGAACATGTTTGGTCTGCATCTTGTTCCAGATGGAATAGATTGATTTTACACGGGCAAGTATCCGGTATTTCAATCCCATCTTATCCAGTTGGGTACGAATCGGGGCCGTGAAGTCGTTGAAAACCTTGTCACGTTCAGCGGCAGTAGCATTCAACTTCTCCTCTATTTCCGCATATTCTTCGGGATGTTCATATTTGAAGCTTAGATTCTCAAGCTCCGTTTTTATCTTATAAAGCCCCAAGCGGTTGGCAAGTGGAGCATAGATGTAAAGCGTTTCGCCTGCAATCTTATATTGCTTGTTAGGTAACATGGAACCAAGGGTACGCATGTTGTGCAAGCGGTCTGCTATCTTGATAAGAATGACCCGGATGTCGCTCGACATGGTGAGCAGCAACTTCTTGAAGTTCTCTGCCTGTGCCGAAGCGCGGTCACCGAAGATTCCACCGGATATTTTAGTCAGTCCGTCCACAATCTGGGCGATCTTCGGACCAAAGATATTCTCGATGTCTTCCACTGTGTAATCAGTGTCCTCTACCACATCATGCAGCAAGGCTGCACATATAGAAGTGGAACCGAGACCTATTTCATTGCATACAATGCTGGCAACGGCAATTGGGTGCATAATATAAGGTTCGCCCGAACGGCGTTTGATACCTTTATGCGCCTGATTGGCAAAGTTGAAAGCCTTCGTAATGATTTCAACTTTTGCGATGTTAGTATTGAGATAATCATTCAGTAGTTCGTGGAACGCCTGATTAATCATCTCTTCGTCAGCTATTTCTTTGGGGCCAGATTATCCATAATTGTTATCCTTTCACTTGCTTAGTTCTGCAAAATAAGCAAATTTCCGAACGATGCAAGCAGGAAGTTATTTATTTGTATATTTTCAATCGTTTTCCTGCTGCAATTTTAGTGCTAGACATTCCATTCCACCTTTGTATATCCTTAATTGTGACACCATACTTTCTGGCAATAGTGGATAAAGTGTCTCCACTTTTATTGTATAATAGGTCAGATTTCCCTTACCGGCAACTGCTGATGTCGTTTTGCGGGTTGCAGGTGTAATATCCTTTACAGCAACAGTTTTCCGGTTGCGGAACAACTCATCGGCACGATGCGTATAAATCGTATCTTGCTTATCGATAAAAGTACTGATCGCGTCAATAGGCAGTCTTAACGTATAAGGTTTGCTGTCACCCGGAATCATTTGCTTCTTATATTGCGGATTCAGACTCTTGATCTGATCCAGAGGTACATTACAAAGGTCAGCGATTTGTTCGAAGTGCAGATTTTGTTTACTTGCACTGTGTCAGTACTTGCCGGAATATTAGTTTCCATCGGGCAGATATTGTGATCGCAGTAGTAAGTCATCACATAGTTGGCAGCGATAAAGGCAGGCACATAGCCACGTGTTTCTTTAGGCAGATAATTGTAGATTTTCCAATAATCAGTTTCGCCATTGGCACGGCGGATTGCCTTATTGATTGTACCGGGGCCACAGTTATAAGCAGCAATTACCGGTTCCAGTCTCCATAGATATCATACATTTCTTTGAGGTAACGTGCGGCAGCCCAAGTCGCTTTAATCGGGTCACGGCGTTCATCTACCAGGCTGTTTGATTCCAAACCATAGATCTTACCTGTACCAATCATAAATTGCCACAGACCGGAAGCACCTGCACGTGATACGGCTGATGGGTTCAACGCAGATTCGATAATCGGCAGATATCTTAGTTCCAGTGGAAGTCCGTATGCATCCAGTGCTTCTTCAAAGATCGGCATATAGAAGTTGCAGGCACTTAGCATGAAAGAAACCTGATTGCGCAAGCGTCCTGCATACATATCGATGAATTTGCGGATAATATCATTATAAGGCATTTCCATGATGGCCGGGATGCGTGACAAGCGGTCGATATAGACAGAGTCACTGAATAAAGGATTGATTTCAGCCGTACTGCAATCCTTGCCTAAATCAATATAATTTTTAGCTTTCCAGTCATTCAATAGACTGTCAAGTGGATAAGTCATACTTTTAGGCAGGTCGATGCTTTCTTTGCGTTCAGTTCCATTTTCACGAATCACTACATCTACACTTTGCGCTTTTACCTGCGACGTGGCCACTAGTAAAAGAAAAATAATCGAACAATAGTTAACTAATTTCTTCATGCTTCAATAATAAGATCAATCTAAATTGTGTTTTTTAAAATCGTAATACGCATTGCAGACCAACCGACTTGTTTTTAAAACTGTTGGAGCGGAACTGGTTGTTATTATCAATAACGGCCGGCTCTACTTTCATACTCAAGTCGGGGGTTATATCGAAGTTGGATAACTCCGCATCTACATAAGCGTCGATGATAGAGATCAGGTAAACTCCGATAAATGCAAATATACTAAGGTCCCGATAACGACGGAACATATCTTTTCTTCTTTTTAGTGTGTTTTTTAGCTGCTCCTCATTATAAGTGGAGTTCGGGGGCAACAAATCTTCGTAACTTTTCGTATTCGGATTGCTGTCCATAATGTCCAGATAGGCTTGCGAATAGTCTTTGTACATCTTACCGTTCCAACTTAAGGCGTAAGCACAACCAGCAAATCCTCCATATATAATAGGTAATTTCCAGTATTTACGGTTGTAAATCTGTCCTCCACCGGGGAATACGACTGCCAGCCACGTTGCTTTGGTCGGATTCGGGATAAATATTTTCTTGTTAATATCTTGAGCAGGTGGCGGCACAGTGTCGGTCTTTACAACAATGGAGGCAGGTTGCTCTATCTTTTTCAGCTCTTTCTTGTTGGCTGCATCCAAGCTATCCGCTATCTGTATTTTAGCAGCTGACAAACTGTCGATGGCCGGAAGTTCTTTGGATGGTATGATTTGGATAGAATCCTTCTTCACCGAGTCCTGTATTATCGGATCACGATGCCTTCGTGCACGGGCTTTCGGCGCTTCGCGCTGTATGATTGTTGTATCTTTCCGTGCCGGAGTAACAGTGGATTGTGCATACACATCAATCCCTGCCACCTGTAAAAAACAGAGAAGCAGGGCGCTGACTAGTAACTGATATTTCTTACTTTTTTTTCTTGTCATTTACTTCTTTAGCGTATCGAAGATTTCCATGATACGTTCCAGTTCCTCCTCGTTCCCGAAAGGAATACTGATCTTGCCTTTTCCCTTTTCAGAGCAGGTGAGTTGTACCTTGGTGTTGAAAAAGCCGGAGAGTTGTTGCTTCAATAAGTTGAATTCTTCAGGAAGTTTGCCACGTTTGGGTGTTATTTTCCGTGTGCCGCTTTTCACAGCTTCTCCTTCGCTTAATGATTTAACAATTTCTTCTACTTTGCGGACTGAATATCCGTGTTCTTGTATTTCTTCGAATATTTTAACTTGTAGTTTAGGGTCGCCTAATGAAATCAGCGCACGGGCATGTCCCATGTCCAGCTGCTTGTTTTGCAGGGCCATCTGTATTGGAGCCGGCAATTTCAGTAAGCGCAGGTAGTTGGCGATCGTCGTTCGTTTCTTTCCGATACGTTCGCTAAGACGTTCCTGTGTCAGTTCGTACTGATCGAGCAGATGCTGGTAGGCAAGTGCGATTTCTACGGCATTCAGGTCTTCACGCTGGATATTTTCAATCAGCGCCATTTCCATCATGTTTTCGTCGTCGGCAGTGCGTATATAAGCAGGGATTGTTTTCAGTCCTGCTCTTTGTGATGCACGATAACGACGCTCTCCCGCGATGATCTGATACTCATCGTCCGAGAGTTTGCGTAAAGTGATAGGTTGGATGATACCGATTTCCGCAATGGAATCAGCCAGTTCCTGCAATGCTGTTTCGTCAAACTCACGGCGGGGCTGGTTGGGATTGACAGTAATCTTTGCCAGCTCTATTTCATTAATGGAAGAAGACCCTTCGGTTTTCACATCATCCATTGAGAGCAAGGCGTCGAGACCACGTCCTAATGCATTTCTTTTTTGTGTTGCCATATCTTCTTCTTTCTTTTATTTATTTCGGTTGATAATCTCTTTAGCAAGGGCCAGGTGATTTTTGGCGCCGGTAGATTCCGCATCGTAAAGGATGGTCGGGACACCGTAACTGGGAGCCTCGCTCAATTTCACATTTCGTTGAATAACGGTGTTGAATACCAGTTCCTGGAAATGACGTTTCACTTCATCGTAAATCTGATTAGCCTGACGCAGACGAGAGTCATACATTGTCAGTAAGAAACCTTCGATTTCTAAAGCCGGATTCAGTTTCGACTTGATGATTTTGATGGTATTCAACAATTTGCTAATACCTTCAAGAGCAAAATATTCAGCTTGAACGGGGATAATCACGGAGTCGGCTGCCGTTAGGGCGTTGATCGTGATTAGTCCTAATGAAGGAGAACAGTCTATCAGAATATAGTCATATTCTTTCTTCAAAGGCGTGAGTACTTCTTTTAGTATCTTTTCTCGGTTTGGGAGGTTCAGCATTTCAATCTCTGCTCCTACGAGATTGATGTGCGAAGAGATTACTTTCAAAGAATCAATCTCCGTATCAAGGATAGCGTCCTGTACGTTGGCTCTGTCAATAATACATTCATAGATAGTGCATTCCGACTGCTTGATGTCTACTCCCAAGCCGGAAGAGGCATTAGCTTGCGGGTCGGCATCTACTACGAGTACCTTTTTTTCCAGTGTAGCAAGTGAAGCTGCGAGATTAATCGTAGTCGTTGTCTTTCCTACACCGCCTTTTTGATTGGCCAAAGCAATAATTTTTCCCATATTCTCTAAATTTATTGGCAGCGAAATAAGTGATAAATCCTTAGAGCGCCTACGAAAAAAGAGAAACTTTGCAATTTCTGTTGATAAGTCGCCTGTTTTGTTAATAACTGTCGGACGAAACGGTTACAAAACTTCAACAGGTTCATCATCTTCTTTTCTCTTTAACGAGCTTGCAAATATACATATTTATATTGGATATCTATTTCTTTTTTTGCTCGCTTGCAGAAGATTAAGATTTGTAAACGGGTAGGAGTGGGGCGGAAAGAGACTTTTCGATCTGATGTAGGGAGGTGTTTGGCGGTACGGCTTCTTTTTGTTACTTTTGTGCGAATATAAAAAAGGAAAGGATTGAAGATATGGAAAATGAAAAGCCGTTGATACTTGTTTCAAATGACGATGGCGTGATGGCTAAAGGGATTAATGAACTGGTGAAGTTTCTTCGCCCTTTGGGAGATATTGTGGTAATGGCACCTGATGCTCCGCGCTCGGGCAGTGGTTGTGCGCTGACGGTGACGCAGCCTGTTCATTACCAGTTAGTAAAGAAAGAAGTAGGTTTAACTGTTTATAAATGTTCGGGAACACCGACCGATTGTATCAAATTGGCACGGAACACAGTGCTCGACCGGACACCGGACTTGGTAGTCGGCGGTATCAATCATGGAGACAACTCTGCCACTAACGTGCATTATTCCGGCACAATGGGAGTGGTATTCGAAGGCTGTTTGAATGGAATCCCTTCTATAGGCTTCTCTTTGTGCAATCATGCACCCGATGCCGATTTTGAAGCTACCGGACCTTATATTCGCAGTATTGCCGCCATGGTACTGGAAAAAGGACTTCCTCCTTTAACCTGTCTGAACGTAAACTTCCCGGATACGACCGATATCAAAGGAATCAAAATCTGTGAACAGGCAAAAGGTCGTTGGACGAACGAATGGGCTGCCTGTCCCCGTCTGAACGATCCGAATTATTTCTGGTTGACCGGTGAATTTACCGATCACGAACTTGAAAATGAGAGGAACGATCATTGGGCTTTGGCAAATGGCTATGTTGCTATCACTCCGACCACGGTTGATGTGACAGCTTATCACTTTATGGATGAACTTAACAAATGGTTTAGTTAACTATCAACTATCATGAAGTATTATCTGATTGTCGGCGAAGCTTCCGGCGACTTGCACGCTTCTCATCTGATGGCTGCCTTAAAGGCAGAAGATCCGCAGGCTGATTTCCGGTTTTTCGGAGGTGATTTGATGGCTGCCGTCGGAGGAACGATGGTGAAGCATTATAAAGAACTGGCATACATGGGTTTTATTCCCGTGTTGCTCCATCTGCGCACTATCTTTGCAAATATGAAGCGTTGTAAAGGAGATATTGTTTCCTGGCAACCGGATGTTGTTATTCTGGTGGACTATCCGGGATTCAATCTGGATATAGCCAAGTTTGTTCATGCAAAGACACAGATTCCGGTTTATTATTATATTTCTCCGAAGATATGGGCGTGGAAGGAGTATCGTATCAAGAATATAAAACGAGATGTAGACGAACTTTTCTCCATTCTTCCTTTTGAAGTAGAGTTCTTCGAAGGAAAGCATCAATACCCCATCCACTATGTTGGTAATCCTACCGTGGATGAGGTGGTGGCTTATCAGAAAGCTCATCCGAAAAATAAGGATCAGTTTATTGCGGAGAATCAACTGGAAGATAAACCGGTAATAGCTCTTCTTGCAGGTAGCCGGAAACAGGAAATCAAAGATAATTTGCCGGATATGTTGAAGGCTGCTTCTGCTTTTTCCGATTATCAGCTTGTTCTGGCGGGTGCTCCTGCCATTGCTCCCGACTATTATAAAAAATATGTAGGAGAAGCGAAAGTGAAAATCATTTTCGATCAAACCTATCGTTTGTTGCAACACGCAGATGTGGCTTTGGTCACTTCAGGCACGGCTACTCTTGAAACGGCATTGTTCCGTGTTCCCCAAGTCGTTTGTTATTACACTCCGATAGGGAAAGTGGTTTCCTTCTTGCGGCGTCATATCTTGACCGTGAAATTTATTTCGTTAGTTAATCTGATTGCCGACCGTGAAGTGGTAAAAGAGTTGGTGGCGGATACGATGACCGTGAAGAATATGCAAAATGAATTGAAAAATATCATTGAAAATGAAGCATATAGAAATGAAATGCTTTTGGGATATGAATATGTGGCGGAACGGTTGGGACCTGCCGGTGCTCCCCGTCATGCAGCTCGTGAAATGCTGCGCTTGTTGAAAAATAACTTTCTTTTCTGAATAAACGTAAAGCCGATGCAGTAATTGCACGGCTTTTTATTTATTAAGCAGAAGACTAAAAAGAAAGGAAAAGATATGAAAAAATTAAGTGGCTTTTAGGAATGTTGTTATTGGCATTAGTGCCAATGTTGCAATCATGTGATGATGATGGTTATTCTATCGGAGATTTCAGCTGGGACTGGGCGACCGTTCGGGCAACCGGTGGAGGAGGTTACTATTTGGAAGGTGATCGTTGGGGATTGATTGATCCGGTTGCTACTTCCATACCTTGGTTTAAACCGGTGGACGGTGAACGTGTGGTGGCCTTTTTCAATCCTTTGTATGACATGGAAGGAGGAAAAGGAGTTCAGGTAAAGATGGAAGGTGTACAGGAATTGTTGACAAAGGAAGTGGAAGATATGACCACAGAGGAAGAAGCGGTGGAATTCGGCAATGATCCTATCCTGATTTATCAGGGTGACATGTGGTTGGGAGGAAAATTCCTGAATGTTATTTTCCGTCAGGAGCTGCCTCGCTCGGAGAAACATCGTATCAGCCTTGTGCAAAATAAGATAGAAACGGGAGAACCATCAGAACCGGGAACATTGAATGTAGCTGAAGATGGTTACGTACATTTGGAACTGCGTTATAATACGTATGAGGATGTGACTGACTATTGGGGATGGGGACGAGTTTCTTATAATCTGGAAAAGTTCTTCCCAACGGAAAAAGATGCCGAATCAACAATGAAAGGTTTTAAAGTGACTATAAATTCAAGAGAACATGGAGAAGGAAGAGTGATCGTTCTTGATCTGGAACATCCGGTAGGTGTGCCGGAAGCTGCGAAGGATGTACACTCCACTTCTTCGATCCGATAACCTAACTATGATTTACTGTGTGTGAAACGAGGTTGTGTCAAAACGTTGGCACAACCTCTTTTATATTTTACAGTTCTGCTATATTTTCTTTTGGCTATGCTGCTTTTTCCTCATGCATTTGGCAACAAGTTGCTATATTCCAATTATATCGGGTTATAAATAGTCCCATAAACATATATTTGGCAACTGTAATGAGCCCCTTTCCTTCTTTTATCAGTTTAGCACACATTTTTTTGATATTAAAGGCTATAGCAAAGAAAGCAAAGTCCATTGTAACCTTGTCTTCTCCCACATGCCGGAATCTTCTGTATGCCATGTTGTATTTCATTTGTCCAAACACGGCCTCTGGTTCTATACACCTCCTGCCTCTATGCTTGATACCTTCTTCTGAGAGCAACCTTTCCCGTGCCTGCCGTTTGTATTGATTTAATCGGTGGTTGACTTCTATAATACGGTTCCCCCGAGCTTTAAAACAACTGCCACGCAAAGGGCAACCTTCGCATCTTTTTGCTTTATACCGGGCACTTTCGATGATGTATCCGCTCGCTGTCTTGTCACGTTTGGTTCCTATACGGTTCATGTGCTGTCCCATAGGACAAACGTAATAATCCTCTTGGGCATTGTAATGGAGACTTTCGGCATGGAATGGGTTGGGAGTATAACGAGGACGCTGTTCTTTATGGAAGTAATTGTACTTGATGAAGGCTTCTATCCCATTCTCCTGCATGAACCGGTAATTTTCTTCCGAACCGTAACCGGAGTCTGCCACACAGATATTCGGTAAACGGTTATAGCGGTACTGGAAAGAGTGGAAAAAAGGTATGAGGGTCAGTGTATCGGTAGGGTTGGGAAACAGACGGAAGTCTGTGATGAATTGGTTTTCAGTACCTATTTGCAGATTATATCCGGGTTTGGTCTGCCCGTTCTTCATGGCATCTTCTTTCATGCGCATGAATGTGGCACCAGGATCGGTCTTGGAATAGGAGTTACGTTCTCCAAGGGTATCAAGGTGATTGTCGTATTCTATCAGCTTGTCACGATACCCTTCAAGTTCCATGACCTGCTTCTTCTTTTTGCGCAGGGCTTTCTTTTCTTCCTTATCCTTTGTTGCAGGCTGGCGTTCCAGGGCTTCTTTAAGTTCATCCACTATGTCAGAGAGCCTGCAGGAGTAAACTCCACGGATGTGTCTTTTATAGAGTTCTCCTGTGCAATGGCTTCATCCACCTGTTCCAAGAGAATACGGATTTTATCCATTAGTCTCGTACGGTTCCGTTCGACTGTCTTGCGCCAGACAAAAGTATATTTGTTGGCTTTGGATTCAATCTTGGTGCCGTCGATATACTCCACATCAAGGCTGATGAAACCTTTATCGGCAAGGACAAGAACCAACTGGGTAAATACATTATTTATTTCCTCCTTTACACGGTTACGAAAACGGTTGATCGTGATAAAATCCGGATGCTCATTACCGGCAAGCCAAATATAATGAATGTCACGAAGGAGGTGCTTCTCTATTTTACGGCAAGAATAGATATTATTCATGTAGGCGTAGATTATCACCTTAAGCATCATTTTAGGATGATAAGGACAACGGCCCGTTTCCTTATAAAGCTTCTTGAAACTCTCAAGATTGAGATTGTCAATAACAGCATTCACGATGCGGACCGGGTCGGTCGCAGCTATGTTTTCATCAACTCTTTGTGGAAAAAGAACGGTTTGGTTGGGAATGTAAGGACGAAAATGTAACTTTGCCATAACGAAAAACTTTATACCTAAAGATACGAAAACTTTGGGTAATAACAAAGCCCGGGCTTGAGAAAGTCTGGGCTTTGCGCATAAAAAAAGGCTGTGTCAGCGTTTTGACACAACCTCTTTGTATTGTGTGCAATTCTAATCGATGAGAAAAACTCCTGTTAGAACCATGTTAATGCATATAAGTAAACGACTGCTGCCGGTATGGCCATCAAAGAACTGTCAAACCGATCGAGCATCCCTCCATGTCCCGGAAGAATATTTCCCGAATCCTTTACGTGCAATTGGCGTTTTAGCAATGACTCCGTCAGGTCGCCCCATGTACCGAATATAACCACAGCTAATGCCAGTCCTGCCCATTCCATCATTGACATAAATGGGAAGTAGTGAGCAAGTATAAAAGACACTCCGATTGCTACAACTCCGCCGCCGATAGAACCTTCCCATGATTTCTTGGGAGAGATGCGTTCAAAGAGTCGGTGTTTGCCTATCAGTGACCCGATGCAATAAGCACCCGTATCATTCAGCCAAAGGAAAATAAAGATGGATAACGGTAGAATCGGATTATAGCTTATGCTACTGAATTCCGATGCCGGATCATTATGGAAAGCCAATACATTCAGCAAAGCAAAAGGCAGACCGATATAAAGTTGGCTAAGCATCGAATAAGCCCAGTTAAGTACCGGGTTCTCCTTTTTCAGATACAACTCGCTAATCATCATGTAAAGCAATAAAAGCACATACGGGATGAATATTTTCGAATCGGCTGCATCAATGCAGAATCCCATGATTGCGAGGAATAAATAAGCCCCGCCGAGCATATTAATGGTCTTGTTTATCTTGACTCCTTCTGCGCGCATATTTACCAACTGTGCAAACTCATAAATAGTCAGTGCACTGATAACGGTAAACAGAATGCCAAAACTGAATGCGTCATAAAGGATGCACCCTACCAAGATGGCAACGAAGAGTACACCCGTAATAGCTCGTTTTATGAAATTGTTAATCAAAATCTATTCGTTTTAATTATTTGGACCCGTTAGCTTGTTCTTCTCCATTGGACTTACCCTCTACGGTAACTTTGCCTTCCACTGTAACCTTGTTACCTGCTGCGGCAACTTTGGTGTCAATGGAAGCTTGCTCCTCTGCAGTATTTTCAGCTTCTTCTTCTTTGATTTCTTTTTCTTCTTCTTTTAACTTTTGGGCAAGTTCCTTTCAGCTCTTGCGGCATCCGGCTTTCTTTAGCAGCCATGATTTCTTCCGAACGCGAAGCCCAGGGGCGTTTGCCGAAGATACGTTCAACGTCTTCCGCAAAGATTACCTCTTTGTCAATCAGTAATTGCGTCAGTTCGTTGTGACCTTCTTTGTGCTCTGACAGAATTCTCTTGGCGCGGTCATACTGCTCGTTCACCATTCTCTTGACTTCTTCGTCAATTAGTTCGGCTGTCTTTTCGCTGTATGGACGGTTGAAAGAATATTCATCGTTGTTGTAATAACATAAATTCGGCAGCTTGTCGCTCATACCTAAATAAGCAATCATACCGTATGCCTGTTTAGTCACTCTTTCCAAGTCGTTCATGGCACCAGTTGAAATGCGGCCGAGGAATAAATCTTCAGCGGCGCGTCCTCCTAAAGTAGCACACATTTCATCCAACATTTGCTCCTTAGTAGTAATCTGACGTTCTTCCGGCAGATACCAGGCAGCTCCTAATGCACGTCCGCGGGGAACGATAGTTACCTTAATCAACGGATTGGCATATTCCAATAACCAGGAGATAGAGGCGTGTCCTGCTTCATGCAAAGCGATGGAACGTCTTTCAGCTTCCGTAGTAATCTTGGTTTTCTTTTCCAGACCACCGATGATGCGGTCTACCGCATCCAGAAAGTCTTGCTTGCCTACAAATTTCTTTCCGTGGCGGGCAGCGATCAATGCAGCTTCATTGCAGACATTGGCGATATCCGCACCCGAGAATCCCGGAGTTTGGCGAGCCAGCAAGTCTACATCAACACTATCGTCTATTTTGATCGGGCGCAAATGCACACCAAATACTTCTTTACGTTCATTCAAGTCGGGCAGATCCACATGTATCTGACGGTCAAAACGTCCTGCACGGAGCAATGCTTTATCAAGTACGTCTACACGGTTAGTAGCAGCAAGGATAATTACACCGCTGTTGGAACCGAAACCGTCCATCTCTGTCAATAACTGGTTCAATGTGTTTTCGCGTTCGTCATTTCCTCCCATTGCAGGATTTTTGCCACGAGCACGTCCTACGGCATCAATCTCATCAATAAAGACGATACAAGGGGCTTTCTCTTTGGCCTGTTTAAACAAGTCGCGAACACGGGATGCACCTACACCCACAAACATTTCCACGAAGTCAGAACCTGCCAGTGAGAAGAAAGGAACATTAGCTTCACCCGCCACAGCTTTGGCAAGCAAAGTTTTACCGGTTCCCGGAGGGCCTACCAGCAATGCTCCTTTGGGTATCTTACCTCCCAAATCCGTATATTTCTGCGGTTCCTTCAAGAACTCTACAATTTCCTCTACCTCTTGTTTCGCTTCTGCCAAACCCGCTACATCCTTAAATGTAATCTTGATGGCTCCACCTTTTTCAAAAAGCTGGGCTTTTGATTTTCCTACGTTAAATACACCGCCGGGGCCACCACTGCCACCTCCGCTCATACGGCGCATGAAGAAGATCCATAACGCTACAAGCAAGACAAGCGGGAGTATCTGGATCAGGATTGCGGGAAAAATATCCGATTTGGGCGGATAGTCGGAAGAACCGTCAAAATGACCGGCTTCCTTTTCTGCCTGCAAAAACTCTTCCAGTTTATCGGTAGATGGCGTTCTACTTGTAATGATAGGGTTACGTCCCACTTTGGTAGAGTCCGCTCCAAAAACAGCCCCTACAGCAGTCGGTTTAAGAAAAGCTTCTATTGACTTATCTTCATAACCCAATACTTTGCTTACATAGCCCTTTTTTACGTAGTCCTGAAACTCACTGTAAGTTACAGCTTTGCTTCCAGCTCCCTTTGAATCACTGCCCCACCAGAGGCCGAGAAGCATAAGGGCAATAATCATATACATCCAGTTCAGGTTGAACTTAGGCATATTAACCTTATTGTTAGGTTTATTGCTATTGTTATTATTGCTATTATTATTGTCCATAATCATTAATTAGTCTAGATCGGGGATTTGAGTAAGTTTGGCATCTGCCCAAAGGTGTTCAAGATTATAAAAATCTCTTGTCTCCGGTAAAAGACGTGTACCAGTACATCGGCATAGTCCATTGCCACCCATTCAGCATTCCGGAGTCCATCGATTGCATAAGGTTTGCTATCCGCACCTTTGCGTGTAAATTCCTTGATTGAATCTACAATAGCACTCACTTGACTGGGAGAATTTCCCTGACAGATAACGAAATATTTACAGATGGTATCTTCTATGCTGGTTAAATCGGCAACGATTATCTTTTACCTTTTTCTCTTGAATTCCTTCTTTTATTTTTCAATTAATACTTTAGTATCGTTCATTCCTGTAATTGAGATTAATAATTCATGTTCTCTATTTGTTTATAACAAAAAGGCAAGCCTTTGTTTCTGATTATAAACGTGATATTTTGACAAATATACGCTGATTTATTGGATACAAGAAAGTTATCCCTCAATTTTTGTGTTTTTAGTGGAGATACTTTTGTTTAGAAAGCTTATTTGGACATTTTGCAAAAAATATCAGAATTGTTTTGAATTCCCAAAATATTTGTATCTTTGCACCCGCAAACGGAAATTATTGGGCTATGGTGTAATGGTAACACTACAGATTCTGGTCCTGTCATTCCTGGTTCGAATCCAGGTAGCCCAACAAAACACCAGCTTTTACTGACAAAACCCGCTAAAATGCAATTTTAGCGGGTTTTGTGCTTTGACAAATACCATCCGAAAAGTTGACGCTAATTCGGTGGCTAATTCGGTGACACGAATGCACGTTGATAGTTCGAAAACGCTAATCTTATGAAAAGCCGTGCGGTTGATTGATAAAGAATAAATCCTTAAACTGGCTGTCGTCTTGTTTAGTAGAAAGAAAAACAGGTTTTATAGCTCAAGTGAGTATAAAACCTGTTTCTAATTTTTCTAAATCGGGCAGAACTCTTATTCTTCTGCTTTTATTGATTCATCGATTACTTTGATCTTTTGTAATACCAGTTCCAAGTCTGCTTTCAACTTATCTACCTTGCGGTTCAATTCAGTCAGCAGGCTGCTGCCTTTCTTAGAAGTAGAAGTCAGGAAGCCTAGATTGTTCTCATAAGTCTGAAGCTCATTCTTCATATTCTCATAAGTACGTACCAGCTTTTCGCGTTCTCTGTACAGAGATTGAGTGCCGCTTCCCTGAATATTGCTGATATTCGAACGGAAGCTACTTAACTTCTTGTTGGAAGCATTGATGTTAAAGCGGTCGAATAGCTGATCGATGATTCCGTGATACTGCTTGTATAACTTATCTTTTTCTTTGAACGGCACATGACCGATAGAGTTCCACTCTTTCATTAAATCCCGAACCAAGGTACTTGCTTCTTCGGTATCCATGCTTTCATCAATAGCGGATAACTTCTCGATCAACGCTTTCTTCTTTTCCATATTCTCTGTTTCTACGGAGCGTTGTGAAGAAGTAGCTTTGTTCTTTTGTTCGAAGAAATAGTCGCAAGCTGTGATAAACCGTTTCCAGATAGCATCCGAGTGTTTCTTGGCAACCGGTCCGATGGTCTTCCATTCTTTTTGAAGTTTGGTCAGTGCATCGGCAGTTACTTTCCAGTCTGTACTGTCTTTCAAGGCTTCCGCTTTTTCGCAGAGCGCTTTCTTCTTTTCCAGATTCTCGTTCATTCCTTCTTTCAGACTTTTGAAGAATTCTCCTTTCTTCTTGAAGAAATCATCGCAGGCATGGCGGAAACGCTCGAAGATCTTCACATTCATCTTTTGGGGCGCAAAACCAATGGTTTTCCATTTGTTTTGCAGGGCAATCACTTCCTGGGTCTTGTTTTCCCAGGCAGAGAATGTTTTCAGTTCATCATACTCAATCGCTTCAACGATTTCGCAGATGACGGTCTTTTGATCCAAATTATGCTGTTCGGCTTCTTTCAGCGATTCAAAGTGCTGCTGATGGCGGCGGTTGACAGCGGTAGAAGCTGCTTTGAACCGATTCCAGATTTCATCACGCAGTTCTTTGGCTACCGGACCTGTATCGCGGAACTCCTGATGCAACTTCTGAAGTTGGTGGAAAGCGGAAACAACATCTTCCTCGTCAGCCAACTTTTCGGCAGCTTCGCAGAGATGCGTTTTGATTTCCAGATTCTTTTTGAAGTCATATTCGCGGAATTCATTGTTCAGTTTCAATAAATCGTAGAACTTCTCTACATATAATTGATAGTTTTTCCAAAGTTCATTCACTTTACCTTGCGGCACCAGTTTTGTGTCATTCCATTGCTGTTGCAGCTTCTTGAACTCCGTATAAGATTTGTTGGCGTCATCTCCGGATTCCACCAATTCTTTCAGTTCTTCAATAATGGAAAGTTTCACTTGCAGGTTTTCTTCCTTTTGGCGTTCCAGCTCGGCAACCTGTTTGCTGCGTTTTTCCTTGATAACCCCCATCAGGCGTTTGAATTCTTCTTCCGTCGGGTCCTCTTCGGCAACAAAATCTTCAATGTTTCCACCGTTGTCTGTAAACTGTACCTTAGCAGCTTCCAACTCGGCATTATGTAACTTGTAGAATGATTGTTTCAGATTGTCAATTTCCTGCTTGTTCGCATTTTCAGCGTCTTGCGCAAGCTCTTTTAGCTGGTTTAGTACATCTTCCTTAGTGGCAGGTTTAGGAGCTGCTTCAGGTTGAACTTCGGCAGTAACATCTTCAGCCGGAGTCTCTGTAATAGCTTCAGAAACCTCGACTGTTTTCTTTTCTTCTTCTAATTCCCCTTGGTTCAAGGGTTGATTAGTGTCATGAGCGTCCATCATTGTATATTAGTTTTGGGTCACAAATTAATGAAATAAAACGATTACTTCATACTATTTTGCTTATTTTTTTTTGTTTATCGTGTTTTTATGACAATAAAACGGTTATTCCCATGTACAACATCATTCCGATGATGTCATTTGTAATGGCTATAAACGGACCTGTTGCAATGGCTGGATCGATTTTGAACTTCTCCAGCGTCATCGGTACCAGTGTCCCGAAAATAGAAGCGAACATTACCACGGCAAACAGGCTGATGGATACGGAATAGGTGACCGTAGCCGTTGCGCCGAACCTGATAAAGTTGTAGGTGTATACTAATAAGGAGATAATAGTGGCATTAATTAAAGCTACTACCGATTCCTTGGTAATCTGCTTGAAGGTATTTTTAGCGTCCAGCGAGCTGTTTGCCAAACCCTGTACGATGATTGCCGAAGATTGTGTTCCGACATTTCCTCCTGTACCACCGATTAGCGGGATGTACAGTGCCATTTCGGGATGGGCAGCAAAGGTGGAGTCGAAATTACCCAATATCATAGAGTTGCCGATTCCGCCGATCATACCGATTAATAGCCAGGGGAGGCGGGCGGTGGTCTGTCTCAATACATTATCGTCTGTTTCTACGTCCTGCGAAAGACCGGATGCCAACTGATAGTCACGTTCCGACTGCTCACGGACTTCATCCATGACGTCGTCGACGGTGATTTGTCCCACAAGCCGACCGATACTGTCGACAACAGGGATAGCCACCAAGTCATACTTCTCAATCGCCTGTACTACCTCGTCAATGGGAGTATCTACGTGTACCGAAATCGGATCTTTCTGCATCACGTGTTTCACTTTCGATACAGAAGGGGAAGTAATCATCTTTTTGAGCGGGAAGATACCTCGCAGACGTTCGTCATCGTCGATGACATATACATAATAGATTTCGTCCAGCTCTTCCGCCTGTTGACGCATCTCTTTCAGACATTCGGGCATACTCCAGTTCTCGTTGACGAGTACCATTTCCGTACCCATCAAACCACCGGCGGTATTTTCGTCGTATTTCAACAAGTCGACAATGTCACCTGCCTGTTCAATGTCCTCGATGTGCGAAAGAACCTCTTCCTGCTTATCTTCATCGAGTTCACGCATCAGGTCTACGGCATCGTCCGTATCCATGTAGTCAACGAAGCGTTTGGCGATTGTCTCCGAAGGAAGCATTTCGAGCAGTTCTTTACGAGCGTCTTCGTCCATTTCGACAAGCACGTCGGCGGCAATTTCATTATCGAGCAGGCGATAGATGAATTTAGCCTCTTCCGGATTCAGGTCATTGCACAATTCGGCAATGTCGGCCGGATGGAGGTCGATGAGAAGCCCTTTACCGTATCGGCATCTTTTTGCTCAATAAGGTGTTTAACGTTGTCAATGTATTCCTCGTTCATCGTTGTCAATTACAAATTACGAATTACAAAATCCAGTTCTCTGCTTACTGCTGCCCGTAGATCGGTTATAGGTTGTTGCCTGCCGTCTTTAATGCTTCTTCCACTTTATTGGTCAGGTCGATAAATTCTGCTACCGATAGTTGTTCCGGACGTTTATTAAATAAGATGTTCTCCGTGAGTGGACAATCTTTGCCTAAAATAGGTTTAATAGAGTTGCGCAATGTTTTGCGTCGTTGGTTGAAAGTCGTTTTCACTACCTGTTTGAACAGTTTCTCGTCACATCCCAATTCTTTAGTTTCGTTGCGCGTCATGCGGATAACAGCACTTTTCACTTTGGGAGGCGGATTAAACACGTGCTCACTCACTGTGAATAGGTATTCCACTTTATACCATGCCTGAATCAATACGCTAAGGATACCGTAAGTCTTGCTGCCCGGTCCGGCTGCAATACGTTCGGCTACCTCTTTTTGAATCATTCCCGTACAGCAGGGGACGATATCTTTGTTGTCTAGCATCTTGAAAAGATCTGGCTGGAGATGTTATACGGATAATTACCGGTCAGTACGAAGGTGTGCCGTCGAATAGCCGGTGAAGGTTCATTTTCAGAAAGTCATCTTCGATGATGTGGTCCTCCAACGACGGATAAGCTTCGCGAAGATAGGCAACCGACTCATAGTCAACTTCTACGACCTTTATCAACCGGTCTTTTTCACCAAAACTGGGTCAATACTCCCATGCCCGGTCCCACCTCCAAAATAGGCAGTTCAGGGAAGGTGTCGACAGTATCGGCAATATCTTGCGCAACTTTCAGATCTTTCAGAAAGTGTTGTCCGAGAAACTTTTAGGCTTTACTAATTTCATTTACCAACTAAATAATTACTTTTGCAGTCGACAAAGGTAATTCTTTTAAATGAAGAACGTACCACTATTTATTAAAAATAAATGATGTGTCAGCGAAGCTAATGAAGAATTAAGGATGAAGAAACTATTAAAAAAGACGCTGAAACTGATATTACCGGTTGTTTTAGGCGGCTTTATCTTATTCTGGGTGTATCGCGACTTTGATTTTACAAAAGCGGGCGATGTATTATTACACGGTACAAATTGGTGGTGGATGCTCTTCTCATTAGTGTTCGGGGTGTTCGCGCAAGTCTTTCGTGGATGGCGGTGGAGGCAGACACTGGAACCGTTGGACGCTTTCCCGAAAAAGAGCGATTGCGTGAATGCTATCTTCATTTCTTATGCCGCCAGTCTGGTAGTTCCCCGGATCGGGGAAGTGAGCCGCTGCGGGTCTTGGCGAAATATGATAACGTCTCGTTTGCCAAGTCGTTGGGAACAGTCGTTACGGAGCGATTGGTCGATACATTGACGATTCTTCTCATCACAGGCATCACAGTCTTGCTTCAATTACCGATATTCGTTACCTTTCTTCAACAGACCGGAACAAAAATCCCTTCTCTTGTTCATCTCCTGACTTCGGTATGGTTTTATATCATCCTGTTTTGTTTTATCGGTGTGGCGATCCTTCTTTATTATTTAAGAAAAACGCTGTTCTTCTATGAACGGGTGAAAGGCTTTGTACTTAATATATGGGAGGGGATTATGTCTTTAAAGGGGTACGCAACATTCCTCTCTTTATTTTTTATACACTGGCCATTTGGGCGTGTTATTTTCTCCATTTCTATTTCACATTCTATTGCTTCGCCTTTACGGCACATTTAGGAATTCTGGCAGCATTGGTCATGTTTGTAGGTGGTACGTTTGCCGTGATTGTGCCTACTCCCAACGGGGCGGGACCGTGGCATTTCGCTATCATTTCTATGATGATGCTTTATGGGGTAAATGTGACGGATGCCGGAATCTTTGCCCTGATTGTGCATGGTATTCAAACCTTTCTGGTTGTTCTGTTGGGTATCTATGGTTTTGCTGTCCTGTCGTTCACTAACAGACATCGAGGGTGAAATTTTAGCTAAAAGTGTGTATTCTTAAATGTTTTTGCTGACGTCCTTTGTCATCTGAAAACTTTTCCATAACTTGGCACTGTTTAATTATTAGATTTAAAATCGTTTTAAAATATTTATTATGAGTACCATTCTTTCTTTAGCTCCACAAAACGTGTGGAAGCATTTTTATTCGTTGACACAGATTCCTCGTCCGTCAGGACACATGGAAAAAATAACAGAATTTCTTCTAGGTTTCGGAAAAGGTTTGGGTCTGGAGTCTTTTGTAGACGAAGCAGGTAATGTAATTATCCGTAAACCGGCGACTCCGGTATGGAAAACCGGAAGGTGTAATTCTTCAGGCGCACATGGATATGGTTCCGCAGAAGAACAACGATACTGTACACGATTTTGAAAAGATCCGATTGAAACTTATATAGACGGTGACTGGGTAAAGGCAAAAGGTACTACTTTGGGTGCGGACAACGGACTGGGAGTAGCCGCCATCATGGCCGTGCTGGAAGCAAAAGACCTGAAACACGGCCCTCTGGAAGCTCTTGTCACTAAAGACGAAGAAACCGGCATGTACGGTGCATTTGGCTTGAAGCCGGGTACCCTGAACGGTGAAATCCTTTTGAATCTGGATTCCGAAGATGAAGGTGAATTGTATATCGGTTGTGCCGGAGGTATGGACGTAACTGCTACCCGGAATATAAGGAAGTAGCTCCCGAAGCAGGAGATATCGCAGTGAAAGTTACTTTGAAAGGATTACGCGGCGGACATTCGGGATTGGAAATCAATGAAGGACGTGCCAATGCCAATAAGTTGCTGGTTCGTTTCGTTCGTGAAGCGGTTGCCAGCTATGAAGCCCGTTTGGCTAGCTGGGAAGGTGGTAATATGCGTAATGCTATCCCGCGTGAAGCACATGCGGTTATTACCATTCCGGCTGAAAATGAAGAAGAACTGCTGGGCTTGGTGAAATACTGCGAAAACCTGTTCAACGAAGAATATTCAGCTATTGAAACTCCGATCAGTTTTACGGCTGAACGTGTAGAACTTCCTGCCGGTGAAGTACCTGAAGAAATTCAGGACAATCTGATTGATGCAATCTTTGCTTGTCAGAACGGCGTGACACGTATGATCCCTACTGTTCCAGATACGGTAGAAACTTCTTCCAACCTTGCTATTATAACGATTGGTGAAGGAAAGGCAGCCATTAAGATTCTGGCTCGCAGTTCAAGCGATAGCATGAAAGAATATCTGACTACCAGCCTGGAGTCTTGTTTCTCTATGGCAGGGATGAAGGTAGAGATGGCAGGCGGATATTCCGGTTGGCAACCTGATGTAAATTCTCCGATTTTGCATGCGATGAAGTCATCCTATAAACAACAGTTTGGTGTAGAACCTGCAGTGAAAGTGATTCACGCTGGCTTGGAATGTGGTATTATCGGTGCTATTATTCCGGGATTGGACATGATTTCTTTTGGTCCGACTTTGCGTTCACCGCATTCACCGGACGAAAGAGCGTTGATTCCTACCGTACAGAAGTTCTATGACTTCCTGGTGGCAACTTTGGAGCAAACTCCAATGAAATAACGTATTTCTCTTTATATAAATATTCTCCTATTATATAATAGGTGACCATAGTGAAGGCACGGATGATATTTCATCTGTGCCTTTTTTCATATTTATTGCAGCGTATATTACAATTCTGCTTTATAACAAATAAATTAATTGATGCAAATCAAGAAATATGCTATAAAACATAAATTTCTCTCTTTTTTAGATCAATGTATAAACAAAGGCTGTATTTTTGTGTTGTAAAACATGTAATTAGGAGGATAACAAAATAAGTTTATTAAATCATTAACAAAATATAAACAAAGTCCTGAGTGTTAATTAATTGGTGCATGGGTTCTGGTCAGGTCTGGGCTCAATGTCACTCAGTGCCATTCCTTGCATCATACCAGTGTGGGATGTTCAGTATGAGACCTCCATTCTGGGGATTGATCAGTCAGGTGAAATTATACCACCTACAATAGAATTACTTAATAGTTGATTTATAGTAAGTTGTATGCTGATTTGTCTGGTACTAATACATGAAAGATGATGTATTTGTGTCTGATAACTGGCGTAATATTATCTGGAATAACAGGCTGAACGAGATAATAGATACGGATGAATTAATTGTATTCCGTAAGGTTTCGATTGGCTTCTCCATAGGGGAAAATCAGTTTCAAGCTTGTGAACAGTTTGTTTCATACGCTTGAAACACTTAGTTTCAAGGTATTAAACACTTAGTTTTCCGGTGTGAAACTGGTAGTTTCATTACTTGAAACTGTTGGTCTCAAGGCATAAAACAGCTTGTTCACCGGCATGAACAAGCCATTTTATGTAGAGGTGCTGCAAATTATTGAGTGTCTTCTATGAATATGCCCGGATTCTTATAAACGAGACAGTGTGTAAGATACCTCTATCTTGCACGCATCTGCAACGGTATCTTGCACTGCTTCAAATACTTGTATATCAGTTGACTATCGCTGGTTTAGTGTAAGGTGCAAGATACTTTTGCATTTATGAACTTGTAAGAGATAGGTGAATCTTATTGCAGAAGATAAACTTTTCAATTAAATAATAAACCGAGTGGCAGTTTTTGGACTTTTTATTTTATTCCAGAGCGAGTTGATTAATAGGCTAATGTTTATACAATATGGTATGGGGCTGATAGCTTGATAAAAGCTTTTTTTAAGCTAAAAAGTACAAATCTTTAAACTTTATTTCCTTACTTTGTTATTTATAAGAGTGAGACTTATAGCAAACTTAAACTAGAAAGATTATGAAAGTAAAGCAAATTTGTATGATGGTGCTGCTATGGTTGGGAGTGATTCCGGCGGTACAGGCACAAACTTTCGACAAATTATGGAAAGAAGTGGAGCAAGCGGAGAAAAAGAGCTTGCCTAAGACTGTGATAAAACTGACTGATGAGATTTATCAGAAAGGGGAAAAAGAGAAAAACTCTCCACAAATGCTCAAAGCATATACGTGGCGGATGAAATATCGGGAAATGTTGAATCCCGACAGTCTTTACGCTGATTTGAAAGGACTGGAACAATGGGTGAAACAGACTGACCAACCAATGGATCGCGCCATCCTACACTCTTTGATAGCGGGAATCTATGCAGATTATGCAGCCAGCAATCAGTGGCAACTCCGCCAACGGACAGAAATCGTAGACCAGACACCTGCTACCGATATGCGTGAATGGACAGCCAATATGTTCATCGAAAAAGTGCGGACAAATATAAAGGAGGCATTGGCCGATTCTGTATTGCTGCTCAAAACGTCCTCACGCGGCTATATTCCTTTTGTAGAACTGGGGGAAACGAGCGAATACTATCACCATGATATGTATCATTTATTGGCTTCCCGTAGCATTGAAGCACTGCAACGGGTGGAAGAATTGAGTAACAGGATTACTAATGACGGTACTGTGAATCCGGTCAAACAAGATATAATAGCTATTTATGGGAATATGATTCCCGCTTATAAAGCAACCGGATTAAAAGAAGGTTATGTGTTGACAGCACTTAACTACCTGGAATGGAGATGGAATGCTGATCGGAATATTCGACCTCTGCAGGCTAAGGGCGAACTTCCGGTACTGACGGAAGATACTTATCTGAAAGCTTTGAACACATTGAAAAGCAAGTATGCTTCCGAACCGATCTGTGCCGAAGTCTATTTGGCAGAAGCCCGGTATACTATTGGAAAACAACAGCAGCTCAATGCATTGCAGCTTTGCGATGAGGCAATCCGCCTTTATCCAGGCTATCGCAGAATCAATGCTTTGAAGAATCTTCGGGAAGAGATATTGGCTCCTTATTTGAATGTTAATGCATCCGATTTGGCTTTTCCGAACGAAGAGATAGAATTAAGGGTCTCACACAAAAATCTGGATGGTTTCACTGTCCGTCTTTATCAGGCGAAGAAACTGATAAAGGAACAACATTACGCTGTGCTTCGTCCGAAAGATTATCAGACGCAGGACACTGTGTTTACATTCAAAGCTCCTGAACTTGGATCTTACGTGATGCGTATCATACCGGATATTCGTGCGAAGAGAGATAGTGAAAGCAAGTTTGATGTAACACGTTTCAAAGTGCTGACATGCCGTTTGCCGGACAAACAGTATCAAGTGGTGACGCTGGATGGACAGACAGGGTATCCTATTCCCCATGCGAAAGTGACGATGTACAGTAATGACGAAAAAGTGTTGCAGGAGTTTACGACAAACGAAGAGGGTAAGGTCGTATTTCCCTGGAAATCCGAATACCGCTATCTGAAAGCTTCCAAGGGGACGGATACGGCAATGCCGAAACAAGGCATTTATGCAGGAAGTTACGGATATTACGGCGACGAAGATAAAGTGACTGAAAATATGACTTTATTGACCGACCGTTCTTTGTATCGTCCCGGACAGACTGTGTATGTGAAGGGAATTGCTTATTCTCAACAATCGGATACGGCGAATGTACTTCCGAACAAGGAATATACGGTGACTTTATTGGATGTAAACAATCAGGAAGTAGGGCAGAAGTCGGTACGTACCAATGAGTTCGGTTCGTTTACCACCGATTTCGCATTGCCTTCGGCCTGTTTGAACGGAATGTTTTCTTTGAAAGCGGGAAGAGACCATACAGGCATTCGGGTAGAAGATTATAAACGTCCGACATTTGATATCACTTTTGAAAAGCAACAAGGAAGTTACAAACTGGGTGATGAGGTACAGGTGAAGGGTAAGGTACAATCTTATAGTGGTGTGCTGCTTCAGGATCTTCCGGTGAAATATACGGTAAAGCGTTCTGCATATAGCCTTTGGCGGTTTGCGGAATCTGTGCAGATTGCTTCCGGTGAAGTGATGGCCAATGAGAATGGAGAATTCACGATACCGGTTCGTTTGCAGGAAAGTGACTCTTATAAGAATAATGATAAGGTATATTATCGTTATTCCATTGAGGCCACTGTTACCAATGTGGCAGGTGAAACACAATCTTCTACGGACGTGATTTCGGCAGGAAACCGTTCGTTGATTTTGCAGGTGGAATTGCAAGATAAGACTTGCAAGGATCAACCCTTCGAAACAATGTTTAAAGTGCAGAACCTGAATGGACAACCTGTGGAGGTGAAGGGGAATTATTACTTGTACCCTGCCAAAGACAAGGACTTTAAGCAGTTGGAAGAGAAACCGGTTGCAACGGGAACCTTTACTTCTAATGAAGACATGACGCTTGACTGGAAGAATCTTCCATCGGGACCTTATGTGCTGAAAGCATCAGTGAAAGATAATCAGGGCAAGGAAGTGACTGCTGACACCAACACGATTCTTTTCTCTGTTGAGGACAAACGTCCGCCTGTAGAAACGACGATGTGGTTCTATGGTGCAAATACGGAATTTGATGCTGCCCATCCGGCCGTGTTCTGTTTCGGTACGTCGAAAAAAGATGCTTATGTGATGATGAATGTATTTTCCGGTGATAAATTGCTGGAGAGCAAGACGTTGAATTTGTCAGATACGATTGTACGTTTCGAGTATCCATATCGGGAAAGTTATGGGGATGGTGTCTTTGTGAATCTCTGTATGGTGAGGGACGGACAGGTTTATCAGGAACAGGTGCGGCTGACCAAACGGATTCCTGATAAGACACTGACTATGAAGTGGGAAGTGTTCCGTGATAAATTGCGTCCGGGACAAAAGGAAGAATGGAAGCTGACGATTAAAACGCCGCAAGGACAAGCTGCTAACGCGGAAATGCTGGCAACGATGTATGATGCTTCCTTGGATAAAATATGGAATCGGCAACAGAATTTCCAAATCTATTATAACCAGATTGTCCCATATTCTAACTGGATGAGTGGATATTCCGGCAATAATTCATTCAACTACTGGTGGAATACGAAGAGTCTCAAAGTGCCATCACTGGAGTATGACCATTTTGTGATGCTATCGGACTATTATAATAATGGAAGAGATTTGGGTGAAGTAATAGTGAGAGGATATGGCTTGACGAGAAAGTTGACGGTGACAGGTAGCGTTTCGACATTGGACGTTGCAACTTTAAGGAGTAATGCGCCAAAGATGAAATCGGCTATGGCTGCTGATGCCATGACTAATGTTGAATTTCAATCGGAAATGATACCCACGGGAGAAAAAGCGGATGAGGCATCTGACAACGAAATGCTTCCCGAAGCATCTGCTGACTTGCGTACCAATTTAGCAGAAACAGCATTCTTCTATCCTCAACTTCGCACCAATGAACAGGGAGAGATCTCTTTCTCATTCACGATGCCTGAAAGTCTGACGCGTTGGAACTTCCGTGGATATTCTCATACAAAGGGAATGTTGACGGGAACATTGGATGGCGAAGCTACCACAAGCAAAGAATTTATGCTGACTCCTAATCTCCCTCGTTTTGTGCGTGTGGGTGATAAGACTTCTCTGGCAGCTTCTATCTCTAATATGACTGGTAAGCCGCAAGCCGGAACGGTCAGTCTGGTCCTTTTGACCCGATGACAGAGAAGGTTATCAGTACACAAAACAGAAATTCAGCCTTGCTGCCGGAAAGACAATGGGTGTGGACTTCCAGTTTATCGTTAGTGATAAATACGAAATAGTGGGATGCCGGATGATTGCCGACAGTGGTACTTTCAGCGATGGAGAACAACAGTTGCTTCCGGTTCTTAGCAATAAAGAGCATTTGGTGGAGACACTTCCAATGCCAGTGCGTGGAGAAGAAACCCGTACTTTCTCACTCGATCATCTGTTCAATCAACAAAGTAAAACAGCCACAGATCGTAAACTAACTGTTGAATTTACAGGAAACCCGGCTTGGTATGCCGTTCAGGCATTGCCTTCATTGAGTCTTCCGACAAGTAATAACGCTATTTCGGGCTACTGCCTACTATGCCAATACATTGGCTTCGTTTATCATGAACAGTCAGCCGAAGATCAAAGCGGTATTTGAAAGTTGGAAACTGCAAGGAGGTACGAAAGAAACGTTCTTGAGCAATCTGCAAAAGAATCAGGAAGTGAAGAATATCATTTTGTCCGAGTCTCCGGGTACTCGAAGCACAGACGGAAGAGCAACAGAAAGAGCGCATCGCCACCTTGTTTGATTTGAATAACATCCGTAGTAATAATATCGCAGCTTTGACTCGATTGCAGGAGTTACAGAACTCAAATGGGGCATGGTCCGGTATAAAGGAATGAACGGCAGTCGATCTGTAACTACCTATATCGCCGAACTGAATGCCCGTCTGGCTATGCTGACAGGTGAAAAATTAAGCGGATCGGCTCTTTCCTTGCAACAGAAGGCTTTCGCTTACCTTCATCAATCAGCTTTGGACGAGTATAAGGAAATCCTGAAAGCACAGAAAGACGGTGTGAAGTTTACTGGCGTTTCGGGCAGTATTCTGCAATATTTGTATCTCATCGCTATTTCGGAGAGCAGGTACCCGCAGCCAATAAAGCGGCTTATACCTATTATCTTTCTAAGGTAGGAGAATTGCTGACTTCTCCTTCGATGGATACAAAAGCGATTGCCGCCATTGTGCTTGATAAAGCCGGACGCAAGAAGGAAGCGCAGGAATTTGTCGCTTCTCTGAAAGAACATCTGACGAAGACAGATGAACAGGGAATGTTCTTTGCTTTCAACGAGAATCCATATACATGGGGCGGAATGCAGATGCAGGCTCATGTAGATGTGATGGAAGTGCTGGAACAGACAGGTGGCAATACCGATACAGTGGAAGAAATGAAACTTTGGTTGTTGAAGCAAAAGCAGACACAACAGTGGAATTCTCCGGTAGCTACTGCCGATGCGGTATTTGCATTGCTGATGAAGGGCGCTAATTTACTCGACAATCAGGAGATGTACGGATTGTGATTGCTAATGAAGTGCTGGAAACTGTTAGTCCAAGTAAAACGACTGTTCCTGGATTGGGATATATCAAACGTTCTTTCACACAGAAGAATGTGGTGGATGCCCGCAAGATTGAAGTGGAAAAGAGAAATCCGGGTATTGCCGGGGAGCTGTGTATGCAGAATTTGAATCTCCGTGAGTGATGTGAAACAACAGGGCGGTGACCTGAATGTTGAGAAACAGTTGTATGTAGAACGTACGGTGAATAACGTCCCTCAATTACAGCCTATTACAGCCAAAACGGTTCTTCAGGTAGGTGATAAAGTCGTTTCCCGTTTGAGCATCCGCGTAGACCGTTCGATGGACTTTGTACAGTTGAAAGATCAGCGGGCGCTTGTTTCGAACCGATCGGCAGTATCTCCGGTTATCGTTGGAACAACGGGCTTGGCTATTACGTAGACATCAAAGATGCATCGACTAATTTCTTCTTCGATCATTTAGGAAAGGGTGTATACGTGTTGGAATATAGTTACCGTGTCAGTCGTGCAGGAACTTACGAAACAGGTTTGGCAACTATGCAGTGTGCTTATGCACCGGAATACGCTTCGCATTCTGCTTCGATGACAATTATTATTAAATAGTTCCGGCAGGTTTTTATTCTCACCGACGAGCGAGGCGTTCCTCACCGATGAGGGTGTTCCTCACCGAGGAAGGCATCCTTCGTCGGTGAGGAACTTTTCTTATAAACAGGGGCTTACAAGGACTGCTATTAAGTAAAGTCTTTTCCCAATCTGTGTTAATCTGTGTAATCTGTGGTGAAAACTCATCTAAACCCCTACATTTGTGCACCAAAATAAAAATATCGCATGAAACGTAGTTTACTATCTATATTATCTTTACTTACTGTCGCTTTGGCAGCCGTTGCCCAACCTCGTATCTCTTCAAATAAAGAGACACATAACTTCGGACAAATTGAGTGGAAACGTCCGGTGACAGTGGAATATACCATCACTAACACGGGAAACCAGCCATTGGTACTGACCAACGTCACAACCTCTTGTGCCTGTGCCGTGGCCGACTGGACCAAAGAACCGATTGTTCCGGGAGGAAAAGGAGTCGTAAAAGCTTCTTTTGACGCAAAAGCGTTAGGACATTTTGAAAAGTCGATAGGAATATATAGCAATGCCAGTCCGAGCTTGGTCTATCTGAAGTTTACCGGTGAAGTAGTGCAGGAAATAAAAGATTATACAAAGCTACTTCCTTATACAATCGGAAATATTCGTTTAGATCGTGATGAGTTTGCTTTCCCCGATGTCTATCGCGGACAGCAGCCTTCATTGACCTTTGATATCGCCAATCTTTCGGATCGTCCTTACGAACCGGTATTGATGCATCTGCCTCCTTATCTGAAAATGGAAGCGGAACCCAAAGTCTTGTTGAAAGGCAAGAAAGGAACTATCAAACTGACGCTGGATGCAAGCCAGCTAAAAGATTACGGATTGACACAGACTTCTGTCTACCTTTCCCGTTTCTCCGGTGATAAGGTGAGCGAAGATAATGAAATACCGGTTTCGGCCATTCTTCTTCCCGACTTCTCACGTATGACGGAAAAGATTCTTTGAACGCTCCTGCCATGCACATTTCGGAAACGGATATTGATCTTAGTATCCCGTTGATAAAGAAGAATAAGGTAAGCCATGATATATTGATAGCTAATTCCGGAAAGACTCCGTTAGTCATCAGTAAGTTGCAGGTATTCAATTCATCGGTAGGAGTGAGCCTGAAGAAGACAGTCCTTCCTCCGGATGGAATGACGAAGCTCAAAGTAACTATTCGTAAGCGTGACGTAGGTAATAAGAAGCATCATTTACGTATCCTGATGATAACAAATGATCCGTTACGCCCGAAAGTCGAAATCAATATCAAACGCTAAATCCTATGATTATGGAACATCCTGAAAATAGTGAAGAATATAAGGGGCTTGTTGTCAATAAAGGCATTGAGCAACCCTCATCTGTGAATCCCTACTTAAAGCGGAAACCTAAGAAACGCCAGCTTTCAGTAGCAGAGTTTGTAGAAGGTATCGTAAAGGTGATGTCACTATATTGAGTCAGGCTGTGACATTGGTTGAAAGCGTAAAGCCTGAACATCAGGCTGTCTCACAAGAAATCATTGAGAAATGTCTGCCATTTTCCGGAAATTCGATCCGGATTGGTATTAGCGGCGTTCCCGGTGCGGGAAAGAGTACATCCATAGATGTATTCGGTCTGCACGTGCTCGAAAAGGGGGGCAAACTGGCGGTATTGGCCATCGACCCTAGCAGTGAGCGTAGTAAAGGCAGTATTTTGGGAGATAAAACCCGTATGGAGCAGCTTTCCGTACATCCTAAATCGTTCATCCGCCCTAGTCCGTCAGCCGGTTCTTTGGGAGGAGTGGCACGCAAAACACGTGAAACGATTATTCTTTGTGAAGCTGCCGGATTCGATAAGATTTTTGTGGAGACCGTAGGAGTGGGACAGAGCGAAACGGCTGTTCACTCGATGGTTGATTTCTTCCTGTTGATTCAGTTGTCCGGTACGGGCGATGAACTGCAAGGAATTAAGCGTGGTATTATGGAGATGGCGGATGGTATCGTTATCAATAAGGCCGATGGAGATAATCTGGAACGTGCCAAGTTGGCTGCCACTCAATTCCGTAATGCATTACATCTGTTTCCTGCGCCTGAATCCGGATGGATTCCCAAAGTATTGACTTACTCCGGTTTTATAATCTGGGAGTGAAGGAGGTCTGGGACATGATTTACGAATACATTGACTTCGTGAAAGAAAACGGCTATTTTGAATATCGCCGCAACGAACAAAGTAAATACTGGATGTATGAAAGCATCAATGAACAACTTCGTGACAGCTTTATCATAATCCGAAGATTGAAGCGATGCTCTTGGAAAAGAACAGCAGGTATTGAAGGCAACCTGACTTCTTTTATAGCTGCAAGAAGTCTGCTCGATACTTATTTTGAGGATTTGAAATGAGACTTTAAATGATAATAAGGTTCTGATTTTTAGAGAATACATTTAGCATAAGCGGGTAGGAAACATTTAGTCTTTCTACCCGCTTGTACTATTAATGAGGCTTTTCTGCTTTTTCAAGATCAGCTCTCGATTTACTTTGAGTCACAATATATACTCCTAGGAATACAAGTGCGATAGCAATCCCTTTCTCCCAGCCGAAACTTCCGATACCCATCGCGATTGCTGCAATCGTAGCCACGATCGGTTGCATATAATTGTACATACTGACTACCGTAGGACGGAGCAGCCTCTGTGCAGTCATAATGCAGAGATACGCGAGGAAACTACCTCCTAATACGACATAAAGTACCTGTAGAATGGCGACAGTGGAAATAGAAGTCCATTGAATCGTAGAAATATCATAATAGGAGAACGGAATATAGCACATTGAAGCATATATGAACATCCATTTATTAATCGTTACTGCCGAATATCGTTGAGACAATCCTTTGAATACAGTCAGGTATATGGAAAAACTGATTTGTGCAACGAGACAAAGCAAGTCACCAATCAGGCTTCCATTTCCGTTGCTTCCTGCCTGGCTGCTCACAATGAGAATGAGCGCTCCCATAGCACCTATAAAAATCCCCAATACTTTTTTATTTGTCACCGGTTCTTTTAAATAGATAGCTGCTACAACCATTGTTACAATCGGTAGAGTGGTAGTTACGATAGAAGCATCAATAGGAGAAGTCATAGAAAGCCCGAAGATGAACACTCCTTGATTGAATACTAGCGCAAACAGTGAAGCAAAGAAGATTTTCAGCATATCCTGATGGTTCACATGTTCCTGTTTGCAAAATATAGAAAGTAGCCAGAAAGCGGCGGCTGCTCCCACCATGCGGAACGTGGTAACTGAAATAGCGGAAAACTCTTGAAGAGCCGACTTACCGATGGGAGACATCAATCCCCACATGACGTTTGCTGTAAGTGCAAACAGATGACCACGCAGATTTTTACTTTTGTCCATGTTGATATTGATTAATCTACAATTTTTTATATGAATAACAGTCAAACAGAGGAAACGGTTGCAAAGGTAGCTTTTTATTCTTATATTTTTCCAATCTAATATATTAATAAACGGACGTTATGGTTTCAACAAAACGAAGTCCGGTATCTTTTTATTGTTGTCAAAATGCTTGATTTTAGTAAACTTTTGATAGATGACTAAAAAACTCTTTGAAAATTTGCATCTTTTGATAAAACAATTACTTTTGCAACATCTCGCTAAGCTGTAGGAGGGTTGGCGAAATTTTAGAAAAGCGTTTTTAGTAGTCGTCTTTAACTTCTTTTGAGCTTAAATGTAAATATTTCTGTGTTGATAGATTTGGTTTTGTCTATTAAAGAGTGGTATGTGTACTTAAAAGATGAGGACGAATAATGAAACAAATTCCTGCGCTTTTTTTGTATCTAATGAACAGGTTGAATCAGTGGAATTTATAGACCGGAAAAACAGTCCATATGGGGATACTAAGTTTTATTGTTACGCTCTTTTGGGGAATACTGGCGGGAATTGTAGTTACGATTCTTGTCGTGTATCTGATAAATGAACTAATGGACACCCCAAAGTGGTTGGTTGGATTGATAGGACTTTTTCTTCTCTTCTTTCTTTCCTTTCAGTTTACGGCAATTATTGGTGCCGGAAAAGTAAAAGGAGTAGTTGAAGACATTACTGGCCTAAGTAATACTGTTAGTGGAAAGGTTGATTGGAATAATATTGAAACGACTTATCCTGTTTTAAAACCTTATCTTGATAAAGTTGGAACGAAAGTGGACGAAGTATCAGATCAGAAAACCTCGGCGCTTTCTCTTATTAATAGTATCATCAATGGCTTTATGTGGCGACGTGCGGCATGGGCATTAGGCGGAGTAATGATATGTTTCGTGGTGGCTGCCTTGCCAGCATTGACAGGAAATGGTCGTAATCGACAGGGACAACGAGGGGCGTCAGCTTCTACCCGTCATCGGACTACGCAGCATACGAGCCGTTCGCATCGTCCGCGGCGCAGATAAAGATTATAAGAAAACAATTATAAATACTAAATGATATTATGGAAACATTAGACCCGAAAAGTCCTAACCACATCTTGGTTGGTGTAGGCGGTACAGGCGGTAAAGTACTGAAGGCCATTCGTAAACGCATTTATCAGGAATTTCCCAATGATGAAGAACGAGACAAACTGTCTATCGGTTTTGTATATGTCGATTCTACGCGTGAGATGATGACGCCGGGTGATCCTTCTTTCCGTGTGATGGGGAAGGATGCTTCGTTTACGGAAAGTGAGTTTGTGGATATTAAGTCGGTGGACTTGAAACAGATTTTGGATAATGTATCCAATTATCCCGGATTGAAGACTATTGTGAAGAATGGTGCTTCAATGAAGAATACGTTGGGGGAAGTGGGGCAAGCTGCCGGACAGAAACGTCGTGCGGGACGTATTCTTTTTGCTGCAAATTGCAACAAGTATCTTTCTGCTTTGAAGGGGCAGTACAATAAAGTGAAGTCTCTGACCAACAAAGATGAGGTTAATATTCATATTTTTACTGGTTTGGCCGGTGGTACGGGATCAGGTGCTATTATTGATGTTGTTGCTCAAACCCGTGCACAAGAGACTTATAAGCATGCTAACATTATGGTTTATGCCATGGTGCCTGAATTGGATATTCCTGCCGGATGTCAGGCCGGACGCTACCATCAGAATGGTTATGCTGCATTGAAAGAGTTGAGTGCGCTGAATATCGGACGTTTTGTTCCTTCGGACGTTATTCGTGGGGAAGAGAAGATAGAGTTGGACTTTACTCCTAATAAACAGTTCGGTTTGATGCTTTACTCTAATGTGAATGAAAATGGCGTGGTAGTCAATTCGTTTACAGAATTGCCACAGTTGTTGGCGGATACCGTTTATTTCCGTCTGTTTCTGGAAGAGAAGCATGGTACGACTGATGACCTTCTGCGTTCTTTCAGCTTGGAGAATATCAATGACTTTTGTGTGGAGTACAGCGAAAAGTCGAAAGGGACGGATAAGGAACGTGCCCGTACGAAAGCAATCAATACATTCGGTATCAAACGCATTATTTATCCCGAAAAACGAATACTGGAACATATCACTTATACCGTAGGTGAACGTGTTCTGTGGCAAATGCAATATAATAACTTCAAGGATGATTTCGGCTTTGTGCAGGAATCGGTTCGTAAGGATTATCGTGAGTTGTATATCAATGACAAGAACTTGCGCGACTGGTTGCTGGATGATAGTCATTTGATGTTGGAAGAAAAGATATTCGATACAGATAAGTATTGCAGCAAGATAGAAAATTTCTGGAGTGATATTACCAACAGCTATTCTTATGATGATGCCAAAGCGGTAGACCCGGAACCTTTGAGATTCCTTGAAAGTATCTGTGCGGATACGTATAAGAATGCTTTCCGTAATAAGCAGGGGGTAGAAGTTTACTATCAGGACAAGAGCAACGACCAGTTGTTGAAGGAACAGGCACAATATATTATTGAACGTATAGAGAAGAATCTATATACGAAATGGTATGAGGGCACCCTTTCCTTGGAGGATTTGCTGAATATCTGTGATACTGTATTGACTTACATAAAAGACCGCAAAGAGAAGATCGAAACTGATATTGCCGGAGTGGATGAAAAGATCAAGGTGAATGAGGACGATGCGGATGCTAACAATTACGACTATAATCACTTGTCGTTGTTGCAGCGTGCTACCGGACGTTCCCCCCGTCTCTACTCCGATCATCAGATGATAATGAAAGATCTCTATACGTTGCGTACCCAACGTGTTGCTTATGAATTTGAAGGTAAGTTGCTGGGTAAGTTACGTGCTGCGTTCGAAGAATTCAGTGCTGAAGTAAGTCAGTTCATCGGTGTGTTGCTGGTGTCAATGGATGCTGCAGAAAAACGTATTGCCGACCGTAATAAGAACACCAAAGGAATAGCCGATTTGTCGAGTGCTATTGTAGAAGTCAGTGAAGATGAGAAAATGCTCAAGCTCGAACAGGCATTGATTCTGGATAAGAACCAACAGGAAACCTGGTCGGGAAATATCCGTAAGGCTATTACAGGCAACCGTAATTATGCCCACTTCAGCGAACTGGCTGCCACTACTTCCGAAGATGCTATCTTTGATATATTTGATACGGAGTTGAGTCCGAAGATTCGTGAAAAACACGATCAGGATTATCAGAACGACAAGATTTTAGGGCTGAACGTGCTGCAACAGTTGCAAAAGGTACTGCTTACGGATACAGATATTCGTAACTTCGCTTCTACAGTCATCAATCAGAGCGGTACATTCCTGAAACTGGATGACGGACAACTTTCGAAAGCGTTGAATAACAACGAAAACCCGGTATCTCATCCCGAATCAATCAATCGCAAGACAATTTTGATTTCGATGCCGACTGATGAAGGAAACGATTCGCTCAAAGCATTCTCTAATAAACTGAAAGCTGCATTACAAGGTGCTTTCGGAAATGCTACGCCGGGAAGTACAATCAACTTCAATACTTCCAGTGATCGGATGAATGAAATAACGGTTATTTCCATCCGGTATTGTTTCCCGATGCGTGCTATCGCCTGGTTGCCTTCTTATGATCGTGCGTATAACGATATGGTGAATAATAAGAATGAATTGGCTGCTAAAGAAGCCCGTATCTTGCTTCACAGCGAAGGCGACGGTACGGAATTGCCGGATCTGATGGGAGAAAAGAAGGTATCGCCGAAAGACTTTATCCCTTATTTCTTCGTGGCTGCTGCAAACAATATTCTTGCTGTGCGTGAAAACGAACGGGAAGAAAGGGTTGGTGTATTGTCACTGCCGATGAATGGGGAGCTGAAATGGTAACCCTTATCGCATCCCAGTTTACAGAACTCCTGACCAGCGAAGACCTGACGGAAGAAGTGTTGGATACTATCAAAGAAAAGGTAGATGAAGTATTGAAGAATCCGGATTTGAAGATGAGTGACCGTGCTGCTATGGTAGAAGGTGTGAAGGTAGTGATGCGCGATTATGTAAGTAAGGAGTGCTCCAGTCCTACATCACCCAAGTATCAGCAATACAGCGCTGAAGCAAAGAAAGCATTGGAAATAATTAATAAGAAATAAAAATTATGGCAAGACCTAGTGAACGCGACAGATACAAATATGGTATCTGCACCAACCGTGACAAGAATGGAGAAGGAACCCCTTGTCCTAAATGTGAAAGTAAAGAAGTACAGAAAGTAAGAGCCGGACAAGACTTCGTATGCGAAGAGTGTAAAGAACCGTTGCGTATGGTTCCGCCTCCTAAAGAAGGCCCTAACAAGAAGTTGATTGGCGGTATTGTCGCAGCTGTTGTAATCCTTGGTGGTGTGGGCATTGGAATCGCCCTTAGCGGTGGAGAGAAAGGAAGCGACCCGATTGGCGGAACAAACCCGGACTCTGTTGAAGTGGTTAATCAACCACAGGAAGAAGTTGAAATGGAAGCTGAAACAAGCGGTTCGGATACCAAAGAACAGGTAGAAGTCGTTGTTTCTGATAAGAGCAACGCAGGGGAGCAATAACAGCGGAACAGGCGGTATCGTAACGAAAGACCTCGGTTATGCAGTTTACAAAGGACGTATGAAGAACGGCCTGATGAATGATGAAAATGGAGTATTGACATTTAAGACAACTCATGTTATAGAACCGCGCGACGTGAAGAAGCGTGAAGCTAACGCAGGTGAAAAAGTGGTCGGTATCTTTGAAGACGGTCACCTTATTACCGGTACGTGGTATAAGAGTGATGGAAACAAAGAGGTAATCATTCCGTAATGAGGAATCCGTTTACTCAAATAGTCTACATAGTTCTTTTGCTGTTCCCGCTTTCGGTGTGGGGACAGCAAACAGGAAAATGGGGAAATGGAAAACTACGCCAGACGGTTGTTGCCATTTCCTCCGATGTTCCTTTTGCTACGGCAGCTTACGATTTTACAGAACGGTATCTGACCCAATTGCAAAAGATGTCCGTTGCCGAGCGAAAATCGCAGATGGAGCGTGATAACGTATGGATTACACAAGGGAGTATGGATCTTCTGAATCTCATTAACGAGCAGACATCGATGAACTTTTCCGAGAAGGAAAACCGTTACATCGTATCTCTTATCAATGAGTCTTTCCTTTTGATCGAACTCTCTTTCCCGGCTTCATGCCAATTGCTGACCGGGAAGAATCTGAAGGAGCTGGAAGCCGACTTTGTGAAAGGATTATCTTCTTATAGCTACACTCCATCCTCTTCGCAACCCGTGCGGAAGGAACTTAAAAAGTTGGCGGGAGACTATTATGTGAAAACGGGAGATACCTATTACATTGAAGAAATCAACGGGAATCTTTATTTCGAGGAAAAGGATCGCGCCCTTCGTCCGGTGTTCGGCATGGATCATCCTGCCGAGAGCGTGTTTAATCTATTTCTTAGTGAAGACACTTCTGGCAACGTCTCCATCCGCATGACCGTACGCCAATATGGACTGAAAAGAGAACAGATGGAAATTCCCGTCCGTTCATGGATATCCTATATGCGTAATCAGGGCTGCGCTCTCTATGTAGGCGTTGAAGCGTTGGAAACCAATGCGGTAAAGGCATATGTCTTTGCGGTGAATACTGTGTTGAAGTATAATCATGTGATGAATGTGGAAGTTTCCAACTCCCTCCTAAGCGAAGGGAAGGGGAAAGTAGAAGGCGATATAACCTTGTTTGTCCCCACCCACAATATCTCGTCACTTTTTGAAGAACTTAATTGGGTAAATACTACCCCAAAAAGGCAAATTAAAGTAAAATGAAGAAGATAATTACTTTGTTATTGTTTTGCGGAGCATATTGCAGCCTGATGGCACAGAGTGAAGCCGAAACAAAGGCGCAGATCAATAAGATCAAGCGTTCGCAGTCCTATCTTTCTGCCGAGGCTACCATGCCTACTGAAGAAGAGGCCATTCAGCAAGCCAAAGAACTGTTAGTCAGTGAAATCAATGATTGGGTAGCCAGTAAACGGAAAAGCGGTGAAGTGAAACAAGTTGTTTTGCAAGACATCAATACCTGTACCCAGCGGATGGATATGAAGCGTGGAGTGAGAACTCGCGCGTTTGTATACGTGAAGAAAAATGAGATTGTCCTCATCTATGGTGAAGGACAAATCATGTTGAGTGAAGAGGAAAAAGGAGCCGATTTACAACCCTTGTCTGAAATATCGGAACCGATCAAGATAGAGTCCGCCAAGAAGTCTGCAAAAGATGAGAAAATGGTTTCGACGGTGGAAAAGATCAATCCCGAACAGGAGAGTCTGAATCAGGTTCTTGGGGCAAAAACGATGACGGAGATGAAGCAGGTTTTTGCTTCGCTCAAAGAACAGGATCGAATCTCGTATGGTGTATATGCCCCTGAAACAGTGGCAGAACAATGTTATCTGTTGTTCTATACCCGTACGGGTGAAGTAAAAGGGGTGGTGAAGAAGAATGGCAAAGAGCTGAATGACGTCCGGACGAAAGAGGCTACGGATATTGCTGTCTTTAGCGGTTGCGGAGCTTATTGGTTCATTCTTAAATAACAAACATAAGTAGAAAGAGAAGAAGATGAAAAGTATAATTTTGAGTTGGGCATTGGTAGCAGTTTGTACACTGATGACTCTACCTGTGCAAGCCCAGGATGCTGTGAAACTGGAAATTGCTGACGGTTTATATGATGCCGGCTTAAAGGCAAAGATGGAAAAGTCTACCAGCGCATTGCTGACAGAAATCAATAAAGCATTTAAAGAAAACAGAGCATTGAATCTGGTATCTTTAGGACTGACCGATACGGCAGAACGCGGATTGAGCGCGCTATGGGAGAATACACATTTCTATTGTGATGATTCGGAAGTCGTGCAATCCTGTATCCGTAACGGAAACGGGTATCAGGTTCGCCAGATCCCTCTAATGATTAAGCCTGTGGGCGAGACACTGGATGATGAATATCAGGAAGCTGTGATTAACTATGACGCAAGCGGAAACATCACACGTTTCAATTTTACACTTAGCACTACTGTTTATCAGAATGTGATGAAGAAAGGTAAAACAGTGACCGAGATTGCCCGTCGTCAGGAAATACTTTCCTACGTAGAGCAGTTCCGTACAGCTTACAACGAACAGGATATTCAATTTCTGGATAATATCTTCAGCGAAGATGCATTGATTATCACAGGTTCGGTGACTGAAGTCAAGAAAACCGATGGCACAGGAATTACTTATAATAAAGTGACTTACAAGAAACAAGGCAAGCAGGAATATATCAACAACCTGAAAAAAAGTTTTCGTGCAAACAAGTGGATCAATGTCCGCTTCGACGATGTAAAGGTTGTAAAACACCCTAATCCGAAGATGGAAGGTTTCTATGGAGTAACCGTTCATCAACTTTATGCCAACAGCAGTGGCTATAAAGATGACGGTTATCTGTTTATGTTGTGGGATTTCCGCGATAAGGATCAGGTACAGATTCATGTGCGTACCTGGCAGCCTCGTTGGATGAATGATAATCACACGGAAGAAATAGCCCAGGAAGATATTTTCACTCCCGGTGATTTCGTAATTGATTTATAATTGTAAAAGTACGATGAAACGAATCTATCATATTCTATTATTACTAAGCTGTGCGTTAGTGATAGGGATGAAGGCGAATGCGCAAAGAGTTTTCTTTGTGGAACCCAAAGAAGCCCCCTTCATTACAGCCGGTCCCAATCAGGTGAAGATTATCATCCATTCTAATAGCGACAAGCTGGCAATGACTCATAATATGGGCGAGGAAAAAGGAGTAAGAACCACGAATGACGACGGGACTTACTGCTATACCATTAATTATAGTTTTCCCGAAGATTATGAGGATGATTTCATAAAATCCACTTTTCTGGTTCGGCTACCCGTCGGGCAGAAAGATTTTATGCTCGTTTTGCGGAAAGGGAAAGGCTATGTGGGGACGTTCAATGAGAACTTCATAACGATTGAAAAGAACAATGACGGACTCTTCCCGCAGTCGAAGGCTGCTAAAGTCACGTTTCTGTCTGCCATGAAAAAGCTGGATATAGAGTGTAACGGCAAGTTGTGTTTTTCCGACGGACAGGCTGTTCCGGTGGCCGATGTCAATTTCTCTTCTTCCGTGAAGCAGGAAGGCGGTGAATTGAACGCTTATATCATAGAATTCATGTTGGATGAAGAGAAAAAGACACCGACATTCATCAAACGCCCTGTATTCAAAATCAAGGTAGGAGCTTCCAATGCCATTGATGTAGACCTCGGAGGTGACTTGGAATTTAAAAAGTCATATAGCTATACCATTGTCAGCAACGTGAAGATTGTTGAAAAAGAAGCTTCGTTTGACGAACTCCTCGCCAAAGCTCAAACCAAAGAGGAAGAAGCCGATTTCTTTGCTGCCGCCAATGCTTATCAGGATGCCCGTAGCCATGAAAACTGCCCTGTGGATAAACGAGGTGAACTGGAAGCTCAACTGGGGAAGATGAACTCTGCCCGTAAGTTCCTTTTTTATGCGGAGAAATTCGAGAGACAGGGAGCAAGAGTGGAACGCAAAGAAGGGTTTACGGCCGATAGCGTATTCATCTACTATCGCGGAGCGATCCGTAGCTATAAGAAAGTGCTGGAATATGCCCCCGGTACAACTGAATTTGAACGTCGTGCAGAAGAACTGGATGAAAACTGAAAGCCCACCCGATGAACAGCAAGGTGACAACAGTCACTGTGAAATACCAGGAAATAACCGGCAGACACCCGAATGGTGGCGGGATACCGATCTATGCTTCCAATACTCCCGATAACCCGAAACCCAATAGTGATGACAAACCTCTGGGCACTACCCGGGCGATGGTTCATTCCGTGTCGTTTTCAAGGATACGCCTCCTCCTTACCTCTACTTCTATGGCGATAAGAAATCATACAAGATAGATAGCACGACAACTGAAATAGTTTTCTAATCAAATCTACTATAAATTAAACATTTAAACTTTGCAATCATGAGAAACAAACATCTGTTATTATTTTCGTAGCTATGTTAGGATTAGCTTTTGTGTATCCGACGTCTTTGAGCGCCCAGAAAGACAAGAAGAAAAAGAGAAAAAGAACTCATCTGGGAACTGCCCGAACCATCGGGAGATCCAACCATTGATGGGTATCTGCTGTCTTGTGACACCTTGTATCATAAGATTTCAACTTATAGAGACAGCCTTTCTCACTACAAATATCAGGAGGCTTCTTTCTCCGTAGGAGGAAAAACTATCTTTTCAAATGTATGATTGATTCCGTAAACAATCAGTTCTTGAGTTACGGTATGGGACGTTGGCAGGTAGCACAAGGTATTATGACAGGGGCTGAAATTATTCTCGATGCCACCAGTCTTAGCCTGAATACAGCTTCTGCCGCCCTTGCTCTTCCAAATCTGAAGTTGAAGGCAATCAAATATTTCAAACCAGTCAAGGACTTGGGGCCTCATGTGATCGGTATGGGGTTGAAAGAAATTCCCGCCATCAAGAAAGAGTGTCAGAACACTATGCGTAAGTATGGCAATGCAAAGAAAGCAGCTATCCTTCCTGAAAACATCGATCCGGCTGTCCGCAAACACCTGATGGCTGAACTGGGAATCGACGCAAATACTTTTGAAAATGGTATGGCAAGTATATTTTCGTCAATGAAGATATACAGGAAGCTGCCGAAGGAACTGAAAACCAAGTTGTGGAAAAGACGGAAGAAGAAAAAGACGCAGGCAACAAACTGACCGATTACAAGAACTTCGGTGTAGCCGATTTGCCGGAAGGACAGGCTGAACCGTCGGCAGAAGAAGAAATGAACTTATTGAGTTAATCGAAACCGGACTTGTTCTTATACAACTTCTGACCTAAAGAACAGTTTTGAAATACGAATGGCGCAGTAATGTGGACAAAATCTGAAATCCACCTTACCTGCGTCATTCTTTTATTTGTTACCTTTATTGAAAACTGCTGTAATCGTGATTCATTTATCGTATGATTTGTTTATATTTGCCTTGATTAAACTTGAATATTATGGAACAACAAGCCAATTATATCCGTCGTATCGAGATACACGGACTATGGGAACGCTTTAATATAGGATGGGATTTGCGTCCCGATGTGAACATCCTCTCCGGCATCAACGGAGTGGGGAAGACTACCATTCTGAACCGTTCGGTGGGATACCTCGAAGAACTTTCCGGTGAAATGAAAAGTGACGAGAAGAACGGAGTGCGTCTCTTTTCGACAATCCCCAGGCAACCTATATTCCTTATGACGTCATCCGGAGCTACGACCGTCCCCTGATTATGGGTGACTTCACAGCCCGCATGGCCGACAAGAATGTAAAGTCTGAACTGGACTGGCAGCTTTATCTCTTGCAACGCCGTTACCTCGATTATCAGGTCAACATTGGTAATAAGATGATTGAAATGCTTTCCAGCATTGATGAAGAAGAGCGTCGTAAAGCAGCTACATTATCTGTAGCCAAACGTCGTTTTCAGGATATGATTGACGAACTGTTCAGCTATACACGCAAAAAGATAGACCGGAAACGGAACGATATCGCTTTCTATCAGGATGGCGAACTATTATTCCCTTATAAACTGTCGTCCGGTGAAAAGCAAATGCTGGTTATCCTGCTGACCGTACTCGTGCAGGACAACAGCCATTGTGTATTGTTTATGGATGAGCCGGAAGCCTCCCTCCATATAGAATGGCAGCAGAAACTGATTGCTATGATACGTGAACTGAATCCGAATGTGCAGATTATCCTGACTACCCATTCGCCTGCCGTCATTATGGAAGGCTGGCTGGATGCCGTGACAGAAGTAAGCGATATATCTACCACCGTAGGGCACAAGCTCGACAAGGATTCTTCCAACTGTAATTTGTAATTCGTAACCTGTAATAGAACAAATGGCAACTTCACTACGAGATAATCTGACTTCTTCTTATTTCAATGCCGCCCATAAGCTTTATCCGAAGAAAGCCCGCCGACGTATCATCGCTTACGTAGAAAGTTATGACGACATCGCTTTCTGGCGCACATTGCTTGAAGAGTTTGAAGACGACGAACACTATTTCCAAGTGATGCTTCCTTCGGCCACCTCCGGCAAAGAAAAAAGATGGTACTCATGAACACGCTGAATACAGCCGAATTGGGGAGAAGTCTGATTGCCTGTGTGGACAGTGACTATGATTTCCTGTTGCAGGGAGCTACCAATACCTCCCGTAAAATCAACCGGAGCAGGTATATTTTTCAGACTTATACCTATGCTATTGAAAACTATCATTGTTTTGCCGAAAGCCTTCACGAAGTATGTGTGCAGGCTACGTTGAATGACCGTTCCATTTTAGATTTCAACTTCTACCTGAAGAAGTACTCCGAAATTGTGTATCCGCTTTTCCTCTGGAACGTATGGTTCTATCGCCAACGGGATACTTATACTTTCCCTATGTACGATTTCCATACTTATACTTCTTTGCGCGAGATTAATCTCCGGCATCCGGAAAAGAGCTTGGAATCCCTTCAACAACGGGTTAATCAGAAGTTGGCAGAGTTGAAAAGGAAATTTCCCCATAACATCAATCAGGTGAATGGATTGCGGACTGAATTTAAAGAGCTGGGCTTGGTGCCGGAAACTACTTACTTGTATATGCAGGGACACCATGTGATGGATAATGTGGTAATGAAACTACTGATTCCGGTCTGCACCGTGCTGCGTCGTGAACGGGAACAGGAAATCAAGCGGCTGGCCGAACACAATGAACAGTTCAGAAACGAACTGACTTGTTATCAGAACAGCCAGGTGAACGTAGAAATCATGCTCAAGAAGAATGTAGCCTACAAAAGACTCTTCCATTATGATTGGCTACGGCAGGATATCAGTGAATATTTGGAAGAAGGAAAGAATAAAGAAGAAAAGAAACAGAGATCATAAATAAAAGAAAAACTAAAAAAGAGAGAGACGATTGCTTATGAAAGAAGTAAAAGAAGTGGTTGATACAGTGAGTGTGGCATTAGCAAACGGGCAACCGGAAGAAGCAGGTAATGTAGTGATGCAAGAAGTGAATCATGCTTTGCTCTCGATGGGAGTGGATGAAGCTATGGCTGATAAGATTGATAACTTTATCATCTTATTGTTTATTATTGGAATAGCATTACTTGCCAATCTGATTTGCCGCAAGATTATTCTGCGTACCGTGGCTAAATTGGTGAAACAGACAAAAGCTACTTGGGATGATATTGTATTTAATGATAAAGTAATGGTGAACATCAGCAGGATGGTGGCGCCTATATTGATTTATATATCTATTCCTATTGCTTTTCCCGAACATGCAGACTCTGCTTTGCTTGATTTTCTTCGAAGACTTTGCATGATTTATATCCTTGCAGTCTTTCTTCGTTTCGTCAGTGCTTTGTTCACGGCTGTGTATCTGGTATATAGCGCGCGTGAGCAATATAAAGACAAACCTTTGAAAGGGCTTTTGCAGACAGCGCAAGTCATTCTCTTCTTTATAGGAGCTATCATCATTATCAGTATTTTGATAAAGCAAAGTCCGGTGGTGTTGCTGACCGGATTGGGAGCTTCTGCTGCGGTTCTGATGTTGGTTTTCAAAGATAGTATCATGGGATTTGTCTCCGGCATCCAGCTTTCCGCCAATAATATGCTGAAGGTGGGTGATTGGATCACGATGCCGAAATATGGTGCGGACGGTACGGTGATAGAAGTAACATTGAATACCGTAAAAGTACGTAACTTCGACAATACTATCACCACCATTCCTCCTTACCTGTTGATTAGTGATTCTTTCCAAAACTGGCAGGGAATGCAGGAATCCGGCGGACGTCGTGTGAAACGTTCCATCAATATAGATATGACCAGTGTGCATTTCTGTACGCCGGAAATGTTGGCAAAATACCGGAAGATACAAATCTTGAAAGACTATGTGGATGAAACAGAAAAGGTAGTGGAAGAATATAATAAGGAACATCATATCGACAACTCTGTGTTAGTGAATGGACGCCGGCAAACAAACTTGGGAGTTTTCCGTGCCTATCTGACTAACTATCTGAAGAATCTGCCTACCGTCAACCAAGACCTGACCTGCATGGTACGTCAGCTTCAGCCTACCGAAACCGGTATCCCGTTGGAACTTTATTTCTTTTCTGCCAATAAAGCATGGGTTGCCTACGAAGGTATACAGGCAGATGTTTTCGATCATGTGCTTGCCATTATTCCCGAATTCGACTTGCGTGTCTTCCAAAACCCGTCGGGGGCAGACCTGCATCGGATAGGGAGTAAAGATAGAAAACTAATCAAACGATAAAACGCTTATAAATTGCTATTACTATGACTACACCGTTATCCAACCAGATTATCCGTGAAATCACTCCTTTATCAGATAAGGATTGCTTTTACATTGCGGAGCGTTATAAAACGGAATTCACTTATCCTATACACAACCACTCCGAGTTTGAATTGAATTTCACCGAAAAGGCTGCCGGAGTAAGGCGGATTGTAGGAGACTCTTCCGAAGTGATAGGTGATTATGATTTGGTATTGATAACAGGAAAAGACTTGGAGCACGTCTGGGAACAGAACGACTGCCGTTCGAAAGAGATACGGGAGATTACGATTCAGTTTTCTTCCGATCTTTTCTTCAAGAGCTTTATCAATAAGAATCAGTTCGACTCTATCCGCCGGATGCTGGATAAAGCACAAAAAGGGCTTTGTTTCCCGATGTCCGCCATACTCAAAATATATCCGTTGCTGGATACGCTTGCTTCAGAGAAGCAAGGATTTTATGCGGTCATTAAATTTATGACGATCTTGTATGAACTTTCTCTCTTTGAGGAAGAGGCACGTACCTTGTCCAGTTCGTCTTTTGCCAAGATAGATATTCATTCGGACAGCCGGCGTGTGCAGAAAGTGCAGGAGTACATCAATACACATTATCAGGAAGAAATACGTCTGGGGCAGTTGGCCGATATGGTGGGGATGACGGATGTGTCATTCAGCCGCTTCTTCAAGCTGCGTACAGGCAAGAATCTTTCCGATTATATCATTGATATTCGGCTGGGCTTTGCTTCCCGGTTGTTGGTAGATTCTACAATGTCTATTGCCGAGATTTGTTATGAGTGCGGTTTTAATAACCTTTCCAATTTCAACCGGATCTTCAAGAAGAAAAAGAGTTGTTCGCCTAAAGAGTTTCGCGAGAACTACCGGAAGAAAAAGAAACTGATTTAGTGTATTCATCCTTATGAACTAATTCGCCGAATACGGAGAATTAGGTTTCGATATGCATAAAATTAATCGTCTGACGGTTGTTATCTTTTCGTCTGACTACTGTTGAACTTTCGTCTGACAATTGTCAGACGAAAGTTCAACAGTAGTCAGACGATTAATTTTATGCATAATGAGAGATAAAAGAGTGAAGTTCCGGTCTTAAATTTGCTTATAAACAAGTTAAACTAATAGCGTAAGTGATTGATAATACGTTTGTAACATCTTGTCATCATCTTGCAACGACTCTTTCAATAGATTGTATTTATTTCGTCTTATAGTTGTAATGCTCACCCTCTATCTTTGCCGACGTAATTAAAACGTAGAGCAAAGTTAGATGAAAAAACTATTTCTTATCCGATTTTCAGTGGCGGCTTTCTTTTGCCTGTTGTGTGTACTTCCTGCATTGGCTGCCAATATCAAGATTAAAGGAGCTGTGAAAGACAAACTATCCAAGGAACCCTTGATAGGAGCTACGATACGTTTGCTCGGAACTCAAGCCGGAGCAGTGACCGATATGGAGGGCAATTTTGAATTGAACAGCATGGGCGTTCTGGAAGGTATGTATGACGTTGAGATAAAATATGTAGGCTACAAGACAGAAGTGCGCCGTAAAGTGCGTGTGGAGAATGGAAAACTGGTGATACTGAATCTGGAGTTGGAAACCGATGCACAGGAACTTGCCGATGTGGTAGTTGTAGCTAAGAAGAATAGGGAAAATGAGAATATGCTGTTGCTCGAACAGCAAAAAGCAGTCATTGCCGTACAATCTGTGGGTGTCAGGGAGCTTTCCCGCAAGGGTGTTTCGGATGCAGAAGGTGCTGTGACGAAAGTTGCCGGAGTGTCTAAACAAGACGGAGTGAAAAATGTCTTTGTCCGTGGATTGGGAGACCGCTACAATGCAACTACTTTTAATGGATTTGCTCTTCCTTCCGAAGATCCGGAATATAAGAATATCTCTCTTGATTTCTTCGGTACGGATATTATTCAGTCTGTAGGTGTAAAGAAAGCATTCAACGCGGGAGGCAGCAGCGATGTCGGAGGGGCAACCATTGATATTGTATCCAAAGAACTAATTGGTAGCGGTAATCTGGGATTCGGCATTTCCGGTGGCTTGAATACACAAACGGTAGCAGCCGATTTTCTGAAACAGGATGGAGTGAACTTCATGGGCTTTGCCAATCGTACCGAACCTGCCGATGAAAACTTATGGAACTTCAGAAATAAGTTAGACCCTTCCGCTCAACATTTTCAAATCAACCGGAGTTACAGTATTTCTGGAGGTAAACGATTCTATGTCGGAAAAGGCAAAAATCCGCTTTCTTTCTTCCTGACCGCCGGACATACGACGGATTATCAGTATACGGATGAAATCATACGTAATACAACTACCAGCGGTACAGTCTACAAAGATATGAATGGTAAGAAGTATGCGGAGAATATCAGTCAGCTGGCACTTGCCAATGTGGATTACGATATGCAGAACCGTCATCACATCAGTTATAATTTGATGATGATTCATGCCAATACCCAGTCGGTGGGCGATTACAACGGTAAGAACTCGATTTTAGTGACGACTATGAAAACCTCGGATTCACCCGTCGCCAACAAACAAATGACAATATGCTGATCGTTAACCAACTGATGACTAACTGGGGATTGACCAAATCATTAAGTCTCGATGCAGGTGCTTCCTATAATATGGTGAAAGGGTATGAACCGGATCGTCGTATCAATAACCTGACTAAAGCGGAAGACGGCTATACGTTGCTAAGGGGCAACTCACAACAGCGCTACTTCTCAACTTTAGATGAAGACGACTTGAATGTAAAAGCAGGCTTGGTCTATCGTCTGAAAGATAATATAGAAGAAATTTCGAATGTCCGTTTCGGATATACAGGCCGATTCGTAGATGATAACTTCAAAGCTACAGAGTATAACCTGACCGTAGGACATGTTTCTAGCATTTCTTCTTTGGACGACTTATCGCTTGACGATTATTATAACCAAGAAAACTTTGCTTCCGACTGGTTCAAGATACAGAAGAACTTAGATGAATATACCGTAAAAGAATATCCATTCCGCTTATGCCGAAGCTACCTACCAGTTTACTCCCCGTTGGATTGTGAATCTGGGAATGAAATACGACAAGGTAGATATTGAAGTGGATTACAATGTGAATCGTGGAGGCTCTAAAGGAAACAATACCATCCAAAAGATTATTTCCTGCCCAGCTTGAATCTCAAATACAATCTGAATGATAAAAACTCGCTTCGTCTGGGAGCTAGTAAAACATATACGCTTCCGCAGGCAAAGGAAATATCTCCTTACCGTTATGTCGGCGTGAACTTCAACAGTCAGGGTAACCCCAATCTGAAACCTTCGGATCATTATAACCTTGATCTGAAGTGGGACTTTAATCCCACTCCGACCGAGTTGATTTCTCTCACAGCTTTCTATAAATTGATTAAGAATCCAATATCCCGCATCGAAGTGGCAAGCGCCGGAGGTTATCTTTCTTATGAGAATATAGCGGATAAGGCAACCGTGGCAGGAGTGGAAGTAGAAATACGTAAGAATCTGTTTGTCCGTCCGGTGAGTAATGCTGCGCACGGAATGAATAAACTCTCTTTGGGATTGAATGGCTCTTATATCTACACGAATGCAAAAATGCCTTTGGCAACGGTTACCACCGGCTCGCAACTGGAAGGAGCTGCACCGTGGATTGTCAATTTCGACCTCTCGCATAACTTCACGAAGGGAGAACGCAGTTTTGTCAATACATTGGTACTTAATTATGTGAGTGATAAGATATATACCATTGGCACACAGGGTTATCAGGATATGATGGAGCAGGGAGTACTGACACTGGATTTTGTGTCCCAAGCCAAACTGAACAAGCATCTTTCCTTTAACCTGAAAGCCCGCAACCTGCTGAATCCCTCTTATAAGTTAAGCCGCAAAGCGAACGAAAACGGGGAAAAGGTGATACTGAATGATTATAAGAAAGGAATAAATATAAGCCTGGGAGTGTCGTGTACATTCTAAACCGGGTGATGAAATAAGATTATTAACTAATAATGAAAGCAAAATGAAAAGATTGTTTGTGAACTTTATGACGTTTGCCGTTATGGCAACAGCACTTACATTGACTGCATGTAGCAGTGATAGTGACGGAGACGGTGATGGTAACGGAGATGGTGGAAACAACGGTGGGACCGGTAGCTCTATTGTTGTGGGCGAAAATATCCTGTCCGGCACGCTGACCGGAGAACAGACACTGGAAGCTAAGGAATATATTCTGAACGGAACGGTAGTTATTGAAAATGGAGGCCGTCTGAATATCCCTGCCGGAACAACGATTAAGGCTCGCGAAGGTTTCAGCAGTTATCTGCTGGTAGCACAAGGCGGTAAACTTTATGCTGACGGTACAGCTGATAAACCGATTGTTTTCACTGCCAATTCAACAACCCCTACATCCGGCTATTGGGGAGGAATCATTATCAATGGTAAAGCTCCGATTTCCGGTTCGAACGCCAATAAGAGTGATATAGGTCTGACGGAAATCGACAACAACTATAAATACGGTGGTAATGTCGATAATGACAATTCCGGTTCACTGACTTATGTGAAAATCTGCTATGCCGGTGCCCGCTCTACTGCCGATATCGAGCACAACGGATTGACACTGAACGGTGTTGGAAACGGTACCAAGATCGAGAATATCTACATTCTTGAGAGCGCGGATGATGCCGTCGAATTCTTTGGCGGTACGGTGAATGTAACCAACTTGTTGGCTGTGAACCCGGATGATGACATGTTCGACTTCACTCAAGGATATTCCGGTAAATTGAAAAACTGCTATGGCGTTTGGGAAAGCGGTTATACCAGTACGGAAGCAGATCCGCGCGGCATTGAAGCAGATGGTAACTTGGATGGTGACTATTCGGATCATTTACGTCAGTCGGATTTTACGGTTGAAAATATGACAATCGTAAATAATGCTGCCAATACAACGGATAATGTAGACCGTATGCAAGATGTGATTAAAATCCGTCGTGGAGCAAAAGCTACGATCACCAATGCCCTTGTCAAAGGTTCAGGCGGTACAATCGATTTGATTGATATGAATGACAGTAAAGATGCAGGAAATGCTGCTTCCAGCATCAGCATCACCCATACATTGAACTTTAAGAATAAGCTGAACGGTACATTGAATACATTTACCGAGCCAACTACGAATACAGGTGCAGATGCATCCCTGTTCACTTGGAGCGGATATAATTTCTCTTCCTTATAAATAAGATATAGAGTAGCAAAGTGTATCTTTTTTAATAGGAGGTATGGGAGAATTTGTAACAAACAGATTCTCCCATATTCTATTTATTTGTTTTCGTAATCTTCTTTTAGCTTTTTTATTTGCTCCTTTATGGTATCAGTGATTACCTTTTTCGTATATTTGTCAACCTATTATTTTACAACGATACAAAATATGCAAACAGACAACGAGCGATACAAAAAAATGGCTTCTCTTGCACAAATCGGATGGTGGGAAGTAGATTTAACGGCAGGATATTATTTATGTTCCGATTATCTTTCTGATCTTTTGGGATTGGACGGCGACACCATCTCTACTTCGGATTTTCTAAACCTGATACGTGAAGATTATCGCAAGCAGATTGCCCAGGAGTTCCGGGCAAATTCTTCTATCCATAAGGACTTTTACGAACAAACTTTCCCGATTCATTCAAAATATGGTGAGGTTTGGCTGCATACCCGTCTGGCTTTTCGTGAGAAGGGTACGGGTGTTGATGGAGGTGATAAGTCCTTCGGAATAATCCAGCGCGTTGAGGCTCCCAAGGAAGAAGATCAAAGGGATGCATTAAGGCGTGTGAATGATTTGCTTTGTCGTCAGAATTTTGTTTCACAATCGTTGCTTCGTTTCCTACGTGATGAGGCAGTAGAATCTTGTATCGCAGATATTTTAAGAGATATTCTGAATCTTTATAATGGAAAAGGTCGTGTTTATATTTTTGAATACGACGAAATTTATGCCCATCATAGTTGTATCTACGAAGTTGTTTCTGAAGGAGTATCAGCAGAGATAGACAATCTGCAGGACATGCCTGCCAGTGAGTCAAAATGGTGGAGTGAACAGATATTATCGGGCAAGCCGATTATTTTAAATACACTGGAGCAGTTATTAGAAGAGGCTCCTGATGAATATCAGATTCTTGTAGTTCAGGGAATCAAATCGTTAATGGTGACTCCTTTGATGACAGGCGACCGCGTTTGGGGATATATGGGGATTGATTTGGTTGAGACTTACCATGACTGGAGTAATGAAGATTTTCAATGGTTCTCCTCATTGGGAAATATTATAAATATCTGTATCGAGTTGCGTAAAACTAAGGACAAGGTAATCCGTGAACAGACTTTCCTAAATAATCTGTTTCATTTTATGCCGATGGGATATATACGTATGTCCATTATCCGTGACGAGAATAATAAACCTTGTGATTATCGGGTGACGGATGCGAATGAGGTCAGTTCAACCTTCTTCGGGCTTCCTTTGGAGTCGTATATTGGTTCTTTGGCATCTGAAAAGCATCCTGACTATCTCCAAAAACTTAATTTTCTGGAAGAAATACTGGATAGTAATTCTTATAGGGAGAAAGATGAATATTTTCCAAGAACGGAACGGTATACACATTGGGTTATTTATTCTCCCGGAAAAGATGAAATAGTCGGTTTGTTCCTCGATTCTACAGGATCGGTACAAGCTAACCGGGCATTGGACCGTAGCGAGAAGCTCTTTCAGAACATATTTGCTAATATTCCGGCAGGAGTAGAGATCTACGATAAGGATGGCTATTTGATAGACCTGAACAATAAGGATTTGGAGATATTCGGTGTAGTGAATAAGTCGGATGTGATCGGAGTTAACTTCTTTGATAATCCGAATGTGCCGCAGAACATACGTGATCGTGTGCGGAATGAAGATTTGGTAGATTTCAGGCTTAATTATTCTTTTGAACAGGCGGAAGGATATTATGAGACAAACCGTTCTAATGCGATAGAACTGTATTCGAAGGTTAGTAAATTGTATGATAATGAGGGCAACTTCAGCGGATATATATTAATAAGTATTGATAATACCGAACGGATTGATGCAATGAATCGTATCCGTGATTTTGAGAATTTCTTCCTGATGATATCCGATTATGCCAAAGTAGGTTATGCCAAGTTGAATCTCTTGAATTGCAAAGGATATGCTATAAAGCAGTGGTATAAGAATTTAGGTGAGGAGGAAGATGCGCTTTTGGATGAGGTTGTGGGTGTTTATACCCATATGCACCCTGAAGATCGTAAGCGTTTCCTTGATTTTTATGATGAAGTCAGAGACGGAAAAAGAAGGCATTTTCAGGGTGAGATGCGTATTCGTCGTCCCGGAACGAAGAATGAATGGAATTGGGTGAGTAGTAATGTGATGGTCACTAACTATAAACCGGAGGAAAATGAAATAGAAATCATCGGTATCAATTATGATATTACAGAATTGAAAGAAACTGAAGCCGAACTGATTCAGGCGCGTGATAAAGCGGAGATGATGGATCGTTTGAAAAGTGCTTTCCTTGCCAATATGAGCCATGAAATCCGTACGCCGCTGAATGCCATTGTCGGTTTCTCCGATTTGCTGGTGGAAACTGAAGAGTTGGAAGAACGTCAGGAATATATTAAGATTGTACGTGAGAATAATGAACTTCTTGTTGCAACTAATTTCGGACATACTCGATTTGTCAAAGATTGAGGCTGGTACGTTTGAATTTACTAATGGAGATGTAGATGTATATCTGCTGTGTGAAGATATTGTCCGCTCTATGCGCATGAAAGCGAAAGGAGAGGTGGAACTGGTACTTGATAATCACCTTCCGGTTTGTCATGTCATTAGTGACCGTAACCGTATACATCAGGTGATCTCTAATTTTGTTAATAATGCAATGAAGTTTACCTCTGAAGGAAGTATTCATGTGGGGTATAAACTAAAAGACGGAGAATTGGAGTTTTATGTCGAAGATACAGGCATCGGTATTGAAGAAAGAGCAATTGCCACATATCTTTGAGCGTTTTGTGAAGCTTAATTCTTTTGTACACGGTACAGGATTGGGACTTTCTATCTGTCAGAGCATCGTTGAACAATTAGGTGGGCGGATTGGCGTTGATTCTGAAAAAGGAAAAGGATCAAGGTTTTGGTTTACTATTCCCGGGAGTGATCGTGACGGAAGAGATGAACTGTGCCCGGTAGAGTGGTAATAAGGCAGGTGAATATCTTCCTTCCTCATTAATAAAAGCGGCTTTTATATAAAAGAAACGGTCTTGGTTTTGATGTCGATTGATACTGACATGAAACCAAGACCGTTTCTTTTGGTATAAAGGAAGTCCGTTTAAATTCCGAACGACAGTTTATCGATGGATTGATATACGATACTTGCAATACCCAGTCCGATGATACCCAATGTGCAAAGTGCCAGTCCCCATTTTGTGCAACGGTCGCTGCGGAAAGTAGGAATCGGGTTGTCGGAAGGAGTGATATACATTGCTTTTACAATCAATAGATAGTAATACAACGAAATCACTGTATTTACCAATGCGATGAATACCAGCAAGTGGAAACCTGCATCGAAAGCAGCCATGAAGATAAAAGAACTTAGAGAAGAATCCGGCAAACGGAGGGATGCCTGCCAATGAGAACAGAGACAGAGTCATCAAGAGAGCGATTTTGGGATTCGTTTTATAAAGTCCTGCGTAATCTTCAAGCGTGAATTTCTGACTGCGTAATGCCACGATAGTGATAACGGCAAATACTCCGAGGTTGGCGGCAGCGTACACTAATACATAATATACCAATGCAGTCATGCCTTGTGCTGTACCACCGATAACGCCTAACATAATATATCCCGCTTGCGAAATACTGGAGAACGCCATCAAACGTTTCAGGTTTTGCTGACGGACAGCAAATATATTGGCAATAGTGATAGAAGCGATGGTTACCCAATAAAGTACTTCCTGCCAGTCATTGATCATTGGAGCGAATACTTTGATAAGGACAGCCAATAAAACAAATGCTGCCGATCCTTTTGATATAACACTCAAATAAGCGGTAACTGTACTCGGAGCGCCTTCGTAAACGTCTGCTGTCCATAAGTGGAATGGAACCAGTGATAACTTGAATGCCATTCCTGTGAAGAAGAATATAAATGCCATGATCTGTAACGGATTTCCGTCGATATGGGCAGGGAGGTCATCGAAATAAAGAGTCCCGGCAGAACCATAGATCATGGACAGACCAAACAACAGCAATGCACTGGAGAAAAGAGCTGTCAGAATGTATTTGGCACCTGCTTCGGCAGAGTTGTGACGGTATTTATCGAAGGCAATCAATGCTGCCATCGGAATAGAAGCTGTTTCAAGACCGATGAAGAACATCAGGAAATGTCCGGCGGAAATCATGAGATACATACCAAACAAGGTAGAGAGTGTAAGCACATAGAATTCTCCTTGTTTGAATGAAGTGTCTTCTCTTTTCATCCACTCGTGCGCCATCAGGAAAACAATCAGTGTACCGACATTCAGGATCGATTTAACAACTGTGTGCATCGGTACATAGTGATACATACCACCGAATGCATCGGTAGCAGTTCCCCGGAATCAAGTTGATAGCCGTATGGATAGCCATCAGAATAACGGGCAACATGGTGTTCAGGCGTGCTTTCCCACTATTTTTGTGTGCATCCGGACTCATGAAGAGGTCAGCTAGAAATAGCAGCAGTAAGACAGCTATGAGCGACAGCTCTTCTCGCATATTTAGAAATTGTGAATAATCCATATTTACAAATTAATTATTAAAGATTAAAAATTAAAGGTTATGGAATCAGTTGTGAGACTACGGGGAGTACACTTTCACCAATCATGTGGCTAACCCAGAAAGGAGCCATACCTAGTCCGGCAACACAAACGATGAGGCAGATAACGGCTACACGTTCGTCCCAAGTCGCATCAGTCAGTTCGAGATGATGTTTGTTGGTGCAGGTTCCGTATAGAATTTTACCTACCAGACGCAGAATGTAGACTGCAGTAATCACAATCGAAGAACAAGCGATGATAGTCAGTACACGGTGGAACTGGTCGTTGTTCTGGAAAGAGCCGACGAAAATAGTCATTTCAGCAATAAAACCGCTTAATCCCGGCAGACCGAGGTTGGCAAGACCGGCAATTACATAACATACACTAAGGAACGGCATCACTTTCATTAAGCCGGCAAGCTCGCGAACGTCACGTGTGTGTGTACGTCCATATATCATACCGATCAGAGCAAAGAACAAGGCTGTCATCAATCCGTGCGAAAGCATTTGAAGGATTGCTCCTGTTGCTGCTGTTTGGTTTAGCATCAGAATGGCGAAAAGAACCAGTCCGCAGTGAGATACGGATGAATAAGCATTGATGTATTTCAAGTCGGTCTGTACGCAAGCGGAGAATGCACCGTAAACTACAGAGATACCTGTCAATATCAGGAATATCCATGAAAGTTCGTTAGCAGCTTCCGGCATCAGATACATGGCGATACGGAAACATCCGTAACCTCCCAGTTTCATCAATACTCCGGCATGAAGCATGGATACGGCAGTCGGGGCGGAAGCGTGACCGTCAGGACTCCATGTGTGGAACGGGAAAAGGGCGCCCAATACACCGAAGCCGAGGAAAGTCAGCGGGAACCAGATGCATTGCTGCGCAAAAGGTATGTTGTGCAACTGTGCAATTTCGAGAAGATTCATGGTGGTTGCTCCCGAACCAAAATAGATTCCGAGAATACCGATCAGCAGGAAAGCGGAACCGCCCATCAACATAAGAGTCAGTTTCATGGCTGCATATTCTTTACGTCCTGATCCCCATACACCAATCAGCAAGTACATCGGTATCAACGCAATTTCGTAGAACATGAACATGGTGAACAAATCGACGGATATAAAGAATCCGAATACTCCCATAGACAACAGGGTGAACCAGAGGAAATATTCTTTCGTCAGCGGTTGCAGGCGCCAGGAAGCGAATGTACCGGTGAATACGATGACAGCAGACAATAACAACATGGCTACCGAAATTCCGTCAACACCTACTGAATAAGATATGTGAAGCGGGGCATACCAAAGCGTATCTGCACGGAAAAGCATTTCTGCCGTGTTTCCGGCGCTACGCTCTCCCAAATACAGGAATGTAAGTACGACGGAGGCAATCAGAAGTGCCGATGCGCCAGTTACCATAACCCCCCGGATGGCTTTGATTCCTCGTGCTGCCCAAAGTCCGGCCAGCATCAATAAGGGGATAAGTACGAATATTGATAAGAAATTCATATCGTTCTGTGCTTTATAAGATTAATAGTAGGATAAGTGCCAGTGCACCGCAAAGGAATACGTATGCATATTGTTGTACCTGACCGCTCTGCAAACCACGAATCTCGTCGCTTGTTGTATTGGTGGCCCATGCCAGGAAGTCAAAGAATCCATCCACTACATGACGGTCGAACCATGCGATAGGAGTAGAGATGCAGCGGAAGATAATCTTATGCGTAATAAACTGGTAGATATCATCAATATAGAAGCGATTATAGGCAGCCTTGTGCAGACCTTTGAACTGTTTTTGCCAATGAATCAGCAACAGGCTGTTTGGCATTCTTGTACATCCATGTAGCGATTGCAATCGAAATAATCGCAATAACAACGCTCGTAATAGCTACTGACGGATCGAGATGGATAGAATAAGATTCACCATTCGAACTGATGAAGTGTCCGAAAGGAATAAATCCTGCTCCACAAGTTACAACTGCCAGGAACATCAGCGGGAAAGTCATAGCCAGCGGACTTTCATGTGGTGTGTGGTGTGCGTGGAGTTCTTTGTTTTCCTTGCCCCAAAAAATACCGTAGTAAAGGCGGAACATATAGAAAGCTGTCATTGCAGCGATGACTGTCATCACCCATCCCATTACAGGGCTGTATTGGAAACAAGCAGCCAGAATTTCATCCTTCGAGAAGAAGCCCGAGAACGGAGGAATACCGGCAATAGCCAGACAAGCAATCAGGAATGTCCAGTGAGTGATCGGCATATATTTGCGTAAACCTCCCATAGCGGACATTTCATTAGAATGTACGGCATGGATAATGCTACCTGCACCGAGGAAGAGTAATGCCTTAAACATGGCATGTGTGAAAAGGTGGAACATGGAAGCCATGTAGCCCAAACCTCCTTCGTGCGGATTCATGGAAGTACAAACACCCAGAGCTACCATCATGAAACCAATCTGTGAAATGGTAGAGAAAGCCAGTACGCGTTTGATGTCTGATTGTACGCAAGCCACACTTGCCGCGTAGAATGCTGTAAATGCACCTACCCAAGCAACCATGTGCAGCGTATTCGGTGCGTATGTAATGAAAAGTGGGAACATACGTGCCACCAGATATACACCGGCAACTACCATGGTAGCCGCATGAATCAATGCGCTGACCGGAGTAGGACCTTCCATTGCATCCGGCAACCAGATATGCAACGGGAACATGGCACTTTTACCGGCACCACCGACAAACATCAGTCCGAGAGCCAACGGAAGCATAGAAGCTCCACCGCTTATCAAGGATACTGTATCCGGGAGTGAAGCCGAATGTACCACCGTAATATCCGTAAATCAGGATACCGATCAGGAAGCCCAAGTCAGCAAAGCGAGTAACAATAAACGCTTTCTTGGAAGCAGCGATGGCAGCCGGTTTTGTATAATAAAAACCAATTAGCAGATAAGAACTTACCCCCACCAGCTCCCAAAAAAGGTACATCTGGAAGATGTTGGTTGCAACGACCAATCCCAGCATAGACATGGTAAACAGGGATAGGAAAGCGTAATAGCGTTGAAAACCGACTTCTCCTTTCATGTAACCGAAAGAGTAGATATGTACCATCAGTGACACTGTAGAGATGACGATCAACATCATTACCGATATAGGATCGAGCAAGATGCCCAAATCGAAGTGTAAAGTCTCTGTAAAAGGAAGCCACGTGAAGTTGTAAGGCATCAGTGTGGCGAATGTTCCGTCTTCCAGTCGTGGAGCGGAGAAATATTGGATAGCTGTAACGTAGGATAGTACTGCTACTGCTCCCAGTATCAGCGTACCGATTGTACCCGCTGTCCGGTGGGACATCCACTTACCTCCGATTCCCAATATGAGAAAGGAGAAGAAAGGAAGAAGGAGCATTAGAATTGTTAGTTCCATACAGTTTTATTTTAATTACTTGAGTTATTATTATTAATTCTTGGTGAGAAACAAATCACCACTTCAACTCGTCCAGATTGCGCACCTGAATGCTTCGAAGATTACGATAAATGTTAATCATGATGGCGATAGCTATTGCAGTTTCCGCAGCCGAGATGGCGATGGAAAAGAGTGCAAAGAAATAACCCTCCATTCCCCCCGGAAAGAGAAAACGGTTGAACACGGCAAAGTTGATGTCCGTGGCATTCAGCATTAACTCTACAGAAATCAGGATAGCCAGTGTATTTCGGCGGGTAAAGAATCCATAGATTCCTGCAAACATCATGATGGTAGAAACTACCAGGTAATATTCCATGTGTATCATATTCGAACTCTATTTTGATAGTTAATACTTAAAGTTTATCTCTTACGTGCAATCATGATGCCACCGATGATACACGCCAGCAATAATATGCTGACAGCTTCGAAAGGCAATACATAACCGTATTTGTCACTACTTAATAAAGCGTTCCCGATAGCATGAATGTTGATCTCGTGCGGGGCAAGATTAGCCGTCTGCATGAAATTATGTTTCAACGTGATAGTCAGGATAATTGCTAAACCGGCAATCATGGTAATGAGCCCGGCCAGGAGCTTACTTCGTTTTGCTTTCTCGGCCCGATCACCTTCTCCGCTGGTCAGCAGGATGGAGAATACATAAAGAACGACGATACCACCGGCATAAACCATAATCTGAACGGAACCCAGAAAGGTGTAACCCAGCAAAAAATAGATGCCGGCCGTGCCGAAGAGCACGAAGAGCAGGTAGGTGGCCGAGCGTACGATACGTTGGGTAGTCACCGTCATGATGGACATAGCAATAATAAATGCTGCCAAAAAGTAGAATACTACTGTTTCAAGTGTTGATCCCATATCTAAACTTCTTTTTTCTTTTCTATTACTTTACTACCGTCGTGGTTCAACTTCAGGACAAGTTTCGTCCGGTCGAAGACTGCATGTTCGAAGTTCTGATCGAACGTGATGGCATCGTGCGGACAAGCATTGACACAGAGCTGGCAGAACATACAGGCACCCAAATCATATTCATAGGTTGCCAGAATTTTCTTTCTTCTTTCCATCTTCTGTTTCGACGGTTTCGCTGGTCACTTTGATTGTATCGTTCGGACAAGCCATTTGGCACAGTCCGCAAGCTACACAGCGATGTTCATTATTCTCATTGTGGGGCATATTCAGCGTACCACGGAAACGGTCGAACATTTTCAGCTCTTTCCGGTTTTCGGGATATTGCTCGGTCACTTTCTTACGGAAGTATACCTTGATGCTGGTTTTCATACCCGTTGCCAGTGTACTGATGCCATGCATCAGACCACCTAAGTACGTATATTTTTTATCTTTATATTCCATAATTTTTATTTATCAAAAGTGGAAGCCGAAAGCTACGCAGCATGCCATTAATAATAGATTTACCATAGAAATTGGAACCAGGTATTTCCATTCCAGATTCAAGATCTGGTCGATACGCAAGCGTGGGAAAGTCCATTTGATCCACATCAAAAGGAATACCACAAAGAATGCTTTGGCGAAGAACCAGATAAAGCCCGGAATATAATCCATTACAGCATTAAATCCATCCAAACCAACAATGTGCAGCGGCATCCATCCTCCCAAGAAGATGGTGGCGGCAACACTGGCTACGATAAACAGATTCAAGTATTCTGCCAGATAGAAGAAACCGAAACCCATACCGGAGTATTCTGTATGATATCCGGCTGTCAGCTCACTTTCCGCTTCGGGAAGGTCGAACGGGCCACGGTTACATTCTGCATTTCCGGCAATCAGATAGATGATGAAAGCAATGACCGCAGGAATATGTCCCTTGAAGATGAACCAACCATCAGCTTGTCCTTCTACGATTTCAGAAAATTGCATGGTTCCCGTCAGCACTACCATTGTCATGATACTCATACCAACAGAAAGTTCATAACTGATAATCTGTGCACCGCTTCGCATGGCACCGATCAAAGAGAATTTGTTGTTACTACCCCAACCGGCCAGCAAGATACCGACAACTCCAATGCTGGAAGCTGCCAACAGGAAGAACACGCCCACATTAAAGTCCAGAATCGCCGCACCTTTATTAAAAGGAATACAAGCGAAAGTCAGGAATGAAGCGATAATCACCATGAATGGAGCAAGGATTGTAAAGGAAATGGTCGGCACCCTTCGGCATGAAGATTTCTTTGGTCAGCATTTTGAGCACGTCGCAGACCACTTGGATAGAACCCCATTTACCAACACGGTTCGGTCCAAGACGACACTGGAAAAAACCGCAGACCTTACGCTCCATGTAGATCAATATGATAGCCAGGATGGCATACAGTGCTACGAGGCACACGCCGACAGCTACACATTCTATAAAGATGGCTAATCCCTCCGGCATAATGGAGAGCAGTAGCTCATGTATCCAGTTTGTTACTATACTAAAGTCGAACATATATTTTTAATAATTAAGTATTATCTGTCAATATCCGGAACGACATAATCTATTGTTCCGCCAATAGCAATTAAGTCGGCAATCTTTGTGCCCCGGCAAATGGTGTCAATTGCAGCAACAAGCGGCAATCCCGTAGCACGGTAGTGTAGGCGGTAAGGCGTTTTGTCACCCTGACTTTCCAGGAAGACACCAAATTCACCACGACTTCCTTCTACTGCTGCATAGTAACTGCCTTCCGGAACACGGATGATAGGTTTCATCTTCTCCTGATAAGGTCCCTCGGGAATATTGTCTATTAATTGCTCAATGATGTTCAGACTTTCCATGATCTCATCCATACGCACCAGGTAACGGGCAAAGCAGTCACCTTCCGTATAAACGATTTCTTTGAAATCGACTTTGTCATATACACCGTATGGCATTCGTTTACGTACGTCACACGCCCATCCTGATGCACGGCCTGTACCTCCGGTACAACCGAAAGAGATGGCATCTTCACGGCTTAACACACCGACGCCTTTCATACGGCTCTGTGCGATGATGTTACCCGTGAATATATCGTGATATTCGTGGATAATTCCTCTCATATATGGAATGAACTCTTTTACTCGTTTGACGAAGTTAGGATGAAGATCAGCCTGTACACCGCCAATCGTATTGTAGTTCATAATCAGACGTCCGCCGCAAGTTTCTTCAAAGATATCGAGAATTTTCTCGCGGTCACGGAATCCATAAAAGAATGCTGTCAACGCTCCTAAGTCCATAGCAAGACAAGAGTAGAACAGTAAGTGAGAATCGATACGTTGCAACTCGTCCATTATGGTACGGATGTACTGTACGCGTTCACTGACCTCAATGCCCATGGCTTTTTCAATGCACATACACAATGCATGGCGGTTCTGATGCGCGCCCAAATAGTCCAGACGGTCTGTCAAAGCCAATGTTTGAGGGTAAGTGAGGCTTTCATTCATTTTCTCGATGCCTCGGTGGATATACCCGCAGTTCGCATCAATCTTACGAATAATTTCACCTTCCAGAGAAACACGGAAGCGCATTACACCATGGGTAGCAGGGTGCTGCGGACCGATGTTGACTACATATTCTTCTTCGCCGAACAGTTTCGTCTCTTTGTTCTTGATGGTTCCGTCCGGGTTCAGTTCTATTTCTTGAGTCGTATCAAACGTCTCTTCATTAGTCATGCACAGTGGGTTATCCTTTTCCGGTTCGTTATCTTTACGCATCGGATAACCGATCCAATCGTTGCGCAGGTAGAGCCGGCGCATATCAGGATGACCGACAAAGGTGATGCCATAAAAATCAAAAACTTCACGTTCGTAGAAGTCGGCTATCTTCCAGATGTCGCTGACAGACGGAATTTCCGGTAGCTCGCGGTTGGTTGTCGCTGTTTTTAGTGCTATCCGTTCGCCTGTAATGGTAGATTCCAGATGGTAGACTACGCCTAAACCGCGGAGTTTTTCCGGAGCGTCTTTCTCATCGGCTACTCCCCAGTCCATACCGGTGAGGCTTTCGAGAAAGTCCATCTGTTTTTCATTTCGCAAGCGCAGCATCTCGTCGTGTAACGCTGCAGGAGCTATAAATTGTATTTCTTGCATAAATCCTTTAAATTACAGAATGTAGAATCATTCTTCATTTTCTTAAATAATCCGGTTTCTTCTCTTTTCTGTTTACTCCACCAAAGAACTTTTCTATTTTTACTTTGCGTTGCAATTGCATCATGCCATAATAGAATGCTTCAGGACGTGGCGGGCATCCGGGAATATATACATCTACCGGAAGAATCTTGTCCACCTCCGTTTACTACGTGATAGGACTTCTTGAAAGGACCTCCGCTGACAGCGCATCCGCCTACAGCAACCACATACTTCGGATCGGGCATCTGGTCGTAAAGTCGTTTCAGTACCGGAGCCATTTTATTGGTGATTGTTCCGCATACCATAATCATATCAGCCTGACGCGGGCTGGCACGTGCTACTTCAAACCCAAAGCGGGCCATGTCATAACGCGCGGCACCCAGTGCCATAAATTCGATACCACAACAACTGGTTGCAAAGGTAAGCGGCCACAGTGAATTGCTGCGCCCCCAGTTGATAAAGTCGTCAAGTACTCCGAGGGCAACATTGGCTCCTCCTGCATTAAGTTCTTTGACCAACTTTTCCAATGATTCATTGTCGATAAACTCATCATACGGAATAGATTTTATTTTTGGCTTTTTGGTTATTTCCATTCCAAAGCTCCTTTCCTCCAGGCATAAGCAAGACCCAGAACTAAAATGATAAAGAAAGAAGAGAACACTAATAAGTCCCTGTGGTCCCATGTCACGCATAACTACCGCCCACGGAAACAGAAAAGCTGTTTCGACATCGAACATAAGGAATAGGATGGCAAACAAGTAGTAGCCTACACGGAACTGCATCCATGATTTACCACGTGTCGGTATACCACATTCATAAGCCTCAAACTTTTGCAGGTTGTATGAACGGGGAGAGATAGCACGCGAGAGGGCTATTACTACACCGACAAAAGCAAGCGCTGTCAGTAAAACAACAACTAAAAATGTAAAATTCATAATTCAATAGCTGTTTAGATTGAATATTATATAGAAATAAGCAATTAGTCTATTCGCCCTATGGAGAATAAAACCAACTGTAATAAATGACGAGCAAAAGAGTCTACTGTACTGTAGGCTAAATGACAATCTTTCTCAACCCATATATATAATAGGAGATAGGATCGTAATAGTATGTAGGAGAATGGGATGAGACAGGGTAAGGTGGACTTTGATGTTTGTAATGGTCACAGAAATAAGCGATTAACAAAAACATGCTTTTATCTGTCGGAACATGTGCGACGTCTGTATGACTCATGTCACAGGTTTGAGTCGTATAAAGATTATAAAGACGTTCCAAAGCATCCTGAATCGGACGATCTTGTGATACATAGCATTTCTCCTGCCGATAAGTCGGGGAGGAAACTTTGCACATATCTTCCATTGCTCCGTTAGTTGCGCAATGGATGAGCAAAGCCAACACTAAAAGTAGTCCGAATTTTAAGCTTTGTTTCATCTTTCTCCTTTAACGGCTGCAAATATAGAACTAATATTTATACTTTTTGCAAAGTCCGTATGGCAAAAAAGCTTTTTTTAACTCCATATCTTTTAGATTCATTTTTTAGTCAGCATGGTTTCACAAATATCATTTAGAATGGGGTAATTTCTCCATCTTCATTTGTTAAAAGATGCAATAAAAAGAATGATTTATGCTCTTTTTTGCGAATTACACAAAGAAAATACATTTTTTTGCAGATTAAGAAAGAATACATGATTATGAAACGCACACTTTGGTTTATATTTTTCCTTCTAAACTCCTTGTTTTACCTCTATGCAGATAGTGAGAATGATTCTTTGTTGAAGGTGTTGGACAAAGTGATTTCTGAACGTTTGATATATACCCAGAAAAAAGAAGCTACCATAAAAGAATTAAAGAAAAAGAAGGCTGGTCTTAATTCGTTGGAAGATATTTATAATTTAAACAAAGAGATTATCCATCAATATGAAACCTTTGTCTGTGACTCGGCAGAACAATACATTCATGAGAATATTGATATAGCAAAAACAATCGGTAATAAAGAATTCCTTTTGGAAGGGCAGCTCCGGTTGGCTTTTGTCTATTCCTTATCCGGTTTGTTTATTCAAGCAAATGATATTTTTAAGTCGATAAAATGTGCGGATTTACCCGATCATTTGAAAGCTTTGTATTGCTGGAATCGTATACGTTATTATGAAAATCTCATTAAATACACGGACGATGTACGTTTTTCAAACGAGTATATATCGGAAAAAGAGGCTTATCGGGATACCGTGATGAGCATCTTATTTGACCAATCGGATGAATATAGAAAAGAAAAAGCTGTGAAGCTTCAAGATAAGGGAAGTACCAAAGAGGCTCTTCTGATTTTGACAGAGATATATGATAAACAAGAGCCGGCATCCCATGGCTATGCTATGATGGCTATGGGGCTTTCCAGGGCTTATCGGTTGATTGGGAATTATGCACTGGAAGAAAAGTTTCTAATGCTGGCTGCTATGACAGATACAAAACTAGCTGTCAAAGAGAATGAGGCATTATTGACATTGGCAGTTAATTTGTATCATAAAGGAGATATAGACAGAGCTTATAATTATATAAAAATAGCGTTGGACGATGCTATATTTTATAATTCTCGTTTTAAGAATACGGTAATTGCTCGCATCCATCCAATTATTGAAAATACATACTTGATCCGGTTGGAAAAACAAAAACAGAATCTTCGTTTTTATATATTTCTAACTAGCTTGTTTGTGATATTTCTTGCTATTGCCTTGTATTTTACATATAAACAAACAAAAATAGTATCCCGGGCTAAGCGGCATCTTAAGGCTATGAATGAAGAACTGGTCGAATTGAATAAGAATCTCGACGAAGCTAATCTGATTAAGGAAAAATATGTGGGGTATTTTATGAATCAATGTGCTGTTTATATTAATAAACTCGATGAGTACAGGAAGAATGTGAACAGGAAAATCAAGACCGGACAGATTGATGATTTATATAAGTCATCCTCCCGACCTTTTGAAAAGGAACTTGAAGAACTATACCATAACTTTGATAAAGCGTTCCTTAAATTGTATCCTAACTTTGTGGAAAAGTTCAATTCTTTGTTGAAACCGGAGGAGCGTTATAAACTGGAAAAGGACCAACTGAATACAGAATTACGCATATTTGCATTGATACGATTAGGAATTACCGATGTTGGACAGATTGCTGTATTTTTGCATTATTCTGTGCAGACAATCTATAATTATAAGAGTAAAGTGAAGAGAATGTCCACTCTTGATAGTAATATCTTTGAGGAGGAGGTAAAAAAGCTTGGTTCTTTGTCTCAAAAATGATTCTATCCGGTTTACCAAAACTAAAAAATGGTATTGTTGTAAATTGTTGATTATTAAATGTATATACAATAATTGATTTATAAAACGTTTACTTTCCCGCCTACTTCCACTAAGAAGTAGGCTTTTTTCATCTCTATATTTGCATCACAAGATTTTTGATAACTGAATACTAATCTAAAGAAACACACAACTATGAGTTTTTCAGAATTGTATCTTATTTATTATCCCAAACTAGTTCGGTTTGCAAAAGAATTTGTGATGTCGGAAGAGGATGCGGAGAACATAACGCAAGATGTGTTTACAGACTTATGGGAAAAGAGAGAGTCTATGAATCATATTGAGAATATGAATGCTTATCTTTTCAGACTTGTGAGAAACAAATGTTTGGATTATTTAAAGCATAAAGTATTCGAGCAAAAGTATGTCGAGAATGTGAAGGCTTCTTTTGAGATTGAGTTGAATCTGAAATTGCAATCTTTAGATCGTTTTGATGTATATGATATATCAGAAAGAAATCAGATGGAGAAACTGATACGGGATGCTATCAATAGTTTGCCTAAAAGATGCCGTGACATATTTTTGTTAAGTCGTATGGAAGGATTGAAGTATAGGGAAATATCCGAACGTTTAGGCATTTCGGTAAATACAGTGGAATGTCAGATGGGAATAGCACTAAAAAAGTTGAGAGCAAAACTCAATGTGACATTGGCTGCATAACTTTTTAATGAATTTATCGGTATTTTTTAGGGGTATTTATTGAGATAATCGTTCTTTGATAAAAAAAGGACTGTGTATATGGAGAATTGTCTGAATAAATATTTTGCGGATGAATTTACTTCTGATGAAAAAACAGAGTTTCTCATAGAAGTGGAAAACAACGAAAGGCTGAAGGAAGAATTTATAGAAAATCAGAATTTGCTGGCACTCGTTGATTGGATATCTCCGGAATATGAAAATAATAAAGAAGTTGTCCAACATAAATTATATGAATTTATGCGTAGAATGGAGCAACACAAAGATAAATAGCTTTAGGATACTATGAGTAAAATTTATATCATATTACTGACTGTTTTCTTTTATGCAAATGTTTATTCTCAACAAGCTTATTTTGTTGATGGGTATCATGGCGGGATATATGGACATTATCCGGTAAAGTGGAAAACTCAATTTATTGTGGATCAGCTGGCTATGCATCCGGACTGGCGGATTTGTATGGAGATAGAGCCTGAAACATGGGATACAGTCAGAGTACAGACTCCGGAGGCTTATTTGCGTTTTAAAGAGATGGCTACTAGTAATCAGGTAGAGTTTACGAATCCTACTTATGCACAGCCTTATTGCTATAATATCTCGGGAGAGAGTATAATAAGACAGTTTCAATATGGTATTGCTAAAATAAACAAACATTTTCCGGAGGTAGATTTTGTAACCTATTCGGTAGAAGAACCTTGCTTCACAAGTTGCTTGCCACAAATCCTTAAACAATTCGGCTTTAAATATGCTGTATTAAAATGTCCCAACACCTGTTGGGAGGGTATACTGCTGCTTATGGCGGAGAATTGGTTAATTGGGTGGGACCGGACGGGACTGCAATATTGACTGTTCCCAGTATGCTTGTGAAAAACTGGAGCCGGGATCAACGGCAGACAACTGCTTGGGAAATTCGGATGCTTATTTAAAAGATTGCCGTAACGCAGGTATCAAGCATCCCGTTGGTATGTGTTTTCAGGATGCGGGATGGAAAAACGGCCCATGGCTGGGAAGTGGAAAGAACACAAAAATAACTCTATATATATGACATGGAGAGATTATATTGAAAATGTCTCCATCGGAAAAACGGATGATAATTGGTCTTTTCACAGGAAGATATACATGTGAATCTTATGTGGGAAGTCAGGTTTTGCAAAAATAGCGCAAGAAGTACGCGTTTCAGAAAATAAATTGTCATGGCAGAGAAAATGTCTGTAATGGCTTATCTGGAAAATAAATATATTTGTCGACAGGCAGATATGGATGAGGCTTGGCGTACACTGATGTTGGCACAACATCATGATTCGTGGATTGTGCCTTATAATGGACTGAATAGAAAAGGAACATGGGCTGATCAGATTAAGCGATGGACAGACAGTACCAATCATCTTGCAGATGGAATTATTGAGGCATCTATGCAGAGCTTTAATGAAAAGTTTATTCCGCAAAATAATGCTCAACAGCAATATATACGTGTTTTAATACATTAGGAATGAGAAGAAAGGAAGTCGTAAGTGTTCTTCTGCCTACGGAATCTGAAAATGCGGATTTAAGTGTTTATGACTGGAAAGGTAAAGATATAGGTTGTTTGGTAGAAAATGAAGGTAAAGAGATAAGATTATTTTTGAGGCAGAGATTCCTCCCTTTGGTTATTCCACGTATTGTATAAAAAGAAAGAAGCCGGTAAGAAAGAGGCTTCGGAGAGTAGATTCGTTTTGGAAGGTAATAAGGTGAATAAACAGGAATACGTGGTTGAAAATGATATGTATAAAATTGTTTTGACTTATCAAAGGGAGGAACCATAAAAAGCCTGATAGCTAAAAAGAAGGGAATAAGGATTTTGCAGGTAAAACGGAGAAATATGCCTTAGGGGAGCTACGAGGCTTTTTATGAAGAAGGCAAATTTCGTTCTTCTATAGAGACTCCGGCCAAGCTGACAGTAGTAAGGGATAATGTATATGAGCAAAAATTAAGATAGAGGGTGAGATTGCTTCCCATCCGTTTACACAGGTAATCACTCTCACTAAAGGTGCGAGACGAATCGATTTTGATTTGACGGTTGACTGGAAAAAGAATGTAGGTATTGGTGAATATAAAGAGGAACGTTGGCGTGATAATCGTCGGGCTTATTGTGACGATCGGTTTAAACTAAGTGTATTATTCCCGACTGATTTACATTCTCCCCATGTTTAAAAAATGCACCGTTTGATGTATGTGAAAGCAAACTGACTGATACTTTCTTTGGTTCTTGGGATCAAATCAAACATAATATTATACTTCATTGGGTTGACTTGGCTGAACAGGAAGGCGACTATGCTTTGGCTTTATTATCAGACCATACTACTTCTTATTCTTATGGAGAGGACTATCCGCTAGGACTGACTGCTCAATATTCGGGTGGAGGACTTTGGGGACCTGATTATAAAATAACACACCCTTTGAGGATGAAGTATGCAATTATACCTCATCGTGGCAAATGGGACAAAGCATCAATCGCAGATGATAGCGATTGTTGGAATGAACCATTGCTGCATTCTTGCTATCCAGTGGCAAAACCGGAATCGAAATCATTTATTGATTTACAGAATACTGGTTATCAAGTGAGTGCTCTTCAAATGAAAGATGGAAAGGTACTATTGCGCCTGTTCAATTCTGAAGGGGACGGAAAATTACAAAAGGTTACCATTGACATGCCATTATCCGGAGTGGAGGAAGTTGATTTGAATGGACAATGTATCGAAAGAAAGAAGATAAAAACACGTGCAGGTAAATCGGAAATGACGATTTCAATGCCTCGTTTTGGTATTAAGACTTTCGTTCTTAGTTTGACTTAAAATAATTAGATTATTGTTATGTATAAAGCGACTGCTAATCTTTTAATTGTTTGCTTTTGTGTTGGATGACGGGTTGCTCATCAACCAATACCGTATCGGAAGATTGGGTTCCGACCGATTATGTAAACCCGTTTATTGGTGCCAGTACTAGTGTAGGGGCTGCCGGTGTTTATCACGGATTAGGTAAAACTTTTCCCGGAGCTACGACTCCGTATGGTATGGTACAGGTTAGTCCTAATACAATAACGGGAGGTGATAACGGTTCCGGATACAGTGATGAACATAAGACAATCGAAGGATTTGCCTTTACCCAGATGAGTGGTGTGGGATGGTTTGGTGATTTGGGCAATTTTCTTGTGATGCCTACAACTGGTGAATTATATAAAGTGGCAGGTAAAGAGAATAATGATAGTATAAAAGGATATCGTTCGGCTTATAACAAAGCCACTGAAACGGCTAAGGCCGGATATTATTCGGTAGAATTGACTGATTATCATATCAAAGTAGAAAGTAGCGCGACACCACACTGTGGAATTTTACATTTTACTTATCCTTCTAGTGACCAATCGCGTATTCAGATTGATTTAGCTCGTAGAGTAGGGGAACATCTACTTCGCAGTATATTAAAGTTGTAGATGATTACACTATTCAAGGATGGATGAAGTGCACACCTGATGGTGGTGGATGGGGTAATGGTGAAGGAAAAGCCGATTATACCGTTTATTATTATGCACAATTTAGTAAACCTTTGACTAATTATGGCTTTTGGAGTGCAGATATTCCCGAGCATTGGGTTCGGAAACGTGATGAAGTAGTGAGTATTCCTTATTTGACTCGTGTATCACAAGCTCCGGTTATAAAAGACAAGAAAGAACTGACGGGTAAACATCTGGGCTTTTACTGAATTTCCAACGAAGGAGGGAGAGACTGTAGAGATGAAAGTTGGTATCTCTTTGTTGATATGGAGGGTGCTGCAAATAACTTTGAACAAGAAATAGCCTCTAAAAATTTTGGACAAGTAAAGCAGGAAGCTACTGAATTGTGGAACAAAGAACTTAATCGTGTCCGGATATCCGGTGGTACGGATGATGAAAAACGATATTCTATACTGCCATGTATCATACGATGATTGATCCTCGTATCTATACAGATGTAGACGGACGTTATGTAGGCGGTGATTATAAAATACATACGGCTGACAGCACTTTTACAAAACGTACTATATTCAGTGGATGGGATGTATTTCGTAGTCAGTTTCCTTTGCAGACTATAATTAATCCGCGTTTAGTAAGTGATGAACTGAACTCATTGATTACTATGGCAGATCAGAGTGGGCGCGAATACTATGAACGTTGGGAATTGCTGAATTCCTATTCCGGCTGTATGTTGGGAAATCCTGCTTTGTCTGTTTTGGCAGATGCGTATATCAAAGGGATTCGTACGTATGATGTAGAGAAAGCGTATCGTTATGCCATTAACACATCCCGTCGTTTTGGTAATGATTCATTGGGGTATGCTCCGGAACCATTGAGTATTTCAACAACTTTGGAGTATGCTTATACTGATTGGTGTATATCTCAATTAGCGAAAGCTATGGGGAAAGAAGACGATGCCAAATGTTTCTATGAAAAGGGACAGGCATATCATTCTATTTTGATAAAGAAAAGGGATGGTTCCGTCCCCGTAAAGCAGATGGTGCATGGGTAGAATGGCCGGAGAATGCACGTCTTAAAGAATGGTATGGGTGTATAGAAGCAAACTCTTATCAGCAAGGTTGGTTTGTACCTCACGATGTTCCGGGAATGGTGAACTTGATGGGTGGTAAGGAGAAAGTTATTGCGGATTTAACAGATTTCTTTAATAAAACTCCTTCTAATATGCTGTGGAATGAATATTATAACCATGCGAATGAACCTGTGCACTTCGTTCCTTTTGTTCAATCAGCTTGAAGTTCCCTGGTATACTCAAAAATGGACACGCTATACATGTGAAAAGGCTTATGCAAACAAAGTTGAAGGGATTGTTGGCAATGAAGATGTAGGTCAGATGTCAGCGTGGTATGTGTTGGCTGCTTCCGGTATTCATCCTTCCTGTCCGGGAAATACACGTATGGAGATTACAAGTCCGGTTTTGATAAGGTAGAGTTCAATCTTGATCCCAGTTATTATACTGGTAAGAAATTCACGGTGATAGCTCATAATAACAGCATAAATAACGTCTATATACAAAAAGCTTTGTTGAACGGTCAGGAATACAATAAATGTTATCTTGATTTTGCGGACATTGCAGCCGGAGGTACATTGGAGCTGTTTATGGGTGATAAACCTAATGTTGAGTGGGGACTTTGATTGAATAACATACTCTAAAACAAATTGTTACTTTAAAATCTTGATAGTATGATGAATAAACTTGGGCTTATCATTGTATCGGTTATATTAGCTCTAATCCAGACAGGGTGTGCAGAGCAGAGTACATGGATGTCTTTGAACAGCTCTAATCCTCGGATTATCTGGGAAGTGAAACCCCAGGCAGATTTAGAGAACATAACCGGAGAGCAGATTTCTACTCCGGAATTTAAAATGTCCGATTACGTTAAAGGTGTGGTTCCTGGAACTGTTTTTACTGCTTATGTTGAAGCAGGAATCGTTCCTGATCCTAATTATGCCGATAATATTTATAAAGTAGACGAAACGTTTTATAACCGTCCTTTCTGGTATCGTACGGAATTCGAACTCCCGTCTTCTTATTCGGAGGGGAAGCGGGTATGGCTTCATTTCGACAATACGAACCGCTTTGCCGATTTCTATTTTAATGGCGAGAAGATATCAGGAACAAAAACATCTACTAAAGATGTAAGCGGTCACATGTTACGTTCGAAGTTTGATGTAACCAATTTGATAAAGAAATCCGGTAAGAATGTGATAGCTGTTCTGATTACCGATGCCGATCAGAAAAAGACGCGTAAGGCTAAAGACCCGTATGGAGTTGCGTGTAGCCCCAGTTATCTGGCTGGTGCCGGTTGGGACTGGATGCCATACGTTCCGGGACGTCTGGCTGGTATCACAGGCAATGCTTATCTTGTGGTAACGGGAGATGTAGTGATGGAAGATCCTTGGGTACGTTCAGAGTTACCGACCTTGCAGAAAGCAGAGCTTTCTGTCTCAACAGATATTAGAAATGCTTCTTCTTCCCCCAAAGAAGTCGTTGTATCCGGAGTGATTCAGCCGGGGAATATTTCTTTCTCTAAAGACATTCGGGTAGAAGGAGGAACAACAGCCAGACTATCTATTAACAAAGATGATATAGCGCAATTGGTTGTTGATCATCCGAGGCTTTGGTGGCCGAATGGTTATGGTGATCCCAATCTCTATACTTGCAAGCTGACTTGTTCTGTAGATGGAAAAGTGTCGGATGTAAAAGAAATGACATTCGGTATCAAGAAGTATGAGTATAAAATGGTCGATAATGTAGTGGGATATCCTGTTCTTACATTCTTTATCAATGGACAGAAGATTTATCTGAAAGGGGGAAACTGGGGAATGAGCGAATATCTGCTTCGCTGCAGGGCAAAGAATATGAAACGAAAATCAGACTTCATAAGGAGATGAATTACAATATGATCCGTCTATGGACTGGTTGTGTTACAGATGATGAGTTTTATGATTATTGTGATAAATATGGAATTATGGTATGGAATGATTTCTGGTTATATGTAGCATACAATGACGTGGCGCAACCGGAAGCATTTAAAGCGAATGCCCTTGATAAAGTCAGACGCCTCAGAAACCATCCTTCTATTGCTATTTGGTGTGGAGCTAATGAAACGCACCCGGCACCTGATTTGGATAATTACCTGCGTGAAATGATTGCGAAGGAGGACAATAATGACCGTATGTATAAGTCTTGCTCCAATCAGGATGGATTGTCCGGAAGTGGTTGGTGGGGAAATCAACCTCCAAGACACCATTTTGAAACTTCAGGCAGTAATCTGGCATTTAATACACCGGCTTATCCATACGGTATTGATCACGGTTACGGTATGCGTACAGAAATAGGAACGGCCACTTTCCCACATTTGAAAGTATCAAAGAGTTTATCCCGCAAAAAGACTGGTGGCCTCTGCCTACTGATGAGCAGTTGAAGAATGATGATGACAATGTATGGAACAAACATTTCTTCGGTAAGGAAGCGTCTAATGCCAACCCGGTTAATTATAAGAATTCAGTGAACACACAGTACGGAGAATCATCCGGATTGGAAGAATTCTGCGAGAAAGCGCAAATGCTGAATATCGAAGTGATGAAAGGTATGTATGAGGCTTGGAACGATAAGATGTGGAATGATGCAGCCGGACTTCTGATCTGGATGAGCCATCCGGCTTATCCCTCGTTTGTATGGCAGACTTATGACTATTATTACGATCCTACAGGTGCTTATTGGGGAGCAAAAAAGGCTTGTGAACCTTTACATATCCAATGGAATGCTTCCAATAACAATATAAAAGTAATAAATACTACAGCAAAAGACTTGAAAGGCGCAGTAGCTAAAGCTATAATTTATGACCTGAATGGAAAAGAAGTACCGGCCTACGGACAGACAAAGCAGGTCGATGTGGCAGCCAGCAATATTGCAGAAGCATTTTCCTTGAATTTTAACCCTTTCGAAATTGATGATGAGAAACCAAAGGAGATAGAAGAAGAGATCGAAGAACTGACTCCGCTTCATTTTATCAAGTTGGAACTGATAGATGCCAAAGGTAATCTAATCTCTGAAAACTTCTATTGGCGGAATGGCGTGAATGATCTTGATTATACATTGCTGAATACACTTCCAGAGGCCGATTTGTCTTGCCGATTGGTGGATAAATCGATGTCTGACGGAAAGATGAAGATTGCTGTAAAGAACAATTCCGGGACTGTGGCTTTTGCTAATCGGGTGAGGCTTGTTAATAAGGCTACGCAGAAAAGAATACTTCCAATTATTATGTCCGATAATTATGTGACGTTGATGCCGGGCGAAGAAAAGGTTATCACTATGGAGGCGACTCCCGAACTGTTGAAAGGAGGCGTAAGTGTATTGGTGAAACAGTATGGGAAAGCAGAGAAGAATAAGCTGGATATAGCAGATTGATTGTTGTACGGTTATCTTTATGGTTTGATTAAAAGAATAAAGAAAATGGCTAATAGACTAAAAATGAGGATACTCTTGTTGTTATCTTTAGTTTATATAAATTGCGATTACTTACAGGCACAAACAACAATACCCCGGTTTGAAGAAGGGGAACGTGTCGTATTTGTAGGAAACAGCATTACTCACGGCGGACATTATCATTCATTTATCTGGTTGTATTACATGACTCGTTTCCCGGATAAACCGATTACTATCATGAATGCCGGAATTGGTGGAGAGAGTGCGTGGGATATGAAGGATCGTTTGGACTATGATGTTTTCAACAGGAAACCAACTTATGTGACTCTAACTTTCGGTATGAACGATACCGGTTATGATATTTACATGAAAGACAATGCAAAAGAACTGTCGGAACAACGGATTGCAAAGTCATTGGAAAGCTATCGGGAAATAGAAGAACGCTTACTGGCTAAAAATAAAATAAAGAAAGTATTGATTGGTGGTTCTCCTTATGATGAGACTTCCAAGTTTAATAATTTTATATTGCGTAATAAGAATAACGCTATTTTAAAAATAATAGATGCCCAACGTACATCGGCTAAAAAGAATGGCTGGGGTTTTGTTGATTTTAACCAACCGATGCGTGAGATAAGCAGAAAAGAGCAGGAGGCAGATTCTACATTTACATTCTGCAGGATAGATAGAATTCATCCGGATAATGATGGACAGATGGTTATGGCCTATTTGTTTCTGAAAGCACAGGGACTGGCTGGGGATGAAGTGTCATCAGTATCTATTGATGCATATCATTCATCTGTAATAACTCATAAGAACTGTAAGATTTCAAAACTGAAAAAGAACGGAACTGATCTGACTTTTGATTATCTGGCGTATGCTCTTCCTTATCCGCTGGATTCTATTTCTAGAAGTGGCTGGGGAAATAAAAGGTCACAACGCGATGCAATGCGGTTGGTTCCATTTATGGAAGAGTTTAATCAGGAACGTTTTCAGGTAACAAACTTAGAGAAAGGAATGTATCGGTTAACTATAGACAATCAGTTTATTGACAATCTCTCATCCGAAAAGTTGGCGAATGGAGTGAATTTGGCAGATTACCCGAATACTCCCCAATATCAACAAGCTGCGAAAATCATGTATCTGAATGAAGAACGGTTTGAAGTGGAGAAACGCTTCAGAGAATACTTGTGGACCGAATATTCATTCTTGAAAAAGGAAGGATTATTGTTTGCTGATGATCAGAAAGCTATCGATAAACTAAAAGAATATTTACCTAAAGACGGGTTTCTTAGGATGAGCTACGATTGGTATATAAAAGCGATGAATCCCGAAATACGGGAGGTTTGGAGCAATTATATGAAGAATCTTGTTGAAACAATTTATAAAATCAATAAACCTGTCACTCATAAAGTGAGGCTGGCAAGAGTTGAATAATAATAGAAAATGAATAGTATGAAACGGTTATTATGTTTAGTTTGTTGTTTCTGTTGGCTGTCTGTGATAGTGTATGGAAGTAAGAAAACATCTACTTTTTATTTGTCAGAGTTGAAATGTGAAAATCTTATTAATCCTTTGGGGATTGATAATGTGACCCCTCACTTCAGTTGGAAGTTAAAGGGGGACGGCTGGAAAGGCGGGCAAACTTATTATGAGATACAGGTAGCTTCGGATAGTATTCTGTTGGCACAGGATAAAGCTGATTTATGGAATACTGGGAAATTGAAATCCGATGTTTCTGTTATGGTGCCTTATCGAGGGAAGACTTTAACTTCTCGTTCTTTGTGTTATTGGCGGGTACGCGTTTGGGATGCTAAAAAACAAATTTCTTCATGGAGTCCTGTTGCTCGTTTTGGGGTTGGTATCTTAAATAAATCACAGATGCAGAGAGAATATATTGGGGCTTCTGCTGAAGGTGGTAAGATTTGTGCTCCTATTCTTCGCAAAAAAGTGAAGCTGACTCAAAGGGAGACTTCTTTCCTGCATGTAAACACGTTGGGGTATCACGAAATTTATGTCAATGGGAAAAAGGTAGGAGAAGATGTCCTTACGCCTGCTGTATCACATTTATCTAAACGTTCATTGATTGTTACTTATGATATTACTCCTTATTTACGAGAAGGAGAAAATGATTTGCTTATCTGGCTGGGACAAGGTTGGTATAAAACGACGACTTTCGGAGCTGCTTATGAAGGTCCGCTGGTAAAAGCAGAATTGGATGTGTTGAGAAATGGTAAATGGGAAGTCGTAACGAAGACAGACGGATCATGGTACGGACGTGAAAGTGGCTATTCGGATACAGGTACTTGGCGTGCTTTGCAGTTTGGAGGTGAGAGGGTGGATGGAAGGATTCTTCCGCGAGATCTTTCAACACAGGCTTTAGACAAAATGGAATGGATTCCTGTTGTGAAAGTGAATGTTCCCGATCATATCGCTTCCCCTCAAATGTGTGAGGTAAACAAGATACATCAGATTTTGCCGGCTGTTTCTGTAAAGAAGCTGGCTGAAGGTCTCTGGCTGGTAGATATGGGAAAGGTTCAGACCGGATGGTTTGAGATGCAAATGCCTATATTGCCGGCAGGTCATGAAGTTATTATGGAATATAGTGATAATTTGACGAAAGACGGTGAATTTGACAAGCAAGGTGAAAGTGATATTTATATATCTGGTGGTAAGCAAGGAGAATACTTCAGAAATAAATTCAATCATCACGCTTTTCGATATGTGCGAATATCCAATCTTCCTCAGAAACCGGAAACAGGTGCAATGAAATCTATGCAAATTTATGGAGATTATAAACAGACCGCAACTTTTGAATGTTCGGATACCGACTTGAATGCTATTCACCAAATGATTCAGTATACGATGAAATGTCTGACTTTTAGTGGATATATGGTAGACTGTCCGCATTTGGAACGTGCAGGATATGGTGGTGATGGAAACTCCTCAACGATGTCTTTGCAAACGATGTACGATGTAGCTCCAACATTTGAAAACTGGGTGCAAACATGGGGAGACTCCATGCGTGAAGGAGGAAGTTTGCCGCATGTTGGTCCTAATCCGGGTGCCGGTGGCGGTGGTCCGTATTGGTGCGGATTCTTTGTACAGGCTCCCTGGAGAACGTATGTCAACTATAATGATCCCCGCTTGATTGAGAAATATTATTCTCAAATGAAAGAGTGGTTTAAGTATGTTGATAAGTATACAGTAGATGGTTTGCTGAAACGTTGGCCCGATACCAAATACCGTGACTGGTATTTGGGAGATTGGCTGGCACCTATGGGGGTAGATGCTGGTAATCAGGCTTCTGTGGATTTGGTAAGTAACTGTTTTATCAGCGAATGCTTGGGCACTATGTATAAGACAGCCTTAACATTAGGCAAAAAAGAAGAGGCGGAAGAGTTTGCTATCCGTAGAGAAAAACTCAATAAGTTGATTCATCAGACATTCTACCGTGTGGATGAAGGGATCTATTCTACCGGCTCACAGTTGGATATGTGCTATCCTATGTTGGTAGGTGTTGTACCCGATTCTTTGTACAATAAAGTGAAAGAGAATGTCGTTACGATGACCGAAGAAAAACACAAAGGACATATTGCTGTTGGTCTGGTTGGAGTGCCTATTTTGACAGAATGGGCTGTTCGGAATAAACAAGTGGATTTCTTCTATCAAATGATGAAGAAACGTGATTATCCCGGTTATCTGTATATGATTGACCATGGTGCGACAGCGACTTGGGAATATTGGAGCGGAGAACGAAGTCGTGTGCACAATTGTTACAATGGAATTGGTACTTGGTTTTATCAGGCTGTAGGAGGAATACGTCTTGACGAGGCTAAACCTGGATATCGTCACTTCTATGTCGATCCTCAAATTCCAAACGGTGTGACCTGGGCAAAAGTAACGAAAGAATCACCTTATGGCACAATTGTTGTTAATTGGAAGTTGAAAGATGATAATCAGTTGAATCTTCAATTGACAGTTCCTGCCGGAACAATGGCTACAGTTTGCATCCCTAATAATGCTGTCTCATGTAAAAAGAATAAGAAGAAAGTGAGCGTTAAGGAGCAGACTGTTGATGTAGAAGCAGGGCATTATGATTTTCTATTTAATTTGAAATAGATACCCTACTAGAGTGTATTTATGATTTTCATTTCTCATATTCTCATTCATTAATCATAAATAGCAGAAAACTAATAGAATAGACTATGAGAAATGATTTCTAAGACGGCATTTCTCATAGTTTTTCCGTCAAATACCCCGTATTTTACCTTGTTTCTCATACTTGTTAGATTCATTTCTCATAGTGTTTTTCCAATCAACCTATACAAGAATAAAGAAGCAACTAGTCAACGATTATCAGGGAAGTACATATTCTTCTTGTCCCATATATTGTGGGAAGGTATTCCCTATTAACAGGGAAAAGATTCTCTTATTTTGTGGGAATAAATTCTCATAATATTAGGGAACATTTTCCCATAATATATGGGACAATCGGAACTACAGTTTATCTTCAACCAGAAAAAAGGAGAAGTATAGTATTTAACTATGAGAAATACTCTGAAATACTATGAGAATAAGGTGAATTTTAAGCTAAAATAGAAGGTGTATTATGAGAAATGCCGTCTTAGAAAGTATTTCTCATAAGCTATTTATTTGACTATTTGTTGTTTATCAGTCACCTATGAGAATATGAGAAATGAAATTTAAAAATCTTCTCTAGAGACTGCTGAATTTTTTATTGATACATTTAAAAACGTACCGTAATAAACTAAATTATCATTTAATTTAAATCTGTGCAGAAACAAAATTAACTTTAGGAAAATTGTCTTGTGAATTGACTTGAAGTTAATCGCCTTGATTATTATTTTTATATGATTCTTTTTTAGTGGTTTCCCAAATTTCAAGCGTTCATAGGATAAAGTTCAATAGATATAGGTAAAAAGTTAGGATTGGTGTTTGCATTTCCACAATATTTCTCCGGTTTATACATTATCTTTTTGTAAGTTGACCGGAGGAGTTGCTGGGAATTTCGTTTGACTAAAATGAAAAATATGATATCATGAAAAATGTTTTAGTAATGATTACGTGTGCTTTGATTTGCTTTTTATCAGCGTGCTCGAATGTAAAAGATGTGCCTTCTATAGTAACTATTGAAAAAGGCTTCCGGGAAATTCCCGATAGTATCCGAGTGGGATGTTATTGGTATTGGATTTCAGATAATATTTCAGAAGAGGGAGTGGTTAAAGATCTGTATGCTATGAAAAAGGCAGGGATTACTCGTGCTTACATAGGAAATATTGATATAGGAGGAAATGCTTATGGAAATGTGAAGATATTTGCGCCTGAATGGTGGGATGCTGTACATGCAGCACTGAAAACTGCGACAGAACTGGATATGGAAATAGGAATGTTTAATAGTCCCGGATGGAGTCAGTCGGGAGGACCGTGGGTGAAGCCGGAACAGAGTATGCGTTATCTGGCAGCCACCGATACGATGGTGAAAGGTCCGCGAACACTTTCATATACGATACCTGAATATTCGGATTCGATGCAATTGGTCCGTGTTATAGCTTATCCTACACAAAGTGATGTGTTTAAAAGAATGGAAACTGCAACAGAAAGGATATGAACCCGTAGTTTTGAAATGCACCTTGATGAACCACAGCCTATTCGCAGTTTTACTTTTACAACAAACAATTATGTATGGACCAAAGCGGAATTGCAAGCTAAAGTCGGTGATGCCTATAAAACGATCCGGAAGTTTGAGATAGACCGTACCAATGGTATGCCTTCTGTTGGCTTTTTACCAATGCTCCGGTCGTTCTCTCACTTCCTGCTACGAAATCTGCGGACTTTCGTTTATTGCTGGATAAGCCGATTAATTCTTATGGGGATGTAGAAGCCACGGCCACTCTTTCTGCCGCAAAAATGATAGAACGATATCCGGAACAATCTCTGGCAAAGATGTATCAACGTCCCGATCCAAAATGGGATTCGTATATGTGGGCTAATCAAGATTGGTATAACGACTCGGAAGGCTTTGTGATACCACAGAATAAGGTGATCGATTTAACTGCCTCTCTTTCTTCAGACGGAACGCTGACGTGGAATGTACCGGAAGGTGACTGGATTATTTCTTGCCTGAAAATGAAAACGACAGGTGTGACAAATACACCTGCCACACCTGAAGCAACCGGACTTGAAGTGGATAAAATGAGTAAGCAACATGTCAACACACATTTTGATGCTTATATGGGTGAAATTCTTCGTCGTATCCCTGAAGCTGATCGTAAAAGCCTGAAAATAGTAGTGCAAGACAGCTACGAGACGGGTAGCCAAAATTGGACGGATGATATGCTGGAACGTTTCATAAAAGCTTATGGATATGATCCGCTTCCTTATCTGCCTACTCTGTATGGTAAAGTAGTAGGGAATGAAGATATGTCTTCTCGTTTCCTTTGGGACTTGCGCCGTCTGATTGCAGATGGAGTTTCATACGATTATGTAGGTGGTTTGAGGGATATTTGCCATCAACATGGACTCACAACTTGGTTGGAAAATTATGGGCATTGGGGATTTCCGGGAGAGTTCTTGCAATATGGCGGTCAATCTGATGAGATTAGTGGTGAATTTTGGAACTTTGGTGATTTGGGGCTAATTGAGAATCGTTGTGCTTCCTCTTGTGGACATATCTACGGTAAAAGCGTATTTGGGCGGAGTCTTGTACCAGTGGAGGACCTAATTTCACGAATTATCCGGCCAATATGAAAGCGCGGATAGATCGTTTCTTCACAGAAGGTATCAATGCATCATTGCTTCATCTGTATATTCATCAACCGTATGAGGATCGCAATCCGGTATGAGTGCTTGGTTTGGAAGTGATTTCAATCGGAAAAATACTTGGTTTAGTCAGATGGATTTATTTACAGACTATCTGCGGAGGTCGAACTTCCTTTACAGCAAGGTACTTATGTGGCGGATGTTGCTTATTTCATCGGTGAAGATACTCCCAAAATGACCGGCTCGATAGACCCTCAACTACCAAAAGGGTATTCGTTTGACTTCATTAATGCCGAGGTATTTTTAACGAGGGCTGTTGTAAAGGATGGTCATTTAACCCTGCCTGATGGAATGAAGTACCGTTTACTAGTATTGCCAAATCAAAATCAATGCGTCCCGAAGTACTGGGAAGGATTAGTGAATTGGTACACGATGGTTTGGCTGTTTATGGTGAGGCTCCTGAATATTCTCCGAGTCTGTCCGGTTATCCTGAAGTAGACAAGGAGGTATCACGTATTGGTACAGAATTGTTTGCTAACGATCATTATGGAAAAGGAAGGGTATTTCAACGAGGCATTGTTTTACAAGATGTGTTGGATGCACTGAATATACATCCTGATTTTAGATGTGGAAAGGATATGCCAGTTTTGTTTATACATCGAACTCTACCGGATGCGGAAATTTATTTTGTGTCCAATCAGCATAATGAGAGAGTGGTTTTAACGGAGAATTTCGTGTGTCGCAGGAATTCTCCCCAGAACTTTGGAATCCTGTTACGGAGAGATCCGTTATTTACCGGATTTTAAAAGTAAAGAAGGCTATATATCTTTACCGGTTGAGTTGGAAGGAAATGAAAGTGCCTTTATCGTTTTCGTAAGAATAACAAGCTAACAGAAACGAAAGATAATTTTCCGCAGAAAGTAACAGTTTGTAAGATAAATACCCTTGGAGGATCACGTTTGAAGCAGGTAAGCGTGGACCGGAAACACCGGTAGTCTGGTCTCAATTGAAAGATTGGATGAATTCAGAGAATGACAGTATTAAATACTTCTCTGGCCAGGCTGTTTATGAAACTACTTTCACATTAGAAAACTTCCGCAGAAGAACTTGTATATTGATTTGGGTAATGTAATGGTGATGGCAAAGTGACACTGAACGGACAATATGTAGGTGGGGTATGGACGTTCCCATATCGTTTGAATGTGACAGGCTATTTAAAGGAAGGTGAGAATAAATTAGAGATAACAGTCGTCAATAATTGGCAAAATCGTCTAATCGGCGATCAACGTTTTCCTGAAGACCAACGTCTGACGTGGACGACTATTAATCCTTGGAAAGCTGATTCTTCATTACAGTCTTCGGGGCTGCTTGGACCTGTAGAAATTCAGGCTTTGATTATAAAATAGTTAAACCCGAATGAATTGTTTTTATCCTTGTAGTGGCATTTTCATTCATAACCGTTCTTTGTATAAGTATAGTTTTTCAAAACGTTCTGAAGTGCATATTTAACAAAGTGATATTGTATACCACAAAAAAGTAATTCTGTTTAGTGGTGTATTGTTTTTAATCGTTCTAATTGAAAATGAACAAATGTAATCTGATAAAAAACTAATAATAATGAATATTACTGTTTACAGAGTTTATAAACGATTTATTAACCGCTATTTCTATTGTATATGAAAAGCTTGTTTTATTTATTTTTACCTATTGCAGGTGTATGGTTGTTTTCATCTTGTGCTAATTTAGAGCAAGTTGAGACGACGGATCTTGATCGGGAATCTGTTTTTGCAGATAGTGCATATACGGCAGGATTCCTTTCTCAAATTTATGTAGATGTTGGTTATGATGTTAAGCCCAATCGATACACTACTAATATTTTGGGGGTAACAAAAGAACATGGAGGCTTGCAGACTGCTTGTGACGAGGCTGCTTATAAAGTAGTCTCTGATGTTACTAATGATGTAATGTTTGCAACCGGGACTATTAATTCGCTTAATGTATTGGAAGATGATGTTTGGAAGAAGGCATATACTAATATCCGAAGGGTGAATTTATTTATGAAGTATGTAGATGGTGCTCCGTTACTTGAATCCACTAAGATTCAGTATAAGGCGGAAGCCCGATTCTTGCGTGCATGGTATTATGCAATGATGTTACGTCATTATGGTGGAGTGCCTTTGCTTGGTGATACCATATATGAGGTAGAAGATGATATGAAAACAAAGCGTGACACATATGCTGATTGTGTGAAATATATTGTAGACGAATGTGAGTTGGCTGCAAAAGATTTGCCTGTTGTATTCAGCGGTATGAATAATGGACGCGCCACAGCTGGCGCATGTAAGGGGCTGATTTCGCGTATTCGTTTATATGAAGCTAGTAAATTATTCAATGGTAGTGATTTTGGTACATCTACTAATTGCCCAAAAGAGTTGATAGGTCATCCTAATTATGATAAAGAACGTTGGAAGGCAGCTGTTGATGCAGCTCTCGATGTGATAAAACTGAATCGTTATGCTATTTACACGCGTCATGTAGAAGCTGATGGATACAATCCAGGAAGATCAGAACCGGGATGGGGATTTTATGCAATCTTCCATAATAATGACTTTGGTAAAGTGTCGGATGGTGCCTATGTGACGTATTCAAATGGATCGTACTGCGAAATGATATTCGAATGCAGGCCAGGGGAAGGTAATCAACGTGAAGCATTGTTTGGTCCTCCCACGTGTGGTGGTAACGGTAATGGAGGTTATATTTATCACGACTTAGTAGAACAGTTCCCGATGAAAGATGGAAAGAAAATAGGGGAAAGCGATAAATATCCTTATGATCCCATGAAACCAGCAGAAGGACGTGACCCACGTTTTGCTAATACAGTTGTTTGGAATGGTAGTGTAATAATGAGTGGAGGTGATAAAGATCACGTCGTCTATACTCATAAAGGAGTGGGATCGACTACTGATGCTTTTGGAAGTGGTACGCCGACCGGATATTATATTCGGAAATTTAGTCATCGTCAATTAGCTGGAAATTGGTTTGTAGGTACTTCACAGGCATTCGACTTGATTCGCTATGCTGAAATTCTGTTGAATTATGCAGAAGCAGTCAATGAATATTACGGTCCAGATCATAAAGATGTTTTAGGAGAACAAATTATAAGTCCATTTGAAGTATTGAAAGTACTTCGTGAACGTGCTGGTATCGATGCTGGAAATGATGGTAGGTACGGATTAGAAGAGGGTGTAGAAACAGATTACAGGAAAATGAAAGACGCTATTCGCTTGGAACGTCGTATTGAGCTAGCTTTTGAGGGACATCGTTTCTTTGATGTGCGTCGATGGATGATTGCTGAAGATACTGAAAATATGCAGATGCATGGATTCGAAATAACAAAACTATAACAGAAAAAGGTAAGGTGGTTCCGGTCCGTAAACATACTTTCCGTAAAGCGATGTACTTCTTTCCTATTCCCTATAAAGAAATAGTGAAGTCTGAAGATTTAATACAAAATCCTTATTATGAATAATTTTAAGATATAGAGTATAGTATGAAATTAAATGTGCGATTTATAATGGGGGCTTTCTTTGCATTAACAATAATTGTTAGCTCTTGCAATACGTTTAAAGACGAAATAACCCCTGATAATTATTCAGAAGTAGCTAAAATATAAATGCCAACTGGCAATTATCAGCTGTTTCTCGAAATGGAGTGGACATTACGGATATGATGGATTTTACGCGTTTCCATATTGTGCTGAATGAAGATAATACATATAAAATAGAAAACTATTTACCTTTTATAGTGAAAGGTAATGGTAGCTGGAGTGTAGATGATCCCATATATCCGTTTCATCTTTTTTAAAGAAAATGGGACAGAGAAAGAAATAAAGACGCTTATTGGGTTTCGAACAGTAAATGGAAAGCGTCAGATGTCTATCACTTTGAGTCCGGGATGTCATACAAATAAGTATGTATATACTTTTAAGCAAGTAACAGAATAATGTTTTAAAGTAATTTTATGAAAACGAATATCAAAAAATAGGATTGCTTGGGTAAGCAGTAGCATTCTGATGGCGCTTGTTGTAGTCGGATGTGTTTATCTTGATAAAGTTAATGTCAACCAAGGCACGGAAGAGAATCCCATTTATTGGGCAAAAGCTGGAGAAATTGCAACTTTTACTATTGATGCTCATATTGACTGTGCAGAAAATCAAACGAAAAAATTTCTTATGGCAATCTTGGTTCCGAAAAGTTGGAATGCACGTGAGAATACAACTGTAACCTATACGGCTACAGGTAAGGAAGATGGAGTTACTTCGTTGCCCATGTCACCTGTTAACCCCAATTAGTGCCCAAAAATGTGGATGTACCTTGGTCGGAAGTATTAAGGGCTGAATATGGTGTGGGTACCAATGTGTTGAACGATATGGAATGGGTAGCTTTTAGTACGAATAAGATCTATACGATGCTTGAGCATGAGAATGCTACTATCAAAATAACTTTGAAATGTAAAACCGGACCTAAAAATCTCCGTTTTAAGCCTGCTTTCTTCATTAACTTTGCGGAAGACGACTTTCCTGCAAATGACGAACACGGTATGAAATACAAAAGTATGTACCTAGCAACGATTGCTTCGAAGTGGTAGAAGGAGTAGGCGAAGTAACTGATTTCTGTGCTTTTCACTATAATAAAGTTGAACCGCTAGCAGCATTACAAGATGACTTTGTGACATTCACTTTCCTAGGTGATACATATACCAATAACCTTAAGGAGGCTGCTGTCTATTTGGAAGCTGTAGCATATACAGATAATGGCAATACGTATGAAGTAAAAGAAAAGAGTGCAAAGACGTTGATGCCTAAGGAAGACAGTTTTCTTAGTAATATCTTTAATTTAACAATTTGGCCGGCAGAATATTTTGGAATTCAAGAGGGAAACGATCACCCGTATTGAGTACATCTTTACAAATAAGGATGGTACACTTAGCATTACGGGTACTGATGATAAAATAGCTGCGGAGAGGTAGAAGGTGAAAAGAACCTTTTATTTGCGAACTTGCCTGTGAATAAAGCCATCAAGCATTTGTTCTTTTATTAATATTAAAAGATAGATAAATTATATGTATAATATAGTAACTAAAATAAGTAGACGGTTTTATTTTGTATTGCTTGCCATGGGTATGCTTTGGGGAATGATGTCTCCAAAGTATTTGCACAGGAAGTAGGTGGTGCTAATATTACTGGTAAGGTGGTTGACCAATATGGTAATCCGGTTTCGGATGTAACGATCACCATGAAAAATAGTGATTTTAAAGTTATAACAGGGATTGATGGAGTTTTACATTTCAAATGAAAAAAGGAGATGTATTGCGTTTGTCACATCCGGAGTTCATTCACAAAGAAGTTAAGGTTAATAAGTTGAAGAATACAGAGCGTGTGTTCAAGGTGACTTTAAATGAACAATTTATCAAAGACAAGGGAACTGTTAGTGGTCCTTATGAACCAAAAAATAAGAAAAACTATTTAGGATCTGCTGCTACTGTGTATACGGACGAGTTGTCATCTATGATGGGGACAACTATCTTACCGGCTTTGCAAGGCCGTATGGCAGGTTTGAATGTTAGTCAGTATGCAGGAGCTCGTGCGCATCAGATTGCTGCTAATTCAAGAAATGATTTGATTGGTGCTATACCTTTGTTTGGCCAGGGATTTTATAGTGATAACACTGAATTCAGTGTCGGTTCACGTGGCAATGCTCCGATCGTAGTTGTTGATGGTATCCAGAGAGAACTATATTCACTCGATCCCGAAGCTATCGAGTCGGTATCTGTACAGAAAGATGCGTTGTCATCAATGTTTTGGGCATGCGCAGTTCGCGTGGTACTTTACTAATTACAACTAAAGAGCCGATTAAAGAAGGTTTTCAATTGTCTTTTACGGGACGTTTCGGCGTACAGAGTGCATTAAAACTCCTAAGCCTCTATCAGCATATCAATATGCATATTTGTTGAATGAAGCATTGCAAAATGACGGAAAGGATCCGCTTTATTCATACGATGACTTTAATAAGTTTCGTACACATTCTAATCCTTACACACATCCTGATATAAATTGGTTCGATGAAATATTGAATAAAATGCTATTACACAAGCATATAATCTAAATGTAACAGGAGGTAATAGGGTTACACAATATTTTGTAAGTGTTGGTTATCAGGGTGAAAAGGGTTGTTTGCAAATCCACAGATAATGATGCCCACGATACGAATTTATCATATTCACGTTATATGATTACTTCGAAGGTGAACATCAATATAACTGATGACTTTACAGCAAAAGTAACTTTACTTGGTCGTGTGGAAGATGGTAATCAACCTGGAGTATCTTATGGGAACTTATTAAATTCTATTTATAATACTCCTAATAATGCTTATCCTATTAAAACCCAAATGGAACGTGGGGTGGTAATAAAACGTTTGACAATAACCTGATGTCTCAATCGATTAACTCAGGCTATATCAAGGATAGCGCGAGAGATATGGTGGGAGGTGTTAACTTGAAATATGATTTTGGTAAATTTGTGGAAGGTCTGTCAGTTCGTATGGTGGGTAATGTCTCTATTCAGAACCGTTCGTATGTTCAAAGAAGCAAACGTGCTCCGGTATATGCTTATGGATTTGATAAAGAAGGGAAAGAATCCTATATTTTGCATGGGGCCACAAATACACAATCTAATTTTTAATTCAGTGACTAGCTATCAACAAATGTATGGTCAGATTGCTGTCGACTACAATCGGCGCTTTGGAAAACATGGAGTAAAAGCTACTTTAATGAGCGATACTCGTCAAACCTTGGTCAATTATGATTTACCCCAGTTGCCTTCCAATATTATAGGTGACGTAGCTTATGATTATGCGGAGAAATATTTTGTACAGGCTGCTGTGAGTGAAAGTTATTTCAATCGTTATGCTCCGGGTAACCGTTGGGGAACTTTCTACGCATTTGGTCTTGGCTGGGATGTGAGCAAAGAAAATTTTATGGAGGATGCTAATTGGTTGGATCAGCTAAAGTTACGTGGAACATTTGGTAAGACGGGGAATGGTATGGATAATTCAGGTTATTATGGATATCGACAAACATTTTCTAGCAACGTGGCAGCTGGTTACCCAATGGGAATAAACTTGGGTATGGAAATCTAACAACGGAAAATACTCCGTTGGCAAATCCTTACTTGACATGGGAAAAGCGTATAAATTGAATGTGGGAGTTGATTTATCATTATTTGATAACCGTTTGAAACTGACCGCAGATTATTATAATGACAAATATTTTGATTTGCTCCAAAACAGAGGCAAAAGTATCCAGTTAATTGGACAGTATTATCCGTCAGAAAATATTGGTAAGGTGCGTCGTTATGGTGGAGAACTTTCAGTGACTTATCAAGACCGTGTGAGCAATTTCAATTATTATATTTCTGCTAACTGGAGTTGTGACCAAAGTAAATTGCTCTATATGGACGAACAGTATGTTCCAGAAGAATATTTGCGTCAGACAGGGCGTCCTGTAGGAGTCATGTACGGATTGGTAGCCGATGGATTCTTTCCAAAGAAGAAATAGAAAATAGTCCGGTAATCGAAGGATTTAATAATATTCAGCCAGGTGATATTAAATACAAAGACTTGAATGGTGATAAAGTGATTAATGAGTTTGACCGTACTGTAATTGGTGGCGATAAACCGTATTCTTACTTTGGAATTGATTTGGGTTTTGAGTGGAAAGGACTAGAATTCTCTATGCTTTGGCAAGGAGCATATAATCGTGATTACTATTTAGGTGATGTGACTCTGACTGAGGGCTTCCAACAAAATGGTCAATTTTATGGTCAGGCTTATGAAAATATGTTAGGGAGATGGACTCCGGAAACAGCTGAAACTGCTACGTTCCCAAGACTGACGGCTGGTGGAAATAATTATAATCGTGGTAATGGCTGGAACTCCTCTTTCTGGTTACGTTCCGGAAACTATATCCGATTGAAGAATATTAGTTTGGGATATAACTTACCCGATTCATTTTGTCGTAACAATTTGGGCGGTTTGCGTGTAAAACTGTTTGTCAATGGACAAAACTTGTTTACGAAGTCTGCGTGCGATTTAGTTGACCCGGAAGTTAGCTTCACAAGCTATCCGTTACAACGTTGTATTAGTACAGGTATTAATATCAGATTTTAATGAATTATTGTATGGTACGAAATAAATATTTAACATTTTTTGGTGCATGTTTGTTGTTCATGGCTTCGGCTTGTAACGATGGATATGAGAAAGAACCAGTGGAACAATTCACACTTGATTATTTGTTTTCCAAAGTCGATTCGGCTGGTGTACAATCCAGACGATTTCTGAACAATATCTATTATGAACATTTATATAGTGGATACAATCGGGTGGATGGTGATTTTTTAGATGCTGCTTCGGATGATGCTGTTTCCGTCAATAATAATGACCCAGCAGTCTATAAATTGTTAGTTGGACGCTATTCGGCATTGACTCGTGTAACAGATATGGAATGGGGTGAATATTATCAAGGGATCCGTAAAGCGAATATCTTGATTAATAATATTGACGTAGTGCCTTTCAACATGAAATATACGAATGCGTTGGGAGAGGTAAAAACATTGAATTATACAATGAAAGCGGAAGCTCGTTTTTTGAGAGCCCACTTTTACTTTGAATTAGTGAAACGTTATGGCGGCGTTACTTTGGTGGGTGATCAAGTATACGATTTGAATGATGATATAGAGCTTCCCCGGAATACATTTGCTCAATGCATTGATTATATTGTTCGTGAATTGGATGAAATTAAAAATGATCTTCGTTCATTACCGATGTCGGATGGCGGTGACTATGCACATGCACCAACAAAAGAGGCTTGTATGGCAATGAAAGCCAGAGTATTGTTATATGCGGCTAGTCCGTTGTTTAATGAGAAACCTATAGAACCTGGAAATGAATTGATTGGATATGCTTCTTATGATCCGGAACGATGGAATCTGGCGGCTCAAGCAGCTAAAGATTTAATTGATGAGTTTGGTCCTAATGGTAAAAAGACGTTGGATTTGACAGATGATTTCCGTAAAATATCTACAGAATTTTATAGTTCAGATAATAATCCGGAATTGATTTTCTTTCGTCCTATAGGTAAAGGAAAAGGTTTTGAAACAGCTAATGGTCCATTGGGATTTTCCGGAAATGCGTTGGGATATGGAAATACTAATCCGACACAAAATTTAGTGGAATCATTTTTAATGAAAGATGGAAAAACTCCGGGTAATAGTACAAAATATGAATATAATGAGAAGAATGATCCGTATAGAGATCGTGATCCCCGTTTAGAGTTAACAGTATTGCATCATGGTTCTTCTTGGTTGAATACGCAGCTTCAAACAAATTTCGGTGGAGCGAATAATCCTTCAGGGGCCGAATATAGCCGAACTAGTTATTATATATCTAAGTTCATGAAAGATTATAAAACGAAAAGCGAGTATGATAGTGAAGCACTACACTTGTGGGTGATGTATCGTTATGGAGAGGTATTGCTAAATTATGCTGAAGCGTTGAATGAATATCAGTCGGCACCTTCACAAGATGTGTATGATGCTATTATTGCGTTGAGGAAACGTGCGGGTATCGATGAAGATGATAATTATGGCTTAGGAGCATTAGGGTCGATAAATAAAACTGATATGCGTAAAATTATTCAAAACGAGCGACGTATTGAGATGGCTTTTGAAGAACAACGCTATTGGGATATCCGTCGTTGGAGAATAGCTGAAGAAGTTTTCGAGAAACCTCTGGAAGGTTTAAATATTCAAATTTCTGGTGCTGTAACGACTTATTATAAGATAAATGTATTGTCTACTACGTTTAATGTGAAACGTTACTTCTATCCTATTCCGTACTCGGAAGTGATAAAGAATAAAAATATGGTTCAAAACCCGAATTGGTAATATGTTATGAAAAGAATACTTTTAATATTATTAAGTATAAACCTGTTTGCGTTTGCCTTTGGACAATCGATAACAGTAAAAGGAAAGGTGTCTTCCACAGATGGTGAACTGCTTCCGGGAGTAAATGTAAAAGTGAAGGATGCGACAATTGGTACAATTACGGATTTTGGCGGTAATTATCAGTTGAAGGTAAATAAGGGTGAAGTGTTGGAATTCACTTATATTGGTTTTAAGAAACTTACTGTGAAGGTCGGGAACCAGCGGGATTGGAACGTAGAGCTAACGCCAGACTTGACGAATCTTGATGAGGTAGTGGTAGTAGCTTATGGTAAAGCTAAGCGTATTACGATGACTGGAGCTGTTAGTGGTATACAAGCACGTGAAATACGTAATGTACCGACTAGTAGCTTGCAGAATGCATTAACCGGAAAATTACCGGGCTTTTTTAGCCAACAGCAATCCGGACAGCCGGGCAAAGATGCTTCTGATTTCTTTATTCGTGGTGTGAGTTCATTGAATAATGATGGTAATAAGCCATTGATTATAGTGGACGATGTTCAGTATACGTATGAACAGTTGTCTCAAATCAATGTGAATGAAATCGAAAGTATATCTATCTTGAAAGATGCTTCTACAACGGCTATCTATGGTATTAAGGGAGCTAATGGAGTATTGGTGGTGAAGACCCGAAGAGGAGAACAGGGTAAGCCTCAAATCAATGTACGTTTAGAAGGTGGTATGCAGATTCCAGTACGTACTCCAAAATTTTGGACTCATACAATACGGCCATTTTGGTGAATGAAGCATACGAGAATGATGGGATGCCCAGACTATTCTCAAAGCAGATGTGATGGCTTTCAGGGATCATACAGATCCTTATGGCCATCGGATGTAAATTGGTATGATGAGATTTTTAAGAAAAGTGCTTTTCAGGAAAATGTAAATGTGGATGTTTCCGGTGGTTCTAAAAGGTTGAAATATTTTGTTTCTGCTGGTTACTTTACGCAAGATGGTATGGTGAAAGACTTTGGGACGAAGGATAGTGGAGTGAATTCTAATTATTTTACCGTCGTTTCAATTATCGTACTAATATTGACTTTGCTGTGACGGATAATTTGAGTATGCGTTTGGATATATCATCGCGTTTTATGAATATCAATGAGCCTTGTAATATGAATGCGACAGGTGAAATTTATGATTTTAAAAATGCATCCTTATTCAGCTCCGGTATTAAATCCGAATGGTTCTTATGCTTATTTGAATGATACGGAAGGATATAGACCAACATTGAATGCTCGTTTAGCAAATGAAGGATATAAGCGTACCCGTCGTAATGATAATAATATTCTATATGGAGCTACTTGGAAAATGGATTTTCTGACACCGGGACTTTCTGCTAATTATCGCTTGGCATATTCGAGTGTAGACGAAAATCATCGTCAGGCAAACCGATCTCAATATCCTACTTATCATTATGATTCGTCAACTAATGGATATGTAATTAATCCTAATAAAGTATATGAGTATGGAACGTTTTCTGTGACTAGTGGTACGGAAAAGGCTACAAAAGACTTGAATATTCAAGCTTCGGTGAATTATGCACGCGTATTTAATGGAGGAGATCATGATGTCAGTGCTATGTTTCTGTATAATCTTCAAACTACTACAGTAGACAGAGATGGTCTTGTATCAGCAGCTGTTCCCAACAATTTTGAAGGATATACCTTAACAATGGGTTATAAGTATAAAAGTAAATATTTGATAGATCTCAATATGGCCTATAACGGAACCGACCGTTTCGGAAGGAGTAATCGTTTCGGATTTTTCCAGCTGTAGGTATTGGTTATGCTATTTCAGAAGAAGACTTCTTTAAAATGTAGATTGGCTGGCAGATAAAATACAACTTTTGAAAGTTAGAGCTTCTTACGGTCTTGTTGGTTCGGATGTGGCAGCGGGCAATCGTTATTTGTATGATCAGGTATATCAGAAGGGTGATGGTTACTCTTTTGGCGATTATCCAAAACTTACTGACTCGTATAAGGAAGGTGATTTGGGAACTCCTAATGCTACTTGGGAAAAGGCGAAGAAATTTGATGTTGGTTTGGATATGAACTTTTTAAATAAATTTTCATTTACTATTGACTACTTTTAGATAAGCGCTATGACCAGTTAGTGACGAGAGAATACATTCCATTAGTTATTGGTATCGGTTTTCTCCAAATAATATAGCAAGGACAACTAATCAAGGTTTCGATGGTCAGATTAGCTATCAAGATCGATTCGGTGATTTTGATTTCAATACAAACTTGGTATTCTCTTATGCAAAGAATAGGGTCGATTATAAAGCCGAAGCTCAACAAAAATATCCATGGTTGGCTGCGACCGGAAAGTCTTTAAATCAGCCCTTTGGTTATAAATGGATTGGGTACTATACTCCAGAAGATGTTGCGAAGATACGGGCCGGTGCTTCAGATGCTCCAGCAGCTCCCTATACAGATATTCCTGTACAAGCTGGTGATTTGAAATATGCCGATCTGAATAATGATGGAACGATTGATGATTATGATAAAAGTGCTATTGGTAAGCCCAATTTGCCTTCTACAACTTTGGGATGGTCGTTTGGTGGATATTGGCGAGGATTTAGCTTCAATGTATTATTTCAGGGCTCATTCGATTATAGCTTTGCTATTAATGGTACAGGTATTGAATCATTTAAGAGTCAGTTTCAGCCTATTCATACTAGCCGTTGGACATTGGAACGCTATCAAAATGGTGAAGAAATTGGTTTCCCGCGCTTGACGACTAATCCTTCTACAATTAATAGTGCCAGTACTTATATGTCTGATTTCTGGTTGATTAATGCTTGGTATATTCGTTTGAAAACTGTCGATTTGGGATATCAGCTTCCAAAGAAGATATTGCCGAAAGCTATCGATAATATTCGTTTCTATGTAAATGCTTACAATTTGTTAACATTTACAGGTTATGATAAGTATCAGCAAGACCCGGAAATAAAAACAAATACGGCTGGTGATGCATACATGAATCAACGTGTTGTGAATTTAGGTGTACAATTGACATTCTAATTACTAAAAGATATAGTTATGAATAAATATAAAGTTGGAAAGTTCTTATTACTTCCTTTGTTGTGTGGAACAATTGAAGCTTGTGACAAATTTGAAGCCTTTCCTTTGGAATACGAGAATACCCCGCAGGATGATGCAGTAGAAAATGTATTAAATAATATAAATCCGGCATGGGAATTAGAACTGTTGGAACGTAATGATTATGTGGTAGCTTTTAAAGATAAGAAATATGACAAGTTGTTTACTCGTACTTTAGGATGGAATGGAGGTGATGGAGTGTTGACGACGCAGTTGCCTGATGGAAATACCTTTTGGTCATTTAATGATAGTTGGTATGGAGTAGTAGATGGGGAAACTCGGTCACGTGATGGAAACAAGGTGAACTTCCCTCGTAACACGATTATGGTACAAACGCCAGGTGATAAAGAAGAAAATCTTGTTTGGTTAGCTGATTTTATCCAGACTACTGATCCGAATGCTCCACGCTATTATCAGGCACGTACTCATATTCGTCATCCGAAGGCGTCCAAAACAGATGAACAGATTCAGGAAGGAGATATTGATCAAAATTGGTTATATTGGGCGGGTGATGCTACTGTTTATAATAATCAATTACAGGTTCTTTGGAATGGAGTAGATAATACTGATGAAGAACATCAAATGAGGCACGAGGGTATTTGCCTGGCTACTTATAGTTTAGAAGGGAAGCCGGGTGATGAAAACTATATGAAACTCATTAGTGTGAATCATCATTTTAATGATGCTGATATTTATGGATATGGCTCTACTTTATATGAAGATGAAGACGGACATATTTATTTATATGGTACGTATGATAATTATAATATTATAGTTGCACGTACAGCTACACATAGTTTAGATAGCCCATGGGAATATTATGTATGCAATGAAGAAGGAGAATATTCTTGGCAAAATGCTTATCCGACGCAGGAACAAGTTGCTCTTTCCAAAATTCAAGAAACTGATTGTAGTATGCCTTGGGTTTTTAAGAAAGGAGATAGCTATTATATGGTAGCACAAGCTAAATGGTTTGGGCGTGAAATGTATATTTTCCGGAGTGATAAGCCTTATGGACCTTTTACAGATCGTAAAACCTTATTCGGACTTCCAAATACTTTGGATAAATTGGGTGTGCAGACTTATGGTAATTTATATATGGTGAATTTACATCCTCATTTATCACGAGAAGGTGAATTAGTATTTTCTACTAATACAGACCCAGCTGATGGCTTTGGAGGAAATTTTAATGCAGTAGGTAGTGCGGATTTTTATCGTCCATACTTCTACCGTGTATATAATTGGGAAATGCTTTTTAAAGAATAAATCTGATAGGCATTAATTTCATTCATTTAAGAGGATCATTTCTAAGCTTTATAAACAGGAAATGATCCTCTTAAATATTATTGAAAGAGATATTCCCGGGTACTCACAGGCTAGCTAATCGGGAAATCTAAATAATAGATATTAGTGGTAAATGTCCTTTTATTCGTTCTTATAATAAATATTTTGTAAATTGATAAAAGTATACTTAGGAATGAATAAGTTGTATATGTTTTCATTATTCTGGTCATTATGTGTGACTAGTTTATCAGCGCAGGTGAACTTGCCTCCGATATTCTCGGATAACATGGTGTTGCAGCAACAAACACAAGCTCCTATATGGGGTGAGTCTAAACCCGATAAGGAAATAGTAATCACTACTTCATGGGATCAGAAGAAATATACAGTTCAGGCTGATGCGCGAGGTAAGTGGAATACAAAAGTAACCACTCCGGCAGCTGGAGGACCTTATGATATTATAATTTCCGATGGGAAAAAAGTGAAACTTTCTAATGTGATGATCGGAGAGGTATGGGTATGTTCCGGCCAATCCAATATGGAAATGCAGGTAGAAGGTTGGGGTAAAGTGATGAACTATCAGCAAGAAAAGAGGAGGCGGACAATTATCCGAATATTCGTTTCTTATTGGTAGAGAAAGCAACAAGTCCATTACCAATAAATGACATTAAAGCAGCAGGAAATGGTTGGCAGGTTTGTTCATCAAAAGTGTAGCAGACTTTTCGGCAGCCGGTTATTTTTCGGACGTGATTTACATAAGTATCAGAATGTGCCAATCGGCTTGATAGATACTTCTTGGGGAGGTACCTATATTGAGACATGGACGAGTAAAGAGGCTTTAGCAACAATGCCGGATATGCAGAAGAAACTTGATGTTTTGAAAGAACTTCCGATTTCATCCGAAGATCGTGAAAAGAAATTTCATTCAGATGTGGAAGATTGGAAAAAGGAGATTGAAAAGATTGATAAAGGATTTGTGGATGGCAGAGCCATATGGACAGTTACAGACTTTGAAGACAGTGCATGGAAAACAATGAGAGTGCCTGGTTTGATGCAAGAGCAAGGTTTGAAAGGATTTAATGGTATCGTTTGGTTCAGAAAAACAATAGATATTCCGGCGAAATGGGAGGGCAAAGAACTGACGTTGAATGTCGGAGTAATTGATGATAATGATTTTACCTATTTCAATGGCGTGCAAGTAGGACACACCGAGGGATGGATGTCCCCTAGAAGCTATAAGATACCCAAAGAGTTGGTGAAAAGTGGTAAAGCAGTGATTGCTGTGCGTGTTATGGATACAGGAGGTACGGGTGGTATAAATGGAAGTCCTGAAAGTATTTCACTTCATCGTTCCCAATTGGATGCCATACCATTGGCCGGTGATTGGAAGTATCAAATTTCTTTGAATATTAAGGATATTCCACAGATGCCTGTTAATACAGCCAATGAACCGAATATTCCTGGCTTCTTATTTAATGCGATGCTGAATCCGTTGATTCCTTATAGTATAAAAGGGGCGATTTGGTATCAAGGAGAAGCTAACACAGGACAGGCATATCAATATCGTGAATTGATGCCATTAATGATAAAAGACTGGCGGGATCGTTGGGGATATGACTTTCCATTTTACATGGTGCAACTGGCAAGTTTCACAGCTCAACAGACAGCTCCAGTGGATGCAACTTGGGCTGAATTGCGAGAAGCTCAAACACGAACATTGCATCTTGCAAATACAGGAATGGCTGTGACAATTGATATAGGTGATGCTTTTGATATTCATCCGAAAAATAAGCAGGAAGTCGGCAGACGTTTGGCATTGGCTGCGCGGGCACAGACTTATGGTGAGAAAATACCATATTCCGGTCCAATGTATGATACGTATCAGATGGAAGGTAATAAGATCCGTATTTATTTCAAACATACAGATGGTGGGTTGAAGACTGCAAATAACGAAGTAATAAAGGGATTTACCATTGCCGGTGTTGATCATAAATTTCATTGGGCTGATGCTGTGATTGAGGGTAATACCATCGTTGTATCTTCACCGGAAGTTGCTTTCCCGATAGCTGTTAGATACGCATGGGCTGATAATCCGATCTGTAATTTGTATAATGGAGCCAATCTTCCGGCATCTCCATTCCGTACGGATGATTGGCCGGGAATCACTTTCGACAATAAATGATTCATTCAATCTATTTATCAGTAAAAATAGTACGTTACACATTAAAGAATAACCATGAGAAAACTAATTTATCTAGTAATCTTTCTTTTTATTTCGACAGGAATATATGCCCAAATGAAAGACCTTGTGCAATATGTCAATACACTGCAAGGTACCGACTCTCATTTCGGATTAAGTTATGGAAATACATACCCTACTACCGGTATGCCTTATGCCATGCATACGTGGTCTGCCAAACAGGGAAAAATGGAGAAGGCTGGAAATATCAATATGCAGTAGATAATATTAGAGGATTCTGCCAGTCACATCAATGTAGCCCGTGGATGAGTGATTATGCGGTGTATTCCTTTATGCCGATGGTAGGGAAGTTAGTCGTTAATCAGGAGATGCGGGCAACGAAGTTCAGCCATGATAATGAAATTGCCAAGCCGCATTATTATAAAGTGATGCTGGATAATGGAATTACAACCGAGATGGCTCCAACTACTCGTGGTGTACATTTACGCTTTTCTTATCCCTCTACCGAAGACGCCTATCTGGTAATTGACGGATATACAGATATGAGTGAAATCAAGATTGATCCGGTTAAGAGACAAATTTCCGGTTGGGTGAATAACCAACGTTTTGTAAATAACTCTAAGACATTCCGTAGTTACTTTGTAGTGCAGTTCGATAAAGCATTTGAGGATTACGGTATGTGGGAAAATCAGAAAGATGAGATTTTCCCTAAAAAGTTGGAAGGAGAAGGCAAAGGCTATGGTGCTTATATCAAATTTAAGAAAGGATCGAAAGTACAGGCAAAGGCTGCTTCTTCCTATATCAGCGCAGAGCAGGCTGTGATTACACTGAACGACGAACTGGGTAAAGATAAGAATTTGGAAGCCACCAAAATACGTGGACATAAAACGTGGAATGAATTATTGAACCGAATCCAGGTAGAAGGTGGAACAGACGAACAAATGAAAACTTTCTACTCCTGCCTGTTCCGTGCCAATCTCTTTTCACGCAAATTCTATGAACGTAAAGCAAACGGAGAACCTTATTACTATAGTCCTTATGACGGTAAAGTATATGACGGATATATGTACACCGATAATGGATTCTGGGACACTTTCCGTTCTCAATTTCCATTAACTAATATTTTGCATCCTACTATGCAGGGACGTTACATGAATGCCTTGCTTGCCGCACAAGAACAATGCGGATGGTTACCTTCCTGGTCAGCTCCCGGAGAAACAGGAGGAATGTTGGGTAATCATTCCATTTCATTACTGGCAGATGCGTGGGCAAAAGGGATTCGGACTTTTGATCCGGAGAAAGCTTTGAAAGCCTACGCACACGAAGCCATGAATAAAGGTCCTTGGGGAGGCGCCAACGGACGCGGTTTCTGGAAAGAATATTTTGAACTGGGATATGTTCCTTATCCGGAATCAATGGGATCGAGTGCACAGACAATGGAATATGCATACGATGATTTCTGTGGCTACCAACTGGCTAAAATGACCGGAAACAAACATTATCAGGAAGTCTTTGCCCGTCAGATGTATAATTATAAAAACGTATTCGATCCGTCTATCGGTTTTATGCGTGGAAAAGGCGTTGATGGTAAATGGCAGGAACCGTTTGACCCGTTGGAGTGGGGTGGACCTTTCTGCGAAGGTAATGCCTGGCATTATACCTGGTCCGTATTCCATGATGTAGAAGGATTAATAAACTTGTTCGGAAGCGACCAAAGATTTACGACCAAAATGGATTCGGTATTCACCCTTCCCAGCACTATTAAACCGGGAACTTACGGAGGAGTGATCCATGAAATGAAAGAAATGGAATTGGCGGGTATGGGACAATATGCACACGGCAATCAGCCGATTCAGCACATGCCTTATCTGTATAGCTATGCCGGTCAACCGTGGAAAACCCAGTATTGGGTACGCCAGATCGTTGAAAGATTGTATAATTCCACAGAAAGAGGATATCCGGGAGACGAAGACCAAGGCGGTATGTCATCATGGTATATCTTGAGCTCATTAGGCATTTATGCCGTTTGTCCGGGTACGGATGAGTATGTAATTGGCAGTCCGTTATTTAAGAAAGCTACTATAACGATGGAAAACGGCAATAAATTCGTGATTGAAGCGAACAACAATAGTAAAGAGAATCTCTATATCCAGTCTGCTACCTTAAATGGACGTGTGTTGGATAAGAATTTTATCAGATACGACGATATAGCAGACGGAGGAATCATCCGCTTCGAAATGGGGAGTCAGCCGAATAAAGAACGATGTACGTCGAAGTATGCCGCTCCTTTCTCTTTGTCGAAAGAATAAGAAACTAAAAAGTGTAACGAGAATACAGTATGAAAAATAAAGTTTTAACAGGTTTATTATTGGTTTTGATTGGAGGGTGGGGGAGTCTCTCGGCGCAGAGCGCCGGGAGTAATTATTCCCGTCAGGTAAATACCCTGATAGGAACGAAAGGTGTGGGTCTGACTTCGGGATATCTTTATCCCGGAGCCACCTACCCTTATGGAATGGTGCAGTTTACCCCCTCTTACTTTTCTAAACGTTCCGGATTCGTCATCAACCAATTGAGTGGCGGCGGTTGCGAACACATGGGCAACTTCCCTACTTTTCCGGTAAAAGGCAAACTGAAGATGTCTCCGGACAATATTCTCAACTATCGTATCAATATCTCTGAAGAAAAAGGACATGCAGGTTATTATGAGGCAATGGTGCAGGAAGACATCAAAGCTAAACTGACTGTGACCGAAAGAACTGGTATGGCGAGTTATGAATATCCGGCCGATCAGCAATATGGTACGGTAATTATCGGTGGAGGTATTTCTGCTACTCCGATAGAGCAGGCCGCCATCGTTATTACTGCACCGAATAAGTGTGAAGGATATGCAGAAGGCGGTAATTTCTGTGGACTCCGTACACCGTATAAAGTCTATTTTGTAGCAGAGTTTGATACGGATGCGTTGGAATCGGGAACATGGAAAAGAAATGAACTGAAGCCGAACACGACTTTTGCTGAAGGAGAATACTCCGGAGTCTATTTTACTTTTGATGTAAATAAGAAGAAAAATATCCAATATAAGATTGGGGTTTCTTATGTATCAGTAGAAAATGCACGCGAGAATCTGAAAGCGGAGAATACCGGATGGGATTTCCTGCAGATTCAGAATCAGGCAGAATCCAAATGGAATCATTATTTGGGTAAGATTGAAGTAGAAGGAACCAATCCGGATCGTACCACTCAATTTTATACCCATCTGTATCGTTCATTCATTCACCCGAACGTATGTAGTGATGTGAATGGGGAATACATGGGAGCTGATTTCAAAGTGCATAAATCCCGTTCCAAGCACTATACTTCTTTTAGCAACTGGGATACCTATCGTACACAGATTCAACTATTGTCAATCCTTGATCCTGAAGTAGCCTCTGATATTGTTATTTCTCACCAATTGTTTGCCGAAGAGGCTGGTGGTGCTTTCCCGCGTTGGGTGATGGCTAATATAGAGACCGGCGTGATGCAAGGAGATCCGACTCCTATCCTGATATCCAATGCTTACGCTTTTGGTGCCCGCAATTATGATCCGAAACCAATTTTCAAAACCATGAGAAAAGGAGCGGAAGAACCGGGAGCAATGTCACAGGAGGTTGAGGCTCGTCCGGGACTGAAACAGTATTTGGATAAAGGATATTACAACGCTTCTATACAACTAGAATATACTTCCGCTGATTTTGCAATCGCACAATTTGCCTTACATGCCGTAGGAGATGAGTTTGCAAGCTGGCGTTATTTCCATTTCGCACGTTCATGGAAGAATCTGTATAACCCGGAAACCGGATGGTTGCAATCACGTAATCCGGATGGTTCGTGGAAACCACTGACTGAAGATTTCCGTGAATCGACCTATAAGAATTATTTCTGGATGGTGCCATACGACATTGCCGGACTGATAGAAATTATCGGAGGCAAAGCAGCGGCAGAAAAACGCCTGGATGAATTCTTTACTCGTCTGGATGCCGGCTATAATGATGCCTGGTTCGCTTCCGGCAATGAACCGAGTTTTCACATTCCTTGGATATACAACTGGGTTGGAACTCCCTATAAAGCACAGGAGATTATTAACCGTGTATTGAATGAACAGTATTCAAGTAAAATTGATGGTCTGCCGGGCAATGATGATTTAGGGACGATGGGCGCCTGGTATGTGTTCGCTTGTATCGGTCTTTATCCCGAAATACCGGGAGTGGGAGGCTTTACGGTGAACACTCCGATATTCTCATCCGTGAAAGTTCATTTGAAGAAAGGGGATATGGTGATAAAAGGCGGTTCGGAAAAGAATATTTATATCAAGTCCATGAAGCTAAACGGTAAACCGTATGACAGTACATGGATCGATTGGGATCAACTGAATAATGGGGCTACGATAGAATACACTACCTCGTCCAAGCCTGACGTGAAGTGGGGAACTAAAGTGACACCTCCCTCTTTTCCTTAAAGCAAATTAACGAGGCATATAAGTTTATATCATAAATTTAGGCACGGATTACACGGATTAACGCTGTTGTTCTATATATTCATCACTCTAAAACCGTGAAATCCGTGTAATCCGTGCCTCCTAACCATCTAAGATTATTTTGTAAAAGTACTTATTTATAATATCAAACGTGAAAATGAAAAAGCTACAAAACATAGCTTATCTACTGGTGGCTGCCGCATTAGTCACTTCCTGTGGCGGGAAGAAGCAGACATCTGAATTCCCGGATTGGGCATGGGCAGATTTCCAGCGTCCGGAAGGTATTAATCCGATTATTTCTCCTGACACTACAACCTTTTCTATTGTCCGATGAGACAGGATTCAGTAGCATGGGAAGCGAGTGATACGTTTAATCCGGCTGCCACTGTTTATAATGGAAAGTAGTAGTCCTCTACCGGGCTGAAGATAACTCGGCAACCGGTATCGGATCACGTACCTCCCGTTTGGGATATGCCTCTTCTGACGACGGACTACACTTCAAACGAATGTCCGTACCTGTATTTTATCCGGCAGACGATAGTCAGAAAGAACTGGAAAATCCCGGCGGTTGCGAAGACCCACGTGTTGCTGTAACAGAAGACGGGCTTTACGTAATGCATTACACACAATGGAACCGCAAACAGGCACGTTTGGCAGTGGCCACCTCGCGTGATCTTCAAACGTGGGAAAAACATGGACCGGCTTTCGCAAAAGCATACAACGGAAGATTCATAGATGAATTTTCCAAATCTGCCTCTATCGTAACCAAATTAATTGACGGCAAACAAGTGATTGCCAAGATTGACGGCAAATACTGGATGTACTGGGAGAAAAGTTTGTGAATGTAGCCACTTCCACGGACCTTGTCAACTGGGAACCGATGTTGGATGAAAATGGAGAATTCCTGAAAGTGATGACTCCCCGCGCAGGTAAGTTCGACAGTGACCTGACCGAATGTGGTCCTCCTGCCATCCTGACTGACAAAGGAATCCTTTTATTTTATAACGGCAAAAATAAATCGGGCGCAGAAGGAGACACACTGTATACAGCCAACTCTTATTGCGCCGGACAAGCCTTATTTGATGCCAAAGATCCTACTAAACTAATCGATCGCTTGGATAAGCCTTTCTATATTCCCGAATCAGACTTTGAAAAGAGCGGACAATATCCAGCCGGAACCGTATTTATAGAAGGACTTGTATTCTACAATCAGAAATGGTTCTTATATTATGGCTGTGCCGATTCACGCGTGGCAGTTGCCGTATATGATCCTCTCAAAAAATAAAGAAAACGTTCATAATGAAAATAACAGTTTATAAAATAGAAATTAAGACATGAAAAATTTTTGTATTGATTGCAGCGGCTTGTATGACATGTACTGCTGCGTTTGCACAAACTGTGAAACCTTTTAAGGAGGGTGAGAGAGCAGTGTTTCTGGGAAATAGTATAACGGATGGTGGGCATTACCATTCATACATCTGGTTATACTATATGACCCGTTTTCCGGATATGCCTATCCGTGTTTTCAACGGTGGTATTGGTGGAGACACGGCCTATGATATGAACAAACGCCGGATGGTGATATTTTTGCGATGAAACCTTCCGTGTTGATGGTTACTTTTGGTATGAATGATTCCGGATATTTTGAATATAACGGTGATAAGCCCAAAGAATTCGGTGAGCAGAAATATCAGGAAAGTATAAAGAATTACCTGCAGATGGAGAAGCGTTTTAAAGATCTTCCTGATACCCGTATCGTGATGGTCGGAACTTCTCCGTATGATGAAACCGTACAACTGAAAGAGAATACACCGTTCAAGACAAAAATGAAACCATCAAACGGCTTGTTGAATATCAGAAAGAATCGGCAGCTAAGAATAATTGGGAATTTACCGATTTAAATGCTCCTATGACAGCTATTAATCAGCAATATCAGCAGAAAGATCCTACCTTTACCCTTTGTGGCAGTGACCGTATTCATCCCGATAACGACGGACACATGGTAATGGCCTATCTTTTCCTGAAAGCCCGGGATTTGTAGGTAAGGAAGTAGCGGATATGGAGATTAATGCTAATAAAAACAAGTCGTTAAGTCGGAAAATTGTACCGTTTCAAATATAAAGAAGAACGGAAAAGATTTGAGTTTTGACTATTTGGCAGAAGCTCTTCCTTATCCTTTAGATACTATTGCCCGTGGTTGGGGACAGAAAAGAGCCAGGCAGAAGTGCTGAAAGTTGTTCCTTTTATGGAAGAGATGAACCGTGAAACGTTGAAAGTAACAGGACTGAAAGGCAATTATAAGTTGTTGATAGACGATGAAGAAATTGGAATCTGGAGTGGAGATGAACTGGCAAAGGGCATTAATCTTGCTGCTGAATCCAAAACTCCCCAATACCAACAAGCATTGACGGTGATGCACTTGAATGAATATCGTTGGGAAATTGAAAGAACATTCAGAGAATATGCGTGGTGTGAATTCGGCTTTTCCAGCAAAGGGATTGTTGTATGCTGACGACAGAAAAGCGATCGAGGTGATGGATGAAAACTTGGATAAAACGTTTGGTTGAAGGGACGTCGTGATATGTATTCAAAGATGATGTTTGAAGCTGTCCGTGATGCTCGCCAACAGGAAATGGATGTTCTTATCAATAAAATTTATGAAATAAATAAGCCTGTTGTAAGAAAGATTTTACTTAGAAAGGTCTGATGTGATAACAGCGTAGAAATACGATAGAATACTCACCGTAATGAGAAAGAATTCTCACTATAATGAGAACTTTTCTCATTGCGATGATATTTTTCTCATTACAGTGAGTATCGTTGAGAATATATGAATAGATAAGTACTCTTTGTAATAGCTTGATAATGTACTCCTTATTGTAGCTTTGCATTAAACAGACTACCTTTATTGAATTCTTAATTCTTTTCCAGAAATCGGAAGTGAAAAGCAATAATACTGTAAACAATTCCAAGCGTCCCAAGAGCATTAAGAAAGAAAGCAGCCATTTGGCAGCATCAGGCAATGCACTCCATGAGAAAGCCGGACCACATGTGCCGAGGCCTGGTCCCATATTACCTATGCTTGAGATTACGGTTCCTATTGATTCCAGAAAACCGACTCCTAAGCCCATCATGACAAGTACACTGATGATAACAATGACCACATACAAAAAGGTGAAAGCCAATACAGTAGACTGAATGGAAGGAGAAATAACTTGCTTATTTACCCGCACCGGGAGTATGGCGTTAGGGTGAAGAATATGTTTGAATTCATTTTTCACTACTTGAAACAGGATAACCATACGAATACACTTGATACCTCCTGTTGTACTGCCGGCACAAGCTCCGATAATCATCACAATGATGAGACAGCCCCAGAGGATAGAAGGCCAGAGCATATAGTCAGCTGTGACGAATCCCGTAGAAGTTTGCAATGAAACCACTTGGAAAAGCGATTTCCGGAATGCCTCCTCTACTCCCATAGAAGAAGTCTGATGGAGCCAGATAGCAATGAATAGAGTGAAGAATGAAACACAAATAAAGTAGAACTTCAGTTCCGCATCATGTAGGAACTTCTTAATTTTCCCATTAAACATCAACAGTAGCAATGTGAAGTTAATTCCTGAAAGGAACATGAAAATGGAAATTACATAGTCTATATAAGGTGAATGGTAATATTCAATGCTGGCCTGTTTAGTAGAGAACCCACCGGTACTGGTCGTTGCAAAAGCATGACATATACTATCGAATATGCTCATGCCACCACCTATTAATAAAATAATCAGTGTTCCCGTCATTCCGGCATAAATACCCCAAATCCATTTAGCAGTGATGCCAATGCGGGGATGCACTTTATCATGAGTAGGTCCGCTGGCTTCTGCTGCGAACACCTGAATTCCGCCCACACCAAAAATCGGCAGAACAGCAATGGTGAAGAATACAATACCCAAACCACCTATCCATTGCGTCATAGCGCGCCAGAAAAGTATTCCGTGGGGCATCGACTCTATATTATTCAGAATAGTGGCACCTGTACTGCTAAATCCGGACATCGTTTCAAAATGCATCCGCAACATTGGGAATATATCCTCCTATATAATAAGGTAACATTCCGAAAGGGAAAAGGTAACCCATGCTGCGCTGACGATGACATATCCATCACGGCGATTCAAGGATTTCACAGCGTCTTTCCCGATGGGCAGCAGAAAGCCAATACAGGCTGTGACAGCAGATGAAATCAGGAAACTCTGCAAGTCATTCTCTTTATAAAAAAGAGAGACCGCTCCACAACATAACAGCATCGCTGTTTCTATCAGAAGCAGAAAGCCCAGAATCCGGAATATCATCTTTGAATTAATCATAAATTGGTTTAGTTATCTTATGCTTAATTAAAGAACTTCTCAATCTTTTTAATCATCATACTCAGACAGAATACGACTACATGGTCGCCGGGACGGATTTGTGTATCACCCGTCACCAAGATACCTTCTCCGTTGCGGATCATTCCTCCGATGGTAGTTCCCTTCGGGAGTCCCAGGTCTTTAATCAGGTGTTTGGTGATTTTTGCACCTTCCGGTACAGTGAATTCTGCAACGTCCGCATTGGCAAAAGTCAGGCATTTCACATTAGACACGTCGGCGTCCAGCATCATTTGGTAGATATGGCTGGCAGCAATCATTTTTTTATTGATAACCGTGCCGATGTCGAGACTCTCTGCCATACCGATATAGTCGATGTTTTCCACTTCTGCCACCGTCTTTTCCACTCCCATACGTTTGGCGGCGAGACAGGCAAGGATATTCGTTTCCGAGTTGCCGGTCAGGGCTACAAATGCTTCGGTATTCTTTAGCCCTTCCTCGATAAGCAGATCCATGTCGCGACCGTCTCCGTTGATAATCATTGTTTTGTCATCCAGTAGCTCTGTCAGACGGTTGCAACGGTTCAGATCATTATCCACTATTTTCACCTGCATATAGTCCGGCACATATTGTGCGGTACGGACTGCGATACGGCTACCTCCCATAATCATTACATTGCGTACATCGGCATAGTCTTCTTTGCCGGCTATCTTACGTATATAAGGAATGTACTTGCGGGTAGTGGTGAAATAAACAATATCATGCAATTTAATAACATCGTCTCCGCGAGGGATAATCGTTTCCGTTCCGCGTTTGATGGCCACTACGTGGTAAGGAATGTTGGGACCGCCTAATTGGTGCAGCGGTATATTCAGGATTTCAGCCTTTTCGCGCATCTTCGTACCAATCAGAACCAGCGAACCTCCGCAGAACTCCCACCATTGGCGTACCCAGCTCATGCGCATGGAAGATACGATTTCTTTAGCAGCCAGCATTTCCGGGTAAATCAGAGAATCTACTCCCAGCTTCTGGAAAAACTCTTTATTTTTGGGTAGAAGATATTCATAGTTGTCGATACGCGCCACTGTCTTTTTGGCTCCCAGGTTGGTAGCCAGCATACAGGCAGTCATGTTGCGGCTTTCGTCCGGTGTGACTGCGATGAACAGGTCGGCTTCTTTGACGCCCACTTCTTTCAATCCGGAGATGGAAGAAGGAGAAGCGGCAACAGTCAGCAAGTCAAAGTTGGCGCTAAGAGCACTTAGTTTCTCTTCGTCATCATCCATCAAGATAATATCTTGCTTCTCGCGCGATAACAGTTTGGCCAAATGGGTGCCTACGTTGCCGGCACCGGCAATAATAATCTTCATGTCAATTGATAAATTCTTTTATTTTAGTCAGAATCCCTTCTTCATCCATGCCGCACAGTTGGTATAATTCGGCAACTGCCCCATGTTCTACAAATATATTAGGAATACCGATACGCTTTACGGTCGGTTTGTATTCGTTGTCTGCCATAAATTCGAGGACAGCGCTACCCATACCGCCTTTGATAATTCCGTCTTCGATGGTCAGGATACGTTGGAATTTACGTCCTGCCTCATGCAACAACTCTTCATCCAGTGGTTTCAGGAATCGTAAATCGTAATGGGCGATGGACAGACCTAAATCTGCTTCTGCCCGGGTGATGGCACGGGCGGCTACATTTCCTATCGGTCCGATAGTAATCACTGCAAGGTCGCTACCCTCTTTCAGTTTCCGTCCTTTTCCTACCGGAATTTCTTCCAGCGGACATTTCCAGTCCACCAGTACGCCGCGTCCACGGGGGTAGCGGATCACGAACGGTCCCTTGTCCGGCAATTGTGCCGTATACATCAGGCGACGTAATTCATGTTCGTCCATGGGGGAACTGATAGTCAGATTAGGGATCGGGCGTAAACATGCCATATCAAAAGCTCCGTGATGAGTGGGACCGTCTTCGCCAACCAGTCCGGCGCGGTCGAGACACAAAACAACAGGAAGATTCTGAATCGCTACGTCGTGGATGATATTATCATGCGCCCGTTGCATAAAAGAAGAATAGATATTGCAGAACGGTTGCAGTCCGTCTTTAGCCATCCCTCCGGAGAAGGTAACCGCATGTCCTTCGGCAATACCGACATCGAAAGCGCGTTTCGGCATTTTCTCCATCAGTATATTCATCGAACAGCCGCTGGGCATGGCGGGAGTGACACCGACAATCTTCGGGTTAGCTTCGGCAAGTTCCACCAGTGTATTTCCGAATACATCCTGGAAAAGCGGAGGCATTCCTTCAGTGTTGGCAATGAAACGTTCGCCGGTGACCGGATCGAATTTGCCGGGAGCATGCCATTCGGTAGCGTGTTTCTCCGCCGGACCGAATCCTTTTCCTTTGATAGTATGTAGATGCAGGATTTTAGGTCCTTGCATATCTTTGATATCACGTAATACTCTTGCCAGGTTCTTTACGTCGTGTCCGTCTATCGGACCGAAGTAACGGATATTCATCCCTTCGAAAATATTCTGTTGCTGTGCAGCCATTGATTTCAGGCTGTTCCCGAAACGTATGAGCGCTTTGCGACGTTCTTCGTTTAAAATGCCAAGCTTGAACAGCATGCGCGAGAGCTTGAAACGCAGCTGATTATAGCGGTTGGAAGTCGTTAAGTTGAAAAGATACTGCTTCATGCCTCCTACGCTGCGGTCGATTGCCATATCATTGTCATTCAGGATAATGAGCAGGTTGTTCGACGTGGCAGATGCGTTGTTCAGTCCTTCAAAAGCCAGTCCGCCACTCATTGATCCGTCGCCGATAATGGCTACTACATGACGTTTGGCATCTCCTTTCCGGGCGGCTGCGACAGCCATACCGAGAGCGGCAGAAATAGAATTGGAAGCGTGTCCGCACGTGAAAGTATCATATTCGCTTTCTTCCGGAGATGGGAAAGGGCGGATTCCACCGAGTTTTCTGTTCGTAGAAAATGCTTCACGGCGTCCTGTCAGAATTTTGTGGCCGTATGCCTGATGTCCCACGTCCCATACGATACGGTCGTATGGTGTATTGTAAACGTAGTGCAGGGCTACGGTTAGTTCCACGGTTCCCAGGCTGGCGGCGAAGTGTCCGGGGTTGCAGCAGAGTTCTTTAATAATGTCTTGCCTTAGTTCACCGCATACTTCCGGCAGTTGCTCTACGGTTAGTTTACGTAGGTCTTCGGGGTAATTGATGGAGTTTAGCAAGTTATATGTTGGTTCACTATTCATGATTCTAGGAAATTTAGTGCAAAAATACGAAAAGAAAGTATATTCGACCTCCTTTTTTTTATAAAATCTTATCCGGTATAAAGACGTATCTGTTTTTCTATGCTTCCTAAGATTATTGAATCGTGAGGAAAAAGAGGGCGGAAATAGTTTTTTGATTACTTTTGCACATGAAACGTAATGAAATGATGGAAAATCGTATGAACTTTCAAACATCTGTAGAATTACCTGCCGGGATGCCGTCGGTTAGTCATGCAGATCATATTCTTCTGATGGGGTCCTGTTTTGCGGAAAATATCGGGCGACAATTAATGGATGCCGGATTTCAACTGGACCTGAATCCTTTTGGTATTCTTTATAATCCTTTATCCGTCTCATCTGCTTTGAGGGAGATTATAAGGAATAAGGAATACAACAAACAAGATCTGTTTGCCTACAAAGATTTATGGCATAGCCCGATGCATCATGGCTCTTTTTCTGCTTTTACGCCCGAAGAGACATTGAATACCATAAATTCACGTCTTCATCACGCTTATAAGAAACTGCCGGAATTGAACTGGCTGATAGTGACAATGGGGACTGCTTACGTTTATAAACAAAAGGAGAGTGGACAAGTGGTAGCTAATTGCCATCAATTGCCGGAGAGTCATTTTTTGCGTTACCGGCTGTCTGTTGAAGAAATTGTAGAAGATTATACAGCACTCATCACCGAAATGTCAGCCCGGAATCCGGAACTAAAATGGTTGTTTACAGTCAGCCCGATCCGTCATATACGCGACGGGATGCACGCCAACCAGTTAAGCAAATCGACTCTGCTGCTCGCCATCGACCGATTGCAACAACTGTTTCCGGAACGAGTGTTCTATTTCCCCTCTTATGAAATCATATTGGACGAATTACGTGATTATCGCTTCTATGCCGACGACATGTTGCATCCGTCTCCTCTGGCGATTCGTTACCTGTGGGAACGCTTCTCCGAAACCTTCTTTTCTCCTGAAACAAAGCAAGTTATCGTAGCTGTGCAAGACATCCGCCGGGACTTGGCACACAAACCCTTTCATCCCGAGTCAGAAGCGTATCAACGCTTTTTAGGACAAATAGTGTTAAAAATAGAACGACTTATCGGAAAATACCCGTACTTAGATTTTCAAAAAGAAACAGAACTATGTCATATGCGATTGAATCCATAGCCAAAAGTATCGGTGCCCGCCGTGTGGGCAAACATAAAGCGACTATTGATTGGCTGCTAACAGACAGCCGCTCTTTGAGTTTTCCGGAAGAAACTCTTTTTTTTGCTTTAACTACCAAACGAAATAGCGGAGCCCGTTATATCCCCGATTTATATGACCGGGGCGTACGTAATTTTGTAATTACGGAAGAAGACTTTAAAGAAGTTGAGAATGGAGAGTTGAGAGTTGAGAGTTCTCTCAACTTCCTCATCGTTCCCAATCCTCTGAAAGCTTTGCAGAAGCTTGCCGAAACACATCGTGATAAATTTAAAATCCCTGTGATCGGTATCACCGGCAGTAATGGAAAAACCATTGTGAAGGAGTGGTTGCATCAGTTACTTAGCCCGGATCGATGCATCGTTCGTTCTCCACGCAGTTATAATTCGCAGATCGGAGTCCCACTTTCTGTGTGGCAACTTTCTGAAGAAGCCGAACTGGGTATTTTCGAAGCCGGCATTTCCGAGATGGGGGAGATGGGAGCTTTGAAGCGAATGATTAAGCCTACCATTGGTATTCTGACCAATATCGGTGGTGCCCATCAGGAAAACTTTTTCTCCTTGCAGGAGAAATGCATGGAAAAGCTGACGCTTTTCAAAGACTGTGATGTCGTGATTTACAACGGTGATAACGAGTTAATCAGCAATTGTGTCGCAAAATCAATGCTGACGGCACGTGAGATTGCCTGGAGCCGTACCGACATTGAACGCCCGTTGTATATCAGCCGTGTGACCAAGAAAGAAGATCATACCGTTATATCTTATCGTTATCTGGAGATGGATAATACTTTCTGTATCCCTTTCATCGATGACGCTTCCATTGAAAATGCACTGAATTGTCTGGCAGCTTGTCTTTACCTGATGACACCTGCCGACCAGATAACCGAGCGGATGGCCCGTCTCGAACCGATTGCCATGCGTCTGGAGGTGAAAGAAGGAAAGAATAACTGTGTACTGATTAATGATAGCTATAATTCAGACTTGGCATCATTGGATATTGCTCTCGATTTCCTTGTACGCCGTTCGGAAAAGAAAGGCTTGAAACGGACGCTTATCCTGTCGGATATACTGGAAACCGGACAAAGTACCGCTACGCTTTATCGGCGTGTGGCACAATTGGTGCAGAGTAAAGGTATTAATAAACTGATTGGAGTAGGGCAGGAGATATCTTCTTGTTCCGCCCGTTTTGATGATGATCTCGAACGCTACTTCTTCCCTAATACAGAAGCACTCCTTGCATCCAATATACTTAAATCGCTTCATTCGGAAGTGATTCTGGTGAAAGGTTCCCGCGTGTTCAACTTTGATCTGGTATCCGAAGCCCTCGAATTGAAGGTACATGAAACCATTCTTGAAGTAAATCTCGGAGCGATGGTAGCCAACTTGAACCATTACCGTTCTATGCTTCGCCATCCGGAAACAAAGATGATCTGTATGGTGAAAGCATCAGCTTACGGAGCCGGTTCGTATGAAATAGCCAAGAGTTTACAGGAACACCATGTCGATTATCTGGCCGTAGCCGTTGCTGATGAAGGTTCCGAACTCCGCAAGGCAGGCATTACCGCCTCTATTATCATTATGGACCCGGAACTTACCGCATTCAAAACCATGTTTGATTATAAACTGGAACCGGAAGTCTATAATTTCCATCTGCTCGACGCACTTATCAAAGCTGCGGAGAAAGAAGGAATCACCAACTTCCCCATTCATGTGAAACTTGATACAGGTATGCACCGTTTGGGCTTTGCGGTAGAGGATATTCCATTGCTTATCCGTCGACTGAAGAATCAGAGCGCGGTGATTCCCCGTTCGGTATTCTCTCATTTTGTAGGAAGTGATTCGTCACAGTTCGACGCTTTCACCCGCGGACAGATTGAATTGTTTGAGAAAGGTTCGCAAGAATTGCAGGCCGCCTTCTCTCATAAAATTCTCCGTCATATCTGTAATACGGCAGGAATCGAGCGTTTTCCCGAAGCACAGTACGATATGGTGCGCTTGGGAATCGGACTTTATGGAGTCAGCCCGATAGACAATTCGATAATACATAATGTAAGTACGCTCAAAACTACTATTCTTCAGATCCGGGATGTTCCTCAAGAAGATACAGTCGGATATAGTCGGATGGGGCATTTGGTACGTCCTTCACGCATTGCAGCTATTCCTATCGGTTATGCGGATGGACTGAACCGCCACTTGGGACGCGGCAACGCCTATTGCCTGGTGAACGGAAAGAAAGCTCCTTATGTGGGGAATATCTGTATGGACGTTTGCATGATCGATGTGACGGATATTGATTGTCGGGAAGGCGATCAAGCTATCATCTTCGGTGATGATCTGCCGATTACGGTGTTGTCCGATAAGCTGGAAACGATCCCTTATGAAGTGTTGACAAGTATATCGACACGGGTGAAACGGGTATATTATCAGGATTAATTCACCACAGATTACACGGATTCACACAGATTGAAGAGAATATATAGTAGAAATAAATCGAAAGATAAGCTATAAATCTGTGTGAATCCGTGTAATCTGTGGTGAAAATGATTATATTTGCAGCAACTATTAAAAACCTCTTATATCAAATAAACTTATGACAAACTTATTATTGTTAGGCTTTTTGCCCAGTGGTTCCTAATGGATTATTATCGCTTTGGTTATCCTTCTTCTTTTTGGTGGAAAGAAAATTCCTGAACTGATGCGCGGATTAGGCAAAGGCGTAAAGAGCTTCAAAGACGGTGTGAACGAAGCGAAAGAAGAAATAAACAAGGCAAAAGACGAGTTGGACAAACCTGTAGATCCTTCTAAGAACTAAAAGAGCACAACATACGGATGGCAGAAATGACCTTTTGGGATCATTTGGACGAACTGCGTAAGGTACTTTTTCGGGTAGTTGGAGTTTGGTTTGTATTGGCAATAGGCTATTTTATTGCTATGCCCTACCTCTTCGACCATGTGATACTTGCGCCTTGCCACAATGATTTCATATTCTACGATTTATTACGGCATATCGGTAAAACATTTGATTTGACCGATGACTTCTTCACGCAACAATTTTATGTGAAGCTGGTCAATATCAACTTGGCTGCTCCTTTCTTTATTCACATGTCGACAGCATTCTGGATGTCGGTGGTGACGGCTATGCCTTATATCTTTTTTGAAATATGGCGTTTCATCAATCCCGCCCTTTATCCGAATGAGAGAAAGGGCGTGCGTAAAGCATTGACTATCGGAACACTAATGTTCTTCATCGGTGTACTGTTGGGCTACTTTATGGTTTATCCGTTGACTCTCCGTTTCCTTTCTACTTATCAGTTGAGTTCGGAAGTGGAGAATATCCTGTCGCTCAATTCTTATATCGACAATTTTATGATGCTGATTCTCTGCATGGGATTGGCTTTTGAACTTCCATTGGTTACATGGTTGCTTTCTTTAATGGGAGTGGTCAACAAGTCCTTCCTGCGGAAATACCGCCGTCATGCGGTTGTCATCATAGTGATAGCTGCTGCTATTATTACTCCGACGGGCGACCCGTTCACCTTGAGTGTTGTCGCTATTCCGCTTTATCTGTTGTACGAGATGAGTATTTTGATGATAAAGGACAAGAAGAAAACAGAAGAGGAAGTTGAAGATGAAGCTGGAGATGAAGTTGCCCTGTCCGAAGAGTGAAGCGATAGAATCTTATGAAATCCTTTTAGCAGTTTGCCGGGCGGAAGATGCTTATCTTGCCGTAGGATATAAGCAAATGCGCGACTTGCTGGAGCGTATTTGTCGCGCGCAAATGCAAAACGAAAGCTTACAGATGACCGACCTTTCCGCACGAATCAGTTTCGTGGCGGCTAAGGTCGGTCTCTCTGTTGCAGAGCAGAACCGGCTGCATACTTTCCGGCTCACTTCGAATGCTATCTTGAACCGCCAGCAGGAGCCCAACCGGGAACAACTCTTGCGCGATGCGAAAACATTAGCTTTTTTTATTCGTAAACTCCTGGAAGAGGATATTCCCTTGGAATTATACCGCCTACTTCCGCGTGCGGATGCCACCTACCTGGTTGCGCCTCCTGCCCGCGAACGAGTGCAGCGGATGCGTGTCTGCTTCCAGTATGCCGACGAGCAATATTTGTATGTAACTCCCTTGGATGAAGTCTCGGAGAAACCATATTTAGTTCGTTATAATATCCCTCAAATCAATGAAGAGTTTGCAGAAACGTGCAAACTGCTTTGGCGTCATGCCCAGGTCAATTTATTGGATGTTGCAGTGGATGAGGCGGGAATCCTGACTCCTTCTTTCATTGTACTCGAACCGGATTATTTACTTGACATCAGTTCTTTGGCAGAGTGCTTCCGTGATTACGGGCATCATCCGGCCAATTATTTTCTTTCCCGTCTTCAACCGATCGAAAATGCCCGGCCTCTGTTACTGGGAAATATAGCCAATCTTTTTCTGGACGAATGGATTCATGCGAAGAGTGAAGACATAGATTATCGTACCTGTATGCAGAAAGCCTTCCGGCGTTATCCTATTGAACTGGCTGCCTGTTCCGATTTGCGCGACAAAGAGAAAGAACGCCAATTCTTTGAGGACTGCAAACTGCACTTCGATCATATTCGTGAAACGGTCAATGATACCTTTCATGCAGCCGGTTATGAACTGGACAAGACAGATGCCGTGCTCGAACCGTCTTATATCTGTGAAGCACTCGGACTTCAGGGACGTCTCGACTATATGCAGCGGGATATGTCTTCTTTCATAGAAATGAAATCCGGCAAGGCGGATGAATACGCTATCCGGGGCAAGGTAGAGCCGAAGGAGAATAATAAAGTACAGATGTTACTTTATCAAGCAGTCTTGCAATATTCAATGGGAATGGATCACCGGAAAGTGAAAGCCTATTTGCTTTATACCCGTTATCCGCTTCTTTATCCCTCCCGTCCTTCGTGGGCGATGGTACGTCGGTGATTGATTTGCGTAACCGCATTGTGGCCGATGAATATGGCGTCCAATTACGCAACAGTCTGGAATATACGGCACAAAAACTGGAAGAAATCAATGCTTCCACCTTGAATGAAAGAGGATTGAAAGGACGTTTTTGGGAAACATACCTGCGTCCTTCTATTGATAACTTTCAATCGAAGCTGAAAGCTCTTTCCGCATTGGAAAAGAATTACTTCTATGCGGTGTACAACTTTATAACAAAGGAACTTTATACCTCAAAATCCGGTGACGTGGATTATGAGGGACGTACAGGGGCAGCTTCTTTGTGGCTCTCTACATTGGCGGAGAAATGTGAGGCTGGAGAAATCATTTATGATCTGAAAATAAAGGAGAACCATGCCGCCGATGAATATAAAGCCGGACTTACTCTTACCGCTGGAAGTGAGATGCTTCATGCTGAAACTTTCCTTCCTAATTTCCGTCAAGGCGACGCCATTATCCTTTATGAACGAAACTGTGATACAGATAATGTCACCAATAAAATGGTTTTCAAAGGCAATATCGAGTATCTGACAGAAAACGAAATAGGTATCCGCTTGCGTGCTACCCAGCAGAATCCATCCGTACTTCCGGCCGAAAGCCTTTATGCCATAGAGCATGATACAATGGATACGACATTCCGCTCGATGTATCAGGGATTATATGCTTATCTTTCTGCAAGAAAAGAACGTCGTGACTTGTTGCTGTCACAACGTCCTCCGAGGTTTGATAAATCATTGGATTCCATGATTTTCTGTTCGGAAGACGATTTTACGCGAGTCGCCCTGAAGGCAAAAGCCGCACAGGACTATTTCCTTCTTATTGGACCTCCGGGAACAGGCAAGACTTCATGTGCCTTGAAGAAAATGGTAGAGACTTTCCATGCAGACAAGGATGCGCATATTCTTTTGCTTTCCTATACCAACCGGGCGGTTGATGAGATATGCAAGTCGTTGGCTTCCATTGCTCCGGCAGTTGACTTTATCCGGGTAGGAAGTGAATTGTCATGTGATGAAGCCTACCGCGGGCATCTGATTGAAAATGAATTATCCTCTTGCAACCGTCGTTCGGAAGTTTACGAGCGTATTCGGAATTGTCGGATTATTGTGGGAACGGTAGCGGCTATTTCCGGTAAGCCGGAACTGTTTCGCTTGAAACATTTTGATGTAGCTATTATTGATGAGGCTACCCAAATCCTGGAACCGCAGTTGTTAGGAATCCTCTGTGCACGTGGAGAAGATGAAAAAGATGCAATAGATAAGTTTGTATTGATCGGAGATCATAAGCAACTGCCTGCTGTTGTGCAGCAAAACGCGGAACAGGCGGCAATCTATGATGAATCATTACTGTCTATCGGATTGAGCAATCTGAAAGATTCTTTGTTCGAACGTCTTTATCGGAACTGTACGGCAGCCTGTTCATCGTCTGCTATTCATCGTTCCTATGATATGCTTTGTCGTCAGGGACGCATGCATCCGGAAGTTGCCTTATTTGCCAATCGTGCTTTTTACGGGGGGCGGCTGATTCCTGTCGGACTACCTCATCAAATAGAGGACTCGGACACGATCTGCCGTTTAGCCTTTTATCCGTCTGTGCCGGAGAAAGCAGGAGCATCTGCCAAAATCAACTATTCGGAAGCACGTATCGTTGCGGATTTAGCCGTTCGCATTTATGAACACCATCAGTCGGATTTTGACGAATCCCGTACTTTAGGAATCATTACTCCTTACCGGAGTCAGATAGCATTGATTAAAAAAGAAATAGAATCAGTAGGTATTCCGGTTTTGAATCGCATTCTGGTTGACACGGTGGAGCGGTTCCAGGGAAGCGAGCGTGATGTAATAATCTATTCCTTCTGTGTCAACTACCCTTATCAATTAAAATTTCTATCCAATCTGACAGAAGAAGAGGGTGTTTTGATTGACCGGAAACTGAATGTTGCCTTGACCCGTGCAAGGAAACAGATGTTCATCACGGGAGTTCCCGAACTCTTGGAACGCAATCCTCTCTATAAAAGTTTATTAAAATTAATAGAAGGCTCCTGAAAAATTGCATCATTTTTGCAGATGTTAGTTTGTTATTCTCTCTTTATGCAATTCATTAACACCTCTATATTGAACAAACGCCTATATTTGCAACACGTTTTTTTCATAGAGATTTAGATTTAAGGTTAGAAGAATTGTGGAAGTCGCGAGACTTTTCATCTTAACGTTTACTATACTTCATTATAGGAATGCAAAACACTGTTTTTTAGTGTTACGTTTAAAAAAATTGCAGGAGGATGATGCAGGATAAGTAAACCTAAAAGCTTCTTCGTGAGAAGAGGCTTTTATTTTCATTTTTGAATAATTGGTTAAAAAAAGAGTAATCCGGCGACGGATTACTCTTTTGTTTTTATTGATAGTATCTATTGAAATGGAATTAATCCAATACGATAGGTTTGTATTTCGGAACTAATGCCTTCATGACCCAACCAACAGATAAGCTACTGCACACACGCAGAAAATTATGAAATATCCGGCAGGTTTACCTTCGAAGCCCATGAATGTCATGGCAGGGTGTACGAATTGTGCTCCTTGTTCGAGCAATTCTTTCGTCATTTCCACCTCTTTGCCGTCAACCATTGTTGTTCCGGAAGCATATACGAACAAGTTACCTGCCACTTTCTGAAGAATCATAGAACCTACGCCTCCTGCCATACCACCGATATACCGGTAATACTTGCAATAGCCGTTCTTGGGAACATATCACCTACAGTAGAGAAGATGTTAGCTGACCAGGATTGATGAGCAGCACCACCGATACCGATTAAAATAACCGGGAACCATGGAGAAACCGTACCTAACGGCTGTGCCAACAATACAACCAATGGGAAGAAGGCGAAGATCAACATCGCTTTCATACGGGCTGCATAAGGATTCATACCCGTTCTGTTGATGAAGATGGTAGGTAATTTACCACCATAGATGGATAACATGGTTACCGCATAAAGCGTAAAGATTAATGCCATACCCAACGGGTCGGAGGTTTTGATGCCGAATTGAGTATTCAGATAAGACGGAGTCCAGAAAAGGAAGAACCACCATACGCCGTCAGTCATGAACTTACCGAAGACAAAGGCCCATGTTTGTTTGTAGCTGAAACATTGCCAGAACTTCATTCTCTTTTCATCTTTTCGTCTGTCATTGAGCACTGCCTGCTTCGCGATTATCTTGCTCGATGTAGTCAAGCTCTGCCTGATTGACATGTTTGTTTTCGATGGGGCATCATACATAAACACCCAGAATCCCATCCAGATAAAGCCAAGTCCAATTACGATAAAATGCCATTTCCCAACCGAACATTTTTGCCAGAATAGGAATGGTAAGAGTAGCGATCAATGCTCCGATAGATGCACCGGCATTGAAGATAGAAGTAGCATAAGCACGGTCTTTTTTAGGGAAGTACTCTGCGGTTACTTTAATAGCGGAAGTTACCGGCTCTCCTAAAGCAAGGATACAGCGGGCGGCGAGGAAGCAGTACATACTGACAGTAGCAATAGTCACTACCACATCTCCTGTGGCACCGGCCAGTTCTGCTGCACTATGAAGCCCAACTTGTGCTTCTGTAACAATACCACAAACGGCATGAAGACAAGCACCTGCCGACCATACACCGATAGCCCATAGAAAACCTTTTTTAGTTCCCATCCAGTCGACAAAACGACCGGCAAACAGCATACATATAGCGTATACAATGGAGAAAACAGAAGTAATAGTACCGTAGTGAGATTCGTCCCAGTGGAATCCGGTTTGATAAATTCATCCCACGTCAATGAGAGAACCTGACGGTCGAGATAGTTAACTGTAGTAAAAAATAGCATAGCAAGATGGCCATCTGTAGTTTGTCATCTTTTCGCCTGTTTTTTGAAATGCATTCATGATAATGGATTTAAATAGATTTTGTTTCGTTGACAAAGGTCGGTATTTCGACTGAATTTTATTTGTAAAAATTGGTCAAAATCATGTATTATTCGTTGCATTATATATGCTATTTGTTTCAAAGGATATAAAAATGTCTCATAGCATTATCATTTGCAACGTTGGGGGTAATACAGAAAGAAGATAAACGAGTTTGTGAATCAAGAGCAAATGAGTCTAATCTTTTAGACGCAGATGACGCGGATAATGCGGATTCTTATTTTTGATCCGTGCTATCCGCGTTATCTGCGTCTGAAAAATTATATGTCATACAGGAATACGCAACGGTTAGCGCATTTCTGTATATTTGATCTTGTCCATGTCTCCGTAGTCGAGATTTTCACCTGCCATACCCCAGATAAACATGTAGTTGCTTGTTCCGGCAGCAGCGTGGATAGACCATTCCGGTGACATGATAGCTTGTTCGTTCTGCATCCATACGACGCGTTCTTCTTGAGGTTCGCCCATGAAGTGGCAGATAGCATTTCCTTCCGGTACATTGAAGTAGAAGTATGCTTCTACACGACGAGAGTGAGTGTGTGCCGGCATGGTGTTCCATACGCTACCCGGTTTCAGTTCAGTCAATCCCATTTGCAGTTGGCAGGGGCCTTCTTCAAGTACGTTGTTAACAATCAACTGGTTGATAACGCGGTCGTTGCTTTCTTCCAGCTTTCCGGCAGCGAATGAGTTTGCTTTCAGAGAACCTTTACGTCCGTCGATAGTAATCAATTGAGTCTTGTATTCCTTGTGGGCAGTAGCCGAGTTGATGTAGAATTTGGCAGGATTGCTGGAATCTTTGCTCTTGAAAGTCACTTTCTGCTTGCCTCTACCTACGTACAGGGCATCTTTGAATTTCAGCGTATATTCTTTACCGTCTACGGTTACGATACCTTCGCCACCAATGTTGATGACACCCAGTTCGCGGCGTTCGAGGAAGAATTTAGATTTCAACGGGTCGATTGTTTCAAGTACCAATTCTTTTGTTGCAGGTACTGCGCCACCGAAGATCAGACGATCGTACATAGAATAAGTAACGTTGATTTCGTTCGGAACCATAACTTTTTCCATCAGGAAGCTACTGCGCAAGCGGTTAGTATCATACGTTTTCACGTCTTGCGGGCTGCAAGCCACTTGCATCTTGTAATTCACCTGGGCGGAGGCAGACATTGCTGCGATACCCAACATCATTGCAATTGCTAATTTTTTCATCTTTCGAGTTTTTTATTGAGTTATATATTATATACTACTTATTATTATCAGTTAAAGGCTTTTCGACTTATTCCTTATTACTGTTCAATGCGTTCTTTGCGTCGTTTCTAGTCATGCGGATACGGTTGTAGATAGCCATTCCGAGTGCTAGTGCTACGAGGATGGCAGGGCCGATAATCTTCAGACTGTAAGTAAGGTGGAAGATACCCCAGCAGAAGAGACTGGAAGCAAAGTCAAGCGCGCCGCCTTCAAAACCGGCGGGGATGTTTACTGTCGGGTCGCCTGTTGCTTCGTATACATCTTTAGCAGCCAGTGTAAAGAAGCCTGCCAGTCCTGTTACGAAATACAGACCTACAATCAATGCTACCAGGCCGATAATAAATGATTTCACTACGTTACCTTTTGTAATAGGCAGAATCATCGGGAACAGGTAGAACATACCTGCCAGAGAAGCCAGCGGTAAGAAACGGTTGCCCGGAAGGATAACAGCCAGGAAGATAGTGACAGGGATCAACAGCAGAGATACCACCAGGGTAGTCGGGTGACCGATAACCAGTGCAGGGCTCATACCGATGCTCAATCCGGTGTTATTCTTATATTTCTTAGCGATCAGTTCGCGGGTAGCGTCAGAGATCGGTTTCAAACCTTCGATAAAAAGGCTGGTGATACGTGGAATCAATTCCATCACCGCACCCATCTTGATACCCAGTCCTAAAATGCCCGGAATATTATCCAATACTTCTTTCCAGCTGGCACAACCCAATGCGCCGATACCGCAACCGATTACGATACCCAAGAACAGCGGTTCACCCATCAATCCGAATTTCTTTTTCATACCTTCAGAATCGATATTCAGCTTGTCGAATCCCGGAATTTTATCCAATAGTTTATTGATTACAATAGCAAACGGAACGAAACTTTGGCAGAACGGTTGAGGAATAGAGATACCGTCCATTTTATCATAGAACTTCTGGAAAGCAGGAGCAGTCATATCAGCCATTACCAGTGTAATGATGTAACAGATGATGGCAGCGAAGAATCCCCAATAGATATTGTCGGAAGCAAAGTAGACGATAGCACCGATAAATGCGAAGTGCCAATAGTTCCAAAGGTCGATATTGACGGTACGGGTTGTTTTGGTAAGCAACATTAATAAGTTAACTCCCAAGCAAACAGGGATAATGAAAGCACCGACTGAAGTGTTGTAAGCTACCGCCGCAGCAGAAGGCCAACCCATGTCGAAAATTCCCAATTCCAATCCGTAGATTTCAACCATTTTACTTAATGCCGGACCCAGACTGCTGGTGAGCAATGCCGTCACTACTGATAAACCAACGAAACCGACACCAACCAACAAACCGCTCTTCAGCGCTTTGGGAAGTTTAATACCGATACATACTCCTAAAATCGTGAAAATGATTGGCATCATTACTGCCGCTCCAAGACCGATAATGTACTTAAATACTTCTTCCATTCTGTTCTATTTTTTCTCTGTTTTAATGATAAATTACCTGTGTTTCCCCAGAGGGTATTAGTTGTAAACCGTGCCAAAAGTAAGACCTTTTTTGCTTTCTTCCAAAACGAAACTCTTAATTTATGAGATATTGCATCAAAAATGGACATTTTTGACGTTTGCGTGCACAAAATTAGTCGTTTCCGTGCACGAAAAACAAAAAATGCACCTACTTGACTAAAAAATCCCACTGGGTTTGGAGGAAAAACACTACTTTCGTAGCGTGAAAAAAGACTATGTTGAATCCTTAAAATAACAAACCATGAGACGAACTCCTTTTTATAATTTTTTTATAGTGGCTTTATTGGTTACAATGACCGCTTCCGTATCGGCACAACAGGTAGACAGCAAGCTTCCCTGGTCTGTACGACTGACTGAATCGGAAATGATCCGTTACCCCGAATCCTGGCAGCTCGACTTTCAGCCGAAACTGAAGTGGGATTATTGCCACGGACTTGAACTGGGAGCCATGCTCGATGTGTACGACGCTTATGGCGACAAGAAAATTCGCGATTACGCCATCGCGTATGCGGATACAATGGTGCACGAGGACGGAAGCATTACCGCTTATAAATTAACCGATTACAGTCTCGACCGCATCAACTCCGGAAAAATCCTTTTCCGTATCTGTGAGCAGACCAAGAATCCTAAATATAAGAAAGCACTCGACCTGCTTTATAGCCAGTTTGAAGGACAACCGCGTAATGAGGACGGTGGTTTTTGGCATAAAAAGATTTATCCCCACCAAATGTGGCTGGACGGAATTTACATGGGAGCTCCTTTCTACGCGGAATATGCATTCCGTAATAATCTTCCGCAGGACTATGCAGATGTAATCAACCAGTTTGTCACTTGTGCCCGTCATACGTACGATCCTAAAAATGGTCTTTATCGTCATGCGTGCGATGTAAGCCGCACTCAACGTTGGGCGGACCCGGTGACCGGACAGTCGAAACATACATGGGGACGTGCAATGGGATGGTATGCGATGGCATTGGTGGATGTGCTCGAATTTATTCCGCAGCATGAAGCCGGAAGAGATTCCCTGCTTGATATATTGAATAATGTAGCTGTGCAGGTGAAGAAACTTCAGGACCCGAAGACCGGAGGATGGTATCAGGTGATGGATCGGAGTGGTGATAAGGGTAATTACGTAGAATCTTCCTGTTCCGCTATGTTCATTTATTCGCTCTTTAAGGCGGTTCGTTTGGGATATATTGATAAGTCTTATCTGGATGTGGCATTGAAGGGCTACAAAGGATTCCTGGATAATTTTATCGAAGTGGACAAGAACGGATTGGTAACCATCACCAAGGCTTGTGCAGTGGCAGGATTGGGAGGAAAGGTCTATCGTTCCGGCGATTATGGCTATTATATTAATGAAACTATCCGCAATAACGATCCTAAAGCCGTAGGACCTTTATTATGGCTAGCTTGGAATACGAACGTTTACAAAAGTAATTTCCGACAATGAAAAGGAGTATTTTTAAAGGAATGATGTGTTTGTTTCTACTGGGTGTGGGAGCAACATCTGTTTATGCACAACAACAGCAACGCAAAGACACATTAGTCGTGGCACGCGACGGGACAGGGGAGTATCGTAACATTCAGGAAGCCGTGGAAGCTGTCCGCGCTTTTATGGATTATACGGTGACGATCTATATCAAGAATGGTATATACAAAGAAAAGCTGGTCATTCCTTCCTGGGTGAAGAATGTGCAATTAGTGGGCGAAAGCGCAGAAAAAACGATTATCACTTATGATGACCATGCCAATATCAATAAGATGGGTACTTTCCGCACCTATACGGTAAAAGTGGAGGGAAATGACATCACTTTCAAAGACCTGACGATTGAAAATAATGCGGCTCCACTGGGGCAAGCGGTAGCTCTTCACACCGAAGGTGACAGACTGATGTTTGTCAACTGTCGTTTCCTGGGAAATCAGGATACTATTTATACAGGAACCGAAGGAGCGCGCCTTCTATTCACGAATTGCTATATCGAGGGAACTACCGATTTTATTTTTGGTCCTTCCACTGCTCTATTCGAATATTGCGAACTGCATAGTAAACGTGATTCGTATATCACTGCCGCTTCTACTCCTCAAAGTGAAGAATTCGGTTATGTATTTAAAAACTGTAAGCTGACGGCCGCTCCGGGAGTGAAAAAAGTATATTTGGGTCGTCCGTGGCGTCCTTATGCGGCAACGGTCTTTATCAATTGTGAGTTTGGTAATCATATCCGTCCCGAAGGATGGCACAATTGGAAGAATCCGGAGAACGAAAAGACAGCCCGTTATGCCGAATTCGGAAATACGGGTGCGGGTGCAGATACTTCCGGGCGTGTGGCATGGGCTAAACAGTTGACAAATAAGGAGGCAATGAAGTATACTCCGCAAAATATCTTTAAGGAAAGCAGTAATTGGTATCCCTATAAATAAAAATACGTAGGTTTTCCGACTGTTTATGCAGCTTGAAATTTTGTTTCCGGGCTTGGGCATTTGCTTTCTGGCTTGAAATTCCCGTTCCAAGGCAGGAAACTGCAGTTTCCCTATGTGGGAACTGTCGTATCTCTACGTGGAAACTAGCGTTTCTTACCGGGGAAACTGTAGTTCCTATACGTGGAAACTGAATTTGTCTGCGTGCAAAACAGGATTATATAAGGTGTTGCAGATAAACATCTGCAACGGTATCTGCAACAGTATCTGCAACGCTGCAATCGGTTGATTGCAAGTAAGATATGAGCAAAACGTTGCAGGTGGCAGATAAAAACAAAAAATAAAACTCATAGGAGGGATGAAGAATATGAAAACACTTAGGGTTAAAATGGTAGGGCTACTTGCAACGGCTCTTATTCTTTTTTCTGCATTTCGTGCAGACAAACCGGTCGTCACTATCTTTATGATAGGTGATTCGACAATGGCTAACAAGAAAATAGACGGAGGAAATCCCGAACGTGGTTGGGGAATGGTACTTCCCGGATTCTTCTCCGAAGACATACGGATAGACAATCATGCAGCCAACGGTCGAAGTTCCAAGAGCTTTATCAGCGAAGGACGCTGGGAAAAAGTAATTTCTAAGGTGAAGAAAGGAGATTATGTCTTTATCCAGTTCGGCCATAATGATGAGAAAGCAGACTCTACCCGTCACACCGATCCGGGTAGTACTTTTGATAAAATTCTTCGTCGGTATGTGAATGAAACCCGCGCCAAAGGTGGAATTCCGGTATTGTTCAACTCTATCGTCCGTCGAAACTTTGTGCAGCCGAAGGATGATGCCATCGCAAAAGATGTCCGCCGTACACCGGGGGAAAAGGAACAACCGAAAGAGGGAACCGTTTTATTTGATACGCATGGTGCCTATCTGGATGCTCCCCGCAATGTGGCAAAAGAACTGGGAGTGACTTTCATCGACATGAACAAGATTACTCATGACCTGGTGCAGGGACTTGGACCTGTAGAATCAAAGAAACTATTCATGTTTGTCGAACCCAATCAGGTGCCGGCTTTCCCGAAAGGTCGTGAAGACAATACTCATTTAAACGTATACGGAGCACGAACAATTGCCGGACTGGCAGTGGATGCCATCGGCAAGGAAATTCCGGAACTGGCGAAATATATCCGTCAATTCGATTATGTAGTGGCCCAAGACGGTAGCGGTGATTTCTTTACCGTGCAGGAAGCTATCAATGCTGTTCCCGATTTTCGCAAAGACGTTCGTACCACTATCCTGATTCGTAAAGGAACTTATAAAGAGAAGCTCATCATCCCTGAATCCAAGATTAATATCTCTTTGATTGGAGAAGACGGTGCGATACTGACTTATGACGGTTTTGCAAACAAGAAAAATGTATTCGGCGAGAACATGGGAACTTCCGGTTCGTCCAGCTGTTACATCTATGCCCCCGATTTTTATGCGGAGAATATCACATTCGAGAACTCATCAGGTCCCGTAGGACAAGCAGTTGCCTGTTTCGTATCTGCCGATCGTGTCTATTTTAAGAACTGTCGTTTCCTCGGCTTCCAAGATACCCTCTATACATACAGCAAGCAAAGCCGCCAATATTATGAAGACTGCTACATCGAAGGAACGGTTGATTTTATCTTCGGCTGGTCTACGGCTGTTTTCAACCGTTGTCACATTCATAGCAAACGGGATGGTTATGTCACCGCTCCCTCTACAGATAAAGGAAAAAAATATGGCTATGTATTCTATGATTGCAAACTGACTGCGGAACCGGAAGCTACAAAAGTATATCTGTCTCGTCCCTGGCGTCCGTATGCGCAAGCTGTATTTATCCGTTGCGAACTAGGTAAACACATTCTCCCTGTCGGTTGGAATAACTGGGGCAAGAAAGAAACGAAAATACAGTCTTCTATGCCGAATATGAGAGTCGGGGCGAAGGAGCCAATCCGAAAGCGCGCCGCTTTCTCCCAACAACTGAAAACCTGCAAGGATACGAGATTACGACTGTACTGGCAGGCGAAGATGGATGGGGTCCGGTAGCGGACGGAAACAAACTGATAACAGTGAAACGTTGACTTGACGAATATGTAAAGAAATGAATTACTAAGCAAAAAACAATGGATATATAAAAGACAATAGATCACTTGTCCTATAGAATGGTTCGATTCTGTTAAATAGCCGCTAAAGATTGCATAAAAGTACAACTATTTTTCTATCTTTACGGCACAGAACCTAGTATATGATGAAGAAAACCTTAATTTCAGTAATTCTTTTGCTAGCTATTGTGTTCTCGACACATGCGCAGCAGCACTGTTTTCACCCACTATTCTACTGAAGATGGATTGTCCCAAAATACGGTGATGAACATCTTGCAAGATCACAAAGACAACCTTTGGTTTGCCACTTGGGATGGAATCAACCGTTTCAACGGTTATACCTTCAAAACATATAAGGCTCGTCAGGGATTACATCAGTCTGACCAATAATCGCGTAGACCGTATCTATGAAGACCGTTATGGTTTTTTGTGGCTACTGACTTATGATAATCGTGTCCATCGTTTCGACCCGAAGACAGAGACTTTCGAACAAGTACCTGCTGCCGGAGAGGAGTGCTTTCAATGTGCATACCATTGAGGTGATGCCGAACGGAACCGTCTGGCTGCTGACAGAAAATGACGGAGCTATCCGCATCCTGACTCATCAAATGAGAATCATCGCCTGACATGGGATATTTATTCCAGTAAGACGGAACTGTTTCCCTCTTTATTCAAAGTTTATCAGGATAAAGCAGGCAATGACTGGCTGTTAACAGACAACGGCCTCGGCATGATCCATCCCGGAAAGAAAGAACCGGATTCCTATTTCACGGAGACAAAGGAAAGTTTGGCGGAATGAATCAGGCTTTCTATGCAGTAGCGGGATAAGGACATCTGCTTTGCTTCGGATCAGGGACGTATCTGGTCTTATCAGAAAGATAGCGGAGAATTTACGTTGATCGAACTTCCTACAAAGGGCAGATCACTTCCATTCACCCCGTTGCACCGGACGTTTCTGTAATTACTACCGATTCGGATGGTTTCTTTACTTATAACCTGCGGACCAAAACAAATGTGCATTACTCATTCCTGACTTGTAAGGCTTTACCCGCAAAACCAATCCTTTCTGCTTATGTAGACCGTTCTTCGGAAGTGTGGTTCGAGCAGGAAGAACCGGGTGTTAGCCCATTTTAATCCCTCGACCAGAGTGGTGACCCGTGAACAGATTCTTATTGAATACAGTAATCCTGAACGTTCCCGTCCGGCCTTCCATATCCATGAAGATGTAAACGGTTATCTTTGGGTACACCTTATGGAGGAGGTTTCTCTTACTTCGATCCTCAAAAAACGATTGGTTCCTTTCTATAATGGACTGGGTAGTCGTGACTGGCGTTTTCCAATAAGATTCATTCGGCTTTCTCCGACAAACAAGGTAATTTATGGCTTTGCACCCTCCAAGGGATTGGAGAAGTGACTTATCGGAATGTACCTTTTGCGATGATGACTCCCATGCCGCATGAACATGAATCATTGCATAATGAGGTACGTGCCCTGTGCGAAGACAAACTGGGTAATCTGTGGGTTGGCTTGAAAGATGGTATGCTTCGTATGTATGATGCCGATAAAGCTTATAAAGGATACCTGACCGAAAGCGGCATCGTTTCTACTACCGGTACCCCATGTTGGGAACTGTTTATTTTGTTATTCAGGATTCGAAAGGAATCATCTGGATTGCAACAAAAGGAGACGGACTTGTCCGTGCCGAGCCGACTTCTTCCAACGGAATGTCTTATAAACTGACCCGTTATCTTCATCGTGAAGAGGATATGTACAGTTTGAGCGATAATAATGTGTATTGTATCTATGAAGATCATTATGGTCGTATTTGGGTAGCTACTTTTGCCGGAGGTATCAATTATATCACGCAGAATGAAGCAGGAAAGACATTGTTTATCAATCACCGGAATAATCTGAAAGGGTATCCGATTGATCCTTGCTACAAAGCGCGTTTCATTACTTCCGATAATAATGGACGCCTGTGGGTAGGTACAACTACGGGAGCTGTTGCTTTTGATGAGAACTTTAAGAAACCGGAGGATGTGCAGTTTTATCATTTCTCCCGTATGCCGAACGATACGCAAAGTCTGAGTAATAATGATGTCCATTGGATTATTTCCACTAAGAAAAAGGAACTGTATCTGGCTACTTTCGGTGGGGGACTCAACAAACTGATATCTATCAGTAAGGACGGCCACGGAGAGTTCAAATCATATTCCGTACTGGACGGTCTTCCTTCCGACGTCTTGCTTTCTGCCCGCGAAGATAGTAAGGAGAATTTATGGATTAGTACGGAGAATGGAATTTGTAAATTTATCCCGTCTGAAGAACGTTTTGAAAGTTACGACGAACGTAGTATTACTTTCCCAGTGCGCTTTAGTGAAGCGGCTTCCACATTGACGGCTAAAGGAAGTATGCTTTTCGGTGCCAGTGGGGGAGTCTTTATATTTAATCCCGACTCTATTCGTAAGAGTAGCTATATCCCACCTATCGTATTCTCCAAACTGATGGTGACTAATGAGGATATTACGCCCGGAGATAACTCCTTGTTGAAGGTGGATATTGACGATACCGACCCATTGGTGCTCTCACACAAAGAGAATATTTTCTCCGTTCACTTCGCTGCACTCGATTATACTAATCCGCAGAATATACAGTATGCTTATATTCTCGACGGATTTGAGAAACAATGGACTTTGCCGACAAGCAGCGTAGTGTGACTTATACGAATCTTCCGAAAGGAGAGTATGTGCTCCGTGTTCGTTCAACGAATAGTGATGGTGTGTGGGTGGATAATGAACGTATACTGAACATTGTTATTCTGCCTTCTTTCTGGGAGACGCCGGTAGCTTATGTGCTTTATGTTCTTTTTATTCTGATTATTATTCTCGTAGCCGTTTATATCCTGTTTACTATTTATCGGTTGAAGCATGAAGTTTCGGTCGAACAGCAGATTTCAGATATAAAACTGCGTTTCTTTACTAACATATCGCAGGAGTTGCGTACTCCGCTTACGTTGATAGCTGGTCCGGTGGAGCAGGTCTTGAAGAATGATAAATTGCCGGCTGATGCTCGCAACAGTTAGTGGTGGTTGAACGGAACACCAATCGGATGCTCCGTCTTGTCAATCAGTTTCTGGTCTTCCGCAAGATTCAGAATAAGAAGATGAAGATGCAGGTGCAGCGGGTGGATATTGTACCTTTCGTCCGTAAGGTGATGGATAATTTTGAAGCTGTGGCCGAGGAACATCGGATTGATTTCCTGTTCCAGACCGAAAAGGAACATCTTTATCTTTGGGTGGATGCCGATAAGCTGGAAAGATTGTATTCAATTTGCTTTCCAATGCATTTAAATATACGCCGAATGGCAAGATGATTACGATGTTTATCCGGAAGATGAAAAGACAGTTTCTATCGGTGTGCAAGATCAGGGGGATCGGTATCGCAGAAAACAAAAGAAGTCACTGTTTGTCCGTTTGAGAATCTGGTAGATAGAATCTTTTCAATCAGGCTAGTACGGGTATCGGACTTTCATTGGTGAAAGAGTTGGTGGAAATGCATAAAGCGACTATTTCCGTTGATAGTCATTTGGGAGAAGGGAGTTGCTTCAAAGTCGATTTCCTCAAGGGAAAAGAACATTACGATAAGGAAGCCGAGTTTATTCTGGAAGATGCGGATGCTCCGGCAAAGAATGGGACAGGTAGTGGATATTGCCAATTCTTCCATTCAGTCTGAAACGTTGGTAAGCGATGATTCGGAGAAGATTGATGATGTGTATGGGGAAAATTTGCGAAGAGAGAACTCCAAAGAATTGATGCTGTTAGTCGAAGATAATCGGGAGTTACGTGAATTCTTGCGCAG